>Ga0316219_1000004_pt1 | contig 399202 bp, 351 predicted proteins | sample TBH18003PmetaG_FD_203635 | JGI IMG/M metagenome (GOLD analysis project Ga0316219, IMG submission 203635) | Freshwater microbial communities from Trout Bog Lake, Wisconsin, USA - TBH18003P | ecosystem: Environmental > Aquatic > Freshwater > Lake > Hypolimnion/Profundal zone | place: USA...
TTCACTTCTAGTGAGCACTTGATTTCGTTTGCAACATCATGACCTGTTACAGCCACAATGCCTGCGCACTCATTCCAAGCGCCCACACTTATCGGTTGTCAAATTTTTAAAGAGCGTGGTACTCGTATTCGGTAGTTCAGTACTTCCTCTCATTGCTTCAGTTTTTCGCTTTCGCGTTGTGTTCCTGAAGCAGAGAAACGAGATTATGCAGGACTTTTTCGACACTGTCAAATTGACTTGGAGGTTTTTTACAACCTGATGACAATTTGATGCTTCGGTAAATAAAAAGTTCAAACAGGATTTACTGACATACTGTTTAGACTCATTTAAATACTCAGTCACTACCGTACTCATTTACTGCTGCACTCATTTACTGCTGCACTTATTCACCGCTGCACTTATTCACTGCTTTTAATCTTACTCTGCGATCCAAATTGTCAGGCGTTTACGACCCAGAGTGCTGCTCGCTTTGTGATCAAAACAAATTCTCTGACGCAAATCTGCGTGTGAAAATCCCCCTAATCCCCGAACAACAATCCCGCCTTACAAAGTACCAGCGAAGCCCGCTAATATAGCATAAATACTAAGCACTTCCACGCACAGAGATCCGCATGACAGAAGATATCCTCATTAATGTGACCCCCTTTGAAACACGGGTCGCCCTGGTAGCGCTTGGCGCCGTTCAGGAAATCCACCTGGAGCGCAGTACCCAGCGCGGGCAAGTAGGCAATATCTATTTCGGTAAAGTTGTACGCGTATTACCCGGGATGCAAAGTGCATTTATTGACATCGGTCTTGAGCGCGCAGCATTCCTGCATATTGCAGACCTCAGAGAAAATCGCCAGGAGCGTGCTCAGAACACCGCCCCCACACCCATAGAGAAGCTCCTTTTTGAAGGCCAGAGCTTAATGGTTCAGGTTATTAAGGATCCGCTCGGCACAAAAGGGGCGCGCCTGTCGACTCAGATCAGTATTGCTGGTCGGATGCTGGTGTATCTGCCCCACGACCCGCATATCGGTATTTCTCAAAAAATTGGCTCTGAACAGGACAGGCAGGCATTACGCGTTCGCCTCCAGGCGCTCGTCCCCAAAGAAGAAAAAGGGGGACTAATTGTCCGCACCCAAGCCGAAGGCGCCAGCGACGAAGAGCTCACAACGGACCTGGCTTATTTAAAGAAGCTGTGGACGAATGTGCAAACCATCGCTCGCACCCACCCTGCGCCATGCGTTTTGCACCAGGATCTCTCTCTGGCGCAACGTGTATTACGCGATATGGTGACCCCACTGACCAATCAGATTCTGGTGGACTCACGCACCACCTGCGCCGAGCTTCAAGCCTGGGCGCAGATTTACACTCCATCGGTGACACAACGTATCGTTCACCACAGTAGTGAGCGTGCGCTGTTTGACACCGCAAACATTGAGGACGAAATTGTGCGGGCGCTGTCGCGTCGGGTGGACTTAAAGTCAGGCGGCTACCTGATTATTGATCAGACAGAAGCACTCACCACTGTCGATGTCAATACCGGCGGTTTTGTCGGGGGCAGGAATTTTGACGACACGATTTTTAAGACAAATCTCGAAGCCGCTCAAGCTATTGCACGTCAGTTGCGACTACGTAATCTGGGCGGCATCATCATTCTCGACTTCATCGATATGGACGATGAAACACACCGCGAGGCCGTCCTGGCAGAATTAAAAAAGGCCCTGGCCCCTGACCGCACCAGAATGACCGTCAATGGCTTTACACAGTTGGGGCTGGTCGAAATGACACGTAAACGCACGCGCGACTCGCTCGCGCACCAGTTGTGCGAGCCCTGTCCGACCTGCCAGAGTCGCGGCAACATTCGAACTGGCCGCAGCATTTGCTATGAGATTTTGCGTGAAATTCTCCGCGAGGCAAGACAGTTCAATCCCCGGGAGTTTCGTATCCTCGCCTCACAAGCGGTGATTGATCTGTTTTTAGAGGAAGAAAGCCAACACCTCGCCATGCTGGGCGACTTTGTTGGCAAAACCATCTCCCTGGAAGTCGCCTCGGGTTACACACAGGAACAATACGATATTGTGTTGACTTAGTTCCTGGGTTAATTATCCCGGAACTGCATTTGGTACAGGGCTGAATAAGCGCCACCCAAAGCAAGCAATTCCTGGTGAGTCCCCTGTTCGACCACGCGACCATGATCCATCACGACAATCTTGTCGGCTTTGAGAATCGTGGAGAGTCGATGCGCAATCACAAGCGTCGTGCGGCCTTGCATGAGGATTTCCAGTGAAGCCTGTACCTGACGTTCTGATTCGTTATCGAGCGCGGAGGTGGCTTCGTCGAGAATCAGAATCGGGGCGTTTTTAATCAAGGCGCGAGCAATGGCCAGACGCTGGCGTTGACCTCCAGACAGTCGTGTCGCGTTTTCGCCAACCTGTGTCTGGAGTCCGAGTGGCAAGCCATCTACAAAATCGAGCAGATTGGCGGCTTTCAGCGCCCGGCGGATTTCTTCTTCGGAGGCATCATGTAAGGCACCGTAACCTACGTTGACGGCAATCGTGTCATCGAACAGCACAACATCCTGACTCACGAGTGAGAGCTGTTCGCGCAAATTACGCAAGGACAGCATCTGAATATCTTGTCCATCGATCAGAACAGCCCCCTCCGTAGGCGCTACAAAACGCGGCAACATATTGACCAGGGTGGTCTTGCCACTACCTGAACGCCCGACCAGTGCAACGGTCTGGCCGGGATCGACATGGATCGAAACATGCTTCAGGGTATCCACATCGCCATCGGGAAAACGATGGGAGACTTCTTTGAACTGAATACGCCCCACTGCACGTCCGTTGAAAGATGCATTACCAGGTTCGACTTCAGAAGGCTGGTCGATCAAAATAAAAACACTTTCGGCCGACACCAGCATCTTTTGCATCCGGCCAGCGATTTTTGTGAGTCGTTTGATCGGATCAAATATCTGCGCAAGCGCGGCCATAAAGGCAGCAAAACTCCCCACGGTCAGTGACCCTGCGTTGGCCTGCATCAACGCCACGGCAATCACCGCAGCCACAGCAAAGGCCGTCACAACTTGTGTAATCGGGGTCATCGCTGCATCTGCAAGTGCCGCGCGCATATCAAAGCGGCGCAACCTGCCACTCACATAGGCAAAACGCTTGCGTTCATACGCATAGCCATCAAACAGCTTAATCACACGTTGCCCATCAATGCCCTCGCCCACCACGCGCGTGAGCTCGGCATTCATATTGACCGTATCCCGATTAATTCGTCGCAGGCGTTTAATGAATGATCTTGAAATCAGAACTGAAATCGGCATGGTCACCACAATGATCATGGTCAGCTCCCAGGACATATAGAGCAGCACGATAATCATTGCCAGCACGACCAGCCCCTCACGCACGAGCACGGTCAATACATCCGTTGCATAGCCCGTCACGTTGCCAGCATCCACCGTAAAACGGTTCAGCAGTCGACCGGTATCACCTTTTTTGAACTCGCTGTCTGGCATGGACAGAAGCTTTTCAAACATCTCACCGCGCACACCAAGCAAAACATTATTAGCGACCCAGGAAAGCAAATAATCGCTAAAAAAGTTGCATAACCCGCGCAGGAAAATCAAACCAATAATGGCCAGTGGGACCTGCCAGACATATTCAGGCTTGGCACCAGAAAACCCCTCGTCGAGCAGTGGCTTCATCGCTACTGCCAGCGTTGGCTGGGTCGCGGCCGCCCCCGCCATAAAGAGAATGGCAAGTGCCAGTCCCTTCCAGTGCGTACCAACGCGGGAATAAATCCGATGCCAGAGGTTACGGTTCAGTGGGGACATGGACGCAGTTGCGTCGTGGATGGGCGAGGTCAAGGTCGGGCTCGATAACAGATGAAGCGCAGATTTTAACTCTAGCTGGCACTCTGTCGCTGTGCTGATTTGGGCAAAGCATCCGCTTGTCGTATCCTTACGTTCTGATGCCGTCTAACAACATGCCACGCTCTCTTAAGTCTCCCATTCTGATTCGCCTGCCTAACTGGGTGGGTGATGTATGCATGTGCCTGCCGGCGCTCAGTCTGCTGCATGCCAAAGGGCTGCGGTTTGCGGTCTGTGCGCGTCCATGGGCGCAAGAGCTGCTGCAAGGGGTCGCAATCGAAAGCTTCGTGCCGGTCAAAGGAAAATTCTTCAATGATCTCAAAACCTTACGAGCGTGGCATCATCAAAACCCTGCCTATCAACAAGGGCTTCTTTTTACCGACTCACTCTCCAGTGCACTGCTATTTCGTCTGGCAGGTTTAAAGAGTGCGGGCTATCGTGATGATGGGCGCAGCCTGCTGCTCAACGTCCCCCTTGCCAAGCCCGAGCCTCGACCGCACGCGGTCGAGGCTTGGTATGGCCTGACGACCCTGGCGCTCACACGCTGGGGAATTTCAACCCAAGAAAATATCCTTTCGCCCAGGCTAGACCTGACGCTGACCGCCCAACAAGAGCTCGCTGCGTTATCAGTGATGGCGCAGGCGAACCTGATCCCCGGCTCGTTTATTCTGATTGCACCTACCGCTACGGGACTGCATCACGGCCAGATCAAAGTCTGGCCGCACTTTGGCGCGTTGACGCAAGCATTACAGTCCCGCGGTATGCGTGTCGTGATGTGCCCGCCCCTCGCCGAACAACAGGCAGCAAAGCTCGCGGCTCCTGGCGCTGAGTTACTGCCGCCGCTCAGTCTGGGCGCGTTCGCCGCTCTCGCCCGTCAGGCACGACTGGTGGTCTGCAATGACTCGGGGGTTTCGCACCTGTGTGCAGCGGTCAATGCCAGGCAATTAACGTTATTTGGAGTCACCGACCCCCAGAGGACGAGGCCCTGGACTCCTGACTCGGTCAATATGGGGCAAAATGGCCAATGGGCGGCCGCGTCAGACGTTATTGCCCGGGTATTCGAGATACTGGGGCTCGTTGATACTGAAACGCCCTGAACCCAATTCAATGGTTGCTCACGGATGCTTGAACAGATTCCATTTTCTAACTTGTTGCTTTATCCCCCAAGCCTGTGCATGCTGCTTTTAGTATGTGCCGTGCTGGCTGCACTCACGCAACGCAAGCAAGTGGCGATCACGCTCACCGCAGTGGGTCTGGTCTGGGTACTGCTATGGTCATTGCCCGTCACGACTTTGTATTTTGGGGGCAAACTAGAATCACGCTACCCATTTCAGCTACCAGAGAACCTGAGCCAGGGAGATGTCATCGTCGTGCTGGGTGGCAATACCCAGGCAAACCGAGCCAACTGGTTTGAACCCTTTAACCGCGCCACCGCTACGGATCGAGTGGATCGGGCTGCTGCGCTTTATTTCGCGGGTCGCGCTCCCAAAATCCTGTTATCTGGCGGCGCCTACGAAGGCCGAGTCAGTGAGGCCCAGGGAATGGCAAAAGTTTTACGTCAAAAAGGCATCCCGGATTCGGCCCTGATACTGGAAAAAGAAAGCCGCAATACCCACGAAAATACGGTTATGACGCAGATTGCGCTGAACAACCCGGCTCACCAAAAAATTTTACTGGTGACCTCAGCACTGCATATGCCGCGCGCACTCGCCAGCTTTCAAAAGCAAGGCATGTCCGCCCTACCTGCTGGCGTTGCACCTCAAATCTCACTGCCTGACGACTACGCACTGAATCCGTGGTTACCTCATACGCGCAGCCTCGAAGCTAGCCGCACCATTATCAAGGAGTATTTTGGGCTACTGGGTTACTGGTTCAGAGGCTGGATCTAGCACCACATCCTCTAGATCCACTAGCGTGACGACCTAACGGACCTGTCCCTTATGGGCGAGACAGTCTTCGTACAAGGCTTCATACTTTTCTGCGACCAGCCTCCACGACAGACTTTGCACCAGCAACTCACTATGCTGCAGTAGTTTTTCACGGGTCGCGGTGGACATCCCCAGCTCATACAAGCCCTTGGCAATGGCCACTGAGTCTTCAGGATCATCCAGGACCCAGGCATCGTGCAAATGTTTGACGTATTGACCAAACCCGCAATATTTAGGGCCACTGACAATCACAGGTAAACCATGCGCCATTGCTTCGAGCGGTGCCATGCCAAAGCTATCCATGAGCGTTGGATGCACATACACATCTGCAGCCTGATAGTAAGGTGAAACATTGGAAGTCGGCTCGATCAAGCTGACACGATCAATCAGCTCTGGGTGATGGGTATCCAGATAGTCATGAACTGCGGGCTCAGCTCCCACAACAGCAAGTTTGAAGGTTGACGGCAGCAAAGCCATTGCATCCAGGACTGCTGCAAAGCCTTTGCGCAAGGGATTACGCGCCACAAGCAAGCACCCAACGTCGGTCGGAGTCCATCCCAGATCTGCGCGCACACGATCCCGCAACTGCGAGTCAAAAGATACCGGACTCGCTCCAGGTGGGATCACATCAAGTTTTAATTGCGGACCGTAGGCATCAAACAACCTGTCACGCAACCAAGGCGAAACTGCAACAACATGCCGGCTACTACTCGTGCGAACCGAGGCAGCCTCAAGCTTTAAATACGCAAAATTGCTCAGTTGCATCCATGCGAGGAACCGCTTGAACATATTGCGCCCAAACAAGCGCCTAAACCGGATCGGTGTGACGTGGATCACCTGGACATCACCGGCGCCACCACTCATGTGAGAATGCACAATGTCATACCCTGACTGAGTCAGGCGTTTGGCACGCATAGAAAAAAACCAGACCCGCATCCAGCTTGGCCAGATGGGATGAGATTTCACCAGTATTTCTTTAACGGGTAAATCATGATCAAAAGCGTGTGAAATCACCGTGACATCATGACGTTGCGCGAGGATTTCGAAGAGATTGACGCCATAGGATTCAGCGCCGCCAAATTTGCGACCAAAGTGATCCGACAACAACGCAATACGCAATCGTTTAGCCACGGCGACGCTCCTCATGTTGCGTGAGGCATTTCTGGAGGAACTTCAGAAGATGCGTCGATCTCCAGATACCCACGCGAGGCAGTTCAAACAGGCCATCCGTCGCTTGCACAAGGCCGCGCTCAGTAGTTGTAGCGCTGACATATCCAGCCGCTTGAGCCATTTGAACATGCTCAGGATTGAAGTCACCGTAGGGGTAACAAAAAGCAGTCACTTCTTGACCAACAAGCTGGCTTAACTGCTGACGCGATTGCGCAATTTGCTGCTGTGCCTCGTCTTGGGTCAGTCTGTTCAGATGCAGATGCTCCAGTCCGTGCGAGCCGACTTCCTGCCCGGCCTGGGCCCATTGCAGCATTTCTGGCTGCGACATGAGCGCTGCAGTGGGTACGCCATTTGCGGCATCCCAGTCGTTACTGCCACCGAGCTGATTCGCCAGAAAATAATTCGTGGCAGTAAAACCAGTCTCCTTCAATACCGGGAGTGCGTGTTCGAGAACATTACGAAAACCATCATCAAACGTAATGCCAAAGACCTTGCCAGCTTTATCGCCTCGCAGATATGGCATCAGTTCGCGCATGCTCAGACCTTGGTAGCCGAGGCGACGCATCCAGCGCATCTGCCTGCGAAAGCTCGCGGGAGGCACGGTCAACGAACGAAACTTGGTACCACGCGGTGCTGGCAGCTCAATCTGGTGATACATGAGTATAGGAATTGACATGTCAGGCACGCCCCTCTAACGTTCGCTGATAAACGTCCAGCGTGTGAGAGACGAAATCTTTTAGATTGAATTCACTGGCGGCACGCAACCTTGCCTGTTGTCCCATCGTTTGCAAGCATTGCGGATCGTCGAGCATCCGGAGCAGAACCTTTGCAATGGCGTCAGGATCTTTGGGCGGGACGATCCAGCCTTCTTTTTCATCCGTCAGATTCTCTGGTAGTCCACCGACACGCGTGATGAGAACGGGGAGCCCAAGCGCCATCAGTTCACGACAGGCAAAAGACAGCGCCTCATGGTAAGAAAGCACAAAACCCACATCACAGGCAGATAGAAGAGGACGCACATCGTCAATTAAGCCAGGAAAGCTCACCTGACTTGTCATGCCCAGTGCGGCCACTTGAGCAAGCTTGGCCTGGTTCGGAGCATCGCCTGCCACAACCAAATGAAATCGTGTGCGCTGCTCTTTCGGCAAACTGGCGACTGCGGCCACCAGATCCAGCCAGCCTTTTTCATAATCTGTCCCACCGGCACTGCCAAGCAGGATCTTATCTGTCAAACCTGGTCCGATCAGCGAGTGGCGCAGCGCGAACTTCTCGGCAGAACCGACCGGTGCGAAGTATTCAGTATCGAGGCCATGCCGGATCGTCTCAATCGTGCACCGATGATAGGAAGAATGCAGTAACAAGTCGTGCACGTAGTCACTCACAGCAATCACGTAATCAGTCGCAAACCTTGCTCGCAACCAGTGGCCAATACTGTTGAGCGGATGGTGATTGTGTTTGGTATAGACGATACGAGGCCGGTTAAACATGCCAAGCACTGCCAGCATCACCTGTTTGTGATCAGCCGAGCCATTCGCATGAATCACGTCAATGGCTTCGTCGTGAATGAGCTTGCGTAACCCGGCTCGCGGGCCGAGCCAGGACGAGGGTCGCGTACTGAACGACATGTCTACGACCTTGACACCTGGCACTTGCTGAGCGAGACGAAACAATCGACTGCTGCGCGGCGTGGCGACCGTCAGAGTATGTTCGGCGGCAAACCCTTGAAGCAAGTTGACAATATACGTCACATGCCCACCACCATTACGACCATGAAAATTGGTAAAAAGAATATTCATCTGCGCCGAGACTCCCGGTCAGACTGATTCAAAAACATTAATTTTGAATAACGCAAAAAGCTACCAAAAGCCGCCGCGACGGCCAGCACAAAACCATGGCGCCCATCCAGAAAGCCGTGCTTGAGGATATAGATGCGGATAAACGTCCACACGCAATGTCCCGAAGCACTCATTACGCCCGCTTTTTTACCTTTAGCCGCCATGACCAAGGCTGCCTCGAGCGAATAACGATTGATCTTGGCGACCAGCATATCCAGATTATCAAAGGGGAAATGCAGCAACCAGTAATGCAACTGACCGATGGGCGCGCTCGTCTCGATGCGCTCATGGACTGCAGCGTCATTAAATCGACAGGTTCCACGACGAATCAGGCGCAAAACATAATCCGGCCACCAGCCGCTATGGCGAATGGGTTTGCCGCAAAATTCAGAGAGTCTGGCAATGTTGTAAGCATCGAATTTCGGCTTACGCAGGGTCTGTCTGATTTCGGCTTGCAGTTCAGGGGTGACGCGTTCATCGGCATCAATCGACAATACCCATTGCTGCGTAGCGAGCTCCAGCGCGCGGTTTTTTTGCGGACCAAAGCCAGGCCAGTCTTCTGAAACGACGACCTTTGCACCCAGGCTGCGCGCAATGTCAGCGGTACCATCGGTACTGCAGGAATCCAGCACGATTATTTCATCCGCAAAGCGGACCGATTCGAGGCAAGCAACGATGTTCCTGGCCTCGTTCTTGGTAATAATGATGACTGAAAGCCCTAAGCTTTCGTGCGCTTGGCTTTCTTCCATGATTTCCATCTGTTGTAAATAGGACCGATGACGGGATGAGTTGCCAGCCAGGTGCGCTGCCAGAGCCAGCTAAACCGTCTATTACGCACAGCGAATCGAAAGATGCGCGCAGGATCGCTGCCGACCAGATTCTGGTCGTGTGCAATCGTGGTGTAGAGATATTTAAAGCCTGCAGCTTGTGCCAGCTCAATGTATTCGGGATCAAAGTATCCCTGCGGCCAGCAAAAGTGCTCTGATACCCCACCAAGCCGCTCTTGCAGACAGGCGCGCGAATCTGAGAACTCCTGCTTCATGTTTTCGATGCACGCCTCGCGGGTCGGCGCAATCAGATCCCAGCGGGTGTGCGTATGAGTATGGCAATGGAATTCAAACGTATTAGCTTCGCGCATGGCGAGCACTTCGCTCCAGCGCAGCATAACGGGATCGGTCGTGCCGGCTGCGAGCATCGCTTTGGCTTGCATGTGCCCGGCGATCGCAGGCAAGTCAGTCGCTTGCCCTTGAACAGGTCGCGCAGGACCGTCACCGATCAACCCAGTAATCAAAAACAGGGAGGCTTTCATCCCGTATTTTTTTAAGATTGGATGCGCGTAGACCCAGTTATCAAGATAACCATCATCAAAGGTAATCATCACCGATTTATCTGGCACGGGTTGCCCAGCCAGAAAACCAGCGAATTCGTCGGCCGTCAGCGCGTGATATCCATGCCTGGCGAGCCCGGCAATCTGGCTTTCAAAATTTTGGGGCGTCGTTGTAATGATGCCCGCCGTTGGCGAGACATGGTGATACATGAGAACAGGTACGCAATGAGCTGACATTCAGTTTCTGTGTGTTGTTGAGGAGAGCCAGTTGGAATAGACCTCTTCTGTTCGGCGGGCGAGTGTCTCGGTACTGAAGATCCCCTCTTTCCAGATGCGATCTTTGCCAGTCTGCCCCATTTTTGCACGTAATGGGGGATTTTCGATCAATCTTGCCAGCGCGGTACGTAAAGCTTGCAGATCATCGAGCGGGACAAGAATACCCGTTTGCTCATTGATCAGCATTTCACCGACGCCACCCACGTCCGTCCCAATGACCGGCAGCCCACTAGCTGCGGCCTCGACAAAGGCCGTGCCCATCGCTTCTTGACGGGTCGGTAGACAAAACACGTCAAAGCCAGCAAGCAGATTGGGCACATCGCGACGCGTCCCCAATAAATGTATCCGGCTTGATAATTTTAATTCTTCAATTTTTTCAACTAACTGTTCGAATACGGGTGAGCCGCCCCCAACGATCACCAAATGCAGATCCGGATGAATCTCCATCAACGGTGCAATTGCGTCAAGCAGTGCACGATGCCCCTTGTTCGGACGCAGAACAGCCACGCATCCGACAATCACGTCAGTGCCCTTGAGTCCAAGCTCCTGTCGCAGGGTCGACTTCTCGACGGGTTGCTCCAGAACCACCGGGGTATAGATCGACTCGACACGAGCGGCGGGCACGCCCCGATCGATCAACTGCTGACGCACGTAATTGCTCACGGTTGTCACGCAATGCGGGAGCCAGGTGTAGGTGAGCAGCGAATTGACCCGGCTCGCCAGATGACGCGTGCGCACGATCAAAGGTGTTTTGGCGAGTCTCGCAGCCGGTGCCGCAATAATCGTATCCTGTCGACTATGCGTATTGACCACATCGAACTTGCCGCGCTGCAAGATTCGCCGGATCTTAAAAATACCCGAAGTGATATTCACCACGCCATCCATGTACATGGTGTGCACAACAAACCCGGCATCCCGTAACCGCTTGGTTAATTCTGCATCGGGCTGGCAGACAGCCTCAAGGTAGTGTCCTCGCTCGCGCATGGCCACCATTTCTTTGAAAATACGATGCTCCTGCCCACCAAAACTGGTTGCAGCCTCAGAATGGAGGATCCGAAGGGGGCGAATATCTGTCATCTCTCGCATTCTCTAATAAGCGACTTCTATGTCGGTCGGTGCGACCCAGGCCGAGAGCTGCTCGACCAGAACATCAGGCAGTCTGACTCGCCAGGAATCACCTAACCGGAGCGTGCACACGGCAGCGGTCGTCTCGTAGACGACTTCGACGGGCGTACCTGGAAAACCATTTTCGGGTGCAGCGCGGTAGGGATTGAGCATGCGCTTGAGGGCCGCAGCATCGGCATTCCCGTTTAACCGGATACGTAGCGCACGTGCCCGCGTTTCGCGCGCGAGCTGCAAATCAAATATATTTTCTGCTGCCACGCGCATTCCACCGGAATACTCGTCGTTGGTCACCTTGGCCTGTACGATCAGCAACTGGTCTTCGCGTAAACGGTTGCGATGCTGCTCCATCATCTCGGCGTAGACAGTCACCTCGACCTGTGCACTGCCATCGTCCAGCAATACGATCAGCATTTTGCCGCGGCGCGTCATCATGGTCCGGGTACTGGCAACGATGCCAGCGATCCACTGGACATCGCGCATTGGCTCAAGCCGCGAGAGTGGCTTGCTGACAAATTGCCGGACCTCATCGCGCCAGGCATCAAACAAATGGCCGCTAAAGAAAAATCCCAGGGCTGTTTTTTCTTCGGATAATTTAGTTCGTAAATCCCAGGCTGGCACGCGAGCGAGCTCGACAGCCACCACCTCATTGCTGTCGTCACCAAACAGCGAAACCTGGTTGGCGCTGCGTGCAGCTTGATCTGCGGCTTCTACGGCCGTGGCGAGCGATCCAATCAAGGCGGCACGATTCGGCTCAATCTGGTCAAAGGCCCCCGCCCGGATCAACGCCTCGATACTGCGCCGATTGACCGAATGGCGATCGATGCGGTTGCAGAAATCAAAAAGACTTGTAAATGGACCACTTTGGCGTGCACGCACGATTTCTTCGACCGCGCCCTGCCCTGTCCCTTTTACCGCCCCCATACCGTAGCGGATCGTGCGCGGCGGCTGCCCTTTGGCAGAGTACGCATCCGCGACCGGCTCAAAGCGGTACCCCGAGGCATTCACATCGGGCGGCAGCACCGTCAAGCCATTGGCCAGACAATCGCGCCAGAAAATCTGCATCTTTCCGGTGTCATCCATATCGGACGACAAGGTCGCTGCGAGAAACTCCGCGGGATGATGGGCTTTGAGCCAGGCAGTTTGGTAGGCAATCAGCGCATAGGCTGCGGAGTGTGATTTATTAAAACCGTAGCCTGCAAACAATTCCATCAAGTCAAACAGCTTGACAGCAACTTTTGGGTCGTAGCCTTTTTTGGTCGCACCCTGTTCAAACAGTCCGCGATGCTCAGCCATTTCTTCGGCTTTCTTTTTACCCATGGCACGACGCAAAAGATCTGCGCCTCCCAGTGAGTATCCACCGATGATCTGCGAAATCAGCATCACCTGCTCTTGATACACAATCACACCGTAGGTGCTTTTCAATGTGGGCTCAAGATCTGGGTGAAAGTAATCGACGTTGGCACGGCCATGCTTACGATTGACAAAGTCATCGACCATCCCTGACTCAAGCGGACCAGGTCGAAACAGCGCAAGCACAGCGATGATGTCTTCGAAGGTATTGGGACGCAGCTTTTTGAGCAGCTCCTTCATGCCCCGGGATTCGAGCTGGAACACAGCAGTCGTGTTCGCGTCGCACAAAATCTGGTAAGTAGCAGGATCGTCAAGCGGCAAGGACATGATGTCAAAGTCGCGTTTTTCAGGATTGTGGGCGCGCACAAAACGCACGGCCCAATCCAGAATGGTCAGGTTACGCAAACCGAGAAAGTCGAACTTCACCAGACCCGCAGCCTCGACGTCATCCTTGTCGAACTGCGATACAGCGATGTCTTCGTTGCCTGGCTGGCAATACAGTGGGCAAAAATCTGTCAGCTTGCCCGGCGCAATCAACACGCCGCCGGCATGCATTCCGACGTTACGGGTCAGTCCTTCGAGCGGGCGTGCCAGATCAATTAGGGCGCGCACTTCTTCTTCGTTCTCGTAGCGCTCTTTGAAGGTGGGTTCATCTTTGAGTGCCCGATCCAGCGTCCAGGGGTCCGCCGGATTCATGGGAATCAGCTTGGACAAGCCGTCACACAACATATAGGGCATATCAAGCACGCGACCGGCATCCCGCACGACCGCTTTGGCACCCAGCGTTCCGAAGGTCGCGATCTGGCTGACGGCTTCGCGACCGTATTTTGTCTTAACGTACTCGATCACGCGTTCACGATTATCCTGACAAAAGTCAATATCGAAGTCAGGCATGGAAACGCGTTCTGGATTCAGAAAGCGCTCAAACAGCAAGTCGTATTTAATCGGATCCAGATCGGTAATACCGAGCGAATAGGCCACGAGTGAACCGGCGCCCGATCCTCGACCGGGACCAACAGGCACGCCATTGTTCTTGCCCCAGTTAATAAAATCCTGAACGATCAGAAAATAGCCTGGGAACCCCATCTGGATAATGGTTTTACATTCCAGCATCAGACGGTCGGTGTAAAGCTCGCGCGACGCCTCACGGGCGACCGGATCCGGAAACAGCTGCACCATCCGGCGCTCAAGTCCGGCTACAGACAGCTGGATCAGATAGTCATCGAGCGTGATGCCTTCGGGCGTTGGGAAATTTGGTAGCTGGGGCTGGCCGAGCTCAAGCGTCAGGTTGCAACGACGCGCAATCTCGGCAGCATTAGACAGCGCCGAAGGGATGTCGCTGAACAGCTCCGCCATTTCTTCGGACGACCTGAGATATTGATCTTCAGTGAACAGGCGTGGGCGACGCGGATTGGTGAGGATCTCGCCTTCGGAAATACAAACGCGTGCTTCGTGTGCATGAAAATTCTCACGCCCGAGGAACTGAACGGGATGGGTTGCCACCACGGGCAAGCCGCAGGTCGAAGCCAGACTCAATGCGGCTCTCACGTAGGCCTGATCAGCCTCTGCCTCGGTTCGTTGCAACTCAATGTAAAAATTGCCAGGGAAGTATTCCTGCCATTGCTTGGCATAGGCCTGCGCCGCATCCTGATTGCCCGCCATCAGTGCTTGCCCGATGTCGCCTGCGCGCGCACCAGACAGCACAATCAGCCCTTTCACGCCCTTGAGCCATTCGCGTCGCATTTCTGCGCGTCCACGGTGGGCATTGGTCAGCCAGGCGCGTGTCAGCAACTCGCACAACGCAAGATATCCGGCACGATTCGCGACGAGCAGTAAAATACGATATGGTTTGTCGCGGTCTTCGTCATTTGTCAGCCAGATATCGCATCCTGCGATAGGTTTGACACCTGAAGACCTGGCTTCTTTGTAAAACTTGATGAGCCCGAAGACGTTTGACAGATCCGTCAGTGCGACCGCCGGCTGACTCAATTGAGTGATACGCTTGATCAGCTCTTTGATCCGCACAGTGCCATCCACCACCGAGTATTCGGAATGGACGCGCAGGTGCACAAAGGGATGGGCTGCGGATGGAGGCGAGGACTGAAGTTCAACGGAATCTGACATGGCTAGATTGTACCCATTCCGGCATGCGCATAACACCCAGCCATCACGCTAGGCGTAGAATTACTAAGCATTCGTTAAATAGGAAATAAAGATGAAATGGTTCGTACTAATATTGTGGGTCGGGTCTATCCTGTTTGCCCACTTTCGTGGCCGGATCCGGCTGCCGCTGGGCAGACAGATGCTGGATCACTCCATTTTGCTTGCGCCTATCAACGCACTGATGGTGCTGACTTCTAAAGTCCCCACCACACCGTTTATCCCCACGGACACAATGCCTGAACTCAAACTACTTGAGGACAACTGGGAAATCATTCGCGATGAAGCACTGCACCTGTCCACCTTAAGAGAAATCAAAGCGCCAGAGTTGCATAACGACATCGGCTTTAATTCTTTTTTCAAGTATGGCTGGAAAAGGTTTTATCTCAAGTGGTACGACGCCAAGCATCCATCCTCCGAGGCGCTTTGCCCCAAGACAGTTGCACTGCTGAACCAGATTCCGAGCGTCAAGGCAGCCATGTTCGCCGAATTGCCACCTGGTGGAAAGCTCAACCCGCACCGCGATCCTTTTGCGGGCTCACTGCGATTCCATCTGGGCCTCTCAACGCCGAATGATGATCAGTGCTATATCGATGTTGATGGTGTTCGCCACAGCTGGAGAGATGGCAAAGGGGTGATTTTTGATGAAACCTATGTCCATGACGCCTACAACAAGACCGAAAAAAACCGGATCATTTTGTTTTGCGATGTCGAACGTCCTCTGATCTGGGGTTGGGCGCAACACTTCAACCACTGGTTTGGACGTGTGATGATGTCTGCCGCCAGTTCTCCCAATGCGGATACGGATCAGACCGGATTCATCAATCAGCTCACGCATTACCACTGGCTGCTGGATCAAAAACGCCGTGCGTTCAAAAAAGCCAACCGCACGGCCTACAAGGCAACCAAGTTCGGACTGATTGCACTGGGGATTTATCTTTTTATTACCTGGTAAAACCTGCTTAGCGCTGCATCGCCTCCCAGGCTTTTTGAAGTCTTTTGACTGAAACGGGAGACGGTGTGCGCAGTTCCTGAGCAAACAGTGCCACTCGGAGCTCTTCGAGCAACCATCTGAATTCATCCAGCCCGGCATCGGGTGCACCTTTGAGTGCTATGCGCGCTCGACTGTATTGCGTCAACAGCGGCGCCATATCAGCCATCAGGCGTGCATCACGGGCAGGATCGGTGCGCAACTTGTCGATCCGGGCCATCGCTGCCTTCAGATAGCGCGGCACATGACTTAATTGCGCATCGCTCACCGCCGTAATAAAGTCGGCAGGCACCAGTTGACTCAACTGAAGCTGTAAATCCTGATATGCCGACGCATGCGGTTTAGCCTGAGGGAGCTTGCGCATGACAGCGGCCCACTCGGTCAGTATGGTTCCAGCAAGTCGGGCAACCTCCTGAGCAAGGAGCCCAAGCTTGGCTCGCCCTTCTTGCCTTCTGAGTTCAAAGCTCGCCGCATCATTGGGCCAGGGAGTGCTCAGGCATGCGCGATCCAGCGCACAGTCAATGATCTGATCCCGTAGCTTTTCTTGCGTCCCCAGCGGCATGTACAGCATGCCCAGACGTGTCAATTCATGCAGGTTTTTTTCGAGGAATTTCACCTGATCGCGCAGCGCAATTCTGAACAGGCGTCTGAGTCCGCGGTGATGGGCGATGCGCGCAGTGTGCACTTCGTCAAAAACGTCCAGCGCGCAGTGCGTCGTCTGATCAACCAGTGCAGGGTAGCCAATGACAGTCAGGTTTTTACGTTTGATCTCCATGAGCTCAGGGAGCGTCCCAAAGCTCCATTCCGTGATCTCATCGTGCGCCAGGGCGCTCGCGACCTCTTGGTCACGGGTGGCGAGCTTCTGAAAAGTCGCCTGGGCCTGCTTACCCAACTCTGCCTTGAGCTGAGCAAGGTTACGCCCGGCGCTTAGCATGCGCCCATGCTCGTCAATCACTTTAAAAGACATGAACAAGTGCGCGGGCAAGGTTTCGGGCTTGAAGTCGGCCACAACCGGGCGCACTTTGAGCACGAGCCACATATCCTGAATGATCGCCTCGACGAGACTGCATGGGGGCGCGCTCAGCCGGTCATACCAACGCTCATAAAAGCCCGCCGCATAATCTGGCAGTGGCACGCAGTGGCGGCGCAACTTTTGGGGCAAGGACTTGAGGAGCATCTGAACTTTTTCTTTGACCATGCCAGGGACTAGCCACTCGCATCTCGCCGCATCGACCTGATTCAAAAAGTAAAGTGGGACCGTCACGGTCACGCCGTCTTTGGGCGAGCCAGGTTCAAAGTGGTAATCAACAGCCAGTCGCACGCCTTGCCAATCGAAGGATTTGGGAAACACATCGGTCGTCACGCCCGCAGCCTCATGGCGCATCAAGGCATCGCGGGTCAGGAGTAAGGCCTGCGCCTGCTCACGCGGTAAGTTTTTGTACCAGTGCTCAAGCGTTGCGGTCTGATAAATGTCCTGCGGAATCAGACGCTCATAAAAAGCCTGGATCAAACTGTCATCGACCAGAATATCGGGACGGCGGGTCTGATGCTCAAGATGCTCGATCTGCAGGATCATCTTGCGATTGTGTGCCACAAAGGCCATCGAGGATTCGAGTTCGCCTGGCACAAGCGCCTGCAGAATAAAGATCTCTCGCGCCTGCTCGGGTGCAATGGGTCCATAGTGCACGCGTCGTCCGGAATAAATCGTCAGGCCATAGAGCGTGCCTTTTTCGTTCGCCACGACCTGGCCGAGTTTTCTTTCCCAGCGCGGATCGGTCCAGTTCTTACGAATCAAATGGCCTGCCACACGCTCAACCCAGGTGGGTTCAATACGCGCCACGCAGCGGGCATAGAGCTTACTGGTATCAATCAGCTCGGCGGCCATGATCCATTTGCCAGCCTTTTTTTGCATGCGCGAGCCTGGATGCATCCAGAATTTAATATCGCGTGCGCCCTGATAATTACCGGACTCTTCGGACTTAAAGCCCAGGTTACCCAGCAGTCCAGACATGAGCGCGAGGTGGAGCTGTTCGTAGGTTGCATCAGTCTGATTCAGGCGCCACCCTTGCTCTGCAACCAGCTCGTGTAACTGCCGGTGAATATCGTGCCATTCGCGCAACCGTACAGGGGATAAAAACTGCTGGCGTAACAGGCCAACGAGCTTGCGCTGTGAGGCCTTGTGCGCGACTTGCTCGTGATACCAGCGCCAGAGTTTGACGTAGGAAAGAAACTCGGATTTGTCATCGGCAAACTTTGCGTGTGCCAGCTCAGCAGCCTCGCGCGCCTGCATGGGCCGATCACGCGGATCCTGCACCGACAACGCCGACGCAATAATGAGCACCTCAGTCATGCACTGCTGCTCACGGGCCGCGAGGATCATCCTCCCAATGCGCGGATCAACTGGGAGCTTGGCCAGCTCCCGGCCAGTCGCCGTGAGTGCGCCAGGCTTATCGGAATCAGGATCAATCGCCCCCAACTCTTGCAAGAGATGATAACCATCGGCAATCGCGCGCCCGGAGGGTGGATCCACAAAAGGAAAGGTCTCGATTTCGTCCAGACGCAGGGCTTTCATGCGCAGGATGACACTCGCCAGCGATGAACGGAGGATCTCAGGATCGGTAAACGCAGCACGGTCCCGGAAATCGGTTTCGGCATATAAACGGATGCAGACCCCGGGACCTAGACGCCCGCAGCGCCCCGCGCGCTGATTGGCAGAGGCCTGGCTAATGGGTTCGATCCGTAACTGCTCGACTTTATTGCGCCACGAATAGCGTTTGACCCGGGCCAGACCGCTATCAATCACAAACCGGATACCCGGCACTGTGAGCGAGGTCTCGGCAACGTTGGTCGCCAGAACAATACGCCGCGCACTCGTCTGGGGTCGGAAGATCTCTTCTTGCTCAGCTTGTGACAAGCGTGCATACAAGGGCAGCACTTGTACCCCTGGCGGATGGTGCTTGCGCAAAGCCTCGGAGGCCTCGCGGATTTCGCGCTCGCCTGGCAAAAACACCAGCACATCACCTGGCCCGACGCGTGCACACTCATCGACGGCCTCGACCAGAGCATTAATCAGGTCACGCTCTTCGTCGCGCGTATTGGTGCGCTCCGATTGGGACGCACCGGCGGGTTGTCCCGAGCCGTTAGGCTGCTGAGCGGGATCGTCGGGATCCTGAACCGGGCGATAACGAATCTCTACGGGATACAGGCGCCCAGACACCTCGATCACCGGAGCAGGCACACCTTTTGCGTCGGCAAAGTGCTGTGCAAATCTCGAGGCGTCAATTGTTGCAGAAGTAATGATGAGCTTGAGATCAGGACGGCGCGGCAAAAGCTGCCTGAGATAGCCCAGCAGAAAATCAATATTCAGGCTGCGCTCGTGTGCCTCATCGATGATGATGGTGTCGTAACGCTTGAGCAACGGGTCGCGCTGTGACTCTGCAAGCAGAATCCCATCGGTCATCAGCTTGATCGCTGTCATCGCACTGCTGCGATCCTGGAACCGGACCTGATAACCCACCCATTCGCCCAGGGTGGTTTTCAGCTCTTCGGCGATGCGTCGCGCCACCGAACTGGCAGCGAGGCGTCTAGGCTGGGTATGGCCAATGATTTTTTTCAGACCACGTCCAAGCTCCAGGCAGATCTTGGGTAACTGCGTGGTTTTGCCTGAGCCCGTCTCTCCGCTGACAATAATCACCTGATGGCGCGAAATGGCCTGAGCGATTTCGTGGCGGCGCGCACTGACCGGCAAATCTTCCGGATAGGTGATTTGAGGCGGCAGGCGTGGGGAAATGACAACGCTTTCTGACGGATTGCCTGGGATGGGCTTGGATTCGGACATATTTTCTGATTCGCTGAACGGACCATTATAAAATTTCCAGAATCGATATTCATCCAGTTCACCAGTTTATTTTGAGGCCGCATACGCAACCCACCATGCTCGACACCCAGGAACCCGATACCGTCTCCGCCCAGGAAGCCCCTGAATTTGCAGCTGCCCAGTTCGTTCGCTGGTTCAGAGAGGTCGCGCCCTACGTGCACGCTTTCCGCGGCAAGACCTTTGTCGTGGCTTTTGGCGGCGAACTGGTCCAGGCCAATGTGCTCAATACGCTCGTGCAGGATTTGTCACTGCTGTCGGCTCTTGGTATCAAACTGGTCCTCGTGCATGGCTCGCGCCCCCAGGTCAATGAGCAAATGCGCCTCAAAGGCTTTGAGACCCAGTTTGATCGGGGTCGTGCACCGATGGATGCGGACGCTCTCGAATGTGCAAAAGAAGCCGCAGGTGAAATCAGGCTCGATATTGAGGCTGCTTTTAGTCAGGGTTTGCCCAACACGCCAATGTCGCACGCGCAGATTCGCGTGATTTCAGGCAATTTTGTGACCGCCCGCCCGACAGGGATTATCGATGGCGTGGATTACAAACATACCGGCCAGGTCCGAAAGATCGATGTCGATGCGTTGCGCTTCGCTATAGAGCGCGGCTCGATCGTGCTGCTGTCACCCCTGGGATTCTCTCCAACGGGCGAAGCCTTTAACCTGGCAATGGAAGAACTCGCTACCAGCGTGGCCACAGCTTTACGCGCTGAAAAGCTCATATTCCTGACTGAATCGCCTGGCGTTGTTTCGCCTGATGGCACAGTCGACACCGAACTCGCGCGCCTGGATGCCGATGCCCTGCTCGCATCCGGCGAGCTTGATGCAGACACGGCCTTTTACTTGCACTTCGCCTCGCGTGCTGTCAAACGCGGCGTCACACGTGCCCATTTAATCCCTTTCTCTATTGACGGCGTGGTCTTACTCGAAATCTTTACACACGATGGTGTCGGCACCATGGTGGTTGAGGATACGCTCGATGACTTGCGCCCCGCTACGATTGATGATGTTGGTGCGATTCTGCAATTGATCGAACCACTCGAACACGACGGCACCCTGGTTGCGCGCGGCCGAGCCGTGATTGAACGCGACGTTGAGAATTTCACAGTGCTTGAACATGATGGCGTGATCTATGGTTGCGCCACCTTACATGACTTCCCCAAAGACCAAATGGCTGAGATGGGATGCCTGATTGTCCATCCTGAATGGCAAGGGACTGGCGAAGGTGAAATCCTGCTTCGCCACATGGAGTCCCGTGCGCGCGCACAAGGTGCAAAGCGCTTATTCGTGCTGACCACCCGCACCTCACATTGGTTCATCAAACGCGGCTTTGTTCAAGGGGGCGTCTCAGACCTACCCAAAGACAAGCAATCCCATTACAACCGCTCACGTAACAGTCTGATTTTTATCAAACGCCTTTAATTCATCAAACGCCTTTAACTAGAAGGGTCTTAGCCCATTTTCCGGACCTGAGACCCCTACAATATTGCCATTATCTCTAATTGCAGGATTTCGAAATGAGTCGTTCAGTACAGTGTTTAAAACTCAAAAAAGAAGCGCCAGGTCTGGACTTCCCACCCTATCCAGGCGAGCTGGGTACCCGCATCTGGCAAAGTATTTCTAAAGAGGCCTGGGAAGGCTGGATTGCGATTCAAACGCGTCTGGTCAATGAAAATCGCCTGAACCTCGCAGATACCCGCGCACGCAAATATCTCAAGGAACAGATGGAAAAGTATTTGTTCGAAGACGGGGACGTCGAAGCACAAGGGTTTGTGCCGAACTGATTGATGCTTCGAAGCGAAAGGCTTCGAGGCTTCTGATCGGTGAAGTAGAAGCGCAAGGGTAGTCACCATTCTTAAAATAATGACTACGCTCAGCGATTTAGATGCAACGCAATCGCAATTACCATTACAACCGCGCGCCGTTTAAGGTGCGCGTTTTATTTTTGTACGCTGGAATCAGGTGGTGACTCTGGCAGGATTGGCTCGGGCTCACCCCTGACCAAGCGCTCTGCCATTTTGACACCCTGATGCCTGACATCAGCACCATGCACCATGTAGATGACGCGTTCAGCCATATTTTTGCAGTGATCACCAATACGCTCCATCGAGCGTGCGACAAACAGTAGATCGATCGAACGCGAAATCGTGCGAGGATCTTCGATCATATAGGTGATCAGATTACGCAAGGCAGACTTCCATTCCTTATCGACTTCTTTATCGCTACGAACGACTGCAGCGGCAAGAATCGAATCATGACGGGCAAACGCATCCATCACCTGGCGCATCATGGTCATGACATTGTTTGCCATATGACGCAATTCAATCACAGGAATGAAACGACGATCGTCTTCGTGCAGGCGACGCGCCATGGTTGCAATCTTATCCGCTTCGTCGCCAGATCTTTCCATATCGGTCAGCATTTTGGTGACGGCCAGCAGGGTCCTCAGATCAATTGCTGCGGGCTGGTGTCGGGCCAAAATCTGCGTGACACGCTCATCGATATCGACCTCGAGACGGTTGACATCTTTCTCGCGCTCGCGCACACGCTCGACCAGGCTCATATCGCCACTTGAGAGTGCTTCGATGGCATCCTGAATCATCACCTCTACCAGTCCGCCCATCTGCAATAGCTCTGTGCGAATGCGCTGAAGGTCTGCGTCAAACTGTTTATTGGTATGTTCGCTCATGGCGTTGCCCGATTGGATAAGAATACGCTTAGTTTAAGACTGAACTATGACAGTATTGTGAACGTCCAAGACATCCTATAAACCCAGCCTGCGGATTCCTGTTTGAGTCGCTAAAAGGGCAACATCTGCAGGGCGCATGGCAAAGAGCCCATTGGTGACGACACCAGGCACATTGTTCAGGGTCTGCTCCAGTGCGCAGGCGTCTGTAATCGACAGGCCAGACACATCCAGGATCTGATTGCCATTATCTGTGACGAACCCCTGACGCAGCGTGGGTATTCCGCCTAAAAATACGACAAAACGGGCGACAGACTCCCGGGCGATAGGCAACACCTCTATCGGCAAAGGAAATTTGCCCAGCTGCCCGACAAGTTTTGACTCATCGGCAATACAGACAAACTGCTGGGCCACAGACGCAACAATTTTTTCGCGTGTAAGTGCCCCGCCTCCACCCTTGATCATATGTAAGCTGGCATTGATTTCGTCGGCGCCATCCACATAGACAGGCATGGACTGCACCTGATTCAGATCAAGCACCAGAATTCCTGCCTGGGCGAGCCTGTGCGCACTTCGCTCAGAGCTCGCCACCGCAGCACGAAACTGACCGCGATAGGCTGCCAGGCCATCAATGAACAAATCCGCAGTCGACCCTGTTCCGACACCGATCACCGCTTCGGGTGTCAGCATTGGAGCAATGTACTGAAGCGCTGCATCAGCAGCCTGCTCTTTAAGATCGTGTTGGGAAAGCATAAAAGTCCTGGGTCAATGATGAATGAGTCTTGTTAAGCAGGTATCGCAAATTTTTCTGACTGGTTAAGCAGCAACGGCAATTTTTTTGAGGTGATTAACCAGCAATAGCAAATTTTTCTGTATAGCGTTTTTCATTAAAGCCGACGGTCACTGAACCGTCAGCATAGACCGTAACAGGGCGTCGAATCAAAGTGGGGAATTGTGCAATCAGTGCGAGCCAACTTTCTGCTGAGTCCGGGTTTTTTAGTGAGGCATCCAGATTACGCCAGGTCATCGACGCGCGATTCACGAGTTTTTCCCAGCCTCCCAGGTCCTGGGCCCACTGTGTCAAGACGGCGGCATCCACCGGGACGGCACGATAGTCCTGAAATTGATAATCGATACGATTGAGTTCAAGCCACTTGCGAGCTTTGACGCAAGTGCTGCATTGATTCAAACCAAAAACCGTCACAGTCATACCTGTTCCTTTGTTGTCGTATTGTTTGTTGTCGTATTGTTAAGTATGTTTGCTTCGTGCTGATACCCCTGCAAGAGCGCTGGCCAGCAATTTTCCTCGCTCTCGGGTGTGACTTTACGCAATGAGCGTAACAGGCGGGCCAGATTTTCGGCCCGCTGCGCCTGCGTCATCCGCCCTTGACGGGCTCGGTCAAAATCAATTAACCAGACTTTTGACTGGGCATCGACTAACAAATTGAATACATTCAAGTCCGCATGCCACACCCCAGCATGGTGCAATTGTGCAATCACGCGTCCCGCCTCAAACCAGACACTATGCTCGGTCACCCGCGCGAGCGCAGTCGCCTGAGCAATACGAGCAGTCACCAGAGCAGCACGATAGATCCAGCCACGGCGCCATACTGCAGCCGCGAGCGGTTGCGGCACGGGCAGTCCTGACAGCCAGAGCCCACGCATCATCGCAAACTCTGCAAAGGCACGCGTGCGTGAGGACCCCAGCCACAGATACTGGTCACGCAGGATACGTCGCGCCCAGCCACCTCGCCGGTAATGCCTTAACACGGCAAGGGTGGTACCCAGGCGGATATACCAGGCCGCGGCGCGACCACCTTGCGTGACAGGTTGCGCGTCAAGCGCCGGGTTTTGAGGATCGAACCACTCGGCAGGTGCCGCAACATCAGCAAGCGAGGCGTCGAACAGAATCTCACCGTGCGCGAGACGCACCGCATGAGGAGGATTTGTCGTCCCATTCATGAATACATTCTGCGTCTGATCAGTCATCACGGTTACGCATCCAGTCTGCTACTCCGAAGAATATTTCGAGTAAGCGCGCAATCCGCTCTTCGGGATAATCCAGATCCTGCATGGCGCGCGCCATGCACAGCAGCCACTGATCACGTTCCTTGATGCCAATCGAGTACGGCAGATGACGGGCACGCAAACGCGGGTGTCCAAAGCGTTCGATATAGAGCTGGGGGCCGCCGAAATAGCCGCACAAATACCAGAACAGCTTGTCGCGTGCCTGATCGAGCGAAGCGCCATGCACGTCTCGCAAGACCTTCAGGTCCTGATCAATATCCATGACATCGTAAAAACGATCTACCAAGCGCCGGATACCGGGCTCAGCGCCCAGCAATACGAAAACAGAATCCGCGGCAGGTGTGCTGGGATTTGAATCTTTGACGGTCGGGGTTGAGTCAGAGGCAGGCATCAGGTCTGTCGCAAAATAGTCAGTGGCGGAGTTTTTAACACGCCTCGCAACGCCAGAGCTCCCGCCAGCCAGGCTCCAAGCATACAGACAATGACCCCCAGGAACCAGGGCCACCACGTCCAGCGCATATCGAATTCGAATACCCATCTGGACAACGCCCAGGCTGCCAGTGTCGCCCCCCCTGCCGCAAGAAGACCCGCCAGGGCGCCGACAAATAAAAGCTCGATGCGCTGCGCACGCGCCAACTGTTTACGTGATGCCCCGAACGCTCTGAGCAAGGCGGCTTCGCGGATGCGCTCGTCACGGGTGGCCGAAAGTGCTGCCGCAAGCACCACAGAGCCTGCAAGCACTGAAAACACAAAAAGTCCCTGCACCGCGACAGCCACTTTGTCCAGAATGGATTGCAATTGCGACAGAATGGCACCGACGTCAAAGACGGTCAGGTTCGGGTAACTTGCAATCAGATTCTGCACCAGCGCCGTCTGGTCCGCCTTGAGATGGAAAGCGGTCATCCAGGTACGAGGGGCATCCTTAAGCGCAGCAGGCGTGAGGATGGCAAAAAAATTGGCTCGCATCGAATCCCAGTCGACGCGTCGGATGCTTGTGACGAGAACCTTGACTGGTTGACCCGCCACATCAAACTCAAGCGTATCACCAAGATGCAAATCCAGTGATTTGGCCAAACCCGCCTCGAGTGAGACTTCGGCAGCCTCAGGATCGAGTTCTCGCCCACTCGTGAGTTGCGTCACATCCGGTACATGCGCGGCATAGGACAGATTGAACTCTCGCTCGATCAGACGCTGTGCGCGTACATCTTCAAAATCGTTCGCCCCCAAGGGCTTGCCGTTGCGCTCGACCAGGCGACCACGCACCATCGGCGAAAGCGTCGAAGCGCTCAGCCCCCCCTGGCGCAAGATATCCTGAACGCCCTCCTTCTGGTCATCCTGAACATTGATCAGAAAACGATTCGGCGCATCAGCTGGCAGCGTGCGTTGCCAGCCCGCAATTAAATCCGTACGCACGATGGTCAACAGCAAGATCGCCATCATGCCGACTGCGAGCGCACTCGTTTGAGCGATGGTCGCACCGCGCCTGCGCACCACACCTGCCAGGGCAAAGCGCAGCACAGGATAGTGATGCAAACGCGCACGTACAAGCGACAGTCCCCAGAGTGCCGCGGCACTCATCATGCTAAATACAAATGTGGCAGCAAGAAAACCCGCTGCGAGGCCAGCCCCCAGCTTGATGTCATGGGCAACCCACCACATCAGCGCCGTAAACCCTGTGAGTCCAACGGCCAGGCCTGCCCAGCTTTGCAAAGGAAAATTTGTGTGTTCGGTCCTGAGGATTTGCGACGGAGACACGTGACGCAATGCTTGAATAGGAGGCCAGGCAAATGCGAGCAATAACCAGACGCCTGTAAACAAGCCTTGCAGCGCAGGGGTGACCCCTGAGCCAGGCAAACTTGTCCCCAACAGGCCACTGATGACTTCGACCATTAGCGTCTGCGCGCCCCACCCCACCGCGGTGCCCAACAAGGCTCCGAGCACTCCGACCATTAAAAATTCACCCACCAGGATCGTGGTGATATCGCGCTGCGTTGCACCCAGGCAGCGCATCACGGCAACGCTCTGACGATGGCGTTGACCAAATCGTCTGGCAGCAAGCGCCACGGCAACCGCTGCAATCAGGACAGCCAGCATGGCGACCAATGCGAGAAATTGTTGTGCACGATCAAGTGAACGACGCACTTCTGGTCGTCCAGACTCTACCGTGACAAGTTTCTGTCCCGGCTTGAGCTCACCTGGCAACCAAGCCCGGTATTGCTCCACGCGCTCTGGTGCGCCAGCCACCAGCAGCGCATAAGCGACTCGACTGCCTGGTGCGATCAGACCCGTACGCGCGAGATCCTCGGCGCGCATCATCACGCGGGGCGCCAGATTGACAAACTGGGGACCACGATCGGGTTCATAGCGGATGATGCGGCCAATTTTTAGCTGCAGATCCCCGACCTTGAGTGCGTCCCCCACATGCAGACCTGTCTGCACGAGTACCTGTGGATCCACCCAGACCTCACCGATGACAGGCGGAGTATCCGTCTCACGACCCGGCGCATCCTCAGCCGTGGAGGTCAGCAAGCTGCCGCGCAACGGATAACCCTGCTGGACGGCCTTGACCGAGGCCAGTTGCACACGCGCGCCGGCACCAACCATCGAGGGGAATTGCCAGGTCTGCACCGTGCGTAAATCACTGGAATGGGCGCGGGCAAAAAATGTCTCAGCAAATGGCGTGTCGGCTTCGACCACGAGATCAGCACCAAGCATCTGCAGCGCATCACGCTCCAGCGCACGACTCACGCGGTCGGCTAAGAAGCCAACGCTCGTCACCGCTGCAACAGCAATCACGACTGCAAGCAACAACAGACGTAAATCACCTGCGCGCGCATCTCGCCATGCCTGACGGCAAGCTAGTTTCCAGTTTTTCAAATTCATTCGTGAGGCAAACAAGGCATGAGAGGGTAGGAGTTATAAACAAGTAAAGAAGAATTACTTTTGTCGCAAGTGATCCAGTGCGTCCTGCAGGCGATCTACCGCGATGACTTCCAGGCCCTCGATTGGCTGGCGAGGCGCATTTGCCTTAGGAATGATGGCCAACGAAAAACCAAGCTTTGCTGCTTCGCGCAAGCGTTCCTGACCGCGCGGTGCGGGACGGACTTCGCCCGCCAGACCCACCTCGCCAAAGGCAATCAGCCCCTTGGGGAGGGGTCGATCACGCAACGAGGAGATGATTGCCAACAACACGGCCAGATCGGCCGCCGGTTCGGTGATCCGCACGCCCCCCACCGCGTTGACAAACACATCCTGATCAAACGTAGAGACGCCTGCATGGCGATTCAGAACAGCCAGCAACATGGCAAGTCGATTCCCCTCCAACCCGACCGACAAGCGTCGCGGATTAGGCACATGGGCACTATCGACCAGAGCCTGGATCTCGACCAGCAAGGGTCGCGTGCCTTCTTGAGTCGCCATGACACACGTACCCGACACATCGCTGGAATGCTGCGACAGAAACAGAGCAGACGGATTGGAGACACCACGCAGTCCGCGATCGGTCATCGCAAAAACACCCAGTTCGTTAACCGCGCCAAACCGATTCTTAAATGCCCGGATCAAACGGAAGGACGAATGGGTATCACCTTCGAAGTACAACACAGTGTCAACGATGTGCTCGAGCACGCGCGGCCCCGCAAGGGTGCCGTCTTTGGTGACGTGACCAATCATCACAATCGGAATACCCGCCTGCTTAGCCAGACGGGTGAGCTGCGCGGCGCATTCCTTGACTTGTGACACCGAGCCAGGCGCCGAGGTCAGCTCGCTGGAATACATCGTCTGTATCGAATCAATGACAGCCACCGCGGGCTTTTGTTCAAGCAAAGCAGTCTGAATGGCTTCGAGGCGAATTTCAGCAAACAGATCCACAGCAGCACCAGGCAAGCCGAGTCTGCGCGCGCGCAAAGCCACCTGCTCAGCCGACTCTTCACCCGTCACATACAGCACGCGCTGATTGCCGGACATTGCGACCAGCGCCTGCAGCAGCAGGGTTGACTTACCAATACCGGGATCGCCGCCGATCAGCACCACTGCACCGGCAACCAGACCACCGCCCAGCACACGGTCAAACTCGGGGATACCTGTAGAAATCCGAGGCAACTCCAGTGCCTCGACATCGGACAGACTGCGCAGAGGACTTGAATGGGTCAGCGGAGCATAGCGATGCTCCCCCTGACTGGAGACACCCGACTCGCGAGATTCTTCTAGCGAGTTCCAGGCCTGACAATGCGTACATTGGCCGAGCCATTTTGGACTGGTCCCGCCGCACTCAGCACAAGTAAATATCGTTTTAACTTTAGCCATGAATCTATATCATCAATGGTGAAACTGGCGGAAAGAACGTCCGTTGCAGCAGGATTACATGCATCAGGAGCACATGCATCAGGAGCGCGTGCATCAGGATGAAGTGCTTCCCAAACTGCCACCACCATCGATTCCAATAATCTGACCGGTAATAAAGCCGGCGTCCGGGGATAATAAGAATGCAATCAGTGCTGCGACTTCGTTGGCGGTTCCTAACCGGCCCATCGGAACCATACCAGCAGAATGCGTCGTAGAGTCGCCTGTGGGCATGGCATTCATGAAGAGCTCGGTATCGATTGCGCCGGGTGCAACAGCATTGACGGTGATTCCGTATTCAGCCAGATCCAGTGCCCAGGTCCGGGTGCAGCCAATCAGCGCACTTTTGGCGGCAGCATAGCTTGTGGCGTCGCGCGCGCCACGCACGGCCAGACTGCACAAGTTGATGATGCGTCCATTTCGACGCAGCTTCATCGATTCAACAAACGCCTGGGTGACCTGCACGGCTGTGCGCACATTCAGGTCGAAGGTTTCGAACAAGGCCGACAACTCAACTCCACCAAGGGGTTGTGAAATCGCCGAACCCACGTTATTGACCACGGCATCGACGGGAAATTTATCGCGAATGGTGCGCAACACATCTTCTGTCTGGCCAGCATCGGACAAATCGCATTCATACAGATAACCCGGGAAATCGATCTCAGCGGTATTGCGCGCAATCCCAACCACATGGCAGCCTGAATCAGCCAGGCGTCTGCTGAGTGCCCAACCAATGCCTTTGGTGGCACCCGTAATCAATACACAACTATCTTTCAAACCAATCTCCTATCGCGAGTCAAACGTCCCCCGATGCCGCTAGTCTAACGCAGGCACGCACAGAATAAAGCCACTAGAATTAGACCTATCCTGCATTTAAGTTAAGGCAATCTTTGCCATGCCCGTCAATCATTACGAAAACTTTCCTGTCGCATCGATTTTATTGCCCCGTCACCTGCGTCGGGCAATCGTCAATATTTACCGCTTTGCACGCTCTGCGGACGATATTGCTGACGAAGGGGACGCCGATCCGCACACGCGTATTGAACAGCTGGAACGTTATAGACACGCCTTGCATGAACAAGTCAGCCCGCATGCCCCCCGTCAAGCACTCACCTCGGAGCTTGATGCAATTTTTGTACCACTCGCGCAGACCGTCTCCAAGCACCAGTTGCCATTGACCCCATTCTTTGATTTGTTGTCCGCTTTCGAGCAAGATATCACCCAGACGCGCTATCCCGACTATGCCACGCTGCAAGACTATTGCAGACGCTCAGCCAATCCTGTCGGACGACTGATGCTGCACCTCTACGGCAACGTAGATGCGTTATCACTTAAGCAATCTGATGCGATCTGCACCGCATTGCAATTAATAAATTTTATTCAGGACATTGGGATCGACTGGTCTAAAGGCCGGATCTATCTGCCACAAACCGAATTATCACGGTTCGGTGTGACAGAAAGTATGATTGCCTCAGCGAAAACCGGTCAGGCCTGGCGTGCGCTCATACAATTTGAGGTCGATCGGTGCAGGACATTGTTAAACTCTGGTGCACCGCTTGCACATCGCCTGACCGGACGCGCGGGACTTGAGCTCAGGCTCATTATTCAGGGAGGCCTGCGAATTCTCGAAAAGATTGAAGCTGTCCGATACGATGTGTTTCAACATCGTCCAACACTTCGTGCGGCAGATTGGCTGATCCTGATCTGGCGTGCTGTCCTTAAAAAATAATATGACCCCTATTGAATACTGTCAGGATAAAGCAGCTAAAAGCGGATCGAGCTTTTATTATGCGTTTTTGTTCCTGCCGCCTGATCGCAGGCACGCCATCACCGCCCTCTATGCTTTTTGCAGAGAGGTTGATGACATTGTTGATGAATGCACCGACACCTCCATGGCGCGTATCAAGCTGGCGTGGTGGCGCACGGAGATCGATGCGCTGTTTGCTGGCAAACCCGGTCACCCTGTCTCACAGGCGCTCAGTCCCTGGCTGACAGCGTTTGGCATCACGCGTGAACGCTTGCTCGCCATTGTCGATGGTATGGAAATGGATCTTGACCAAACCCGCTATCTCGACTGGCCTGCGTTGCAAAAATATTGCTGGCATGTCGCAGGTGTGGTGGGTGAACTGTCCGCAGGTATTTTTGGCTATACCGACGCAAAGACAATCGACTATGCAAGCACGCTTGGCATTGCCTTCCAGCTCACCAACATCATCCGCGATGTAGGTGACGATGCCCGCAGGGGTCGCATTTATTTACCCATCAGTGATCTGCAACAATTCGGCGTCAGAGCCGCTGACATTCTCAACAGCCAGTACGCCGAAGGCTTTCACGCACTGATGGCCTTCGAGGCAGAGCGCGCACAAAAACTCTACACCGAAGCCATCGACGCACTGCCCGCCTGTGACCAGCGTCATCAGAGACCGGGTCTGATGATGGCAGCGATTTACTTTTCGCTTTTGCAAGAAATTCGCCACGAGAACTGGCAAGTCCTGCATCAGAGAATTTCACTGACCCCGGTACGCAAACTTTGGCTTGCCTGGAAGAATTGGGTTGCAGGTGGGCGAAGCGTCATCCGCGACATCAGGCGCGCGGGCTCGCGCTCTTGAACGTTGCGGTGATTGGCGCGGGGTGGACGGGTCTCGCGGCCGCCCTCGCCCTCAGGGATGCAGGTGTGCACTGCACAGTCTTTGAGGCCGCCCCCCTTCCTGGCGGACGGGCCCGACGTGTCGACGACAAAAATATGGGAGCGATCGATAACGGCCAGCATCTGATGTTGGGCGCGTATACGCAAACGCTGAAATTGATTCGCAGCCTGAACCCAGGCGTGCCCGAGGCAGAGCTCCTGCTGCGCCTGCCCCTGCAACTCGAAAGCGCGAGCGGTGAGTTTAGAATGCGTGCGCCGACAGTCATGGCTCCGCTGCATGGACTCCTTGCAATCATGTGGGCACATGGCCTGTCTATACGCGACAAATGGTATGCCATCCGAATGGTGACCAGCCTGCGCAAACAACACTGGAGCTGCCCACCACTGCAAACAGTCTCCCAGTTGTTAAACCGACATCACCAGACAAGCGCTGCGATCCTGCGTCTCTGGCAACCGCTCTGCCTGGCGAGTCTGAACACACCGATCGAACAGGCTTGCGCGCAATTGTTTTTGAATGTTCTGCGCGATAGCCTGGACGCCCCCGCAGCGGCATCAGACATGCTGGTCCCGCGCGTCGATCTCACCCGCCTCTGGCCCGCAGCAGCCGCGCAGCAACTCATGATGCGATACCGCCATATTGTGAGTGAGGTGCTGATTGACACCCAGCATGTGGAAGTGGACGGCGAGTCGTTTGAGGCGTGCATCATTGCCACGCCACCCTACGCGGCATCACGCATCCTGCGCGTGACACACAACCCGCAAGCGCTCGACATCCTACAGCAGCAACTGCAGGCCTTCACTTACCGCCCGATTGCCACACTCACCATGCAGCTTGAGCAGGACTGGCGCATGCCTTGTCCGCTCATGATGCTTGATGAATTTCCTGAAAAAGGACATTACGGTCAGTGGGTGTTTGCCTGTGCTGCCAGCAATCAGCTCACGATCGTCGTGAGTGACGCCTCAGATTTTCTCAAACATGATCGCCAGACATTTGTCGCAGGTATTGCTCAACAAATCCGGGAACAAATTGCAAGGCACCCTCGTGCAGGACACCCCATGCCTGCAGTGCTTGCGCATCGCCTGATTGTTGAGAAGCGCGCCACATTCTCTGCAGAGCCCGGGGTGCTGCGACCGGCCAACAGCACTGCCTGGCCGAGGCTGGCACTGGCAGGTGACTGGACAGATACAGGTTATCCAGCCGTGCTCGAAGGCGCCGTGCAAAGCGGCCAGGCCGCTGCACGCGCAGTGATCGAGCTCTTAGCCTGAATCACTGCAAACACTCAAATCAAAGCGTTGCGTGCTCGGTAATATATGCTCGCACTGCGGCCACATCACACGGAAGTACCGTCACACGCTGAGGACGTGATTCCAGGTCTTCAAAACCTGCAGGAACCGGAGCAGGCTGACCCAGCGCTTCTTCGATGACTTCTGTAAACTTGGCCGGCAAGGCAGTCTCCAGCACAATCATTGGAATACCAGCTTCGACCAGAGGTGCCGCAACTTTGACACCATCGGCAGTATGTGGATCAATCAGTATGCCCGTACGATCCATCACTGAACGAATCGTGACCAGTCGGTCCTGGTGAGAGCTGCTACCCGCCTGAAAGCCATATTTCGACTCAAACTCTGACTTTAGGTCAGACAGGTCAAAGAAACCTTTCTGGCTGAGCTCAGCCCAGAGTGCTGCAACCCGCGCCGCATCGCGACCCACCAGATCAAAGACAAAACGCTCAAAGTTAGACGCTCTGGAGATATCCATCGAAGGGCTCGATGTCACAAAGGTTTGTGCAGCCGCACGCGGACGATAAATCCCTGTGCGGAAGAATTCTTCGAGGACGTTATTTTCGTTAGTCGCCAACACCAGACGACGAATCGGCAACCCCATCGTACGTGCAATATGCCCGGCAAGAATATTGCCAAAATTGCCCGAAGGCACGGCAAAAGAAACCTGCTGACCGGGGCCTGATGTCGCGCGCAACCAGCCGTGGAAGTAATACACCACCTGGGCGGCAATGCGTGCCCAGTTAATCGAATTCACAGCACCCAGGCGCCACTTCGCTTTAAATTCCAGATCGCTTGACAAAGCTTTGACAATATCCTGCGCCTGATCAAAGTTGCCTTTGACCGCGATATTATGAATATTTGGATCCTGCAGCGAATACATTTGGGCACGCTGAAAAGCGCTCATCCGGCCTTCGGGCGAAAGCATAAACACGGCCACGGACGCTTTGCCACGCATGGCATATTCAGCCGCCGATCCCGTATCGCCCGAGGTGGCACCCAGGATATTGAGGGTTGCGCCACGCGCATGCAAAACATGTGGAAACACCTGCCCCAGAAACTGCATCGCCATATCTTTGAAGGCAAGCGTTGGCCCCTCTGACAGGCCAAGCAAGGACATCCCGCCATAGAGCGGTCGGAGTGGAACAATTTCTTCGCTCTGAAAAATATCGGTCCGATAAGCCTGACGGGTTAACTGATCAAGCGTCGCGCGATCAATATCGGAAATAAAGAGTGAAAGAATTTCGGCAGCCAGCGCGTGGTACGGCAAAGCACGCCAGGCCTCGAGTTGCTCAGTCGTCACAGTCGGGACATATTCTGGAATAGCGAGGCCACCATCTGGAGCCAGCCCTTCAAGCAAAATATCCGAAAAACCTAAGTGGGCCATGCCACCACGGGTCGAGATATATTTCATGTGAGACTTTCCATGCGAAGGCGTGTGACGTGGGAGCGCACGAACGGCAGTGCCTCTATTGCAGTGATCGCAACATTGACATCGCGCTCAAGTGCTTCGTGCGTGAGGAAAATCAGATCTGCCATATCCTCGGTTTCGCTCGGTTGCTGGATCATGGAGCCAATCGAAATTCCGGAATCCGCCAACAGGCGCGTCAGGTCGGCAAGCACGCCTGGCTGATCTGCAACCGTCAGACGTAAATAGTAGGAGGTAATGACCGCTTCGATCGGCAGGATCGGCGTATCAGCCATAGCATCTGGCTGAAAGGCCAGGTGCGGTACGCGGTGCTCAGGATCAGACGTCAGCAAACGGGTGACATCCACGAGATCGGCAACCACAGCAGAGGCAGTGGGTTCTTCACCAGCACCTTTGCCGTAATAGAGGGTCTGACCGACGGCATCACCGTTGACGAGCACGGCGTTCATCGCGCCCTCAACGTTGGCAAGCAAGGACTTGCTAGGCACCAGCGCCGGATGCACACGCAATTCGATGCCTTCGGGACGTCGCTTGGTAATACCCAGCAACTTGATGCGATAACCAAGTCGCTCGGCCATTTTGATATCCACTGCTGCGAGCTTTGAAATGCCTTCGATGTAGGCCTTGTCAAACTGGACTGGGATACCAAACGCCAGTGAGGCGAGCAGTGTGAGCTTGTGCGCTGCGTCCACGCCCTCGATATCAAAGGTCGGATCTGCTTCAGCGTAACCGAGCTGTTGTGCCTGAGCCAAGACTGTTTCGAAGGGCAGGCCGTGCGTACGCATTTCTGAGAGGATGAAGTTGGTCGTGCCATTGATGATGCCGGCGACCCACTGGATTCTGTTGGCGGTCAAGCCTTCGCGCATCGCTTTGATGATCGGTATTCCACCCGCAACCGCCGCCTCGAAGGCCACAATCACCCCACGCGCAGAAGCTGCGGCGAAGATTTCGCTGCCGTGCTTGGCAAGCAGTGCCTTGTTCGCGGTGACGACATGCTTACCATTGGCGATGGCTTCGAGCACCAGTTCACGCGCAAGGGTTTCACCACCAATGAGTTCAACCACAATATCGATCGAGGGATCGCACACAACAGCATGCGGATCAGCACCCACCACTACATCAGGACCGAGCAATTTACGCGCGCGGGCAACATCCCTGACCGCGACACGGGTGACTTCGATGCTGCGTCCAGCGCGACGCGAGATTTCCTGAGCATTGCGCGCGAGGACCTTCCAGGTGCCACCGCCAACTACGCCCAGACCTAACAAGCCTACCTTGATTGCTTCCATTACAGTAGCCCATCCTTACGGAACATTTCCTTGATGCCGCGCACAGCCTGACGGGTGCGTTGCTCGTTTTCGATCAGGGCAAAGCGCACATACTCATCGCCGTAGTCTCCAAAGCCAATACCTGGAGAGACCGCGACTTTGGCTTCCTGGAGGATCCGCTTGGCGAATTCGAGTGATCCCATTGCGCGATATGCCTCGGGAATATGCGCCCAGATGTACATGGAGGCTTTGGGGTTTTCTACCATCCACCCTGCTTCATGCAGCCCCTTGACCAGGACATCACGACGGCTCTGGTATTTTTCAACGACTTCGCGTACACAGTCCTGAGGTCCATCGAGCGCAGCGATTGACGCCACTTGAATAGGTGTGAATGTGCCATAGTCATGGTAGCTCTTGATGCGTGCCAGAGCATTGACAAGCTCGGCATTGCCCACCATAAAGCCCACACGCCAGCCGGCCATGTTGTAGCTTTTGCTCATGGTAAAAAATTCGACTGCGACCTCACGTGCACGCGGCACCTGCATGATTGAAGGTGCCTGGTATCCGTCAAAACAGATATCGGCATACGCCAGATCATGCACCACGATGATGTCATGTTCGAGTGCAAGTTCAATCACACGCTCAAAAAACGAAAGATCAACGCACTGTGCGGTCGGATTACTGGGAAACCCCAGAATCATCATCTTGGGCTTCGGAATCGATTCGCGCACGGCGCGCTGCAGTTCTTCAAAAAAATCCGTACCGGGTGTCATACGCACGGAACGGATATTCGCCCCTGCAATGACCGCACCATAAATATGAATCGGATAGCTTGGATTGGGCACCAGGACCGTATCGCCCGTATCCAGCGTGGCAAGCATCAAATGTGCCAGTCCTTCTTTGGAGCCAATCGTCACGATTGCCTCGGAATCCGGATCAAACTGGACATCATAGCGACGAGCATACCAGTCGGTAATCGCGCGGCGCAGGCGTGGAATGCCTTTGGAGACAGAATAGCCGTGGGTCGTGGGTCGTTCGGTCGCCTCGACCATTTTTTCGACGATATGCGCAGGTGTTGGCCCATCGGGATTACCCATCGACATATCAATGATGTCTTCCCCGCGATGGCGTGCGGCCATTTTCAGCTCGCCTGTAATATTAAAAACGTAGGGCGGCAAACGCTCGATACGGGGGAACTTCCTCATGATGCATCCTTGTGTAGCAACAAAATAATACGCAGTTTTGCAAAAAAAATACTATTATTTGCAGCGCAGCAAAACCCAATAATCTAGCGCATCATAGAGCTACCCGCAAATCGACTCCCAAACGCACGAAAACTTCGATTCAAAATGTTGTGTAAATCATCGTTTTATTGATTCTGGGTTCATATGATTGCGCTATGATCAGCTCAACCTGCCGGAGTATTGATTGAAGCTACAAACAGATGCCAACTCGGCAATGAATACCGTGACCGCCTACGGAAACGGTTTTGTCGAGATCAACAGACATCGCTACGAACATGCGATCGCATTTGGGCCACTGGGTGAGATTTCACCTTGGTCGGCCAGCCACCCCGACGACATCTCCACGGAATTACTCCTGGCTGCAGCCAGAGTCACCATGGCGCCTGTTGATCCGATGGCCTTTCTCGACGCAGCAGAGTCGGATATTGCGGCCTTCACTGGCGAACGCCCCGAAGTCCTGCTGGTAGGGACAGGTGCCAAACAAGTCCTGCTAAGCCATCGCCTGCTTCTGCCTTTACTGAAAATCGGTATCGGTGTGGAGTGCATGAGCACCTCGGCAGCCGCCCGGACCTACAACATCCTGATGTCCGAAGGACGTCAGGTCATCGCCGCCCTTTTGCCTGAATATGACTGATATGACAACACCGATAATTGGCAAGCCTGCCCCTGACTTTACGGCCGAAAGCACCTTTGGCACGATTTCCCTTAAGAACTGCGAAGGTCGGGGGGTGATTCTGTATTTTTACCCTAAGGACAATACGCCGGGCTGCACGACCGAGACCCAGGACTTCAAAATGCTGCATGACGATTTTCTGCAAGCAGGTTGCGTGGTAATCGGCGCCTCAAGAGACTCACTGAAATCGCATGAGAACTTTAGCCAGAAACTTGAGTTGCCCTTTCCGCTGATCGCGGACAAAGAGGAAGTGCTCTGCAACCAGTATGGCGTCATGAAACAAAAAATGATGTATGGCAAACAAGTTCGCGGCATCGAGCGCAGCACTTTTTTAATTGACGCCAGCGGCAAGCTTGTACAAATGTGGCGTGGTCTCAAAGTACCGGGCCACGCTGAGGAAGTTCTGCAATCCGCACGTAGTCTAACCTAATCCCCTTAAATCTGGAGCGTACTTCTTATGCCACTTCCGAAGCTACCTACTCGCCCTGCGGAAATCCTTGACCTGACGACTGTTCGTGAGGCTTCTGCGGCACCTATCGTCGAGGATATTGAAGTACTCCAGCAAAAACCCAGCAGCATGCAAGCCATTCTCACGAAGGCAAAACAGGTAGAAACAATCGAGGTGCTCGCGCCTGCGCCCGCCCCCGTCAAGCGTAAACCCGGTGCTCCAGTCAAGATGCCCTCACGTGCGCCTGCGGTGTCGCCCGTCGCACGAGGCAATACCGGCGCGTCTGCGACGACGAGCGCCGCACCTGTGACTGCTGCGAGCGCCCCAAAACGTAAAGGCAAAAAAGAAAGCGACAGCGCTGTGCGTAAATTATTCGTGCTCGACACCAACGTGTTGTTGCATGACCCAAGCTCGCTCTATCGCTTTGAAGAACACGATGTGTTCTTGCCCATGATGACGCTCGAAGAGCTCGATCATCAGAAAAAAGGAATGTCAGAGGTTGCACGCAACGCGCGTCAGGTCAGCCGTTCTCTGGACACCCTAGTGGGCGAGCATCGCAACCTCGAAGAAGGTTTGCCACTGGACAGTCTGGGCAATAAAGATGCGACGGGTCGCTTGTATTTTCAGACGACAGCGATGGCGAGCACGCTCCCGCCAGATTTGCCAATGGGCAAAGCTGATAACCAGATACTGGGCGTCGTGCGCGCGCTACAGGATTTGCACAGCACACGCGAAGTCGTGCTGGTCTCCAAAGATATCAACATGCGTCTGAAGGCGCGCACCCTGTCGCTTGCCGCCGAAGACTACTTCAACGACCAGGTCCTCGAAGACTCAGACCTGCTGTATTCAGGCGTGTTGCAACTGCCCGAAAACTTCTGGAACAAACATGGCAAGGACGTCGAGTCCTGGCAGCAAGGAGGCACGACGTTTTACAAAATCAGCGGCCCCATGTGCAGCCAGTTCCTGGTCAATCAATTTGTATATTTTGAAGGCCCGATGCCGCTCTATGCGCAGGTCCGTGAAGTCAGCGGCAAAACTGCTGTGCTGGCCACCCTGCGCGATTACACCCACGGTAAAAATAACGTCTGGGGTGTGATCGCACGTAATCGTGAGCAAAACTTTGCCATGAATCTGTTGATGAATCCGGATTGTGATTTCGTCTCGCTACTTGGTCAGGCCGGTACAGGCAAAACGCTCATGACCCTGGCTGCTGGCCTGGCTCAGGTGCTGGAAACAAAACGCTACTCTGAGATCATCATGACCCGCGTCACGGTTCCTGTAGGCGAAGACATTGGCTTCTTACCGGGTACGGAAGAAGAGAAAATGGGTCCCTGGATGGGCGCACTTGAAGACAACCTCGAAGTCCTGAATATGGGTGAGACCGAGGGTTCAACCAGCACAAGCACGGGTTCAGGCAATGAGTGGGGGCGCGCCGCGACGATGGAGTTGATCCGCTCACGCATCAAGGTGAAATCCCTGAACTTCATGCGTGGAAGGACGTTCCTCAACAAATACCTGATAATTGATGAAGCCCAGAACCTGACCCCTAAGCAGATGAAAACGCTCATCACGCGCGCCGGACCAGGCACCAAAGTCGTGTGTCTGGGTAATATCGCGCAGATCGATACCCCATACCTGACCGAAGGCAGCTCTGGACTGACTTTTGTCGTGGACCGGTTCAAAGGCTGGCCACATTCGGGGACTGTCACGCTCCAGCGCGGTGAACGCTCGCGTCTGGCGGACTACGCCGGCGAAGTACTTTAACTTTAGCGATCCGCCCCTTGTCATCAACACCCATGAGACACGCATGACTACGCCCCTGCTTCCCCCGATTGCCATCACCATGGGGGATGCGGCGGGCATTGGTCCGGAAATCATCGTCAAACTCCATGTCAAAGGTCTGTCCCAGCCTTGTGTGGTGTATGGCGATCTGTCAAGCCTGCAACGCGCAATCGCTGAGCTCCATGCGCCACTGAAGCTTGAAGTGCTGAATCAAGTTGATCTGCAAGTCTTTACGCAGACCACCCCTGGTGTGCTGTATGTGCGTCCGACGACAGCATCCTTGCCACAAGACTTGCCAATGGGACGCGTCGATGCGCGTGCCGGACGGGCGGCCTATCAAGCGCTCTGCATGGCAATCGATGATGCCAGTCAGAATAAGGTAGCCGCGATTGTGACGGCGCCCTTGAACAAAGAAGCCATGCACGCAGCAGGCATCGACTTCCCTGGACATACGGAAATTCTTGCCGAACGAACAGGCACCTCGCATGTCGCGATGATGCTTGTCAATGATCAGCTACGCGTCATTCTGGCGACCATTCATATTGCACTGTCGGCTGTTTCGTCCACACTCACCCAGGAACTGGAGTTACGCACAATTGAGCTAGCCAACCAGGCTTGCCTGGGAATGGGAATCAAACATCCACGCATCGCCGTCGCGGGTCTGAATCCTCACGCAGGCGAAAACGGCAAGTTCGGTCGAGAGGATATCGATATCATCGCGCCTGCCATCGAGCTTGCGCAACAACGCGGGATCGATGCATCAGGTCCTTGGCCTGGCGACACTATTTTTATGCGGACCAGACGAGGGGAATTTGATATTGTGGTGGCGCAATATCATGACCAGGGATTGATTCCGATTAAATATCTCGGCGTGGACGAAGGCGTCAACGTGACTGTGGGCCTGCCCTTCGTTCGGACCAGTGTCGACCACGGCACCGCTTTCGATATTGCGGGTAAGGGAATTGCGGATCCTGGCTCACTTGAAACCGCCTTTAACCTGGCAGTCAGCATGCTGGGACGTCAATCACTGTAAGGTGACTTTCCCTGGGGTTTGTCCTCAAGGCGTGCTTTGCGATACGCAGCCAAATCGCCCAGCCGAATGTCCTCTGGCGCTTGTCCATTTTTAGCAAACCCTACCCGCTGAGCGTTGTAGATGCCTGTATGCCCAGAAAAAAGATAACTGACAACGCATGCGATCGCGGCATACATCCCTACCTCACCACCGAACAGTTCTATGGCCATGAAGGTAGAAGAAATTGGAGTGTTGGCTGCTCCAGCAAAAACTGCAACAAACCCCACCCCGGCGACTAAAGGAAAAGGAAGTTGCAGCAGCGGAGCCAGTGCATTGCCTAGCGTGGCACCAATATAAAAGAGCGGTGTGACCTCTCCACCCTTAAAGCCACTACCCAGCGAGGCGACTGTAAAGACCAGCTTATTAAAAAAATCATAGGGTGCCAAGGGTTGCTGAAAAGCCTCGACGATTGTTGGAATCCCCAGACCGATGTAACGATCCGCACCAAAAGCAAACACCCCTGCTGCGACGACGATACCACCGCAAAAAGGACGAAGCGGCGCATAGGGAATCATTTTTTTCATCCACGCACTCAAGCTATGGGTCGCATCGGCAAACACTTTACCCGTCAGGCCAAAGATCGAACCTGCAATGACCATCGCCACAATTCCCCAGGCGGTGATTGAAGGGACAAGTCCAATCACATAATGCGTGTGATGCACACCCATCGCGATTCCTAGCTGATCCGCAATAATCGCTGAAATCACGCAAGGCAGCAGCGCGTCGTAGCGTAGGCGACCAATCGCCAGAACTTCGAGACCAAAAATCGCACCCGCGAGTGGTGTACCAAAAACCGAAGCAAAACCCGCACTGATGCCTGCCATCAGGATAATGCGACGGTCCTCCACCTTAAATTTGAATAGGCGGGTGAGCTGATCCGCCATAGCCCCTCCCATCTGGACGGCAGTGCCTTCTCGCCCGACAGAGGCACCGAACAGATGCGAGGTGATTGTGCCAAACAGCACCAGGGGTGCCATACGCAGTGGGATGATTTTTTTGGGGTCATGCACCTCATCGATCAGCAGGTTATTGCCAGCTTCGACGCTTTGACCAAATTCAAGGTAAAGCCAACCAACGAAAAATCCTGCAATCGGCAACAGCAGAATCAGCCAGCGATTTGCGATGCGTGTATCGGTTGCCCAGTCCAGGGCAAACAGAAATAAAGCGGAGGCAGCACCTGCAAGAATCGCCACAATACTGGAAAGAACGAGCCATTTTCCCAGATAAGGGAGTAAATTAACTGCTTCAGAGCGATTAGGTATTTTCATGTCGTTCCGGTGACGTCCCTTGCAGACGATCATATCACGCAGGATTTTATGCAGAATGAAGCCTTATTCATAAGAACCGATTACTCTGGCAAGTCACGACCGATAACCCCAGCATTAAAAAGTTTTCAACAAATCCAGTTTAAGTATCGAAGCTAAGTATATAATTTGCTTAGTTATTATAATTTCTAGGGCACCAGGAATGCGTTTGTTATCGAATTTTTCTTCACGTCAATCTTGGGTCGCGCCCTTGGTATGCGCCTTTCTTGCTCTCCCCATGGCGCAGGCGTCAGCACAAAACACTGCGGACGCAACGACTGCTCCCAGTAAAACCCAGACACAAAGTAAACAAAAGGCTGCAGCCGCGAACAAAACGACCGCTACAACCACCAAAAAAACTACCACTACAAAATCCACAAAATCGGCCGCAGTCAAGCCCTCTACTGCTCCCCGTATTCGCCAGACGCTTGTCGCCCCCGCCAGTAAAGCATCGATGGGCGCTGTGCGTTCAAACGTCGTGTTTGTCCAGGACCTGGCCAGCAACGCTGTTGTGTTTTCGCGTAATGACGAAAATATCCGGCCAATCGCTTCGATTTCCAAGCTGATGACGGCAGTCATCATTGTTGATGCGAATCAACCCATGCAGGAAATGCTAGAGATCACGCAGGACGATGTAGACATGCTCAAACACAGCCGTTCACGCCTTGCTGTGGGCGCACGGCTGAGCCGCAGCGACATGCTGCATGTAGCGCTGATGTCATCCGAGAATCGCGCTGCCAATGCACTTGCACGCAATTATCCGGGTGGACTGCCGGCCTTTGTGGCGGCGATGAATGCCAAAGCAAAACAACTCGGCATGATGCAATCCCACTTTGTTGAACCAACAGGCTTATCGAGCGATAACGTCTCGACTCCTCGCGACCTGGTTAAGTTATTGCAGGCAGCGGCCTCACGCCCAGCCATCAGTCAGTTCACCACAGATGATCAACAGGAAGTACGTGCTGGCAAACGTGCACCAACCATATTCCGTAATACCAACGCACTGGTTGCCAACCCTAGCTGGGATATCAAAGTCTCCAAGACCGGTTTTATCAACGAGGCTGGGCAGTGCCTCGTGATGGTTGCGCACATCAATAACCGCGACGTCGCAATTGTTCTGCTCAATGCAGAAGGCAAAGGCACACGCATTGGCGATGCGATGAAGATCAAGCAACTCCTGCTCTCGCAGCAAGTTGCCGCGCTCTGAGCGGTTGCGGCCCTCAGAGCGGTTGCAGCGCTCTGACCGGCTGTAAGCATCTGACCGACCGGATTTAGTCCGAATAAAAGCCTGAAGAGGTTCCTGTAAAGTTCAGGAACCTTGTGCTCGATCCCTGGAACGTCAGACGCACGGTTCCGATCGGACCGTTACGCTGTTTGCCGATAATGATTTCAGCTGTGCCCTTATCGGGTGAGTCAGGGTTATAGACCTCATCACGATAAATAAACAGAATCAAATCCGCATCCTGTTCGATAGCGCCCGACTCTCGCAAGTCACTCATCACCGGACGCTTATTGGGGCGTTGCTCGAGACTTCGGTTGAGCTGTGACAGAGCAATCACTGGACAGTCTAGTTCTTTACCCAGCGCTTTGAGCGAACGGCTGATTTCTGAAATCTCCGTCGCGCGGTTTTCACCCGCAGAGCTCGCACCCATCAACTGCAAATAGTCGATCACAATCAGGCCAAGCTTGCCGCACTGGCGTGCCAGGCGACGCGCACGCGCCCGAACCTCGACAGAGCTCAAGGCAGGTGTTTCGTCAATGTAAAGCTGCGCATCCTGCATGCGTTGCACTGCATGCGTCACCCGGGGCCAATCATCGGCTAATAACTTACCTGTCCGCATGCGGTGCTGATCGAGCATCCCCACAGAACCCAGCATCCGCATCGCAAGCTGCACCGCACCCATTTCCATCGAGAAGACGGCAACAGGCAAGCCATGCTCGATCGCGACGTGCTCGGCAATATTCATCGCCAAAGAAGTCTTACCCATCGAAGGGCGTCCAGCCACGATCACCAGATCGCCACCCTGCATTCCTGACGTCATTTTGTCGAGATCAGCAAAGCCGGTCGGCACACCCGTGACATCCGAATCTCCTTCGCGGTGATAGAGTTCATCGATCCGGGTCACGACCTCTGAGAGCAGCGGCTGAATTTCTCTAAAACCTGCCGTGGCTTTGGCGCCTTCTTGGGCAATTTTAAATACTTTGGATTCTGCTTCGTCCAGTAATTGACGTGCCTCTTTACCCTGAGGGTTAAAGGCCGTCGCAGCGATTTCATCCGCCACGCTCACGAGCTTGCGCAGCATCGAACGCTCGCGGACGATTTCTGCATAACGACGAATGTTCGCAGCCGATGGCGTGTTATGCGCCAGCGCGTTGATATAGGCGAGCCCGCCGACTTCTTCGGATTTGCCAACGCTTGAAATCGACTCATGGACCGTGACCACATCAGCTGGACGGGTCAGGTTAATGAGCCGAGAAATGTGATGCCAGATCAGTTTATGGTCAAACCGGTAAAAGTCATCTTCGTTGACGACGTCAGTCACGCGCTCCCAGGCCGCATTGTCGAGTAACAGTCCGCCCAATACAGACTGCTCCGCTTCGACGGAGTGAGGCGGGACACGCAAATATTCAAGCTGGGGATCGGACGCATTATTCATCTAAAAATCATAACCTCTGCAAGGTATTAGTGACGTATAAAAAACCCTGGATATCACGCCATTTCAACCAGGAAATCATCCAGCCAGCATATTTTTTAACCGCACCAAACGCTCGGCCCATTCGTACGAGCTCAGCCCGGACCTCCGGGTCTGGATTGGCTAGAAAATATCCATCAAGCAGGTGATTACATAACTGCTGGCGTTCGTAAGGGGTAAATTCATGCCCTCTTAAGCCCGCCAGTGATGACACCATCTGATAGACATCATAAGCCTGTCCGAGTGGCCGGGACATCGCTTCGCCAATATTTTCTTCAAAATCCACACGGGTGATTCGCTCGTTCATCGACATCAGATTACGCAGTTGTGCACCACCATGCACAAAGCCTGCCTGATGAAACAACGCCATCTCCTGCGCAACACGCGTCATCCAAGCGACCCGCCCAGCGGGTGCACTGCGACGCACCAGGAACGGCACCCCCTGTCCGACGTACTCAAGCACAAGCACGTTAGGCGCACGATAGAGAATCTCTGGAACATGACAACCGGCTGCATGGAGTCGCGCCAGACGCTGCCCTTCGTCTTGGAGGCCGTTGCGCAGCAATACGCGCGCGGACGGCCTCTCGCCAAGCGCAAACCAGCAGAACCAGGAAAGCGTCCACGAGCGAATAAAACGCAGGCAGTACTCGACATGGGTAAATATATTATCGGAACGGCGCTTAACGACGCACTGAATCCCGTCAATCGTAATCACCCAGACACCAGTGCCGTCCTGAGCATGCAGGTCAAGCCATTGCTTTAGATCGTGCTCAAAAGAAGGAGGAAGTGCTGTGGCCATGTTGCGTCCGTACGAATAATGCAAAAAGCCGGCGATATAACTCGCCGGCTTTTTGAGACCAGACTTTAGTGCTTAGACCAGATCGCCAACTACCACAACCGAGATGCTGCTTACGACATCGGGATGCAATGCAATCTGGACGGGGAATTCACCGACCATTTTGAGAGCGCCTTCAGGCAAACGCACCTGTGATTTTTCAATGCCGGCAAAACCTGCAGCAACCAGTGCTGTGGAAATATCCATGTTGGTCACGGAACCAAACAGACGTCCATCAACACCAGCTTTCTGGCTGATCTTGAGCGAAAAGCTTTCAAGACGCTCACCAATTGCCTGTGAAGCGGCCAGTTTTTCTGCCTGGATTTTTTCGAGCTCAGCACGACGGGCTTCAAACTCTTTCAGAGCTGTTTCGGTCGCACGGCGAGCTTTCTTTTGGGGGATCAGGAAGTTACGGGCGTAGCCATCACGCACACGCACAACTTCACCGAGGTTGCCGACGTTAACGACTTTTTCGAGCAGAATAATTTGCATGGTATGCCCCTGGATCAGTTGTGGTTATCAGTGAAGGGCAAGAACGCCAGGAAACGCGCGCGCTTGATCGCGGTATCGAGCTGACGCTGATAAATTGCCTTGGTACCAGTCAGACGGGCAGGAATAATCTTGCCGTTTTCCTGGATGAAGTCACGCAATGTGTCCAGATCTTTGTAATCAATCTGATCAACATTCGCTGCGCTGAAGCGGCAAAATTTGCGACGCTTAAAGAGCGGGTTCTGTTGCGTGAATTTCTTTTTTTCTTTTTTCTTACCGAAGAAAGCCATGATATGCCTTGTTCAAATCTGTTGAATTCGCTGCGCATGCAGTCTGAATTTTGGGGAATCTTTTCGAACCGGAGCGATGAAGCCCTGAATCCGTACGTTACTGCCTAAACTTATTGCACCGGCCATCTGAACCAGATCTCCCATCACCACTACTGGTAGCGCGAACGCTATCTGGCGAGGATGACCTGCTTCTGTGACTTCAGACTCATGAGAGACCACGAACTCTAAAACTGCAACCCCGGATGGTGTATATCTCAGGGGTGAACGTTCAAGAACCTGTCCTTCAACTTCGAGCCGATTCACGGCAGACCTTTTTGCGCTGAATTATTCAGCGTCGTCAGCAACAACTTCGGCAGATGCTTTACGGGCTTCGTCACGTTCAACTTGTTTCATCATGATCGAAGGCTCTGTCTGAGCATGCTTGGTCTTGATGACAAGGTGACGCAATACGGCGTCGTTGTAGCGAAATGCGTGCTCGAGTTCGTCAAGCGTTGTCTGGCCGCATTCAATGTTGAAGCAGACATAGTGCGCTTTGACCAATTTCTGGATTGGGTAAGCCAGTTGACGACGGCCCCAGTCTTCGAGACGATGAATTTTGCCACCTTGCGTCGTGACCATTGCCTGGTAACGCTCGACCATGGCGGGCACTTGCTCGCTTTGGTCTGGGTGGACGATAAAAACCACTTCGTAATTGCGCATGCAAACTACTCCTGAGGATGTCTGACAGCAGCCAGTCCAGACAAATTACGCCCAGAACTCCTGCTATCAGTGTCAGCCCGCCAAGCCAGAAATCTGGTTGGTCGAGCAAGAAAGCTTTCTATTTTCGCCTATATAGGGGTTTTACGCAAGTTCAGCTGTAAAACCGCGCCCGAATCGAGCGTTCAATCCCTGCAGCGTCAAGCCCCACGCCTGCCAGCAGCGCGGCCTGCTCACCATGATCGATAAACACATCCGGCAAACCAAGCTGCAGCACAGGCAATACGACCGCGGCAGCGCCAAGCGCTTCGGTTACGGCACTTCCTGCGCCTCCCATGATCGCGCCTTCTTCGATGGTGACCAAACCTTCGTGCGAGGCTGCCATATCCAGCACCAGCTCCGTATCCAGCGGTTTGACAAAACGCATGTCCACCACGGTCAGGTCCAGTGCTTCGGCAACGGCAAGGGCTGCAGGCACAAGCGTTCCGAACACCAGCAGCGCGAGTTTGGCGCCGCGCCGACGCACGATCCCACGACCTAATGGCACCGTCTCCAGTCCCTGAGAAACCGTCGCACCACAACCAGAACCACGCGGGTATCGCACCGACGCGGGGCCTTCATACTGATAGCAGGTTGAAAGCAACAGACGGGTTTCATTTTCGTCAGAAGGTGTAGCCACCACCATATTGGGGATGCAACGCAGAAAGGCGATATCGTAATTACCGGCATGCGTCGCCCCATCTGCTCCAACCAGGCCAGCACGGTCAAGCGCAAAGGTCACATCCAGATTCTGCAATGCCACATCATGGATCAACTGATCGTAGCCACGCTGCAAAAATGTTGAATAAATCGCGACAACCGGCTTTTGGCCTTCACAGGCGATGCCTGCTGCAAAGGTGACCGCATGCTGTTCGGCAATTCCCACATCAAAGTATCGTGTTGGGAAAAGCCTTTCAAACTCAACCATGCCACTGCCTTCGCGCATCGCCGGTGTAATGCCGATCAGGCGCGAATCGTGGTCAGCCATATCAATCAGCCAGCGACCGAATACCTGGGTAAAGCTGACTTTAGGCGTACCGGTGGATTTCTGGATACCAATGGCGGGATCGAATTTACCGGGGCCGTGATACAGCACGGGATCGGCTTCGGCCAGCTTGTAGCCCTGACCTTTTTTGGTGACGACATGCAGGAACTGCGGACCTTTGAGGGCGCGCATATTTTGCAGCGTGGGAATGAGCGCCTCCAGGTCATGACCATCAATCGGTCCGACATAGTTAAAGCCCATTTCTTCGAACAGCGTTGCAGGCGTGACCATGCCTTTGGCATGTTCCTCAAAACGCCGCGCCAGCTCAAGCACAGGCGGTACGTGCTGCAAGACCGCACGACCAACGTTTTTTGCTGCGGCATAAAACTGACCGGACATCAGCCTGGCCAGATACCGGTTCATCGCTCCAACAGGAGGAGAAATCGACATATCGTTGTCATTGAGAATGACCAGCAAATTGATGTCAGGCGTCACCCCGGCATTATTCATCGCCTCAAAGGCCATCCCTGCTGTCAGCGCACCGTCGCCAATCACGGCAATATGCTGACGCGAGACCCCGGCATTGCGTGAAGCAACCGCCATACCCAGTGCAGCGGAAATTGAAGTCGAAGAATGTGCGGTCCCAAAGGCGTCATATTCAGACTCGCTGCGTTTGGGAAATCCGGACATACCGCCAAACTGCCGCAAGCTCGCCATGCCCTGCTTGCGGCCGGTCAGAATCTTGTGCGGGTAAGACTGGTGGCCCACATCCCAGATAATCCGGTCATGCGGAGTGTCATACACATAGTGCAGCGCAACCGTCAGCTCGACCGTACCGAGATTGGACGATAAATGTCCGCCCGTACGCGACACAGACTGCAGCAAAAAGCTGCGCAATTCGTCCGCCAGGCGGACAAGGCGGCGCCGATCCAGTTTCTTGAGATCTGAAGGTGAAGCAATGGAATCTAACAATTCTGTGGACATAGCACGCTACTTAAAAATAATCTTTGTGCGCAGCATCCGTGTGCGCACGCACGCATCAATGATTGCGCAGCACAATGAAATCTGCAAGATCCGCCAGCAAATGACCTGAGGCACCCAGCGGCACAATAGCTTGACGCGCCTGCTCGTGCAATTGTCGCGCAAAAAGCTGTGCACCCTCCAGCCCCATCAGACTCACATAGGTTGGCTTATTAGCCGCAGCATCTTTACCGGGTGTTTTACCAAGTTGCGCGGAGTCTGCGGTTACATCCAGGACATCATCGACGACCTGAAAGGCCAAGCCCATTGCGCTGGCGTAGTCCTCGAGTGCCTGTCCCTGGGCGGACGTGACTGCCGCGGCCAGCCCTCCCAGTCTAACGCTGGCGGACAGTAACGCACCCGTTTTCAGCAGATGCATCGTCTGGAGTGCTTCGCGGCTGAGGGTTTTACCTACGCTATCCAGATCAATCGCTTGCCCACCGGCCATGCCCAGACTCCCGGCCGCACGCGCAAGCACCTGCGTTGCCTGAACAATGCGTGCGGCATCGATCGGCATCTGGGCCAGCCAGTCAAATGCCAGGGGCTGCAGCGCATCACCGGCTAGCAAGGCAGTCGCTTCGTCGAACTGGACGTGTAGCGTCGGTTTGCCGCGCCGCAACGTATCGTCATCCATGCAGGGCAAATCATCGTGCACCAAAGAATACGCATGCACAAGCTCCACCGCAGCAGCAGCGAGGTCCAGCGCGCGTTCTGTCTCTGGCGATGGGTGTGCTGCGCAGGCATAGCCTGCTGCGTAAACAAGCGCTGCTCGCACGCGCTTGCCACCACCAAGAACGGCATAGCGCATGGCCTGATGCAACCGGGCGGGCTGAGCGTCACTTGCCGGCAGGAGCCGTTCGAGCACCTGCTCGATATGGTGTGCCCGCTCATTGAGCCAGACAGAGGATTCAAGGACTGCTGAATTCATTCGGCCTCTAGTGAATCGGTATCAAGGGGGCGCAACATTCCAGCTTCCAGAACCTGGATTTGTTGCTCGGCTTGTGCCAGACGCTGCTGACAGATGCGCGTCAAGGCCACGCCACGACGATATGCCGCCAGCGACTGTTCCAGCATCAGCGAACCCGACTCCATCGAGGCCACCAGGGCTTCGAGTTCTGCCAGGGCTGTTTCGAAATCCTGTGGCAACGTGGGATCCACAGCAGGATCCTGTGCCGCAGCTTCGGTAACTAAAGATTTAGTGGCTTTCGTCAAGCGAAACTCCAAATACCCGCACGTTAAACGTGCACAATCCTAAGATTGTACGAGATCAGGCCGACCCTATGCCTTGGGGTACAATGTTTCTTTAATGGTGATCGGCCAATCCGATTTTTCTTCGCGCCAGAACGGCACTGTTTGACAGTACCTACCGTCCTGGCTTTTTTATTTTTGCGGAGGGAATCATGACCGACATTGGTCGGATGGCGCATTTGGCGCCAGCTCGCACCCAGCTTCCTGTCACAGCTTATTTTGACGAAGCCCTCTTTGCCCGCGAGCAAGCAAGCATTTTTAAACAGTCCTCAATCTATGTCGGGCACCAGAAAGGCGTGCCCGAAGTTGGAGACTGGAGATGTTTACCCCACGAAAAAAATGGGCGTGTCCTCGTGCGCGCTCAAGACGGTGTCGAGCTCTTGTCCAACGTCTGCAGGCACCGCCAGGCACTGATGCTGGGCGGCCAGACCGGCAATGTGGCGGGCCCAGTCAATACGCATGGCAATCTGGCCGGCACAAGCGGCAATATCGTCTGTCCGCTCCACCGCTGGACCTATAACAACCATGGCACCCTGCTCGGCGCTCCTGAATTTGCAAGTTCCCCCTGCCTGAATCTCGATCGATACCCTGTCAAGGACTGTCATGGCTTGATTTTTGAAGGCCCGAGAGACCCTGTGGCCGATATTGGGACGCTGTTCAAGCGCCCGGAGTTTGATTTTTCAGGTTACGTGCTCGATCATGTAGAGGTCCACCAGTGCAACTACAACTGGAAAACCTTTATCGAGGTCTACCTCGAGGACTATCACGTCGCACCGTTTCATCCGGGCCTCGGGCACTTTGTGACCTGCGACGATTTGTCCTGGGAGTTCTCTGATTACTTCAGTATGCAGCGCGTGGGCGTGCACCGTGCGCTGTCCCAGCCCGGATCGCCGGCCTACCGTGTCTGGCACGATAAGCTGCTGCAATTTCGTCAGGGACACGCGCCGGACTTTGGCGCAGTCTGGGTGACCTATTTCCCGACGCACATGATTGAGCTCTATCCTCATGTTCTGGTGCTTTCAACGCTTTATCCTAAGTCTCCTCAGGAGACGGTAAATATTGTTGAGTTTTATTATCCCGAAGAAATCGCCTTGTTTGAGCGCGAATTCGTCGAAGCACAACGCGAAGCATATATGGAGACCGCTGTCGAGGATGACGAAATCGCAGAACGCATGGATGCCGGACGCGCGGCACTGCTGCAGCGGGGCATCAATCAGGTGGGCCCTTATCAGTCTCCCATGGAAGACGGCATGCAACACTTTCACGAATGGTACGGAAAAACAATCACAAAATGAAACGCATATTTTTATTTCTGCTGACTAACCTTGCTGTTGTACTGGTATTGACCGCCACACTCAGCATCCTGGGTGTGAATCGTTTTCTAACCCAACAGGGTCTGAATATCCAGATGCTGATTGTTTTTTCAGTCATTGTGGGTTTTACCGGTTCGATCGTGTCCTTACTGCTCAGCAAGAAAATGGCCCTCTGGAGCACGGGTGCGGTCATCATCAATCCCCAGGCACCCAACGGTCCGCAGGAGTTCTTTCTGATCGATACTGTGCATCAGTTAGCGGATCGCGCGGGTATTGGCCATCCTCAAGTCGCCATCTATGCTGGTGAGCCCAATGCCTTTGCGACAGGCGCCTTTCGAAATGAGTCTCTGGTTGCCGTATCGACCGGCCTGCTTGAGGGCATGACCGAAGAAGAAATCTCCGCCGTGCTGGCTCACGAAATCGCCCACATCGCCAATGGCGACATGATCACCCTCACCCTCATTCAGGGCGTGGTCAATACCTTTGTCGTGTTCCTCGCCCGTGTAGTGGGATACTTTGTTGATCGTGTCCTGCTCAGGAACGACAAGGCAACAGGCATTGGGTATTACGTCACCGTTATTGTTTGTGAAATTGCCTTTGGTATCGCCGCCAGCCTGATCGTGGCCTGGTTTTCACGCCGCCGCGAATTCCGCGCAGACGCAGGCTCCGTGAGTCTGTTGTATTCCAGAGAGCCCATGATTCGCGCCCTGGCGCGCTTGGGAGGACTCACTCCAGGCGTATTACCCAAAAGCTTTGAAGCTTCAGGCATCAGCGGTGGAGCGGGCCTGAGCGCAATGTTTGCCACTCACCCACCGATTGCCGCACGCATCGCCGCCTTGCAGAATATGCGTGTGGTGTAAATATCAGGCGCCATTGGCATGCATGACCAGCGTGGTAATGTAAATCACACTGACACCGAGCGCGACTAAAACAAGTTGTGGACCCGCCTCGCGTAAGCCGCTGCGCTGATGCATTTGAGGCATGAGATCCGCGATTGAAATATACAAAAAGCTCGTCGCAGCGACGACCAGAAAAAATGGCAAGACTGGCCTCAAATGGCCCAGTACAAAGTAACCGAGCAAACCACCCAGTGCCGAACACAAACTGGTGAACAGGATGAGCTCAAAGGCTTTTTTACGCGTCAGTCCAGCATTAATGAGCACGACAAAATCGCTCAGTTTGTGTGGAACCTCATGCAGAATGATCGAGACAGCCGTCAGTAACCCCAGCGTCGGATCAACCAGAAAAGCCGCTGCAATCAATATGCCATCGACGAGATTATGCAGTGAGCTACCAATCAGAATCATCACGCCGCCCCGCCCTGCCTCAATCCGATCGTGACCGTGATGATGGTGGTGGCCATCTCCTTCGTGATGATGACTGTGGCGTAGCAGTGCAATTTTTTCTAAAACAAAAAAACCGATTACCGCAGCCAGCATGACACCAAACAATGCCTGCGCATTCTGACCGCTTTCAAAGGCTTCTGGTAACAAATGCAGCAAGGCGACCGCCAGCAGCACGCCGACCGACAGGCTGACCATGTGATGCAGATATCCTGCAAACACGCGGTATGCCAGCCAATGCGCCACAACCAGCGCGAACAAGCCACCCGCAACGGCTGAAAGAACAATCCAAGTCAACAGCATATTAATGCGCCTGTTCCCAGTTGGGGCCTACTCCGACTTCTGCAACCAGCGGCACCCGCAAACTGGCAACATCACACATTAACCGCGGCAAATTGAGTTTGATCAGTTCAAGCTCCTCAAGTGGCACATCCAGCACGAGTTCATCATGTACCTGCATCACCATCACGGTTCGTAATTTTTGCACATGCAGCCATTGCTGGACCGCAACCATCGCCATTTTGATCAGATCCGCAGCGGTGCCCTGCATGGGCGCATTGATTGCCGCACGCTCAGCGCCTGCCCGCCGGGCACCGGCAGCATTGATGTCGGCCAGCCACAAACGGCGCCCGAACACGGTTTCAACAAAACCCTGGGCATGCGCAAGCGTCCGCGTCTCAGCCATGTATTGTGCCACTCCCGGATAACGCGCAAAGTACCTGTCGATATAGGACTGCGCGGCATCTCGTGTGATGCCCAGATTACTGGCAAGTCCAAAGGCACCCATGCCATAAATCAGGCCAAAGTTAATGGCCTTGGCTGCACGTCGCTGGTCCGTCGTGACATCTGACAAGGGCACACCGAACACTTCGGAGGCTGTCGCACGGTGAATGTCTTCGCCAGCTGCAAAAGCCTTTTGGAGACTCACATCATTTGACACATGCGCCATGACACGCAATTCAATCTGCGAATAATCCGCCGACACAATCATGCCATTAGTCGCGACAAACGCCTCGCGCACACGCCGCCCAGCCGCAGAACGCACAGGGATATTCTGTAAATTAGGCTCCGAAGACGCCAGACGACCTGTAATCACGGCCGCCTGTCCGTAGTGGGTATGGACCCGACCCGTCTTTGCATTGACCATTTTGGGGAGCTTATCGGTATAGGTCGACTTGAGTTTGGCCAGACCACGATATTCGAGCAACACCTGCGGCAAGGGATAGTCTTCGGCAAGTTTTGTCAGCACCTCCTCATCGGTTGACGGCGCTCCACCGGACGTTTTTCGAACGATAGGGAGCTTCATCTGCACAAATAAAATCTCGCCGAGCTGCTTGGGTGAATTCAGATTAAAGGGTTGACCGGCCAGAACGTAGGCACGCTGCTCAAGACTCAGCATTTCCTGACCGAGTACATGACTCTGGCGACCGAGCTCTGCCGAGTCAATCATGACACCTGTGCATTCAATCTCGAATAACACCCGTGAAACCTGCATCTCGAGCTGATAGATGAACTCAAGTTTGGGATTTTCCTGAACCTGTTTGCGCAGTTCATGATGCAGTCGCAAGGTAAAGTCAGCATCCTCACAGGCGTATTGTGTCGCGCGGTCCAGATCCACCTCGTCAAACCCAATCTGGTGGACACCTTTGCCGCAGATCTCTTCGTAGGTCAGGCCTTTCAGTCCAAGAATCCGTTGAGAGAGATCATGCAAACTGACGCCGCGATGCGACTCCAGTACATAGGCCTCGAGCATCGTATCATCTGACACCCCAAGCAGATCAATCCCTTCGTTAGCAAAGACATGGGTATCGTATTTAGCATGATGTAAAACTTTAGTGGCACGGGTATCCTCGAGCCAGGGCTTCATATGCAGCAAGACATCTGCCAACGCGAGTTGGGTCCCTGCGGCGGTGCCACGATGCGCGACGGGAATGTAGCAGGCAACACCTGGCTCAATCGCTAAGGAAATCCCGACTAGACGCGCCAGCATGGGGTCAAGAGAAGTCGTTTCGGTATCGAGCGCGACACAATCAGCTCGCTGAGCACGTGCAATCCAGGCATCCAGCGCAGCAAGATCCGTGACCATCTCGTATTGCGTACTCTCGGGTGCGGCGGGCCGCTGTGGCTCAGGGGCTACACGCACATCACCTGTCGGCACACGCGCAGCCTCGCCAGTCTGTTCGCGCAACCACGAGCGAAAACCATAACGCTCAAACAGATTAATCAGGATTGCAGTATCAGGCTGAACAGGCCGCAAGCTTTCCATATCAGGAATGAGCGTACGCAATTCGCAATCCGTTTTAACCGTCAACAACTCTCGGGTCAACGGGAACTGCCCAATTGCAGCGCGCAGATTTTCACCTGCCACACCTTTAATCTGATCAGCGTGCTCCACCAGATTCTCAATCGAGCCATATTCAGCGAGCCATTTCGCCGCGGTTTTTGGTCCGACTTTTTGCACACCCGGGACGTTATCAACCGTATCGCCGACCAGCATCAGATAATCGATGATCCGGTTAGGGGGGACGCCAAACTTGTTCTCCACGCCAGCGGGGTCCAGCCTTTCACCCGACATGGTGTTGACCAGCGTGACATGGGAGGTCACAAGCTGCGCCAGATCCTTGTCGCCCGTCGAAATCACGGTATGAATATCGTGCTCAGTGGCCCAAAGTGCCAGCGAACCGATCACGTCATCTGCCTCGACCCCCGGCACACTCACGACCGCCCAGCCCAGGGCCCGGATAGCTTCGTGAATCGGCTCGATTTGTGAGGCCAGATCCTCGGGCATTGGGGGGCGATGAGACTTATATTCCGGATACATGTCGTCGCGAAAGGTTTTACCCCGCGCATCGAACACACATGCGGCATACTGTGCATTGAAGTCCTGCAGCATTTTGCGCATCATGTTGACTACACCGTATATTGCTCCTGTCGGTTCTCCCTGAGCATTGCGCAAGTCAGGCATCGCGTGAAACGCACGGTACAGGTAACTTGATCCATCCACTAGCAACAAGGTTTTTTTCATGAGTAGCAATAAAGAAATGACGACGCCGGTGATCCAGCAAACAACCCAAATTATCTCAGAGATGGTGCACGCTGCCGAAACCCTCGCGAACATCGGTCCAGCGATCAGTGTTTTTGGCAGTGCCCGCATTCAATCAGGTACGCCCTACTACGCCCAATCCGAAGAAATCGGCGCTCTGCTGGCTAAGGCTGGCTTTACGGTTATAGCAGGCGGCGGACCGGGAATCATGGAGGCAGCCAATAAAGGAGCGTTCGAAGCCGGAGGCACAAGTATTGGCCTGCACATCAAACTCAAGACTGAGTCCAAGGCCAACCCGTATTTATCCATCAATCTGCCCTTCCAGCATTTTGTGTCGCGCAAATCGACCTTCTTCATGCATTCAATGGCCTATGTCGTGCTCCCTGGCGGATTTGGCACGCTGGACGAACTGTTTGAGGCCCTGACCCTCATGCAAACCGGCAAAGTCCCCACAGGCCCGATTATCCTTGTAGGAAGCGACTTCTGGGGTGGACTGCACGAATGGATCACCAACCGCCTGCAGGATGGCGGACTGATCAATCCGATTGACCCGCTGACATTTTTTATTGAAGATTCCCCAGAGAAGGTCGTCAACCACCTGAAAAACTTTTACAAAGATCACCCTGGTCTGCTGCAACAGCAAAATAATATGCCTGTCTAGGCAGGACGAACCGTCCTAAGAGGTGATCCTGGTCGCTGTGGAGGGACGAATAAGGCGCGATGTGGATGGGCTGACAAAGCGCAATGTTTGGACTGACAAAGCTCTATGTATGGACAGACTAGGCGCAACGTGGATGGACTGACAAAGCGCTAGAATATTTCGACATTTATTTCATACCTAAAAAAAGAGGCAACACATGGACCGCGCGATATTTCCTGTCAAACTGAACAACCCGGACCTGCTCCGCTCCCAGTCATACATTGATGGCAAATGGGTCGATGCCAAGGATAGTGGCCTCTTTGCGGTAGATAATCCCGCCACGGGCAGCACCATCGCTCACGTAGCCAACCTGATGCCCAACCAGGCCGAAGACGCAATCGCAGCCGCAAACCGGGCCTTTCCCGCCTGGCGCGCCAAGACCGCTAAAGAGCGCTCTGCCATCCTGCGTAAATGGTTTGATCTGATTGTCGCCAACACCGACGATCTGGCGCGAATCATGACCGTCGAACAAGGCAAACCCTTTCCTGAGTCCAAAGGCGAAATCGCCTACGGCGCTTCGTTTGTTGAATGGTTTGCCGAACAAGCCAAACGCGTCATGGGCGATACGATTGCCGCCCCAAACGTCAACAGTCGCATGCTCGTGCTGCGCGAACCCATTGGTGTGTGCGTCGCCATTACGCCCTGGAACTTCCCCACGGCAATGATTACCCGCAAGGTCTCACCCGCACTGGCTGCGGGTTGCACCATCGTCCTCAAGCCTGCGGAACAAACACCGCTCTCAGCACTCGCCCTGGCCGTCCTTGCCGAACAGGCGGGTATCCCTGCCGGCGTGCTCAACATCCTGACCGCCGACAGCGAGCGTTCTATCGAGATCGGTAAAGTCCTGTGCGCCAGCCCAATCGTGCGCAAGGTCACGTTCACTGGCTCCACACAAGTCGGTCGCATCTTGATGCAGCAAAGCGCACCCACGATCAAGAAAATGTCGCTTGAGCTCGGTGGCCATGCGCCATTCATCGTCTTTGAGGATGCAGATATCGATGCAGCAATCGAAGGCGCGATGGCCTCCAAATATCGAAATGCTGGTCAGACTTGCGTATGCACGAACCGTTTTTATGTGCATGCCAAGGTCTATGACAGCTTTGTTGAAAAACTCGCTGCACGTGTCTCCAGGAGCCTGTCGGTCGGCGAAGGCTTTGAGGATAATGTCACTACAGGGCCCCTGATCGATGACGCAGCAGTTACCAAGGTTGAACAACACGTCCAGGATGCCATCGCCAAGGGGGCACGCGTCCTGACCGGTGGTGCACGACACAGCCGTGGTGGTCGCTTTTACCAGCCGACCGTGATTGCGAATGTGACAGAAGACATGCTGTGCATGCGCGAGGAGACCTTTGGCCCTCTGGCACCTGTTGTCAAATTCACCGATGAAGCAGATGTGGTGAGGCTGGCAAACAATACAGAATACGGTCTGGCATCCTATTTTTATAGTCGCGATATTGGCCGCATTTTCCGCGTAGCCGAAGCACTTGAGTACGGAATGGTCGGTGTCAACACAGGTCTCATCTCCAACGAAATGGCACCCTTTGGCGGAGTCAAACAATCGGGATTGGGTCGTGAAGGCTCCGTCTTTGGCATGGATGACTTCATCGAAATGAAATACGTTTGCCTGGGCGGCATTTAAGTCAGCCCGTATTTGCCTGGCTGGCATCCTTGTCAGCCAGTAGTTACCAGGGTAATGGTGGAGTCAAACCATTTAACTCCAACTACTGACTGATTGCTTAAGGCGGATCATCTTAATAATGATTCAAATGTGCAACAAAAAAGCGCACTTCAAATGAAGTGCACTTTTTTTACTGTTCAGCGTTTAAGCCGAACAATCCACAGCAACGTTAAAAATTAACGTGACATACGCTTACGCTCGTTTTCTGTGAGGTAACGCTTACGAATACGAATACTCTTAGGCGTCACTTCAACCAGTTCGTCATCACTAATGAACTCAACCGCGTACTCAAGGTTGCAATCAACAGGTGTCACCAGACGCACGGCTTCGTCAGTACCTGACGAACGCACGTTGGTCAGCTGCTTGCCGCGAACTGGGTTGACGACCAGATCGTTATCACGGCTGTGAATGCCAATGACCATGCCTTCGTAGACGGGGTCATTGTGTGACACGAACATGCGACCACGTTCCTGAAGTTTCCAGATTGAATAAGCAACTGCCTCACCATCGTACTGACTGATCAGTACGCCGTTATGACGCTCACCCAACAAACCATCTTTGACTGGACCATACGCATCAAACGTGTGGCTCATCAAACCGTTACCACGAGTCATTGTCATGAATTCGCCCTGGAATCCAATCAGACCACGCGCAGGCACACGGTACTCAAGACGCGTACGGCCCTTGCCATCACTGACCATATCCAGCAATTCGGCTTTACGACGACCCAGCTCTTCCATTACGCCACCTTGAGTATTATCCTCAAGGTCAATGGTCAGGAGTTCGTATGGCTCAGTCTTGACGCCATTTTCTTCGTGGAACACCACGCGAGGACGCGAAACAGCCAGCTCGTAGCCCTCGCGACGCATCGTTTCAATCAGAATGGTCAGGTGCAATTCACCGCGACCCGACACTTCAAACACGGTGTCATCGTCAGTATCACGCACGCGCAGTGCCATGTTGGACTTCAGCTCACGCTGCAGGCGATCACGCAACTGACGGCTCGTGACAAACTTGCCTTCACGGCCAGCCAAGGGGCTGGTATTGACCATAAAGTTCATGGTCAGCGTAGGCTCGTCAATCTTGAGCATCGGCAAAGCGACTGGATTGTCAGGCGAGCACAATGTTGTACCAATGGCGATGTCTTCGATTCCGTTAACCAGAACGATATCACCAGCAATCGCGCTGTCAACCATTTCGCGCTCAAGGCCTTTGAACTTCAGAACCTGGTTGATACGGCCTTTGAAGGGCACGCTATCTGGACCGTTGAGGCAAACAACTTCCATGCCTGGCTTGACGGTACCGGCACGAATACGGCCAATACCGATCTTGCCAACATAGCTGTTGTAATCAATTGAAGAAATCTGGAACTGAAGTGGTGCGTTAGGATCGTCATCACGCATCGGCACGTATTTGAGGATCGCGTCAAACAAAGGACGCATATCGCCATCACGCACATCAGGTGACATACCGGCAAAGCCGTTCAGACCTGAAGCATAGATGACCGGAAAGTCGAGCTGTTCTTCGGTTGCGCCAAGTTTGTCAAACAGTTCAAATGTCGCATTGATCACATAGTCAATACGCGCACCGGGACGATCAACTTTGTTGATCACGACAATCGGCTTGAGACCCAGCGCCAGGGCTTTCTTGGTCACAAAACGTGTCTGTGGCATTGGGCCTTCGACGGCATCAACCAGCAGCAACACACCGTCAACCATCGACAGTACGCGCTCAACTTCTCCGCCAAAGTCGGCGTGTCCGGGGGTATCAACGATATTGATGTGTGTACCGTCGTATTCGACCGCACAGTTTTTGGAAAGAATCGTGATGCCACGCTCTTTTTCAAGGTCGTTGGAGTCCATGACGCGTTCGGTCATTTTCTCGTTCGAGCGGAAGGTGCCCGATTGACGCAGGAGTTGGTCAACCAAAGTAGTTTTGCCGTGGTCAACGTGGGCGATGATGGCAACGTTACGCAATGCGCGTGACATACGAGTCCTTTATTAAGTCGATGCAGACGGGAGGTCTGCTGATAAATCGTTATTGGAAACAGGCAAACTGCCTGTTGGTACAGCGTTCTTAGCTGGAGGCACCAAGCCTTCAGGAAGAGCATTCATATCAATCAACATCGTCTCGGGAGACTGCATTGACTGTAAAGCTTCAAGTTCAATCGCTTGTTCGAGCATGAACGGCCCGACCTGAGTACGGCGTAATGCGGACAAATGTCCAAAACAGCCAAGAACACGACCAATATCCTGAGCAAGCGTGCGGATATATGTTCCCTTGGTGCACTGGACCTGAACTACTGCGTGCATCGGTGTAAAGCTTAACAACTCAATATGACGAATTGTAATTTCACGTGGTGCACGTTCTAAAACAATGCCTTGCCTGGCATACTCATACAACGGCTTACCATCACGCTTTAAGGCAGAAACCATCGGAGGGATCTGCAGCTGCGTGCCTAAAAAAGTCATCAGCACTTCTTCGAGTCTTTCTTTCGTCACACCGTGAAAATCTGCTGGTGCCTGATTCACAACCACACCTGTCAGGTCGCCCGAATCGGTTTCCTGACCAAAAGCAATCGTGGCGCAATAGCCTTTGTCAGCATTAAGCATCGCACCAGAAATTTTAGTAGCGCGCCCCATGCAACACACCAGCAAGCCGGTCGCAAATGGGTCGAGCGTTCCGGTATGTCCCGCTTTTTGAGCATCCATGGCACGTCTGGCGCGCTGCAAGGCGTGATTACTCGACAAACCAACCGGTTTGTCCAGCAACAACACTCCATCGAGCACACGCCCGCGTCGCTTAGCCATCGTCAGATTCCAGAATAAGACGATAGCCTTACGGCTTGTCTAAAGGCTCGTCAGGGACGCCAGCGTACTGACCTGGCAAATTAGCCTGATCAATCAAAGCAGACATCGCAATGCCATGCTTGAGTTGTGGGTCGTGAAAAAAGTGCAAAGTCGGGACAGTATGGATATGCAAAAGCTTGTAGAGCAAAGAATGAAACCAGCCTGCTTTTTCATTGAGCAGACTCGCAGCAACGCCAGCTTCAGCACCCAGCACTGTAAAGTAAATTTTTGCGTGCGCGTAGTCGGCAGTGAGCTCGATACCCGATAAGGTAATCAGCCCTGCACGACTCATATCAATTTCGCGTTGAATGATAATGGCCAGATCCTTGAGGATCTGGTCAGCCAGCCGTAGGTTACGGCCGGGCGCGGTTTTTTGTTTGTGACGGCTCATCTGATCATTTAGAGTGAACGTGCCACTTCTTTAATTTCAAAGATCTCAAGCTGGTCGCCCACTTGCAGGTCATTATTGTTGCGTAAAGTAATACCGCAATCAAAGCCTGACTTGACCTCTTTGACATCATCTTTGAATCGGCGCAACGAATCGATCCAGCCTGTCCACTGAACCACGTTACCCCGCAACAGGCGGACTTGTGAGTCGCGACGCACCAGACCTTCAGTGACCATACAACCACCAATCGTCCCGATACGCGAAATCGTATAGACCTCACGCACATCGACCAGACCGATGATTTCTTCGCGCTTCTCTGGAGACAACATGCCAGACATGGCAAGTTTGACTTCGTCGACAGCGTCATAAATGATGTTGTAGTAGCGAATATCTACGCCATTAGACTCAGCAAGCTTCTTGGTGCTTGCGTCGGCACGGACGTTAAATCCGATAATAACCGCACCGGATGCAATACCCAGGTTGACGTCACTTTCAGAAATACCACCCACCGCAGCGTGCACAACCTGTACACGGACTTCGTCGGTAGACAGTTTGACCAGCGAATTGACCAGGGCTTCTTGCGAACCCTGCACATCCGTTTTAACAATCAGGGACAGTGTCTGGGCGCCTTCTGAGATATTGTCGAACATCGACTCAAGCTTGGCGGCCTGTTGACGTGCAAGTTTCACATCACGGAATTTACCCTGACGGAACAACGCGATTTCACGTGCCTTGCGTTCATCAGCAAGAGTCATCATTTCGTCGCCTGCAGCAGGCACTTCAGTCAAGCCTTGAATCTCAACTGGAATTGATGGGCCTGCAGACTGGATGGGTTTACCATTTTCGTCGAGCATGGCACGTACGCGACCATAGCTTGCACCCGCGAGGACAACATCACCGCGACGCAATGTGCCGCTTTGAACCAGAATCGTCGCCACAGGACCACGACCCTTATCCAGACGGGCTTCGATCACGATCCCTTTGGCAGGAGCTTCGATTGCAGCTTTCAATTCAAGCACTTCAGCTTGAAGCAATACGTTTTCAATCAGTGCATCAATACCTTCACCGGTTTTAGCGGAGACGGATACGAACGGTACATCGCCACCGTATTCTTCAGGCACGACTTCTTCGACAACAAGTTCTTGCTTGACACGCTCAGGATTCGCACCCGGCTTGTCGATCTTGTTGACAGCAACAACCAGCGGCACACCTGCTGCTTTAGCGTGGTGAATCGCCTCGCGCGTCTGCGGCATCACGCCGTCATCTGCGGCGACAACCAGAATAACAATATCGGTTGCCTTGGCACCACGTGCTCGCATAGCTGTAAAGGCTTCGTGTCCTGGCGTATCCAGGAACGTCACCATGCCGCGCTCTGTTTCGACGTGATACGCACCAATGTGCTGTGTAATTCCGCCTGCTTCGCCAGAGGCAACTTTTGCACGGCGAATGTAATCGAGAAGCGAAGTCTTACCGTGATCGACGTGGCCCATGACAGTCACAACAGGAGCACGAGCGAACAATTGGATATCTTCGTGTGGTGCTTCTTCGTCGAGAAATGCTTCAGGATCATCCAGCTTGGCAGCAATTGCCTTGTGTCCAAGCTCTTCGACCACAATCATTGCTGTTTCTTGGTCAAGCACCTGATTGATCGTCACCATCTGACCCAACTTCATCAGATGCTTGATCACCTCTCCGGCCTTGACAGACATTTTGTGTGCCAGATCGGCAACGCTGATGGTTTCAGGCACGTGGATTTCGCGTGCAATGAACTCAATCGGTGCGGGTTCACGGCGATCTTGAGTCTGCGCAGTATTAGAACCGCGCCCACCTTTTTTACCGCCTGCCTTACCTTTACCACCTGCACGCCAGCCATCACGGCCGGGTGCTGCTGGAGCATCGCGCTTTTCAGCTGGTTTTTTACGGGAAGCATCATCGGACCAAGTCGATGAAACTTCACCTGACTTGATCACTTTTTTGCCTGCGGCGTCCGTCGTGGCACCTTCTTTCTTGGGCCCCTTGACTGCTGCTGCACTCGCAGCAGGTTTATGTAAGGTACCGGAAAGCGGCGCAGCTTCGGGCTCGACAACTTTAATAACTTTACGTGGGCGATTGAGCATGTCACGCAGTGCTGCAGCCTCAGCTTCGGACGCACGGCGTGCTTCGTCACGCACCGCACCCTCTACAATCGGTGCGTAAACTGGCGGAGCCGCGCGACCACGTACAGCCTTAAATGGCTGTTTGACCGCATCGGACGTAGCAAGTGTTGCAGCAGCAGGCGTTGCGGCAGCTGCAATGTCACTGACTTTAACGGAGGGCTCAACGGGCAGTTGGGAAACAGGCTCAGAGGCAGCGACTGCGGCAGGTGCGACTTCGGCAACCGACTCAGGTGCAATAACTGGAGAAACCTCAACTGCAGCAACCACGACTTCTGGCACTACATCTGCAACAGGAGGAATCACTGCTTCAACAACAGGGACAACTTCAACCGGGACCGCGGCTACAGGTTGCTGTTCAGCAGCAACAGCTTGTACTGCAATCTCGGCCAACGGGGCTTGTGCCACAGGCGCACTTGTTTCGACGACGGCGCCCGCCTCTTGAACAACAGCAACTGGTTCAGCAGACTCGACCACCGGAGCAACAACCTGCTCGGTCGCCGCGACGCTCACTGACGTTGTCTGATCTTCGTCTTTGAGGGCGCGAACATCCAGCTGATCGGCGCTTGGCTGATCGCCTGACTCAATTGCACCCGTCTCGCCTGCCTCTGGAGTGTCACGTTTGACAAACACGCGTTTTTTGCGGACTTCGACCTGGATCGTTCTCGAACGTCCGGCACCATCGGCTTGACGAATCTCGGAGGTTTGGCGGCGAGTCAGAGTAATTTTCTTACCCTCAGTCGCACCATGTGAACGACGCAAAGACTCAAGAAGCCTGGCTTTATCGCTGTCCGTGACATTGTCTTCCACCGAATTGAGTTCGACACCCGCCACGCGCAACTGTTCTAGCAGCACATTGGAAGGCATTTTCAGTTCGATGGCAAACTGGGCGACTGTATTACTCGACATTAGGCTCTCTCTTACCTTTTTACAGCGTTACAACTTCAATCAGATCATTAACCAAGATGGGTTATTTCTCTTCAAACCAGTGCGCACGCGCAGCCATAATAAGTTGGCTAGCAGCTTGCTCATCAATTCCTACCATTTCAGCGAGCTCATCAGTTGCCAGCTCTGCCAGATCATCACGTGTGTGAATATTGTTGGCAGTAAGCTGGGCGAAGAGCTCGTTCGTCATCCCTTCTAGGGACGACAAATCCTGCGCCGTTTCAACCCGCTCTTCCTGGGCAATTGCCTCAGTCAGCAGCGCGTTACGCGCACGTGTTCTCAACTCATTGATCGTGTCTTCGTCGAAGGCTTCAATCTCGAGCAATTCCTGCATCGGGACATAGGCAATTTCTTCGAGGCCAGTAAAACCCTCATCGATCAGAATGTCAGCGACTTCTTCGTCTACATCCAAACGGCTGGTGAAGGTCGCACGCAACTGTGCACGTTCAACTTCCTGACGATTATGACTTTCTTCTGGCGTCATGATATTGATCTGCCAACCCGTCAAATCGGAAGCAAGACGAACGTTCTGTCCTTTAGAGCCAATGGCTTTAGGGAGATTCTCTTCGTCGACTACGACATCCATCGCATGACGGTCTTCGTCAACCACGATCGACTCAACGTTTGCGGGTGCCAGAGCGCCAATCACAAACTGCGCAGGATCTTCGGACCACAAAACAATATCGACCTGCTCGCCACCCAACTCGTTGCGTACGGCTGTTACGCGTGAACCGCGCATGCCAACGCATGTACCGATTGGATCGATCCGCTTGTCATAAGCCACAACTGCGATCTTGGCACGTACACCAGGATCGCGTGCGGCGCCTTTAATTTCGAGCAAACCCTGTTCGATTTCTGGGACTTCGTTTTCGAAGAGCTGCTGAATGAACTCGGGCGCAGTGCGTGACAGGATAACTTGCTGGCCACGCGCTGTACGATCAATTTTCAATACCCAGGCTCGCACACGGTCACCCACGCGCAAATTTTCCTTGGGGATCATTTCACTACGTGGCAGACGGGCTTCGATTTTGCCTGTTTCGACAATCACGTCCCCCTTGTCCATACGCTTAATTGAACCGGAGACAATCATCTCTCCACGGTCAAGAAAGTCATTCAGAATCTGCTCACGCTCTGCGTCACGTATGCGCTGGAGAATTGCTTGCTTTGCAGCCTGCGCACCGATGCGACCAAACTCAATTGGCTCGAGAGGCTCTTCGATGTATTCGCCAACTTCGATATCTGCCACGACTTCTTGGGCATCAGACAACATTTCCTGCTGATCAGGCTCTTGAAGACCCGCTTCATCAGGCACGACGAGCCAACGACGGAAACCCTCGTGGTCACCCGTAGTACGATCGACCGAGACGCGAATATCCGCATCTTCTTTGAAGCGTTTTTTCATCGCGGATGCGAGCGCACCCTCGAGAGCGTCAAACACCACATCACGAGTGACGTTTTTTTCACGCGCTAAGGCGTCTACCAACAGAAGAATTTCGCGACTCATCGCTTTATACCCTTGAAATCCAGAACGGGATCCAGCTTGGCACGTTCAACGTCCGAAAACGTAAAAGTCACCTGCTGGGTCTCGCCCTTTTTAGCCTCAAACTCGATACTGAAACGCTCAAATGGCATATCAGCACCCGCTGTACCAGTTTCTGGCGCTACACCAGCCAGCACACCCGAAAAAACCTTACGACCATTTACTGCTTCACTCAACTTGACTTCAACGCGCTCACCAATAAATCGCTGGAAATCGGCGAGCTTTTTGAGAGGGCGATCGATTCCTGGCGAACCGACTTCAAGTCGCCGGTAATCGACATTCTCGACTTCGAAGACACGCGACAACTGGCGTGACACCTGCTCGCAGTCTTCGATGCGCACGCCCTCGGGGCGGTCAATCGTGACACGAATCAAGCCAAGCGCTGCACGCTCGACGTCAACTAACTCAACGTCCAGCGTGGAAAGGGCTTCTTGCGAAAGAGTAAAAATATCAGCCATACACTCAAAAAAAATGGGCTGAAAGACAGCCCATTCATCAAAAACTTGTTTATCAAAAAACCAGACGTGACTCACGAGGCGCTCAAAAATCAAAGCATTTTAAGAATTTAGGCATTCGTAGCTACCCAGCACTGCAGCAGAACCAATGACCTGAAATTAACCAGACAATACCCAGCCTGGAACATGCATTTGACCTGCGCTCCCCTACTCACGTAAATCTCAGGGCACTTATCAATATTAACAAAGCACTTAACAATATTAACAAAGCTAATAATTCCTTATGGAATAAAACCCATCATGGAAAGATTAGCCTCGCATTTTAGCACAGGATCAGCAAAAAAGTCTAGTCCTGCCAATGATTTACGTGAGACTCGCACGTAAAGTCGTCTTATCGGCCACCACGCGGAGTCTTGGCAAATCCTAGCCGCGACTCATGAGCGGATGCACCGCTTGGCTGCCAGTCATCGCCCCTCGGTCCAGACCTGGGTTTTGTAGACTTACCTGCCGGCCTGGGTCTTGGCGCACCTGCGCCCGCACCTGCTCTCCCGGCTCCGGTTCCTGCTGCCGGTTTGCCAGGACCGCGCGGCCCCGCTGGGCGCGGCGAACGCCCCGCTCCAGCATTCGGTCCTTGGGCGTTTGAATTACGTGGCGCCCTAGAGGGTACTGATGCGACCGCTCCCTGATCGGAATGCTCGCCTGCTGGACCTGGACGCGGCGACCGCGCTGAAGATCCACCTGGCTTTGCAAATCCCTGACGTGTCCCGGCTGGGCGCCCCTGTCCAGGACGGCCTTGACCCGGCCTGCCCTCTCCAGCAGCTCCCTGACCGGCCGCACCCTGTGCAGGCCTGCCCTGACCTGGACGAGTGCCTGGCCCTGCGCGCCCCTGACCAGTCGGACGACCCTGCCCTGGCCGACCTTGCCCCGGACGCCCGGTCGCACCGGGACCTCGACTGCCACGACCTGGTGCCTGGGGGTGACCATTCGCGTAACCACCACCCACCGTCATAACGGTAGGTGCTGACTCTGAAGGGTGTGTGTAGGCCGCGGGTTTACCCATGCGTCCACCCTGAATGCTCCCACGGCGACCGACACGCGCACCATTTGTACCGTTGCGTTCCATTGTGCCAAATCCTGGTGGCAAGGCACTGTCGTGCGAAGCAGGCTGTCGCGGACCACGCGAACGGCCATCACCGCCTTCCTCTTCATCGCGCAACAATCCGACCTGGATCATCAGTGCAGACACAATTTTTGGATCAAGTTCTTCCCAACGACCACGGCGCAGGGTTGTCGGCAACACAATGTCACCAAAACGGGTACGAATCAGGCGACTGACCGTCAAACCAATGGACTCGAACATTCGGCGCACTTCGCGATTACGTCCCTCGTTGAGCGTCACGCGATACCAGCGGTTACTGCCTTCTCCGCCAATGAATTCGACCATTCCGAAGCTTGCGGGGCCATCCTCAAGCATCACGCCATCGACCAAGGTCTGACGCTGTTCGGGACCCAACTCCCCCAACACCCGCACGGCGTATTCACGCTCGTTGCCATAGCGTGGATGGAGCAAGCGATTAGAAAGGTCACCAGAAGTTGTCAGAATCAGCAAGCCTTCGGTATTGAGATCAAGCCTGCCGATGGAGAGCCACTTGCCAACCTTCAGATGAGGAAGTCGGGCAAATACATTGGCACGACCACCTGGATCATCATGACTGACGATTTCACCAGCGGGTTTGTGGTAAAGAATCACGCGAGGAGGTTTACGAGTATTGGTACGGGTGACGGGCTTGCCATTCACACGCACGGTGTCATTTTCACCGACACGCTGTCCGATATGCGCAGGCTCGCCATTGACCGACACACGTCCCGCAATAATGAGCTCTTCCATTTCACGACGTGAACCAACACCGGCATCAGCGAGCACCTTGTGAAGCTTAGGCATCAGCAAGTCGCTGGTGAGGTACTTATTGAGTCTCTGTTCAATCCGGTCTGCACCACTCAAATAGGACAGCGCCTGCTCGGCTTCTTTTTCGGCAGCGACGGGGTCACCAAAGTCCACCATATCGGCCGCGTCGAAATCATCGGTTACTTCGACCTTCATATCCTGATGCGTGACGTGCGCAGAGGTAGACTCTGGCGCATCCGTCGAATCACTGCGGCGGCGCCTGAAGGGTGTGCGTAATTTACGCCCACCGCGCGGCTTAGCCTGAACGCCTGCCGCGGGAGACTGCTCTGCGTTCTCTGCGACTGGAGCTTCTAACGAGGAATGCTTTTCAGCGATGGGTTGTTCTGTATTGGTATTGGTCACTTGGACTCCGGATTAAACTCGTTTTGTTGCACTGGCGAAATCGCCTCATGCGAATACATATGCTCGTGCGTGATCGCCTCTGCATGTTGTTCTGTTGATGCTGCGTCTGTTTCTGTTGGCGCGGCTTCTTGTTCTGGTTGATCTGTTGGTTCTTGATCTGTTGGTTCTTGTTCTGTTGGTTCTTGTTCTGCTTGCTGACCGTGGCTAGACGCTTTTGAATCTGGTTCGATTGCGCTTAATTCAAACGAATCTGCCTGACTTACCTTGATTTCTCCATCAGTAATAATGACGTCATCAGTCGTGATTTCTTCATCAGTCGTCATGTGCGAAATTTCGACAGAACCCGCCATTAACGCGCCATCGATCAGACTGCCCTGACCTTCGTCTGAGATGGCATGTTCAACGCCCGGCCCTCCTACAAGAGGAAGCGCCTGCAAAGTTTCTGCTATGTCGATCGAGCCCAGTGCAGGCAGCTCATCCAGTGCGCGCAACCCAAGGTCATCTAGAAACTGACGGGTGGTGCCCAGCAAACCGGGACGACCTGGCCCATCACGGTGGCCGATCACTTCAATCCAGCCTCGATCTTCTAAGGTTTTAATAATCTGGGAAGAAACCGTCACGCCACGGATATCTTCAATATCTCCACGGGTCACAGGCTGACGCCAAGAAATAATAGCAAGTGTCTCCATCACCGCACGTGAATATTTTGGCACACGTTCAGGATTCAGGCGTTCCAGATAGCGCTGCATTGACTCGCGGCTCTGAAAACGCCAGCCACTTGCAAGTTCTACAAGCTCCATTCCGCGATCCAGCCAGTTCTGCTGCAACGCCTCCAGCATCTGTCTGAATTGATCATTCGAAAATGTTTCTTCGTCGAAGAGTTTACGCAATTCTGACAATGACATGGGTGAAGATGCACATAACAATGCAGCTTCGAGCACCAAGATCGCTTCCTGTTCATTCATAAAGGTCTTATTTCCTTAAATCACGTCATCAACTTGTTTTGCATCGTGGAATGCGGTATACTTCTTTTCATCAGACGCGGGGTGGAGCAGTCTGGCAGCTCGTCGGGCTCATAACCCGAAGGTCGTAGGTTCAAATCCTGCCCCCGCAACCAAATACAACTGGTCGATCGCTTAGGCGCTCGGCCAGTTTTATTTTCAGCTTCGACTTTACACATTCGGTCGTGTCTTGCTGAAACAAACCACCCAACGCTCGCTCAGGGTGAGGCCAAACATTCCAATACTTGTGAACAAGGCTTGTTGCGAACACATTTTTTCAACGCGTGTAATGACGCAGCTGATTCGAATGTGACGAACGCAACCATCAACTGATGCGTCGAAAACAAGCCAGAAAAAAATTGAGCAAAGAGGTTGAAGTATCTGTCGCGATGAACGTCAACAGAAAATGGTTAGCTGCACTGATTTAAACCTATATAAAACCGAGCGGTTAAATATAAAAGAACGATGTAATGTGTACACAGCTAAGCGTATATTCAAACCTACAATAGTGCTTAGTGTAGCGTATTGGAGAGCAAAGCTTCAACTTTATCGCTCGAAAACATCACTTTTACAGAAGGATTCAGTTGTTTTACTGCGAATCGCGCCTGATTCAGTACTTCATCAGTGACCATATCCGTCTTTGCGAACACCACAACATCCGCTTTTTCGATACCAGAACCCTCGGCCGGTATCCCTTCCCGACTCAAGATACTAACGTCGAGCACTAAAAAAGTCCCCTGATAAACATAACGCTGCCCCAAGAATGGTGCATGTCGCAACGTAAACTTAAGCGTGGTCGGATCGCTTATATCGGCTTCGATTATGACGCGGTCAATCGGTGCAATACGCTTACTCAACGCCCCCAGGAACAAATTACGCAAGGCATCCCCAAGCGCACCACGCATGCCACAACACAGGCAACCCGACTCGGATACCGCATCGAGCTTGGGGATGCGTTGCTGGCGCACGTGATCGAGCAAGGCGAAGCGATTACCCGCCGCTTGCAACACCACCGAATGCGCCAACTGGGGCGCGCGTAGCAAGCGGTTCAAAAAGGTCGTTTTGCCACTCCCCGCTGCACCGAGTACTGCAATCACCGGAATCCGGCCGACCTGGCGTGAAGTCGCAAACATCGGTCAGTCCAGACTCGCTGGCCACTGGAAGGCCGACGGCTGCTTGGTTAAAAACCGCTGAACAGCGTCGGTGTGCCATTGCGTTGTGCGCGCAACGGCCTGACCGGTCGCTTCAAGATCCATCATGGTATCGAGCGTGCTGTTCAGCGAGACATTCATGGCGCGCTTAGTCATTGCTAGTGCGGATGGTGCGGCGTGAGCAAAACAAGTAGCCATCTGTTGCGCGCGCTCAAGCACTCGCCCCTGCGGGACTATTTCGAGCACGATGCCTAATTGGTGAGCCTGTTCGGCACTCAACTCCCTGGCAGAAAAGGCAAGCTCCTTGGCACGCTGCACTCCCACGATCCTAGGTAAGGTGTAGAAAGCTGCGCAGTCCGGAATCAGGCCAAGCCGCATAAATGACAGGCAGAACCGGCTATCTGGCGCGGCAAGCACGATATCTGCAGTGAGCGCGAGGCTGAAACCCGCCCCAAATGCGGCACCCTCGACCGCTGCGATCACTGGAATCTCAAGGCGCAACAACGTTTCGATCCAGGACAGATAATCATTTCGCATCCTGTCGCGCCCTTCTTCAGGAGAGAGTGTCCCAGCCCCCATAACGCTGATGTCCCCACCCGCGCAAAAGGTCGAGCCTGCTCCCGTAATAATCAAGGCACGCAAATCTTTTCGCCTGGGTAGTGAAAAAACGACATCTTTAAGCTCTTCACGCATCACTGCGTCAATTGCATTTTTTCGGTGCGGGCGGTTTAAGGTCAGGGTGGCTACGCCCTCTTTCACTTCAAAGCTGATTGCGTCCAAAACTACAACTCCCGAGTGTGATATCCGATCTGGCTTGATTGTATGTGTACTGCGTTATATGCCAAGTACAGGTACGGGTAAAGTACAGTTAATATCTAATGATTAAAAAAATACTGCATGCCGCAAGCGTGCTTCGAGACAACCTGTACATATGGGCAACCTGCTCCTACAAATCAGTGACCGACATCATGAACCCAATCAGATTTGAAAAAACGCCAGATGGCATCGTAACGCTTACGTTTGACGCACCCGAGCAATCTGCCAACACCATGACAACGGCCTTTAAACAGGCCTTCAGCGACGTCATTGAACGACTGGAAGCAGAGAAAGACCAGATCACAGGCGTGATTATGACGTCGGCAAAAAAAACATTTTTCGCTGGCGGTAATTTAAAGGATCTGATGGCGGTCACCCCCGAGCAGGGGGAAGAATTTTACAGCCGCTCCATTAAATCCAAACTTGAACATCGCAGACTCGAAAAGCTCGGCAAACCCGTTGTCGCCGCAATCAACGGTACTGCGCTCGGTGGCGGATGGGAACTTTGCCTGATGAGCCACGCACGTTTTTGCCTGGACGATGACAAAATCTTGCTGGGTTTACCTGAAGTCACACTTGGATTGCTGCCTGGTGCCGGCGGTATCGTGCGCATGACGCGCATGCTTGGCCTGAGGGCGGCACTGCCCTACATCATGGAAGGCAAACTTTTCAGCCCTGCGGACGCAATAAAAGCCGGCCTGCTGAATGGTCTGGCTCAAAACCAGAGCCAGCTGATGGAACAGGCACGCGCCTGGATTCGAAGCGTTCCCGCCCCGAGTCAGCCATGGGACCAGCCTGGGTTCAAGATTCCGGGTGGCCCTGCAACGTCCGCCGAACTGATGGAGCTAGCCGAAACAACCAGAGCAAGCTTATTCAAAAAAAATCGTGGATGCCTGCCTGCACCTGCAACGATCCTACAGGCAGCTATTGACGGCATGTCGGTCGAGATCGATGAAGCCCTGCGCATTGAAACACGTGCCATGACATTCCTGGTAACCCATCCTGTATCTAAGAACATGATCAACACGTTCTTTTTTCAAGCAAATGAGATCAAAGCCGGGAAGAGTCGTCCCGCAAACGTCCCTCGCGCGACATTTACTCGTGTGGGTGTGCTGGGCGCAGGATTAATGGGAGCAGGTATTGCCTACTCAAATGCCATGCGCGGCCTGACAACAGTCCTGAAAGACGTTTCTATCGCGGCTGCAGACAAGGGTAAGTTACACACAGAAAAGCTGTTGGACAAGCAAGTTCAACGTGGGCAGCTGAGCACTGAAAAGCGCAACGCTGTCTTGGATCGCATCACGCCAACCGATCGCGTTCAGGATCTTCAAGGGTGCGAGCTGATCATCGAAGCCGTCTTTGAAAAACGGGAACTTAAGGCTCTGGTCACTCGGGAGGCTGAACCCTTTCTGATCCCCAACGGCATTATGGCATCCAACACATCGACCCTGCCCATCAGCGGTTTAGCGAGTGCTTCTGCTCATCCTGAAAATTTCATCGGTCTGCATTTCTTTTCACCCGTCGATAAGATGCCGCTAGTAGAAATCATCAAAGGTCAAAAGACCTCCGACGAGACACTGGCGCGCGCCTTTGACTACGTCATGCAGATTGGCAAAACTCCGATTGTTGTCAACGATAGTCGTGGATTTTTTACCTCGCGCGTGTTCAGGACTTTCAGGAACGAAGGTATCAGGATGCTTGCAGATGGCATTGATCCTGAGCTGATTGAAAATGCGAGCCTGGATGCCGGCATGCCTGTCGGTCCACTTGCTGTGGCAGACGAAGTCTCCATGTCACTCTCCATGTCGGTCACAGAACAAACCAGAATCGATCTGGAGGCGGAAGGCAAACGCTATGTCCAGGATGCTGCCGATGCCGTGGTTGCAAAAATGGTGACCGAACTCAAGCGCCCCGGTCGCGCAGGTGGTGGCGGTTTTTATGAGTATCCAGCAGAGGGCAAAAAATATCTCTGGCCTGAGCTCGCACAGCATTTTCACTCAGGAAGCATTGAAATACCCTATCAGGATATGAAAGACCGGATTCTCTTTGTCCAGGCAATCGAAACTGTTCGATGCATGCAAGAAGGCGTCCTGCAATCCTCTCGTGACGCCAATATCGGATCGATCATGGGAATCGGATTCCCACGCTGGACCGGGGGTGCTATTCAATTCATCAACCAGTACGGCCTCGAAAAATTTACTGCCCGCGCACGCCAGCTGCAGGAGCTTTATGGTGAGCGTTTTGCGCCCCCCCCCATGCTGCTTCAAAAAACAATCACTGGCCAAGTGTTTGAATAAGTGAATATGTAAGACTAATACAACAGGAAAATAAGTCGTATACGGAATGAAAATCAGTCATATATGACACGAAAATAAGTCGTGGGCGACATAAGAATACATCCGGCGCAAACCACAACAACCCACAACAAACCACAACTAACAATATTGAGACCCAACTCATGATTCAAAATACTGAGCAACAAATCGTCGATGAGGCGATTACATCCCGCCATTCAATTCGTGCATTTTTACCAACGCCAGTCGCACGTGAGGATATTGAGCGCATGCTCGAAGTTGCTGCCCGTGCGCCCTCCGGCTCAAACACGCAGCCTTGGAAGGTCTATGTCCTAACCGGTGACATTAAAAACCGACTATCTACGGAAATTACAAAGGTATATGAGGACAGTGCGCAATTTGCGGCGCTGACTGAGGAATATCGTTACTACCCGCACCAGTGGGAGTCTCCCTACATAGAACGTCGCCGTAAAGTCGGTCTGGATCTTTACAAGTTGCTCGGTCTGGGACGCGATGACAAGGCTGGTATGCATGCGCAGCATGGTCGTAACTATGTATTTTTTGATGCGCCTGTTGGAATCATATTCACCATGGATCGGACCATGAATACAGGCTCATGGCTGGATTTTGGATGTTTTCTCCAGAACCTGATGGTCGCAGCGCGAGGACGGGGACTGGATACATGCGCACAGGCTGCATTCAACCGGTTTCACCCGGTGATCCGGAGCGTCACAGGCATTGCGGAAAGTGAAATTGTGATTTGCGGCTTAGCACTTGGATTCGCAGATCATTCTCGAATTGAAAATAGTCTGATCAGCGAACGTGAGCCTGTCTCAGGCTTTACAACTTTTCTTGAGTAAGGATTTAAAACCCTTCACTTGAATGGCGCGCGCACCGCATAAAAGTCAACCGCATTTCAAATGATGAAAAATTTCAGCTCGGCGACGATAGCTGAACTGTCCGCTGCAGTGAAATAGCCAGCATCGCGTTAGGTAATTGATTTTTTTGTTTCTAAGTGTAAGTACCGTGTAAACTAAGCGCGATTGTTTCAAGTCGTTTGAGTTGCCTATTTATCGTTCACAATTTCTTATAAAGACACCATGGATCTCTCACTACATACCTTCTGGATTCCGCTACTGCAAATCATTGGCGTGAATATCGTTTTATCTGGCGATAACGCTGTAGTGATTGCCCTCGCCGCACGCTCACTGCCCCCAGCACAACAGAAAAAAGCAATTTTCTGGGGCTCTGGCGCCGCCATTCTGATGCGTATTGTTCTCACGATCTTTGCAGTCAAACTCCTTGCATTCCCTTACCTGAAACTGGTCGGCTCAGGACTCTTGCTCTGGATTGGTATTCAGTTGCTGCTGCCCGAAGATGGCGAAGAAAACATCGCCTCGAGCAGTCATCTGATGACTGCCATCAAAACCATTTTGCTGGCAGATCTGGTTATGAGTCTGGACAATGTGATCGGCGTCGCTGCTGCAGCCAAAGGCAGTATGCCTTTGCTGGTAATTGGCTTGGCCATCAGCATCCCACTGGTTATTTTTGGTGCAACGATGCTGCTCAAAATTATGGAACGCTTTCCTATCATTATCACGATCGGCGGTGGACTCCTCGGCTGGGTTGCTGGAGAAATGGCAATCAGTGATCCCGCTGTGGTCGAATGGATTCATGCAAATGTGCCGCAGCTTCACACGTGGTTCATTGGGCCCATCATCGGCACTGCCTTTGTGCTCATAGTCGGCAAGATCATGGGCAACAAGTCCGAGCACGCAGCAACTTAAGGGTGCACATAATTTTGCAGTCAAAGCTGCAGATCAAAAAAATGCCGCGTTGGTCTACGCGGCATTTTTTTTGCGAATGACAATTTAATGCATCATGCAATCAACTTTGAATTTCTCGCATGCATAAGAGCCTGATGGCGCCTATTCCGATAATAGCCAATAAGAAGAACACCGCATACAACACCTGCTATGAGCAACCAGGACCATCCAATCAACGGGGCAACATAAGGATGAACAACAGGCTCAGCTAACATCATCCTGGCAGCAGTCCAGGCAAGCACCGCAGAACCGAGATAAATCACCATAGGAAACCGATCGACGAGCTTGAGCACGAGTCCGCTGCACCAGACGACAATCGGAATACTAATCACCAACCCAAGTACGACGAGCAAGAAATTACCTTGTGCGGCACCTGCCACGCCAAGAACGTTATCAATTCCCATTACGGCATCGGCAATCACAATAGTCTTCATTGCCCCTATAAAACTGCTCGGCGCATGACTCGAATCATCGCCTGGGGCGTGGTCTTCTGGAGCAAGTAACTTGATAGAAATCCAGACAAGCAAAGCACCACCGATCAGCAACAATCCAGGTATTTTGAGTAGCCAAACCACAGCAAGCGTCATCGCAGACCTCACCAAAATGGCACCGACAGTCCCCCACAGGATGGCCTTTTTTTGATCAATGGGAGGTAGTCTTCTGGCGGCCATGGCAATTACTAGTGCGTTATCGCCCGCGAGCACCAGATCAATCAAGACAATCGCGCCCAATGCGTAAACAAAATCCATAGAAAAAATATCCATGCAATACTCCTTCGCGCTCAAACAATAGAAACACGGCAGACCTTGCGGATGGATTACAGACATGTGCGAGCGCAAAAGCCTATGCCGGTCATCAGCCGCCAAGGTCTTGCTTGCACTGAGAGCGAATGATCGCTTTGAGTACTGATGTGCCCGGAGGCTCGCGCCTCGTATTGACGAACACACCACCATCTGGATTGCCCAGACAGTTAGCTACTCCCCTTGAAAAATACGTAATTTCTAAAAAACGTATTTCAGGTATGTGTGAACACTTTAGGGAAAGGATCTGAGATCGTCAATCTTTTTATCTTAAACGACCCATCATTCCTACTATTCAAGAAGGAATAAAGCCATCATGCATTCTATGCAATAAAGAAGCGAATTCTGGGCCTACATAGAGGGAATACGGGATCAACTGCAAGGCAACCCTGCGTCAACAGAAAGGGAACCCTGCATCAACAGAAGTTCCCTTCACAAAAAAGCCTGAACTAAACGATTAGATTAATCGTAGTGCTGATCAAAGCGCTTTTCCCACGCCTCGATTTCATCCAGGCCCAGCGCGGCATTGTATTGCGCAGAAGTAAACATATTCTGATCTGCAAAACCTGCAACATTACCGTTTGCACTCAGGTGAGATAGTGCCTGCGTCATGGCGTGGCCAAACACGCCACGAGCCAGAGCTGGATAGATTGCAAGATCAATTCCAGCGTCTTTTAGTGCTGAGGCATGCAGACCTCGCACCGCACCACCCGCATCCATATTTACCACCATCGGCACTTGTACGTGATCCTTCAGATAGCGAATCTGATTCAAAATCTCTGGGTTCGGTTTGAGTTCAACAAATACGACGTCTGCACCCTCAGCCGCAAACGCACGCGTGCGACGCACGGCCTCATCAATTCCCATGGCACCGACACAATCGGTGCGTGCGATCAAGACGAAATCTGCATCTGTTCTCGCCTCAGCCGCCGCTGCAATTTTGCCAACTGCCTGGTTAAAGTCGAGAACAGTTCGATCCCCTGCCATCTGTGCACAACGCTTAGGTGATATCTGGTCCTCGATGTGAATCGCGGCGACTCCTGCCGCCTCAAACTCCGCAACGGTACGACGAATATTGACCACATTGCCATAACCGGTATCTGCATCGCAGACCATTGGTATGTTGATACAAGAAGCTACGCGCCGGGCATGATCTGCAATCATCGTCAGATCAACCAGTCCCACATCTGGGCGCCCCAGTAGTGTCGCGGAGACGCCGTTGCCTGTCATGTAGCAGGCAGGAAAGCCTGCATTTTCAACCAGACGCGCACCATAGCCATCATAAATACCTGGCGCACAGACAGCTTGAGGAAGGCTCAGCAGATGCCGGAGTTGCTGACGTTTTTGATTTGGCGTGCTTACAGTCATGCGAAATTCCAATCAGGATATTTTTGTAAAAAGGGGATCAGTCCACCTAGAGACAGGATCGCCAGGATTTCGTGCGGCAGTGGCTCAGAGGTTTTCAACAATTTGCCGTCAACATTGAGCGTGCCAGCTGCGAAGTCAATGTCCAGCGATTGCCCTTTTTGAATCAGGCTTGTATCGCACTCAAAAACAGGCATGCCATTATTGATTGCATTACGGAAGAATTGACGTCCAAAGGACTTCGCCACAATTGCACGGACATTCATCACCCGCATGACATGCACGGCTTGCTCGCGCGAGGAGTTAATACCAAAATGCGCACCGGCCACCAGGATCCCGCCACCTGCGCTGGCAAAGTCCGAGGCGATGGAAGGATTGAGCTGCTCAAAGGCGTGCGCAGCCACATAATCGACGTCTTTACCAGGCAGATACTTATTCGAGCAATTGATGTCAGTATTCACATCATCGCCGAGCAGCAAGGCAGAGCCCGTTATTAACAAACTGGATCTGCTCATGCTGCGGACCTCCATGTACCACCATCAACCGTGCGTGGATCCGTAATAAACCCAGTCAGCGCAGAAGCAGCAACCGTTGCTGCCGAGCCCAGCCAGATATCCGCATTCTTGTTATTCAAGCGTCCCTTGAAATTACGATTAGCAGTCGAAATCACCGTATCGCCATCTCCAGGCACAAGATGATTCGTAATGCCCACGCAGGTGCCACAGCCTGCAGCCTCGAAGGAGGCCCCAGCTGTGGTCAGGATCTCAATCAGCCCTTCCCTCAGAGCAGCCAGATAGATCTGACGCGATGCTGGCGTCACAATCATGCGCACACCAGGCGCGAGCTTGCGACCTCTCAACACCTCGGCTGCCTGACGGATGTCATCCAGGCGGCCATTGGTGCATGTCCCGATCAACGCAAACTGGATACGTTGACGGTCGATATCCGTCACCGATACGATATCGTCGACCTCATGTTTACGAGCGACTTGTGGTGCAAGGCTCGATGCATCGATGACAATACGCTGCGCATAGTGCGCATCCGCATCGGCAAAGGTCGGTAAGGGCGCGCGCGCGCCATGTGCACGCAGCCAGGCATAGGTTTTTTCGTCCGGCTCCAGGATCGCGGCTTTGGCACCCAGCTCTGCAGCGTGATTGCACAAGGTCATCCGATCATCAATATCCATCGCCGAGACTGCGCTACCCACATATTCAATCGCGTGATAATTCAGGCCCTCGGCACCAAATCGTCCAAGCATCGACAACGTAATGTCCTTTGCCCAGACACCTGGTTGCAACTGTCCCTGGAGCTCGATGCGCACTGTCTCGGGCACGCGGAACCAGAGTTTGCTGCTCATCATCACAGCCGATACGTCAGTCCCTTCGATACCGGTACCCAGTGCATTAAATGCACCATAGGTCACAGAGTGTGTATCCGTTCCTACGACCAGATCGCCGCAGGTCAGATGGCCGCCTTCGGGGAGTACCTGATGGCAAATTCCATCACCGATGTCGTAGAGTTTTGTTTCGCGTTCGATAGCAAAGCTACGCATCGCAGTATGGATTTCTGCCGCCTCGAGCGTGGGGGGCGGTGAATAATGATCCAGCACCAAAGCCGTATTTTTGGCGAACTTCAACTGTGTATCGCCCAGCTTACCGATCATCTTGATCGTATTGGCTGCACGCGTATCCGTGACCATCGCAAAATCAATTTCTGCGACGACCACCTCACCTGCCTTGACTGACGACTTGCCCGCATGCCGCGCAAGTATTTTTTCTGAAATCGTTGAGCCCATCATCCTGCCTTTGCTAAATTCAATTGACGCATCGTGGATTAAAACTTAATGGTCTTGACGACCTTGCCCCAGGTTTCATATTCCTGCGCCACAAAATCACGCATCTCTTTGGGAGTCGAAGGATCAGGTTCCATGCCAGCATTGAGCAGGCGCTCGATCGTGACGGGGTCTTTAAGCGCAGTCACAATGGCATTATTCAACTTATCAATAATTGCCTGAGGAGTATGGAGCGGCGCAATGAATCCATACCAGTTTGTCGCACGATAACCAGGAAAGCCTTGCTCGGCGATGGTCGGCACATCAGGCAAAGCCTGTGCACGCTTGGCACCCGTAACGGCCAGTGCACGCAGCTTGCCTGAGTTGACCAGAGGTACAGCAGTGGGCGAACTGGCAAAGACTGCTGTGATGTTGCCACCAAGCAAATCCGTCATGACTGGGCCACCACCTTTGTAGTTGATGTGCTCAGTCGTCATGCCTGTCTGACCTTTTAACAACTCTCCTGCCAGATGGCCGGCACTTCCGACTCCAGCGGAGCCGAAAAACAAAGGTTTGTCTTTGTCTTGACCGGCCTTGATGAAATCCGCCAGCGTTTTAATCGGCGAACTTGAAAGTACAACCAATACGTTACTAAACGAAACACCACCAGAGATCATTTCAAAGTCTTTGAGTGTGTCGTAACTCGTCCCGCCTGGCATTTGCGGATTCACAGTGAGTGACCCGACGTTAGCCAAACCAATCGTATAGCCGTCGGGGGCCGCGCGCGCGATGGTCTCGCAAGCAATATTGCCACCTGCACCAGCACGGTTTTCGACCACGACTGTCTGGCCGAGCAAGGATGAAATTTTGACGGCGATCGTGCGCGCAGCTGAGTCCGTCCCGCCCCCTGGGGCAAAGCCCACAATCAGCTTGATGGGTTTGGTCGGGAACTTATCCGCATCACTTGACTGAGCCTGGGCAATAGATAAATTCAGACTCAGGACCGCTGCCGTCAACAAGGCTGAGTATTTCAAAAAATGCTGATTCATTAATTTAGGCATTGCCATTTTTTTGCTCCATAATTCTTATGATGATTTTGTTCATAATTTTTGCATTATCGTTCATGACTGAAAATCGATAGCCCGTGCCAAGAGCCCAGCGTCCGCCCGTAAGACGGCCTTAGCAATTTTGTGTGTTGGAGTATGGGGCAACCCGTCCATCAATACGACGTAGCGTGGCACCTTCACTGCAGAAAGTCTCGCGCGGCACCAGTCGATGATCTCTGACTCGCGTAAACCCTGCTCCGGACGGACTACGATCGCAGCAAGAATGTCGTCTTCACCCAGACTCGAGGGCACAGCAACCGCCGCGCATTCATATACGGCAGGGTGTTCACTCATGACCATCTCAAGTTCGGCAGCGGCGATGTTTTCACCACGTCGCCGAATGATGTCCTTTTTACGTGAGAGATGATAAAAATACCCCTCTGAATCACGTCTGACCATATCGCCGGTTTTTAACCAGCCATCTTGGAAAGCCTGGGCGGTTTGTTCGGGATCCCGAAAATAACCTTGCATAACGATCGGGTGCTTGACCCAGAACTCACCGACCTCATTGTCTGGAACGTCCTGCCCTGTCTCATCCACCACGCGACATTGTGCCCACGCGAGGTCCGGGTCAGGGTGTTTGCCAATCAGACCCATACTGCCCGGCCGATACTCTGCATCCCAGGGATTGCAGCAGACACCCGGAATTTCTGTCATGCCAAACCCGGAAAATAATTTTTTGATACCAAATTGCTCACGGAATACAGGTGCAGCACGCTGACGCACGCCATAAACCACACGCAAGCGGTGATCGGGCCGATACTCGCTACGATTCCTTGCGCACAGGATCGTACCAATGGCCTCGATCACATTGACCACCGTGGCCTGAGAGTCAGCGGCGACCTGCCAGAAACTTGAGGCTGAAAACTTTGAGATCAAGATCATGCTCGCACCCGCCGCAAGCACACCACTCAAAGAATAAAAGACAGCATTGACATGAAAGAAGGGCAAAATAATCAGCACCCGGTCTTCAGGTTGCAAATGCAGTCTGGCGACGTTCGCCTCCCCGGCAATCACAAGATTGCGCTGGCTATGCATTACTCCCTTGGGGAATCCTGTCGTACCTGAGGTATAGATAATGATGCAGGTATCGTCCGCTTGGCCTGTACGCTCCGGCGTCTGCTGCACCGCAATATCCATTGCTTCAATGAGTGAGGATGGTCCATGCGTATCCGTACCAGAGATGAGTAGCCAGGGCTGCTGCGCCATGTCCCGCATCACCTCCTGAACCACAGGCAGTGCAACGCTGTCCGCAATCACCCCACTGACTTCGGCATGATTGAGCACGTACCCCATTTCGCGCGTAGCAAAATCTGGGTTGACGGGGACGCAAATCGCGCCGATATGCGCCAGCGCAAACAAAGCCAGAACATGCGCGATGTCGTTACGTGCAACGACGGCGATACGATCACCATGTCCAACCCCTCGCGCAAGTAACGCCGAGACGAGTTTTTCCGACTGCTGACCAAAATCGCCCCAGGTGAGTCGAGTCTGATCCTGAACCAGGAACAGCGCTTCTGAATTGTTCGCACAGCGGCTTTGAAATGCACCGTGCAAGGTGCCATCATGCGAGGCAAACAGTTTCAAGACTTCCAGTGGGCTTTTCATCAGGCGTTAAATCTGTGGTGAAGACGTGAAATCTAGTCTATAAACATGCTCGTGCATAGATGTTTAAACCCTAGAAAAAAAACAGATGAAACCCATCCTACGACAGGTTATTTACTTTGCCTTGCTGACCATCAATTATTGTGCCCCGCAAGCCTTTGCCTCAAGTGCCTCAGAGCGCTATCCAGAGAAACCTATCCGGATTGTGGTGCCGTTCGTCACGGGTGGCGGAGGTGACTTTATCGCGCGCGCCTGGGCGGACAAACTCTCAGAAACCCTGAAGCAGCCAATCATTATCGATAATCGAGGTGGAGGCAATACAGTCGTTGGTACAGAAATCGTCTCAAAAGCTGCGCCAGATGGCTATACGTTGTTATTGGTCAGCCCAAGCATTGCAACCAATCCGACCCTGCTGCCCAACCTGCCCTACAAGACACCCGGAGATTTCACGCCAGTAGGTTCTGTTATTACGTACGCAATGGGGCTAGGGGCACGCAGCGACCTGCCGGCAAACAATCTGCCTGAATTGCTGGCACTCGCTCGACAATCACCAGGCAAGCTTTCCATGGCGACCTCAGGCGAAGGGTCCGCTACGGACATGGCGGCGGAGCTCTTTAAGTCTGCGACGGGCGCAGACATCATGATCGTCCCATATAAGGGTGCTGGCCAAGGGGTACTGGATGTGGCCAGCGGTCATGTTGATCTGCTTTTCACTGGCATGTCCCAGCTTAAACCCCACCTCGATAGTCAGCGCATCAAGCTTATTGCAACCTCAGGAAAAAACAGACTGAAGTCTGCTCCAAATGTTGCGACGATTGCCGAACAAGGCGTCACCGGATTTGAGGCGGTCGTATGGTGGGGCATCCTGGCTCCCGCTGGCACGCCCAGGGATATCGTAGACAAACTCAATCAGGCCCTCGCCACAAGCCTGGCCCACCCCGATGTAGAAAAACGACTGGCCATCATCGATGGCGAAGTCAGGCTATCATCGCCGGACGAATTTGATCATTTTCTGCGTGAAGAAATCATCCGGTGGGGCAAGCTGCTCAAACCGATCGCACAATAAACACAATAAATAATAGGGACTCATTTCAAATGATTCAATCTGGACGACTCAGTGGAAAAGTAGCCGTGATTGTCGGCGCGGGGCAGGAACCAGGCGACACAATCGGAAATGGCCGCGCAGTGGCGCAACGCTTTGCCGAGGAAGGCGCAACCCTCCTGCTGGTCGACATTAACTCTGAACACGCCCAGGCCACCCTTGACGCAATTGCGCCCAGCAACGCGCGGGCATCCATTCTGTTGGCGGATATCACCAATGAAGATGATTGCAGAAAAATCGCAAGCACGTGTCTGGAGCGTTATGGCCGTATTGATGTCCTGCACAACAATGTCGGCCGCTCGCAGGGCGACCGTAAAACGGTTGATCTGGACGTTGCTGCATGGGACGCCATCATGGATTTGAATCTGCGAAGTATGTTCATGACGTGCAAGCATGTACTGCCCATCATGATCAAACAGAAATGTGGAAGCATCATCAATATTTCTTCTACTTCGTCGCTTGCCGCGCGCCCCACCCTGACCTACAAAACCAGCAAAGGTGCAATCAACACAATGACGCAACATATTGCAATGGAAAACGCTTCGCATGGCGTGCGTGCAAACGCGATCTTGCCAGGCTTGATCGACACCCCCATGGCGATTGAACGACGCGCTCGGGAAACAGGTGTTTCGCGCGCCGAAATTCGCCTCCAGCGCGACAAGCTTGTCCCGATGGGGTTCATGGGATCGGCAATGGATATTGCCAACGCCGCTGTTTTTCTTGCGTCTGATGAAGCACGGTATGTCACAGGGGTGTTGTTACCGGTTGATGGTGGACTGCTCGTCAAAAGGGGGTGAGCAATGCGTAGCAAATTATTTGTGCCTGGCTCCAGACCAGAGTTATTTGACAAAGCGTTGCTGAGTCAGGCGGACGGGCTGTCCTTTGATCTTGAAGATGCCGTCGCCGCGCCCAAGAAAGAAGCCGCTCGCCACACTCTGCAAGCCTGGCTCGCCAGCACAGCTGCGATCGAAAGTCAGAAGACCATCATTGTTCGTGTCAATGCCATGGACACACCCTATTTTTCTGATGATATTGCACAAGTCGTTCAGCCCGGACTGAACATGATTAACTTGCCAAAACCTGAAAATCCAGCCGCTGTTCTGGATGCTATCGATTGCATCGAGCAGGCTGAGCGCAAGAACGGCGTCAATCTTGACGGGAATCATCCAGTACGCCTGCTTCTGAATATCGAAACCACCCAGGCACTGCGCACGGCCTATCAGCTTGCCTGCGTGCATCCTCGGGTAGCAGGTCTGCAGCTTGGCCTGGCCGACCTGTTTGAACCCATCGGGATTTCACGTCAGGAACAATTCGCGATCAAATACGCCATGATGCAAGTCAAACTGGCTGCCGCAGAAGCAGGTATTGATGCCTTCGATGGTGCCTTTGCGGATATTCAAAACATGGAAGGTTTTTTAGCTGAAGCCAGTTTTGCCGCACAAATCGGCTTTAGCGGCAAAAGCTGCATTCATCCGAGCCAGATCCCATTGGCGAATCAGGCATTCAGACCAAGCGATGCTGCGATTGCACATGCAATCAAGGTCGTTGCCGCGGCTCGCGTTGCCGAGGCCAGTGGTGTGGGTGCCTATGTGGTGGATGGAAAAATGATCGACCCACCATTTGTCAGAAGCGCCGAAGCGCTCGTAGCGGTCGCGACCCGCATGGGTCTGATTCCAACTCCATGAAATCAATCATGAGTAAAAGAAGCTTCTTGCTTTGCGGCGTCTTATCGATTGTTGCCGGTACGACACAAAGCGTTGCACAAAGCAGCGCCAATTACCCCAGCAAACCGATTACGATCCTCGTGGGCAGCGCTCCAGGGGGCTCGAACGATACGTTTGCGCGCATGATTGCAAAACCGTTGCAAAGCGCGCTCGGGCAACCGGTTGTCGTAGAAAACAAGCCTGCTGCGGGCGGGGTCCTCGCCAACAATCTTTTAGCTAGATCTACAGCGGACGGCTATACACTCGCCGTGGTGTCTTCGACGTTTACTACCGGCGCTGCCATCCGAACAGATTTACCTTACTCAGCGCTCAAAAGTTTTACCCCAGTAGCGATGCTTGCCAAAGGCCCTCTGTTAATTACCGTTAGTCCTAATTCACCATTTCAGACAACGGCAGAAATGGTGCAATATGCACGCGCGCATCCGGGAAAACTGAACTATGGTTCGTCCGGAGTGGGAAGCATCAATCAATTCGCCACCGAGTTACTGACCAATGCCGCACAAATCAATGTCACGCACATTCCATATAAAGGAATGAACCCAGCAGTGACGGACTTGATTGGCGGTCAGATCGATATTCTCGTAGCGAGTGCACCGTCACTCATGGCACAAGTCAATGCTGGGAAAATTCGTGCTCTCTCTGTCACAACGGACAACCGCTCAGAAGTGGCACCTGCACTCCCTGGTGCGATAGAGTCTGGTTATCCACAAAGTGCCGTCGAACTTTGGTGGGGTGTGCTCGGCCCGGCCGCCATGCCACCAGACATCACAGAAAAGCTCAATGTTGCAATCAACCAGATTATTGATTCTGCCGAGATGAAATCATTTTTTCTGAAAGAAGGCGCAAGCCCCTCTCCGATGACGACTGCAGCGTTCGGACAATACATCGCCCTCGAAATCACGAGATGGAAAGACGTCGCACAACGCGCCAACATCCAGCCTGAATAAAGCCTACATGACCCAAACTTCACAAACACAATCAGATCCCAGCGACGCTTCAGACACATTGCCTGGGCGAACAGGTGCGCCCGGTCCGTTATCGGGCATACGTGTCCTTGATCTGTCCGCCTACATTGCGGGCCCCTATGGTTGTTCGCTCCTTGCAGACCAAGGCGCGGAAGTCATCAAGATTGAGCCGCCAGCGGGAGATAATTTACGCAAATATCCCTCTTCACTTGAGACGGAAAGCCGGGCTTTTCTGGGTGTGAACCGAAGCAAACTCGGCATGATGCTGGATCTGAAAGTGCCAGAGGATCACGCAACACTGATGGCACTGATCGTTAAGGCTGATGTGCTTGTGCATAATTTCAGGCCGAGCGTCGCCCCCAGGCTAGGTATTAGTTTTGAACAACTCAATACGATCAATCCGCGGTTGATTTATTGTGCAGTGAGCGGATATGGTGAAACAGGCCCCCTCAAAGAAAAGGCAGGTTATGACCAGGTTTTGCAAACGATGACTGGGATGTGTGCGTTGCAGGGCAAGAAAGAAGGTCCACCTGAAATACTCTATGGCTCCATCGTGGACTATTACGCCTCAGCACTCGTTGCCGCAGGCGTCTCTTCTGCATTGTTTGAACGAGAACGCAGCGGAGAAGGCCAATTCGTTGGTGTGTCGTTACTCACTGCGGCACTCACGCTTCAGTCTGCCAGACTCATCTGGGCTCAGGGCGAAGGTCGCGAGGTGGGACGCGATATGCGTTCGGGTGGAATCACGGGACTGCATCCTACGCGCGAAGGCTATCTGTATATCTCGGCCAACACAGCGCATTTCTGGCAGGCCTTGTGTAAAAAAGTAGGCCTTGAACAGCTGGCAGCGGACGACCGCTTTGACACGGTTCGCAAGCGTGCCCTGCACCATCAAGAAATCATTCCACTGCTGCACCAAGCCCTCGCTGCGCGCACTGCCCTCGAATGGGAAGCGCATTTTGGTGAAGAAGTCCCCTGCTCTGCTGCCAGAACTATTGAAGACATGTTCGATCATCCGCAAGTGCTGGATCAGGACATGATTGGCGAGTTCCATCATCCTGTTGTCGGTCAATATCGAGGACTCAAACGCACCATCAGATTTGGCCGTACACCGGGCCCAGATCCCTTTACCGCACCCACACTCGGTCAACACACCGAAGCTGTTAAAGCAGCGATTTTGCCTCACCTATCCACTGATTCCTCCAAACACTGATTCATCCAAATGACAATTCCCAATACATCCGGTGCTGCAAACCCTAAGCTGACCATTCCCGACAATGCCTGTGATGCACACATGCATATTTATGACGCAAAGTTCCCCCAGGCTGCAGATGCCGCAGCGCTGCATGCCGCAGCTTCAGTTGAAGAATACCGACTCTTACAAAAACGGCTGGGTACGACACGCACCGTTGTTGTAACCCCACGCAACTATTACACCGACAACCGGGTCACACTCGATGCAATTGAACGGCTCGGACATGCGAATACCCGAGGCGTTGCGGTCCTGCGTACAGACGTTACAGATGCGACATTACGCACTTTACATGACGGTGGTATCAGAGGGATTCGTTTTTCGCTCTATACCCCTGCGAATGCAGCGGCGACTTTCGAAATGGTCGAGCCCTTAGCCGCACGGATTCACGAAATGGGCTGGCACGTGCAATTACACTGGACAGCAGACCAGATTGCTGCTCACGAAGCCATGCTGATGCGCCTGCCCTGCACGATCGTGTTTGACCACATGGGCAGACTCCCTCAGCCACAAAGTATTGCCCATCCAGGTCATGTGATTATTAAACGCCTGCTTGACCGTGGCCATACCTGGGTCAAGCTCTCTGGTCCATATCTGGATTCAAAACTTGGACGTGCGGGGGACTATAGAGATATTGATGCGGTCGCGCAAAGCTGGATTACGGCGGCGCAAGACCGAATGGTATGGGGGAGCGACTGGCCGCATCCGACTGAGAACGACAAGCCCGATGATGCTGCCTTACTTGATCTGCTCGGACGTTGGACATCCGAGGCTTCAATCATTCAAAAAATACTGGTCGACAACCCCGCTCAGTTGTACGCCTTCGGCAAGGACTAAGCCGAAACGCTCGCCGCGAGAACTGGCCTCAGGCGCTGGGCCGCCTCGCGGATCATCAGCTCAGTACTGGCCCAGTCAACACAGGCATCCGTGACTGAACAACCGTACGTCATTTTGCTCACATCAGCTTGAATGGGCTGATTCCCTGCAACAAGATTCGACTCAATCATCACACCAACAATCGAACGGTTACCCGCCACGATCTGACTGACGACGTCAGACATCACCAGCGGTTGCAACTCAGGTTTTTTATAGCTATTAGCGTGCGAGCAATCCACGACGATGTTGGGCACCAGCTTGGCTTTTTGCATGGCTTGCTCAGCCAAGAGCACCGAAACAGTATCGTAATTGGGACGGCCATCGCCTCCTCGCAACACCAGATGACCGTAAGGATTACCGGTTGTGTGAACGATCGAGACCTGGCCATCACTATTAATACCAAGAAAACGGTGTGGTCTGGCTGCCGAGAGAATGGCGTTGATCGCAATGGAGACATCGCCATTCGTACCATTTTTAAAGCCAACAGGTGTCGACAGACCTGAAGACATTTCGCGGTGCGTCTGGGATTCAGTCGTGCGCGCACCAATTGCATTCCATGCAATCAGGTCCCCCAGGTACTGAGGTGAAATCGGATCAAGGGCCTCAGAGCCTGCAGGCAAGCCAAGCTCATTGACCTGCAACAAAAACTTGCGCCCCAGGCTAATGCCTTCGTCAATCCGGAAGGAATCGTCCATATGCGGGTCATTGATATATCCTTTCCAGCCGACCGTTGTTCGTGGCTTTTCAAAATAGACACGCATGACAATCAGCAGAACGTCGGATACTTCATCGGCAAGTACTTTTAACTTGCGCGCATAATCAAGTCCCGCGACGGGATCATGAATCGAACAGGGACCAACTACAACAAAACGTCGTTTATCCGAGCCCGTGAGGATCTTGATCATATCTGCACGCCCTTTTTCGACGGTGGCAGCTGCACGATCACTTAAAGGCAGTGCGGTCATGACAGCATCCGGAGTCGGCATCGGGTGAAATGCGGCGATATGGAGGTTGTCAATCGTTGGGTGTGCAGAGGCGTTTGTCATAATAGAAAGGGCAGCTCAAAAAGGCATCGAGGAAAAGATTCTAATACACTCGTGCCCATGAACCCCTCTCGAAGAATTGCTCATCTGGATATGGATGCTTTTTTTGCATCTGTGGAATTGCTGAGCTTTCCGGAACTCAAAGGCCTGCCAGTCGTGGTTGGTGGGAGAAATGCCACGGTACCCGCTGAGAACGCACAAGGGCAAAGAGAGCTCTTGCGCCTGCGACAGTATGCAGGGCGCGGCGTGGTGACCACCTCGACCTACGAAGCCCGTAGTCTGGGAGTATTTTCTGGCATGGGGCTGATGAAGTCTGCAATCCTGGCACCCGACGCCATTCTCTTGCCAGCAAATTTCGAGGCTTATCGTCACTATTCGCGCTTATTTAAAGCAGCCGTCCTGAGCATCACCCCACAGGTCGAAGACCGGGGCATTGATGAGATCTATATTGATCTGACGCAGATTGATCTCCCCACGCTGCCGCTCGCGAAACGCATTAAACAAGCTGTACTGGACGCAACCGGGTTGACCTGCTCCATCGGCATCAGTCCAAACAAGCTGCTCTCGAAGATTTGTTCGGATCTAGACAAGCCTAATGGCATCACTATTTTGTCTGTCGAAGAAATTCAAACACGTATCTGGCCGCTCGCTGCAAAAAAAATCAACGGGATTGGGCCAAAAGCCAACCAGAAACTTGCAAGCCTGAACATCCATACAATTGGTGAACTGGCCGCAGCACCTGTGGAATTGCTCGTCGCTGAGTTTGGACGTGCAACCGGCCTGTGGCTCAATCGTGCTGCGCACGGCATCGATGAACGAGAAATTGTCACGGAGTCTGAGCCCAAGTCCCTGAGCCGGGAGACGACCTTTGAGCGGGATCTGCATGTCAAACATGATCGCAGCAGATTGACAGAGATTTTTACCGATCTCTGTATGCGACTGGCCAATGATCTGGCACGTAAAGGCTACGCGACACGCACGATTGGCATCAAGCTCAAATATGCAGACTTCAGCGTGATCACAAGGGATTTCACCTTGCCAAGCGACATCTCAGAGGGCGCCGCGATCAGGCAAGCTGCCGGGGAATGCCTGAGGCGTGTGCCTTTACAACAAAAAATCAGATTGCTCGGTGTGCGTGCTGGCAATCTTTCACCCTTGAACAAAGAGCATACAGCGGTTGTGGATGAGCAAGTCGATCTGCCTTTTTGAGTCTAATCTCGAATTTTCAGTGCTTTTCCACCTGTTTTCAGTCTTTTCAGACCATCGAAATCATTGCTAAGCCTATTTCGTATAACAAAGTCGATTAAACAACTAAAACGTAATAAGCAAAGAAAAAATCGTTCTTTGACCATTCGCGCTGCAGGACCTAGCCTCTAGGGGTTCATCCATCTTGCCAGGTTCTACATGTATCAGCCGAATATCTTTGACACGACACGCCTGAAAGAGCGCGCTTCACAGCTCGCTGGTCAAATTCAGCGTAATCAGCAAGGCCTCCTGAGTGACGACCACCTCAAGCCCTTGCGTCTGCAAAATGGTCTGTACATTCAGCGCCATGCCCCCATGTTGCGTATCGCGATTGCCTATGGGATGCTCAACAGTCAGCAGTTACGCGCCCTCGGTGACGTCGCACGGCGCTATGACCGAGGCTATGGACATCTGACCACCCGCCAAAACATGCAACTGAACTGGATTTCCCTGGACGACACACCTAAGGCACTTGCGGATCTGGCTGAAGTTGGGTTGCACGGGATCCAATCCAGTGGAAATTGCTTGAGAAACATCACCAGTGATGCACTGGCAGGGATTGCCCCGGAAGAAATTCTGGATCCGCGACCCTATGCGGAACTCTTGCGTCAGTGGAGCACCTTCCACCCTGAATTGTGTTTTTTGCCACGCAAATTCAAGGTCGCACTCACCGGCACACCGGAAGACCGTGCGCTTGTCCAAGTGCATGACCTGGCCTTCGAAGTCGTCGAGGCACACCCTCAGGCGGTCTTCAGGGTCCGAGTAGGAGGTGGGCTAGGACGCACACCGATCCTTGGTCCAATCCTGCGCGAAAAACTGGACTGGCAGGATTTATTAACCTATACGCACGCCGTTATGCGCGTTTATAACGAACTTGGACGTCGAGACAACCTGACCAAAGCACGCATCAAGATACTTGTCCGCGCGGTCGGTATTGAAACGTTCAAAGAAATGGTTGAAGAGGAATGGTCTCGCCTACGCCATGGCGTGCACCATCTTATGCAAACAGAGCTCGACCGTGTCAAACAAGCCTTTGTCGAGCCAGACTGGACGCGCGGTCAGACGCTGGTCAACTTGGAAAATCAATTTTCTGGTCAGCAACAAGAGCGCTGGAATCACTGGCTCAAACGCAATCGTCTACCACATCGCCATGCGGGCTACGCTGCTGTTCTGATTCCGCTTAAGGATACCCATCGCGCACCGGGCGATGCCACGAGCGACGAAATGGACGCCATCGCAGAGATTGCAGACCGTTTTAGCCAAGGTTACCTGCGAGTCAGTCATACCCAGGACTTTGTTTTGCCTGCGGTCATTGAAAGCGACTTACCCGCCTTATTCGAAGCACTACAGGCGATCAACCTGCATCATGCGGTTGGGGGCCTGATCGGTGCGATGGTAGCCTGTCCCGGGGGTGATTTTTGCGCACTGGCCAACGCCAGGTCTATTCCAGTCGCAGAAGATATTGCTAGTCGTTTTGCTTCGCTCGATGCACAGGAAAACATCGGTCCACTCGATTTACGCATTTCAGGATGCATGAATAGCTGTGGCCATCATCACGTGGGTCATATCGGCATTCTCGGCGTAGACAAAGATGGGTCAGCGTTTTATCAAATGCTGCTTGGTGGACACTCTGGCCACGGTGCACCTGCAGCACTGGGGACCATTATCGGACGCGCCTTCGCGGAGAATGAAATCGCAGATGCCGTAGAAGAAGTCATTGACACCTATCTCGAGCAACGGCTCGCAGGTGAAACATTCCGCGAAGCTGTCGCACGCTTGGGCAAAGAGGTCTTTGCGGCCGCAGCCGAAGTCGTTCGCAAGCCGATAGCTCAACGCAACGATCAAGCTGAAGAAACGTCCACAGGTACCACAACATGAAAGTCTGGCTGGTTGGCGCGGGGCCCGGTGATCCAGAGCTCATGACACGCAAGGCCTGGCGACTACTGAGTCAGGCTGATGTCATCTTGCACGACGCCCTGATGGATGTAGATGGTATGAAGCAAGCCGCACCTCAGGCGCAATGGATTGAAGTTGGCAAACGCTCTGGACGTCCCTCGGTTGAGCAGGCGTTCATCTGTCGCACGCTGGTCGGTTTTGCCAAACGCGGGTTACAGGTTGTCCGTCTCAAAGGCGGTGACCCTTCGATATTTGGTCGCGTCACAGAAGAAATCGAAGCCTGTCGAAACAACGACATTGAGATTGAAATCGTTCCGGGTGTGACCGCGGCTTGCGCTGCGGCGGCTGACCTGCAGAGTAGCCTGACCATGCGTGGCGTCTCCAGAAGTGTGGTGTTTGTCACCCCGCGTATCGGACGCCGTGAAACGGGTACTCCACTCGAATGGCTTGATTCAGCAATGGCTGCTGATACAGCAGTGTTCTACATGGCCGGTGCGCAAGCGAAAACGATATGCGCCGCAATGATTGATGCGGGCAAGTCCGGCAGCACCCCTATTTGTGTTGTCGAGTCTGCCAGTCGCTCAGGCGCAAAACTGCGGCTCACGCTTGCCGATGTTGTGCGCCATGGCATCCCTGGCTATCCAGGACCAGTATGCATGCTAGTTGGCGAGGCACTTGCCAACGCACACGATCATCAGACGGTTGTGACACACACCGCCCCCCATACAGACATCGCCTTTCAAGCTCAAACCCTCGATCTTGCTTTCGGCTGAATTAAACAAAAGGAAACTGCATGAATGCCCCCACCCCACTCGCTCAGCTCCAACCCGATGCCACACAGATATTTGTGTTTGATCTGAATGGCCTGCAGGTCCAGGACCATAAGCGTTTTACGCGAGTGATTGAACCTGCGTTACTCATCGCCGAACAAGGCACGGGCACCATGAGTCAAAAAATTCAGACAATCGCAGATAAGCTGAGTGATGCAGATGTGATTGCGATCAAGTTCGATAAATTCGCGGATGGACGCTCCTATTCGATTGCTGCGCGACTCAGAGAGTCCGGCTACCGCGGAGAGCTCCATGCAATTGGGGATATCAACCAGGAACTGGTATTTATGTTGCGGCGAGTGGGGTTTACGCATTTTCACATCCCTAACCCTGGCACAGCAGTGTTGGCGCCTCACATTCTTGAGCCCTTTGCTGGCTACTATCAGGCCGCGCAGGATGGCTCCAGAGCCCCTTGGCAATCTTCATTCTGACAGATTGGGAAGGGAGAGTATTCGTCGCCGGGCTCATTTAGATGCTTGAATGAGTTAGATGCGGGGATGAGTTAATGCTGAGATGCAGGTAAACGTCGGGATGCGTTAAACGCAAGAAATTCGACCAAGACATTGTTAAATAACAACCGTCTTGGTCGATTTTTTATGGAGATTTATTTTTGAACGCTGATCACAGCAATAGGTTGCTCTGCAGCGACCGCCGTATCTGCAATCAGAGAAACGGCATACACCATACAACCAATTATCAGGGCACGATAAAGCTGTTGGAGGTAAGTTTGGATACGCATATTGATCTGCCTGTTCGTAATCGCAACCCCATTGTATGAACGCATTACGCGTGTTGCGCCTTGAATAGAATCTTATCGGCGATTCGAACAAATCAGAACAACGAAATTCTTATTACCTTATAAGCAAAAACAATCAGACGCGCCCCATATCGGTATGCTCTGCCATCTCAAGCTCTGCTTTCATTTGTAGCTTGACGGCATGAACATGCTCTTTCATGAGCTGCTCCGCACGCGCACCATCGCGCAACATGATGGCATCAAGCAGTCGGTAGTGATCGTCATGACTGCGTCGTACCCACGCAAAATCACTCCACAACACGTTACGTTCAGATGAGATCGGAATATTGCGACAGAGCCTGAGCATATCGGTGAGCATTCGGTCATCTGCAGCATGCAAAATGGCTTCGTGAATCTGTACGTTAATCTCACCAAATAAAGCTCTGTCAGCGTCGTACAGCGCACCTTTGCTCATAATGGCATCGCCTTGTGCCAAGGCCGATCGATAGCTCATGCAATCTGAGTCGTTCATCCCTTTTTCAGCAGCCAGACGTGCCGCAAGACCTTCGAGTACCCCACGCAGATCAAAAATCGCAATCAGCCGATCTGCATTCAAACTGCGCACGGTATAGCCACGATTAGGCTGATACTCGAGTAAGCCCTCTGCTGCCAGGCCGTTGAGCGCAGCCCGGATGGGCGTGCGCGAGACCTTGAGCATTTCAGAGAGTGCCATTTCGTGCAATCGCTCCTCGGGTTTGAATCGACCCTCCATGATCTCTGTCCGTAACGCATCTGTGACAGATTGCGCCAGCGTTCTGGCAACCGAGGTCTGACCAGCAGGGGTCCGTGACACATTCGCCGGATCAAACCGAAAAGTGTTAGATGCGGTCATTTTTACGGGCTTGGTATCTTCTGGATTCATAAGAGGGCATTAAATAAAGAGAATTAAGTACTACTTAACTCCAATTAGATTGTATCCAATATCGTTCTGTGACTGTAATTTATTCCTATCAATTGAAACTATTTAGATACTTTGGATACAATTTTGTTGACAGTCTAAAAGCAAGATCAATACACTCAAGCCATCAAATAAATGCAATTCACCTGAAATTAACGGCTTCCGGGGTAGATAAACATGGCGATAGAGACTGGCGGCGCGCAAGCGCATGAGGCCGACAATGCGATCGAACGCATTAGTGACAACCATGCAGCACACTATGAGCCCTTTGGCTGGCATCACTGGCCACAATCTCCCTGGTTTTCTTACCAGTTCCGTCGCGGGCTTGGCGAAACACAGGAAGGCGGCGGTGCAGTTAGCGAAGTTTTTCAGGCCGCTTCACGTATTGATCCGACTAGCGAAGAAAGCTGGCACATCGAGTGGAAGCGTATTGCGGATCGCAACTTTGAGCGCGCCCAAGCCGAAGAGCTGGCCGGTCACATCCGCACTGCATTAAATTGCTTTATGCGTGCGGCCGATTATTACCGTCAGGCAGAATTTTTCTTGCTGCCGGATGATCCGCGTCGTCTTGCCACATTCACCCGTATGGAAGAATCCAGCCATGGATTTCTCAAGCATCTGAACCCAGCAGGTGAAGTGCTGGAAATTCCCTACGAAAATGGCGCTACCCTCCCCGCTTACTTTGTACGCGCCCCCTTTCCGATTGCAAAACAGCCTGTGTTGATCTGCATGGGTGGTCTGGACTCCATCAAGGACGAGATGTGGTTCATGCAAGCACATGGTTGCCTGCAACGCGGTATTTCAGTCCTGATGATTGACGGGCCTGGCCAAGGTGGTGCACTGCGTCGCCAGAACCTGGTGAATCGTCCCGACACAGAAGTCCCCATCGGCTACTGCATCGACTATCTCGAGACACGCGCAGATGTCGACACAAGCAAGATTGCCGTATGTGGTTCAAGTCTTGGTGGGTACTATGCCGCCCGCGCAGGGTGCTATGAACATCGACTTGCAGCCTGCATCTCACACGGCGCGGTTTTTGCCATCACGGATATGTGGGGCAATGCCGCAGAAGACCATGGACTGTCGACCCATATCAAATGGGTGTTCGGTTGCAACAGCATGAAGGAATCGATGGAAAAAGCACGCGCCTTCACGCTCGACGGGCATCTCGAAAACATGCAGTGCCCTTACCTCGTCATGCATGGCGGTCACGATGTCCTGACCGTCTCCCAGGCACGCAAGGTCTATGACTATGGCGTGTCCAAGGGCGTGAATTGCACGCTCAGATTGCTCGAGGCCGAAGAGACCGGCGCGGAACATTGTCAGCATGACAATCCAACTATCGGCCAGGAAATTCTGTCTGACTGGCTGGCGGATCAATTCGGAATTGACCAGTCAGCGTTACTCAAGCTTTCGAATAACCCACTTATTTAATACTTCAAACAATATGGAACACGCATGAATTTCGGTGTCGATCACGTTCGCGCAGCAATCGTTGCGATTGACCTGCATCGCGGTCATCTGGACATGTCTGTTGCAACGATGCCAGCCACCCAGGAAATTGCAGATCGGGTGGTATCCGCCAATCGGCAACTCTTCGATTGGGCGCGCACGCAAGCTATTCCTGTGATTCATTTAGTAACCCAGTATCGCGATGCAGAGGAAATTCGTCTCAATGCGTTTTGGCGTACGCGAGCCGAAGATCCGAACAACCCCCGTAAAAATGTTCTCAAACACAACATCATTGGCATGCCAGGCGGTCAAATTATGCCGGGCTTGCTCGATGATCAGCGTGACTGGGTCGTTGACACCAAAAAACGCTACAACTGTTTTGTTGCGACTGACCTGGAACTATTGCTCAGATCGCATGGGATCAACACGCTCATCATCACAGGTGTCAATACAAATAGCTGCATCCTGTCAACGGTGACGGCAGCTTGTTCCATGGATTACGCAGTGATTGTTCCAAGCGACTGCGTCAACACAATGGATCAGCCTGCCCTGCATGATGCAGCGCTGCTGTGTATCCGTACGGCCTTCGGGTTTGTGATGACATCGCAAGAGGTGATGCAGCGACCCGAACTGAGAAATCAGGTTCAATGAGTAATCGGGCATGATTATTGCTTCATCATTTGATTCATGAATACTGGATTTTTGATTCGTGATTCGTGATTCGTGATTCGTGATTCGTGATTCGTGATTCGTGATTCGTGATTCGTGATTTTTGATTGATGCTTGAAGAGTAAATTATTGAGCACGACCGTTTTGTAAATTATTCAGCACAACCTTTTTTATTGAATTTTTAACCATTTTTGATTCAACCCGCTGCATCTCTCAAGATGATGTGTAGTTGGATAACAGGAGTCCCAGCATGGCCCAAACACCAGGTGAACGCGCCACTTACTCAGCGATTGTTGATCGTCCGGCATTGAAATTGCCTGACAACAACAAAATCATTGTCTGGACGATCGTAAATCTGGAAGTCTGGGATATTGGTCGCCCCATGGCCCGTCAGGTACTGCCTGCGCCAACAGGCGTGGCACTGCAACCAGACGTACCAAACTGGGCCTGGCACGAATATGGCATGCGCGTGGGATTCTGGCGCTTTAAAAATCTATATGACTCACTGGGCATCAAACCAACGCTTTCTATTAATGCGCGCGTGACGGTCGATTACCCCCGAGTAGCACAGGCCTGCCTGGATGCGGGCTGGGAGTTCATGGGCCATGCCTACGAACAAATGCCGATTCACAAGGTTGAAGACCAAAAAGGCATGATCGAAAAATCCCTCGATACTCTCGAAAGATTTACAGGCAAACGCCCTGTCGGCTGGCTTGGACCCGGATTAACACAAACCTTTGAAACGCCTGATTTGCTGGCTGCTGCTGGCATCAAATATATCGGCGACTTTCCTTATGATGATGAGCCAACAGAAATCCAGACAGCAAGCGGCCCACTGGTGACATTGCCTTACAGCGTGGAAAACAACGACATCCCGATGATGATCGTTCAACACCACGAAGCTGCCTACTGGACGCAAAAATGTATTGATACCTTTGACCGGTATTACCTTGAGGCTGCCGAGCGACCCAAAATCATGGCGATTGCCTTGCACCCATACATTAGCGGCCAGCCTTTCAGAATCAAGTATCTGGAAAAAGTCTACGAACACATCAACAAGCATAGCGGCGTGCTGCACTGGAATGGCGAACAAATTCTTGACTGGTACACCCAGTCAAAAAAGTGATGATTCAGGCCATTTTTCCTTTTTACCCGTTGCATGCTGCATAAGGCTGAGCGTTAATGTCTTTTACGTTGTTTCAAATCCTCAATGGCCTGACATTCGCCGCCTTGCTCTTTTTAGTGGCGAGTGGATTCACCCTGATTTTTGGATTGATGCGCATCGTGAATCTCGCGCATGGAGCCATGTACCTCATGGGCGGGTACGTGGCCTATGCTGTGGCCACGCAATTTGATAGCTTTGTGCTGGGGCTGGTGGCAGGCGCTGTTGCGACGGCGCTTATGGGCCTGGTCGAGCAATCACTCCTGCGCTTTGCAAATGGCGTCGAACTGCGCCAGGTCCTCATGACACTTGGACTGGCGCTGATTATTGACGATAGCGCGCTGGTGATTTTCGGTGGTGATACCTTCAGCATGCCAACACCAGACATCCTGAAAGGCCCCCTTGAGGTCTTTGGCATGGCGTATCCACGCTATCGCCTGTTTGTATTGCTTGTGGGCATCATCATTTTTATCTTGTTGTGGCTTTTGATGAATCGATCACGACTAGGGGCGTTGATTCGGGCGGGAGTCGATGATGCCGAAACAGTCGAAGCGCTGGGCGTCAACATTCGAAAAGTCTTTATCTTCACCTTTATGCTTGGCATGGCGCTAGCAGGAATTGCGGGCGCCCTGGGCGGTGCCTTCCTGTCGCTTTATCCAAGCGCAGACTCGGAAATCCTGGTCTACAGCCTTGCCGTTGTCATCATCGGTGGGAGAGGCAGCCTGGGAGGTGCTGCAGTGGGCAGTCTGACAGTCTCGATGCTCTCCACATTTGGCCAGGTCTGGTTCCCCGAGCTTTCTTACTTTGTCATTTTCGGACCGATGGCGCTATTGCTCGCGTTTCGACCAACCGGCCTGTTTGGTCGTCCTCAATAACAGCGAACAACTTCCATGAACATGACCCATCAAAAAGTCTGGACCGTTTGCACAATTGTCTTGCTTGCCCTGATTCCCTTTGCCTTATCTGGATACCAAACAAGCCTGGCAACACTGATGCTCATCTATGCGCTGCTAGCAATGTCTATTGACATCATGGCAGGATATACAGGTCGTACGCCTCTGTGTCACGGTGCAATTTTTGGAGTCGCAACCTATGTTGTGATGTATTACGTCACCTCCGCAGGAGGCAATCCCTGGGTCGGCATGCTGTTAGGGATCGGGCTGGCAGCATTGGTATCTCTTGTTTTCGCGCTCTTAGCGGTGCGCACTTCGGGCGTCTATTTCCTGCTGCTCACACTCGCCTTAGGCATGGTGATCTGGGGTGTCTGCCAGAGATGGACGTCAGTGACCGGCGGTGAAAACGGGCTGCGCGGCGCCGTTCGTCCTGACTGGCTCGTCGATCCTTCGCGTTTTTATTACTTTGTGCTGGCTGTCGGACTCGTTGCGACACTCATCATGTGGCGTTTTGTGCAATCACCCTTTGGTCTGTCGCTCAAAGGCATTCGTGAAAGCGAATCGCGCATGAAAAGCCTGGGATATCACAGCACGCGCCATCTGATCATCGGATTTGTTTTTTCAGGTGTGATGGCAGGCGTAGCGGGCGTACTCTACGCTTTGTTTAATAGCTTTGTCAGTCCATCAAGCGTAGCGCTTGCCCAGTCTGTCAAAGGCTTACTGATGGCCATTATTGGTGGCGTGGGTACTTTATTTGGTGGCGTGGTCGGCGCAGCGGTCATTATCATTCTTGAAAACGTTGTCAGCTCCTTTACCGAACGCTGGTCAATGGTACTGGGTGTCTTGTTTGTTCTGACGATGATCTTTGCACCAGAAGGCATTGTTGGAAAACTACGTTCAATCAAATGGTCTCGCAAGGGATCAAAATAAGTCGAGTACTTTAATCGTACTTAAATCGAGTTCATAAGTCTGTTCAGTCAATAAACACTCTCAGGAGAGCAAGATGGATCGTCGTACCTTTCTAGCATCGAGCGCAGCACTTACAGGATTGGCTGTACATGGCTCTTTCAACCAGGTTCTGGCCCAAGGCACTGGTCCGATCAAAATTGGCTTGCTGACTCCCTTGACCGGAGTTGTCGCCTCCGGAGGAAAAGAAATCGTTGAAGGCTTCAACCTTTACTGGGAACAGGTCGGAAAGAAAGCGGGTGGCCGCGACATTGAAGTGTTCATCGAAGATGACGGCTCCAACCCTGATATTGCCCTGCAAAAGGCGCGCAAGCTCACAGAACAGACCAAAGTTGATTTTTTAGTAGGTGACTTGCTCGCCAATACCGGGCTTGCGGTTTCTGAATATGCAAAAACAGCTGGCATTCCCTACTTTATCCCTGTGATTGCAGCGGATGATCTGACACAGCGCAAACGCATTCCAAACGTCATCCGTGTCGCAGGTTACACAGCAAGCCAGATGCCCCGCCCCCTTGCAGATTACGCCTACAAAAAAATGGGCTATCGAAAAATCATCACTATCTCGCAGGACTACACCTTCGGGCACGAACAATGTGGCGGTTTTGCGCAAATGTTTACCGAACTTGGCGGCGAGATCATTGCACAGCACTGGAATCCGCTTAACACCCAGGATTTCAGCCCATACCTTGCGCAAATTCAGGCAGCCAAGCCAGACGCAGTGTTCGCCATGGAAACAGGCGCCGATGCGACAAGATTTATTTCACAATGGACTAACTTTGGCCTCAAAGGAAAAATCCCATTACTAGGCGCCCAGAACTTTACGGATCAATCGGTGATCCGCACAATGGGTCCAGAAGCAGAAGGCATCATCAGCTCAGCGCACTTTGCTGAAGGGAACGACGCGCCTGCGACAAAGAAATTTGTTGACGAATACAACGCTGCCTATAAGCATCTGCCTTCCATTTATGGTTTTTCGCATTACTCAGCCGCGCTATGGATTGCACAAGCCATTGACGCAGTAAAAGGCAATGTTGAGGATCGTCCTGCATTTCTTGAGGCTATCCGCAAAGTGGCACTTACGACCTCCCCGCTCGGACGCCCTGTCCGACTAGATGCCTATGGCAATCCAATTTATGACGTGTATATCCGTAATGTCGTCAAACGTCCTGATGGAAAACTTTGGAACGTGCCGGTGGAAACATATCCCGAGGTCACACAATTCTGGAAATATGACCCAGAGACCTACATGAAGCAACCCTCTTATTCGCGTACCTTCCAAGGCACGCCGTCGAAGTAGGCGATATTCATGAATCAACCACTCCTTCAACTCAATAGCGTAGGCGTGCACTTCGGTGCACTTAAGGCTGTCGATCGCGCCACGCTGCATCTGGCTGAAGGTGAGCGTGTAGCGATTCTCGGGCCAAATGGTGCGGGAAAAACAACCCTGTTCAATGCCATTACCGGGATGACACCTGCATCGTGCGGACACGTCATCCTCGACGGACAGGACATCACCCGCGCGACGCCCGAAACGCGAGCGCAAAAAGGCATTGCCCGTACGTTCCAGATCACCAATTTATTTTTTGGCTTGTCTGTCGAAGACAATTTATTACTAGCCTGCCGTGGCCTGGGCCGCACGAAATTTTCCATGTGGCGTAGCGATCGTGCGCAAGGCCAGGAACGTGCAATCATCGATTCCGCTCTAGAAAAATGCCATCTAGAATCCAAACGTCACTTACTCGTCAAGGAAATATCCTACGGGGAACAGCGTCAGCTCGAACTTGCGATGTCGCTCACCAGCGCACCGCGTATCTTGTTGCTTGATGAACCCGCAGCCGGGCTGTCTCCTGCAGAGCGGGTGATTATGGCCGAAGTCATCCGCAGCTTGCCTGCCCCTCTATCACTCATTCTGATTGAACATGACATTGATCTGGCGCTGGGACTGGTTGATCGCGTGATTTGCATGTATCAGGGGACGGTACTGGTCGAGGGGAGTCCCGACGAAATCAGGAACAATCCTCAAGTCCAGGAAATATATCTTGGGAAACCTCGCCATGCTTGAAGTCAAAGACCTCTGTTCATCTTACGGAGAAGCCAAGGTACTGGATCAGGTGACGATGCATGTTGCCGAAGGCGAAATCGTTGCACTCCTCGGTCGCAATGGCATGGGCAAGACCTCTCTGGTCCGCTCCATCATGGGGCTGGGCTCACCGCAGGTCACAGCAGGTCGGGCAATACTTGATGACGTAGATCTGAGCAGCATGCGTTCATTTGAGGTTTCAAACCAGGGGGTTGGCTACGTGCCTCAAGGCCGACGACTTTTTCAATCCCTGACTGTACTTGAACACCTGCAAATGCTCGCTTGCAACAAACCTGGAGCATGGTCTGTTAAACGCGTCTTTGAGGCATTCCCCAGACTAGAAGAGCGCAAACACCACCGAGGCAATCAGCTCTCGGGGGGCGAGCGTCAAATGCTGGCAATTGGACGCGCGTTGATGACTGGACCCAAGATCGTCCTGATGGACGAGCCCACTGAAGGCCTCGCTCCTGTGGCAGTCGAACATGTCGAACAAATCCTGCAGACCTTGCGCCAGGAAGGACTGGGGATCCTTCTCGTTGAACAGAATCTCTACAGCGCCATGGCCGTTGCAGATCGCGTCTATATTCTGGAAACGGGTCGTGTCGTCTGGGAAGGTGTACCTGAGACGCTCATGGCGGACCAAACCGTTCTACATCGGTACCTGGGCATTCACTAAGCACCACCCTATAAGGAACAGTCTGGCAATGAGCGACTTTGAAGCAATGGATCTGGTTGGTGCGGCCCAAGCAATCGCACGTAAAGATTGCAGTGCAGTAGAAATGACCGCATGGTCGCTCAACAGGATGCAGTCGATTGGAAAGCAATTCAATGCCGTATTTCGCATTGATGAAACGATTGCGATGGAGCGGGCGCGACAGCTTGACGCGATGCAGGCACGTGGGGAATCGTGTGGCTCATTGCATGGCGTGCCACTGGCCCACAAGGATTTAATCAATGTCGCCGGACTCGAGAATCACGCTGGGTCTCTGATTATGCGTGGACATATCCCTACGCAAAGCGCCTGGATCATTCATGAACTGGATGCAGCAGGACAAGTGAATACAGGTTCGTTGCATATGTGCGAATTTGCGCTGAGTCCGACGGGTTTTAACGGACACTATGGTCATGGATTAAACCCATGGAATCCCGCATACACCAGCGGTGGCTCGTCCAGCGGTTCAGGCATTGCAGTCGCGACACGGCTGGTATTTGGATCCATCGGCAGCGATACCGGAGGTTCAATCCGGCATCCCAGTGCGATGTGTGGCGTCACAGGACTCAAACCCACCGCACGGCGGGTCAGCATCGAAGGCGTCTTCCCGCTTTCCAAAACACTGGACTGCGTAGGCCCCATCGCCCAGACAGCCAGGGATTGTGCCCGTCTGCTCACACATATCAGTCGTCCTAATCCGCAGGACTCCTGGTGCACGGCACTTCCAAATGAAAACTACGAAGCAGGACTGGATGGAAATCTAAGGGGATTGCGCATTGGCGTGCCACAGTCCTATTACCGCGAAGGTCTGGACACTGAAGTGGAGCGCGCGCTCGATGCGAGCCTCGAAGTCCTCAAAGCCAGAGGCGCCGTTCTGGTCGAAGTTGGCGTACCAGACATGGCGCGCATCCATGCGATGACGGCCCTTGTGATGACATCCCAGGCTGCAGCGATTCATCGCGAATGGATTGAGTCTCGTCCACAGGACTATGCCGATCAGGTGCGCGCACGGATTGAACCAGGCTTTACGCATTGCGCAGTGGATTATGTTGATGCGATGCGCCTACAGAAAGCACTGACCGAGGAGTACTTGCAAACCTGCTTTGCACAATGTGATGTCCTCCATATTCCTGTGTTGACGGTTCAGACGCCCACTATCGCCTCCACGACAACAGGTGACACCTCTGAAATATTGAAATCGATTGCACACTTAACCTATGCAAACCGGGCAATTAATTATCTTGGGCTCCCCGCTATCAGCGTACCTACTGGGATATCTCAGGCGGGAATGCCGTTGGCTTTTCAGCTGGTTGGCCGACACAACGAAGAAGCCCGGATTCTGAAAGTTGCAGATGCCTATCAACAAGACACCGCCTGGCATCGCATGCGCCCAACTGTATCCACACAATAATTTACTGGGATAGATCACATGTTTTTTACCTGTTCTGCAAGTAACCATGAATTCTGCAACCACGATGGCGCGAATATGGCTGGATACAGTCTGCAGGAGGCGATCGAAATCGCCGCGCATGCCAAGGAAAGTTCAACAAGCACTCATTCAGCACGCAGCGAAAAATCAGTAGGCGTCAAAAAATCAGTAGGAGTCAAAACAAAAGCCAACGCCACGACTCTTACTAAAAAGGCTGCATCAATACCTGCCTCGGTTAAAAAACAAAATGGCAAACGCTTTAATGTCGACATGCACTGCCATTATCAAAATAACGAGGTGGCCGCCATGGCTGCGCCCCTCAAGCCTTTTGAGAAAGAGCCGTCGATTATCTATGCGAATCAAATGACGCGTGACGTCAATATGAAACAAATGAAGGACCGGGCCAACAAGCTATCGGATATTGCTACGCGTCTGCAAGATATGGATCGTATGAATATCGACATACAGATCGTATCGCCCTCGCCTTCGCAGTATTACTATTATGCAGAGCCTGATTTTGGTCTCGAACTGTCGCGTGCGAGCAATGATCGGATTGCGGAAATTGTTTCCTCTACGCCAGACCGCTTTGCAGGTATGTGTACAGTGCCCTTGCAACACCCCAAAATGGCGGCCAAAGAGCTTGAACGTTGCGTCAAAAAACTAGGTATGCGCGGCGTTGAAATCTGTACGAACGTCAATGGAATTGATCTGGCGGACAAAAGACTCGGTCTGGATAAGTTTTTTGCCAAGGCCGAAGAGCTTGGTGTAGTGGTATTCATGCACCCAATGGGCTTCACGCACGCCGACCGCATGACAGATCACTATTTTAATAACATAATCGGCAATCCACTTGAGTCAACACTCGCGGTGAGTCACTTGATTTTTGGTGGTGTACTGGATCGGTTTCCAAAACTCAAATTCGTAGTCGCCCACGGCGGCGGTTATCTGGCGCATTACCATGCACGCATGGATCATGGCTGGAAGGCCCGCCCCGACTCGAGCACTGTTCTTAAAAAGAAACCCTCGTCATATCTGAAGAAATTCTATTTTGACACCATCACTTTTGATACGGGCATGCTTGACACGCTGGTTGACAAGGTTGGTGCCAAGCACGTTATGCTCGGAAGTGATTACCCCTACGACATGGCTGACGACACACCTGTTCAATCCGTCCAGAAGGTCGATCGACTCTCTGCTTCGGAACAGAAACTGATCCTGGGTGGAAATGCAGCGCGTCTGTTCAATCTGCAAAAGCGTTAATGCCACAGCATGCATCCCGAACTTATCACTCTGCGAAAACGTTAATGTCAGAGTATGCATCCCAAACCTATCACTCTGCGAACAAGGCTCTAGCGTGACTGAAACTGATCTGGTGAATTTCACCGTCAACGGTCAATCGATCGCAGTAAAGGTGCACACTGATTCACCTTTACTTTATGTGCTGAGAAATGACCTGCAACTCAAGGGCACCCGTTTTGGCTGTGGGTCAGGCTCATGCGGGAGCTGTACGGTACTGGTCGATGATGAACCTGTCCAAAGTTGTACGACTCCGCTCTGGTCCGTTGCCGACAAGCAGGTGACCACGATTGAAGGGCTTGGCACCCCTGCTGACCCACATCCTGTGCAACAAGCTTTCATTGATGAGCAGGCGGCCCAGTGCGGCTACTGCATCAACGGAATGATGATGACACTGGCCGGGTTATTGAAAAAAAACAGCGCGCCGACGGATGACGAACTTCTCCAGGCACTTGATCGGCACCTGTGTCGTTGCGGGACACACATGCGAATCCTGGCTGCAGCCAGACGCGCCATCATGCAAATCAATGGAGTTGCACTTTGAATAACAACGACCGCTTGAGCCAGCTCTCCGAGCTGCAAAGCAACCCGCTGTTATCGAGCTGGATTGCAATCGCTGAAAATGGCATGATCGTCCTGAAATCCGGGAAAGTCGAACTCGGCCAGGGGATTGGCATCGCTTTGATGCAAATCGTTGCCGACGAGCTTGATGTATCAATGGATTCGGTTCAGCTTGTTGCGGGTCGCACGGACCTCTGTCCGGATCAAGGCTACACCTCAGGCAGCAACTCAATACAGGTTGGAGCAATGGCGCTGCGCCAGGTTTGCGCTGAAATCCGTCATCTTTTTATTGAGCAAGCGGCACGTAATTTGAATGTTCAGCCTCAAGACGTTCAGATCCAAGATGGTCTGTTTTATTCGGCACAATCCACAAAGAGTCTGAGCTATGGCAACATGTCTGGCGAGGTGAATCTTGAGCGTGTCGCGACAGGAAGCGTCGGGCCAAAGGCTTCACACGCACGTCACATCTCTGGCTCCAGCTCTCCCCGTCCTGATTTGAATCAAAAATTTTTTGGAGCAGGTTTCATTCAGGATATCGAACTTGAGGGCATGTTGCATGGCAGAATGGTGCGTCCGCCCTCTTACGACGCGACAATTATTGAGTTCAGCGACAGGGATCGCACCGCAATTCAGGCCATGCCAGGTGTCCATACGTTAATGGTTTGCGGTCGCTACCTTGGCGTATGCGCAGAGCGCGAGGAGCAGGCGATCGCAGCAGCAGAGCGCATGCGTACTTGCATCACCTGGAAGGAAACCGCCACACTTCCTCTTGATCAACCTGAACAAGACTGGCTCTCCCGGCTTCCTTCTCTCACGAGCGTTGTCGACTCTTCACTAACTGAAGAATCGATCGATCCAACAAAAGTAAAACGCAACGCGCTGTCAGCCTCAACCGCCGAACGCACACAAACACCTGAGCAAAACTTTTCGCAAAGATATTCAAAACCTTTTATCGCTCATGCCCCTATTGGGCCCTCTTGCGCGCTTGCCCAGTGGAAAGGTGAGACGCTCACGGTCTGGACACACGGCCAGGGCAGTTTTCCCATGCAGCGAGAGTTATCCAGATTGCTGGAGCTGCCTATCAGTCAGGTGACGGTTATTCATGCTGATGGCTCGGGTTGTTATGGCCATAACGGTGCGGACGATGCAGCGATCGATGCTGCGATGCTATCCCAGGCCGCTGGTCGACCCGTTCGGGTGCAATGGATGCGAGAGGAAGAATTCAGCTGGTCACCCCATGGATCAGCTATGTCTGTACAAATTGAAGCGACTCTAAGCCCCAAGGGTCAGATCACGCAGTGGCACCAGCAGATATGGAGCCACACACACGTTCAGCGTCCCGGCATGTCACTCGGCCTGAAGTGCCTGGCGGCCTTTCACCGCGAGCCTCCCGTCAGTGCGGATATCTCAACAGATTTTGCACTCGGTGCGGGTGGCGGTGGTCATCGCAATGCTGTGCCCATTTATACACTGCCGCAGCGGCGGATCGATTATCACCTGGTCACAAGCCCTACTCTGCGCAGTTCAGCGTTACGCGCATTGGGAGCCTATGCAAATGTTTTTGCAATCGAATCCTCGATGGATGAACTCGCACATCTTGCAGGACAGGATCCTATTGCGTTCAGACTGAATCACCTTACAGACCCAAGAGCGCGCCACGTACTGGAGTCGATTTCAAGAACATCTGACTGGCAAGCGCTCCAGCACAATAATGAGGTTGCGACGGAAACTGCGTGCGGCGTAGGTGTGGCATTTGCACGGTATAAAAATAGTGGGGCCTATTGTGCTGTGGTTGCCAAGATTAAAGTCACGGATAGAATTGTGCTGGATCAGATATGGGTAGCCGTCGATGCAGGAGAGGTGATTCACCCAGATGGCCTCGTGAATCAGATCGAAGGCGGCGTATTACAGGCAGCAAGCTGGACACTGAAAGAAGCCTTGCACTGGGATCAGACGCGTATTACAACAATAGATTGGGAAAACTATCCAATTTTGCGTTTTGATGAAACGCCACGCACGCTTGAAGTCCAATGCATCCACCGCCCAGAGTCGCCAGCGCTGGGGACCGGAGAATGTGCAGCGGGACCTACTGCAGCAGCGATCGCCAATGCACTCGCCAACGCTATCGGCATCAGGATGCGTGATTTGCCTCTGACGCCTGAACGTCTTGCCCAGGCTGTCATGCGCGACTAGAATACTTTTTATAAAAAATTAAAATATTCACGAGACAATCAACAATGCTCCAATCTGATTTGGTACGAGCAATCCCATTCTCAGAAATTCTGGGAGCGCGCATCGAGAACCTTGACCTGTCGAAACCCCTGTCAGAATCTCACATCGATGAGCTTCTCGTATTGCTGGGACGATATGGCGTGCTTGAGTTTCCGGCGCAGTCACTCACGACGCAGGCGCTCAGGGATTTCAGTGCGCGCTTTGGAAAACTGTACATCAGTCCAGGTGGACGCGCTCAAGCCAAGGGCTTCCCAGAGGTCATGGTCTTGTCGAATATCGTCAAAGACAATCAGGCGTTAGGACTGAAGGATGCCGGGCAGTCCTGGCACACTGACATGTCCTATTCAAAAACTATCGCGCTCGCCAATATCTTGTACGGCACGGTGATTCCCCAGCGTGATGGTCGCGCATTAGGTGACACCCAGTTTCGGAACATGCATGCGGTATATGACGATTTACCCAAAGACATCAAACATATACTAGACAGTAAAACGATTACCCATGATTTCAATAAGTTCTGGGAAATGATGCGCACGCGTCCCGGCAACACTCGCCCCGCCCTGAGTGATCAAGAAAAAAACGCTCGCACGCCTGCGGTCCATCCTGCGTTGCTCACACATCCGATTACCGGTCAAAAAGTGCTCTATGCCAACCCTGGATACGCCATACAGATCAACGATCTGCCTGCGCACGAAAGTGAGGAAATGCTGGAATATTTATTCAATCTGCAACTCCAACCAAAGTACCTGTATTCCTATCAGTGGAAAAAAAACTCCCTGCTGATGTGGGACAACATCGGCACCACACACAATGCCGTAGCGGATTACGGTCCGCAGGAACATCGATATATTGAACGTTGCCAAGTCATGGCGACACGTTTTTATAACGACGCAGGTACCTCCTGCCCTATATTGTTCCAACCCCAGGGGTTAAACGCTTGATCCTTCGAAGCTTTACCCCCCTGATCATGCGCATGGCGCGATGGGCATGCCTCGACGCATCTACATGGCAACGACGTGTTTGCATGGTTCTGATGCTGATGGTCACCTTGTCTGCTGCAAATGCGAAGGAGTATCCTGAAAGACCGATCAGGCTGATGATTGCCTATGCGCCGGGAGGTGCGACAGATATCGTTGGACGCATGCTTGCCCAAGAGCTTTCAGGCATTCTGGGTCAACCCGTTGTTGTTGAGAATCGTGCGGGAGGCGGAACCTTGCTTGCCACTGAAACAGTCAAACGTTCCCAGCCTGATGGCTACACGCTGTTATTCGCAACCAATGCCTTTGTGATTACGCCTCTGCTTCATGACAGCCCTACTTATAATCCACTTTCCGATTTTGCTCCCGTAGCACTGACAACCGAGCAGGCATTGGGACTATTTGTTTCGTCTGAACTGCCTATCCATTCGGTGAGTGAATTAATCACTTACGCAAAAAATCATTCAGGCAAAGTCAACTTTGCCTCTTCAGGAAATGGTTCGGCGCAGCATCTTGCTGGCGAAGCCTTTAAGAATGCAGCAGGAATCGATATGATTCACGTGCCTTACAAAGGAACGGGCCCTGCACTCATCGATTTGCTGGCGGGTCGTGTCGACATCATGTTCACCTCTCTTGTCGGCAATATGGAACATATCAAGTCGCAGCGCCTTCAACTGATCGCAACCTCAGGCATGGCGCGATCCACGGCTGTAAAGGATATCCCAACGATTTCAGAAAGTGGCCTGAATGGGTTTGAGGCCTATACCTGGCAAGGGTTAATTGCTCCGGCGCATACCCCTGCCGAGATCATCGAAAAATTGAATGCTGCTACGATCACTGCGACCCACTCCCCTCACTTTATCGCCGCACTTGCGGAGCAAGGCATGGATGTTCGCACAAGCTCTCCAGCCGGGTTCGAAGCCATTCTGATTCAGGATACGAAGCGCTATCAAAACTTGCTAAAAATCACTCACACATCAATTCACTAGAAAAACATCGAGACAAGCAAATGACAACAACAACCATGGCGCCCAAGCGCTTTACGCAACTCACACTCGAGACGGTCGCCCCGCAATCAACAGACTTGGCCCGCGAAATACTTGAAATTTCAAGCATTGGCTTGCAAGGACCCTACAACGTCATGTTGAGAAGTCCCGAATTTGCAGCCCGACTCAAACACTTGCTGGACTATCTGCGCTTTGGCTCCTCACTCCCAAAGCGTCTGAACGAGTTTGCCATTCTGATTCAAGCACGTTTATGGACCTCTCAAGTCGAATGGTTTGCGCATTACCCGATCGCACTCAAGGCCGGACTTTCAGCGTCGGTCGCAGACGACCTGAAAGCCAATATCCGTCCGCGCACGATGCAAGCAGACGAAGATGTGGTGTACGACGTTTGCATGACACTCACCCAACAACATGAAATCAGTGACGCGCTCTTTGAACGGGCAAAGCGTGTACTGGGTGAGCAGCAACTGGTCGATCTGATTGCGGTGAGTGGTACGTACGTGACCGTTGCGATGCTGCTAAGCCTGGGCAATGAACCCTCACCTGCAGACAAGCCCCTGCCTTTCCCCGAGAAGCCTCGTTAATTCTCAATATAAAGATGTTCGGCAGGTAATTTTGCCGCGTGTCGCGCGAAGGCCTGTTGATAGGCGGATTCGAGGTGGCGTGTGCTGCGCGCGGTGTCGAACAGTGAGGTGGTGAGTCGGTTTGCCTTGAGAGTATTTCGGATGGCTTGAAGTTTTTCTGGATCTAAGGCCAAAGCAATAGCTCGCGCTTCAAAATCCTCATCACTCTCTGCGATCATCTCTGGGAGCTGGATTGCATTGAGCAGGCTGGCCGCCACGCGGCTTGCAAAGGATTGCCCCATGATTGTCAATACAGGCAGGCCTGACCACAGCGCATCGCTCGCAGTCGTGTGCGCGTTGTAGGGCAAGGTATCGAGAAAGAGATCGGCCTGTGCGTGCCGGGCAAGATGCTGATCAAGAGGCATGTGGCGCGCAAAAACCAGTCTGTCCGCCTCAATGCCCTGTGCGCATGCTTCACGTCTGAGATGACTGACCGTCGACTGACTGCCATCCATCAACCAGAGGACACTGCCAGGCACACGCAACAGAATCCGCACCCAGCGTTTAAATGTTTCAGGTAATATTTTGTAGTTATTATTGAAACAACAAAATACAAAGCCTGACTCCGGCAAACCAAGCTCCTGCCGGGAGAACGACTTCTCAGCAATCTGCCGCTTGCGATCATTGGCCTGATAACTGCCAGGCAAATAGATGATTTTTTCTGAATAGAATTGCTGATGCGTTTGCGGGATGAGTGTCTGATCGGCAACGATGTAATCGAAATGATTTTCTCCCATCGTTCCCGGATAACCCAGGTAATTCAACTGCACAGGCGCAACACCTGCAACAAACAGTCCGGGGCGACATCCTTTGGTCAAACCACTTAAATCGATTGCGACATCGATTTCTAAGGACCGTGCCAGCGCAACCACGTCAGCATCAGACTGCGCTTTGACATCAATAAAATGCTCGAATGCATTTTCGAGTCGCAAACGCATGGGATCCTGTGTGTCGGGTCCGCTTGAAAAACCATAGATTTCAAACTGTTCCCGATCATGCGATTCAAGCACGCCAGCGATTAACTGGGCAACGGGATGATTCCAGAAATCAGCCGAAAAGTATCCGATGCGAAGGCGCGTGTGTTTGAACGTTTTGAACGTTCCTCGTGCAGTGCCCAGACGCCCGAATTTGTCTTGCATCCAGACTTGCGCCGCCTTGAGCTGCAGAGCGGGATCGTCTGTCAAGGCAAGAAATGGAAATGGAGGACAGACTTTTTTATGGTCGGCAACATCCTGCAAAAGAGCTAAATGCGCCTGCTCAAACGCACTCCAGTCGCACTGATGCATCTTGAGGTTTAGGCGGGTACCGCTCAGATAGGGAATAGCGGCCTTCAATTTAAGGGCTTTGTCATAGCACGACACGGCCTCGTCGTAACGCTTGAGTTCTGCCAGTGCGTGTCCGAGATTATGGTGTATGTCGACATCTTGCGGCGCAATCTTAAGCGCCAGGTCATAACTTTCTATCGCCTGCTCGAAGCGCCCGAGCGCTTTGAGCGCATTACCCCGGTTATATAGCGCGCCGGCATAGTGCGGGGCGAGTGCAATGGCACGATCATAGCTGGCCAGCGCAGCATCCCAGCGACCCAGCGTCTGCAAGCAATCACCCCGGTTGTTATGGGCCTCAGCGTAATGTGGGTCGAGTCCGATTGCCTTGTTATAACTGACCAGCGCGGCATCCAGACGACGCAAATCCTGCAGCACATTACCGTAATTGTTATGTGCCGCAGCAACATCAGGGTCAATGCCGATCGCTTTGGCAATCAAGCTTGCAGCACGATCGAGTCGTCTGGTCTGATAAGCGAGCACCCCAAGCATGTGCAGCGCATCAAAGTGTTTCGGGTGTTTTTTCAGGACACCTTCGTACAACGCCTGCGCCTGGGTCAATTGCCCATGCTGGTGGAGCGCTAACGCCTGCTGAAATTTAAGATGCGCTTGCAAAGGCAGATTACCTGTCTTTAGCTTTCAGCTTTGTATAAACGGTATTCACGACGGCCGAGCGAATAGGCTCAATCCCTGCTGCAGGCTTTGGCGCCGCAGTTTCTTTTTTGGGTTTTTTTGCTTCTTTATTGGACTTCATCTGACCTTTTGCCATGATTTTCTCCTTTGATTCAACGATAATCAAGTGTACAGGTCAATTGCAGAAAATCACAATGCACGCCCCCCTCATCGTTGCCGAGTCAGAAGTAGAGATCACTGCGGTCCGCGCCCAGGGTGCCGGCGGACAAAATGTCAATAAAGTCTCAAGCGCCGTGCACCTGCGGTTCAATATCCCGCGCTCCTCTCTGCCCGCTGAGGTCAAAGTCAGATTGCTCGCCTTGCATGACAGCCGCATTACACGCGATGGTTCGATCGTAATTAAAGCCCAATCGCATCGAAGTCAGGATCTGAATCGTAGCGAGGCATTCGCGCGACTCAATGAACTCGTCAATAGCGTGGCGCGCCCACCTAAAATACGCCACGCCACCAAGCCGACCTTTGGTTCAAAACAGCGTCGTCTCGAAGGCAAACATAAGCTTTCTGCGACCAAGGCCCTCCGGGGACGCCTGAGCGATTAATCTCGCGCTTAAGGGATTGGCCGGAGCTGGACACGACGGAACTTCACGATGCCACCACCACCAAACTGCAAGGCAATCCGTCCACGGGAATGTGCTGAGTCGCTCCCTGCAGAGCTCTGCACGCCATTGAGCACGATCGTCATCTGCGGACCTTTTGCAGTGATTTCGAAGGTGTTCCATTTGCCACCGGCTAACGGCATCGGTGACACCTTGGCGACGTCCACAATCGCGCCAGTACCATAGGCCTGCTCTGGTCGAGTATCCCAGATATTGACTTCGTAGGCGGTTTTGGCAGAGATGTTATTGGGCTCTTCGCAACGAATAAAAATTCCACTATTTGTATTGGTATCGACATAAAACTCGGCACGCAATTCAAAGTTGTCATATGTGGCCTGGGTGACCAGATAGCTCGGGTCTTTTCCCTTAAGCACATCTGCACTCAAGACGCCGTCCACAACGCTCCAGTTCGCGCTCCCACCCGAGGGCAGCCAGCCATCGAGATTTTTACCGTTCAAGAGTGAGATCCAATCGCCGCCACTGCCCTGCTGCGAGGCACATCCTGCCACACCAAGCAAAGCACTTGCGAGTCCAACGGTCAACACAGTACGTCGATTCATGCCTGTCTCCTGAATATTTTAATATTGCATATCGTTCGTAGATGCCGCATTTCTTTGAATGCTGCATTACATTACTCTATCCAGCTCAATAACTCCAGAATCAACCATGCAATCGCCTGAAGACTTGCTCTCCATTCCACTTTTCCCGCTTGGAACGACACTGTTTCCCGAGGGGTTACTGGCACTAAAAATTTTTGAAGTCCGTTATCTGGACATGACGAAGTCTTGTCTGCGCAACAACTCACCCTTTGGTGTGATCACGCTTGATCAAGGCGCTGAAATCCGCATGCCTGGCGAGGAAATTGAATTTTTTGAAGTCGGCACCCTTGCGCGGATTGTGCATTTTGATGCTGTGCAACCAAGTCTATTCATGATTCGCTGTAAAGGTGAGCAAAGATTCCAGATTGTGAACAAGACACAACAAGACAATGGCCAATGGTGGGCAGAGGTCGCACTGATCAAAAACGATGACTTCATCGAAATTCCACACGAATTGCTGCATACAGCCCGCGCGTTAGAAAAAATCATCAAGACCATCCAGGAGCAAGGAATCCCTGAGGATGAACATCCGATTGCGAAACCCTATCACCTGAATGACTGCGCGTGGGTCGCCAATCGCTGTGCAGAATTGCTGGATTTACCTGCTGCACAAAAACAGCATCTGCTCAAGATGGAAAACCCGCGCCTGAGACTGGATATGATTCAGGATATCCTTGATGATATGGGAATATTCAAGGATGGCGCGCAAGACGGGTTCTGATACATCAAGATAAAAAAGATCATACGCTGATCATTCCCATTCATTCAGACGCTTATCATTCGTATTCATTATAAAAAACGAGACAAAAATGATTCGGTTCGCTAAACAGTTATGCACACTGGCCTTGTTTTCTTTAGCTTGCATGGGGATGCCGAGCTGGGCGCAAAGTGAGTTGACCTACCCGAGTCGGGCAATCAAAATTGTGGTGCCCTTTGCTCCGGGTGGTTCAACCGATGCGCTAGCCCGCTTACTTGCACAGAGACTCACAGCGGCCTGGGGTCAGACCGTTATTGTCGAAAACAAGCCAGGCGCAGGAGCAACACTGGGCGCAGATTATGTCGCAAAGTCCACGCCGGACGGCTATACCTTGCTGATGGGAGCCGCGCATCACACCATTGCACAGAATGTTTACGCCAAATTACCCTACCACTTTGGACGGGACTTTGCCCCAGTCAGCATTGTGGCCATGATTCCTAATGTGATTGTGATTAACGCACGCGTTCCTGCAAAAACGATTCAGGAATTTATTGCGCTGAGCAAACAAGAGCCTGGCAAATTGAATTATGGCTCAGCAGGTGCAGGCACGGCACATCATTTAATCGGAGAAATGTTCAACTTGCAGGCAGGTACCAACATCGTTCATATTCCGTACAAGGGTAGTTCGCCTGCCGTAGCGGATTTAGTCAGCGGTCAGGTACAGGTCATGTTTGATACGGTATCGTCTGCCCTGCCGCAGATCCAGGCAGGCAAAACACGCGCACTTGCAGTGACCACAGCTAAACGCTCCTCTGCGCTCCCGGACGTTCCAACACTGGACGAAACTGTTCTGCCTGGTTTCGATGTCGGAACCTGGTTTGGCATTCTTGCCCCAAAGGGCACACCGGCCGCGATCGTGACAAAACTCAGTGCAGAGATTGTCCATATCGTTCAGATGCCAGAGGTGACCAAGCAATTGCTTGAAATGGGCTCTGAGCCTGTTGGCAGCACCCCAGCTGAAATGGCGGCTCAAATCACCAAAGAGCTCACTGAATTTGGTGAACTGACACAAAAAATCAAATTGACCGTCGATTAAGAAAGTCTTCATTAGTGGCAAGCTTGCCAGTGACAGCTTAACTACGTCGCAATTCTGCTCGCCATCATGTAAGCTTTCTGGCATATTTCAACTAACAATCGAGCACGAGACATGGCTACCAACACACCCATTTACCAAAACCTAGGCAACAGCGGCTTACGTGTGCCGCGTCTGTGGCTAGGTGCGATGATGTTCGGCGATCAGACCGAAGAGTCTGTTGCCCGTGAGATGATCGCAGTGACGCGCGACGCGGGACTCAACGCCATTGACACCTCAGACAACTATGCGGGTGGCGAATCAGAAAAAATGGTTGGCAGGCTGATTGCACAGGATCGCTCAAGATGGGTGGTGGCGACCAAAGTTGCCAACCCGATGGGCACAGAACCAAACGACCGGGGCTTGTCCAGACGCTGGGTGATGAAGGAAGTGGATAACAGCCTGACACGCCTGGGCATTGACTGCATTGATGTCTATTACATGCACCGCGACGATGAGTCCGTGCCAATTGAGGAAGTCCTGTCAACATTTGCCAGACTGATCGAAATGGGGAAAATCCGTTATTACGGTCTTTCCAACTTTAGAGGCTGGCGTGTCGCGCGCCTGGTTGAGACTGCACGTCGCATGGGAATTCCCCAGCCAATCGTTTGTCAGCCCCCTTACAGTGCCGTCACAAGATTGATTGAGACAGAACTAATTCCTAGTTGCAACCATTACGGCGTTGGCGTGGTAGCTTACAGCCCTCTGGCGCGCGGTGTGCTGACCGGTAAATATCAACCCGATGCGGCACCCGATGCCAATAGCCGTGCGGGTCGTGGCGATCGACGCATACACCAGACAGAATTCCGTCCTGAGTCCCTCAATGTTGCCAACGCGCTTAAAGCGCATGCTGAAAGCCGAGGTCTGAGCCCAACGCAATTTGCTATCGCCTGGGCGTTGAATAACCGTTGCATGAGTGGCGTGATCGGCGGTCCCCGAACGCTTGACCAATGGAAAGACTATGTGGCCGCACTTTCGGTCCAGATCACCGCAGAAGACGAAGCAAAGGTCGATCAGCTTGTTCCTCCCGGCTACGCTTCGACCCACGGTTTTGTCGACCCACAGTATCCAATCATGGGACGCCGGTCTGTTTAATCTTTTGAACAGGAATCGCCAGCGTATGGATTAGGTTTGAAGGGTTTGGGACAAGTAAGCGATAATGATGGCTTGGGAACAACCATCACCAAACGCCATGAATAAGCCCGACATGATCATCCAGAAAATCACCTACTTGCGTGGGCCAAATATCTGGACGTATAACCCCGCCATCGAAGCCCTGATCGATATCGGAGACCTGGAAGACTCTCCTTCAGACAAAGTTCCAGGTCTTTACGAACGCTTGACGGCATGGCTTCCCAGCCTGATTGAACACCGTTGCAGCCCTGGCGTGCGTGGCGGATTCCTGCAGCGACTGAAAACGGGTACCTGGCCTTGCCACATTCTCGAACACGTCACGCTCGCGTTGCAGGACCTAGCGGGAGTTCCTGGACATGCCATTGGTCGCGCCCGCGAAACAGAAAAGCGTGGTGTCTACAAGGTAATCGTCAGCGGCTGGCAAGAAGATGTCACGCGTGAGGCGTTACTGACTGGACGCGAGTTAGTGATGGCCGCCATTGAAGATCGTCCCTTCGATCTCGAAGCCGCACTTGAGAATTTACGTGATATGACACAAAGTCTGTGTTTTGGACCGAGCACGGCCTCGATTGTCATGGCAGCCGAAGACCGCACCATCTCTGCAATCCGACTCAGTGAAGGCAATCTGGTCCAGTTTGGCTACGGAATCAACCAGCGACGTATCTGGACCGCCGAGACAGATCGCACCAGCGCGATCGCCGAGACGATTTCACGCGATAAAGACTTAACAAAATCAATTCTCCAAGCCTGCGGCGTCCCTATTCCACAAGGCCGCGCGGTCGAAAGTCTGGCCGATGCCTGGGATGCAGCTCAGGATTTGGGCCTGCCTGTCGTCGTCAAACCTGTCGATGGCAATCACGGCAGAGGCGTTTTTATTAATCTGGAAACACAACAGGATATTGAAGCCGCCTACGCCGTCGCAGTCGATGAGGGGTCTGGTGTGCTCGTTGAGAAGTTCATTCGTGGCAATGAACACCGTCTGCTGGTGATTGGAGGCAAACTTGCAGCCGCCGCAAAAGGCAAGACAGCAAGTGTTGTGGGGGATGGAAGACAAACGGTCTCTGAACTCATTGAGAGCCAAATCAATTCAGACCCAAGACGTGGTCGGGGCGAGGAGCAGCCTCTTAACCCTGTCCGTATTGACTCGGCAGCCAGGCTTGAGCTCAAGCGCCAAGGCTTTCATTCCGATAGTATCGTGCCCGCCGGTCGAGAAGTTCTCATCCAACGTAATGGCAATGTGGCCTTTGATTGCACCGATGATGTGCACCCGGAGGTCGCAGAAATGGCCGCACTGGCAGCAAAAGCGGTCGGCCTGGATATTGCCGGCATTGACTTAGTCGCCGAAGACATTTCACGTCCTTTACAAGAACAAGGCGGTGCGATTGTCGAGGTCAATGCTGGACCTGGACTACTGATGCATATCAAACCAGCCGAAGGTCACTCTAGGCCAGTCGGGCGGGCGATTATCGATCATATTTTCCCTGGCGACGAAGCAGGCAGAATTCCGATCGTCGGCATCTCAGGCTCAAATGGCCTTGACGTCGTCTCAAGACTGGTCTTCGGGATACTTAAACTGAAGGATCAGAAAACTGGCCTGGCCAGCTCCAGTGGCTTGCAAATTGGACCGCGTGTGCTCAAGACCAGGAACTGTGCAAACTGGGAACAAGCCAGACGCTTGCTGCTCAATTGCGAAGTCGAGTCGGCTGTCATTGAGAATGATGGGTTCGAAATCCTATTAAATGGCTTAGCCTATGAGCGTTGTGATGTCGGTGTCTTGACCGATATTGTTTACACCGACGAAATGAAGCGTCCCGATATTGCGCACCATGACTTCGAAGATGCGAATCAACTCATCAAAATCTATCGCACACAGATTGATGTCGTCCTGCCAACGGGCACCGCAGTCTTGAATGCAGATGACGTCAATGTTGTCGAAACTGCCGAGTTTTGTGATGGTGCAGTCACCTATTACAGTGTGGACGCCGGGCAGCCTGTGGTGATTGAACACCTTGCCGCAGGCAAACGTGCGGTGCTTGTCGAGAACGGCAAAATTGTTCTGGCAGAAGGAACCGCGCGCGAACCCTTATGCGAAGTTTCGATGATTGCCATGACGCAGCTTGGCCGTAACCTTGAACAAACACGCTACGTGCTGGCTGCCGTCGCAGCAGCCTGGGCCCTTGAACTGCCGACAACACTGATCCTCGCAGGACTGGAGGGTTGCTGAAAGCAAGTCGCGCCTTGCTAACCGTCATTCAGTCTACCCACTTCGCAACCTCGCCTAGCAACGCACGTTGCATGGGGCGGGTTGTGAGTGCATGGCCACAGCCAGCCAATGCAATCAAACGCGCGCCTGGTGCGGCTTGCGCGATAGCGTGACTATTGGCGATCGGACAGAGCGCGTCTTGTTCGCCGTGAATCAAAGTCAGGTTTAAACCTTCGAGCCCTTCGTTTGCGAGTAAGGATGCTTTGCTGATAAAGCAAGCATTGAACAGGTAATGACATTGAATCTGATAGCGCGCGATCAGGTCTGTCGGGTGAGCGATCTCGACTTCCTCGATCTGTTCGGGATAGGCGTTCATCGCAGACTCATACTGCACCCATACACTTGCAAGCGCGAGCTGGCTCACCACATCCTGCTCGATACAGAATATGCGATGGCCATAGGTCAGCAAATCTTCATTCGTACTGACAGGCACTGTTTGCATCAGTCTTGCCCAAGAGGTTTGGCACGCACGTGGTGGTTGGCGCATAAAAAGATCAATCTCCTGCGCACTACACAGAAAAGGACTGCGCAATAGCAAATGCGCAATGGCCGCTCGATGGCGCTGTGCATACGCGAGTGCAAGTGCCCCCCCCCAGGAACCGCCGACAACAGACCAGACTGAAATACCAAGCATGGATCTGAGGCACTCGATATCGCTCACCAGATCACTGGTCTCGTTCTCAATCAAACAGCCTGCTGGTCGACTTTTGCCGCACCCTCTCTGGTCGAACTGGACAATCATAAAGCGGTCTGGATCAAAAAATCGACGGTGTAACGCGCTTGCAGAGCTGCCTGGTCCGCCGTGCAACCAGACTGCGGGTATACCCGCAGGATTGCCACTGATCTCCCAGTGGATCTCATGACCTGAGCCGACAGCCAGCCAGCCTTGTCGAAACGGGGAAAGTTCTGGAAAAAGATTAATAGACATGGGGATGAAAAAAAATATAAAAAGTCGATAGAACTAATCACAATGATTCTATATACTTTATCTCTAGTACATAATTTAAAAAACAACGGAGAAAACTATGACATGGGAAACACCTTCAGCGATTGATCTGCGTTTTGGTTTTGAAATCACGATGTACATCGCAAACCGCTAATTAGCTGCATACAAGGCCGGGTTTCAACACCCGGCCTTTTTCTTTTTAAAAACACCATGAAAATTCGTGTACTAGGTTCTGCCGCTGGTGGCGGCTTTCCGCAGTGGAACTGTAACTGTGCCAATTGCGATGGTGTGCGTAATCACTCAATCAAAGCACGTGCTCGGACACAATCATCGATTGTGGTTGGAGGCGCAGGCCTAGACTGGGTATTAATTAACGCATCACCCGACATCCTGACCCAAATTAAAGACAACCCCGTGTTGCAGCCCGCAAGGCACGCACGTGATAGTGGCATTGCTGCGGTCGTACTGATGGACGCACAGGTCGACCATGTCACGGGCTTGCTCATGCTGCGTGAGCGCAACTCTCCCTTACCTGTCTATGCGACCCAGCAGGTTTTCTCAGACCTCAAAACTGGGCTGCCACTTGTCAATACGCTCTCGCACTATTGCACGGTGTCCGAGCAACTGATCCAGCCAGACAGCCAGTCTTTTGGCATCCCTGCGCTCCCGAACCTGGCGTTCACTCCGATTTCACTTTCCAGTAAGGCACCGCCCTACTCGCCGCATCGGCACGATCCCCATCCTGGCGACAATATTGGTTTGTCCATTACAGACACGCAAAGTGGAAAAACTGTTTTTTATGCGCCTGGTCTGGGTGCAATAGAGCCTCAGGTTGAACGCGCCATGCAGCAAGCTGATGTCTTGCTGGTGGACGGAACCTTTTGGACCGATGATGAAATGCTTCGTCTCGGATTGTCAGCTAAGCGTGCCACAGACATGGGCCATCTGGCCCTATCCGGACCAGGTGGCATGATTGAAGTACTCAAAGCGTATCCAACAAAGCGTCGGATACTGATTCACATCAATAACACCAACCCGATTCTGCGCGAAGATTCTGAACAAGCCCTGGAGCTTGCACAATGCGGAATTGAAGTTGCCTTTGACGGTATGCATTTCGAGATTTGATCATGAGCGAACACGACAATGCCTGGACCCGCGAAGAATTTGAAGCACAGTTGCGCGCCAAGGGCCAGAGCTATCACATCCACCACCCTTTCAATGTCCGTATGAACGCGGGCCTGTGTTCGCGAGAGCAAATTCGTGGATGGGTACTGAACCGCTTCTACTATCAGTGGATTATCCCGATCAAAGATGCAGCCATCATGTCCAATTGCCAGGATCGAGAAACACGTCGACGCTGGATTGCCCGCATACTGGATCACGATGGTTTTGGCGACTATCGGACCGATACTGAATCAGGCGGACTCGAAGCCTGGACACAGCTAGGGATCGCAGTCGGTCTGGATCGTGAGGTGCTATGGTCACTCAAAAAAGTCGAACCTGCAGTTAAGTTTGCCTGCGATGCCTACGTTAATTTTGCGCGCCAGCAACCGTGGCAAGAGGCAATCTGCTCCTCACTGACAGAAATGTTCGCACCCCAAATTCATAAAGATCGCCTTGCCACCTGGCCCCAGCACTACCCATGGATCGATGAGCCGGGCCTAAGATATTTTCGGTCGCGCATTCCGCTTGCTCAACGCGATGTTGATCATGGACTGGAGGTCACACTCAGTCATTTTAAAACGCGTGAGCAACAAGAGCGCGCGCTGGAAATCCTGCAATTCAAACTCGACATCCTTTGGTCGATGCTAGATGCGATTGAACATGCATATCCTGAATGAAGGTTGATCGCACATCATGACTGAACCCAAACAAGCCGAAAATACGCAAGTTATTGCTCAACTGCCTCAACGGCCTCGCCTGAATCGTTTATTTCGCCTGCAATGGGAAGACGCACAACAAGCGTACGTTCTGCTTTACCCGGAAGGCATGGTTAAACTCAATATCAGTGCAGCTGAGATACTCAAGCGCTGCGATGGCACCCGCACAGTGGATACCCTGGTCACTGAGATTGAGCAGGCCTTTGCAAAAACAGGTCTGCGCGATCAGATCGAAGGGATGCTTCGTGCATCATTTGACAATGACTGGATCCAATAAAAAGTCATGCAAAACACGCGCGATGTCCCTGCCATCACCCAGCCTTTCTGGCTACTGGCCGAACTGACATATCGATGTCCTTTGCATTGTGTGTTTTGCTACAACCCCACGAACTACACAAACATTCAAAACGAACTCTCAACAGAAGAGTGGGTGCGTGTCATGAAAGAGGCGCGCGCGCTCGGTGCCGCGCAGCTTGGTTTTTCAGGTGGAGAACCCTTGATGCGCGATGACCTTGAAGTGCTGGTCAAAGAAGCGCGGCAATTGGGTTTTTATACCAACCTGATCACTTCGGGTGTGGGATTGAGTGCACCACGCATCAAGGCTTTGAAAACAGCGGGCCTTGATCACATCCAGTTGTCTTTCCAGGACTCCACGCGGGAGATGAATGACTTTCTGAGCAGCACAAAAACTTTTGACTTGAAAAAGCGCGTCGCAGATCTCATCAGGGAACATGACTATCCCATGGTCATGAACGTTGTCCTGCACCGTTACAACTTGCCTCATATCGAAAAGATCATGGATATGGCGCTTGAGCTCGAAGCTGAATATCTTGAACTCGCCAACACCCAGTATTACGGATGGGCGATGGAAAACAGAGACCATTTACTCCCGACGCACGCCCAGCTGATTGAAGCCGAAGCTAAAGTGAATGCGTATCGGTCACGGATTGGCAAACGTTGCAAAATCCTGTTTGTTGTGCCGGATTATTTTGAAGAACGACCCAAGGCATGCATGAATGGATGGGGATCAGTTTTTCTCGATATCGCTCCAGATGGCGCAGCATTGCCTTGCCATAATGCCCGTCAGCTACCAGGACTGAATATCCCGAATGTGAAGGATCACTCGATCCGGGAAATCTGGTACGAAAGTCAGGCTTTCAATTTTTTTCGTGGTGATCAGTGGATGCAGGAGCCATGCAGGAACTGCGATGAAAAGAGCAAGGATTTTGGCGGCTGCCGATGCCAGGCATTCTTACTCACGGGCGATGCGTCGGCCGCAGATCCAGTCTGCTCTAAATCCCCCCATCACGACGTGGTTAAAAAAATTATCCTGCGCGCCCAGGACCATTCCTCTATCGCACACCTTCGCAACAGCAACGAACATCCTGTCGTTTTTCGAACCGACAGCAATTCACGCAAGCTGAGTGAAAATTAAATTTAGGATATTGAAGTCCAAGATAATGGGGATTACCCCATGTCTTGCAAAAAATACACAATCTAGTTCTTAAAACACAGCAAGCTTGCATCGCTTGGTATATATTGAATCAGCATTTAAAAAAATTAAATCAAAGCCCTCAGGAGACAAGCAACATGGTAATCAAGCACGCACTTTCAGCGCTTGCACTTGCACTCGCAATGCCGGCCTTCGCTCAACAGGCAACGGCTCCCGCACCTGCGGCAGCTCCTGCATCTGCACCAGCGGTTCCGGCAGCGGAACCGCCTCCTGCATGGAAACAGGGGCTAGGTGATAGCGCCCAACCAAACACACTGCATCCGTTCGCTGCCAAAATGACAGGGGTCGCAGCTAAAGATTTGCCAATGTCAAAACTCAAGGTGCCACCTGGTTTCAAGGTTGAGGTCTGGGTCGATGGCGTTCCAGAATCGCGTTCACTTGCCATTGGCCCCAAAGGCACGGTATTTGTCAGCAATCGGATTGGTAAAAATGTTTATGCAGTTACCGAGAAGGATGGAAAGCGGGTCGTCAAGACCATCCTGAAAGGCCAAAACACACCGAACGGCATTGCCATGATTGGCAACACATTGTTCGTGGCAGAACATGACAAGATTACCCGTTATGACGATATTGAAAATAACCTGGACAACCCTAAAGGCGAGCTCGTAGTCGATGGACTTGATCCAAGCAATGGTCCGGGACACTTCTGGAAATTTCTTGTCGCGGGTCCAGACGGAAAACTCTACTTCAATATTGGTTCGCCACAGAACATCACTATGCCAAGCTACATCCAGGCTGCGATTCTGCGCGTGGATCCAAAAACCAAACAAATGGAGCGTGTCGCGACAGGCGTGCGTAATAGCGTTGGGATGGCCTTTCACCCTGTCACGAAAAAGCTCTGGTTCACTGACCATGGACGCGACTGGCTAGGTGATGACGGACCGAACGACGAACTCAATGTTCTGAACAAGGAAGGTGAGAACTTTGGTTTTCCATTCTGTCACCAGGGCGACATGCCTGATCCTGAGTACGGCAAGTACAACACATGTGCAATGAGCACTCCTCCGGTCCTCAAACTTGGTGCACACGTTGCTCCGCTCGGCATCAGGTTTTATACCGGCAACATGTTTCCGGCCGAATATAAAAACAATATGTTTATGGCACGCCATGGCTCCTGGAATCGAACGACCAAGCAGGGTTACGACGTGATGCGGGTTGTGCTCGATGCCAATGGCAAGGTCACCAAGTACGAACCTTTCCTGACTGGATTTCTAACAGATGACAAGGCAGATCCTCCAATGTGGGGCCGTCCAGTTGATGTGCAATTGCTCGGGGATGGCTCGATGCTCGTTTCCGACGACTATAACGGTGTGATTTACCGCGTTAGTTATAAAAAATAATGATGAATCTATACTCAGTGAAATCAGTCGTGGTGGCCTCTATGGCCACTGCGGCTTTTTTAATAATTCCCCAGCTTGCACGCGCTGCAGATATTGAGGCGGGCCGCGCACGTGCACAAACCTGTATAGCTTGCCATGGACCAGCGGGCAATTCAGTCGACCCTGCCGTGCCGGCCTTGGCGGGACAACCTGAACAGGCCCTCGCAACAGCCCTCTATCAATTCAGGGAAGGCAACAGAAAAAATGCAGTGATGTCACCAATGGCTGCCGATCTGAGTAATGCGGAAATGAATGACCTGGCTGCATATTTTGAGTCAGAAAAACGTTCAGCTCCCACACATCAGACCAAACCTGAAAACCTCGTGCTGGGTCCAGCACTTGCTAAACAATACAACTGCACACAATGCCATGGGCCTGCACTAATGGGGATCCAGCATATTCCTCGAATCGCAGGTCAGCAGCATGATTACCTATTGGCCCAGTTAACAGGTTTCAGAGACATGAAACGCGCAGATATGGATGGCAACATGACCTCAGCAGTCAGTCGCCTAAAGGACGAAGAAATAATTGTTCTGGTGGACTACATTTCAGGACTCGGTACAAAATAAAAAACCTCGAAACGATTGTACGGTTGCCCAGCTTTATGGGGTCAGTTCATTCATCGTTTAGAGGTTTTTCAATCTGAAAGGCAAGAAAATTATCGACGACCGGCGCGATCCTGCGGACCGCCACGGTTGGCATCTCCATCAACACCTGCCCCACCTCGCGTCAAGCCGGGGCCTGCAGCACCTGCACCGGCACCTGGCCTCGCACCTGCTCCAGGAGCACCTACACCGGGAGCGCCAACGCCTGGAGCAACACCCACACCAGGAGCACCCGCCCCCACACCAGGCGCGACGCCCACGCCTGGAGCACCGACGCCCGCGCGAGGCGCAACGCCTACACCCGGTGCGCCACGGTCCACGGGACGCACGACACATCCCACAGGTACGCCCGGGCCATTGCAATAGACCGCAGCAGAAGACGCTGGACCGTACATCGAAAAGCCTGCAATCGCGAGCGTTGTCAATACATTCAGGATTCGTTTCATTTTTTACCCCTTATTGGTATAGATAGTTTTAATGCAAAATTCATTGGCGTCGCGAATGAATGCTGGCATAGGCTCACATTGTTCATCATAGTACTGACGGGAGCGAATCAATATCATTCATGTCAAAAACACCAGAAAAATCGGGTCACGAATGAAATATGCCCGTCAAGTCTAATAATTAGTAAAATAGTCAACTATTCGTCAACTTTCAGGGTTTTTCAGAATGAATGCTCGCACCACATGTAATCGCCTTCAAGTCGCTACTGTTCTCTATCGCTTTATCGAAGATAAAGTACTCCCAGGGACTGGGGTAGACAGCGCAACATTCTGGAAAGGGTTTGATGCCCTGGTCAATGACCTGACACCCAAAAACCTGGCCTTGCTTGCTGAACGCGATCGCATCCAGTTGGAGATGGATGCCTGGCACCGTGCACACCCAGGCCCGATTAGCGACATGCAGGCATATCGCAAGCAACTCGAAGCCATCGGCTATCTGGTCCCAGTCCCGACTGAAGCGCTTGCAACAACAACCAACGTTGATGCCGAGCTTGCCTTGCAAGCGGGCCCACAACTGGTCGTGCCTGTGCTGAATGCGCGTTATGCTTTGAATGCGGCCAATGCGCGCTGGGGTTCTCTGTATGACGCACTGTATGGCACAGATGCAATCTCCGAAGCCGAGGGTGCTTCAAAGTCCGGTCCAGATGGCAAAGGCTACAACCCAGTGCGTGGTGCCAAAGTTATCGCCTTTGGCCGTGATTTTCTGAATCAGGCGGCACCGCTTGCCAAAGGATCGCACGCAGATGCGACACGCTACTTTATTCAGGATGCCAAACTGTGTGTGACGCTCAAAGACGGCAGCACGACCGGACTTGCCGAGCCTAGCCAACTAATCGGTTATCAGGGCGAGATTGCTGCACCCACTGCCATTTTGCTTGGCAACAATGGCATTCACATCGACATTCAAATCGACAACACGAAAGGCATCGGCAAAGACGATGCAGCAGGTGTCAACGACATCGTCTTGGAGTCTGCACTCTCCACGATTCTTGATCTCGAAGACTCTGTCGCGGTCGTTGATGCGGATGACAAAGTCCTCGCGTATGACAACTGGTTGGGCATCCTCAAGGGCACACTGAGCGAAAGCGTCACGAAAAACGGTAAAACTTTTACGCGAACACTTAATCCGGATCGCAAGTACACCGCGGCAATCGGTGCCACAGATGCAAAAGATGGCATCGTGACGCTCCATGGCCGTTCTTTACTGTTCCTGCGCAACGTTGGTCACCTGATGACCAACCCAGCAATTCTCGATGGTAATGGCAATGAAATTTTTGAAGGCATCCTCGATGCAGTCGTGACCGTCGCCATTGCAATGCATGACATGAAACGCAGCAAAGATCATGCTTTTGGCAACTCGCGCACAGGTTCAGTCTATATCGTCAAGCCCAAGATGCATGGCCCTGCCGAGGTGGCATTCGCCAATGAACTGTTTGGTCGAGTTGAACAAATCCTTGGACTGCCTGCAAATACTGTCAAGCTTGGCATCATGGATGAAGAGCGCAGAACCAGTGTCAACCTGAAAGCCTGCATCAACGAAGCGCGTGCACGTGTCGCCTTTATCAATACTGGCTTTCTGGACCGCACGGGCGATGAAATGCATACTGCGATGTACGCGGGTCCCATGATTCGTAAGGGTGACATGAAGTCCAGCGCATGGCTTGCTGCGTATGAGCGCAGCAACGTGCTGACGGGTTTGAGTTGCGGCCTGCGCGGTCGCGCACAGATCGGCAAGGGCATGTGGGCGATGCCAGACCTGATGGCAGCGATGCTTGAGCAAAAGATTGGGCATCCCAAAGCTGGTGCGAATACAGCCTGGGTACCCTCACCCACTGCCGCTACCCTGCACGCCTTGCACTATCACCAGGTCAATGTTGCCCAGATCCAGAAAGACCTCGAAAAAGTCGATGCAAAAGTCGAAATCGATCGACTCTTGAATGATATTTTGCAAGTGCCGGTTGCTGTATCCCCGAAATGGTCCGCCACAGAAATTCAGCAAGAACTGGACAACAACGCACAAGGTATTCTGGGCTATGTCGTACGATGGATCGACCAGGGCGTTGGATGCTCCAAAGTTCCTGACATACACAACGTTGGCCTGATGGAAGATCGTGCCACGTTGCGCATTTCAAGCCAGCACATGGCCAACTGGCTGCTGCATGGCATCGTGACGCCCGCTCAGGTCAACGAAACCTTTCAGCGCATGGCGCGCGTGGTGGATCAACAGAACGCGGGCGATACGGCTTACAAACCCATGGCGGGTCATTTTGAGACCTCGTCGGCGTACAAGGCTGCGTGCGATCTAGTCTTTAAAGGACTAGAGCAGCCTAGCGGCTATACCGAGCCTCTGCTCCATGCCTGGCGCCTGAAAGTTAAAGCGCAGGCGTAAGTACCGCCCCACACGATCAAGGATCACCCAATGAATGCAAGAGTCCCCCATCTTGATGCAGCCCAAGTGCTATCTGAAGTCAGTGACGCCTGGGATCACGATCTGGTCAAACAACTCAGTGACTATATTGAAATCCCCGCCAAATCGCCTGCCTTTGATCCGGACTGGGCCAAGTCGGGTTATCTGGAACTCGTACTCCAACGCGCAGCGGATTGGGTCAGCGCGCAAAAAGTGGCGGGGCTGACATTAGAAATTATTCGACTCCCCGGCCGTACACCGGTGATGTTTTTTGATGTCCAGGCAACACGTCCTCTCGCGCAAGGCAGCCAGACCGTGCTGATGTATGGTCACCTGGACAAGCAACCTGAATTTGATGGCTGGCGTGCGGGGCTGGGTCCCTGGACGCCCAAATACATTGATGACAAACTTTATGGCCGAGGCAGTGCAGATGATGGCTATGCCACCTATGCAGCTATCACTGCCATTCAGGCACTTAAGTCTCAAAACATCGAACACCCACGCATAGTCGGTCTGATCGAGACCTGCGAAGAAAGTGGCTCGCCAGATCTACTACCCTACGTCGATGCACTGAGAAGCCGGATGGGGGACGTAGGACTCGTGATCTGCATGGATAGTGGCGCCGGGAATTACGATCAACTCTGGCTCACGACCAGTCTGCGCGGGATGGCTTCGGGCGTGCTCAAAGTCGAAGTGCTCACGGAGGGCATTCACTCTGGTGATGCGTCCGGGCTCGTGCCGTCGAGCTTTCGGATCATGCGTCACGTCCTGGATCGTCTCGAAGACAGCGAAACAGGTCGCATGCTTCCCAAGAGTTTTCACTGTGAAATCCCCGTTGAGCGTCGCCAACAGGCCCAGGCCACAGCAGCGATTCTTGGCGATGAAATATACAAACGATTCCCTTGGGCGCATCATGATTGCGGTGGCTCAAGCCTGGTGGCGATCCCGACGACACTCGATCCTGTCGAAGCACTGATGCGGCGCACCTGGATGCCCACGCTCAGCGTCACGGGCGCCGAAGGCTTTCCTGCATTGAAAGATGCAGGCAATGTTCTGCGTCCCTACACCGCGTTCAAACTTAGCCTGCGACTGCCTCCCCTGATTGATGCGGATGTCGCTGTTGCAGAGCTCAAGGCACTGCTTGAGGACAATGCCCCCTACCAGGCCAAAGTCACATTCGAAGGCGCCAGTGCGTCAAGTGGCTGGAATGCACCCGCAATCACGCCCTGGTTTGAACAGGCATTGAATCAGGCCAGTCAGGCCCACTTCGGAGCCCCGGTTGGGTATATAGGCCAGGGTGGCACGATCCCACTCATGAACTTACTCAGTGAGGGATTCCCTACTGCGCAAATGATGGTGTGCGGCGTGCTTGGACCCAAATCCAACGCACACGGCCCCAACGAATTCTTGCATATACCCTATGCCAAGCGATTGACCGCTTCTGTGGCACACGTGATTGCACAAATGCCATGATGGATACAATAAATATGAAGGCAGCTGCTGGCTCACTGATTATTCGTCATGGCATGATCGTAGACGGCACCGGACAGTCACCTTATGTGGGTGACATCAAAATCGTCGATGGAGTCATTCAGGAAGTCGGCAACGTGACTGGCACCGCAGAGCAGGAAATCGATGCCACCGGGCTCATTTTGACACCCGGCTTTGTTGATATCCACACCCATTACGATGGACAAGTAACCTGGAGCCATCAGCTCGCGTCGTCATCTCAGCTCGGGGTGACCACCGTAGTCATGGGTAATTGTGGAATCGGTTTTGCACCCTGTCACCCAGAGCATCGCGCCATCATGATGCGACTGATGGAAGGCGTGGAAGACATTCCGGGCGTCGTGCTCGAAGAAGGACTCCCCTGGAACTGGCAGAGCTTTCCGGAATACCTCGATGCACTCGATGCCAGACAATATGATGCCGACATCGCCACACAGATTGGCCATGCCCCTTTGCGGATACATGTGATGGGTGACCGGGGTGCCGCACGTGAGCCAGCAACCGATGCCGACATTGCCGCCATGGCGAAACTTGCTGGGGAGGCCGTAGTCGCTGGTGCACTAGGGTTTAGCACCTCACGCACTATTCTGCATAAAAGCAGTGACGGCACCCATACGCCAACACTCGGCTCAGCAGAAAAAGAATTAGCCGGTATCGCACAGGGACTGAAGAAAGTCGGTCTGGGCACGCTCCAACTTGTGACTGACTTTGATGATGTGGATGAAGAGTTTGCAATGCTTCGCAGAATTGCCGAGCAATCAGGTCGACCACTTTCGCTCACATTGCTCCAGCACGAGCACCTGCCTGATCGCTGGCGTCGTGTCATGTCACACATGCATGAGGCAACTGATGCGGGTCTGAAGATGAAAGCACAGGTCGGTGCGCGCCCAGTTGCGTTGATTTTTAGCTTTGCCTTATCGCTCTGCCCATTCTCGCAATTACCGACCTATGAGTCACTGAAGGATTTACCTGCTGCGCAACGCTTGGAAAAACTCCGCGACCCAGCGATCCGGACAAAAATTCTGGCCGAAGAACATCAGGAAGCCATGTATAAGCGTCGGGTCGCAAACTTTGAAAATCTCTACCCTCTTGGCGATCCACCCGAATACGAACCCCATCCGGACAATTGTATTGCTGCGATCGCAGCAAGGCTAGGCAAGGCTCCTGCTGAAGTTGCCTATGATATTTTGTTGGGTGAGGCAGGACAAGCATTACTGTACCGCCCTCTCTACAATTATTCAGACCAGGATCTTGAAGTCGTACGGGAAATGTTAATGGATCGCGATTCAGTTCCAGGGCTCAGCGACGGTGGTGCCCATTATGGATTTATCTGTGACGCGAGCTTTCCAACTTACCTGCTCACCCATTGGGCGCGCGATCGTACACGGGGTGAAAAAATTCCTCTGGCGCAACTTGTGAAATGGCAAACGCAGGATACAGCGGCTACAGTCGGACTCAATGATCGCGGCCAGCTTTTGCCAGGCTATAAAGCTGACATCAATGTTATTGATTTTGAAAAGCTGCATTTGCACGCCCCAAAAATTGTGTACGACCTACCCGCAGGTGGTCGGCGTCTCGGTCAAAAAGCGGATGGCTATCGCGCAACAATTGTCGCAGGCGTCGTGACCTATCGTGATGGCGTCGCAACCGGTGAACGGCCAGGAAGACTCATTAGAGGTCCACAAAAAATTTATACGAAAACATAAAAATAACGTCAGGAGACAAGTCATGGCAATTTACGAATTACGTACGTATTCAGTGACAGTTGGCAAAATGAACGAGGTAATCTCCCTCTACCAAACACTAGGCTGGCCTGCACTCTCGCATCATCCAAAAAAGTTGTGTGGGTATTTCACGGGCGACATCGGCGCCATCAACCAGATCATTCATCTCTGGAAGTTCGACGACGATGCGGATCGACGCGCCTTCTGGTCAGGAGTATTCAGCGATCCAGAATTCATGGCTTTTGCCAAGCAACTCAGGCCATTGCTGCAACTGCAGGAAAATAAACTGATGCTTGCGGCACCCTGGGGGCCCGAAGTCCAGAGTGGTCAAGGGTAAAAACCTACAGGGCAAACCCTGATAGTTTTGAACGCTGGGAATTCAAATTTTCATACATAATGGATGCAAATTAAACATGCATCTGTGCCCTTGAGTTCAGCCTGAAAAATCGTCGCATTGCGGTCGGTCGAATCATTGGCCACAGTGCGATCAGCCGAAAATCCCATTAGCGGATTGGCAGATTTCAGGAGACAATGTGGCAAATTTTATTGTGATTAATTTCCAGGTGCTGTTTTCCGGGCTCGCGCTCGGATCCATCTACGCTCTGGTCGCGCTCGGCTTCGTACTGATCATCCGTGCAACCAATGTGGTGAACTTCGCGCAAGGTGACTTTGCCATGCTCGGCGGTTTTTCGATGGTTGCATTTCTTGGCGCAGGTGCGCCGTACTGGCTCGCCATATTACTTTCCCTCGTGGCCATGGGCGTCTTTGGACTGATTTTTAATCTCGGGGTGTACTACCCCTTGCGCCATCGCTCCTTTCTGCCTGTCATTATCAGCACACTTGGTGCGTCGATCTTTATGCAGAATACGGTTCTGTATTTTTTTGGCCCACAACCACGCCCAATGGAAAAGGTATTCAAAACATCAGGTATCGAGGTGGGTGGTGTGTTCATGGACACCCAGTACCTGACCATTCTGGGCGTCACAATCATCGCGGTCGCCTTCCAGTACTTTCTGTTTGAACGCACACTGTTTGGAAAGAAATTACAAGCAACGTCACAAGACAAGGATATGGCCAGACTCGTCGGCATTCCTGTTGCAACGATGATTGCCTTTACCTTCATCTACAGCGCCGTACTCGGTGGTGTCGCGGGCATCCTCGTGTCGCCCGTTCTGTTTGTCTCAATCGGCATGGGATCCATCATTGCCCTGAAGGCCTTTTCTGCCACCATTATTGGTGGCTTTGGTGATGTGACCGGTTCGATCGTTGGCGCCTTGTTGCTCGGCGTCGTAGAGAGCTTTGGCGCACATTACATATCCGTTCCCTATAAGGACGCTTTTGCTTTCCTCCTGTTATTCATCTTCTTGCTCTTGAGACCTCAAGGCATTTTCGGTGAAAAAATTTCGGAGAAAGCATGAAAAAGATTCTTGCACTACTCGCCCTGGGGATTCTGATTGCCGTACTCCCCTACTTCGTCAAGATTTCACCTTACATCCTGAATATTTTCATGCAGGCGGTGACGTATTCCATCGCGGTGCTGGGCATGACCGTCGTGCTTGGCTACACCGGTCAAATCAACCTGGCGCAGGCCACCTTCTTTGGTCTGGGTGCCTATGCGGTCGGTCTGGGCACCGTGGACGCAGGCTTGAACTTCTGGATCACGCTCGCGCTTGGCATAGCTGTCGCAACCATCTCTGGCTTTATCCTGGGTCTGACCACGCTGCGGCTAAAAGGCCATTACCTGGCGATGATCACCATCAGCTTCCAGCAAATTTTTGATCTGGTGCTCAATAACTGGATTGACTTCACCCATGGCCCCGATGGTATCGCGAGTATTGCCAGACCATCGCTTTTTGGCTATACGCTTACGGATGATCGTTCATACCTGTTGCTGTGCGCACTGGTGCTGTATGCGGTGATTTATTTTGTGTGGAAACTTCCGCACACCAGCACAGGTCGCGCCATGCGCGCGATTCGCGAAAACGAACTGGCCGCAGAGGTCACAGGTGTCAATAGCCTGAAAGTAAAAGTCATTGCCTTCACCATCAGTGCTGGCCTTGCTGGTCTGGGCGGTGCACTGTATGCGGCAGGATTTGCCTATATCAGTCCTGATAACTTTAACTTTGCCCGCTCGGTGGAATTCCTGACTATGGTCCTGCTCGGTGGCGCCCAATCTGCGTTTGGCGGCGTGCTCGGCACCAGTCTGCTGATTTTGCTGCCCGAGTGGCTACGCTTTCTCAAGGAAGTCTATCTCGCAGCCTACGGCCTGGCTGTGATCCTGATCATGGTCTTCCTGCCAACCGGTATCTGGGGACTGATCAGCTCACAAGCGGCAAAATACCGCAAAGTGCCGCACGTTGATGTCGACGGTATCGCAGATCTGGACATCACGGTGCCGATCACTGATCCAGCGCCAATTCTGACGCTGCAAAATGTGCAGAAACATTTTGGTGGCGTCAAAGCGGTCGATGGGCTCAACATTGAAGTCGCACGCGGTACGGTCCACGCCCTGATTGGTCCGAACGGTTCGGGTAAAACAACGACCTTGAATGTACTGAGCGGCATTTATAAACTGTCAGCGGGCAAAATGACCTTTGACGGCCATGACATTACCGATCTGGCGCCTTACGAGCGTGCGGGTCTGGGGATGGGCCGGACTTTTCAGAACATCCGTCTGTTTCCTGCGCTATCTGTCGTTGAAAACGTCATGGTGGGCGCACAGCGAGAAAACAATCCCATCGCGCCAGGTCAAGCTGCGCTGCGCGAGCGTGCACTCTCGGCATTGAAGTTCGTTGGTATGGCGCAAAGCGCAGAAGTGATCGTCCAGAATCTACCCTATGGTCACCAGCGACTGGTTGAAATCGCTCGCGCACTCGCGGGTCATCCTAAATTCCTGCTGCTTGATGAACCGGCTGCGGGTCTCAATCAAACGGAAAAGCAAGAACTGGTGGCCTTGCTTAAGCGATTGCGTGGACATGGATTGACGATATTTTTGATCGAACACGATATTGGACTGATCGAACAAGTGTCAGACAGAATTACCTGTTTGAATTTTGGCAAACAGATTGCCGAAGGCGAACCTACCCATGTATTGCGTCATCCTGATGTGATTACTGCCTATTTAGGGGAGAGCTCACATGGCGCTGCTTGAGCTGAAGAACGTTGAAAGTTTTTACGGAAATGTGCAGGCACTCAAAGGCATTTCCATGCATGTCAACGAGGGAGAAATCGTCACCTTACTGGGTGCCAATGGTGCAGGTAAGAGCACGACCTTGCGCAGCATCTCGGGCTTGCTTGCAGTGGCACGCGGCGAGATCTTATTTGACAGTCAGTCTGTCTTGAATATCCCCTGCGAAAAAGTCGTCAGTCGAGGGATCGCACACGTACCCGAAGGGCGCAGGATATTCCCAGGCCTCACTGTCCGCGAAAACATCATGATTGGGAGTTCGGCGCGCGGCAACCTGAGTCGGGCAAAACTTGAAGCCGAAGTCGAAGAAATGTTTGAAATCTTCCCTCCTCTGGAGCGCTTATCCAAATCGCTTGGCTGGAGTTTATCCGGGGGTGAACAACAGATGCTCGCCGTCGCACGCGGCTTGATGTCAAAGCCCAAGCTCCTGCTGCTCGATGAGCCTTCGCTCGGATTGGCACCGATCATTGTGCAACAGCTATTTGCCACAATTCGCAAAATCAGGGATCGCGGCATGACGATCTTATTAGTGGAGCAAAATGCCAATATGGCGCTGTCCGTGGCGGACCGCGGCTATGTCCTGGTCACGGGAGAGATCACTGTTGAAGGCACGCCCGACCAGTTACTCAATAACGAAGAAGTCCGCTCAGCGTATCTCGGTGGCGGAAAGAAATAGCAGTCGCATCACTCTTAGCAACATGTGCAAGTTTGTTTGTCATCGCCATACTTTTTAAGCACTTCAGGAGACATAAATTGAAAAGAAAACTATTTTCCCTTGGCGCAGCCGCTGCGCTTGTTGCCTTATCACTCAACGTTCATGCCGCTGATCCGATCAAATTCGGCATGATGGCCGAGAGCACGGGCCCCAATGCAGAAGCCGGTGTCTACCAGATCAATGGCGCGAAACTCGCCGTTGAGGAAATCAATGCAGCGGGTGGTGTGCTGGGCCGCCCGCTTGAGCTGCGCGCAGAGGACAACCAGAGTACCAACCCTGGTTCCGTGCTCGCTATTTCAAAACTGACCAGTGGTGGGGACATGACCGCACTGATCGGTTCGGTGCGTAGCACGCAGATTCAGGCCGTCGCCCCAACAGTCGCCAAGGCAGGTCTGCCCATGGTGATTGGCGGCACGGATTACAGCCTGACACACGTCAACAACCCATGGATTTTCCGTGCACGCCCCAACGATGGATATTCTGCGAAAGTGATCGCTGACTATGGCGTCAACACACTCAAGCTGAAAAAGTGGGCCATCATTCATTCAACAGATGCCTTTGGTAATGGCGGTAAAAATAACCTAGTTGAATCTTTGAAAGAACTGGGGATCACCCCAGTGCTGGTGCAGGGTTTCACAAGTAACTCACAAGACTTCACACCAATCGTGCTGGCCATCAAACAGTCTGGTGCGGACATCGTCTCGAGCTACATCGCCAACTCGACGGACGTCGGTATTTTTGCAAAGCAATTGCGCCAGCTCGGTGTGAACGCAACCTGGGTCGGCTCACCATCGCTCTCGACAGATACGGCCATGAAGCTCGCTGGCGATGCGTTGTTTGATACCTATTCAATCGCAGACTACGCCGTGGAGTCCAGTCCTGAAACCAAAACCTATGCAGACAAATACAAAGCCGCCTACAAGATTGAAGCGGATCTGTATTCAGCCTGGGCTTACGATGCTGTCAAACTACTGGCGATGGCGATCACCAATGGTAAAAGCACCAAGCCCGAAGATATCCAGAAAGCCCTGCATGCGATTCAAGGCTACAAGGGTGTCGAAGGCACCTACTCTTTTGACAAGAATGGCGATGGCTTGCATGGCTACAACATTGTAAAAAATGAAAAGGGCAACATCGTGTTTGTTAAACATATCGATTTCGCACCTAAATAAACTGTCAGTGCAGCAATTGTTGTGCAAATCGGCCTACTCAATGCCAAGACAAAGAGTAGGCCGATTGCTTGAATAGGTTGACCGAGAGTGATTGGATGTATCGGTCGATTTTGTGAACGGTATGCGGCACAACGGCTGCAATTCGCCAGGCAGGCTTAGCCGCCTTCGATCCTGGGGATGAAAAAAACCTCACACCCAGGTGGAACAGCCTGGGTATAGACCACCTCATGAATGACGCCATCAATTGCGATGGAGGTTTCTTCTTCGAGGTGTTCCCCCAAACCAGGGTAGAGAGCGTTCATCGCGCTCAACACGCCACGTACGGTTTTAGCCGGTACGTTGAACTCTCGCACCCCGTTTGTATAGCGACGACTGAAACCGCCGGTCAGCATGACCCGGACGGTTTGTGGTTCAGTCGTTTCAGCCGCCATGTTTGGCATCGATCGCTGCCAGCACCTTTGGAGGTGACATGGGCAACTCTGTCAGTCGACAACCTGTCGCCATGTAAATCGCATTGGCCATGGCTGCCATAGGCGGCACGATGTTTGCTTCGCCAACGCCTTTCACGCCAAAGGGATGAATAGGATTAGGCACTTCGACAATTACGGCTTCGATCATGGGCAAGTCTGAAGCAACAGGAATCCTGTAGTCCAGAAAGCCCGCATTCGACAAGCGACCATTTTTGTCATAGATGTACTCTTCGTTCAGCGCCCAGCCGATCCCTTGCACCACGCCACCCTCGATCTGTCCTTCAACATATTTTGGATGAATCGCACGACCAACGTCCTGGGCTGCGACAAAGCGCAAGATCGTGACCTTGCCTGTATCGGGATCGACTTCGATATCGCAAAACTGGGTCGAAAATCCTGGGGCATTACCACCCGCATTAATCGAAGACTCCACACCAATCGGGCCGCCCGTCACCGCGCGCTTGGCGGCAATCGCCTTGAGTGACAAGGGTTCAAAATCACCGACGCTACTATCGAGGGGTCTGGCATAGCCATCTTCCCACACGACGCCCGTGACATCGACATCCCACATCAGTGCCGCACGCAGCCTCAGTTCGTCAATGATCTTGTTGCAGGCTTCTACCACCACCATTCCAGTGGCGAAGGTGACGCGCGAACCACCCGTCACATGGTTATAGCCAATGGAGGCGGTATCGGCAACCGTTGAGCGTACGGACTCATAGGGCACGCCAAGCGTTTCGGCAGCCATCAGGGCCATGGAGGCGCGCGACCCCCCAACATCCATCGAACCTGTCGCAATCACCACCGTGCCATCTTCGTTGATGTGCACACTGGCAGTTGACTCACCACCACCGTTGAACCAGAACCCGGAGGCCACACCGCGCCCCTGGTTCTTGCCAAGTGGTTTGTTGTATTCAGGATGATCAAGCAGTGCCTGAATCGTCTCCGCGTAACCGTCATGAGAATGCTTGGGTCCCCAGGAAGTGGGTGAGCCTGCCTTGACAGCGTTTTTGAGCCTGAGCTTGAGTGGATCCATCCCGATCTTGGACGCAAGCACATCGAGCACACTCTCAACAGCAAAGGCCGAGATGGGGGAACCTGGTGCGCGGTATGCCGCCGACTTGGGTCGATTGCTCACCACATCCAGACCCACTGCGCGGGTATTTTCAATGATGTAGGGCGCAAAGCAACACATCGTCGCATTCATCACGGGCGAGCCTGGAAAGGCGCCAGCCTGAAATTTGAACAGTCCATCTGCAGCGACGATCGTGCCATCTTTTTTGACACCGATCTTGACGGTCATGGACGAACCAGATGTCGGACCGGTTGCCTTGAATACGTCCTCGCGGCTCATCATGAGCTTGACGGGGTGACCGGTACGACGTGACAGCTCAAGCGCAATCGGCTCGACATAGACCACAGTCTTACCACCAAAACCGCCACCAATTTCAGCAGGATGGACCAGCAAGTTGCTCAGGGGTATGCCAAGTAATTTTGCAGTGTAGGCGCGCACCACAAAATGCCCCTGGCTCGAGGACCAGAGTTCGGCTTGTCCATCGGCACCGTAACGTGCCAGGCAGGCATGGGGTTCGATGTAGCCCTGGTGAACGGGTGCCGTTTTGAAATGCATTTCAACGACTTCGTCGGCGGAGGCAAAACCAGCTTCCAGATCACCCACCCGGAATTCAAAACGCTTGGACACGTTCGAGGGTTTGGTGGCTGCGGGTTCCACGCCACGCGTCTTCATATCGGCGTAGAGCAAGGGCGCATCTGGAGCCATGGCTTCATCGACATCAATCACATGAGGAAGGATTTCGTAATCGACCTCGATGAGTTTGATTGCCTGCTCAGCGATGGCGCGTGTCGTCGCGGCAACCGCGGCGACGGCATGGCCTTCGTAGAGGACTTTTTCACGCGCGAGAATATTGCGCGTCATGTGCCAGTAATTCACGGCTACGCGTTCCGGACCGACATAGTCAAAAGGCTGCTCAGGCAGGTCTGCACCCACGATCACGCATTTGACACCAGGCAAGGCCAGCGCCTTGGCAGTATTGATCGAGCGAATATTTGCATGCGCATGGGGTGAACGCAAAATTTGCGACCACAACATGCCAGGCAGTGAATAATCGGCACCGTACTGCGCGATACCCGTCACTTTTTGAACGCCATCGGGACGAACCGGACTGGTTCCTACCACTTTCATTTCTTTGGGGGTGTGTTGAGTTTGAGTCAGCATGTTCAGGCTCCGCGCATTTCACGAGCAGCGGCAAGCACTGCTTCGATGATTTTGTTGTAACCAGTGCAACGGCAAAGATTGCCGGCTAGCCAGAAACGCACTTGCTCTTCGGTTGGGTCAGGATTGCGCTCGAGCAATGCCCGCGCTGCAATCAAAAATCCCGGTGTACAGATCCCGCATTGCAGCGCGGCATGTTCTAGGAACTTACGTTGCAACACATGCAACTGTTGACCATCGGCCATGCCCTCGATTGTCTGGATGCTCTTGCCATTGGCTTCGACTCCCAGAACCAGACAGGAACAGACAAGACGCCCATCGACCATCACGCTACAGGCTCCACAATCACCTGTTCCGCACCCTTCTTTGGTGCCGGTCATATGCAGATCATCGCGCAAGACATTTAAAAGCGTCTGCTGGGTTTCACACAAGAACTCAACTGGGTCACCGTTAATCACGGTGGAAACATGATGCTTAGACATTTAATTGATCCCCTTGGCTCGGTTCAGGGCCACGATTGCCGTACGGCGAGCCAGCACACCTGCAACTTTGATTCGGAACGCTTTGGTTCCACGTTTGTCATCGATTGGACGTGCGGCAGCACTGGCGGCCGCGGCAAGCTTTGTCAGCGCAGCCTCATCGACCGGGGTGCCGATCAGCGCAGCCGCTGCCTCAGGCACCACCAGCGCACGTTCTGCCACGGCACCGAGCGAGACGCGTGCGTGCGTGCAGATGCCATGTTCGTCGAGCGTCAAATTAATACCGCATCCAACCACAGCAATGTCCATTTCGGAACGTGGGGTAAAGCGAATGTATGCATCGCCCGAGCGCGGAGCACGTTCAGGCAGGTAAAACGAAGTGACCAGCTCGCCTTTTTCCAGGGTCGTTTTACCCGGACCGGCAGCAATCTGCTCAACAGGAATATCACGACGACCTTTAGGTCCTACGACGCTGGCAATCGCACCTGCCGCAATCATCGCAGGCACGGTGTCAGCCGCAGGTGACGCGTTGCAGACGTTACCGCCCACTGATGCGCGACCCCTTACCTGAACCGAGCCCACCCAGTTACAACCATCAATCACACCTGGCCACGTCTTTGCAAAAGCTTTGTTTTCGACAAGATGCATACAGGGCACGGCTGCCCCAAAACGGTAACCGCCATTCTCAATCTTGACTGAGGTCATCTCGTTGATGCCTTTGACATCAATGACCATCTCTGGCTTGGACATCCCCGATCGCATCTGAATAAGGAGATCGGTGCCGCCGGACAATATTTTTGCCAGACCTTGTGACCCGGCAAGCAGCGCAGAAGCTGCCTCAACCGTCTGTGGTGTTTCAAAACGTATTTCGCTCATCTCGCATCCCTGATCATTTTTATCCAACTCCATTTATACCTAACGGATAATTGATTCTATTCTATATATAAAGTAAGTTAAAACACGTTTGTCCCTAGAGAGAACTATTTAATGAATCCAGCCATCGAAGCCCAATTTAACCCTCGCACCACCGTGCCGGATGTCGATATCTACACTGTGCGGGGCGACAAACTCAGCGAACAAGCGCGCCAGCGCTACCCATTCGAGGCGAATGTTCGTTATGGAGACGGCCCACTGGCCACGCTTGACTACTTCCCCGCCTCGCGTCCAGGACGACCACTTGTTGTGTTTTTGCACGGCGGATACTGGCGTGCGCGCGACAAAGACAACTATACCTTTGTGGTCGAAGGCCTTATTTCAGCAGATTGTTCGGTTGTGGTCATGAATTACGACCTCTGTCCGGCTGTCAAACTCTCAGAAATCGTGCAACAGGTAAAAGATGGCTTTGAGTGGATAGCGAATCAATCCGGGCGATGGGACTTTGACCCTAAGCAAATTTTTGCATTTGGTCACTCCGCTGGTGCGCATCTGATTGCAGCCATTCTGGCGCAAACCGGTGAGTCTTATCAGCTGCCTAAAGGCATTATCAAAAAAGCCTACCTGATCAGTGGCGTATATGACGTCGCCCCCGTTCTGGAGATGTCAATCAACGCAGAAATCCGGCTACTCCCAGAGGAAGTCGAGGCGATGAGCCCCCTGAACTTCAGTTTCGATCCTGAGACAGATTATGAAGTGTATGCCGGTGGTGGCGAACCCAGAGACTGGATTGCTGAATCGAGCCGTTTTGCCGAGCATTTGAGTAAAAACGGCTGCAAGGTTTACCATGCGACTCTGGATAATCTGAATCATTACTCCCTGATGTTTGAACTCGAAACACCTGAGGGACTGCTTGCACATCGCATCCGGCAGGATGTGCTGACGGTTTGAGGGGATTGAACGCGCAGCAACTGCGTTCATGCTTATCGCAACATAACAATAAAAGAGATGGGCTCACTGCCGAGGCTATCTCCGCCAAGAACAGAACGATACAAATGCTTTCCCCTAAAAAAATAATACAGACAACACGAAAAAATTCCCCTATCAGGCCGTCTCAGATACATGGCATCCTGGCCATCAGAATTTTTCTGATTTTTGCTTCAGGCTATTTTTTATCCTACGCCCTGCGCACGGTGAATGCAGCACTGGCACCCATGCTGGCCGCAGATCTACATTTATCAGCGGGTGCACTGGGCTGGCTGACCTCAGCCTACTTCCTGGCTTTTGCTGCGATGCAAATCCCAGTCGGCATCTGGCTCGATCGCTATGGTGCACGTCGTACAGAGGCAGCCTTACTGGTCGTCGCGGCGATCGGCGCCAGCCTCGTTGGGATGGGGGAATCACTCTGGTCAATTTCCCTGGGGCGTATTCTGATTGGCATGGGCGTCGCACCCTGCCTGATGGCGCCTTATGCTTACTTTCGCCGCTGCTTCGCGCCCGCACAACAACCTCGGCTCGTCATGGGGATGCTTCTGATTGGCGCAGCAGGTGCGCTAGTTGCGACACAACCTGCGCTGACATTTGCTAACGCAGTCGGCTGGCGTCAGTTTTTTTTCATCGCTTCAGGGTTGTTATTGCTCAGTGCTTCGGGAATATTTTTTCTGACGACCGATGCGGATCGACAGGCGCACAGCACGACCGGCCAGAATGCTAAAAAAACAGATTTCCTGACACTCTCTCGCCACCCCGTGATGCTGCGCTGCATCCCTGTCTGCATTTTTACCATTGGTGGTTTTGCGGCACTACAAACATTGTGGGCGGGGCCGTGGCTCACCGCTGTGCTCGGCATGCAACCTGAGCAGGCAAGTATGGTCTTGCTCTATTTGAATGCCGGCCTCATGGTCAGTTATCTAGTGATGAGTACGGTCAGTCCGTGGCTGGTGCGCTCGGGTCTGAGTCTGTTCAGGCAATCGATGATTGCACTGGCCTGGTTACCAATGGTTTTTGCACTGATGGTCTGCTGGCAAGGCCCACTCTCCTGGATTTGCTGGCTATTACTGGCCCCAGTAATCCCGGCCATGTATTTATTGCAGACACAGACTGCCCTGGATTTTCCTGGACATGTGGCGGGCCGCATTCTCACCACCTTCAATCTGATGACATTCGCAGGCACCTTCCTGGTTCAATGGGCAATAGGTCTGGCAGTTGATGTGTTCATCTCTCGCGGCTACTCGCAAGCCAACTCACTCAGACTGGCCTTTGCAGGCCTCGTTGCCTTGCAAGCAGTCAGTCTGGTGTGGTTTGTGTTCTGCCACAAAAAGAAAACGTCAGTCGCTGCCAGCTAACCCTAAGCGTTCGATCATCTGTTTTTCACTGGCAAAGCTCGCTTTGGCGAATGCGGTGTATTGGGCCGTATCCATGTAAATCACAGACTGATCATATTGCTTGAATGCATTCTGGACAGCAGGGTCATCCAAGGTTTTTTTGAACGCATCGTGAATAATTTTGACCACAGCAGGATCCATGCCACGCGGTCCGCACACGCCAAAGGGCGAGTCGGATACGGTCTCATAGCCCAGTTCATTCAGTGTTGGTACATCAGGCCAGCGTGTCGTGCGCTTACTGCCATAGGTTGCTAGCAGCCGGAGCTTGCCGGCATCAACCATCGGCCCCCAACCCGTCGAGTCACTGGTGGCCATCACATGCCCCCCCATCACAGCCTGCAAACTTTGCGCATTGCCTTTATAGGGAATGTGGGACAACTTAATTCCCGCGCGCTGGGCGAACTCCTCAACCGCCAGATGTGGGCTGGTGCCCGTGCCCGGCGTGGCGTAGCTGAATTTCTCGGGATTGGCCTTGGCAAAAGCAATCAGATCTTTAATGCTTTTAATGGGAGAATCCTCGCGCACTACGAGTCCAAAGGTATACCCCGTCAAACAGATAATCCAGGTAAAGTCATTGAGCGTGTCGTACTGCACCTTTTGCATATGCGGAATACGAAAAGCGCCAACAGGAATTTGAGCCAGTGTGTAGCCATCAGGTTTGGCGTTCATGAGCTCAATACCGCCAAGCATGCCGCCCGCTCCCGGTTTGTTTTCGACAATGATGTTCTGATGCAGGATTTTGCCAGCACTCTCGGCCAACGCACGCATCACGATGTCTGTGCCGCCTCCTGCAGGCCAGGGACAAATATATTTGATCGTTCGGCTAGGATAGGACTCTGCACGGACCAGGCCCGGTACAAGCGAGGCGGCAGCGATTGCCGTGGTTGATGCAAGAAAACTGCGACGATCTGCCATACTTGTCTCCTACCTTCTTCAATGAGGTCAGTGGTGGCATGGTAAATCCCCATTTGCTGCTTGGCAAGCGCGGCTGTATGCTGCCGACAGGTTGCGTCGTGCGTAAGAGATCATTTGAGCCTGCGCAGACCAGTTAATCGAGACTAAAGACAACAGAAAAATGAAAAATATCAAACAGCTGATGGCAGCATGCCTGATGGCCGTGGTTTCCACGACCTGTGCCGCACAAACCACACAAAACGCACAAACATATCCCAGTAAACCCATCCGCTGGATCGTGCCATACACACCTGGCGGCTATACCGACAATGTGACACGCATGGTCACAGCGCGTTTGCAAACCTTGCTCGGCCAAACCATTATTGTCGAGAATAAACCTGGTGCCAATTCAATCATTGGTGCGGATATGGTTGCAAAAGCTGCCCCAGATGGCTACACCATGCTGACTGTGATTACTGCGCATGCAGCGAATGCAACCCTGTACGATGGCCGCCTGCCGTTTGATTTTTTTAAAAATCTGGCACCGGTCTCGCTAGTTGCTGTCTCGCCACTCATCCTGACGGTGAGCAAAGACTTTCCCGCAAAAAATATGGCAGAACTCATTGCCTACGCCAAAGCGAATCCAGGCAAAGTCTCCTACGGCTCGTCTGGTGTGGGCTCCGCCGCGCACCTAACCTCTGAACTACTGAGCCATACCGCCGGCATTGAGATGGTGCATATTCCCTACAAAGGTACGGCGCCGGCTGTCGCAGACTTGATGGCAAACAACATTCAGATGCTGATTGACGTTCCGAGTTCCATGATGACCCACGTCAATGGTGGCAAGGTGCGCGCGCTTGGACTGTTTGCACAAAATCGGCTACCCGTCGCACCAGAAGTCCCGACGATCGCCCAGTCTGGCGGACCTGCGATTGACTCCTCAAGCTGGGTCATGTTCCTCGCACCCGGAGGCACGCCTCAGGACATTCAGCTCAAACTTGCACAAGCGGTAGAAGAAGTCGTACAGTCTCCCGAGATGAAAGCAAGGTTTGCAGAACTTGGCATTATTGCCGTTGGCAGCATGCCAGGCGAAACCACAAAATTCCTCAAAGAGGAAGTCAAGAAATGGGGCGACGTCATCAAGACGGCAAATGTAAAAGCAGAATAGATCATTGCTTTTCGAACAGGAATTGATTGTTTGACTGTAAAAAAAATAATCATTGTCACACCCGCCAAAGCGGGTACGTTGCATGGCAATCGTGCAACTGCCGAGCGCTGGGCCGCACACCTGACCCAACGTGGCTATCAGGTCGAAATCGCTACGGCTTGGCAGCACGGCGATCAGGACCTGATGATCGCGCTGCATGCTGTGCGCAGCCACGCCGCGATACAGGCATGGAAATCCCACAGCCCAGCAAAACCGCTTGTACTCGTCATGACAGGTACGGATCTATACCGTGACTTGCCTCAAGGCAGTCTGCAGGCACATCTATCGTTAAAGCTTGCCGATTGCATCGTCGTACTCCAGGGTGAGGCACTCAAGGTCATTGCCCAGGAATACAGACTGCGTACACGCGTCATTTTTCAATCCATCGTCCCTGGGCATACGCTTTACCGCCATGCGCGTTGTTTCCTGGTGACAGTCATCGGTCACCTGCGCCCAGAAAAAGATCCTTTTCGTATCAATGAGGCCTTGCAGTACATACAACCAGACAGTCGCATCCACGTCGTCCATCTTGGCATGGCGATGGATCATGACATGTCTGCCCAAGCACAACAATATGCCAAGCAGGATCCACGTTACGTCTGGCTCGGAGAACGTCCACATCGCGATACGATGCGCTGGCTCGCCAGCAGTCACCTGATGGTGATTTCAAGTGTGATGGAAGGCGGCGCACATGTTGTGTCAGAGGCGATCGCGCTAGGCATTCCAGTGATTGCCTCTGATATTGATGGCAATCGTGGCTTACTCGGCGCGGACTACCCCGGTTTGTATAAGGTAGGTGATGGTGCGGCACTTGCAGCACTGCTTGAACGCGCAGAATCCAATCCAGCGTATCTCGAAAGTCTCAAGACTGCGATTCAGCTGCGACAACCACTCATTACCCCAGAGCGAGAATCGGCAGCGATCTGCGCAATGATCGAGGATCTCAGCGCACAGAGCTCATACATCGGAACAGACACCTCGCAACCTGATGAATGATGCTTGTTGAGTGATGACGGATACCTATGGCGAGTAATGAAAAACGCTCAGGCGCAGGCATAGAACACGGCAAACTGTCGGGCGGGATCGGTCCAGAATTGTGAAATAGAAAATCCAGCCTGTGCGAGCATCTCTGCAAAAAAATCCGTCTGGTACTTATAGCTGTTTTCAGTATGAATCGACTCACCTGAAGCAAAAAATCTCTGTCCGGCAGGATGACCATCGCCTTGCGGCCAATGCACGGTTAAGTCTCTACGCGCATACAAGTGCATTTCAATACGCGATAACGCCTCATTAAAAAATGCATCATGCCCCCAGTCAGCCAGGTTAAAGTCACTCCCCAGCAGCCGGTTAATATGCGTGAGCATGTTGCGATTAAAGGCGGCAGTCAGCCCGAGCTCATCGTTATACGCTGCACGTAGCACCGCCGTGTCTTTGACAAGATCCACACCAATCAGCAAACCGCCCTCAGTTGAATCATTGTCCTGCACGACAAGTTCTCGCATCTCTTTCATCAACTGCACGGCTTGATCCGGATCAAAATTCCCAATCGAGGAGCCGGGATAAAAGCAGACTCTTTTCCCACCACTTAAATTTGACGGCAGTGCAATAGGCTTGGTCAAATCCGCGCCAAGGGCCTGCATACGAATGTCAGGGAAGCTGGCACGCATTTCATCGAGCGCCTGCTCGAGAAACGTTGCAGAGATATCAACAGCCACATACTGTTTGGGCTGCATCGTGACAAACAAATCACGCGCTTTATGGCAATTGCCAGCCCCCAGATCGATCAGCACCCCGACTTCGCCTAATGTCTGGGCGATCTCCCTGCTATGCAAGCGCATCAGGCTCTGCTCTGTGCGCGTAGGATAGTATTCAGGCATCAGGGTAAGGAGTTCAAACAGACGGCTCCCTACGTCATCATAAAAATATTTTGGCTCGATTTGAGGCGGCTCTGCTAACAAGCCTTTAATAATGGACTGAGTAGACATCGTGCCTCTTGGATAAATCCGGTTTAGCCTGCTGCGTGAATCTGCAGGCGACGCATTTTTGAACTGATTGCATCAACAATCATCACCAAACCAAACATTGCGATCATGACCGTCGCGGCCTGCGGTTCGTGTAATAAAGATAATTCGTAATACAGAATCTGACCTAGACCACCCGCGCCAACAAAGCCAAGAATTGTCGCCATCCGGATATTCATCTCCCAGCGATACAAGACATAGGACAATAACTGTGGCGCAGCATCAGGCAGCGTTCCATATAAAAAAGCAGTCACGGGCCCCGCCCCGCTCAGTACAAGCGCACGCGCGGGCGCCTGCGACCGATTCTCAAGCGTTTCGGCAAACAGCCGGCCCAGCACGCCGATCGTGTGTAAGGCCAGAGCAAGCGTGCCGGCAAAGGGACCGAGTCCAACCAGCAAGACCATCAGCGTGGCCCAGACAAGTTCGGGGACCGCGCGCAGAAAATTCAATATCAGTCGCACCGCTTGCTGAGCAGGTCTGCCAAAACGATTCGCAGCAGGTAAGGCTAGTAGCAGTCCAAACACTGCCGCCAACAGCGTAGCAATCGCAGAAATGGCCAAGGTTTCAATTGTGCCTTGGGCGACCTTGGTGATAAACCCTGCGCTGAGGTCTGGTGGAAAAAACCTCCCAACAAATCCGCCGATACTTGACATCGCGCGAACAGTGAACAAATCCAGGGGGTTGAAAGCGAGGTAATAAAAACTGGCGAATACGACGGCAAGGATCAGTGCAGTGACAGCAATACCCAGCAGGGGCAATGCGGGTTTAGGCAAGTTGGCGGCGGACACGGGGCTATTCATGCCAGTAGCTTCCTGCAAAAAAAACTGATCGCATCAGCCATCAGCACCAGGATTAAAAACACAATCACGATGCTTGAGACCTCACTGCCATTGAGCATTTTCATCGACTGATCCATGAGTTGTCCAAGACCGCCGGCGCCCACAAAACCCATGATGACCGAAGCACGCACGGCACACTCCCACCGATAGATGGTGTAGGAGGTCAACTCCTGTGCCGTACCGGGCAACAGACCATATAAAAAGGCCATCCCGCGACCACTGCCCGCCAACAACAACGCACGTGCAGGCCGTGTATCACTGGCCTCGAGAATCTCTGAATACACCTTGCCCAGCATGCCTGAATAGGTAATGGCTAAGGCGAGCACACCTGCAGCGGGACCAAGCCCAAACACCCGCACGAGCAACAGCGCCCAGACGATCTCAGGTATCCCGCGCAAAAATAAGAGCAACAGTCTTGCAATTGTCCGAATCCCCTGTCCGAGCCTGCGTCCGGGTCCCGGGCCCAATCGTGAAATCGACAGGCTATGACTGAGCAGCAGCCCCAGGGGCACAGCCAGGACAACCGCCAGCGCAATACCTGCGGTGGCCATCGCAAGTGTCTCTATCACCGCCTTCAGGAGCAACAACAGAAAATCCTGACTGGTCTGAGGTGGGAAAAATTGTTTGAGAAAATTCCCAAACACCTCAAGATTATTCGCCTCGAAGATGACCGCGGGATCAAACTGAGCGATTCTCAATAGCGGCCAAATAATCAACAGTGCAAGCACGAGCGAGGTCAAACGATGACGCGCAGCGGGATCTCGGCGTACAGGTTGTTGCATCTCGCTAGACTCCACAGGACCTTGATCGAGTGGGTGCAATGCCATTCTGAATGTTTGACACATCTGTCACGCCCTGCACAGGGATGACATTTGACTCCGAAGCATACAAATCCAGTAGTCGTTCGGGACTGACCTCGTCAGGCGTGCAGTCAAAGGCGATTTCACCCGATTTAACACCAACAATCCTGTCAAACCACTTCAAGGCAATATCCACCGCGTGCAAACTTGCGACAAACGTCACACCGCGCGCGGTCGCCGCCCGATGCAGACTGGCGATTGTGGTGTCTGAAAGCGTTGGATCCATCGCTGAAACAGGCTCATCGGCAAGAATCAAATCGGGGGACTGATACAACACACGCGCAACACCGACGCGTTGTAACTGACCACCCGACAATTCATCACACCGGTTAAAGATTCGATCCGAAATCTCGAGCTGTTCAAGAACCTCCCAGGCACCCGCGATATCAAGCGGATAGAGCAAAGAAAGTAAGGCGCGCGTACTCGACCACTGTCCGAGCTTGCCGGCCAACACCGCCGTCACGACACGCTGTTTAGGCGGCACGGGTGCTTGCTGATGCACCATGCCAATGCGCGCGCGAAGCTTGCGCAAGTCCTTCTTGCCCAGCGACCAGACAGCTTGCTCACCAATGGTGGCCGATCCCTGCGTCGGACGCAAAGCAGTCGCGAGCATATTTAGCAAGGAGGTCTTACCGGCACCAGAGGGGCCGATAATCGCGATTTTTTCGCCGGGCTTGGCTTGTAAGGAAATATCCTTCAAAGCACACTGCCCATTCGCATGGAGCAGTGTGACGCGATTGAGCGTAAACCCAAGACTCACTTGATCAGTCCGGCAGAACGAGCGGCCTTCTCAATCCCGTCATAGTTCGAGGCTTGTGTCGGAATGAATTTTGAAGCACGCTGCAAACTGAGCAACTCTTTTTGGCCTGCATCGGACGCATCAAGCTTCAAAAAAGCATTGGTGATTTTTTTAATGAGCGCAGGATCCAGATTGCCACGTACGGTCCAGTTGTAATCAAAATACTCTGGCGTGGTGTCGAGAACCCGGACTTTCTTCGCATTCTCGTTGCCTGTCTCGACCAGCTTATCCCACACAGAAGCATTCAAGACACCAGCCTGGGCTTTACCGCTGGCAACAAATGCCACCGTCGCATCGTGTGCACCAGAGAACGCCACATTTTTAAAGTCTGTGTCGGGATTGATGCCTGCTTGCATTAAATAAAAACGCGGCATCAAATGTCCAGAGGTTGAGGACGGTGCACCAAACACAAAGGTCTTTCCCTTCAGGTCAGCGAGGGTCTTGGCATCACTCGCAATCGGGACGATATAGCGACTGGTAAAAATTTCGTCTTCTTTACGCTGCACGATGGGAATTGCGGTGCCATTGGTACGGATCTTTGCCTGAACAAAGGTAAAGCCGCCCAGCCAGGCCATATCGATCTTATCGGTGGCCAGGGACTCTACCACTGCTGCGTAGTCCGTAACAGGAATGAACTCAACCGGCATGCCGATTTCTTTTGCAAGATATTCGCCCAGGGGTTTGAATTTACGCTGTAGCTCTGTAGGAGATTCATCCGGAATGGCCGACACGCGCAGGACCGTTTGTGCATGTGCGACAGGCAGGACCAGCAGGCAGGCCAGGTAAACACCCAGCCGACAGACAAAGCGGCTGAAGGTGTTTTGTAATTTTTCTGAATGTGAAGTCATTTTTGAACGTGAAGTTATTTCCGAACGTAAAGTCATTACTGGACGTGAAGTCATGATGAACCTTGAAATGTGAAGTCTTGCAATCGATACGAATGCCGAGTCTTGGTGAATAATCACCATAAAAATGAACAATCACTCAATCTGCCTAGCGAACAACCACTCCTGAGCCAGCGGTTACGACACCGATCTTGCGTGCATCTTCAAAGCCATGCTTTTTGAATAGCTCAAGCACCGCTTGCTCCGACTCTGGCGAACAGGCAAGCAACAAGCCCCCGCTGGTTTGCGGATCTGTCAGCAGATTTTTTTGCCAGTCCTCAATCCCGCTATCCAGTTGCACTCCATCTCCAAAGCCAGTCCAGTTACGTGCTGAAGCGCCCGTCACGATATTTTGTCTTGCAAACTCGACTGCCTGCGGAATCAGCGGAATATCCTTCCATTGCAACTGGGCCTGGACCTTTGCACCGCGGCACATTTCTAGCAAATGTCCTGCCAGCCCAAACCCAGTGACATCTGTCAATGCATGCACACCCGGCATATCAGCCAGAGCAACTCCGGGCGTATTGAGTTTAGTGGTGTAGCGGATCATCGCCGCATAACCCTCGTCGGAAAGCTTTTGCTGTTTGAGCGCGGCGCTCAACACACCGACGCCAAGCGGTTTACCCAGAATCAGGCTGTCGCCGACCTGTGCACCGCTATTGCGCTTGAGCTTATCAGGGTGCACGATACCCAACACGACCAGCCCATAAATCGGCTCGACTGTGTCGATAGAGTGACCACCCGCAATCGGAATGCCCGCTTCGGCACACACCGACTCACCACCTGCGGTGATCTTCTGGATGACCTCGACAGGCAGGACGTTAATCGGCATACCCAACAACGCCAACGCAAAAATTGGCTGCCCACCCATGGCATACACATCTGAAATCGCATTGGTCGCAGCAATCCGGCCAAAATCAAAAGGATCATCTACGATCGGCGTAAAAAAATCCGTTGTTGCGATAATGGCCTGATGTTCGTTCAGTTGATAAACCGCTGCATCTTCGTTGTTTTCACTGCCAGCCAACAAGGCCGCGGGCAAATTCCTGAAGGGCGATGCTTTAAGAATATCGCTCAGTACACCTGGAGCAATTTTACAGCCACAACCACCACCATGAGAAAGTGAGGTGAGGCGAATAGTTGAATGGGTCATTTTTAATTTTCCTTTAATTCGTAACGATTCAGATTTGCTTATTTTGCGCAGGTTCTGAATCCGCAAAAAATATCTGAACGTGCTTTCTGATAAAAATTTCGATAACCTGATCGCCGCATTCTGATTGGTGTCACCCAGCTCGCTCCACGCAGCACCTGGTAGGTCCCATCGAACCAGGGGGCAGAATAATCGCGATAAGGATCAGGCGAAAACCCCGCAAACGGCAGAAAAACAGATGAAGTCCATTCCCAGGCAAAGGAATCCGCAACTTGACCTGCCTGCCGGTGGGAGCTCTGTGCCAGACACTGCCACTCTGCCTCGGTCGGCAATCTGCGATTCGCCCATTCACAATAGTCCTGAACAAGATCATAGCTGAGATGCGTAGCAATCTCGTGCGGAGCAACCATCACCCATTGGTCGAAGTGTTTTTTAAACCAGCCTTGCTCGCGCCGCTCCCAGTAACGGGGCACGATCGGCGAATGACGCTGGTCCAGGTATTGCATGATTTCTCCTTGTGTGACCATACAGGGTGAAATTGCAAAAGGCTCCAAAGTCTGGCGATGTTGCCCTTTTTCGTTATCAAAGAAAAATCCGCCACCTGGCTGCGCAGCGAGCTCGATATCCTGGCGTTCAAAATACAAGTCACCCTGGATACGCAAACGTTGGTTCAGCGCATGCGCGTCAGCACTTTTTTGTGCAAACCGAGCTTTGAATTTTTCTGGCAAGGCAAACCCAAGAGTTTGTCGGGTATAACAAAAGGCCTCGTTATGCATGTCCTGGTGAAAAATCGCGAGCTCAATAAAGTACGCGCGCTCTGCATCCACTTTAGAGCTCAATAAACCCCGCGTGCGTTCATACACTTCGACCAGGTAGGCGCGCGTGCGTCCAAGATCTGGCAAAGAGAGCGACCACCTGCTGTCGTGCGCAATATCAGTCGAGTTGTACAAATGATCCGCATCAGACAAGCTCGAGGGACGCAGGACATCACCCTCGCGATGTACCCAGAATTCCTGGAACCAGGCTACATGCCCAAACTCCCACAGTGGCAGATTGACGCAAGGACTTGGCTCGACAGCAAGCATCGCCTGCGTCATATCGTCGATCAGACTCAAGGTATTGTCTTGCGTCTGATCCAGCCAGTCCCGGAGCTCCTGGGGCTGCGGATAAGGCGCGTAATCATTGAAGTCAGTCATTTAATTTCTGTCCGCGTAAAACTCTGTCCGCACTGATTGCTCGGCTCGGTTCGGCGCGCAACCCTTTGGGGACAAGCCAGCGCTCCTGGTACTCAAACAATGCATGCACAATTAGTGCAAGTGCCGCAGCAGGGATTGCACCAGCCAGCAACATCACATTATCGTTCAGTGCAAGTCCCTGGGCGATACGTTCACCAAAACCGCCAGCACCGATAAAGGCGGCAATCGTAGCGGTTCCAACATTAATAATCGCAGAAGTTTTGATACCTGACAAAATACTGCGCGAAGCGAGTGGCAGTTCAATATGCAACAGTCTGTAGAGTGATCCGAGCCCAAGCACCTGTGCCGACTCCTTGATTTCAGCAGATATGTCACTCAGTCCGGAATAAGTGTTACGCACAATGGGCAACAAGCCATAGAGCACCAGCGCGCAAATGGCAGGCGCAAATCCGATCCTTCCGAGCAGAGGGATAAATAGGGCAAAGAGTGCCAGAGAGGGAATCGTATGAATCACGCTGATTGAACCGAGTACAGGCTGCCGGATCACGTTGAACCGATACGCCAACACGCCAAGCGGTACACCCACGCAAATCGAAATCATCAGGGCACTCATCACCAGCACAATATGCTCACGCGTGAGTCGCCAGAAATCATCGGCAAACATCGTTTGCAGGAAATGCTGCCATGGGCTGACCGGGCTTGCGTGCATCGCGACATATCCTACCCCTGGCGTCGCGCTGGGATTCGCGCTGGGATTCGCGCTGGAAGTAATGCTGGGATTTGTGCTGGAAGTAATGCTGGGATTAGCGCTGGGATTGGCGCTATAGGTCGCACTAGAAGTCGTGATGCTGCGCGAGGTCAAATAATCCCGTGCAACCTGCCCCACACTGACTCTTCCTTGCTCAGCCTGGCTATTGAGCTTAATCATCTCACTCGCAGGTAATGCGTCTTCCAGAACGCCCAGGGCGGCCCAAGTGCGAGGCAATCGCGTGGGCAGCTCTGCGCGATACAGCAAGACCGCTTCATAGTCAGGGAAATAAGCCAAATCATCCTGCAAGATACGGATAGGGTAACGCTCAAGCATGGCATCGGTCGTGTAGGCATCCATGACGTCGACCTGTTTTGCATCGATTGCACCATAAATCAAGCCATGATCGATACCGCGCGGCGTCGGATAAGGCAAACCGTAGCGCGCTTTCAGACCAGGCCAGCCATCCTGGCGACCAATAAATTCCTGCGTCAAACCCAGTCTGAGTTCAGGATGATTTTTAAGGTCTGAAATCGTGAGAATATGGAGCTGTTCAGCCAGATCCTCGCGCATCGCCAACGCATAAGTATTGTTAAAACCAAGAGGAATACTCGCGGCCAACCCCAGTGGAGCGAGCTGCTGATTCATCTCTGCCAGACTCAGCGGAGTCGGACTATGAAGAATCTCACGCACGATCGTACCGGTGTACTCGGGATACAGATCAATCTCTGCGCTTTTTAAGGCAGCAATCAAGATCCCCGTGTTGCCCAGACCAGGGCGAAGCACAACACGCGCCTCCCCCACCTGCGTCGCAATGCGTGCGATGATTTCCCCAAGAATATACGACTCCGTAAACCGTTTGGAGCCAACGGTCAGGGTAGGTTCACCCCCCGTGACATGTGTCTCAGCAATCGCCTGATGGAGGGGGACGAACAGTCCCATCCATAAGCACAGCAGCATACGCAACCAGAGACTCATAGCGCGCCCTCTTGCACCTGATCACTGCGATGCTGCCAGGCAGATACAAATCGCTCCACGTAGCGCGTTGCAGGCCGATCCACCAGATCCCGAAACGTCCCATCCTGGACAATCTGGCCTTGATCCATCAGCACAAGTCGCCCGGCGAGTCGATCCGCTTCGTTCAGATCATGTGTCACGAGCACTACGGTTTTATTGAGCTTTCTAAACAATTCTTTTAATTCGTGCTGCAAGTCACTACGGACAATCGGATCAAGCGCACCAAGCGGTTCATCCAGCAGCAAAATCGGGGGATCCAACATTAACGAGCGCATCAGTGCCACACGCTGGCGCTGGCCGCCTGATAACTGATGAGGATAGCGCTGCATCAGGCTGAGTGGCAGCGAGACGAGTTGGCAGAGCGTGTCCAGGCGCTGCGCAAGCCAGGCGGCATCAAGTTTGAGGTAACGCCCAAGAATCAGCACATTCTGCGCCGCATCCAGATGTGGAAAGAGCCCACCCTGCTGCACCATGAATCCGATCTGTCGACGTAAAACCGACAAATCAGCTTGCGCAATATTGTGTTGGTTCACAAAAATCGCACCCTGATCAGGTTGAATCAGGCCACTGATCAACCGCAGCAGCGTGGATTTCCCCGAACCACTGGATCCGATCACCGCCGTTGTTGAGCCTTGCACAATGGTTAACGTGATGTTTTTAAGCTCAAACTCTTCACTTAACCGCTTTGAAACATCCAAAAAACGAATCAACCTGACTCCTGACTGCGTGTCTATCTGTATAGTTTAAGAGAGAGTGCCCATTGTGTGATGAAAGACCACAAAAAAGTGATAAATATGAACGAATTGAGCCAACTACAAGACGCGTTCGAACGAAACCAACTTCCCAATATAGTGGATTTCCTGACAACGCTTTTTCATGCTTTGCACAGGGATGAGCTATTCCCCATGGGTCTGGTCATGGTATTGATTCTCTTGCTGACACTTCACGGTATGTTTGTTCTCTTGCTGACTGTGATGTTCCACCGCGTAGTCAGCAAATATGTGAAACCTGGCAGTATATTTTTGGCGGGCTTGCTGTATTTTTTTGTGATCAATCTGATTTTTTTCAGTCATATTGTTGATATCCTGGTTTGGGCTTATGTGACGGTATGCATCCAGGCAATCCCGGGATCTATCGATGCGTTTTATTTTGCAGGCGAGATGTACACCACACTAGGTTACGGGAACTTCGCGGTCAATCCTGCCTGGCGAACACTGCCTGTACTGATTGCCATTTGCGGGATTTTTTCCTCGGCGATTTCAGGAGCAGCCCTATATTCCATGCTCAGCGCCTTCCTCGTCAGTCAAAAAATGAAAGAAACCTTGCGCGATATCAAGACACAATCAATTAGCGCTCAAAAGGATCACCTGACCGACACACAATGAGATAACCTGCAAAAACATGAGGCGCAGCGAATTACCTATGAATAAACCAACCGCAACCGTCCCAGCAGTTCCGATCAATCAGTCTGTCAGGCATCCTGCATTGGAGGCTAGAGGGTTAACTAAATTCTTTGGTGAAGGTCAGGCCAAGATGACTGCGGTTGATCAGGTGGAATTTGTCGCGCATTTTGGTGAGATGGTTTTCATCGTTGGGCCCTCGGGCAGTGGCAAGACTACGTTCCTGAGCATGGTATCGGGCATCCTGCGACCGGATGCAGGTACCGTATTCGTTAACGGCGCAAACATCTGGAATTTTGAGGCCAATGCCCTTGCGAACTTCCGATTGAACACGATCGGTTTTGTATTTCAGGACTACCACCTGTTTCCAAGACTCACGACCGTAGAAAATGTAGCTATCCCACTTATTCTCAAAGAGAAGGACTGGGATACGTCGTTAGCAGAAGCAAAAAAAATCCTGACTGTCGTTGGCCTCGAAAACAGGGCTGAGGTGCCACCATATAAACTCTCCGGCGGAGAACAACAGCGTGTGGCGATTGCCCGGGCAATTATTGGCAATCCCGACATCCTTGTTCTGGACGAACCCACGGCATCGCTCGATGGTGACACCGGAAGGATGATCATCTCATTCGTAAAAAAGGAGATTTTGACTGCGAATCGCTGTATTCTGATCGTGACGCACGACGCACGGATCAATGAGTTTGCAGACCGGATCGTACATATGGAAAATGGTCGGATTACCGGGTTCGACAAAGGTACAGAATGAATAAGAAAATTATTTTTGTGCTGGCCTTTCTGGGTGTATTCACGGGACTATTGACTGCCTATGTACTGAGTCAGCATGACAAACCCCAGCCCCCCCTGTTCAGTCCAATTAGCAGCCCCTTTGAGAATGCGATTTATGCCAACGGCATTGTAGAAAGTGTGCAAGGGGGAGGCTCGAACATCAACATCTATCCAGACGTCTCAGGCACGATCACGCATGTGTATGTGCAAGAGGGACAAAAGGTAGCAAGTGGCACCGTATTGCTCACGATAGACGACACGCTTCAACAGGCGACGGTCGGGCAAATCAAATTACAAGCCCAGGCTGCCGAAGCCACCTTCAATGAACTCAAGGCACAGCCTCGCAAAGAGGTGCTGTCCGTGGCTCAGGCTCAAGTCGAACTGGCACGCGCCAATCTCATGATTGCCCGCAATCAGTACGATAAACGCCGGGCAGCTTTTAATCTGAACCCCAAAGCAATCAGCAAGGATATTCTCGACTCCTCACAGGACGCGGTCAGTCAGGCGCAAGCCGCACTGGACCTCGCACGTAAGCAGCTTGATCTGACCCAAGCAGGTGCCTGGAGTTACGATATTCTCAATCAGCAAAAACAATTCGAGTCTCTCGAAAAATCTCTCCAAGCCTCCCAGGCACTCTTAGCCAAATATACGATCAAAGCGCAGAGCGATGGCATTGTTCTGGCAGTCAATGCCGCGCCAGGCAGTTATGTCTCTCCTCTGGGCATATTCAATAGCTATACCCAGATGGCAACGCCAATCGTTGTAATGGGAGCGTTGCAAGAAGTCCTGGCAGTCAGGTGTTATGTCGATGAGATCCTTGTTTCACGCTTGCCGCCTCCTGACCAGATGCAGGCCATGCTCATGATTCGAGGCACAGATATTAAGATCCCTCTTGAATTTGATCGAATCCAGCCTTACGTCTCGCCAAAGATCGCACTATCCGATCAACGCCAGGAACGGGTTGACCTGCGTGTATTGCCGATTATTTTCAAATTCAAGATGGAAAAAATTGCCAACATATATCCAGGTCAACTGGTTGATGTTTTTATAGGGCAAAAAAATGTCCAGCGCCACCACTAACGCACAGGCCGCACATAAGCTTGATCCGGGATGGACAGCCTCGATCTGTCAGCGCGGCATTGTTGTCTTTTCAACGCTTGCTTTATGCAGTTGCGCAGTCGGTCCTGACTTTGTCCGACCTGCTCCGCCTACCACCGAACGCTATACCGAACAAACGCTACCGAATCAGACCGTTGCTGCAGCAGGCACGTCGCAGCGTTTTATCTCTGGCGAGGATGTCCCTGCCGACTGGTGGAAATATTTTCAATCCGACGCGCTCAACCAGATTGTTGCTAACGCGATGAAAAATAATCCGACAGTCCAGGCCGCCCAAGCGAGTCTGCGACGCAGTCAGGATAATCTGCAGGCAGGCTACGGAGTGTTCTACCCCCAATTCAGCCTTTCGGCGAGCGCAGGCCGCTACCAGAATGCACCCATCCAGCAAGGATCAACGTCTCTGACCTCGATATTCAACCTCATGACGATCAGCGGGATGATCTCCTATGCGATCGATGTGTTTGGGCGTAGTCAACGTACAGTCGAAGGTCTCAAAGCCCAGGTGGAAAATCAGCGCGACCTGACGCAAGCCGCCTACATCACCCTGGCTGCCAACGTTGTCAATACAACGATCGCACGGGCCGCCTATCTTGCTCAGATACAGTCGACTGAAGAAATGCTCAAACTTGAACGTGAGCAACTTCAAGTCACAGAAGCTCAAGTCACCGCTGGCACCGTTCCTTTTTCCAACGTATTGACACTGCGCAGCCTGATTGCCAGCAATGAAGGAGCCCTAGCCCCGCTTCGACAAAAAGTCAGTCAGGCCGAACATTTGCTTGCCACACTCGAAGGCCTTGAACCCTCCGCAGTCAAACTGCCTGATATTGATCTGGCAGCACTGCATTTACCGACAAGCATCCCTGTCAGTCTTCCTTCGGAAATGGTCAGACAGCGCCCAGATATTCTCGCTGCGGAGGCACAAATGCACGTGGCGAGTGCAAACATTGGTGTCGCGACTGCAGCGATGTTTCCGAGCTTTAGTCTGTCGGGGACGTATGGTACGAGCTCCTCTTCCTTTGCCAACCTCACTCCAGACAGTCAGACCTTTTGGAGCATAGGTCCTAGCGCGTCGCTTCCAGTGTTTCAGGGTGGTGCACTATGGTTCGGACGGCAAGCAGCGATCGATGCTTTTGAGCAGTCGCAACAAACTTATCGTCAGACGGTACTGACAGCCTTTGCGCAGGTCGCTGATAGCCTCACTGCCTTGCAATACGATGCGCAGGCTGTCCAGGCTTTACTTGAGGCAAGCAATAGCGCAGATGAGGCGCTGAAAATCGCTGGAGTGAATTACCGTGCAGGACTGATCTCCTATCTGGATGTTCTGTTTACCGACATTCAGTTGCACCAGGCCAATATCGCCTTTTTACAGGCCCTTGCGCAAAGACATCAGGATACCGTCGCACTGTTCGTCGCACTCGGGGGTGGCTGGTGGAGCGCCCCGGGAGCCACCCGCGACAAGGCGCCTGACAAATGAAACATTCAGGGATCGTTCGCATTGGCTTCAAGCTCCTGGTCAATGACAAGGGCAAGTTCATGGCACTGCTCATCGGCATTACCTTCGCCGTATTTTTGATGGTTCAGATGACGGCAATGTTTGCGGGCATTTTGAATCGGGCCTATTCAACTGTCACCAATATCGGGGCCAACATATGGATCATGGATCCAGCTGTCAATACACCGACTAGTGCGATCCCAATGCCTGATTATCTGCTGGATGCCGCACGCAGTATGAAAGGAGTTAAGTACGCCATTCCCCTTTATGTTGGCGGGGCGATGGTCAAGCTCGACAATGGAACGTACCAGTCTGTCATTGTGATTGGACTGGATGACACCAGCCTGTTTGGTCGACCTGCGCTCAAGTCGGGCAACATCCAGGACTTGTATGCAGATAATGCCTTCGTTGTGGTCGACGATGCCGAGTTTTCAAAGATGGGAAATCCGAGTGTCGGGACACATTTTGAGCTCAACGATCACCGTGGCATGATTACAGGGATTGCCGAAGTTGCTGCGAATGGACTCAATGGTGTCCCGACCCTGTACACCACCTATAGTCGAGCAATTGAGTACATACCTACCACGCGGTTTACAACCTCTTATATTCTGCTGCAGCCGGTCTCACCTGCAGATATTCCTGCCATCAAAAAAATGGTCGCAGACTTAGGGTATGTCGCCAGAACCGAGGATGAATTCAATCAGCATATTGCCTCGTTCTATACCTATCAGACGGGCATCGGCACCAATATCCTTTTGATGACTATCATCAGCTTCATTATCGGACTGTCTATTTCAGGCCAGACTTTTTATTCCTTCATACTCGAAAATCTTGAAAAATTCGGCGCTCTCAAAGCGATTGGTGCACGCACTCAACAACTGATCTATATGATTTTATTCATGGCACTATTTACTGCCTTGACAGGCTATGGACTGGGCGTGGGACTGGTCACGCTCGTGATCACCTTTGCGCGTGCAAACTTACCGAACTATGCCGCCATGATTACCTACTGGAACCTGGCACTGGCTTTTTCCATGGTGTTGATCATTGCTGCCTTATCCAGCTATGTGGCCATACGTAAAGTCCTGAAAATCGAACCGTTTGAGATTTTCAGGGGCTAATAGACATTCGTCGGTTAAGTCAGGGGGTACTCATCGGGGGGGTACTCACTAGACAATCATCACGCCACCACGTACGCCCCGCTCGACGGTCCCATAGCGCTGAGCAAAAACGGGGGGTAAGATCCTCGCCTCGGGTGATGACAGCCATAACCGCAGGAGATGGCGCTTTTTAGCTGGTTCGGCATAATCTTCGAAGGCAGTACGATCATGCAACAGTGTGTGATTGTGCACAAACTGCATATCACCTGGTTCGAGTCGCATTAAAAAATTCAGCCGCGTATCATTGGATAAGCGATCAAAGCAATCCAGCGCCTCGACATGCAGCCCACTCAGTCGCATCGCCTCTGGAAACCGCTGCGCCGAATCGATGTACTGGCGTTGATAGATGGTGGACATCAGCCCTGCGTACCAGTTGAACACCGGAATTTCAAAATAAGGTTTGTACCCTGCTGGCACCTCTCCCCTGCGGTCTGTCGCAATTGGATCAAACAGTGCGGCCGCAAGCTGCGGATAATCACGGCGCATTTCGTTGTAAATAGTGTTTGACGAGACGAGCGCGGAATCTCCACCGGCTTTGGCTTGTTGCAGGCACAGCAAGCCTACGATGTCACAAGAGTCGGTATGAAATGTCTGACGCTCATGCGTCTGATAGATCCGTACATTCGGATCATCGGCCTGAAGCCCTATATCCATAACATGCCCCAGCACATCGCCCTTTGCATTTTGCTCACGGGGATTGCCCAGGTGTGCACCAAAGCCATAAAACACTGCAGCACTGATTTCAGTCGACCATGTCTGGACAGGAAGTGATTTGACCAGTGCAAAGCCAGGACCATGAATCAGGTGATCATGCAGGGTCCTCAGACGCGTGTGCAAGGTGGGCAGAACAAAATTCTCCCGATTAATCTGACGGACATCTGCATGTTGCTCCAGACATTGACGAGCCGCCTGCTCCAGCTCCCGAAGCTCGGAATCATTCAGTGCGAATTGCCAATCACCAGCAGCCTGGGCTTGTGGCCCAAACCAGGCGCTGGGGCTGTTTATATGTGGCGGAAGTTCATTGACGAGCATGGTTCACCCTGTTTACTTGTTCTAAGTTGTTTTAGCGCTAATATCTGCGAAAACAATCATATCCGAATCTCCAGAACGGACGGCCTGAGCAGGCCTCACTTATCGACCATGAATTTGCAACGTCTAATCCTGATCGTTTTCAGTTTGTTGAGCCTGCAGTGCTGGGCCGACGACTACCCGAGCAAACCGATTCGACTCATCGTTCCATTTTCCTCTGGTGGAGGTAATGATGCCGTGGCACGTGTGATTGCCCAGCAACTCACCACCCAGCTTAAACAATCCGTCGTTGTTGAAAACCGCCCGGGTGCGGGGGGCGCCGTTGGCGCTGAAACAGCCGCCCGCAGCACGCCCGATGGGTACACGCTGTTTTTAGGCGGCGTTGGTAGTCTGGCCGTCAATCCCAACCTGATTTCAAAATTACCGTACGACGCGCTCAAGGATTTTGATCCAATTGTATTGATTGCCTCAGCGCCCTCTGTACTGGTCGTGTATCCCGGACTGTCTGCCCAGAACGTCGCGGCGCTCATCGCACTGGCAAAAAAAGAGCCTGGCAAAATCAATTACGCCTCAAACGGTAATGGCAGTTCAGCGCACATCGCCGCCGTCATGTTCACCACCATGGCAGATGTGGATATGGTTCATGTCCCCTATAAAGGACTTTCGCCTGCACTCAACGACCTGCTGGTTGGCAGAGTGGATCTGATGTTCAGCAGTATCGTAGCCATCATCCCGCAGATTCAAGCGGGCAAACTGCGTGCACTGGCGGTGACCGGTACCCACCGCGCACCTTTGTTGCCTGAGGTCCCGACCATGGCAGAAGCCGGACTGCCTGATTATCAGGCGGGATCCTGGTATGGATTGCTCGCACCTGCCGGCACACCCGCAGCAATCATCCAGAAGATTCACGATGCGAGCATCCAGGTCCTTAAGCAGGAATCGGTGCGTGCACAACTCGCAACCGAAGGCGCCGAAGTACTGGGCGGCACGTCAGCTGAGTTCGCCGCACATATCCAGGCGGAATTTAAAAGAATGCAAACCGTGATTCGAGAAGGTCGAATCCAAATAGACTAAAGGAGTCAATATGAGCGAAGCGTCACAAGACAACACCTATACGCTAGGCATTGCCAAGTTTGTTTCAGGTCTGCAATACGAGGCGATCCCGCCCGAGGTGCGCGCACGCATCAAACTCCTGATTCTTGATTCGCTTGGTTGCGCGTTATATGGCTCGCACCTGGAATGGTGCCGGATTCTGCAGGACACCCTCACCCGCGTGGATCAGACGCGCGACTGCGCTATCTGGGGGACATCACACCGATTATCCGCACCACACGCCGCACTGGTCAACGGTACGGAAGTACAAGGTTTTGAACTCGACGACGTCCATCGCGCGGGCGTCCTGCACGTGGGAGCCGTCGTATTGCCTGCGCTCATTTCACTGGCCGAAACCCACCCCTCCATGACAGGACGGGATTTTCTGACTGCGGCAGTCGCGGGCTACGAAATCGGACCGCGCGTAGGTCTGTGCATGGGTCCCGAACATATTGGCCAGGGATGGCATTCAGGCGCTACGCTTGGTGTGTTTTCTGCAGCCGCAGGCGCTGCACGCGGGCTGGGTCTGAACGTAGACAAGACTGTGCACGCCCTGGGTATCGCAGGCACACAGGCTGCGGGCCTCATGGCCGCACAATACGGCGCGATGGTCAAACGCATGCACGCCGGACGCGCCTCGCAGAGTGGCCTATATGGCGCCCTGTTTGCCGAAGGTGGGCTGACGGGAATCATCAATGTGCTCGAATCTGAATATGGTGGTTTTTGCACGACCTTTTCGCGCTCGACGGATCGCTTTAACCTTGCAGAACTGACAGCAGGCTTTGGTGAAGTCTGGCAGACGATGGCCATTGCGCTCAAATTCTATTCTTGCGTCGGCAGCAACCACACCACGCTTGATGCAATTCGCGAACTGCAAGAGCAAAAACATTTCTCTGCGCACGATATTGAGCGCATCAAGGTACACGGCTCACAAGTGACGATGGATCACGTTGGCTGGAAATATCAACCACAGGGGCTCACTTCAGCACAGCTGAACCTGCCCTTCTGCGTGGCCACCTATTTACTCGAAGGCGACTGTTTTGTTGAACAATTCAACGACAGCATTGTGGCCGACCCTGCGCGCATGGCGCTTGCCGAAAAAGTCGATGTCTATCACGACGCAGACATTACAGGCCGTGGTGCGAAATTCCGCCATATGGTGCGTGTCGAGGTCGTACTCAAATCCGGTGAGACGCTCTCATGCACCAAAGAATATGCGCGCGGCAGCGAGCGTAACTTTGCAAGCGACGCTGACGTGATTGCAAAATTCGAAAAACTCGCCCGTCACGCATTGCCACAAGCACAAGTCGAAGCCTTACGTGACGCTGTGCTCGGGATGGATGAATTACCGAGTGCCCGTCAACTGGCTGAACTTCTCACCAAAAAATAAATAAGTGTCATTCTCATTTGCTAACGATATAGATTCTCATTTAGAATAACATATTGTTAGCTTTTGATTAGATTTGTCACATTTCTGTGGCATCCTCCATGCCATGTTTGTGACAGCTCGCCCTCCCCATCGCCTAAAGTATATTTGCAGTGTGATTAGCTTAATCATCGGGATGGTGTACGCCCCTGCCGGGCAGGCAGAAGAAAACGATTTTCAGTACTTCACAGGCAAGTTACAAAGTACTTGGGTATGGCAAAAACACCCAGGATTTGATTCTCCCTATTCTGGCCCATCGAGCCTGAGCGGGGATCCAGAAGTCGGTCATACCATTACTGCCACGGCCTTTCTGGGCGCTCGTCCCTGGAAGGGAACGGAGTTTTTTCTGGATCCTGAGGTTTCACAAGGCCTGCCCTTTTCAGGGCTACGCGGATTTGGGGGAATCACCAACGGCGAAGCCCAAAAGGCTGGCAGTCAGGACCCGGTCGCCTACTGGGCGCGTGCTTTTATACGACAGACCATTGGCCTGGGAGGGGGCACCATCGACCAGGAAGCCTCGTTCAATCAGTTTGCCGGGACTGTGGACAAGCGTCGCCTTGTATTTACTGGCGGCATTTACGCCATCACAGATATTTTTGATCAGAATGCTTATGCGCACGATCCAAAAACCCAGTTCTTAAACTGGGCCATGATGGATTATGGCGCCTGGGACACTCCTGCTGACGCACGCGGCTACACGCGCGGTCTAGCCATGGAGTACTACGGTGATGAGTGGGCGTTCAGGATTGGACGCAATTTATTGCCGGTTGAATCTAATGGTCTTCAGCTCAATGGGGACTGGTCCGGCTCCTATAGCGATAACGTCGAAATAGAAAAATCGTACGAAATTTTTGATCAACCGGGCAAACTGCGGGTATTAGGATTTCGGAATCAAGCGAACTTTGGCAACTTTAATGATGCGCTCGCTTACGCGCAAAAAAATGGTGGCACACCGGATGTTGCGAATGTACGCACGCTCCAGAGCAAGTATGGTTATGGAGTGAGTCTTGAACAAAGCATCACAGATAATATCGGTCTGTTTGCCCGCTATAGCTGGAACAACGGGCAGACAGAGGCCTATTCATTTACCGAGATCAACAATTCGGCAGTGATCGGTGTTTCGATTAAAGGTACGCAGTGGAGTCGTCCAGATGACATACTTGGATTGGCTTACGCGTCCAATGGCATCTCAAATGCCAATATCGATTACCTGAAGGCTGGCGGCTCAAACTTCTTTTGCGGCGATGGCGATATCAACTATCAGCGCGAAGGGATTTTTGAGATGTACTACAGCATGAAAATTAATTCAGTGCTGTGGGCCACCGCGGATTTTCAACGGATCAACAATCCTTGTTATAACGCCGATCGTGGTCCAGTCAATGTCTACACGGTTCGCATGCACTTTGAGTATTGATAAACCACCCAATAGTGTATTCACCAAACAATTGACTGCCCGGCATAATCAATAAACTGTGCGCCACTGCTCACGTTTAAACCATCCAAGGCAGTGAGCATGGATTCTGCAGCAACCTCTGGCTGCAGGCAGTCCTCTTGTTTAACAAAAGGTGTAGTGAGCGCTGAAGCCACCGTTCCGGGTTGCAGCGCGACAAATAGGGCTTCTGGCTTTTTGCGCAGGGTTTCGATGGCCGCGCACTGCAAGAACATGTTGAGTGCCGACTTGGACGCGCGATAACCATACCAGCCCCCCTTCTTGTTATCGCCGATGCTACCAACTCGCGCGGAAAGTTTGGCGTAGATCGCACGCTGTTTGCCATCGAGCAATGGCATAAAGTGCTTCATCACCAGCGCTGGACCAATTGCGTTGATCTGAAAACTGCGCATCAGACGCTCTGCATCCAGAGCTTGTAAACTTTTTTCGGGTCCCTGGCCATCGATCGTCAGCGCGCCTGTTGCATCGATGATCAACTGAAAAGGTCCATGGACTGCGACCGACTGCGCGGCAGCGGTAATGCTTTGTTCGTCTTCGAGACTCAAGGCCGGAACGCTCTGCCTGGATAACGCCGTCACCCGCCTGCAGCAGGCATCCTGCTCGAGCACACGCACAAAAGCAGAACCAATCGAGCCGGTCGCGCCGATCACAAGTGCCGAATACCCTGATCCTAAGTTTTTCATGAGGGTTTGTATTGTGTTGGACAGTAAGCCCGCATGACCTCTACACTGCGCAAAGCGCGGTGTTTGGTGGCACGTCCCGTCACACGTTCGCGCCACAATTTAAAAGAGGACAGTTTTAAATGCAGGCGCATCAAGGCAATCACCTCAGACTCACGCAAGCCAAAATTTTGCTTGATGGCTTCAAACGGTGTTCTGTCTTCCCACGCCATTTCTATCACTCTGGAACGATCCGCTTCATTTAACTGCACACGCATACCTTTATCCTGATAAAAAAATGACACCACAACATATCGCCATCATTGGCGCAGGCATCGCGGGCCTGAGCTGCGCCACGACACTGCAAGAAGCTGGACATACCGTATCCGTCTATGACAAAGGCCGAGGCATCGGCGGACGCCTGAGCACCCGGCGTAGCGATCTCTGGCAATGCGATCATGGCGCACAGTACTTTACAGCGAAAGACCCAGAATTTGTTGGACAAGTCGCACAATGGGAGGCTGCAGGTGTCGCCGCCCCCTGGGATCCCGTCATTCATGTGTATCGCGAGGGTCTGTGGTCCAAGCCAAATGGAACAATGAAACGATACGTCGGTATCCCCGGCATGTCTGCCCCTGCCCGCGCCCTGGCTCAACCGCTCAACGTCCAGACCTCCACCACGATCGAGCAACTCTTGCCGGTCGCCGACGGCTGGCAATTGAGCTCAACCGAGCACGGTCTGCTGAGCCCGCACTTTTCGCAGGTGGTGATTGCGGTGCCGCCTGTGCAAGCCGCAGCGATACTGGGTAACGCCAGCGAGATACTCACGGGTGTCGCACAAAGCATCGCCATGCAGCCATGCTGGACTATGCTGATGCAGTTCGACGCCCCACTGGCGCTGCCGTTTGAAGCGGCTTTCATCAATTCGGGGCCATTGAGCTGGATTGCACGCAACAGCAGCAAACCTGGACGCACCGGACAGGAAAGCTGGGTGATGCATGCTACACCCGCCTGGACACAGGCACATCTCGAAGAAAGCCCGCCCGCCATCGGACCCGCATTAATCGAGGCCTTCATTGCACTCGGCGGTCAGGCGCCAGCCTCGTGGTCCGCACACCGCTGGCGTTATGCGAGTTCAGATCCTGATATTTCGACCACGTCAGTGTGGGATCAGGATCGCAGCCTGGGCATGTGCGGTGACTGGCTCACCGGAGGCCGTGTTGAAGGTGCCTGGTTAAGTGGGCGGTCACTTGCCACAAAAATGTTATAGACTTTGGTCAGAACAACGGCATGCACATTCGGTGCATAAAATAATACGGAGCAAGACACAATGATGAAACTTTTTTATTCGGCAACGTCGCCCTACGTGCGTAAAGTTATGATCATCGCCCACCACCTGGGTGTGACGGACAAGATTGAAAAACTCGACGCTGCTGCCAGTCCGGTCACGCGTGATCGTAATATTGTGTCCTTCAATCCGCTGACCAAGGTCCCTGCGGCCATGACAGACGATGGCCTGATGTTGTTTGATAGCCGCGTCATTTGCGAATACCTTGATAGCCAGGGCAATGGGGGTTTGTTTCCGAGTGCCGGACGCGCGCGCTGGATCGCACTGATGCAACAGGCACTGGGCGATGGTTTGCTCGATGCTGCGTTGCTCGTGCGCTATGAGCGCGCCGTGCGCCCACCAGAGTTTCACTGGCAAGCATGGGACGCTGGACAGTTTTCAAAAATTACTGACTGTCTGAACGAAATCGAAAAGCAAGCACCGACGCTAGAAGTCAAACGCTTCACGATCGGTGAAATCACCATCGCCTGCGCACTGGGCTATCTGGATTTTCGCTTCCCTGAAATTGAATGGCGTAGCAAATACCCACTGACCAAAAAATGGTTTGAGGACTTTGCAAAAATGCCTGCCATGGTTGCCACCGAACCGCCTAAAGGCTGAGTCCTACAGTCTCAGGCGTGCCCGACCGCATGGTCCGGGCACAAGTGAATTTCTATCGTAGCGTGCACGATCTCTTCGTGAATGGAAAGGGCCTGACGCACGACCGTCGGTGTCAGGTCCGGATCATGTGTGACCACGGTCATCGCACAGGAATAGACCTGCTTGCCCACCCGCCAGACATGCAGATCCGTCACTGTCGTGGCCTCATTGTCTGACAGGCCTTGTACGACCTCCCGGATCTCATCGACTACGGGGTGATCCATTTCGCGATCCAGCAGAATCTTGCTGGTATCAGCAATCAGGCCTCTGGCCCAGCTCGCGACAAGCACGGCGCCCAACAGCCCCATCAGAGGATCCAGCCAGGACCAGCCCCAGAGCCAGCCACCAATCAAGGCCACAATGGCGAGCACAGAAGTAGCGGCATCCGCAATCACGTGCACGTAGGCAGACTTCAGATTAAGGTCGTGGTGGTGTGCCGAAGCCTGCGTAACAGAGTGCTCGGCGGTATGAGGTGAAGCGTGCGGCGCAGCCTGATGCTGGTGCCCGCCATGGTGGTGATGACCATGGTCATGCCCGTGATCGTGGGGATGAACCCGACCCAGAATCATCGCGCATACGATATTGACGATTAAACCAATCACCGCTACGACAATCGCTTCTTGGTAATGGATAGGCTCAGGAGCCAACAGTCGCTCCACCGAGCCAAAGACCATGACGCCTGCCACACCGAGTAAAAAAACCGCGCTGGCAAATCCGCCAAGTATTTCAATTTTCCAAGTACCAAAAGCAAAGCGCGGGTCGCGGGCATAGCGCCTGGCGGCCGAATAGGCAAAGGCGCTCAGGCCGATCGCAACGGCATGCGAACTCATATGCCAGCCATCAGCCAGCAAGGCCATCGAGTTATACCACCAACCCGCGGCGATCTCGACCACCATCATCACAGCTGTGATCCACATCACCACGCGGGTGCTTTTTTCTGCGGCCTGATTGCTTGAATCAAAAACGTGGTCGTGAATCCAATCGGAAATATGTCTGGAATGCATAGGTTGCGGTTATCAATATAAAGCGTGCGAAAAACTCAAACGAGTCAAAAAAAGCTGGTCTGGCAAAGTCATCGAATCAAAGTCATCTAATATTACGTCAACAATTATGACAATCACGCGCAATCGCGTAGCGGGACGCCATGAATCACGTGCACTCACGGATCGAGACAAACATCCCTTTTTATCTTGCTCACCCTGTTTGGACCGCGATTGGGCTCTCGATGGGGCCTGCCCTGTCGCTTGGACTCGGGAGATTTTCCTACGCACTGTTCTTGCCGATGATGCGGGCCGATCTGCACTGGAGCTACTTTCTGGCCGGCGCCATGAACACCGGCAATGCGGTAGGCTACCTGATCGGCGCCCTCACCATGTCCTGGCTGATCAAACGATTCACGGCCGCCCGCGTGTTTGTCGTGGGTGGCCTACTGGGAAATCTATTCATCGCATTCTCAGGGGTATTTACCGATTCCGTCGCATTTTTTGTCTGCAGATTATGTATTGGCATCGCCAACACCTATGTGTTTGCTGGCGGCAGCGTGCTCGCAGCACAACTGAGCAACAGCCACCCCAGGCAATCTGGATGGCTGATGGGTATTTATTATGCAGGCGGCGGGCTGGGGATCATGATTCCCAGCTTTTTCGTCCCCGCGCTGACTGACCTGGGTCAACAATGGCAGTGGTTCTATGCCTGGCAACTCGCATGGTTCGGTCTGGCCGCGATCGGATTCCTGGGACTCGCCTGCATGTGGTTCCCCGGTCACAGCATTCCTCCTGTCCCCCCAAGAGAAAACGCATCAGATTCGACATCCGTGCGTCGCTATGCACGCATGGTAAGTGGCTACGTGCTATTCGGAGTCGGCTATATCGGATACATGACCTTTGTCATTGCACTGCTGATGCAGATTGGCATGGTGGGTATGCGCTTGAATATTTTTTATGCGCTGCTCGGACTCTCTGCCATCGCTTCTTCCAAAATCTGGGCACGGACGCTGGATCATTACAAAGGAGGCCAGACGCTTGGCATACTCAATTTGTTACTGGGCATCGCCTGCATGATCCCTGCCGTGATCGCGACCGTCACATCCCCCTCTGACTCAGGTCCAGGCTGGATCGTGATCGGAATGCTTTATCTTTCAGGAATGATTTTCGGCTCTGGCCTGTTAACAGCTGTTGCGAGTACCACCATTTTTGTCAAGCACAACCTGCCTCAGTCGCAATGGGTCGCTGGCATTACCGTCTTTACCTGCCTGTTCGCGATCGGTCAGGTTGTCGGACCCACACTCATTGGCTGGGTTGCCGATGGCTCGGGAGGATTAGCACGCGGTTTGATGGTGTCTGCGGCAATACTATTTGTCGGCTCAGTCACAGCCTGGACGCAACCATCGCTCTCAGACTAACTCGAATCCTGATTCTGCCGGACTGACCACAGAAATAAATCGTAACGGTTCGGCACCATTATTGATGGCACCATGCACGCTCCCTGCGGGAGCAATGACGACATCACCCGCTCTGATCGTTCGCGTGTGACCCGCCGCATCCAGAATGTATGTGCACTCACCAGACTGAATCATCCAGGTGTCCTGACCTGTTGGATGAATATGGGGAGCGAGTCGCTGCCCGGGTTTTACATACCAGGCAATCACTGCTGCCTCGGGTGAAACCGTCACCACAGAGCGAATAGGCTCTGAATCGGTTGGCTGAAAAAATGCCTCACTTGAAAAAATACGTTCAGACGACATGATTATCCTTTGTGCGGAGAATATTCGATTGCGGACCTGGGAACGCCTCAGTATGCGACCTTTTGTTGCTGCGCACAATACATTCAGTTCCCTGCATGTTGCAGGCGCATTGAAATAAACCGAGAACACATATAAACCGAAGGCACATTCCACTAATTTGATGTCAACATGCACAAATGACTCGCGTTGATCTGACTGAATGAAGTAACCTCCTCGCACATTAAAATCAGGAAGCCCGACCTATGAACACCGCCACACCAAACAATTTGCAGCAATTACTCGATGCGCGCTATGGTCAGGGAGCACCTGCGTGGCATGGCGTCAATGAGACCATCGAAAACCTGATGGAGCATCGTTCAGTGCGCGCCTATACCGACCAGCCGCTGGCCACAGGCACGCTCGAATTGCTGGTCGCCGCGGCCCAATCCGCCTCGACCTCTTCGAATCTGCAGACATGGAGTGTGGTGGCCGTCGAAGATCCAGCGCGTAAACAACGTCTGTCTGCCCTGGCCGGCAATCAGGCCTTCATCAACAGTTGCCCGCTTTTCCTGGTCTGGATTGCCGATCTGGCCCGCATGCAATCACTCGGTGACAAACGCGAAAAGCCCTATGGCAGTCTGGACTATCTGGAAATGATGATGGTGGCCACCATCGACTCTGCACTCGCGGCACAAAACGCGGCCATCGCGGCCGAATCGCTTGGCCTGGGGACCTGTTATATCGGCGCGATTCGCAACAATCTCGAAGGTGTCGCACACGAACTCGGTCTGCCTCCCCGCGCATTTGCGACCTTTGGCATGTGCATCGGCCATCCGGACCTCGCACAACGCAGCGCGATCAAACCCCGTCTGCCCCAGGCCTCTGTGCTGCACAGGGAGCAATACAACGTGGCCGTGCACACCGACATCATTGATCGCTATAACGATACGATGGATGCATTCTATGCAGCGCAATCGATGAAGCCACTGGGCGCCTGGGATCTGCATTCACTCAATCGCGTCCGAGGCCCCGAGGCCATGAGTGGTCGCGACGGCATGGTCACGGCCTTGAACAAGTTGGGTTTTGGCCTGAAATAAACAGACCACGCAGCCGCCTGCAAAACAAGCGGCGCTTATATGAAACGTGTGACACGTATGACACGTATGACACGCAACACCTCACGTCATATAAGCGCCGTTTTTTTATTAGTCCGATTTGATTTTCAGGGTTTTGACGAGCTGGCGATACTTTGTGAGCTCGTCGTTGATAAAGCTGGCAAAGGCCGCCGGCGTCGCGGGGCCTTCGGTCTGCAAGCCCTGAGAGTCCAGGGTCTTTTTTGTATTGGGATCGAGCATGGCGGTTTTAACGGCCTGATCAATCTTGGCAACAGTCTGCTCAGACATGCCTCTGGGACCCATCACCGCATACCAGTTGGTGACATCAAAACCTGTGATACCCACCTCGGTGAACGTTGGAACGTTCGATAACTGCGGCAAGCGTTGAGGGGTCGATATCGCCAGCGCCTTGAGCTTACCGGTACGGATTTGTTCGAGCACGGGAGGCAAGGTATCAAAGTTCATGGTGATCTGGCCTGCCAGCAAATCCACAATCGCCTGACCACTGCCTTTGTAAGGCACATGATTCAACGTCACCCCCGCCTTATCGGCGAATAAAGCGCCCGCAAGATGCTGTGTACTGCCAATCCCCGAAGACCCATAGGTTAATTCACCGGGCTTTGATTTCGCCAGCGCAATCAATTCAGCCACCGAGTTCACAGGGAGTGCGGCATTGACGACCAGTACATTGGGTACATAGCCCAGATAGGTGATCGGCGTGAAATCCGTCGCAGGGTTGTAGGGCACATTTGTCAGCACAAAGGGCGAGATGGCATTCGAATTCGAGTGCCCCATCAGCAAGTTGTAGCCATCGGGGGCGGCTTTGGCGATCGTATCGGCTGCGATGGTGCCAGCCGCGCCCGCCTTGGTTTCAACAATCACCGTCTGACCGAGGTTTTCTGTCATGCGTGCAGCCAGGGCGCGCCCCACAATATCGGTGCCACCTCCGGGCGCGAATCCTACAAGCAGATGCACTGCTTTATTTGGCCAGTCCTGCGCCTGGGCACAGGCCGCCCCCAGACCCAGCATCAGGCACATACCGCCACGCAATAAGCGTTTGAAAGAACCTTTAAACATCTTGTCTCCGCGAATGATTATTTTTTTTGTAAATACATTCTAACCATGGATACAAGATTCCGGCGTTTTAAATATATCCCTCGTGTTCAGGGATATTTTGCGTCAGAAGCCTCCTGAATCGACTTTGCACCGAGATCGAGTGGCTGTGGGCACATTTTCTTGCCATCCCACTTCTGGCCGCACCAGCAGACACCTGCCTGGTCAATAATGCATGTGCCTGAACCACAGCAACGTAAATCGGTTTGATGGTCATCTTGCATGTCCGTCTCCTTGAGCAAGTGAGGACTTTTGGGGGATGTAGCAACAATCCTTGCTACATGCATTGGTAGGATACTAAAGCTTGTTGTATGATTTTTGAACAATTAAAATTTTTTATATATGAGACGACTATGTCAGATGTACAGCAAATTGATGCAATCATTGTAGGTGCTGGGTTTTCGGGCATGTACCAGCTCCTGAGCCTGCGCGATAAACTCGGTCTTTCAGTGAAAGTTCTTGAAGCGGCCGACGGCGTAGGGGGCACATGGTACTGGAATCGCTACCCCGGAGCCCGTTGCGACTCTGAAAGTCACTCATACATGTTTTATTTTTCAAAAGAGCTGGTTCACGAATGGGAATGGTCCGAGCGCTATCCCCAGCAACCTGAAATCCTGCGCTATCTGAACTATGTAGCAGACAAATTCCAGTTGCGCCCTGACATCGCGCTCAATACCCGCATGTCCAAAGCGCAATATGACGAACACACCAGTCGCTGGCTAGTCACCACAGACAAGGGCGAGCAGTACAGTGCCAAATACCTGATTACAGCCGTGGGCTGCCTCTCGTCGGCAAACCTGCCCAAAGTCGAAGGCCTGAAGGACTTTACAGGCGAGTGGTATCACACGGGATTGTGGCCACACGCAGGTGTGGATTTCAAAGGTAAGCGGGTTGCCGTGATCGGCACGGGCTCCACCGGCATCCAGGCCATCCCCGTGATTGCGGCTGATGCGGCACATGTCACGGTATTTCAGCGCACACCAAACTACAGCCTGCCTGCACGGCACGCCCCCCTGACACCAGAGTTCAAGCAATACGCCAAAGAACACGCTGACGATATTTATCAAGTCATGACCACCAACACCAATGGTCATCCTTTTTCGATTGCTGACCGCTCGGCCCTCGAGGTATCAGATGAGGAGCGTGAAGCGATCTTTGAAGAGCAATGGAAGATGGGCGGATTCCAGTTCCGCGCGGCCTTCAAAGATATCCTGAGCAGCCAACAAGCCAATGACACGGCAGCAGAATTCATTCGTAAAAAAATCCGTGAAATCGTCAAAGACCCCGTCACGGCAGAATTGCTGTCGGATATTGATCACCCTTTTGCAGCCAAACGGCCACCGATCGATGCAGACTATTTCGAAACCTACAATCGCGACAATGTCTCGCTCGTGAGCATTCGCCAGACACCGATTGAGCGCATCACCGCGACCGGCATCAAAACCACTGCACAGGAATATGCGTTCGACACGATTGTGTTTGCCACGGGCTTTGATGCCATGACCGGATCGCTTGTCAAAATGGACATCACTGGACGCGAGCAACGCACGCTGAAAGACTACTGGCATGCCGGTCCGCGCACCTATCTGGGTCTGCAAGTGCCCGGTTTTCCAAATATGTTCACAATTACTGGCCCAGGCAGCCCGTCTGTACTTTGCAATATGGTGCCAGCCATTGAGCAGCACGTCGACTGGATCACCGACTGCATTCGCCACATGCAACAACAAGGTCTGGAGCGCGTCGAAACCACCGAACACGCCAGCCAGTCCTGGCAACAGGAGGTCGACCGGGCCGCTAACGCAACCCTGCTCCCCAAGGTCAAACACTCGTGGTATCTGGGCGCAAACATTCCAGGTAAGCCCCAGGTTTTCATGCCCTACGCGGGCGGTCTGGCGCATTACCGTGAGATCTGCAATCAGGCGGTTGCCCAGAACTACAAAGGGTTTGAGTTCAACAACTGAACCCCGGGGCGAGCCGCACGCCGGCTAAAAAATAATTGAAAGCCCGGGATACTGTATATTTATACAGTATCCCGTTATTTCAAAAAAGCCAATGCCCCAAGATAAAACTGACACACCCACTCCCCTGCCAATACTCACCTGGCCGGTCGGGGTCATCGACGCCTGTGTGCGCGCGGGCTTCCCCTCGCCTGCCGAAGACCACATGGTCAAGCGCATCGACCTGATGGAACAACTGATCCAGCATCCACAAGCCACATTTTTACTGCGCATCCGTGGCGAATCCATGCGCGATGCGGGTATTTTTGATGGGGACGTGGTGCTAGTCGATCGCGCCATTACACCCGGCCACGGTCAAGTTGTGGTGGCCGTGATTGACGGTGAATTTGTCTGTAAAACACTCTACCAGCGTGCCGGCCGGATCAAGCTCAAAGCGGCCAACGTCACCTTTGCCGATATTGTTCCCAAAGATGGTCAGACGCTCGAAATCTGGGGGGTCGTGATTGCTGCGATCAAACAGTTCCGCACCTGACAAGGACTCAAGTCATGTTTGCCCTGGTCGATGGTAATAACTTCTTTGTCAGCTGCGAGCGGATTTTTCGCCCCAGCCTCAATCACACGCCCGTCGTCGTCCTATCCAACAATGATGGTTGTGCGATTGCTCGCAGCAACGAAGCCAAAGCCCTGGGGATCAAAATGGGTGCACCCTGGTTCAAAATCCGTCATCTGGCCGACAGCCACGGCCTGGTCGCACTTTCAGCCAACTTTGCCCTCTACGGGGATATTAGTGACCGGATGATGGCCATTGCAGCGGGCCTGGGTCCCAGCCAGGAGATCTACAGCATTGATGAGTCCTTCATTGGCCTGGATGGCGTGCGGGGCAGCCTGCTGCGCCGTGCCCATACGATTCGCAGCAGGATCCTGCAATGGACCGGAATTCCTTGCGGCATCGGAATTGGTCCGACTAAAACCCTGGCAAAACTGGCCAACTACATTGCCAAAACAGCTGAACGCACCCCCGGGAGCTATCCTGCGCACTACGCACAGGTCTGCGATATGTCGACGTTGAATACCGAGGCGCGCAACGCCTTGCTCGCTGCCACAGACGTCTCAGAAGTCTGGGGTGTCGGTCGACAATACGCTACGCAACTCAAGGCCTGTGGAGTGCAGACTGCGCTAGAACTCTCCCGAATGGATCTCCACCTCATCAGGAGTCGCTGGTCCGTTGTGCTTGAGCGTACCGCCCGCGAACTACAAGGCGTCGCGTGCATGGAGATCGAAGACATCGCACCCGATAAAAAAGAAATCGCCTGTACCCGGTCTTTTGGCCATCCAGTCACCAGGCTCGAAGACCTGCAAGAAGCCGTCAGTGAATTTGCCAGTCGTGCTTGCGAAAAACTACGCAGACAGCATAGTCATGCCAATAAGGTACTTTGCTTTATCCGCACCAGTCCGTTCAGGAAAGAAAAACAATACAGTCGCTCAGCCTGTACCCAGCTACTATGGCCAACGTCGGATTCAGTTGCAATCGCACAAGCCGCGCTAGCTGGGCTTAACGGAATATTTAAATCCGGCTATAACTATGCAAAAGCTGGCGTCATGCTGCTCGACCTACAAGACGCGACACTCGGGCAGCAACGTCTGGAACTCTGCGAGCCTGATACCAGTCCAGGGTTGATGGTGACGCTTGATGCCCTGAATCAGCGCTATGGGCGTGGCACCCTGCTCATTGCCAGCGCAGGATTGGCAGGCAACCGACGGGCCTGGTCAATGAAACAGGAAAGACGTACCCCGCAATACACAACACGCTGGGAAGACCTCGCAACCGTACGCGCTTAAAACCCAACCGTCCGGTCAGGCAGCACCGCTGACTGCCAGATTCTGGTTAACTGGAGCCGCTGTGCTCCATAACTGGTGACGCCACCTGAACCCAATCAGTAGTGTGAGGCATAGACCGAGCAACGAATACACGCTCGCTGTTGCAGCAAAGCTCATGAAATTAATGAGGGAGCCAGAAAGCATCAATCCTGTAGGCAAGCCCCAGATCGCCAGCATTCGCATGCCCATGACGCGTCCCCGATAAGCAGGATCTGCGCACTTAAGCATCACGCCTGCCAGCGGTGTCAGACAGATACTCTGACACAGGCCAGCACATGTTAGCAGGACAAGTCCGACTGCAATCTGTGTAACCTGCGCAAACACCAGATCCACCACAAACCAGCATACGGCTGCCACGATCATCAGACGCGCGGGGCCTGTCGAGAACCGATTCATGCTGACTGCGAACGAACCTATCAAAGATCCGAAAGCATAGCTTGCTCCCATGAGTCCAAGACCGGTCTGACCAACGTTATAAATATTTTTGGCGACAAAAGGCAGCAAACCCAGGAATAACGGATAGGCCACGATGTTGACCAGAAAAGCCAGGGAAAAGGCCCCCAGCAATTCAGGCTTAGCCCAGACATAGCGAAACACTGCGCAAAGATCCTGAAAGAGCGATGCAGGAGGCGCTGCCGTTGGGAGCGATATCGCAGGAGTCGATGCAGCAGGAGTCGATGCAGCAGAGAGCGGTGCCGCAGGAGTCGGCCGCGAGGCGAACGTGGTGGTCGCAACAGTCGGCACGTCCGCGCAAGCTGGTACTCCCAAGGGCATCGTAATATTTTTTTTACCAGACGAGACACCCATTGCCAGCAAAAAACTCATGCCATATAACAAGGTCACGACAACATACGCAGGCACCAGGCCAAACGCTGCAAATACGCCAACGCCTGCCAGCGCGCCCGCGATACGCGCAGAATCTGTTGTCACCCGCGACAGACCCAACGCACCGATCATCTGCGTCGCAGGCAATGTCTGGGAAATCAGGGCAAAGCGCATCATGATGTCTGAGGGTTTGATCATTCCAGAAATACCGGCAATGATCAACACTGTCAATGGGGTCAACGCATCGTTGACTGCGAACACAGCCAGCGTAATCGCCAGCATGGCATAGACCGCACGTGTCACCATGAAGAGCTTGCGATATCCGATACGGTCGCCCGCCACGCCAAAGGCAGGCGAGATCAGCGAGCCGACATATTGCAAGGCACCAAACGCAACCAGCAGTAAAACGGACTCGGACTTCACCAGCACATACCAGCCCAGAATCAGGATTTCCATCTCAAAGGCCCAGGAGGCCAGGAGATCGGCTGGCCACTGAAAACGAAAGCTCTTTACGCCGAAGGGCGCAAACAAAGAAGGACGGACAGGCGGCATTAGAAAAACGATCTCAATCTTGTCTCCGAATTTTCGGCACTACAGGCTTTTTATAAGCTCTGGAGGCCAACGATACGGCAATTTACAAAGAATTGAAACTCATCCTGCAGATCCACAGCAATCCCGTCAAAGAGCATAGAGCTGGCGCAACATCAGTTCTTCACGATCGCAGCATCAGTTCCTCACGATCGCAACATCAGTCCCTCGTGATCGCAGGCATCAGCCCCTGGCGATCGCAGGCAATACGCGTCCGATGCAGGTACCAAAGCCAATCCGTGGCCCCTTCTGGTGCTGGCACCAGCCTCGCAGTGTCACCTCGTCACCATCCTCAAGAAAGGTACGCGTCTGACCGTTTGCGAGCGTAATGGGTGACTTGCCACCTTCGGTGATTTCGAGCAAGGCACCTGCCTGATCCAGCGTCGGACCAGACAGGGTACCCGTACCGAAAAGATCACCTGACTGCAAGTTACAGCCATTGATCGTGTGATGCGCAACCATCTGCGCAACCGTCCAGTAGGCATGGCGATAATTGGTTTGAATCAGTTTTTCTGGAGCGAGCCCGGCATTGCGCATCTGTTCGGTCTGCAGCAAAACCTCGAGCTCGATATCAAATGCGCCATGCGTCGTGTTCGATGCGGAATTCAGATACGCGAGTGGCTGCGGATCCTCTGCCGCGCGCTCAAGCGCCACGCGGTAAGGGGCAAGCGCCTCAAGCGTCACCACCCAGGGTGATATCGAAGTCGCAAAGCTCTTGGAGAGAAATGGGCCCAGTGGCTGATATTCCCAGGCCTGGATATCACGCGCAGACCAGTCATTCAACAGACAGAGGCCAAACACGTGATCCTCGGCCGCTTCGATAGAAATTGAATCACCGCGATTGTTTCCCGCGCCAATGAATACGCCCATCTCAAGTTCAATATCGAGTCGCTTGCATGGAGTAAGCGTGGGTGACTGTGCGCCGGGCGCCAGAGTTTGACCATTGGGTCTGGCGAAATCCTGGCCAGAAATCACCACACTTGAGGCACGACCGTGATATCCGATCGGCACCCACTTATAGTTGGGCAATAACGGATTATCCGGCCTGAAAAGTTTGCCCACGTTGGTCGCATGATGAATCGAGGTATAAAAATCGGTGTAGTCCCCGATCTGTGCTGGTAACGCATACTCCGCCTCTGACTGAGGAAAAAGACAATTGACCAGCTCAACCTCCAGGGCCGAGCCCGACTCCAGCGCGCGCGACAGAGCGAGCCTGAGCGCTGACCAGCTCACGTGCCCCTGTGCCATCAACTGATTAAGCGACGGGCTTGCGCAGGCTTCCAAGGCTTGCTGCACAATTCCAGAAAATAAACCAAGACGACCCACCTGATACAAATCGAGAATCTGATCTCCAATCGCGACGCCTACGCGGAACACGTCCTGGCTGCCAGCCTTGCGAAACACACCGAACGGTAAATTCTGGATGGGGAATTCGCACGTAGCGGAATTCGCAGATACGACCCAGCTCTGTCGGTTCACATCATGGGTTTCATTCTGGACAAGTATGGACATCTTGATTCTCTTAGTCATTGTGATGAGTGGGCGATTGAATCAGGCGCAGAAATAGTGAATCAGACAGATCGGCTGCCATCATGCATCCAAGCGGCATGCTTGGGTGCGCGTTTGGTTTGCGACCATTCTTCGAGCATGTCACGCTTGACCGCATCGAGCTGTTGCATCATTTCTGGTGTGCCGGTGTCAGCGGCCAATTCAAGTCGGTGTCCGTTGGGATCAAAGAAATAAATTGACTTAAAAATGGTGTGGTCTGTGGGGCCAATCACATCGATTCCTGCTGCAACCAGACGATCGCGGGCTTTGAGCAAGGTCTCGACCGAGTCCACCTTTAACGCCAGGTGCTGAACCCAGGATGGAGTATTACGATCGCGATCCATCGGCAGCTGCGTAGGCAACTCAAAGAAAGCAAGAATATTCCCACCTCCCGCATCAAGGAACACATGCATGTAAGGGTCAGGTGCCTGAGTAGACGGCACGCGGTCCTCTGCAATCGCAAGCACAAAGCGCATCTCCAGATGCTTTTCATACCATTCAACTGTCTGCTTTGCATCGATACAACGGTAAGCGACGTGGTGTACTTTTTGAATCAACATGATGACTCCTGAAAAAGGTTAAGCATTCAGATCGTTCAGTGCACAGGCAATCTGTTCTGAAAAAACGACAGGATTTCCAATCAGGTTGGCATTGAGCAAGGCAAGCTTGACCAGGAACAATTCGGACCGCTCGGTGCCTGCCTGATCAATAGCGGTTGCAAGCATATCGTAGACTTCTTCGAGTCCGGCGATCGTCAAAGCTTTTGATTCGTGTTGAGTAATCATCGTCGCGCGTCCTTCAATTTAAAAACTTTTTCAGGGCTGCTTGCAGCCGTACCGCATCAAGCGTGACCCAGCGTGCGCAGATATGTTGATCGGGGCGTAACAAGTACCCGCCTCCTTGCGTTTTCACACCGTATTGTTCACGCAGATGCCCCGTCGTATCAGCGAAAGTCTGATCCGCACCTTGCACTACCTGTGCAGCGCCAATGGCCGTTACGCGTATCACGAGCCCACGCGTGCGTGCCTGTGCAATCACCTCGGACAAGCTCGCAGGCAGGCTTTTCTCCTGTGTGAAATAAAGCAGATCTAGCCCCCCACCGAGATGGTCGAGTAGATAATCGTCAGGTCCGAGGCAAACATTCTGCGGTGGAGCACCATGCGCGGGACCGGCTTTGAAAATGGCATTGTCATCACCCAAACTGTTCAGCATTGAATCCGAATACTCGTGCGGGCGCGAGGTACGCCAGTGATAAAGAGGACGCACAAAGGCAGTGCTGAGTGACAGGGACAATACGGCATCGCGCAGCAATCTGAATCCACGTGTGGGTGGTGTCATAAAACGCGTACTCTTGCCCGACTCTTCGATAATTTCACGTGCAGCACCGACGCGCTCACGACTGTAGTTGGCCATGAACGACTCGGGAACAAAACCGTTGATCACCCAGGCAAGATGCCAGGCAGCAGACTGCGCATCCTGAAATCCAGTATTGGCACCACGCACACCAAAGATCGGCAGTAAGTGGGCCGCATCGCCTGCGAACACAATGCGTTGATGCACATAATCAGGCAAGGTCAGTGTACGAGCCGAATACACTGAATTCCAATCCATTTCCCAGGGGGTATTAGCAAAGCCAATTTGCGCGAGTAACGCATTGATGCGACTCGCCAGGGCTTCTGGCAACAACGCCTGCTCGGGTGTTTCGTTTGCAGGCAACTGGTAGTCGACACGCCAGATTCCATGTGGCTCGCGATGCATCAACACGGTATTGCCAGGATTCCAGTCTGGATCAAAAAAGGCCAGCCGCTCGGTGGGCAACGGCAGATCAATCTTAATATCGGCAATCACAAAACGTCCTTCATACGAGGCGCCTTCGAGCTTCAGATCCAGCATTGAGCGAATGCCTGAGCGCGCGCCTTCGGCCGAGACGAGCCACTCTGTTTCAATCGTATAGGGCCCTTCGGGTGTATCCACCTCTGCGTGCACCCGACCAGGTTGCTGGCGAACCGCCGTCACACGATTGCCCCAGCGCACGTCGATCAGGGGCTCAGCGCTTGCAGCTTCAACCAGATATTGCTCCAGGTACTGTTGTTGTAAATTGATCATCGGAAAAAACCGGTCATCATCACTATGGGGTGCTTCTAAACGAAACACGCGCTGACCACGATAAAAGGAATTCCCAAACCGCCAGGGCAAGCCGTTGGCCGTGATGCGTTGATCGACACCGACTTGCTGGAGGATTTCCATTGAGCGCCGGGTGAACACGATGGCCCGGCTTCCCTCGGAAACTTGCTGCTCCGACTCCAGCAAAACGGATGACACACCATGTCTCGCGAGCTCCAGCGCGATAGTCAGGCCAACAGGCCCCGCACCCACGATGACGACTTTTTTAGTCGCCTCACCAGGGTGTGCCGAAGCCAGCCAGGGCGCATGGACTTGATAATCGTAATAAATGGAACGGCGGGGCTCTACGCTAGGTTGATGCATCGTGGTCTCATATCAGTTCAATTAAGTAGGAAGCGCGATCGTCAAGCGCGTATCATGCCGATTCTGCATGTTCGATCAAACGATCTAGTACACGACTGAATACCTCAGCCTCCTCGGGGCTTAAACATCCAAAAATCTCGTGATTGCGCCTGGTAATCATGTCCATGGTTTTTTGCCAGGTTTTTTCACCTTCGCGGGTCAGGGACAGCGAGACGCCGCGGCCATCTTCAGCCACGCCTTGCTTGATGACCAGCCCCTGATCGACCAGTGCCTGGGCAGCACGGCTAGCCTGCCCTTTATTCAAGTTGGCCTGACGCGCGAGATCGTTAATCGACAAAGGACCAAAAGCACCGATTGCGCCCAGGCATCGTCCATCGCTGATGGACAACCCCGTCGCTGCAGGGTATGCACGCTGACTTTCAAGATCGGTCAGCTTGTGCAGACGATGCAAGCGATAGGTCAAGGTGCGATTGAGCTGCATATTTTTTAAAGCCACGCTCAATCAACCTTGATTCCACTGGCTTTAATCACTGCACCCCATTTCTTACGCTCAGCGGTCACAAATGCAGTCATCTGCTCAGGCGTACTAGGAGTGATTTCCAATCCCATGGCAAGTAAACGTGCCTGGGCTTCTGGATTGCTCAGCGCGACCTGCAGAGCTTTATTCAGTGTGTTGATGATGTCAGCGGGCGTACCCTTCGAGACCACAAGACCTTGCCAGGCATAGGCTTCAAAGCCTTTCAGACCTTGCTCGTCCATGGTCGGCACATCAGGAAAGTTCTTCAGGCGCTGGGGGCTCGCCACCGCAATGGCTTTGAGCTTGCCAGCGCTGATGAACGGAAAGCCTGTCGCAGAGTCCACAAACATGAACGGAATCTGACCACCCAGTACATCTTGCACAGCGGGTGCCGCACCCTTGTAAGGAATATGGCTCAGCGACAAGGCTGCGACTTCACCAAAGAGCTCTGTTGCCAGATGGTGAGGCGAACCCGAACCTGGCGTTCCATAACTCACTGGATTGGGCTGTTGTTTAGCCCAGGCGATAAATTCTTTAAGATTGTTCGCCTCAAAACCAGGACGTGTGACCAGGATCATCGGAAAGCGCACCGTCAAGCCCACCGACACGAGATCAGTTTCAGCATTGAATGGCAGGTTTTGATAGAGGTTTGGATTCGCGGCCAGCGTACCCGTATCTGCGGTCATGACGACATAGCCTTCAGGCTTGGAACGCGCAAGATAATCCGCACCGATATTGGTTGCTGCACCCGGCTTGTTGACGATCACAACGGGTTGACCCAACGCTGCCGAAAAAGGCTGACCCAGTGTGCGTGCGACGACATCGGTGCCTCCGCCTGCGGCATAGGGAACGACCCACTCGATCGAATGATTTGGAAAGGTCTGAGCGGATACGGCACTTAAAGTCATTACCGTTGCAGCCGTTGCAAAGATCGCCTGTCGAAGCAGCTTTTTCATTATGTTGTCTCTTATTCTGAAGCCAAATGGGAAAGTTGGACGTAATCCCGGAATGCCAATCTGGCGATTCGGGAAAAACAATTATAGAAAATATAGTTGCGTACGCAACTAGGTATATACCCTGAGCATTTTGCAGTACCTGGTTTGTATCGGTCAGCGACAGCGCAGTCGTTCAAACACACTAAAGCGAGAGGTCAAGTTAAAACGTCTCATCGGCAGACGTAAAAACACCCCAGCAATCAGAAGTAATTCCGACTGTTGGGGTGCAGGGTATTTCAGCTTTAGAGCTTATTTCAGATTGCAGTCCCAGCGCTTAACGTCCCAGCGCGTAAGCTTAAAGTCCCGGCGCTTAATTTACTGAGACGAGTCGCGCTTACTCACACTTACTTCATTGGAGAATAAGAAGTCGGTGACAGAATCTGGTTCTGCACACGCTCGACAATCGCCTTTTCAGCTTCGGTGGCGTTGCGCTTGGCGATCCATTCTGGATCCGTCGCAAAGGCGTTCCATTTGACTTCACGCTCAGCCAGACTTTCCCATTGCAGCATATAGGTCAGCGTGTGGTTGTTCGGGCCAATCAGATCGGTCCAGAAGCCAACAGGTTTGATCCCGTACTTTTTCCACATGTCGAGTGTGATGGTTTCAAAGCGTTGATTCAATGCTGGCAAGCGGCCAGGCGCGCAATGGTAAATCCTCAATTCATACAACATGGTGTGTCTCCTGTTATTGTTTAAACGATACCTTTGGCTTTCAACTCGGCGATTTCAGCTTCGCTCTTATGCAATACCCGCGTCAGAATCTCGTCGGTGTGCTGACCGAGTGATGGCGGTGGAATTTCGTGCTTGATGGGCGTGCCGGAGAACTTCATGGGGCTCCCCACGAGCGGCACAGTCCCTGCCACAGCATGTGGCAATTCAATCTTCATCCCGCGCGCCAGGACCTGAGGCTCTTCGAACACTTGCGCAATGGTGTTGATCGGGCCATTGGCCACCCCTGCCTCATCGAGCAGACGCACCCATTCCCGGGTCGTTTTAGTCAGGAAGATTTCATTGAGTAAGCGGGTGATCTCGTCACGATTTTTGACCCGCTCACCGTTCGTGCTGTAGCGCTGATCCTGCGACAGATGTGTACAGTTCGCAACCTCGCAAAACTTGTTAAACAGATTGTCATTGCCACAGGCCAGAATCAGTGCACCGTCTGCAGTCTTGAAGGTCTGGTAAGGAACGATATTGGGATGTGCATTGCCAATTCCTTTGGGAGATTCGCCTGTCGCAAAATAATTCATCGCCTGATTAGCCAGGAATGCGACCGAAGAGTCCAGCAGCGAGACATCGATCCACTGTCCGTTGCCCGTCACCGCGCGATGCGCAATTGCAGCGCAAACAGCAATACTGGCATACATACCAGTCGTCAGATCAATGATGGGCACACCGACTCGCTGTGGCCCACCACCCGGCAAATCATCACGCTCACCTGTCACACTCATCAGCCCGCCCATGCCTTGCGCCATGAAGTCATAACCGGGACGGTCTTTTTCGGGACCCGTCTGGCCAAAGCCTGTCACCGAGCAGTAAATAATGGCTGGATTGATTGCCTTGATATCCTCGTAGCCCAGACCGTAACGTGCCAGATCGCCGACCTTGTAATTCTCAAAAATCACATCGACCGTTTTGGCCATTTCGCGAACCAGTGCCTGCCCTTCTGGCTTAGACAAATCAATCGTGATGGATTTCTTACCCCTGTTGGCTGCGCAAAAATAGGCTGACTCGCGAGTGGCGTTGCCATCCTGATCCTTGAGGAAAGGTGGTGCAAATGCACGCGAATCGTCGCCTTTGACCGGACGTTCAACCTTGATGACATCGGCACCAAGATCTGCGAGATTTTGGGCGGCCCAGGGTGCGGCGAGCACGCGGGAAAGATCAAGAACTTTAATGTGCGACAGCGGACCCGACATGGTCTAACTCCAGAATCGTTTCAAAAAAATGATTGTAAAGGCTTCAGTGGTACGAACTGCGAGCCATCAGGAATTTTGATTTTTTACTTATGTAATTTTGCTTTTTTGCAAGAGTTTGACTTACATTAACTTAGGACTGTCACAAAAATGCTGCGCCGCAAAAACTTATTGATAAAAGTTACGCCAGGTAGTAGCGTGTGACATGCTTGTTACCTTGAATACCTCACTCCAATAGTGACTGACCCTCTGGAACGCTCAACATGAAACGAATCACCTCCGTACTCTTTGGTGCCGTGCTGGCAACTTGCGCTGCAAGTGCCTTTAGTCAGAATCTGCGTATCGGCCTTCAAGAAGATCCCGATGTTCTGGACCCGCACCGTGCGCGGACCTATGTCGGGCGCATCGTATTCACGTCCCTGTGTGACAAGCTGATCGATATCTCCACGGATCTGAAGTTCGTGCCTCAACTCGCAAAATCATGGAGTTTCAGTCCTGACAATAAGGTATTGACCTTTACCTTGCGCGATGATGTGCTGTTCCACGATGGCAGCAAGTTTGATGCAGCAGCGGCCAAAGCGAACCTTGAGCGGGCAATCCAACTGCCAGATAGTTTGCGTAAAAGCGAACTCTCCTCGGTCCAATCGGTCGAGGCTCCGAATCCGACGACACTGGTGCTCAATCTCAAACAACCCGATGCCACCCTGCTCGCGCAACTCACTGATCGCGCAGGCATGATGCTGTCGCCCAAGACTTTTGATGCCAAGGATGTCGCAGCAGTCGGCCGTGCCCCCGTCTGCTCCGGCCCTTACAAGTTTGTCGAGCGTGTGCAAAACGATCGCATCGTCCTCGAAAAATTTGATCAGTATTACAACAGCAAGGATTTTTCCTTCAAACGCGTCACCTTTCTCCCGATTCCTGATTCCACAGTCCGACTCTCGAATCTGCAATCAGGCGGACTGGATCTGATTGAACGCGTCAATCCAACCGATGCCCCACAGGTAAAAAAAGACGCCAAGCTCGCCTTTTTACCGATTGCAGGTCTGGGATTCCAACAAATTATCTTTAATATCGACAATGGCCCACTCGCCAAAGACAACCCCTTCAAAGACAAACGCGTACGCCATGCGTTCGAGCTTTCCGTGGATCGCCAGGCAATCAATGATGTTGTCGGCGAGGGAATTTTTGAGCCTGCCCAGCAACCGTTTTCAAAAGCCAGTCCCTTCTACAGCGAAAAATTCCCTGTCACTAAGCGTGATGTCGTAAAAGCCAAAGCACTCCTCAAAGACGCGGGACAGACCAACCCAAAGGTTGAGCTAATTTTTGGCAACAACACGACTGAGGCCTCCATTGCCCAGTTGATCCAGGCCATGGCTGCTGAAGCCGGCTTCGAAGTCAGCCTGCGTCCGACTGAGTTTGCCGCCATGCAAAAAGAAGCCGCCAGCGGCAACTTTCAATTTATGCTGATTGGCTGGTCCGGCCGTGTGGATCCAGACGGCAACATTCACCAGTTCGTGACCTGCAAAGGTGCGCTGAATGACGGGCGCTATTGCAATCCTCAAGTCGACCAACTGCTCAACGATGCGCGTGTTCTGACGGATGTCGATAAAAGACGAGCCGTCTACGATCAGGCACAGACTATCTTGCAGGACGAACTGCCTGAAATGTATGTCTACTATCAGCCATGGCCGTTTGCTGCGACCAAGAAAGTTCAGGGTTTCAAACCCTATCCGGATGGCATGATTCGCCTGCAAGGTGTGACGCTCGCGCCCTAACGCACACCTCAGCGCTCAAATCACGCCTTCATGCTCAAGCTCATCCTCAATCGCATCCTGGTTGCAATCCCGACACTGTTGCTGGTGTCGGTGATTGTCTTCACGTTGCAAAAAATCCTGCCTGGTGATCCTGTGCTCACCCTCGCAGGCGAAGAACGCGACCCGGTCGTCCTGCAGTATTTACGGGATAAGTATCACCTCGACGACCCATTACCCGTCCAGTACGGCGCCTGGGTCATGCAAGTCATTCAGGGCGATCTGGGCAAATCCCTGCGAACGGATGTGCCCGTGACAACGCTGATTGCCCAAAAGCTTCCCGTCACGCTCCAGTTAGCCAGCATGGCGATGCTGTTCGCCCTGCTGATTGGTATTCCTGCCGGCATCATCGCGGCCGTGCGCAAAGGGACCTATATAGAAATGGGTGCCAATATGGTGGCGCTCTCAGGGATGTCCGTGCCGGGTTTCTGGCTCGGCATCCTTTTAATCATGCTGGTGTCTGTTCAGTGGCAGCTCTTGCCCGCCTCTGGCTATGTGCCGCCGGGACAAGATCTGTGGCTATCCTTAAAAACCATGGTGATGCCGGCCTTTGTCCTGTCGACCGCCATTGCAGCCTATCTGATGCGCCATACCCGCTCCTCGATGCTCGAAGCGCTCTCCGCAGATTATGTACGTACTGCTCGGGCTAAAGGTGTATCGCCGCGCGGCGTGGTCCTGCATCATGCCCTGCGCAACGCCCTGATGCCGATCGTCACCCTCGTCACCTTGCTGTTTGGTGAACTCCTCGCGGGTGCCGTACTCACCGAACAGGTCTTTACGATTCCAGGCTTTGGCAAACTCATGGTCGATGCTGTGTTTAACCGTGACTATGCCGTCGTACAAGGGGTCGTACTCGTTGTCGCGGTCGGCTTTATTTTTATGAATCTGTTAGCGGACGTCCTGTATGTCCTGGTCAATCCAAGGTTGCGACACGCATGAGTGCAATCACGATTCGGTCACGCAACCGTGCGTGGGCTAAATTCAAGGCTAATCGCCTCGCCATGCTAGGTGCGGTCCTTGTGCTGTTTTTCGTCGTGGTGGCATTGATTGCCCCGCTAATTGCTGGTGCGGATCCTTTCAAAACAAGTTTTACCGCGATTCGCAAAGCCCCCTCTGCCGCCCATTGGCTGGGTACGGACGAGCTCGGACGTGATCTGTTTAGCCGGATGCTCTTTGGTGCACGCGCCTCACTGATGGCGGGACTGGTCTCTGTACTGATTGCCCTTGCCGTTGGTGTTCCGCTTGGACTGATTGCGGGCTATTTTGGCAAATGGACTGACGCCGTGATTTCTCGGTTTACAGAGGCAGCACTCGCGATTCCTTTCCTGATCCTGGCGATTGCTCTAGCAGCTTTTCTAGGACCCAGTCTGATCAATGCGATGATTGCGATCGGTGTGTCAGCCGCGCCCCGCTTTATCCGAATTACCCGTGGCCAGGTCCTGGCGGTCAAAAACGAAGACTACGTGCAAAGCGCCAAAGCGCTCGGCGCCTCGGACACACGCATTATCCTGCGCCATATTCTGCCCAATGTCATGCCGCCTCTAATCGTGCAAGCCACCATCACCATTGCAACCGCCATCATTGCCGAGGCCAGCCTGTCCTTTCTGGGACTCGGTCTGCAGCCTCCTAACCCTTCGTGGGGATCGATGCTGAACACCGCCAAAAATTTCATGAGCCAGGCACCATGGATGTCAATCTTCCCTGGATCTGCGATCTTTCTGGTTGTACTGGGCTTTAACTTGCTCGGCGATGGCTTGCGCGATGCGCTCGATCCAAGGCAGAAAACCTGATGAACCAAGCCCTCATGGATGCCAACTGCGTCGTGCAGGTTAAAGACCTGACCGTTGAATTCAAGACCCCCGACCAAACTGTGCGCGCGGTACGTAATTTGTCACTGCATGTCAATCGTGGCGAGACGCTCGCGATTGTGGGTGAGTCCGGCTCCGGTAAATCCGTCACCTCACTCGCACTGATGCGCTTGGTCGAATACGGTGGCGGCGTCATCGCCAACGGTCAAATTCTGCTGCGTCAGCGCAATGCAAACGTGCTGGATATCACACGTGCCGGCGACCAGGTCCTCGAACGTGTTCGCGGTGCCGACATGGCAATGATTTTTCAGGAGCCGATGACCTCGCTGAATCCTAGCTTTACAGCGGGCAGCCAGATTGCAGAGGCCCTGCGCATTCAACAAGGGCTCGATGCCCATGCGGCCCGTGCCGAGGCCCTGCGCATGCTTGAGCGCGTCAGGATTCCCGAAGCCCGGATGATTCTTGATCGCTATCCACATCAATTGTCGGGTGGCATGCGCCAACGCGTCATGATTGCGATGGCGCTGTCCTGCAAGCCGCAGCTCCTCATTGCTGACGAACCCACTACCGCGCTGGATGTCACAATCCAGGCCCAGATTCTGCAACTGATCCGCGAATTGCAAGTCGAAATGGACATGGGCGTGATTTTTATCACCCATGATATGGGTGTAGTGGCACAAGTCGCCGACCGTGTCCTGGTGATGTATCGCGGTGAGAAGGTAGAAGAAAACACCTGCGAAGAAATTTTCGCAAGCCCTGCCCACCCCTATACCCGTGCATTGCTCTCTGCAGTGCCGCGGTTGGGTGCAATGAACGGCACGGATCAGCCCGCCCCTTTTCCGCTGTTGTCGGTTGACCAGGCAGCAGCACCTCTCACAGTGCATCCCGCATCACTTGTATCCGCATCAACGTTAAGTCCGGCAGCAGAACCTGATGCCGCATCGTCCTTGACGCCAGCATCAGAAATCGTACAAGAAGCTGCTGCAGAACCTGGCCCGCTCATCAGCACGGTCCGTCACGACCAGGGACCGATTCTGAAAGTGCGGGATCTTGTCACCCGCTTTGATCTGCCTGGGGGCTTTTTGGGACGCGTTCAGCGACGCGTCCATGCGGTCGAACAAGTCAGTTTTGATCTCTATCCTGGACAGACCCTCTCACTCGTTGGCGAATCAGGGTGTGGAAAAACCACCACCGGGCGTTCACTGCTGCAATTAGTGAGCAGTCAGGGTGGCAGTATCGAGTTCGATGGGCAAAGCATTGGCGCGCTGCGAGGCGCTGCCATGCAGACGCTGCGCAAGCACATCCAGTTCATTTTTCAGGATCCATTTGCCTCGCTCGATCCACGAATGAAAATCGGTGATTCCATCATGGAACCCCTGATGATTCACGGCACAGCCAAAGGCCAGACTGCACGCGAACGCATGCAGTGGCTGATGCAAAAATGTGGTTTGTCCCCCGACATGGCTGATCGTTATCCGCACGAGTTCTCAGGCGGTCAGCGTCAGCGTATTTGCATTGCACGGGCACTGGCACTGAACCCCAAAGTCGTGATTGCAGACGAATCCGTCTCCGCACTCGATGTGTCGATCCAGGCGCAGATCGTCAATTTGCTACTGGATTTGCAACGCGAACTGGGCGTGGCCTTTCTCTTTATCTCGCACGACATGGCAGTCGTCGAACGCATCAGTCACCGGGTGGCCGTGATGTACCTCGGACAGGTGGTAGAGATTGGCGCAAGACGCGCCATCTTTGAAAACCCCCAGCATCCCTATACAAAAAAACTCATGCAGGCCGTACCGATTGCGGACCCGCAGCAACGTCACCTCAAGCACCAGATGCTGACCGATGAGATCCCAAGTCCAATTCGCCGTGTTGGGGATGAGCCCGTGATCAGACCACTTGTACAGGTCGGACCGGATCACTTTGTGGCGAGACATACTGTGGGTGTGTATCAGTACCCAAACTGAGTAAGTATGTGACTTGATTATGTATTCGATCTGATTATGTATTCGATCTGATTATGTATTCGATCTGATCATTGCGGAGTCATTCCCGGGCGCTTCACAATCTTGCAGCATCTGGAAATATCTACTTACACACATGATACATTTCAGTTTAAGTCGCTGAATACGTAGGGCATTACCTTGTCAAAAAGAAAATCATCCGCCCCGGTAAAATGGGTTGGGCAATCGATCGAACCTACCATACCATTTCGTAGACTCAACAATTATCTGCCTGTGATTGTGGTGACGGCGGGAGTGATGAGTGGATTGCCTCTTACCGTGATGGCGAGCCCTTGCGCAAACGTCACGATTAGCGCGAACACCACAGCAACTCAATCGATTGGGAGTGGATGCTCTTTCAGCACATTCAGCATCACGGCTAATGGAACGATTAATGTCACAAATGGAATTGGCATTAACAACAGCGGCACGATTGGTTTGATTGAGAATAGTGGAAATGTCGTTGTTTCAGGGGCCCCACCTAATGGGATGGGACTGGTTAACTCCGGCACCATTACTACCCTGAACAACCTCTCCAGTTTTTCTGGAGCGCAATATGCAATCAACAACAGCGGACTCATCAGCACACTGACAAATAGTGGCAGTATCAATAATTTTATAAACAAAGCAACTGGCACGATCAATAGTTTTTTGAACTCAGGCAATGGCACGCTTAGCACTACGGTCGGAATCAATAACTTTAACAACAGCGGCACAATCATAAACTTGACGAATACCGGTTTAATCAGTCAAGGAAGCGCTCCAGCATTCTCAAATAATGCGCTCATTTCAACACTCACAAATAGCGGAATTATTAATGGAGGGGGAACAGGGGGTACAGGAATTATGATCAGCGGCAGCTCCGTGGACTCTAACAATGTATTTCATCCTGGCGCCACCATTACCTCACTCACAAACAACGGTACGATATCCTCAAATGGTGATACAGCAATCAACACTGGTGGTTTAATTTCTACTCTGAATAACATCGGACTGATATCAAGTAATAACACTGCAATTTATAATACGGGCTCAATTACCAACCTCACCAATAGCGGTTCCATCACAGGAAATGGCAGTTGTACGGATAATATTCACACGATCAACTGTGCAATCAGAAATGGGGGGGTTATTAACACTCTCACCAACACTGGTGTGATCTCTGGCGCGACAGTAGGAATATTTAATGGCGATGGTGGCACAATCACCTCGCTTAACAACGCCCAAGGCAAGAGCACCTCGCCCTTAACATTCACAGGCACCTTGCCCACGAATTACAACATCATCGTTAAGAACAATGGTGACTATGGTCAGCTATCACTGAACAGCACAACCATCAGCGGTGTCATGAATATCGGCGTCTCCACGATTGCCAGTGCAGCTACGCCAGGCACACTCATCGCAGTACTCAGCGGTATCAGCTCCCAGGCACTAATCGGCAATCTGAGTGGCACAACTATCTCAGGTGTCTCTGGCGCCTACTCCTGGATTCTGCAACCAGAATCTGGCAACGCCACCATTTATGATCTGCTGATTGCGGCCTATTCCGGGGGCTCAACAAACGGGGGAACAACAAACGGCGGTTCAGGCAGCACGACTCCTGCGTCCTCTTCAACCACCAATACCCCCACCACCACGAACATCACGACAGGAACCAGTGTCAGCTTGAGCAGCATCGGCACGACCTACAATTCTGTGCTCGCAGGCGGCACACTCGTGCTGCAAAATGGCAACCAGTCCGGCATCGCCCTGACCATCAGTAGTGCAGGCGGCACGATCACGGCCCCCAACACAGGGGCGGCACAATTATCTGGCGTGCTCTCGGGCCCCGGCAATGTGATCTATAACGGTGCGGGCCAGCTTAACCTTACAGGCTCAAATACGTACTCTGGCGGCTCGAGCATTATCTCCGGGACGATTGTTGCCAGCGGGACTTCGCCCTTCGGAACGGGTGGGGTATATATTGGCGCGCAAGGCACATTGATCGGAGCCGGCACAGTAACCGGTTTACTCGTTGTGTTCGGCAAACTCCAGCCCGGCAATTCGCCAGGCTATTTACTCGCGAACTCAACCGTCACGATGAATAGCGGCTCGACCTATCTGCAGGATATCGCAGGTAAATTGCAGGCAAATGCAGCCACTCCCCTGGGTAGCACAGGATACTATTCTTTTTTGAATGTCAACGGTGCATCCCTGGTCATCTATCCGGGTGCGACCCTCAGTCCTCGCCTGCAAAATCTGTTTAGCGCCAACGAACCAGGCTATGGCAGTGCGCCCTATGTTCCCCTTCTGGGAGACCGGTTTACGATTGCCACTGCGCAAGGCGGCATCTCGGGCAAGTTCTCTTCTGTGTCGCAGCCTTCTGGATTGACCACCGGGACACAATTCATACCTTTCTACAATATTGCTGGCAATAACAGTCTTGAGCTCGCGGTGATACCGACCTCATATACCGCCACGCTTGCGAATACCAACGCCAATACGCGCTCGGTCGCGGGTGCGCTGGATCAGTTAAGTGCAGCGACACAAGCTGACGCAGTATCAACCAGTCAGCTTGCGTTGATGTATGCCACCGCCGACCAGACGGCCTCATCCCTCGCCACTTTTGCACAATCTTTAGCTGGTGAAATTTACGGCGCGACACTCGCAGTCGTGGCGCAGACGACTCAGCGCGTGCAGAGCGCAGTAGTCAGTCGACTTGCCAATGGTTTCAGTCTGCCCACCATGCAGGCTGGAGTGAACACAGAGACCAGCGCACTTGTGACGCCACAGAATCCTGCCGGAATTCCAGGCAGCAACGTGAGCAGTAACCCAGATGTCAACCCGCGCGCAACGCCGTCGAATTCCGGTCTGGCCCGAGGTAATGTCTGGGGTGAAATCGCCTACCAGTATGGCAATCGTGCTGGCAATGACAAAGCAAGCGGCTTTAGCAGCAATCTGTATCAGATGGTCTTAGGAGTGGACGGCTATAAAGAACACGGCATTACCGCAGGGGGCGGCATCGCACTCTCGAACACCAATGTCTCAGCCAATCTGGGGAGTGGTACCGTCCAGCAAGGCTCTTTATTCCTATATGGAAAGTTGCCTGTTGAATCATTCATGGTTGATGTGATGGCGAGCTACGGCCTGAATGCGACCGACAACTCCCGCGCGGACCCCCTGAGCAATGGCAGTCTGCAAGCCAAAGGCGTTCGAGGCAACGATGCACTGCTGAGCGCGGGACTCAGCCGTGCGTTCGAGACAGAATCCGCACGTATCACCCCATACATTCGCATGACCTGGCAGCAGGTTAATCAGTCCTCATTTGGCGAAGGCTCAAGCCCCGCAGCACTCAACGTCAACAGTTTCAGTGGTAATGGTCTGCGTGGTGTCCTTGGCCTGACCGTCAGCGGCAAGGACCTCGATCCCATGAAGGCAAGCTACACCTATCGGGCCAATCTTGGAGTGGGTGCCGACACCAACACCTTGATCAACCCCACTCTGAACGCTACGCTAGCAGGGTTTGGCACGACGATTCAGACACCGAATGTCGGCAGCACCTTTGTACAAGCAGGACTATATGGCACAGCAAAGTTTGCGGACAATGCGTATGCGTATGCTGGAATAACAGGTGAGACTCGCAGCGGACAAACCCTTGGAGCTGTGAGTCTCGGCGTAAGAATTCAGTTTTGATGCGAAGTTCTGATTTTCTGTTCTAATTTTCCGTTATGATTTTCCGTTCTGATTTTCCGTTCTGATTCTCTTTTCTGATACGAAGTTCTGACCATCAGTTCTGACGCCCAGTTCTGACTCTCAGTTCTGATTCTCACCCACCCCATTTAATTCTGAACAGCAGCCTTGCCAAGCAATGTTGGCTTAAATGGTGGACTGGACGTAGGATCAACTGTCACCAGCACGGCTCGCATATCGCTATCGCCAGGGACCTCAAGTCGTGTGAGCTGGTTAATTTTTTTATCATCCAGGGTAAAGGGCTGATCAAATTTGTAGACATGGCTATCGCCATGGATCAGCAACACAGGAATAGTTGACGCTTGCGCAAGAGGCAGCAAGGTATCACCAATGCTGGTGCGAAATCCAGACCGTGGAGGAAACGGCGTCACCAAACTTTTACTCTCAAAGACATCCGCCTGCATCGCAAACACAATCGCCTGCATCTTGTTGACCGCTGCAAAATCAAAAGCCGACTGAATCCAGGCAATGTTTGCCGCATCTCTGACATTAAATTCCTTAATAGACTCAGAGTCAGGATCGCGCATGTCAAAATTATTATTGCTCCCGACAATATGCAGCGTCACAAACAGCACTTGATGCTTGACCCAGCGCTGATTTTCAGTGAACATAGAAAAATCCGACGAAAGAGATGACTGTCGCTCAACCCTCAGTGGCTGTTTACCGAGGGAATAAGGCGAAGAAAAAAACAGTTTGCGCAATACAGCCAGTCGTTCAACCGGATCATACGAACCATTGGTCACACGATGACAATCGGTCCAGTCATTATCTCCGGGGGTATAAATCAGTGGCTGCGCGAACAGATCAAAATTATCGAGTTGCTTTTTAAATTCAGCATCGGTACATTCGCCCGCACCAGATTTAAAGTCACCAACATGAATGCTGAAATCGGGATGATACTGATTGATGGTTTGAATGAGCTCGCGATACCGCGCCTGAACGCCCTCACCTGTTCCATAAGGCATATCGCCCATCGCTACAAAACTAAAGGGGACTGATTGTGCGTACGCAGCGAACGAACTCATCACGCACAAATACATCGCAATCACAACACACTTAAACCACTTGATTTGATGCATCACATCACCCCATATTTTTTATCTGGCGCTCATCTCGCCATCTGCTGCAAAACGAGAGTTATCTCGCTACCGATTGCAAAACAAGACCAGAGATACTTTATACACTGACTTGAGCGTCACGATTCATTCATATTAGATCGCTATAGTCTAAATATTGTTTTTCGATCTCAGACCCTAGAAGAAGATTCGATTGTGCGCAGGCTTGCAAAAATTGTTTGTCTATCGTTTTTATTTCCAAGCGTGACGCTCGCCTACTCTCCGCTTAACACGGATGATGCGGGGACAATTGCCAAAGGCAGCAATCAGATTGAGCAATATTTCTTTTCACTGTTACAGGTCGGTCAAGACTCCTCGTCTGAGAATGCTGTCAGCTCGGGCGAAGACTTTCGAGGCATCGGTGATGCCACAGCGTTCCCCTTGTCATTTTCACGCGGACTCACCAATGATATCGAACTGAACTTTTCACCGACCTACTATTTACAACCTCTGGGTAACTTTTCACGCGTTAGCAACTACACCTTGAATCTCAAATGGCGTTTCGTGGGAGATGGTGAAAAAGGTCTGAATCTGGCGGTGCGTCCCACGCTGATCGCCCCCGCCTCCACCACTCAGCAAGAATACGGTATTGGCAATGCGAACTGGAACTATGGTCTAAACTTGATTGCATCACAGCTTGCTGATGGCTACGAAATTCATATGAATGCGGGCTATACCCGGGCCCCCTATAACGGCAACTACCTGGTTGGCATGTCGCCCGACCCAAGCCGCACTAATCTGTACTATTTTTCTGTTGCGCCGGTCTGGAAAGTCACCGATCAATTCAAACTGGCGATTGATGTTGGCTTTGGTACCAATCCAGCAGAACCCGCCACATCACTTACCACCTACGGCCAGATTGCCCTGATCTATTCACCCGACAAAAATATTGACCTTGGACTGTCCTATCAAAGAAACGCCCCAAGTTTTGAGGTTTCCCTCGGCGGTGCAGGTGCGTACACAAGTCGAATTCAGGCCGGCGTGACCTACCGCTTTGATTAAACAATATATTCCGCAAACTTGATCCAGCTATGGCGCAGCGTCTTTTCCCTCAGCCAGCACATCTTCTCCAGGCAGATAAATCATTCGGTCGCTGAAGGAAAAATCAATAATCTCACCATAACTTGCCCATTCCAGTCCCACGCGCAAGGTTTCCTGTGCATCATCGGCAGACTGTGTGAATTCGAGTGTTTTAAGCAATGCATCAAAAGGCAGTTGTCCATTGGCCTGTTTTTCAAGGCTCTGTCGCATGAAGGCAATAAAAGGAATTGCCGTCAGCACTTGCTGACCAAAAATCTTTTTACGCATGTCTCCCTGGATTTTTGCAAACCGCTCACCTAACGGACTCAAACTGATATCCGCATTCGCGACATAACTGAACCCCAGCGCCACCAGTGCATCACAGACGTCAATAAAAGCGTTATCGGCCATCTCCGAGGCTTCCGCCAAGCGGGGTAAGTCTGCGTGACCTGTAAAGGGCGCATCGGCCAGACGCTCAAGCACACCCTCAATCGCCGCAATCGTTGCGACCGGCAAACGATCACCCATACGCGTACCCACCACTCTGCCACGCTCATTGTTTTTATCCTGCGAAGGCGAGACCATCTCGGTGTAAATCGCATCGACCAGCTGGTTGACTTCAATACTTTTTTGTTGCCGTGGACGCGTCAGCAGGATGGGAAGTTCGGCGCGGACACGCCCGGGATTACTCGAAAATATCAACACACGGTCCGACATAATGACCGCATCATCAATATTGTGCGATACGACCAGAATAGATTTAGTAGGGAGCTTGCCGGATTGCCATAACTCAAGAATCTCATCACGTAAATTCTCACCCGTCAGCACATCGAGCGCTGAGAAGGCCTCATCCATCAACAGCACCTCGGGCTCTAGCACCATCGCACGCGCGATTCCGACTCGCTGTCGCATACCGCCCGAGAGCTCCCTGGGCAAAGCCCCTTCAAAGCCTTCAAGGCCGATCAGCTCAATTGCCGCCTCGGCACGGCGCTGCTGCTCAGCAGGCGCCACACCACGGGCCTCAAGGCCAAGCTGCACATTTTTAATCACTGTCAACCAGGGAAACAGCGCAAAAGATTGAAACACCATGCTGATCCCGCTGGCTGGACCATGCAGCGCCTGACCGCGATACAACACCTGTCCGCTATCGGCCGGAATCAAACCCGCAATAATCCGCATCAGGGTCGACTTGCCAGAACCGGACTGCCCGAGCAAGGAGACCACCTCACCCTCATCAAGTCTGAAATCCACATGTTCCAGCACCAGTCGTTCCGAACCATTCGAGGAACGGAAGGATTTATTGACGGACTTTAATTCGATCAGTGGAAGTGCCATGAGGGGGAATCCAAAAAATAATCTAACAAGGACTGACTGCAAGCAATCGCTGACCAATCACAAATAATCTATGACTGATCACAAACAATCGCTGACTGATCACAAACACTCGATGACGCATAGCAAAAAATACCAACGCTTGCGTTGAATAGTCACTAAAAATGCAGACCGTTCTCTGCCATTGTGTAAAGCTTGCGCCAGACAAATCGGTTAAAACCCATGACAAAAATACACATCACGCCAATGCCCAGGGCGATTCTTGGAAAGTCTCCAGAAGAGGTCATTTCGGCGATATAGCCGCCCAGACCTGCTGCCACCAGAGTGGTATCACCCCAGGTGACATATTCAGAAACGATACTGGCATTCCAGGAGCCCCCGGTCGCCGTCAGGGCACCGGTCACAAGATTAGGAAACACAGCGGGCAAATAAAACCGTCTCCACTTGAGCCAGCCGGACAGTCCAAGGTTATCTGAAGCCAGACGCTGCTCGGTTGGAATCGTGCTTGCGCCTGCGATCACATTAAAAAGGATGTACCACTGAGTACCGAAAATCATCAGTGGGGACAACCAGATATTCGGATCCAGTTTGAACTGAATGATGCCGAGCACGGCGATTGGAAATAACAGATTGGCAGGAAAGGCGGCTAAAAACTGGGCAATCGCCTGCGAACGCTCAGCAATACGGGGGTTCAATCCAATCCAGATCCCAATGGGTACCCAGACAATAATGGCAATAGTGATCAGAATGACCACCCTGACAAAGGTATAAAACCCCAGCAAAAGTACATGTGCGACTTCGCGCCAGCCGACATCCTGGTGAATAAAGGTACCCAGCTTCCAGAGGCAATAGGCCACGATTGCAAAGATCACAAGATTCGTCCCCCGGTTCGCGTACTGTGGTCTGAGAAACGGTCGGGGACGCGCGTCGGTGCCTTCAGTAGATTGCCTGAAGAGCCGGATCATGCCCTCAAACACCCGAATAACTGAAAGTGCACCCGCCTGGATCCATGCGGTCCGGCGCCAGAGCGCGAGCGCCCAGGATTTGGGCACCACATCACTGTCGTTCTCTTCAAAGCGGAATTTGTCCGCCCAGGCTAGTAAAGGCCGGAAAAACAATTGATCATATAAAGTGATGCCGATCAGCATCGCCAGGATTGCCCAGCCAATGCCACGCATGTCACGGGCCTGGATGGCAAGTTCAATATAAGAACCAATTCCAGGCAGCTTGATATCCTGATTCGACACGCTGATTGCCTCGGAGGCTACAAGAAAAAACCACCCTCCCGACATCGACATCATCATGTTCCAGAGCATGCCTGGCATGGAGTAAGGCATGTCCAGACGCCAAAATCGCTGCCAGCCAGATAAACGAAAGACCTTTGCGGCTTCGTCTAGCTCTGGCGGAATCGTACGAAAACTTTGATAGGCACTAAAAGCCATATTCCACGCCTGAGACGTAAAGATGGCAAAGATCGCCGCGCACTCAACCCCAAGCAAGTTACCGGGAAACAGTGCGATAAACCCAGTGACCGTTATAGACATAAAGCCAAGCACGGGAATGGACTGCAGGATGTCGAGAATCGGGACGAGAATTTTTTCTGCGGTGCGCGAACGCGCGGCAATCAGTGCAAACAGATAGGCAAACACAACGGAAAATCCCAGCGCAATAAACATGCGCAAGGTGGTACGTAAAAGATAATACGGGAGGTAAACCGGATCCAGGGAGAGATCGATCTCCGTGCCCACTTGATAGGGCGTGGCCATCTGCTTCGCACCATAAGCTAGCACAAACAGCACAAACAAAATAATTGGTAAAAAGGCGAGATCCCAAAGTCCCGAGCGATTCTCACCAAGGCGCGTCATCGAATGATTCTTATTTATCACAGCAGCCTATTCCGAGGATTTTGAATCGATTGATTTTGAGCTGATTTGCGGACTGAACGACTTTAATTTACTCAATAAGTAACCTGCAATAGATTAAGTGACCAACTTAGATGAGTAACCAACTATAGATTATGTAACCTACAGTAAAGCACTGATGTGTCCGAAGTGTGACGCACAACAGGTGAAGGCACAAAACCTGCAACAAATAAGCAGTCCCTCTCATAAAAAAACACACTCCCTTATTTGACTAAAGGAGTGTGTTGATAGGCAGACGAACCGTTTGTCTTACTGTACCCGGCCTTCTTTCCATGCCTGGAGCAACTTGTCATAGCTGACCGTTTCGCCCTGTGGCTTTTCATTGGCCAACTTCTTCCAAGGAGCATGCTCATCGCTCAGCCACTTGGTCGGGTTGCTCTTGGGATTGAGTTTAGGAGCGCAAACCGCCATCCCAGCACGCTCAAGACGTGCCATGACCTGATCCATTTCTTCGGCCAAGTTGTCCATCGCACCCTGAGGCGTCTTTTCACCCGTCACAGCCAGGGCAACGTTCTTCCACCAGAGCTGGGCAAGTTTTGGATAATCAGGCACGTTTGTACCGGTTGGCGTCCAGGCTACACGGGCTGGGCTGCGGTAAAACTCGATCAACCCACCATACTTGTTCGCATTCTCGGTAAAGAACTCACTGCGAATATCGCTATCACGAATAAAGGTCAGACCAGTAATCGACTTTTTGAGTGAAGTCGTTTTGGCTGTAATGAACTGGGCATATAACCAGGCAGCAGCAACCTTTTTGGCATCATGATCCTTGAAGAAGGTCCATGAACCCACATCCTGATAGCCGTTTTGCATGCCCTGTTTCCAGTAAGGGCCATGCGGGCCAGGAGCCATGCGCCACTTTGGACTGCCATCGGCGTTCACCACAGGCAAACCTGGTTTGGTCATATCAGCCGTAAAAGCTGTATACCAAAAGATTTGCTGAGCAATCTGGCCTTGTGCAGGAACAGGACCCGATTCGCCAAAGGTCATCCCCATGGCTTCTTTCGGTGCGTACTTTTTCATCCAGTCGATATACTTAGTCAGTGCGTACACGGCAGCAGGAGAGTTCGTTGCGCCGCCTCGCGAAACTGACGCACCGACTGGCGTGCATTTGTCATCGGCGACACGAATGCCCCACTCATCAACTGGCATACCGTTTGGAATACCTTTATCTGCAGTACCTGCCATGGACAACCATGCATCGGTAAAGCGCCAGCCAAGCGATGGGTCTTTTTTGCCATAATCCATATGACCATAGATGGGCTTGCCATCTATGGTCTTCACATCGTTTGAAAAGAATGCAGCGATATCCTCATAGGCGCTCCAGTTCTGCGGCACTCCCAACTCATAGCCGTACTTGGCCTTGAACTGATCCTGCAGATCCTTACGTGCGAAAAGATCAGCACGGAACCAGTACAGGTTGGCGAATTGCTGATCAGGAAGCTGATACATCTTGCCATCGGGTGCCGTTGTAAAACTGGTGCCGATAAAATCCTTCAGATCCAGACCTGGGTTGGTAAAGTCTTTACCTGCACCCGTCATGTAATCCGAAAGGGACAGAATCTTGCCATAGCGATAATGCGTACCAATCAGATCCGAGTCGGAAATCCAACCGTCATAGATCGACTTGCCCGATTGCATCGAGGTCTGCAGTTTTTCAACCACGTCGCCTTCCTGAATCAGATCGTGTTTGACCTTGATTCCGGTGATTTCTTCGAACGCCTTGGCCAGAACCTTGGATTCGTATTCATGCGTTGTCAGTGTTTCCGAGACAACTGAAATTTCCTTGACGCCCTGATCCTTAAGTTTCTGGGCCGCATCAATAAACCATTTCATTTCGGTCATCTGCTGATCTTTATTCAGCGTTGAAGGCTGAAATTCAGAATCGATCCATTTTTTTGCTTCAGGTTCGCCCGCATGAGCAAGCCCTGACAATGCAATCATCGTCGCAAATGCTAACGAGGTCTGTCTTAGTTTCATCATCGTCTCCTGACAACCTTCCCCATTTGATTTAAGAATATTCCAGCCCAGGGGGAACTCAAAGCCGGATATTTAAAATTACGGGCGCGATCAACCGCGACCTAACACCAGCACTACAAAAAGCATCGACAGCACAAAACTGATCCAGACACTGGGTTCCTGTTCGAGATCAAACCACTCCATGAACTTACCCGAGAGCCCGACAAAAATCAGATTGATATAGGCAGCACCAAGTAAGCCTATGAATACCCGATCACCACGGGTCGTCGCAATTGGCAAAAACCCTTTTCTCATCACGGTCGGAGATTTAATTTGCCAGATCGTCAACCCGATCAGCATCACCACAACCGAGATAAAAAATATCGCAACGGGTAAGGTCCATGCCATCCATTCAAACATATCAGTCCTCCTTAAACACGTCCCATCGCAAATCCCTTTGCGATGTAGTGTCGAACAAACCAGATGACAATCGCGCCGGGCACAATCGTCAACACACCGGCTGCCGCCAGTGTGGCCCAATCCATGCCGGAGGCAGAAACCGTGCGTGTCATGATCGCCACAATCGGCTTGGCATTCACACTGGTCAAGGTCCGGGCGAGCAACAACTCCACCCAACTGAACATAAAACAAAAGAATGCTGCGACCCCGACACCGGCCTTGATCAGTGGCAAGAAAATCGTCAGAAAAAAGCGAGGAAAGCTATAGCCATCAATATAGGCAGTCTCATCAATTTCGCGTGGAATCCCACTCATGAATCCCTCAAGGATCCAGACGGCCAGGGGCACATTAAAGACCAGATGCGCTAATGCCACACCAAGATGCGTATCCATCAATCCTAGGGTGGTGTAGAGCTGGAAAAACGGCAGCAAAAACACTGCAGCAGGCGTCATCCGGTTAGTCAGCAGCCAGAAAAAAATATGCTTGTCACCCATAAACTGATAACGTGAAAAGGCATACGCTGCAGGCAGCGCTACGCCAAGCGACATCACCACATTGATCGCTACATAAATCAATGAGTTGATATAGCCCGAATACCAGGACTCATCGGTAAAAATCGTTCGATAATTATTCCAGGTGAATGCCTCTGGGAAAAATGAAAAACTCGACAGGATTTCTTCATTTGTCTTGAAGGACATGTTGACCATCCAGTAGATCGGCAACAGGGCAAACAACAGATAGAGAATTAGGAAAACCGAACGCTTTTGAAATCGTTTACGACCAACGGGGCTATGCATGACCCTGCTCCTTATCAGAGGTGCCGACACGCTGCATCCAGTTATACAAAACAAAGCACAGCAATAAAATGATGAAAAAATAAATCAGTGAGAATGCCGCAGCCGGACCCAGATCAAACTGACCGACAGCCTTCTGGGTCAGATACTGACTCAGGAACGTCGTGGCATTACCAGGGCCGCCCCCTGTCAGTACAAAAGGTTCTGTATAAATCATGAAACTATCCATAAACCGCAGCAACACAGCGATCATCAATACCCCGCGCATCTTCGGTAACTGGATATAGCGAAATACTGAAAACTTACTCGCCCCGTCGATTTGTGCCGCCTGATAGTAAGCATCAGGAATCGAACGCAAGCCCGCATAGCACAAGAGCGCCACCAGCGGCGTCCAGTGCCAGACATCCATCACCAACACAGTTAACCATGCATCCACCGAATTGCCGGTGTAGTTGTAATCAATCCCCAATCGCACCAACATCGCACCCAGCAAACCGATGTCGCTGCGGCCGAAAATCTGCCAGATCGTCCCGACAACGTTCCAGGGAATCAGCAGTGACAATGCGACAATCACGAGTACCGCCGAGGCACGCCACCCCGTTGCTGGCATTGCAAGCGCCAGTAAAATGCCAAGGGGAATTTCCACGCACAGCACAGAAAGGGAAAAACCCAACTGGCGCAACAAGGCTTCGTGGAGTTCGCTGTCACGCATCACGGCGACAAACCATTCCGTTCCGACAAACACACGACGCTCTGGCGAAATGATGTCCTGCACGGAATAATTCACCACAGTCATCAGTGGCAAAATCGCGGAGAAGCACACACACACCATCACTGGCAAAATAAGAAACCAGGCTTTCTGATTGACGGGCTTCATCCAATCATCTCCTCATTTTTATAAAAACGGGTGTGTTCACCCACCAGTTTGAACCAGACCATGTCACCCACCAAGGGCATCGCAGTCTCGGCGTTGAGTCTTGCCCGCACAATCGCCTCATCCATCTGAGGGCCTGTGCGCACCACGCCTGTCAACATCCAATAAGTGCCGACATCTTGCACCCGGGTGATCTGCACCGGCATCGCGCCCACAGTCACTGCCTGTGACAACTCAACATACTCAGGACGGATTCCCACCGTAAACGCACCCGACTGCGCAAGTAAAGCGCCGGGGGTTTCGCTGCCATGCGTCAGCAGGCAATCCCCGATCTTGATTTTCCCGTCGAGATAGCTTGCTGGTAAAAAATTCATGCCAGGTGAACCAATAAAATGTCCGACAAAGGTGTGCCTGGGATTTTCAAACAAGGCATCTGCAGAGCCTGTTTGAACGGCGCGTCCACGGGTCATCACGACGATTTCTTCGGCAAAGGTCAAGGCTTCAACCTGATCGTGGGTGACATAAATCAATGTAAGTTTTAATTCACGGTGAATTTGTTTGAGCTTGCGCCTGAGTTGCCATTTCAAATGCGGGTCAATCACGGTCAACGGTTCATCAAACAACACCGCCGAAACATCCTCACGCACCAGGCCACGACCAAGTGAAATTTTTTGTTTAGCATCCGCAGTCAGGCCAGAGGCCCGCTGATTGAGCTGATGGCTAATCTCTAGCATCTCGGCAATCTGCCCGACCCGTTTGCTGATCCGATCGGGCGAAACATGACGGTTACGCAAAGGGAATGCGAGATTTTCAGCAACCGTCATGGTGTCGTAGATCACCGGAAACTGAAATACCTGCGCGATATTCCTCTGCTGGGGACTGAATCGCGTGACATCTTTGCCATCAAATTGGATCGTGCCGTGCGAAGGCGTGACCAAACCTGAAACCAGGTTGAGCATGGTGGTCTTGCCGCATCCAGAGGGTCCTAGCAGCGCATAAGCCCCACCATCTCTGAAGCGCATTTTCAGTGGTAACAATGCATAATCCGCATCACTTTGAGGATTGGGTCGGTACGCGTGCGCCAAATCAAGATCAATTTGTGCCATGTCAGACTCCAGATGCCGTTGCGGTGGTCGTCGATCGCGGCGACAATAGCAGCGCGCCCTGCTCATCGAAGATATAGGCGTGATCTGGTTGAACGTACAACTGAATCGAGGCGCCGATTTCAAAAAAATGTACACCAGTGAGTTGAACGACAACATTACCAATCACCGTATTGGCATGCAAAAAAGTATCTGAACCTGAAATTTCCGCAAGCTCAACCACACCCGGCAAGGCGACATCTCCATCGCGCGCATTCACGCGCATTGCATTCGCGCGCAAGCCAATTGTCACGTGTCCGCTATCTGGCAAAGCCTGTGCAAGCGGGATATCCAAGGTGTCCGTCAGTTGCACAACGGTTCCATTCCTGGTGACGCGTCCTGCAAAAAGATTAATTGGCGGGTCACTGAAAGCACGTGCCACGCGCAACGAGGCAGGATGATGAAAAACCGCTGCCGTGGGACCATATTGCAATAATTTTCCAGCATCCATCACAGCGGTAAAGCCTCCGAGCAACAAGGCCTCTCCTGGTTCTGTCGTCGCATAAACGACAGTGGACTCGCTATTGGCAAAAATACTGGACAACTCATCGCGTAATTCTTCCCGTAATTTGTAATCCAGATTGACAAGAGGCTCATCAAGCAAGATTAACGGCGCACGTTTGGCCAGCGCACGCGCAAGCGCGACCCGCTGCTGCTGCCCACCTGATAGCTCAGCAGGCAAGCGCGTTAAAAAGGCGTCGATGTGCAATCTGCTGGCGAGTGCACGGACCTGCGCGTCGATATTTTTTTCACCGCGCAATTTCAGTGGTGAGGCAATATTGTCAAACACCGTCATTGATGGGTAATTAATGAACTGCTGATAAACCATCGACACATTACGCTTGCGCACAGACTGCCCGGTTACATCCACACCATCAACCAGAATTCTGCCAGCACTCGGCGGCTCGAGTCCGGCCATCAGTCTCATCAGACTAGTTTTACCGGCAAGCGTTGCCCCCAGAAGGATATTGACCGTATTGGGCCTGACTTCCATGTCAAGTGGATACAGATGATGTTCACTACCCACACATTTTTCTATTTTTTCCAGTATCAGGCGCATTGATCGCCGACTCCTTTATGACTGAACCACTCGGCGACATTCTGTTTTGCCTCGACCGACATATGCAGCCCAAGTTTGGACCTTCGCCAGATCACATCCTCAGCACAGCGCGCCCATTCATGGTCGTATAAATATTGAATTTCCGTATCGTACAGTCCTGGGGCGACTTCCAGGCCAAGGCCTCCGATATTTTCGGAGCCATGAAGCAGAACCTTCATGCGCGTCCCATAAGCGCGTGCATAACGATGACAAAGTGCTTGGGGTAACCAGCTGTACTTTACACACATCTCCTGGACAAAACGTGCGAAATCCTGGGCGGGTTGCTGCGACTGAGTCGAATCGATTCCCATGTCACCGCCAGGTAATGAAGCGTTTGCCGTCCAGCTCGGTGCAGCACTCCCCAGCGCAGGGCATAGTTGGTCAGCAGCCTGCTCGGCAAGCTTACGGTACGTTGTAATCTTGCCCCCCCAGACCGACAGCAATGGAGCCTGCGTGGTATCAAGATCCAGACGGTAATCGCGCGTCACTGCAGCAGGATTCCCCGTTGCATCATCCAGTAAGGGACGCACCCCTGAATAACTCCAGATGACATCTGCCGGGGTGATGGACTGTTTGAAATAACGTCCCGCCTGTTCGCACATGTACTGGCATTCGTCGCGATCCATTGCAACCTCACCGATTGTTCCCTGATGCTCAACATCAGTTGTACCAATCAGTGTGAAATCATTTTCATAGGGAATCGCAAATGTAATGCGACGATCGGTATTCTGAAATATATAGGCCATGTCGTGTGAAAAGAGTTTTTTCACCACGATATGACTGCCTTTGACTAACCGCAAAGGCCTGGTTTCCTCGCGATGCGCCTGATTCTGCAGAAATTGTGCAGCCCAGGGGCCTGCAGCATTTACGAGTGCGCGTGCCATGATATATGTCAGTGCTGCATGATTCTGCGCGGGCTGCAAGCAGGCTGTCCAGTGATCAGCAGACCGCGTCACATCGGTGCAGGTCGTGTGCGTCAAGACTGTTGCACCACGCTCACAGGCATCCATTGCATTGAGTATGACCAGACGTGCATCATCAACCCACCCATCTGAATAAACAAAGCCTTTCGTGAAACCAGGTTTGAGGGCTTGCCCGGCCGGGTGCAAATTCAAGTCAATGGCGTTTGAACCCGGCAATAGTTCACGTCGGGCCAGATGATCATACAGAAACAGGCCAAGGCGAATCATCCAAGCTGGACGCATACCTTGATCATGAGGCATCACAAACCTTAGCGGCCACATAATGTGTGGCGCATTGCGCAACAGTACTTCACGCTCCTGCAATGCCTTGCGAACCAGACCGAATTCATGGTGTTCGAGATAGCGCAGACCGCCATGAATCAACTTGGTCGATGCTGAAGAGGTATGCGCGGCAAGATCGTCTTTTTCACATAACAAGACAGTCAGACCTCGTCCAGACAGATCACGTGCGATCCCTGCCCCGTTAATTCCGCCCCCCACCACCAGTACATCAAAATTTGTTCGCATTTAAGCTATTTTGTTCGTTATGTTTCGTTTTTGATTTATACAATGATTTTTGATGATCCTGTTATGGGTAAATACCCGCGTATTTGTTCTTTTTTGTTTTAAAAATATTCCAAAGACGATACAAAATATGTAATTCTTATGCTCAGTGCAGTCTTAATCCACTTTTCCTGAATAATTAGAGTGCCATGACACCCAATCCACGCCAGCTTCAGTTGATCGAGGCCGTTCAGTCAAAAAGCTCCGTCACCGTCGAAGAACTGGCAGAGCGCTTTGAGGTCACCTTGCAAACCGTGCGCCGTGACATCAAGCTCCTCGCCTCGGCAGGTCTTGTCGTCAGGTTTCACGGAGGCGTGCGGGCACCAAGCTCAACGACCGAAAACATTACCTATCGCAAACGTCAGACCTTGCACGCAGCAGAAAAGCAACGCATTGCACGTGCAGTTGCGCTGGCAATCCCTGATGGATGCTCTCTGATTCTGAATATTGGAACGACCACCGAAGCCGTTGCCCGCGAGCTTTTGCACAGAAAAGGTTTGCGAATCATTACAAACAATCTAAATGTCGCAACGATCCTGTCTGACAATCCGGATTGTGAAGTGATTGTGGCCGGTGGTGTGGTTCGCGCTCGCGATCGCGGCATTGTGGGTGAGGCCACCGTTGAATTCATCAGACAATTTAAAGTCGATATCGGACTGATTGGCATTTCAGCCATCGAAGCAGACGGGACACTTCGGGATTTCGACTATCGCGAAGTAAAAGTATCTCGGGCAATCATTGAACATTCACGCCAGGTCTGGCTGGCAGCAGACAGCAGCAAATTCAATCGACCCGCAATGGTGGAGCTCGCAAAGATTTCAGAGGTAGACCGCCTGTTCACAGACAGGCAGCCCCCTGAGTTATTCATGAAGATGTTTGAAGAGGCTGGCATGCATTGTGACATTGCAGCCAGCTAGGACTCAATACCCTACTGATCAAACTGCGTCAGTACCACACCCGGACCATGCTCCATCTCGACGTAGTTCTTGCCATCATGGACTTTGACGCCGTTGACCCAAACCCCCTGGACACCGAGTGGCTCGCGCACCATGCGACTCCCTCCACCTGGCAAGTCATGGCGTGTCTGCAGCCTGGAGATCCCCACCGTATCGGGATCGAATAACAGCAAGTCCGCTGGCGCCCCAACTACCAGACGACCGCGATCGGCAATCTTGAAACAATCTGCAGGATGACTAGTCAGCCTGCGAATGCCTTCTGACAATGTGAAGTGACCAGTTTCGCGCACCCAGTGCCCCAGGAAATGCAAGCCAAAGCCCGCATCACACATATAGATCAGATGCGCCCCGGCATCGGACAAGGTAATGACACCAGCAGAATGCTTGAGCAAGGGCGCAACACCGTCGTCGTCATTGTTAAAAAACTTCCCGACAAATTGCGTCGACAACTGATCTTTGAGTGCGATGTCAAAGAAAGCATCCAACGGGTCCAGACCGAGTTTGGCCGCGGCCTGCTTGATGGTCATCCCCTCAAGCGCGGCATACTCTGGCACGTGCGTTTGATTGATTTCAATATTGCCCCAATTACCCAAAAACAGAATGCCCGGCTTGGGGTGTTTCAAATTTTCTCTAAAGGCCTCACGAAAGGCGGGATCGGCATACACCTTGGCCATCCCTTGCGCATCCAGTCCTTTGATCGGATCAAAAGCCGAATGACTCAGCAGGATATAGGGATCAGTGAGCGTGAAATCGAAAGACAGCGGCTGGCAACTCGTCAGCATATATAACGGATTGCCACGCGCCTGGGCAGCTGCACACTGATCGTAATATTCGAGTCCGAGCGTGGGCGTTGCCTCGTTGTACATGCTCAGCACGGTCGAGATGAACGTGGGGCGATGCGTGTCTGCAGCGATCGACTCCATGACGGCCGTGGATGCGCGCGACCCCGTCGCCATCATGAATACACCACGGTCACAATCGCCCAATACACCTGTCAACGCACGCAATTCACTTTCCGTTGCGATTGTCGAGGGCATGGGTCGTCCGCCAAAACCACTATGGTTCGGAGAAAAAGATGAAGCAAAGCCAATGGCACCTGCATCCATCGCCTCTTTGACTAGGGTACACATAGCCTGCAGTTGGTCTGCGGTTGGCTCAACCTGCTCAGAGGCGGCCTCGCCCATGACTGCGGTACGGATGACTGAATGTCCGGCAAATACTGCAGTATTCAGATAGGGACCCACGCGACGCAGCTGTTCCATGTATTGCGAGAACGTCTCAAATTCAAAATTCACACCCGTCAGCAGCGCTTGTAAATCCATGCCCTCAACCACGGACAGGTTTTTGAGCATGGTTTCGCGCAAATCTGCTGGGCACGGTGCAATGCCAAAGCCACAGTTACCGATCACGGCCGTCGTCACGCCCAGCGCCGGTGATGGCGACATCGTCTTGTCCCAGGTCACCTGGGCATCAAAATGGGTATGCAAATCTACAATTCCCGGCATAAGCGCCAGTCCTGCAGCGTCCACCACTACTTTTGCGGGTCCTGCAAGCTGGCCAATTGCTGTAATTCTGCCTTGATCTACGGCTACATCTGCCAGGACAGGCGGACTCCCCAGACCATCAAATACCTGCGCCCCGCGTATTAACAAGTCATGCACAATTCATCTCCCTCAGTTTTTATATTTGTTATGTACTATAAAGCTTACAGATAATTTTATCCCCACCCTCCGGTATCCGCACCACCCACTAAGGATTTTTCATGCACGCACAGGATTTCGAATCAGAGATCGTCACAGCTTTACGGATCGATCTGGCGGTCGCTTTGCGTGCAGCCGCACACCATGGGCTCGCTGAAGGGGTATGCAACCACTTTAGCGTTGAGTTGCCGGATCAGTCGGGTCGGTTTTTACTCAACCCCCGTGGCCTGCTTTGGAGCGAAGTTCAAGCAGAGGATATCGTCATGATCGACAGCATGGGTCAGAAGCTAGCCGGGCGCCACGAGGTCGAGTCCACCGCCATGAATATCCATGCGGCCATTCACAGGATATGCAAAAAAGCCTGTGTCCTGCATACACATATGCCCTATGCCACAGCACTGACTCTCACAGAAGACCGGGCGCTGGATACCAGTCTGTCCCAGAATGCGATGCGCTTTTTGAATCGGATTGCGATCGATACACACTATAACGGCCTGGCACTGGATGTCAGCGAAGGCGAACGCATTGCGCGTGCTATGGGAAGCGCTGACATTGCTTTTCTTGGCAACCATGGCGTGGTTGTGTGTGCGGACCGTATGGATTATGCCTACGACGATCTGTACTTCCTGGAGCGCGCCTGCATGGCTCAGGTACTCGCCCAGTCCACTGGGCGTGCGCTCGTGCCTGTCAACCCAGCTCTAGCACGACACGTCGCAGAGCAAATGTTGAGCGAGCGGCTACAGTCCGAATTATTTTTCAAGGCACTCAAGCGCGTGCTTTAACGCAACTTGAGCGCCGTTCAAACAATCCCTGATATCTAACGCATTGCAACCATCACTTCTTGATGAATTTGCAGGTGCTTTCGGCAAGCGTGTTGAAAATTTCCTCACCCTTTAAGTCGGCAATGATGTTGTAGTAATCCCAGGGATACTTGGACTCGGCAGGTGACTTGACCTGCATGAGTTTCATGTCGTGAATCATTGCACCGTCTTCACGCACGTAACCGTCTTTGGCAAACATGTCGTTGACTCTGGCAGACTTCATCCATTTCATGATGGTGTCGGTATCATCGGAGTTCGTCTCCTTGACACCACGCAGGTAGAACATGACCGCAGAGTAATCTGCAGCCTGGTTCATAGAAGGTTTCTGTCCTGGGTATTTGACCTCAAAGCGCTTGGACCAGGCACGATTTTCATCTGACGAATCCCAATACCAGAAATCCGTCAGATACATGCCTTGGGTCGCCTGCAGGCCGAGTGCATGAATATCATTGATATAAACCAGCAGCCCCGCCAGTTTCATCTTTGGGGTCACGCCAAACTCATTAGCGGCCTTAATCGAATTAACGGTATCGCCACCAGCGTTAGCCAGACCCAGAATCTGGGCACCCGAACCTTGTGCCTGCAACATGTAGGATGAAAAGTCTGAGGCTGCAAGTGGCACACGTACGGCACCTTTGACCTCTCCGCCCTTTGCCTTCACCACCTCAGCGGCATCATGTTCCAGTGCGTGACCAAAGGCATAGTCAGCTGTGATGAAGAACCAGGACTTCCCGCCATTCTTGACCACCGCTGAGCCGGTGCCACGTGCCAGCGCAATCGTGTCATAAGCATAATGAACCGTGTAGGGCGTGCACTGACCGTTCGTCAGCTCCGAGCTACCAGCACCAATGGCAATGAAAGGCTTTTTCTTTTCATTCGCAACGTTGGCCAGTGCCAGCGACACGGCAGAATTCGAACCACCAATCAGCAAATCGATATGTTGCTGATCGAACCATTCACGCGCCTTTGATGCTGCAATATCTGGCTTATTTTGATGATCAAGCGTAAATAATTCGACTTTTTTACCATTGATCTCACCACCCGAATCAGCAATCGCCATGCGAATCGCCTCAATCCCGCGCGGACCGTCCAGATCAGCATAGACGCCGGACATATCTGAGGTGAATCCAATCCGGATCACATCGTCCGAAATTGCGGCCGACACAGATTGGCTCATCGCCCCCATGCCAGCCATCGTCAATGCAAACGCCAAGGTACGCAACTTCATTGTCTTCTCCAGTAAATCTGATGATTATGTCAACTATGCCAACCGAGGCTGGACATTGAACTTTTTAGGAATTGAGTCCAATCGTGGACTCTTCACATCCTAGATATATAAGCTGAATACAGGGTGTATTCAATAAGGGTTTGCACCTGATACCAGAGGTTAATAGACTGAAAATTGCGAGATTCACCATACAAAATGGAGGCCAAACAGGGTGAATTCTTTTTGATGGAAAGTCTCAGACTCAGTGAGAGTAATTGAGAGACTCACTAAATAAAGGAAATTAATATAGGTTGCGAGTCTGACTAACCTGACTGGACATCAATAATGAAAATCATTAAAAAGTTTAGTGCCGGATGTTTAATGCTGATCGCATCAGGCATGGCCTGTGCGCAGCAACCTGCAACCAAACCCGCAGATACTGCTCAACCGGTAGCTGCGCTTCCAAAGGGCATGCCCGCAGTTGAGCCTGCCGCAATCGAATTAGTACGCGCAATGAGTAATGTATTGGGCAAGGCAAAAACCATACAGTTTGACGCGATCGTGCAGTCCGAATATCCCTCGATAGACGGGATTCAGGTGATGTATACGACAGCAGCCAAACTCGCCATGCAGCGACCCAACAAATTCGACGTTGTGGTATCTGGTAATGGCGCCCCGCACGAAATTTTGTTTAACGGTAAACAGTTATTTGCATATGTCCCTGACAGTAATATTGTTGCCGTCACCGATTGCCCTGACACCATCGACACGGCAGCTGCGTTTGCCTACGAAAAAGCAGGCTTGTTTTTCCCAGGTGACGATCTGATTCTATCGAACCCGTTTGAACACATTACGGAGGGCGTCACCGACGCCTTCGTCGTAGGTAAAACAAAACTGGTCGGCGGCGTCGAGACAGATATCGTTGTGATGGCAGGCAACAACCTCCAGGGCCAGCTCTGGATCGGCACCAAGGATCATCTGCCCTATATGGCTTCCTGGGTATACCTCGGAGACAAAAGTCGTCCGCGCACAACGCTGACTTACAAGAACTGGAAACTCAATGCGACAGTTCCTGCAAGCACCTTTGATTCGGCACGGTTTTCTAAAGCGCTGGTGACTGAATTTTCACATCCAGAAGCACCTGTTAAATAATCGATCGGGAGATACATATGAGATTCTTAACTCTTGTTTTTTTAGCGCTAATTAGCCTCACGTCACTGACGATGAGTACCGATGCCCGGGCCTATTGGCACGGATATCGTCCTGGCTGGCATGGCGGCTGGGTCGGTTGGCATGGTGGATACGGCTGGCGTGGTGGTCCGGGATGCTGGCGCTGTGGTGGTGGCTGGGGTCCAGGCCCAGTGATTGCTGCCGGTGTAGTGGGTGCAACAGCTGCGGGGGTCGTGGCTGCAGAATCTGCGCCTGTGGTTGTGCAACAAGCACCTGTCGTCGTAGAGTCAGCGCCAGTGGTGTCGACCTTGAGCATCCCCCCGATTGGTTCAAAATTCCCAGCCTTATTGCCGGGATGCGCCCTGGCCCCCAGGAATGGTATTAACTTTTACCAGTGTGAAGGCTTTCGCATGAGGCCGCTCTACGGTGGAAATAATTTGTATTACCGCGTCGTACCTGGCTAAACAAAAATCCCGTCATACAAGTGACGGGATTTTTTTAATTCACAAAAGGAATATAGTGAGCCCTAGCTGATAATTTTCACGTCGGCAAACACTCGCACATCGAATCCGAGGAAAAAATAAATGAGACAAGTCACCCGTTGCATCACAGGTTTTGTATTTGCACTTTCTGCCTTCGCTGGCGTCGTCCAGGCTGCTGACTACCCCTCGCGTCCCATCAAGTGGATCGTGGCTTACCCACCAGGCGGTACAACAGACGTACTTGCACGGATCATGGCCCAGCGTCTGACCGAAAAAATGGGTCAGCCGATCATCGTCGAGAATAAGCCAGGTGGTGGCAATAATATTGGTACAGAGGCAGTCGTGAACGCGACACCCGATGGTTACACCATGTTGCTGGTCAATCCAGCCAACGGCATTAATACCGCACTGTATAAGTCGCTGTCCTTTAACTTCGTGCGCGATATCGCACCTGTTGCCGGCATTGTGCGCACCCCAAATGTGATGGTGGTGACCGACTCATTGCCAGTCAAAACAGTTGCCGAATTCATCGCCTACTGTAAGGCAAATCCTGGCAAGATCAATATGGCGTCTTCGGGGAGTGGCACTTCAACCCACCTCTCAGGTGAACTCTTTAAATCCATGACAGGGTGCAACATGACCCACGTACCTTACAAAGGTGCGGGGCCTGCGCTCAACGACCTCATTGCTGGACAGGTACAAGTCTTTTTCGACAATCTGCCTTCTTCGGCACCGCAGATTAAAGGTGGCCGGATCCGTGCACTTGCGGTGACCTCTGCTGAACGTGAACCTTCTATGCCCAACACCCCAACGATCGCCGAGACCGTCCCTGGTTATGAGGCGAGCGCCTGGTTTGGGATTGGCATGCCCAAAGGTACGCCATCCGAGGTCGTGTCAAAAATGAATGCAGCGGTCAACAGTGCCCTCGCAGAGCCCAAGATGCGCGAACGACTGGCTGATCTGGGTGGTGTGACGATGCAAGGTACGCCAGCGGATTTCGGCAAGGTGATTGTTGACGAAACTGCGAAATGGGGGAAAGTTGTCGAGACCTCTGGAGCCACGCTCGACTGACACCCTTAAGACACGTGGCGAGATGACTTTGAAGAAATCAGCACACGCGATGACTTTGAAGGAATCATCACATGCTATTTCAAACCTGACCACCGTCATAGCCACAAGCAATTCTGCCCAGCGCGAGACGCAACGTCTCTGTACCAATCGCCTGGATTGACGGATCCTGGGCACCTGCATGCAACAGACACTCACGTAACTGAGCATCGCTCAGGTTGGGCAGATTCGCCCAGAAACCCCTCGTCAGCTTTTGAGCCAAGTCATGGTCTGGATGATTGGCCTGCTCTGGGGCTCGTCCGATTTCATACATGTGTGTCACCGCATCCCAAGGCGCACGCTCACTCGGTAAGCGCTCCCATAAATCCGGACACTCCTCAGCCACATAGAATCTATTCAAGGTATCAAACAATCTGAAGCGATAGCCGTTGGCAAGCAGGAGCGGTTCAAAAGCATCCCACGCTGGCTCGCCCTTGCCCGGGGTCACTGCTTCTGCAACGATCACACGTGGTCGATACTTAGTCCAGTCATTGCCTGCCAGCACATCACTCTCAGCGCCTTCAACGTCGATCTTCAAAAAATCAATCTGATCGATTTTATTTTTTTCGCATAGCTGGGCCAAGGTCGTCATGGGCAAATGCATTTGTTGATACACGGCACCGAATTCTTTAGCAACGTCAGCATGGTTTTGAATCGTAGTCGAAAACCCGTGCAGCCGATCGACATGAAAAAACTCGGCCATCCCGTTTTCACGACCAATCAGACCTTGGTATACCTGGTCGCGAGGTCTGATTTTTGGGTAGAGCGCAGCCAGTTCTGGAATCGGTTCAGCGACCAGGCCACGCCAGCCTCTTTCATAAAACCAGAGCGAGACATTATCTGCAACCGGATGCCCGGCGCCGACATCAATATAAAACCCCTGCTCCTGACCAGCAAAAGCAAGCGAGAGGTGATAGTCCTCCATGTTTTGCGTATATGAAAGCGGCATGCGTAAGACCTCTTAATCAGTTTTTGCGTGGAGGAACGTGAAACGTATTATCTATCCAAAATCTGTAATCCGTAATTCCTAATTCCTAATCAGTGCTTTACAGCTTACGTTTAATTTTCAGCAAAGCATTCTGCATGGCAATACTCACCTCGCGATCACCTGGTGTGACCTGAATAGGATCGCCGGCTTTGAGCGTACCTGGCTGCAGCACACTTAAATACCAGCCACTGCGCGCGGTACGCACCATCACAGGCCCCGCGTCTGGATATCCAATCTTTCCTGTGAACTTGAAACAAGGCTCACGAAGATTCTCAACCATCAACTCCACCTCGCCGATCTGCCAGAGATCACCGACGAACACCTCATCCTCACTGAAACCCTCAATCGTCAAGTTTTCACCAAAGAAGCCATGACCCAGAGTGCCTAGCCCGCAATCATTCTGTTCGAGTGTTTTTTCCCAAAAATCGTAATGCTCAACCGGGTAAGCATAAATAGCCTTGTCCGGCCCGCCATGCACAGTTAAATCCGCCTGTTCATCGCGCTCAAGCCCTAAAGGGCCTGCAAAAACCGGAACGGGATCAGTCAGCTGACTCACTGGAGACTTATTCAAGGCGCTTTTCACTGTCCGACCAGGTCCGTCTCCGGCGATAAAAAGCTTGTCCACCTTGCCAGTCGATATCGTCAATATTCGCATGAAATTCCTTAGTATGTTGTTCCAGTGATTCTAGAGATTATTATGCAAAAATCATGCCATTCTCACCAAGCACAGGATCATAAAAAAAATGTTGTCATACTGGATGCAAACTGTCGCGAACCAAACCGTTCTGGAATTACGCGAAATCGACCGCCCGACGCCTCAACCCGACCAAGTCTTGGTCAAGTTGCGCGCCGCCAGCCTGAATCGCGGTGAATTTGTCATCGGCCATGGTTTGCATAAGAGTGGCCAGGCGAACGCGATCGGCATGGAAGGTGCAGGCACCGTGGTCGAACTTGGTGCAAACGTCACTGGCCTGGCAATTGGTGACAAGGTCATGGGCCGGTGTAAAGGTGCCTTTGCAGAATATGCCTGCATGGATGTGCGCGAAGCCATCCCAATGCCTGAGTGCATTAGCTATGAGCAGGCCTCGAGCATTCCCCTGACCTTCCTGGTTGTGCATGACATGCTGTCCCTGCAGGGCAATCTGAAAGCGGGTGAATGGCTGCTGATTAATGGCGTGACGTCGGGAGTCGGCGTAGCAGCACTCCAGACCGCCAAAGCCATCGGCGCAAAAGTTATCGGCACCTCCGGATCGCCCGAAAAGCTCGCGCGACTCAAAGAATACGGGCTTGACGTTCCTATCTGCCTGCGCGGTCCGGGCTTTGCAGAACAAGTCATGCAAGTCACCGAAGGCAAAGGCGCTAACCTAGTCGTCAATACCGTTGGTGGGACCGTATTTGCTGAAAGCATCCGTTGCATGGCTTTTGAAGGGCGTCTGGCCATGGTGGGCTATGTGGATGGTGTTCTCACCGCTGAGCTGGATTTACAGGCGCTGCACGCCAAACGCCTGAAACTGTTCGGTGTCTCGAATAAATTGCGCTCGGCCGATCAAAAAGCCGAGTTCATCCCCGAGTTTAAAGAACAGGTATTACCTGCCATTGCAGATGGTCGTATTCGCCCCCTGATCGACCATGCGTTTGCCTTTGATCAGCTCGCTCAAGCTAAAGCCATGATGGAGGCAAACCAGCACGTCGGGAAAATTGTTTTACAAATGCCCGGCTAATGATTTGTCTCTGACGCGCAAAAATTGGTCATAACAAAATGAATGGATTAAACATAGTGAAGCAATTGCACCCACGTATCGCACAAGGTCTCGTCGCCACTGCAATTATTTTTTCAACAGTGGCTACGTTATCGCTGTGCGGCACGAGTGCCGCGCAACAGACGAACTACCCGACAAAGCCGATCAAGCTTCTGGTCGGGTTCGCTCCTGCTGGTGCGGCTGACTATGTCGCACGCGTCATCAGCGAGCCTTTGGCAAAAGCGCTGGGCCAGGCTGTCATTGTGGAGAATCGTGCAGGCGCAGGCTCAAGCATTGCAGCCGATCTCGCAGCCAAGGCTCCGGCAGACGGCTATACAATTTTATTGGCTAGCCCCAGCAGTATCTCTGTCAACCCTGCTCTCAACCCTAAGCTGAATTATTCAGCAAGCGATTTAACTCCGGTCACAAAAGTCACGGCATCTCCCCTGGTGATTGCCGTCAGTACCGCAACCGGCATCCAATCCATTCAGGATCTGATCAAGCAAGCCAAAGCCTCGCCCGGAAAGCTGAACTACGCAACCTCGGGCAACGGCTCAGCCCCCCATCTTGCGGCAGCACTGTTTTTACAAACAGCAGGCGTCGAAATGATGCATATTCCGTTCAAAGGCGGCAGCCTGGCAATTCAGTCCGTCATCTCTGGCGACACCCAGCTCACCTTTGGAACTCCACCGTCAGTTTTACCGATGGTACAAGCAGGTCGCCTGAAGGCAATCGGTGTAACCTGGGCAGACAGCACCGATCTCGTGCCGGGAGTACCTGGCATGAAAGAAGCCGGACTCCCAGGTTACAGCCTGGATTTCTGGTACGGTATTTTTGTTCCAAAAGGCACGCCCCCGGAAATCATAGAAAAGCTCTACATCGCGACCAAAGCCGCCATGTCATTGCCAAATGTCAAGACTTCCCTCGCCCGTGAAGGCACGGCGGTTTCTGTCTCGGAATCACCTCAAGCCTTTGCAAGCTTTTTAAAACAGGATGAAAAATTCTGGGTCAAACTGGTCAAGGATGCAGACGTCCATATTGAGTAATATGGACGTCTGATTTTTTAAGATTATTGACCTGTAATGCGCTTTGCATAAGAAGTCGCATAGGCCGGTGAACGGAACATCAGGATAGGATCATTCGTGGGTGCAATACCATCGCTCATGACCAGTGGATCAAAATTGATTTTTTCACAGTCGGAGCCTTTTTGTGGCGTTGCCGCAGTAATGGTCAGGACACCTGCCGAGATTTTTTGACGATCTGCCGGCCAATAGACTGTAGGATTATTTTCTTCATCACCAGCCTGCCCAATCGTCAACTGCATATTCCAGCGCACAGGACCTTTGGCAACACGTTCAATCAAATCCTGATCAAGAAAACGCTTGGGTGATGTGGTCATTTGTTCATCGGTCAGGCGTGTCACACCCGCTTCAGGTACGAATTGCCACTTGACCAGTGTCGTCTTGTTCTTGGCATCTAAAAACTTGAAGGTGTGAATACTGAAAAAATCACTATTCGCGTAGCTTGCGGGTGGATTGTTCTTTGACATGAACTCGCCAAGCGGTGCACTGTCAGGATGCGTAGCCCTGAATTCCTTTTGCTTTTCTGGATCAGGTTTGCCTGTTGCAGGATCTGGCGTATTCGCTACCGCCGCATCATAAAAAGTCTTGGGATTCGATGCACTGAAAACAGGAATATTCAACATTGTGAAATGGTGAACTTTGTTTTCAGGCAATTTAAACTGCAACGCCATGCCACGAGGGCTTTTCGCCGCATCTGGCGCATTGGGATTGCCGCCGGCCAGGGAGAATCTGCCGACGACCGGAATGGAAGCACCTGAAAACAAAGCAGACTTACTGAATGCCTGCGCCTCTTTTGAACCTACAAAGGTCCCTGTTACACAGATACCAACGATATGGTTGCGTCGCTCGCCAGGAGTCACGCCACTGAGCTTCTCAAGCGCCGTCACAGTCTGATCAGGCGTCGGCGCTTGTTGTGCAAACACACTAGAAACTGAAGCAATGGATCCGAGAAGTAGTGACAATACCGTGCGTATGAACATCATATTTTTTTGCTTCATATTTTTATATCTCGTTTTGGATTGGAAGGATGGGGTGAGTAAAAAAGCACAAAAGTTTGTTTAGCAACCTGACGCAATGACTTGAAACGCATTGAAATAGTTTCAACATCAAAGATCACGCTTTGTGCTGCGATCGCAATATAGAATTACCACTATAAAGTGTTTCTGAAGGGCGGAGTGCGATATGCACAAGCCTGCAGTAATTGCGTACAAGAAAAGGAACGTCAACAATGAGAAGCTCGAGCGAACTGGATACTCTTTCGATTATTCAACTTGCAACATTTTCCGGTGAAACGATAGAAATGTATGTATTTATTGTGCTCGCGAGCGTGGCGCTTGGTGTGTTCCTGATCGTCAATTCTCTGATGAATGTTTCTAAGAAGACCGTTGAACCAGACGATACCGTGCAGATCAATCAACAATCCTTCCTACCCATACATCGCACCATCATTGACAGACTGTCTTCGGATTCGATTTCACCCACTCTGTTAAAACCCTGATCAGATCTCAGAATGACTGGGCTCACGATATTGGGTTCGCAGCGGCCTGAGCCAGATGAATCTGGGCTTCAAAAGCTCTCAGACGCTTATAAACAGAAATCAGCTCAATTATTGATGCCCAGTTTTTGACGAGCACCTGAAAAGAGGTCTGAATTCTCTCGAACGCCCTCACCGTCTGGGCAAACATCCCCAGAGAAATAGCGCCGGCGATTACGGTCGGACCTAAAGCCAGGAATGGCACCACGATGCCAAACTGCAAATAGGAGAGCTTGGCGACATCAAAATACATATAGTGAAAAAACAATCTGAAATAATTGTTTTTTAATCGCTGAAACAAGCTGTGGACGACCTTGGGACTAGCACGTGTAGGATCGTCCTCGGCATAAACAAGCTCTTTGCGATAGGCCGCCTCAGCTTTCTGGTTTTCGAACTCCAGTCCGGGCAATTTAAAACCCACACCAGCCAGAACAATGGTGCCAATCAAGGCATAGAGGATGGCAATATAAACAAGGGCATGATCCAGACTGCCGAACAACGGGACTTCTTTCACATTTTTTGAAATCACCCAGAGAATTGGCAAAAAAGCGATCAGCGTCAGTAATGACTCAATGACACTGGCACCGATCAGCTCAATCGTTGCAGCGAAACGCTTTGTATCTTCCTGCACACGCTGGCTTGCGCCTTCGATAGTCCTGAGCACGGTCCAATAGCGCATGTAATAATCATTCATCGCTTCTCGCCAGCGCAGGATCCAGTGTTTGATATAAAAACCAAGCATGACCGCGATAAAAACATAGAGCAGGATGAGTTTTGTCAGGTAGATCAGCGTTTGATCAAAGTCTCCAAGCGTAATGGATCCAGGCGTACCCAGCCCTTTTTGCATCAGGTCGAATAACTCACCCAATCCGGCGTTGAGAGCAACATCAATCTCGACCTGACAGCCCAAGCCACCAAAAATAATAAATATCCCGGGCCAACCCCAGAATCGCCATTTCCTGGAGGCAAAAAAAGCACTAAACATTGACGTAGTCGTACCCGGGTGCCAAGCCTGCCAAATCAAACAGTTTCATCATGGGGACTTTTCGTTATTTTGTAAAAAGTGGGGTTTATATTCTATTTGCTTGTTCAGGCTTGGATATTCTATAACTACCTGCTTATTCTGGAAAAATATACTGCAGGCCATTAATCCCTGCAGCCTAAGAATTATGCGGTTATTTTGCGGCCACCACAAGAAAGAAAGTTCACTGGCGCACAGACCTCACGCTTGACGCAGGTTAATTTGCGAGGAGAATATGGATAGGCTGTATAAATGATGCAGGCACTGCACAAGGCATCAAACACAAATGAGCTCTGAAAATTCCTCAGGCGTGAGCACGCAACTCTTTGGACGATTTCTCAAGATCGCAAAGTTTTACTGGATTTCGCAAGAGCGCTGGCAATTAAGAGCTGGACTTGCGCTACTGATGACGCTGCTGTTTATTCAAACAGCCTTTAGCGTGCTGTTTAATCAGCAAACAGGCGAATTCATATCCGCGCTCGCCTCAAAGGATGCAGATCGTTTCTGGTCATCGATCTGGCGCTATGCCGCCATCCTGACTGCCGCGGTTCCCATCTACAGCCTCTATTACTTTGTGCGCGATACGATTGCACTGAGGTGGCGGCGCTGGCTGACGCATCACTTTATGACGCGTTACTTTAAACAACGCGCCTATTACCGGCTGAACGCCATGCCAGGCGTAGACAACCCCGATCAGCGTATCGCCGAGGATATCAACGCATTCACCCAGCAATCACTGTTATTTTCTATGATCGTGCTCGGCGCTTGCATACAAATTATTGCCTTCGCGGGTGTGCTGTGGACGATTTCCCATACTTTGGTGTATTTCCTCCTGGTTTATTCAGTAGTTTGCACAGTATTCACCGCAAAAGTATTCGGAAAGCCACTGATTGGATTGAATTTTTTGCAACTTCAACGCGAGGCAGACTTTCGGTTTGGACTTGTGCGCGTACGCGAACATGCTGAGCCGATTGCTTTTTACAGAGGCGAGGCACGGGAAATGTCCGTGCTTGAAAAAATATTTTATGGAGTTTTTACAAATTATCAACGCGTACTGCGCTGGCAATTCAAACTCAATCTATTTCAGTTCACACATAGCTTTCTGACACTCGTGCTTCCTGTCATCATCATCGCAAACGATGTGTTGAACGGCAATCTGGAAATAGGCAGCGCCGTTCAGGCAACAGGCGCTTTTGCGGCTATCCTTGTTTCGCTCACAGTAATTGTTGACCACTTTGAGGGCCTAAGCCGTTTTTCAGCAGGGATCGAGCGGCTGTACTCCTTTTCTGAGGCACTCGATTCTCAACAACTCGACGATCAAACAACCAGCTCAGTGAGCAAGAGCACGAGCGAGAGTAAAAACAGTAACACTAGTAGCAGTAACAGCAGCAGTACCAGCAGCAAAACAGTATCGAGCATCATCACCATCACAGGTGAGGACCTTTGCTGCAAAGACCTGACCATATTCACACCCGATGCCGAGCAAATGCTTCTCAAAGACCTCAACCTGAAGGTCCCACCCAAACAAGGCCTGATGATCGTTGGGGAAAGCGGAACAGGAAAAAGCTCACTGCTACGCGCAATTGCCGGACTCTGGTCCAGAGGCTCAGGCGAAATTATCCGGCCGGTGCCGCAGAGTATTCTTTTTTTACCGCAATACGCCTATCTGCCACTGGGCAACCTACGCTGCCAGCTGACCTACCCCTATACGGACAGTAAGATTTCCGATCAAGAGCTGCTTGAGTGCCTTGAACGCGTGAACCTGCCAACACTGGCCAAACGCGCTGGAGGACTGAATGCGATCATGGACTGGTCTAAAGTGCTGTCTGTCGGCGAACAACAGCGTTTGTCCTTTGCAAGAGCGTTGCTGATTAAACCTCGCTATGTGCTGCTCGACGAGTCGACAAGCGCGCTGGATGCGGCCAACGAAGAAAACCTCTATTGCCAGCTGAGTGACTTAGCCGTCACACCCGTCAGTGTCAGCCATCATCACTCGCTACTCAAGTTTCATGAGCAGGTTCTCGCCATGCAAGCCGATGCAAGCTGGGTGCTACAGAATACAAAAAACTATCGCTGGGAATAAGCGTTGCACAAGACAGGTAAAAGGATCCTTGTCCATGAAAAGAACCGCGCCGATGGATTTGGCGAATCCTTCAAAATAATAATCCGACTTCTGCCATGACCCGGACTTGGGAGTTTTTCATCCCTGTCGTACCAAAGGCCATTTCTGGTTGCGCATTCAACGCACGGACGTAAGACGTTTCCAACCGAAGGAAGTACTGGTCGAACTGGTAAGTGGGCGTCACGGTGATGGACCAAGCCGAACTGTCCGGACCAAACAACAATGTCGGCTCTCCGGGACTGCTACCACCAGAAGTACGCAGATACTCAAGCCGTACAGGCAAACTGACACGAGACGCAACTTGATCCGACGAGGAGGAGCTCTGCAACCGATAATTCATCAACAAGGCCGCCCCATAGGTCTGATGGGCATCCTGAATACCAATCGAAGGATTGGCTGCAATCGCCGTGTACTGCAGATAGGGCACGAGCATCCAGCGTTCTTTGTCGTATTTATAGATCAGATTGAACACTTGGGAATTGTTTTGCAACAAAGGGGTCGTCACGGTATCTTTATCATTGGGGCTGATGGCACCCACCCAGCTTGCGGTAAGTGTGTGCGCCTCACCTGCCTGATAAGACAACGTTGCACCCAGCCAGTTGTATTTCCCTGAATATGAGCCATCGTTCCAGGTGAACGCCATGGACAGGTCACCCTCAGTATGATTGACCTGCATTCCCATGCTAATTGAGTTGGTCTGTCCCCAGAGGAGCCCACGCTCGATGTTCAGGTTTTGATAACTGAAATTCGCCTCATAGCCTCCCATGGCAGACAGCTTGCCAGCAGAGATGGACCAGTTCGCATCGGGCACAAATGAAACATACGCTTGCGGCACATAACCAAAAGTATTGGTTGTATAGGTATTCGCGTGCTGGTAGGGCGCGCCTAACTCATAGATTGAGTAGATGCCTGTCTGAACAAAAAACTGAACTGCACCCGTATTTTTCTGGAACAACAGCTGAGCATTAGATATGTCTGCAGCAGACGTTGAGTCGTTGCTTTTTGAATTGGTCTGCGACACACCGAACCCCGTCACCACGGGAGAAATGGTCATATTTCCGAGCTGCCCAAGATTCAAACCCAAGCCATGACCACTCAAGCGCAACGAATCGTCCATACTGAAATCAGGAGCAGGTGATGGTACGTCGAGCTCGTCAGCGTGAGCGAAGTGACCCGTCGCAATAAGAATGACAAACAGAATATTAAGTAGCGATAAAACGCGAGTGTGGGCATTCATCTTAAATCACGCAGCGCGCTGACCAGATAGCTTGATTGTTCCCAGCCCAATCCCCAGAACGATCAGGGCAGTCGCCCCTAACAGTGCGGCATCCAGTGGTTCTCCCAACACCCAGCTGGCAAAAAACAAAGCAACCACAGGCACCCCGAGCAATCCCATCGAAGTCACAGAGGCAGGTAAATCCCGGCTGACTGTATTCATGGCCCAATAGGCGAAGGCCGTACTCACAATGCTGCCATAGGCAATCATCAGCAACAAATCAAGCGACCATGTGACATGCGGAATGCCCTCTATCGCCAGGGCAATGATGACCTGAATCACCGACGCAAATAATAATTGCCAGGGTACCAACTCAAAAAGAGGCGTTTTCCAGACATGTGCACGACCATAAACAATACTCATTGCCCAGGAAAGTGCTGCAAGTAAAATCAGTCCATGACCAAGCACAATATGTGAGTCATGCCAGTCCATTGAACCCGGTTGCATGATCAGTAACAAGCCAGCCATGCCGCACAACATGCCGAGAGTTTTACGAAACGTGAAAGGTTCTTTCAAAAAGAGCCATGCTGCTGGAAACACCCACAGCGGCGTGGTGTACGCCAGCACGACCGACCTGCCGGCGGGCAGATATTGCAACCCCCAGCTCACGAGCAGGGAAAAGCCCACCATATGAAAAGCTCCCATGCTGAAAATAATCGGCAGGTCTGCTTTAACGGGGACAGTGATACGTCCAGAGGCGAAACACACCAGCCAGTAGATCACGCAGGCCGGTGCGAGTCGCGCAACCACCGCCCAGACGGGCGGTAAATGATTCAGCAAGGTTTTGTTGACCGTCCATGTCAACCCCCAGCCGATCATCAGCATGAGAAGCAAAATAAAGGCTTTACGTCGGGCGGCCTCTGTGGATGGCAGTTTCAAATTAACCTAATTGATTTTCAGATTGAACTCTCGGGCAATTCTTTCGTCATCTTCAATCTGACGCGAATAGAATTTTTTAAAATCCTGATGATTCAAGTACGCATCAGCAATACCCAGATTATGCAGTGCTTCGATGACTTCAGGCATTTTCATGACCTCGCCCATTGCAACTGAGATTTTATCTGCAATAGCCTGGGGTAATTTGCTCGGCCCCATGATTCCCCACCAGACAATGAATTCATCATTCGGCACGCCCGCCTCACCCATCGTCGGGACATCGGGCAAAGCAAAGAATCTTTCTGTTCCTGTGACAGCAAGCGCGCGCAATTTACCACTCTGAATTTGCGTGAGTACTTCGCTGGCAGGGTTCACCATGAAAGTTAGGCGCTGAGAGAGCAGATCAGGGATCGCGAGTGAGCCTCCCTTATAGAGAATTTGGACAGGGGTTGAATTCACATGTTTGACAAACATGATCGTAGGTGGCGAACCAATACCAATGACACCATACGAGGATTTATCAGGATGCGCCCGAACATAACTGACCAGTTCAGCGACATTTTTAACAGGCATCTCTGCCGACACCACCAAGATACTGGGAGACTGGCCCGCGCGTGCAACGGGCAATAAATCAGCGCTCGCGTCATAAGTGAGCTCTTTCATCGTCGCGCGATTGGTACTCAGGAAGCTCGCCCCCATCAGCAGGGTATAACCATCGGGTGCGGCTTTGGCAACAAAGTCCGCACCAATATTACCGTTCGCTCCGGATTTGTTATCGACCACAATCGTCTGGCCAAGCAGCGGGCTCAGGTAACGCACGACTACGCGCGTGATATTGTCGACCCCACCGCCTACCGCATAGGGCACGATCATATGAATGGGTTTATCGGGATAGGTTTGGGCCAAAACGCTTGTACACACGCCAAGTAAAGCACCAACCACCCACACCAGCTTAATCAGTTTGTCTCTTATCTGCATACATTCTCCGCTAGGACGTTGCATTGTTATTCTTTAATTTTTTTACCGAGTCAGTCTACTGCAAAAGTTTATATATTCAGCAGGATATTTTGTCTGTATATTTTAATTTTTACATCCGGAGCATTCGACATGATCAGAGCCATCAAACTCTCACTATTGACTTTAAGTGCCCTCGGCATCAGCTCATTCGCGCATGCCGAAACCTGGGAGCGTGTAGGAGGCTCATTCACCGAGTCAAAAGTCGCGATCTCGACCTACATTGATACCGCCTCCCGGAACAAGTCAGGCAATATCCAGTTTGTGACTGTCATGCGTTCGGTTGCACAGCCCGTGACAGTTGAAGGCATGAAGATCCAATCAACCGTGACACGCATGGAATTCAAATGCGCTGAAAAGCAATTCCGTCGTGCGAGCATCAAATACTACCCTCAAGCCATGGCCGCCGGAACAATCACTAAAGCCATAGATCCCTGGGAAAAGGGGTTTTATGCAGTACCAGGAGATGGCGAAACTCCAGGTGGAGGACAAGGTGCGTGGGTTAAAGCAAACGACCGCAACGTCTACCACAAGGTATGTGGCTAACTTAGAGAAATTGCACAAAACAGCCTGACAGACTACCCCCAAAGATTCGATATGGATCCGAATGTTTGGGGGCAGTTCACTTAGAACCCTATTCCTTTTGCTCGCATCACTTTCGTCTAAAAATAAGATGCGGGATTAAAAAGGACAATTACAACACTGCCATCACCTCAGATCAAAACGATCAAGATTCATTACCTTATTCCAGGCCGCTACAAAATCATCAACAAATGTCTGCTGCGAATCATTGCACGCATAGAACTCGGCCAGGGCGCGAAGCTGTGAATTGGATCCAAAGACGAGATCAACGACTGTCCCCGTCCATTTCTGTTCACCAGTATGACGATCACGTCCTTCGAGGATGCCCTCTGCGCTGGTAGATTTTTGCCATATTGTGTTCATGTCCAAAAGGTTGACAAAGAAATCAGTCGTCAAGGTTTCGGGCCGATTGGTGAACACACCATGCGCCGACTGTTTAAAGTTTGCATTCAACGCACGCATCCCACCGATGAGTACCGTCATCTCTGGTGCCGTGAGCGTGAGAAGATTCGCCCGATCCAGGAGTAGCGCGGCCTCTGACCCCGCCGCGTGATGCTGACCCAGATAATTACGAAACCCATCTGCTGTCGGCTCAAGCACGGCAAATGATTCGACATCAGTTTGTTCTTGTGACGCGTCTGTACGACCAGGCGCAAAAGGCACCGTTACCTCGTGCCCTGCCCGCTTAGCTGCAAGCTCGACTGCAGCACAGCCCCCCAGAACGATCAGATCAGCAAGTGACACCTTCTTTGCGGTGGTTTGTGCATTGTTGAAATCTGACTGGATCGCCTCCAGCGTTTGAAGGACACGAGCCAGCTCAGCAGGCTGGTTCACATCCCAATCCTTTTGTGGTGCGAGTCGAATACGACCGCCGTTTGCACCGCCACGCTTATCACTGCCGCGAAACGTCGACGCCGAAGCCCAGGCTGAGGAGATCAATTGCGCAATGGATAATCCGGCGGCAAGAATCTTAAGCTTGAGCGCCGCAATGTCCTGCTCGTCAATCAATGCATGATCGGCTGCCGGCACGGGATCCTGCCAGAGCAAGGGCTGTGCAGGTACAAGCGGGCCAAGATAACGCGCAACAGGTCCCATATCGCGGTGCGTCAGTTTGTACCAGGCCTTTGAGAAAACCTGGGCAAACTCCTGGGGGTTTTCATAAAAATGCCTGGAGATTTTCTCGTAGGCAGGATCCATTCTCAGGGCAAGATCGGCTGTCGTCATAAATGGGGCGTGGCGCTTGGACGGATCATGGGCATCAGGCACCGTATTCGCAGCGGCAGGATCCCGAGGCGTCCATTGATGCGCACCAGCCGGGCTCTTGGTCAGCTCCCATTCATATTCGAACAGATTCTCAAAATAGTTGTTATCCCACTGAATCGGATTCTTGGTCCAGGATCCTTCGAGACCACTTGAAATCGTATCGGCACCATGTCCGCTGCCGAATGTGTTTTTCCACCCGAGGCCTTGCTCCTCAATACTGGCTCCCTCAGGTGCGGGCCCAACGTATTTGCCGGGATCTGCAGCTCCATGGCACTTACCAAAGGTGTGTCCACCCGCGACAAGCGCAACGGTCTCTTCATCGTTCATGGCCATCCGTGCAAAAGTCTCTCGGATGTCACGTGCGGACGCGACAGGATCAGGATTGCCATTCGGGCCTTCCGGATTCACATAAATCAATCCCATTTGCACAGCAGCCAACGGCTTTTCAAGTTCGCGGTCACCGCTGTAACGCTGGTCTCCCAGCCACGTGCCCTCAGGCCCCCAGTAAATGTCTTCTTCTGGTTCCCAGATGTCTTCACGTCCTCCTGCAAAACCGAAGGTCTTCAAGCCCATCGAATCCAGGGCAACGGTGCCGGCGAGAATGATCAGATCCGCCCAGGAAATCTTGCGTCCGTATTTTTGTTTAATTGGCCAGAGCAAACGACGCGCCTTATCGAGGCTTACGTTATCCGGCCAGCTGTTAAGCGGTGCAAAGCGTTGGGCGCCAGCTCCCGCACCACCACGACCGTCACTGATGCGATATGTGCCTGCGCTGTGCCAAGCCATGCGAATGAAAAACGGTCCATAGTGACCATAATCAGCAGGCCACCAGTCCTGAGAATCTGTCATCAAGGCATGAAGGTCCTTGATCACGGCATCGAGATCCAGACTTTTAAAGGCGCGGGCGTAATTAAATGTCTCTCCCATCGGATCAGACTGCGGGGAAAGCTGGCGCAAAACCTTCAAATTCAGCTGGTTAGGCCACCATTGCGCATTGGACATCCCCTGCGTCGCGACTTGTTTAACTGCACCGCCCGAGAAAGGGCATTTTGATTCAGTTGACATGTTTAGCTCCTTTGGTTGTCGCACTTAACGACTCTGACCAGTGTAGATGGTTTGTGTGACAACGCCATCCAATATCACCCTTTAACAAGGTCATTACCCAAGTGAATATTTTGCAATTTGAATCGTCTGATGGCAAGCCGATTTTTATCCTGGTAAAAGTGGGGCCCATGATCTTTATTGGCGATGCCATCATGAGAGTCAAGCCGAAATCAGGGTTTGTACTCCCGTATATAGGATGCAATTCATTGAGATTTAGTGCAAGCTTATGCGTCGCAAATACGTAATAAGTCCGAGCGCTCACTATGCTCACGAAATTACTAGAATTTCTATAAAGCGTTGATAAATATAATTTTCGGAGACAAGCAATGAATTTAAGAAAAACGGTCCTTTCCTCGCTGCTGACAGCGGGCCTGCTGAGCACAGGTTTAGTAACCGGGACGGTACAGGCGCAGGACGTCAAGCCTTTCCGGATCGGCGCACTTGTCGACATGTCAGGTATCTACTCAGCCTTGGGTGGCCCAGGCATGGTCGACGTAGTCAAAATGGCCGCCGAGGACTTTGGCGGCAAAGTACTCGGCCGCCCCATCGAAGTACTCTCTGCAAACTACCAGAATAAAGTCGACATCACATCGGCACGCGCCCGTGAGTGGTACGACCGTGATGACGTCAATATGATTGTCGAATCAAGCGACTCTGCGTCCGCACTCGCTTTGCAAAAGATCGCTCGCGAAAAGAAACGGATCGCCATTTTCGCAGGCTCCGCCAGTTCGGCATTGACCAACGCTGAATGCTCGCCCTATGGCGTGCACTATGTCTATGATACCTATGCGCTCGCGCACGGCACTGGTGCTGCAGTCACCAAAGGCGGTGGTGACACCTGGTTCTTTATCACTGCGGACTATGCTTTTGGTCAAGCTCTAGAAAAAGACACCAGCGAGGTCGTCGTTGCAAATGGCGGCAAAGTCCTGGGCAGCGTTCGTGCACCGCTAAACTCGCCAGACTTTTCATCATTCCTGTTGCAAGCACAAGCCTCGAAAGCCAAAGTGATTGGCTTGGCTAACGCCGGGACAGACACCCAGAATGCTGTACGTCAGGCCGCTGAATTCGGGATCACCCAGTCAGGCCAAAAGCTGGCAACGCTTTTGGTGTTTCTGACCGACATCAAAGGCCTGGGATTACAAGTCGCTCAAGGACTGATGTTTACCAATGGCTTCTATTGGGATCGCACAGACGAAACACGTGCCTTTGCAAAACGGTTTGGCGAGCGCAACAACGGTGCAATGCCATCCATGGTGCAAGCAGGTGCCTATTCTTCGACGATGCATTACCTGAAATCAGTCGCTGCTGCGGGTACAGACGATGGCGATGCCGTTGCGGCAAAAATGAAAGAATTGGAAATCAACGATTTCTTTGCTACCAAAGGCAAGATTCGTGCCGATGGCCGCATGGTGCATGACATGTATTTGGTCGAAGCTAAAAAACCTTCAGAGTCAACCGGCCCTTGGGATTTGCTTAAAATCAAAGCCGTCATACCAGGTGATCAGGCTTTCCGTCCGCTATCAGAAAGCGTATGTCCGTTAGTGAAAAAATAGGTTTTACCGCGCACCACTGCGTCACGGATTCGCGATCGAATTTGTGACGCAGTGGTTAACACATGCAGTCGCCTTAAACGGATTAACAGACTTTACCGAGCATGGCCACCACCGCACTCCCCATCTCGTCAGTGCCGACCTTGCGCGTACCCGGCTCGTATATATCGGTCGTGCGATATCCCTCGGCCAGTACAGCACCCACTGCCCGCTGCACGCGATCCGCAAGCGCAGACTGATCAAACGAATAGCGCAGCATCATGCCCATCGATAAAATTGCAGCGAGCGGATTAGCGAGGTTTTTACCTGCGATGTCCGGGGCTGTTCCATGAACGGGTTCATACAAACCTTTCTGATTCAGGCCAACTGAGGCGGAGGGCAGCATGCCGATCGAGCCCGTCAGCATCGCGGCACAATCAGACAGAATGTCTCCAAAAATATTACCCGTCACAATCACATCGAATTGTTTGGGTTCACGCATCAGCATCATCGCTGCAGCATCTACAAACACATGCGTCAGGGCCACATCCGGATATTCTGTCCCAACTTTGGTGACGATCTCGCGCCAGAGCTGCGAGACCTCAAGCACATTGGCTTTATCTACCGAGCAAACTTTATGATTGCGTTTGCGCGCAGTTTGAAACGCGACATGTGCAATCCGTTCAATTTCTGATTCTGAATAGCTCATGGTGTTAAAGCCAATACGCTCACCTGTTGCGGTTGTGCGGATGCCACGGGGCTCACCAAAGTACACATCCCCCGTCAACTCACGCAGAATCATCAGATCCAGGCCTTCGACGACTTCACGTTTGAGCGTTGAGGCACCCACGAGTTCAGGAAAGAGAAATACAGGACGGAAGTTCGCAAACAATCCAAGATCCTTACGTAACCTGAGCAAACTCGCACCTGGGCGCATGTCATAGGGAATGTTCTCATCGCCCGGTACGCCCGCTGCGCCAAAGAGGATGGCATCCGCTTTGCGAGCGATTTCAAGTGTCTGCATGGGCAACGGATCGCCTGCCGCATCAACGCCTGCCTGTCCAATCGGTGCCTCAACAAGTTCCATCGCAAGCTGATTGCCAACAAGTGCCTTTAGTACCCTGACCGCCTGTGCGGTAACTTCCTGACCGACGCCATCACCTGGCAATACTGCTATCTTCATTTCGTGCTCCGTTAAATTTATTATTTAGTCACCGTGCAGATTGGCTCACGCTTTTTTGAGAGAATCACCTCAATACAAGACTGCGTTGCAGGACATCCGTGCAAAATTTAATTATTTGATATCGATACAAGACTTAGTTGCTTGTCCCTTCGTAGCGACGCTCAAAGTCCTCAATGCGAGCGATCTGATCCAGTGTGTAATCCAATTCATCAAGCCCTTGTAACAAGCAATGTTTGGTAAAGGGATTAATGTCGAAGTCATGGATGAAACCCTCAGGACTTTGAATTGTCTGCGCGGCCAGATCAACAGATATCATTGCACCAGGGTTCTCCTGCAGGCAGGTCAGCAAAGCAACCACGACAGCAGCAGGCTGCACAATCGGTAACAAGCCATTCTTAAGCGCATTAGAATAAAAAATATCCCCGAAACTTGGGGCAATTACGGCTCGGACACCATAATCATATAAAGCCCAAACAGCATGTTCGCGCGAAGAGCCACAACCAAAGTTGCGTTCAGCAACGACAATCCGAGAAGACTTATACGCTGGCTGATTCAACATAAACGTTGTGTTGTCTGTTCCACCGGCACGATCACGGAGATCTCGAAACAGATAGGCACCAAAGTCATTTGCACGAGGTTTCTGAAGATACCGGGCAGGAAGTATCTGGTCAGTATCAACGTTTGCCTGCGTAATCGGCAAAGCAATCGCCTCAAGTAATTCAAAGGCTTGCAGGCTCATACCAACACTCCCAAAAGCTCTCGGACATCCGTCAGACGGCCGGTTACGGCGGCCGCTGCAGCCATCATCGGACTCAGAAGATGGGTTCTAGACCCAGGCCCCTGACGTCCAACAAAATTTCGGTTAGTCGTCGACGCACAGCGTTGACCTGAAGCCACCGTGTCACCATTTGTGCCCAGGCACATGGAGCAGCCCGCGAATCGCCACTGAAATCCAGCCTCAAGGAAAATGCGATCGAGTCCCTCGGCCTCAGCCTGAGCCTTGACCAGTCCTGAACCCGGAACAACCCATGCCTCGACACCCTTAGCCACGCGGCGCCCACGGGCTACCGCAGCAGCGCTGCGCAAGTCTTCAATCCTGCCGTTCGTGCATGAGCCAATAAACACTCGGTCAATTTTTACCCCAGCCAAGCGTTCACCTGCTTTCAAGTCCATGTAATGCAGCGCCCCGACCATGTCAAGTTTTCTATCCGCATCAGTGACCGAATCGGGATCAGGAATACACGCACTGATAGGCAGAGCATTTTCAGGGCTCGTACCCCAGGTCACCATGGGAGACATATCCTCAGCCTTCAGACTCACCTCTGTATCAAAGATAGCTCCGGGGTCACTGGGCAATTTTTTCCATTGCGAAAGAGACTGCTCCCAGGCCGCTCCAGTCGGCGCATAGGGTCGACCTTTCAGATATTCAAAGGTTGTCTGATCAGGTGCAATCATCCCTGCTCGCGCACCTGCTTCGATCGACATATTGCAGACAGTCAGTCTCCCTTCCATCGACAAGGCGTCGATTGTTGAACCCGCGTATTCAATGACATGACCAATCGCACCTGCGGCACCAATTTTAGCGATGATGGTCAGCACAATGTCCTTTGCTGTGACACCTTGAGGTAACACTCCATTGATCGTGATGCGCATGGTTTTAGGTTTACGCTGCCAGAGTGACTGCGCAGCCAGCACCTGGCTGACTTCTGTCGCACCGATCCCGAACGCCAGTGCACCTAGCGCACCATGTGTAGAAGTATGACTATCGCCACAGACAATGACAGCCCCCGGCAAACTCAGCCCTTGCTCGGGTCCCAGAACATGCAACACCCCCTGGCGAATATCGTTGAGTCCAAAGCTTTCAATTCCCCCCGCTTTAGCATCATTCATCAAAGCATTGGCCATGTCGCGCTTTTCTGGATCCGCAATACTATTGAGATCCCGGCTATCTGTCGGGACATAGTGGTCAGGCGTTGCAAAGGTCCTTTTTGGTGCACGCACCGGCACGCCGCGCTGGCGCAACATTTCGAACGCTGGCGCAGAACCGTCCTGCACAAGATGACGATCCACATACAAGAGCACTTGCCCATCCTCACGCTCCATGATCTTGTGTCTGGACCAGATTTTTTCAAACATGGTCTGGGGTGCCTTGTCTATTTGCTCCTTCATATCAGTGTGCTTTATCCGATCTGTTTGCTGCGTCATATCTTCTTGCTTCGTCGTCTGCTTATTCATTAGTCAACCTGTTTTGCGCCCGATAGTTTTACGATGACGCCATAGCGCTCAAATTCTGAATCCACATACTTTCTGAAGCCTTCGGCAGAGAACGTCCCTGCTTCCGCGTTCAGGTCTGCCAGGCGTTTACGCATAGCTGGCGTCTTGAGGATGTCATTGATTTCTTTGTTCAGTCGCTCGACGATCGCCGTGGGTGTGTTGGCGGGTGCCATCACCCCATAAAACGTCGAGGTATACACACCCTTGACGCCAAGTTGCTCAAGCGTCGGGACATCTGGCATCGCGCTTGAGCGTGTCTCGGTGGCAACCGCGAGGACCTTGAGCCTGCCTGCGGCAATTAGTGGCAAGCACGTCGGTGGATCCAGCATCAGATCTATCTGCCCAGCCATCAGTGCTGCTTCGGCTGGATTAGTCCCTTTGTAGGCGACATGCACGATATCGACATCCGCCGCAGACTTAAACATCACCCCAAACAAATGTTGCGAGGAACCTACCCCACCCGAGCCAAAATTTAACTTGCCTGGATTCGCTTTGGCGAAGGCAATCAATTCACTGACTGAATTAAAAGGCGATGATGCGGGTACCACCAAAAAACTGGGTACGGTATAGACCATCGCGATCGGTACAAAATCTTTCACCGGATCAAAGCCCAGTCTGGAATACAAATGCGGGTTAACGGCATTAGGCGAGGTAGAGGCCATCAACAAGGTATAGCCATCCGGATTTTCCATGGCGACCAACGCTGTGCCAATATTGCCACCAGCACCGGGCTTATTGTCGATCACAATAGGCTGCCCAAGTCGCTCAGCCAGCGGCTGGGAAATAATGCGCGCAGCAGTATCTACACCACCACCTGCCGGCCACGGAACAATCAGTTTGATTGGCCTGGTGGGATAGTCCTTGATTTGTGCCTGAAGTTCCGCAGCGGTCTGTGCACCGACCGTCACGCTAAAAGACAAAACCAATGCTGCAGAGCAACACAAGGCCTTCAAGCGCCGCACAGACCTGCGGGCAACGGAATAGCTCAAAGCAGAGTTCGCGGTCGACTTGTCCATTATTTTCCTTTTTATCTGACGTGCGAAGGGAAATAATGGTCGCGTTTCTATTGCCCGACAAGACTTATTAACTCATACTTGCCATGAGAAAATGTAATAACTAAATAGAAAAATAATTATGTTGAGACAACTTCCTCCCCTCAATGCCTTGCGGGCGTTTGAGTCCGCGGCACGTAATTCGAGTTTTACGCAAGCCGCGCTTGAGCTCTGCGTCTCACAAGGCGCCATCAGCCGGCATGTGGCAACGCTTGAACAGTGGCTCGACGTCAAACTCTTCACACGCATGAATCGCGGCATTGCGCTGACACCTCAGGGTCGAACCTATTTTGAGTCGACCAAATCGGCACTGGATGCCATTGAACTGTCCACGCGTCAACTCAAGCAAAGTCCAGACAAAGACAGACTCAAGCTCAAACTCCCACCCACATTTGCAATGCGTTGGCTGATCCCAAGGCTCGCGCGCTTTCACGCGCAGCATCCCGACATTGATGTACAAATTACCACCTCACATCAGCCTGCAGACTTTAATCGCGAAGATATTGACGTCAGCATCTACTCCTGGGCAGATCCTCCATCGGGACCAGAGCATCTCCATTTGTTTGGTGAAGTGCTGCTGCTGGTGTGCGCACCAGGCTTATTAAAAACCGCGCCACCGCTCGGACAGCCGCGGGATTTAGCACACCATGTCCTGCTCTGCTCTCTGAACAGGCCTTACGACTGGACAACAATACTGCAAGCCGCGCATGTCAGCGATATAGATGGAAACGGTGGACTGAAATTTGAAAATGCCGCCCTCGCCTATCAGGCAACCATCGATGAGCTGGGCATCATGGTCGCGCAACTGGCCTTCGTTCAGGAAGACCTTAAAAGTGGTCGACTTGTTTCTCCGCTACCCCTACGCGTGCAAACGCGCCGAGGATATTATTTATCCAGTCACCCCGCGCATATCAAACCCAAGCGGGTCAAAATATTTGAAGAATGGATCAAGCAAGAAACTGCAACCCTCATCTCCAATAACTTGTAAGATACTTTGGCAAATCCATCCACACAGATCCGTACCGACAATCGGTCAAGGATCGGACTTCATTACATCGAGGAGACACGATGAAGATTGATCGCCGCTGCTTTATTCAGGCTAGTGCCATGCTGGCCACCAGTTCCACCATAGGTATGATTGCAAGTAAACCCGCTCAAGCCCAGACCATCAGCGCCGCTATGACAACAAAACAAAATGCATTACTCCAGGCAGCAGTTCAATCAGGCGACGTTCCCGGTGTCGTTGCTGCGGTCACAACAGGTGACAAAATCTTATACGAAGGCGCCTTTGGTGAACGCGTACTTGGACAAGGTACGGCGATGTCGATGGACACCGTGATGTGGCTGGCTTCAATGACCAAACCCATCGTTGGTACAGCAGCTATGCAATTAGTCGAACAAGGCAAACTCAGCCTGGACGAACCTGCATCCAAAGTCCTGCCCGCACTTGGAGAAGTTAAAGTCCTCACCGGTTGGGACAGTGACGGCAAGCCCATCCTACGCGCACCCAAAAGCCCCATCACACTGCGCCACTTGCTCACCCATACGGCTGGATTTACGTACGATATCTGGAATCCTGAAACAGCACGCTTTCATAAAACATTCAATGTCCCGCGTGCAGGGTCTGGTAAGAAAGCCGGCCTCGCTATTCCCTTGTCATTTGATCCGGGTACCCAGTGGGAATATGGCATCAATCTTGACTGGACCGGCCAAGTCATTGAAGCAGCCAGTGGGATGAAGCTCGGTCAATACATTCAGAAAAACATCACCGAACCGCTTGGCATGACAAGTACAGCCTTTAAAATTTCACCTGAGATGCGTGCTCGTATGGCGAAAGTGCATCAGCGCGATCCCGATGGCGTACGTCTGACCGTCACACAAAATGAGGTCCCTCAAGAACCTGAATTTGAACCAGGTGGCGGCGGTATGTATTCAACGGCTAGCGATTACATAAAATTTATGCAGATGATCCTGAACAAGGGTTCTGGTAACGGCCACCAGATTCTAAAACCTGAGACCGTGACGCTCATGTCAAAAAATGCAATGGGTTTGTTGCGTGTAAAAATGCTGCCCAGCCAGAATAAGGTCGTCTCACAGGACGCAGAATTCTTTCCTGGCGTACCCAAAACCTGGGGCTTGAGTTTTATGATTAACGAAGAACAAGCACCAACAGGTCGTTCGGCAGGTAGTCTGGCCTGGGCAGGTCTGGCTAATACATTTTTTTGGATTGATCCGACCAAGAATATTGCAGGACTATTAATGGTGCAAGTTCTGCCATTTGTAGATCCCAAGGCGTTAGCGCTATTTAGCCAGTTTGAGAAAAACACTTACACAGCGTAATTCATAAAACGCCTGCAGGACGTGGGATTCAAGACACATCCTGCAGAATAGGCAAGAATCCCAAGTCCACATCCTCGTTTAATATCAAATGATTCATGACGTGGAATCCATAAAATGAAAAAAACTTTAATTTTTTCCATTATTGCCTTGTCTATGGCAGGCACAAGCTTTGCAGAATCAAACGCTTTCGATGCCTATAGCAAAAGCTACAAAATTTGTATGGATAAAGCCATTAGTACGGTAGATATAATCGAATGCACGAACACAGAAAATAGTGTGCAGGATAAACGCCTGAATGCTGCCTATAAAAAACTAATATCCAGACAAAATGCAGTACGCGTCAAACAACTCACTGATGTACAGAAACTATGGATTAAATATCGCGATGCCAATTGCGGGTTCTATTACGACCCAGACGGTGGCAGTATGGCAAGAATCCTGGCGAATGACTGCATGCTACAAATGACCAAAGACCGCGCAGTCGAGCTTGAAACTCTCATTATGCCTTGATTACGCCAAGATCATCATCAGGCATAACAATAAAAAGAAATGCCAGAATTTGACTACAGAGAAGTCGTCAGCGCGGTTAACCAGGCGGGTGCGTGGTTATTTAAAAATTCCTCTGCACGCTTATCGAGACCTGACACAATCGCGATACCTACGACGAGCAAGATCATGCCCAATATATTTTTGCCACAGTGACCCGCGCCTTGTAGCTTGACTCTGGCACGGATCATCGCCTCACGCGACAATAGCGATAGCAATGCAATGGGTAGCCCGGCACCTAGTCCGAAGACACACATCAGCAAGGTCACATTGATTAAATGGCGCCCCTGACTGGCAAGTGTGACCGCGGCTCCCAGGGTTGGGCCCACACACGGACCCCACACCAGGCCTAGTAAAATTCCAATCATAAACTGTCCGCGCAGCCCATGGATCGAGACCCTGGAGATTAGTTGATGACCAAAATTGCTCAGTCCAGAACTCGCCATAGCAAAGCGCTCTTGCAGGGAAGTTGAGAGCAGGACAACTCCGATGAGTACCATCACAAGGGCAGCAAAGTAGCGAAAATAATTTTGATTCAAACCGATGCTCACGCCTACGCTTGCGAGCATCGTACCGATCACGGCAAAGGACAACGCCATACCAATCGCCACGACGAGAGGACCGAACTTGTTCTCGTTGACTGCGCAGGCAATGATGACCGGCAACAATGGCAGCACACAGGGCGAGAGCGTAGAAAGCACGCCCGCCCCAAAGGCAATGAGATAAGACCCAATGCCAAATTCCATTAGAGTGCTTTCTTGGCTAAGTTCTCTATGTCTGCTTCTTTAGTATTGCCAGTTAAGCGCCCTTGCTCTTGCCCCATATTGAAGACGAGAATGGTGCTTTGCATCGAGACGTTGAATGTTTTCAGGACATCTTTCTGCGTATCAAAATCGACCTCCAGGAACATCACATCCTTATAGGCAGGTGACTTGATCAGACTATTGAGAATAGGATCCTGCAATTTGCAGTTTGGGCACCAGGGCGCATGCACGTGAACAATAACGGGCTTGCCATCCTTTATCAACGCGTCAAACTGGGATTGGGTAAAAGTTTGACCCGCGGCAAACGCCATCGTGACTGGGAACATCAGCATCACTATCAATGCTTTGATCAGTGATTTCATGGTCAACTCCTTAATGGTTAAATAATCTGTAAGTACACGGTATTCATCTGGACAGCGCTTATATGGACAATATACGCCAAGGTGAGCAAGATTGAATCAGACATGCCAGCACCAAGCACTGGCGCGGGTGTTGGCAGTTGTCCCTAAAGTTATCCACATCCTTAACCCCACTTATTGGGGAGAACTCCCGCGCAGGGTCCTGGCAGCCTCGACCATGTTTTTCAAAGCCGGTCTGACCTCTGCCCAGGCGCGTGTTTTTAACCCGCAATCAGGATTGACCCAGAGCCGTTCGACTGGGATACGTTCAGAGGCTTTACGCATCAGACTCACAATCTCCTCTTGGCCCGGAATATTGGGCGAATGAATATCGTAGACACCAGGTCCGATTTGATTTGGATAATTAAAAGCATCGAACACATCCAGCAGCTCCATATCCGAACGCGAGGTCTCGATCGTGATCACGTCCGCATCCATATCTGCAATGGATGCGATGATGTCATTAAATTCCGAGTAACACATATGGGTATGAATCTGCGTGTCATCTTGCACACCATTCGCAGTGATTCGAAAGCATTGCACCGCCCAGCGCAGATACTCCGGCCATTGCGATCGACGTAAGGGCAGCCCCTCTCGCAAAGCAGCCTCATCAATCTGGATAATCCGCACTCCGGCTTTTTCGAGATCGAGGACTTCTGCACGTATAGCAAGCGCAAGCTGATAGCAGGTCTGCGAACGCGGCTGATCATCACGCACGAAGGACCAGTTCAAAATCGTGACGGGGCCTGTCAACATACCCTTCATCGGCTTATTTGTCAGTGACTGCGCATACGTCGTCCATTGCACTGTCATCGCCACCGGTCGACTGATATCTCCGAACAGAATCGGCGGCTTGACGCAACGCGAGCCATAGGACTGCACCCAGCCAAACTCGCTAAAGGCGTAGCCTTCGAGTTGTTCGCCAAAATATTCCACCATATCGTTACGCTCAGGCTCTCCATGCACAAACACATCAATTCCAAGTAACTCCTGCTCCTGAACGCAACGTGCAATCTCTGCCTGCATCATTGACTGATAGACCGCAGCATCCAGCGCGCCCTGGCGAAACTGGCTTCTGGCCAGACGGATTTCAGGCGTCTGAGGAAAGGAGCCGATCGTGGTCGTTGGATACGCAGGCAAATTAAGCCAGGTGGCTTGCTTTTGTGCACGCTGTTCGTAGGCGCTTTTTCGATTGCCAAGCTGATCACTCAGGTTTGCAACCGCAGACTGGACGCTAGCGTGATGCACGCGCGGAGAACTTTTACGTTGTCTGATTGCGGCACTATTGGAGACAAGCTCAGCCTGCACCGTCACCCGACCGTTGTTGAGCGCTTGGCCGAGCAATGTGAGCTCATCCAATTTTTGGCGAGCAAACGAGAGCCAGTTTTTAATTTCACGATCCAGCTTCTGTTCAGGCGCGAGATCAACCGGTACGTGTAGCAAAGAACAGGACGGTGCGATCCATAACCGTTCCTTCATGACGCGGTGCACGGGCTCGAGCCATTCGAGTGTCGCGTGTAAATCGGTCTTCCAGATGTTGCGACCATTAATGACGCCCAGAGACAAGACACGGTCTTCGGGCAATTGTTCGATTACCTGTGCAACCTCGGCTCTGGCTTGAATGGCATCAAGATGCAACCCCTGGACAGGCAAAGCACAGGCCAGGGACAAGTTTTCTTGCAATTGGCCGAAATAGGTCGCCAACAGCACCTTGATCTGATTGGTCGCAAGTGATTGATAGGCGCAGACAAAAGCTTGCTGCCAGGCTGGATCAAGCTCGGTCACCAGGATGGGTTCGTCGATTTGAACCCACTGCACCCCTGCCGTGGCCAGGGTTTCCAGTAACTGGATATAGCTCGGCAATAAGCGCTCAAGGAGCTCTAACTTATCAGAGCCATCTTTTGACTTTCCCAGCCAAAGATAGGTCAATGGCCCAATGATGACAGGTTTGGAGCGTACACCGCATAGACGCGCCTGAGACAGTTGCTCAAGCAGTCGCGAGGCATCCAGATTGAACACCGTCTGCGCCGTGAATTCCGGGACGATATAGTGATAGTTTGTATCGAACCACTTTGTCATTTCACCCGCATGTACACCACTGCAGGTCGAATCATCCGCAGACCGGCCACGTGCCGCCCTGAAATAATGATCCAGCACGTGACCGTCATGGCAATGGGCGCGCTGTGGAATATTGCCCAGCATGAAACTCATATCCAGAACCTGGTCGTAAAACGAAAAGTCCCCCACTGGAACATAGTCCAGTTGTGACTGAATATCCCAGTTGTTGGTGCGCAATTGCGTACCGAGTGCATTCAGGTCTTCGATTGCAGACTGACCTTTCCAGTATTTTTCCAGACCAAATTTCAACTCGCGCTTTGGACCCATGCGAGGAAAACCGAGATTGTGTGTCGTGACCATGAGATACATCCTTAAAAGTAAGGTTTGCATCCTAAAGACTTTGATTCATGAAGAATAATGGTATTGTTTCATTGATATATGATTAATTTTCATGAGTACAGCACATGATTGAACGTATTCATCTGAATATCCTGCGCGAAGTTGATCGTCAGGGCTCACTGACAGCCGCGGCCAGCGTGTTGTGCCTGACACAGTCCGCGCTCAGCCATGCGATCAAAAAAGTCGAACAGCAGCTCGGCACGCCACTATGGAAAAAAGAGGGGCGTCAGCTTCGACTGACTCAGGCGGGGCAGTATCTGCTAGGAGTCGCAAATCGTTTGCTCCCTCAATTCGAGCATGCCGAGATGCGGATCAGCCAGTATGCAGAGGGTCAGCGTGGCACGCTGCGTATCGGAATGGAGTGCCATCCCTGTTATCAATGGCTTCTCAAAATTGTGGCGCCCTATCTGGCCGCCTGGCCCGATGTGGATGTGGACGTCAGACAAAAATTCCAGTTCGGAGGCGTTGGAGCGCTGTTTGGGTATGAGATAGATGTGCTGGTCACCCCAGACCCGCTGTATAAGCCAGGATTGCGCTACGAACCCGTCTTTGACTATGAGCAAGTACTGGTTGTCAGTGCATCGCACCGGCTTGCGAACCAGGATTTTATTGTGCCCGCAGAACTTGCAAGCGAAACACTGATTAGCTATCCCGTCGAAATCGAACGGCTGGACATCTATAACCAATTCCTGTTACCAGCGGGTTGTGCACCCGCTCGACACAAGTTCATTGAGACGACCGATATCATGCTGCAAATGGTGGCTGCGGGCCGAGGTGTCGCAGCGCTCCCCCGCTGGCTGGTCGAAGAGTATGCGGACAAGCTTCAAATCAGTGCGATCCGCCTGGGCAAACAAGGTATCGCCAAGCAGATCTTTCTGGGCATGCGAGAGTCTGATGGACAGACCGACTATCTTCAGGCCTTTGTTGAGCTGGCCGCAAGTCTCTTACACCCTGTTTCGAGCTAAACTTGCCTTCGTCAACTCAGTTAAAAACCTCATCGTGGATGGGTGAAAAGTCCACAATCAAGTCAGGCGATTACTCTGACTTTGCGAACCAGATAAAAAATGACAACACCCAGCTTTAGCTCTACGGCGACGACGTTTGTTCAGTTACGTGGCTCAGATACGGTTTTGGCGCTAATCAAACCGATTGCCTACCAATATATGAAAGACTTCCCCAAAGTCGGTATTCCGACGATGGCGGGAGGCACCTTGCGCGGCTACAAAACCGCCATGGATGGGACAACAGATATTGGAATGGTTTCAGGTGGAATAAGCCCTGAACTTGCAAAATGGGCGCGTAAACAAAAAATCAAAATCCAGACAATTCCGATTGCCTATGATGCGCTGGCTGTCATCGTCCATCCTTCGTCTCAGGTTGAAAATTTAACCCTCGAACAATTACAGGATATTTTTACCGGACAGATTTCAGACTGGAAGCAACTCGGACTGAACGAGGGTCCGATCCAGGTCTATACGCAAAGTCCGAACAGGGGGAGTTTTGAATCGTGGCGCACGATTGTCCTCGAAGACAAGGCCACCATCACGCCTAAAGCAAAAACCAAAGATGGTCTGGATATTATTTCATCAGTGGCCCAGGATAGGAATGGGATCGGTTTTACCAGCCCGGTCAATGTGGTTGGAAAACCAGTCAAAATTATAGCCATCAATGATTTTCATCCTCATGTAGAGCAAATCCAGACAGAAAAATACCCCATCCGGCGCAGCTTGTCGCTCGTGGCATTATCCAAACTCCAACCACCCACACAAGCATTTATTGATTATTGTCTGGCACCAAATAAAGGTCAGGCCATCATACAAAAAATAGGGTTGGTTCCTATAGCGTTGAGTACAAAATGAATCGTAGACAACTATTCAAGTGGATCACGGTCGCCGGTGCAAGCGTGACGGCCGCGGCGGTATCAACAGGACTTTACTGGAAACAACTCAAAAGTGAACAGCGTATCAACCTTCTGATTGCGGGTGCTGCACCCATGGTGCCTTATGTAAGAATGCTCGCGCAAGCTTTTAACCGCGAGCATTCGCATGTCGATATCGTCATCGAAAAAGGCCACTCGCGTGCGGGTCTGATTGCCCTGGAGCATGCAGGCATAGATATCGCGATGATGTCCCAAGACCTCGCTCCAAATGAAAACTATCTCAACATACATAATGCGCTGATTGGTATCGATGGCATTGCAATCGTGGTCCACCCAGACTCTCCTATCACTGGCCTGTCGACCATACAGGCTCGAGAGGTGTTTGAAGGAATTATTACAAACTGGAAGGAGCTGGGTGGCAGCGATGCACGCATTCACCTATACGGCCGCAATGAAAGTTCAACAACACGTGCCAGCATTGAGAATATTCTGATGGATGGTGGCTTGATTTCGCGCCAGATGAAAGAGCTTGGTTCTGCCAGAGATGTTGCACGTGAGGTGTCCAATGATGTGCATGGCATCGGTTTTCTGTCGGTACGCAATTTGACGGATGCATTGAAAGCACTTGAAATCGATGGTGCACTGGTCGAAGAAAAAGACCTTTACCTCAAAAAATACCCGCTGACACGCGACATGTTCCTCGCGTATGGCACTGACATTTCACCTATTGCGTCCAAATTCATTGAGTTCACTCTATCCGAACACGGGCAAAAAATCCTGGCAGACGCCGGTTTATTGCGCGTGCGATGACGTGAATTCAAGAGAGATACAACTATGATTGATTTTGAAAAATACGCGGATGATCTGATTGAGCGCTTTCGCAGGAATAGGTCACTGCAAAAGAAGATTGCTTTCGGTCTGCTCGTTGTGCTGCTTGGCCTGGCAGGCAAGTTCGCCTTTGAACTTTTCCCCCGCCATTACAACCTGAGTCTGTCAGGTGGCAGTCTGCTTGGCAATCGACACCATCTTGCAAAAATTCTAAGCGAAGAATCAGGACCGCAAAACTTATCCATACGCGTCGTCCCTACACTCGGAGCCCTTGATGCACTTGAGCTCATCGAAGAAGGCAAACTCGACCTGGCTTTTATCCAGAGCGGCCTGGACACGAGTTTTCAAAACGTCACGCATGTCGCCACGATTGCACCTGAGCTGATTCATTTCCTGGTCAAGCCAGAAATCAAAAGTATCAAGGACATTCGTGGCAAAGTAGTCAATATGGGCGAAGTCTCAGGCGGCACACGTATTCTGGCCAAGCAGATCCTGGATCTGTCAGGACTCGAAATGGGCGTCGACTATGTCGAAACCAATCACAGCGATCTGGACTTGATTGAAATGCGACCAAACAGGTTGCCAGATGTCATTGTGCTGGTATCGTACACACCCTCTGACGTTGCCGAGTTTCTGGTCAAAGAGCGCGGCTATGATCTGATAGAAATGCCCTTTCCTCCTTCACTTGCGATTCGCCTCGGATGGGTGGCAGATTCAAAAATCCTGGGTTACATGTACAGCATTGTTCCACCCGTTCCAAAACAGGACATTCAAGTCGTCGGTGTCAACCTGCACCTCGTTGCCAACAAAAATATCGACCCGCGTGCAATCGCCAAGGTCATAGAAACGCTCTATAGCCCGCGTGTCGCTGCCCGCTTTAACCATCCCCTCATCGAAGCCAATATGCTCCTGACTTCAGGCTATCCGATTTCGGCTGGCACTGAACTCTATCTCTCGCGCAAGGCGCCGATTATTACGGATGCGATGATAGATAAAATTAAAGCCATGTTTGGATTGATCATGAGCATTGGTTCAATGGGCCTGGTTTTACTGAAATGGCTGCAAATCGAACCAGAAGAAACTGAGAAGAAGCCAGAGCAAGGCGACACCCCACTCACAGAGTCTGTTTCTGAAACAGTTGTGGCGCAAGCGCCCGACAAGGACGCCCCAGCACCTGCAGGCAAGGACAAGGACAAGGACAAATCTAAATCCGATATCCTGGACAATCTGGGCAAGATCACGACGCACATCAAAACACTCGGAGGGGACTAGCCAATTAAGGTTCTGATGGGCTCGTCATCGTATGCTTTAACCGGTATTTCTCAATCCTGCAGCAATCCCGTTAATCGTCAGATGAATGCCGCTGCGTACCCGCTCATCGAGCTCCCTGCCCTCTGCCGTTGCAGCACGATGTCTTTTAATCAACTCAACTTGTAAATGATTAATCGGATCAAGGTAGGGAAACCGATTCTTCATCGAACGAGCCAGATGAGGATTTTTAGCAAGGCGCTCTTTGGTTCCTGTCAGCAACGTTAAACAAGCCAGCGTTGTTTCGTGTTCGCTTGCAATCACCTTAAAAATCGAATTGCGTACCTTGCGATCCCGCACCAGCTCAGAATAGCGTGAGGCAATGGCGAGATCAGTCTTGGCCAACACCATATCCATATTGGATATCAGTGTCGCAAAAAAAGGCCAATCCGTGCACATCCTGCGCAGCAAAGATAGACGCTTCTTTTGCATGCTCGCGTCCTGTGAAAGCCAGCTATTGACCGCATAGCCAAAACCGTACCACCCTGGTAACAACAAACGACACTGCCCCCACGAAAATCCCCAGGGAATCGCGCGCAAATCTTCAATTCGCCTGGAGGCTTTGCGTGAGGCTGGGCGCGATCCTATATTGAGCTCTGCGATTTCGGCTATTGGTGTTGCAGCAAAAAAATACTCTGTAAAACCCGCAGTTTCGTAGACAAGATTTCTGTAAGCTTTATAGGCCCTTTCAGAGAGCTCTTGCATCACGGACTCAAACTCAAGGAGCTTTTTGGCCTGCTGGGGTGTGTGCGAGGGCGGCGTCAGACTCGCCTCAACGGTCGCGGCCACAATCAGCTCCAAATTCCTGCGTCCGATTTCCGGGTTGGAGAATTTGGAAGCAATGATCTCGCCCTGCTCGGTCAGACGCAAATGCCCATTCACCGTTCCTGTGGGCTGAGCGAGAATCGCCTCGTAACTAGGACCACCACCCCGACCAACGGTGCCACCTCTCCCGTGAAATAGACCTGGCTTCACTCCCATTGTGTCGAACAACGCCACCAACTGCTTTTCTGTTTTGTAGAGTTCCCAATTGGACGTCAAGAATCCGCCGTCCTTATTTGAATCGGAATAACCCAACATCACCTCCTGCAAGTCCCCGCGCTTGGCAATGATCTTTCGCACCAGAGGAATGGACATGAAACGGCTCATGATTTCTGCAGCGGCACGCAGATCGGGAATCGTCTCAAACAAAGGGGTCACCATGAGATCCGCATGCAACTCCCCTTCATCAGTGAGATGCAGTAACCCCGCTTCTTTTTGTAAAAGCAACACTTCAAGCAAATCCGACACACTTTCGGTGTGAGAAATAATGTAGTACTGAACAGCTCTCTGGCCGTAGCACTGGCGTATGTCTCTTGCTGCACGCACGACCTCAAGCTCGGACTGTGTTTCTTCGGAATATTTAACATATGGCGAAGCAAGCAATCGGGGACGTGAGACTTCATCGAGCAATAGCGTAATTTTTTCTTCTTCAGTCAGTTTTGCATAATTCTGTACCAGTCCTGCACGTGCAAACAACTCTGTCAGCACGCGCTCATGCACATCAGAACTCTGGCGCATATCGAGCGTGGCAAGATGGAAACCAAAAATTTCGCTCGCACGGATTAACGGACCGAGTCGAGGTGCAATCAAAGCCTCGCCATGGTGGTCGGCGAGTGATTCAGCCAGAATACGCAGGTCGTCAGTAAAGGCAGCGCTATCCTGATAAGGTTGAACCGAACCAATCTCATGGCGGTAGACGTGCGTCACGTCCAGTGTGCGAGCCGTGGCGGCGAGTCGGGAATACATCCCAATCAGGGCACGCCGATAAGGCTCATCTGCGCGATGCATCGACCGGTCCGGAGAGGCGTCCGCCAGCGATTGCAATGCAGGATTCACATCGACCATCAGCGTTGATATCGACAGCTCGGCACCGAGGGCGTGGATTTCATCAAAATAAAAATCAAATGCAACCGTCGATTGTCTGGCGAGCGCCTGACGCATTGTTTCGCCATTGACATTTGGATTACCGTCTCGATCGCCCCCGATCCAGCTCCCCATCTGGAGATAAGCGGGCATACTCTCAGATGATGCAGCGCCTTGAGGATACTGAGCATCGACCTCTGCCTGGATGTCCTCATATAACCCGGGGATCTCTCTCAAAAAGGTAATGCGGTAATACGACAATGCATTTTCAATCTCATCGGCAACCGTCAGCTTGGTAAATCGCAGCATGCGTGTCTGCCACAGGGTCGCGATATTGGCATGTAGCAGCTTGGTGTTTTGTAATTGTTCGGGTTTTGTCAGTGCCCCATCACGGCAGGCTAACAGGCGTGCGATCTCACGTTCGGCGTCTAGTATGCTTTTACGCTGAACCTCTGTCGGGTGAGCCGTCAAAACGGGAGATATCAGTGCATCCTTTAAAAACTGCCTGACTGTCGAGCCTTTTACGCCCGCGCGATCCAGTCGTGATAACGCTAAAGCGATGCTGCCTTGCTGCGGCTCGGAACCTGCCAGCAGATGCGCACGCCGGCGCCGGTTATGGTGACGGTCTTCAGCAATATTGGCTAGATGAGAAAAATATGAGAATGCACGCACAACGGAGTTGGTCTGTTCGCGTGTAAGTTTTTTAAGCATCAGGTTTAGCTCACGCCCTGCCTGTGCATCAAGATCACGTCGAAAGCGAACCGATGTTTGACGAATAGACTCGACAACATTAAAGACAACATCACCTTCCTGCTCTTTGAGCACCTCACCCAGCAAACGCCCCAGCAGTCTAATATCCTGGATAAGCGGCGCATCCTTGTCAGATTCAGATTGACGGGAGCGAGTGATTCGATTGGAATTCACCATGTTCGATACCATTCAAAATTGACTGTGATGCACGTTATTTTGCGCTTGTTTTGATTAAGTTGCCAAGTTGGTAAATTTCAGGCGTTATTGAACGGATTTCAATCGGACTATGCTGTCGAAATCGATAGGTCTGGCCGATACCTTCGTCGCGTGCCAGAACGCAATAAACTGAGGAATGAGATGTTTCATTTATCCAAAAAATTGGCATTGGCTGCCGGCACAAGCTTGACGTTCATGGTTTCAAGCACGCATGCAGAGACGGTCACGGTGGCAATTGCTGCGAACTTCATCGCCCCGATGCAAGTGATATCCCAGTTATTCGAAGCCCAGACACAGCATCAGCTTAAAACATCGACAGGTTCATCGGGCAAGTTTTATGCCCAGATCAAGAATGGAGCACCCTTCGAGGTGTTGCTTTCAGCAGATGCAGAGATCCCAGCTCAGCTTGAACGTGACGGACTTGCTGTAGCAGGCTCTCGTTTCACCTACGCGAATGGCCAACTCGTGCTGTGGTCAAACACCCCAGTACTCATTGATGCACAGGCCAACATTTTGCGTGAGGGTCGTTATAAAAAAATTGCAATTGCCAATCCTGAACTCGCTCCCTATGGGCGCGCAGCGCTCCAAACGCTCCAGGCGCTAGGGCTAAGTGAGCCGAATAAAGCAAAGATTGTGATGGGCGAAAATATCGGTCAAACCTACCAGTTTGTTTTGACAGGAAACGCCGAGTTAGGATTTATTGCCGCATCACAGGTCTACAGGGACGGCAAACTCACTGCAGGCTCAGCTTGGCTCGTACCGGACAAGCTCCACGAAACAATCCGTCAGGATGCGGTCTTACTTGAAGCAGGCAAACACTCCGCGGCAGCGATCAGTTTTTTAAGCTTTCTGCAATCTGATGCAGCGCGTGCGATCATCGAGTCTTATGGATACAGCGTACCGGCATTGCCAATCAAACCTTAACGAGCACACGTCTTACCACCAGAGAATGCCTCACAAGGATTCTTGTACAAGAGCGATGCAGAGTACGTCTCACCAGGCTTCGTGTAATAGCGCGATGTAATCCTGCTCTGTCAGTGCAAAGGGGTTGGTCTTATGCGCGTTATCTTCGAGGGCAGCTTTGGCAACCTCCTGAAAAATAGCAGTATCAATCCCCAGGTCCCTCAATCCTTCAGGCAACCCTAAGCGTTGGTTCAACCGGGCAAAAGACAAGGGCAGATCGGCATCGGCAGGAAAGCGTAATGCTGTGGACATGACCGTCATCTTGTCCGAAATATGCGGAGCGTTGAGTCGCAATACGTGTGGCAGCATGATGGCATTGAGTGTGCCGTGGTGATGACCCAGCGCTCCCAACGCGTGCGATACAGAATGCACAGCACCCAGACCTTTTTGAAAGCAAATACCACCTTCGAGTGCACCCATCATCATATTCCAGCGGCCGTCGAGGTCATCGCCATCCTGCGTTGCGCGCTCAATATTGCCAAAGATTCTCCTCATGCCATCAATTGCAATGGCATCCACCGGCGGATTGACCACCGGGGAACAGAACGTTTCGACACAATGTGACAACGCATCCATGCCTGATGCCGCAGTCATGTAAGGCGGGAGCGACCGCGTCAATTCGGGATCACAGATCGCGGCGCGTACGATGCTCGGACAACCAATACCGGCCTTGATACCATTGCGAAAGATGATTACGGCGGAGCGTCCGACTTCAGTGCCAGTCCCCGCAGTGGTCGGCATGAGCAGCAACGGTGGGGGCTGATGAATCGGGCGAGGATTAGGATGGCGGTTGCAATATTCCCAGAGCGGCGCTGCCTGACCACACAACACGGCTGTCGCCTTGGCAAGATCAAGTGAGGCGCCTCCGCCTATGCCAATAATTCCATCACAATGATTGTCATGAAAAGTCGCAGCACACGCCTCTACAGCATCCTCTGTGGGATTAGGAGGCGTGAGATCATAGATCGCAGCACCTGGAATCGCGCCAAGCGATCCAGTCGCCAATTCAAACACACCAGTAGACCTGACTCCCTTGTCTGTCACAAACAACGGCCGTGTGATGCAGTTGAGCCGCATTTCATTGACTAGCTGAGAGCGTTCACCATGTCCAAAATGGACTTTGGTATTAAAAGAGAGAATGGTCATGCCAGATTAACCCACTGTAATTTTTGCGTTACGTATCAAGGTCTGCAGCAAAACGCGCTGCTGACCCAGCCAAATCGTGAAATCTTTTGTGCTGTTTGCAACCGGCACCTGACCAGCCTGATCCATACTAGCAATCAGAGCCGGGTTTCGTGCCGCCTGCACAACCGCCTCTTGCATCCGTGGCAGCACGGCAGCGGGCGTATCAACAGCAGCAAATAGGCCAAACCAGTCATCCATGTCGTAGCCGGGCAGTCCTGTTTCGGCAATCGTCGGGATCTCTGGATAGGCGGCACTACGTTCAGCACTGGTCACTGCCAGTATACGTGCACGGCCCGCACTGACTGGTCCCCGCGCAGAAGAAGCGGTAATGAGGATCGAATCAATTTGCCCGCCCATGATGTCACGGGCAGCATCTGCCCCGCCTCGGTAGGGGGTGTGAATAAATTGAATCTTGGCGCGCTCCTGCAGCAACGCTAACGCGAGATGGGCCATGCCACCTGAGGGCGGTGTTCCACAGGAGACCTTACCAGGATGGGCACGGACGTATTCAATGAATTCCTGGATGTTTTTTGCAGGAAAATCTTCTCTGACAGCGATCACCTGGGGGGCACGCACCGCCATCGTGATGGGAAGAAAGGATTTTTCGTAATCAAATGACAGATCCTTGACCAACACAGGATTCGTGAGGCAATTGGCGGCATCCCAGATAAAGGTATAGCCATCACGTGGTGCCTGTAACGCGGCACTGGCGGCCACGACTGCATTACCTCCGCTACGGTTTTCAACCACCACATTCTGACCAAGCAACTCCGTCAACTGGACGGCAAAAGCGCGTGCAGAGGTATCGGCAGCGCCCCCTGCAGAAAAGGGTACTAGAAAGCGAAGTGGCCGTGCGGGCCATGCTGACTGTGCAAAACTTGCCCCTCCGCTGACCATCGCGGCCAAACCGGCAAGCAACACCATGCGCCGGTTGAGCTTGGTCTGTTGCAGCGCGCAATCACTAAGGGAATCCAGTACTTGTTGTTCTGTTGTCTTCATTTTTGTCTCAATGATTATTATCAGCCTGCATGTGGACCTGCACTTAGCTTTATGATTATGAAAATTAATTATAGAGACAAACCAATGATTGCCTGTGCGACCCGACTCTGCCTCCTGCTTATGATCACGCTCAGTGGCGTCTTTTCTGTCACGCTCACTCACGCAGAGACCTTCCCCTCTAAACCGCTACGCTTAGTCGTCCCGTACCCACCTGGCGGCGGTGCTGATGGTAATGCGCGCCTGCTCGCTCAGCCCATGTCCATCATGCTGGGTCAACCCATCGTGGTTGAAAATCGCCCCGGCGCAAGCGGTATCCTGGCTGCCAATACCGTCCTGCAGTCGCCTGCAGATGGCTACACCATGCTGTTTGATACCTTCCCGTATGTTGTCAATGCTGTTCTACATAAACTCACATTCGATCCGATGAAGGATCTTGTCCCCGTGTCACAGGCAATCAATATGCCCCTTATCCTGGTGGTACCCGAGTCGGCACCCTTTCATAACATCCAGGAACTCATCGCTTTTGCCAAAGTCAATCCGGGTAAATTGAACTACGGCTCTTATGGCGCAGGTGGTGCAGCGCACCTGGCCGCCGAAATGCTGGCCCGCGACGCAGGCATTGATTGGGTGCATGTTCCCTACAAGGGCGGCGCGCCCGCCATGGCCGATGTGCTGGCAGGTCGTCTGTCCGCTTATTTCACCAATCCAATTACCGGATTGGCACACATTCAATCAGGCAAAATTCGCGCACTCGCCACAACCGGGTCCCAGCGCATGAAAGTTTTACCTGAGGTTCCAACCATCAGTGAAAGTGGTTACAAAGGCTTTGAGGTTGTTGAGTGGAATGGTTTCTTTGTCCCTGCAGGTACACCACCCGACATCATCACAAAACTCTCCGATACCATTCGGCTGGCGACTCAACAACCTGAAGTCCAACAACGCATGAACGCTCAGGGCGTTGAGCCCGTCGGCAATTCACCACAGCAATTCGCAACATTTTTACAAGGCCAGATTGAAAAGTGGGGCGCACTGGTCAAAAGCAATAACATTCGCGCCGATTGAACCAAATCAACAGTTACCGGAGACAACACCATGAAAAGCTGGAAAAAATTATTATTTGTGAGCTTGCTCGCGACCACGTCACTCAATATTTACGCACAGGATGATCAGCGACGTTTCAAAATCACCCCTCTGAGTGAAATGACCCCCGAGCAGCGCACGTATTTTGAAGCACTCATGGCCGGACCGGTCTCAGGCACTGGTAGTGCTGGAGTCGTTCAAGGCGCAACGAGCCTAGGCGCCCCGTTCAACGTCTATTTGCGTAGCCCCGTGCTCGCCGAACAATTACGCAAAGTGGGCGAACAAATCCGTTTTCATAGTTCGCTGCCAACGAAACTCAATGAATTTGCGATTCTGGTGACAGCACGTCACTGGGGTGCGCAATATGAATGGTTCGCCCATCATCGTCTCGCGTTGAAAGCCGGTCTTGAGCCTGCCGTTGCAGAGCAACTAGCCGTCGGTAAGCGCCCCGTCGGGATGACGCCAGATGAGGCCGCCGTTTATGACTTTTCACACGAACTCCACACCAACCACAACGTCAGCGATGCAACCTACAAAGCGGTAGTCGATCTGTTTGGCGAGCAAGGCGTAGTCGACCTGATTGCAGTCAATGGCTACTATGTTCTGGTATCCATGATTCTGAACGTTGACAGATCCCCTCTGCCCGCAGGCGTCAAAGCACCGCTGGCACCTTTACCAGCGGATCATGCTGCACATGTTGCGAAGTAAGACGTTTTGTAGATGTCAGGCTCTGGAATTCTGACTGAGTCGTAGAGGCTCAAACTCAGTCAGAACGTGCTCCGGAAGCTTTTGCAACTTGTCCCCAACGCTCAGTTTCGCTGAGCAGGAATTTTTCAAAAGCTTCTGGAGACGATTGCAGAAAAGGTTCAACACCGATCTTGCGCAAAGACTCAACGAGTTCAGGATCTCCTGCCGCTTTAACAAATGCAGTAAAAAGTTTGTCGATCACGGGTTTTGGCGTCTTTGCTGGCGCCATGACTGAGAACCAATTCACCGCCAGCAGGGTCGGAAAACCTTGCTCCACAGAGGTCTGTACCTCAGGAAGCAACAAGGCACGCGTGGAGTTTGTCACTGCGATCGGGCGAAGCCTTCCATCTTGTACCATCGGATACTGTGGCGCCAAGTCGACCACAATACCGTCAACATGCGCCCCGAGTAAATCGGCGATAGCTGGTCCTGCCCCTTTGTAGGGAACATGAACGATCTGCCCTTCGCCCGCAGCAATACGCAGAAGCTCAATTGCCAAATGTGGCAAACCACCATTGCCAGATGAGGCAATCGTCACCTGACGCGTCTTGGACAAAGCAATCAGTTCTTGAAGATTCTTTGCAGGGACAGATGCATGAATGGATAAAAGTTCCGGGGTTTGGGCGACCGTGGTAATTCCAACCAGATCCTTCAGCGTGTCGAAGGGCATATTCGCGTAAGTGTGCGGACTAATCGCTAACGGACTCGCGCTAGCCAGCGTGATGGTGTAGCCATCTGGCGGGGCGCGCACCACAAACTCTGTTCCGATCAACGCGTTGCTACCCGCTTTATTCAAGATGATGACTGGCACACCAAGAATATCGCTCACTTTAGGTGCAAATATTCTTGCAACAATGTCATTCGATCCACCGGGAGGAAAACCAACAACCAAGGTAATTGCTTTGGATGGATAATCCTGTGCCTGCGCGCAGGGCAACATATATGTCATCGACGCGCACAAGCAGAGGAAAAAACAAGCTAGATGTTGCTTGTGACGCTTTAAAAAATGTATAGAAACAGAAAGCATAAAAAACTCCAGACAATACATTTATTCGGCAATCGGATCCTGATCAAGCCGCATGGCAATTCCAGCTAAATCAGGAGAATATGGACGATAACGCTGGACAACCAAGGGGTCGTGACCGGGAATCACATGCTTGGGAGATTGAGCAAGCTCGAGCAATCTCTCAAAACCAGCCATCATGTCACCCAAGTGATAGACCAATGAAAAGCAACGTTTTTTTTCGAAGTGTTCGTAATAATGACTCGCATCTGAAGCCAGTACCACCCACCCGCGTGCGGTATGCACTCTCACGACCTGAAGTCCTGCGGTATGTCCTCCGATCTGATGCAGGCTGATGCCAGGTGCGATCTCGGCATCCCCCTTGTGAAAGACAACACGGTCCTTATAAACCAGACGAATCATGCCAGCCACATGATCGACCTCAAACGCACGCCTGAATCCGTTGCAACACATATAGCGCCCTGTTGCAAAATCCATCTCATCATCTTGCAGATGAAACTTGGCATGCGCAAACTCATCAAACGTCCCGACATGATCGTTATGCAGATGGGTAATGACAATTTCTGTCACGTCTTGCTCTGTAATGCCCAAGAGCTTTAAGGCATCAATCGGACGGCGCAACAGGGTTCGATTGCGCTTATCTGCCATGTCCTGATTAAACCCGGTATCAACCAGCAACAATCGTGTTCCGTCGCGAATCACCCAGATGAAATAATCCATTGGCATCGGTACATCATGGGGGTCTCCCCCCACGAAATGATCGGGCCTTGCACCATGCCGGGTCGCATACTTTAGCGCAATGACTTCATATTTTGGCAGAACAGCGAGAGATGTCATATCAGGAATTTTTCCGATTATTTTGAAGTGAGTTTCATCAAATCAGACACATTGGCGCAGCTTTCCACTGAATGAACGGCTGCGGCGATTTCTGCTGCGCGTTGCGCACCGAGCACCGGTATCACAAGACTATCGAACTTAGCTCTGAGCTCAGCATCGTTCATCGAATTCTGAATGGAACCTTTGGGGTAGTCCACTTGCGAGGTATAGGTTGAGCCATCATCCATGCTCATCGTCAGCAGACAAGAAACGCCTCGTGGCAATGATTCGTCGACAGTAATAGTGAGCATATCGGTCAATCGGAGAATTTCAGCTTCTCCCAAACGTGCGTCGTTGTATTGTGCAAACAACGCCTGTCCATCGAGTAGCGCGACAGCAACCGAATAGGGCAGACTGACCTGCGCTTCATGATAAGTCTTTGGGCGCTTATTCAGATGGTAATGTGCCCAGTCTGGATGTCGTGCCATGTGCATGGACTTGATCCGCGATAAATCTGGTGAATGTTTACGACGAATTTCAAGTGCACAATCAATTGCATTATGGATCGGGCGCGCGCAAGAGTATGGTTTAAATTCAATATCCAGATGATAAGGATGCTCATAGTCGGCGGTGAGTTGCGATGCATCGCTCTTATCCGTAAAGGCAGCAAGGAATCCCCGCTCGCCTTCAAAAATGGTTGCTGCCCCGGTAAAGCCCAGGTCAGCCATCGTGGCGGCTGTGACACCATTGCGTGCGGCGGGTCCGGGATTAAACCGTTTTTGCATGGAAGGGCCATACATTTCCATTAATCCCGAAGCAGAGGCGCCCGCCATCCCCAGCGCAGACACCATCTTTTCTGGGGTTAACTTTTGCAAAAGTCCCGTCGCAATCGTCGCACCAAACACCCCGGTTGTCGGCGTCGTATGGTAGCCACGATTACGTAACGAGGAATTCGCCGCTTTGCTTAAGCGTTCCATCATTTCACAACCAGCGGCCAGTGCCACAAGCAATTCCTGACCACTGGCCCCTAGCTGTTCAGCCGTAGCTAGTGCAGCAGAATAAACAGGTGGGCTGAAATGAAACAAGGCAAGCACATCAATATCATCAAGCTCGATACTATGTGAAGAAATCGCATTGGCAAACGCAGCCTGCATTGCAGGGACACGTTCGGTGCCACCGATCAATGTGGATTGCTGATGACCTCCGGTGATTCCAGCAAATTTTCGCGCGATGCGTCCGCTTTCACTCTGACTTCCAGAGATCGCTACGCCAATATAGTCAAGCAACAAGCGTTTAACCGAATGTTTAGTGGCTTCGGTCAAGCGGTCAAACGAAAATTGCCCGAAATGTTCTGCAACTTGTTCTGCAATAGTAGGTGTGCCAGTAGATGATTTCATATAGTTTTTTATCGTTTAAATGTGAATGAAATGATGATGATTAAATAATGTTTGATTCAGTAAAAAATGAGGACTTCACTCTCCAACCCGACTCAAGGCCGGGCGGCGGAAAGAATATCGAATAACGTGTCGGTGTGTTCCAGTTGATCCAGTTGATCCGTGAGCTGAATCACCCGGTCGATATCGCGGGCTGACAAGCATGATTCGACGACATTACGAAACTTGTACACAACATCTTCTTGACTCAGTGGGTTTTCAGGACTGCCACGCCGATTCATAATTTCATGCGCAAACGAGCGTCCATCACGCGTGGTGACTGCGACTCGCGCCGCATGACGATATTCGGCTCCCATGGCTTCGATTTCGGGATCAATTCGCGCATGAATACGAGTAATAAAGTCCAGAATCCTGGGGTCCGCCAATCGATGTTCTGCATATTGCGCAACGAAAGCCATCCCATCGAACCCAATCACAGCAATTCCATAAAAGAGATTCATTTGTGCAGCCGTCACACCTTGTGCCTTGTATTCCCAGGCGCAATGGGTATAGGTCATCGGGCTCATACCGATATCAACCCGAGCAATATCATCAGGTGTCAAACTGTGCGTTTTGAGCAGGTAATTAAATGCATCTAGTGCGGAATGTATGCTGGTGACGCAAGCGTGCGGTTTGTAACCGACCTTGCCTGTTTCCCAGACCGTACCAAGTCCTTCGGTCAGGCGCACGGCATTGGGTTTGTCAGAATAGGAGCTCAGATATCCTCCGTAGCCTGCCTCAAGCACATCGCTGATGCCAGTGAAGTCACGTTTGGCGAGATAGGCAGAATACACACCACTCTGTGCGGCCCGTCCGGAATGAAAGCGCTTGACCATAGCCCCCTCCTGAGCTGCCATCAAGCCACCCGCTTGAGATCCTACAATTCCTAACGCATGTTGCATGTGCGCACCATCCAGACCGAGCATTTTGCCCGCACTCGCGGCTGCGACAAATACACCAGAGGCACCTTGAGGATGAAAGCCTCTAAAAAACAAACCCATTGTTGCTGCGTTACCAACGCGTGTCCCGATTTCATATCCAGTTGTCATGGCAGTGAGCAACGTTCGTCCAGAAACTGAGCCAGCTTGTTCTGCCAACGCCACCACGACAGGTGTAGCAATTGAACCCGCATGAACGATCGATTCCTTGTGAATATCATCGAGTTCAAAGGCGTGACCGGCAGTTGCGTTCACAAGTACCGCACCTGCTACAGAGGTTTTATTACCGCTGCCAAATATGGAGGCGACAGGGCGTGCCCCCTCATCCTCGATCATGGCCTGTACGCGCTGCGTCCAAGGTAAGGTTGCACCAAAGAGGCAGCAACCAACACTATCCAGAAAACTCGTCTTCATCCGGGCAATCACTTCGGACGGGATATCCTGATACTGAATATTTGCAGCAAAATCAGCCAGTGTTTTTGTGGCACCAGGCAGTAATGAAGGGGTGTGGCTTTCCATAATCTCTTTTAAATTCAAAAAAGTGATGCACAATTTTTTTAGGTCGATGATTCAATTTAATTTTGTTCTGTTCAATTCAATGCAGTTCAATGCAATTCAATTTTGTTCTGTTCAATTTAGTTCAATACAGTTCAATTCAATGCAGCCTAATTCAGTCAGGTTTGAGGCCAGCCATCTTTGCGATCTTGGTCCATTTTGTAACCTCCTCGGCAATCAGTGCGCTCCAATGGGCAGGCGTGTTGATACCGTTCACCACCTCAAATCCTGCAAGTACCATTTGCTGGCGGAATTCAGAATCTTGCAAAATTTTCAAAACCTCAATATTGATTCGCTCAACGATGAATGTTGGTGTGCCTGCAGGAGCAAACATGCCGCTCCACTGCAGGGTTTGAAAACCTGGCACGCCCCCCTCAGAGATCGTCGGGAATTCAGGAAGCGATGCCGAGCGTCTCTCATCTCCGATCCCCATTACCTTGAGCGTACCTGCACGCACATGGGGCAAAGGTGCGGCAGCGCCGCTCATTGAAATTTCTATCTGGCCACCAATTAAGTCATTGAGCATCGGTCCAGCACCACGGTATGGCACATGAACAATATCTGTCTGGGTCAGGATTTTGAACAACTCCATCGGCAAGGCATTCGCGTTCGAGCTTGAGCCGTAGCTGAGTTTGCCAGGATGCGCGCGGGCATAGTCAATCAATTGCTGGAGATTATCAACAGGCAACTTTGCATTGACCATCAAGAGGACTTGCTGATTAGCCGTCTGCACAATGGGTTCGAGATCCCTGGCTGAGTCGTAGCTCATTTTTTTACCGAAGGCGACATTAAAAGCCTGACTCGTACCATCGATGAGCAAGGTATAGCCATCCGGGGCAGCCTTAGCCACGATATCCGTTCCGATACTGCCATCGGATCCTGGGCGATTTTCAATCACAACAGGAACCCCCAGGGATTCGCTCAGACGGCGCCCAATCATACGACCGAGAATATCTGTCCCACCGCCTGGGGTGTAGGGTACGACAAGCCGTATCGGCTTGCTTGGCCATCCTGCTAGTTCTGCCGATGCGCAGGTGCCCACAAAAACACCAAGCAACACACAGAAAAGAACCCAGACTCGTCTCATCATCATTCAATCACAGTGCCAGAAACTTGAATGATTTTTTTCCACTTTTCGTACTCGGCATTGAGGAAGGCCTTAGTCTGTGCTGGATCCGCATTTATCACGTTCAGACCTGACGCCTCAAGCTTTGCCTGTAAATCAGGCGTTTTTAACGCGCGCGACAACTGTGTCTGAATATACGTGACGATTGGTGCAGGAAGGTTGGCAGGACCAAGCAGCATATACCAAGTAGTCGAGGAGTATCCTTGGATCCCAGCCTCTTCGATCGTAGGAATATCTTTTGCAATCGAGGATCTCTTGACGCCTGTCTGACCGAGTGCGGTGAGTCTGCCGTCACGCACATAAGTCATGCTTTCTGAGATGGGCTGCATCGTCACATCTACTTCGCCTGACATGACGTCCAGCATCGCAGGACCTCCCCCGCGATATGGAATATGCATGTATTGCATACCTGTAGCATTCCTGAGAACGTCCATTGCTAGATGTGAAGAACTGCCATTACCAGAGCTTGCAAAACGAATCGCATCAGACTTTTTTTGACCAGCCGCTACAAGATCACTGAGGGATTTAATCGGTAGTTTTACATTCGCAAGCAGCACAAGTGGAGCATCACCCACCAATGCGATCGGGGTAAAGTCGGCCAGGCTGTAACTGACCTTTTTATACAGACTTGGGTTGATGGCAATCCCTGGTGTGCTGAACAGTAGCGTGTAACCATCTGGCTTGGCCGCTGCGGTTGCCGCGAAAGCAAGGTTGCCACCTGCTCCAGTCCGATTTTCAACGACGAACTGGTTCCCCGTGATTTCAGACAGTTTTTGCATGACGTAGCGCCCGAGAATATCAGAGCTACCACCAGGCGGAAAACCTACCAAGACCTGAACGGGATGCGTAGGATAATCCTGTGCATATGCAGGTACGCCCACACCTGTGCAGATCGTGGCTGAAAGTATCAAAGTAGGAAACAGTTTCATATCAGGCCTTGTATGAGCGATTTAATACGATGCGTCTGCATGCAGGCTGACCGCAATACCCTCTAAAGGTTTGGATACCGCGGGATAGCGTTGCATCACGAGAGGGTCATGCCCTGGCACGATATGTTTTAAAGATGAGGCCAACTGTTCAAGCTTGCCATAGCCATCGACGGCCTCAGCAACGTTGAACATGGTGGTGTACGCGCGTTTTTTTTCAAAGTGCTCGTAATAATGACTAGTATCAGAAGCCAGCACCACCCAACCCCGACGCGTATGGACCCGCACACACTGCATCCCATGTGTATGACCACCGATGCGATGAATAGTCAGACCAGGTGCCAGCTCTGCCTGTCCGTTATAAAAACTCACACGATCTTTGTAGACCATACGCACCATTCCAACGACTTCATCGACTTCGTAGCCGTGATTAAATTGTTTATGTCGCATGTGGCGACCCGTTGCATACGCCATTTCATCGTCCTGTAAATGAAACTGCGCAAGGGGAAAACTATCAAATGTTCCGACATGGTCGTAGTGCAAATGGGTGATGATGACGTCTTTGACCTGGTTGACATCTACACCAATCAACGCGAGTCCTTCGGATGGTGTCCGCAGCAATGTCCGGCCTCTTTTAGCCGCGATCTCAGCACCAAACCCTGTATCCACCACAAAGGTATGCGCAGGACTTCGAACCACCCAAACGAAGTAATCCATTGGCATCGGTCCATCATGGGGGTCGCCACCAATAAAATGATTTTTGCGCAGAGCATCCCGGGTCGCGTAGCGCACCGCAAAGACTTCATACTCCGGGAGCTTGTGCTCAGTGATTGGATTGTGAGTGCTCATTGCATTTTTCCAGTAAAGGGTTGTTCATCAATACTCAGGCCAACCATCCATCCATCACGAATCGCGGAAAGAAAGTCACCTGGTGCGCTGCAATCTCCTACTTGGGCGAAAGGAACGCCTAATGATTTGACGGCCGTCAAGACTGATGTTTCGGAGCGTGGGCCTGTTGCAAAGATCAAGACATCGCCAATATCCAGTTCTGTCGGTGTATTGACACCACTCTGAATTCGAATGTGCCGCCCAGAGAGCTGTTCTATTTTGCATTGCGTGATCACACGCACGCCACTCTCGGCAATGCGCTCAAGCAACTCAAATTTATTATTACGTGCCATGCCGTTGGCGGCAGTCGCCTGCATTTCAAGTACCTGGATGTCACATGCTTTCAAACGCAGCAGATCTGCGATTTCAACCCCAACCATCCCGCCACCAATCACAGTGACACGTGAACCAGCGGCGATTTTTTCGGGTGCGAGGAAAGCCTCCCAGGCATGCATGATCTGAATATCTGGAGCCACCTCGGAGATATCGATTGGGGGGTCGCGCGGGACGGCACCGGTCGCCACCACAACAAAATCCGGACTAAAGATTTGCATCATTGCCACATCAGCGTCCACACCGGTATGAACAGGCACCTGCATCTGGACGAGTTCTTGCCACCGATAATCCCAGACAGGCTGCACCTCTGTTTTATCGGGTGCAGCGACTGCAAGATGGATCTGGCCACCTACGCGCTCACTCTTTTCCCAGACCTCAACGGTATGACCCCGTCCTCTCGCAATACGTGCAGCTTCAATACCTGCGACACCAGCGCCCAGGACAAGCACCCGCTTACGTGGGCCCGTCGGTGGTGCAAACAGGTGTGGCTCTGAATACTTGAGCGCTTCAAACTCAGTACCGACCATTGGGTTTTGCACGCACGAAACGTCTTTTTCAAGCGTTAATCGTTCAAAACAGACATTACAGGCAATGCATTGCCGGATCGGCGCCTTGATTTCACCAAAAGCCTTTAATGCCCAGTGAGGATCTGCGTAGAGCGCTCGCCCGATCGATACAAAATCTGCACTGCCAGAGGCAAGCACTTCTTCTGCATCCTCGGCTTGAACAATGCGCCCCGCGACGAATACAGGCACCTTGACAGCATCTTTAATCGGTTTGGCCGTCGGTGCCAGACAGCCCCGCGCAAAGGAAGGTGGCTGAATGCAATATTTGGAAAGCTGAGGACTCTCGTTGCTGCCACCGGACAGATCGATGGCTGCTACACCACTTCGCTCGACAGCCTGAGCCAACTCAATAATTTCTTCGAGGGTATAACCGCCATCGACAAACTCACTGGCGCTTAAGCGAACGACCAGGCACAAATCAGGTAGCGCCTGATGGATGCGATCAATGGTCTCAAGCAACATCCGCATTCTATTTTGAATGGACCCACCGTACTCATCCGTGCGTTGATTGATGCGGCGGGTAAAGAATTGTTGAAAGAGATATCCATTCCCCGCATGAATCTCAATGCCGTCATAGCCAGCAAGTGCCAAACGGCGTGCCGCCGCCACGAACAGCTTCTGAATATCGTGTATCTCATTGACACGCAGCGCACGTACCGCATCTCCGGTATTGGGATTTATCCAGTCTGAGGGACCGACTGGTTCCATATTCAGAACAGCACGACGTAGCAGACCGCCCCGGTGATTCAACTGGCCAAAAACGAGACAGTCGTGTGCTTTGACCCCAGCAACCAGTTTGGCCAATCCTGGGATAAAGCGATCATGAAAGCAGCAAAGTGAATTGTGGTGAGATCTGGCAGTCTGCGTAACAATCATGGCCTCTGTCATGATCATGGCGACCCCTCCCCGCGCACGCTCTGCGTAATACTCGCAGTCGCGCTGTGTGGAAAATCCATCTGTCGTGCTGTAGTTCGTCCCCATGGGTGCCATGAGAACGCGATTCTTCAAGCGCAGATTGCCGATCAATCCCGGTTGTTGCAACAGCATATCAATCTATCCTCTTACCTCAGGAATGTCCTGAGGTGATGTCTCGGTGTTCCCTTTGTGGGAATTCATCGTTCCCTTTGTGGGAATTCATTATTTATTTCTAGCCTACATCCTAACTACTGATTTTTTTTAGGTCAATCCGCTAAAATGAAAAACAATACTGAATCATTTTCACTAATTCGAGTCGTGCATGAGAAATTTAAACGCTTTACTGGTTTTTACTAAGGTTGCTGAGACATGCAGCTTCACTCTGGCCGCACAGCGGCTTGGGTTGACGGCCTCTGCTGTCAGTAAGTCGGTTGCGCGCCTGGAACAGGAATTGGGGGTGAAGCTGCTTCAACGGTCAACCCGACTGGTGAGCTTGACTGACGAGGGGGCAAGCTTTTTTGAGCGCTGTCGGCATATTCTTGCTGAACTTGATGATGCAGAAAGCGCAATTACACTCAGCACTGCGACACCTAAGGGCCGCTTAAGAGTTCAAATGCCTGTTGGTTTTGGGCGTCGGGTGATTACACCAAAGTTGCTAGGCTTTACAGAGCTGTACCCAGAGCTCTCGGTCGATGTCGAACTCAGCGACAGGGTTGTCGACCTTGCCTACGAAGGCTTAGATGCAATTATCCATATCGGTCCAATCAGTGATTCGAGGGTCATCGCACGTAAATTGTGCAAACTGACTTTTTCTGCCTGTGGCTCACCGCAATACCTCAAACAATATGGGTCTCCTGTCACACCGGGTGACCTGACAAAACACAAATGCTTAGCTTATCTACTACCAATGACGGGCGAACACAGGCCCTGGCAATTTGCTAAAAATGGACAGGTATTTTCTCAAAATGTGATTGGTGCCCTCAACATCAACAATGCAGAGTCCTTGCTTGAGGCAGCGATTGCAGGTGGAGGGATCACTATGATTAGTAACTTCATTGCAGCGCAAGCAATACATTCTGGTCAGCTGATCAGGGTGCTTGATGACTATGTCGTCGAAGGACCAGATGTCTATGTGGTCTACCTACCACGTCGAAACCTCTCGGCGAAAGTCAAAGCCTTCATTGACTTTATCACTCTTGTAGTTGAAGACATCGAGCATAACTAGGCTCATGTATGATCATTTTTAATTGACATCAACAACGTCCTAAACGACGATGTTTGTCCTCAGATCGAATATCTAATAAGAAACCATTTCAAATGCGCTCAGAGACAAGTCCGTTCAAACTGCTATCCACGATTGCCTTACGCAACGTCCTAAAAGTCATCACGCCAGATATCGAAAGAGTGACAGGTCGTCGGCTTGAAATCGGATACGGTGCAACCATGCAATTGTGCGAGCACATACGCTCGGGTACCCGCGGAGATATCGTATTAGCCGTCGACAGTGCGATTGATGCGCTCACCCAGGAAGGCATCCTGCAGCCAGACAGTCGCGTCGACCTGGTCGGCTCCGTGATTGGAATGGCGGTCAAGCTCGGAGCACCCACTCCTGACATTTCAACTGTTGAGGCACTCAAAGCCACGCTACTCGCCACACCCTCCATTGTCTATTCCAAACAAGGTGCGAGTGGCTTGTATTTTGCCAGCCTGCTCGCGCGCCTGGGAATTGAGGATACGGTAAGTGCCAAAGCAACAATCATCCCCGAAGGTTTAACAGGTGAGCCTGTAGCGCGCGGTGAAGCAGTCCTGGCTGTGCAGCAGATGAGCGAACTCATGCAAGTCTCTGGTATCAATATCTTTGCAAAACTGCCTGCCGAGGTCCAACAAACGACCGTGTTTGCTGCGGGTGTATTCAAGGGTACAAAAGAAAAACAAGCCATTGATGCGGTACTGGCATTACTTCGCACACCAACCGTCTTAGAATTATTCCGTAATCAGGGACTCGATCCCATTCAGGTCTTATAAAACATGTTGCCTCAAGAGCTATATGCGCTGAGCATTGCCCAGGCGTCAGAGCTGATTCGTACGCGCAAGCTCTCGCCGGTGGAGTACGTTGAACACCTCATCGCACGCATCAGCGCACTGGATCCACATATTCATGCATTCATTACGCCGACCTTTGAGCTAGCCCTACAACAGGCGAAAATTGCCGAGTCCGAAATTCTGGCTGGCAACTATCGCGGACCGATGCATGGGATCCCGATCGGTGCCAAGGATATCTTCGAGACCCAAGGCATACTGACAACAGGCGGCTCACGCACCGGGCTGCACCATATTCCGGAACGTGACGCGGCAATCGTCTCCAAACTCTACGGCCACGGCGCGCTGATGCTCGGCAAACTTGCCACGCATGAGTTTGCACATGGGGGGCCGTCCCTCGATCTGCCCTGGCCTCCCGTTCGCAACCCCTGGAAACTGGATCGGTTCAGCGGAGGATCCTCGAGCGGATCAGCAGCGGCCATTGCCGCGAGATTAATGCCCGGCGCGCTTGGCTCTGACACCGGCGGATCGATCCGTGGACCCGCATCTTTTTGTGGCATCGCGGGTTTCATGCCGAGCTCTGGACTCGTCAGCCGCACGGGGGTCATGCCGAACTCCTTTACGCTGGATCACTGTGGCCCCATGGCCAGGACCGTCGAGGACTGTGCCATTCTCCTCCAGGCAATCGCAGGACATGATCCGGCAGATGGCAACAGTTTTGAGCAGGCAATACCCGATTACCGGACCGCATTGCAAGGCGGCGTCAAAGGTTTGCGCATTGGCGTATTGCGTTCTGTCTGGGAGGAGGAGCTGCCCGTCAGCACGGAACACCGCGAGGCGCTTGAACAAGCAGTTCAAACATTCCAGAGTCTGGGCGCCACCGTTCACGACTGCAAGATCCGTGCGATGCAGGACTATATGGATGTCAAAGTCATCCTTGCCGAAACAGAAATCTTTGCGGTGCATCAACAGGGTCTGATCGAACGCACCAGTGAGTATGGCCAGGACTTTTTGACGAGGATTTTGCCAGCCGTGCTGTTCCAGTCAATCGACTACGTTGCCGCCTCCCGGGAACAGCGGAAAATGATTATGCAGATGCAACCGATCTATGAAAAATATGATTTGTTGCTGATGCAAGGTTTTGGTCCGGCCCCAACAATCAGTGCGCATCGTCCGATGAGTTTTTGGAAGCGCGCCAACGCGCAAGTCCCGGCGAACATCACAGGTGGTCCAGCCCTCTCGGTTTGTTGCGGCTTTGATTCAGCAGGATTACCGATGGGCGTGCAGTTAATCGGTGCACCACAGACCGACGCTCAGGTATTACGTGCCGGACATGCCTACGAGCAGGCAACGGGCTGGCACAACCGTCGCCCGATGCTCACTCAAACGATGCAAGCGCCTGAAATTGAAGTGCCTGACCTCACACCGGATACTTCAGCGTGCGATGCCCAGACACGGGCCTATGCCACGGATATGGCGCGTCATGCAGGCTTGCATCTGAACGAGCTTCAGCTAAATATCTTATTGCAGGCAGCCCCGCATGCCATTGCGATGACCCAACGCCTGCGGCAAAAACGCGACTGGTTCGATGAGCCAGCAAACGTATTTCGTATTCCCTCACCTACTCAATTCACGAACACAAAGGAAGTTGCATGAAAACCTATCATATCGCCGCGATTCCAGGAGACGGCATTGGTAAAGAAGTGATTCCCGAAGGCCAAAAAGTCTTGATGGCGATGGCGGCTAAAGATCCTTCTTTGAATTTTGAGTTTGAAAGTTTTGACTGGGGTGGTGACTACTACCGGGCGCACGGTGTCATGATGCCTGAGAATGGTCTGGATGCCTTGCGTAACAAAGATGCCATCCTGTTCGGCTCGGCAGGCGATCCACATATCCCGGATCACATCACCCTGTGGGGTTTGCGCCTGAAAATCTGCCAGGGCTTTGATCAATATGCCAACGTGCGACCAACCAGAATATTGCCAGGCATCGATGCCCCGCTTAAGCGCTGCACACCGGCGCAACTGGATTGGGTCATCGTTCGTGAAAATTCCGAAGGTGAATACTCTGGCGTCGGCGGTCGCGCCCATCAAGGCCACCCAATCGAGGTCGCAACCGATGTCAGCATGATGACACGCGCCGGCGTCGAACGCATCATGCGTTATGCCTTCAAGCTCGCACAATCGCGACCACGTAAGCTGCTCACAGTTATCACCAAATCTAATGCCCAGCGCCATGCGATGGTGATGTGGGATGAAATTGCCGTGCAGATTTCCAAGGAGTTTGCAGACGTTACCTGGGATAAAGAGCTCGTCGATGCAGCCACGGCACGCATGGTTAATCGCCCAGGCACGCTCGACACGATTGTGGCGACAAACTTGCACGCAGATATCCTGAGTGACTTGGCTGCAGCGCTCGCCGGTAGCCTGGGCATCGCACCAACGGGCAATATCGATCCTGAGCGACGCTACCCATCGATGTTCGAACCAATCCACGGCTCGGCCTTTGACATCATGGGTAAAGGACTCGCCAATCCGATTGGAACCTTTTGGTCAGTGGTGATGATGCTTGAGCACTTGGGCGAACAAGCTGCTGCGGATCGCCTGATGCAAGCCATCGAAGCTGTGACAGCGAATACCCGCCTGCATACCCGCGATCTGGGTGGACTGGCGACGACCGCACAAGTCACAGCAGCCATCATCGAAAAGCTTGGCTAACTGATTAGCAAAAGATCCAGGCTTTTATGAAAGAGAAAACGCCCCTCATTTTGGAAGATGCCAAAAATGCTGGCATCCTGACAAAATAAGGGGCGACTTGGAACCGGTTATAAAAACGGTTTTTAAAGCGGTCCCGGCAGCTTACTTCTCTTTGCCCATCACATAGTCTGGCAAGATTGTCACGAGATCAGGGAATACCGTGATGATCAGAATGCACACGACCAGACATATAAAAAATGGAATGGCTGCCTTGGCGATCGTGTTGCTGTCCTTACCTGTCATGTTTTGCAATACGAACAGGTTAAAACCAACGGGCGGAGTGACTTCGGCGATTTCAACTAACAGCACAATAAAAATTCCAAACCAGATCAGATCGAACCCAGCTTTTTGAATCATCGGCAACACAACCGCCGCGGTCAGCACAATCATGCTGATGCCGTCCAGAGCCGTACCCAGTATCAGGTACACCACCACCAGGCTGGCAATCAGCGCATAAGGCGAGAGGTGCATACCGTTGACCCACTCCGCGAGCTCGCGCGGCACACCGGTAAAGGCCATTGTCTTGGTCAGAAAGGCCGCACCCGCCAGAATGATCATGATCATGCAACTGGTACGCGTCGTCCCCATCAGGCCTTCCCAGAAGTTCTTCCATGTGAGCGAACGGCTGTAGCCTGCGATCACCAGGGAACCAAAGACACCGTAGGCGGCGCATTCAGTCGCAGTCGCATACCCTGCCACGAGCACCCAGACGATGAAAATAATCAGACCTGTACAAGGAATCAGGTTGCCGCTCTTTTTAAGCTTTTGCATAAAAGTCGACGGTGGATCGGCTGCCGGGACTTTAGACGGATTGCGAATTGACCACCAGGCGATATAACCCATGAATAGCGCCATCAGAATCGCCGAGGGAATAAATCCCGCCAAAAAGATCCGGATAATGGACGCATCAGCCGCCACCGCATAGACCACCATGGTGATCGAGGGCGGAATCAGAATTCCCAGTGTCCCAGAGGTGGCAAGAGCGCCTAAAGCCAGGCTCTCGTCGTAACCGCGTTTTTTGAGTTCAGGCAGGGCAACCTTAGAAATCGTGGCACAGGTTGCGGCTGACGAACCACTGACAGAACCAAAAATCCCGCAACCAAGCACTGTGGTGTGCATCAGTCGACCGGGTATGCGATTAAGCCAGGGGCTCAGGCCCTCGAACATTTCTTCACTGAGCTTGGTGCGAAACAGGATTTCGCCCATCCAGATAAAAAGCGGGAGCGCCGCGAGCTCCCATGAGGCGTTTGTTTCCCAGAAGGCGGAAAAAAGATTTTTACCGGGTTGCGTGGTGACAAAGAATGCCTGGCCCACCCAGCCGCAGATTGCCAGCGTCATCGCAATCCAGATGCCACCAGAGAGCAACATCATCATGATGATGAGCAAAAAAAGACCAATTCCTAGCGTTTCCATTGTGTATCTCTATAAGGTGGAGTTAGACATCGGACGAGAAGTCGCCTTCGGCGTGACGGGCTTCTACAGCCACAACATAGGTTGGTCGATTACCGCGCAGGACGATGACAAACTCATCGACCACGGCGATAAAAAACAACCAGGCTCCAACCAAAAACGAAAGTTGTGGAATCCACATCGGCATCGCGATCAATCCACCTGCCGTATCTTTGAACTCCCAGCTTTCGTAAGTAAACAAGGTCGCAGACCAGGCAAGGTAACCCACAGCGACACAGGCAAACGCTAAGGAAACAAGCTCAAAGCGGTGCCGCATGCGAACAGAGAGTTTTTCGAGCAACAAGGTGACCCTTACAAAATCGCCATGCTTGAATGCATGCGCCATTGCAAGAAAAGCCGCGGCAGCACACAGCCAGGCCACGATATCGTTGACGGCGCCGGTCTTAAAACCGAACTCTCTGAGCACGCTTTGCCCAACCATCAAAATACAAATACCCAAAATGCAAAGAGCAGCCATGCCTCCCGCCACGAGGTACAACCTATCTAAAAACTTTCTCATGGGGGATATACAGCCTTATTTTCAATTAATCAAAAAAATACTTGAATGCAACACTGCTAGGGGACTTATTGCGCAGCAGGAACAAGCTTGCGATATTCAGCGATCAGCTCTGGCCCCTGAGGTGCAGCTTTCTTTTCCCAGTCAACGAGCATGACGCCACCGATTTTCTTAAGATCCGCAGCAAAGGTCGGTGATGGCGGAGCAACCGTCATACCGCGATCTGCCAGAATCTTTTTAAAGGCGCTTTCTTTTTCTTCGCTGACTTTCCAGCCGCGCGCTTCTGCGGCCGCGGCAGCTTTGGTCACAGCTTCCTGAGTCGCCTTATCCAGTGCATTAAAGGCCTTGAGATTGATCAGCACCGCATTTTTTGGGATCCAGGCCTGCGCCTCATAAAAATACTTCAAGCTCTCGTAGGTCTTTGAGTCAATACCTGTTGCGCTTGAAGAGGCGTAAGTCTCAACCACGCCCGTTGCAAGCGCCTGGCTCAATTCCGCTGCCTGAATCGTCACAGGCTGCAATTCCATCAACTCAGCCATTTTTGCAGTGGCAGGAGAATAAGCACGCCATTTCATACCTTTCATATCCGCAACAGAATTCACCGGCTTTTTGGTATAGATGCCTTGAGGCTGCCATGGCACGGTGTAGAGCACCTTCAGGCCTTGTGCGGCAAGATATTTGTCCAGGGCAGGGATCTGCACTTTCTCGAGTGATTTAGCGTCGGCATAACTGGTGGCGAGGAAAGGCACGCCATCCATGCCAAAGAGCGGGCTCTCGTTTTCGTAGTTCACCATCAGGATTTCGCCCAGTTGTGCCTGACCACCCTGCACGGCACGCTTGATTTCGGTGGCCTTAAAGAGCGAAGCATTGGAATGTACGGCGATTTTCAGTTTGCCTTCGGTGGCAGCATCGACGTCTTTAGCAAAGAGTTCGAGATTTTCGGTATGAAAGTTACCCGGAGCGTAGGCAGCAGGCAAATCCCATTTGGTCTGGGCATGTGCCAGACCTGTGATGCCGACGCAAACCAGCGCAGCAGCCAAACGTGCGAGAGAAAAACCTTTCATAACGTCCCCTATTGAATATCGAAAATATAAAAAAATAACAAAATCTTTCAGAATGAAACACCCTAAGTTCAAGCATAATTGCACAAATATTTATAAATACAAAATGAGACCTAAGCTTTTCCCTACTGTGGTGCGCGTGTCGATCTGACGCACTAAAAAGTCGTGCCAGTCATAAGCTGGCGCACTAAAAAGGAGCGGTATTTTGAGTGCAAAATATGAATTGCTTTTACGTGGCAATAGCCTGAGTTTTCGGGGTGGTTTCTTTGGTTTGTGCAATGTCGTGTTGGTCACAGCAGAGGACGGCACACGTATTTTGTTTGATACCGGGCATTACTGCGTCCGCAAGGGGCTGCTCAATGGCCTGAAAGAACGCGGACTTGCGCCTACAGACATTGATCTTGTTTTTTTATCGCACCTGCATTTTGACCATTGTCAGAATCTGGACTTATTCAAAGGCGTGCCTGTCTGTGTGGGTGAGACTGAACTGGGTTATGCGCGCAATCCGCATCCTGAAGACCTGTTTGTTCCGTGGAAGATTCACGAACTCCTCAGTGAGTTCGAGGTACGCGTGCTCACTCGTCAAGGTGAAATCGCGCCAGGCATTGAACATTTCGAGGTCCCTGGACACACCACAGGATGTCAGGCTCTGCGCTTTACCCAAGCCGATGGCAAAAGAGTGGTGTTAGCAGGTGATGCAGTGAAATACCCTAAGGAAATCCTCGCCAAAGTCAGTGACATGTGTTTTGCAACGGTTGAGCAGTCCCGCCAATCCATTGCTGATATTTGTGAAGGTACCGATATAGTGGTGCCGGGGCATTTCCCGGAAATCTTCAAGCGCAACGGAGGCTGGATTTGGGATGAGCCTGCATCAATTGAGTTATTCCTGCGTTAGGGCGATTTCATGACTTAAACCCAACTATGCATGTTGCAAATACGCACAACCATACAAACATCAGGGTAATGTTTGGGAGCTAAGTAATCTTATTTATTGAGGTTGAGCCGCATTCACCAATGCGCACCAGCGGATTAAATAATATTTATTGTTGAATTGAATTCAATTCAATAATAAATTTAAATCATATAACGTGGAATATCGACTTCCCTACTGTCATAATTTTGACGTTAGCTTATTGGCTTATTAGCTTATTGGATTGTTAGTCATATTTTTCATTCGTTGGCAATGGCAATGAATTGAAGTCAGGCACTTTAACCCCGCTACATTTAATTTTAAAAAACCTCGGGGTAACGCAAAATAATTATTGCTTCATTGCTTCATATATATATTTATATATATCTATATAAAAAAAATAGGAGACAGTATGTCAACAGCTCAACAGAGCACTGCCGACGGTTCAGGTTGGTTAGATAAAGAAAGAACGATTGCGGGACCCGGCTTTAATCGCTGGCTAGTTCCTCCTGCAGCACTCGCCATCCATCTATGTATCGGCATGGCCTATGGCTTCTCAGTTTTCTGGCTCCCACTCTCCAAGGCAATTGGTATTTCCAAGGCCCAGACCTGTGCGGCAGACATGAGCTTGCTGACCGAGTTATTCACGAGCACCTGCGACTGGCGGATTTCCAGCCTGGGCTGGATGTACACCTTATTCTTTGTGCTACTTGGCTCCTCTGCAGCGATCTGGGGCGGCTGGCTCGAACGTGCTGGCCCCCGTAAAGCGGGTGTGGTCTCGGCCTTATGCTGGTGTGGTGGCTTGATCATTTCGGCAATTGGTGTGCAGGTGCATCAGCTCTGGATGCTGTGGGTTGGCTCAGGGATTATTGGAGGCGTCGGACTCGGGCTGGGCTATATCTCACCCGTCTCGACACTGATCAAATGGTTCCCGGATCGTCGCGGCATGGCAACTGGCATGGCGATCATGGGTTTTGGAGGTGGTGCACTGGTCGGCTCACCGCTGGCCGCAGAACTGATGAAGCACTTCGCCTCGCCCACGAGCGTCGGCGTCTCACAGACCTTCATCGCCATGGCGCTCATTTATTTTGTCTTCATGATGGCCGGCGCACTCACCTACCGTATCCCGCCAAGTGGCTGGAAGCCCGAGGGCTGGGTCATTCCTGCCGCACAAGCCAACAATGCAATGATTACTCAAAATCATGTGCATGTCAGCAAGGTCTGGGGCATCCCTCAGTTCTGGTTGATCTGGATGGTGCTTTGCATGAACGTCAGTGCAGGTATTGGCGTGATCGGTATGGCGAGTCCGATGTTGCAGGAAGTATTTGGTGGCAATTTGATTGGTGTGGCCAAGAAATTCGGCGAACTCGATACCAAGGAGCTTGCAGCAGTTGGACTGATTGCGGCAGGTTTTGCTGCCCTGATTAGTTTGTTTAATATTGGCGGGCGCTTTGTCTGGGCGAGTTTCTCTGACAAACTCGGTCGCAAAATGACCTACGTCGTGTTCTTTGTACTGGGTGGCTTGCTCTACGCGAGCATTCCGATGAGCGCTGCTGCAGGTAACAAACTCATGTTTGTTGCCGCGGTATGCATCATCCTGAGTATGTACGGCGGTGGCTTTGCAACCGTACCCGCTTATCTGGCTGACATTTTCGGCACGCAGATGGTGGGTGCGATTCATGGCCGTTTGCTGACAGCCTGGGCAACAGCCGGAATTATTGGCCCAGTTGTAGTGAACTACATGCGCGAATATCAGATTGGCCTGGGAATTCCACGTGATCAGGTTTATAACCAGACCATGTACATCCTGGTCGGATTTTTAGTCATTGGGCTGATTTGCAATCTTGCAGTTCGTCCGCTGGCAACAAAATGGTTCATGACACCTGATGAACTTGCCGAAGAAAAACGGTTGGCCCATGACCGTGCTGTTGCCAACGAAGTCGGCAGTGGCACAGGCAAAGCCGAAAAAACCCCACTCGCGATCGTGGTTATAGCCTGGCTTGTAGTGGGTATTCCGTTAGCCTGGGGTGTTTATCGCACACTTGAAAGCGTATTGAAGTTTTTTTAAATCAAGACACGTCTGAGTCGGCACACTATGCTCGGGCGACCGAGAGACGTGTGCCGATTTGACGATAGGACTCACCGATGAATGCTGCTATCACCACGCTTGACCCCGATGCACAGATGCGTCTGCATGAAATACTGGCTCGACACGAAGGCTCGGCCACAAACTTGTTACCCATATTGCACGACATTCAAGAGGTCATGGGCTATGTCCCCTCCGATGCTGTGCCTGAAATTGCACGCGCGCTGAACTTGTCGCGCGCAGAAGTTCACGGCGTAATCACCTATTACCATCACTTTCGTCAGGCGCCAGCAGGCAAGCACGTTATTCAAATTTGTCGCGCCGAATCCTGTCAGTCCATGGGTGCTGAAAAACTGCTCGCACACGCGCAGCAGCAACTTGGATGCGCGATGCACGGCACAACGACTGACGGCTGTTTCACACTTGAGGCTGCCTACTGTCTGGGTCTTTGTGCCTCATCGCCTGCCCTCACGATTGACGAAGAGGTCCACGCCCGCATGACACCAGAAAGCTTTGATGCACTCGTCGCTGAACTCAGGAGTCAAGCATGAGCACCACCATTTATGTTCCTCGTGACTCTGCTGCACTCGCCGTTGGCGCTGACCGTGTCGCACAAAAAATTGCCCAAGAAGCTGAAAAGCGCGGGCAAACTGTCACGATCGTGCGCAACAGTTCGCGCGGGTTGTTCTGGCTTGAGCCATTGATTGAAATCGCGACGCCTGCCGGACGCGTCGCCTATGGTCCTGTAACGCCTGCAGATGTCGCGAGTTTATTTGACGCGGGCATGCTCGAGGGGAGCGCTCATGCACTTGGCCACGGTTTAACAGAAGAAATCCCCTACCTTAAAAATCAGGAACGCCTGACCTTTGCACGCATGGGCATCACCGATCCTGTATCGCTGGATGACTATGAAAACCATCAGGGGTTTGAGGGCTTGCGCAAAGCGCTCGGGATGTCTGCGGTAGAGATTGTTAAGGAAGTGCTTGACTCAGGCTTGCGTGGCCGTGGTGGTGCAGCGTTTCCTGCAGGGATTAAATGGAAAACCGTTCTAAATACCCCTGCAAACCAAAAGTACATTGTCTGCAATGCGGACGAAGGCGACTCAGGCACATTTTCTGATCGGATGACGATGGAAGGTGATCCCTTCATGCTGATTGAAGGCATGACCATTGCGGGTCTGGCGGTGGGTGCAACCCAGGGCTTCATTTATGTGCGCTCCGAATACCCCCATGCAATCGCAGCGCTCAATCAAGCGATTGCCATCGCCGAATTGGCAGGCTATCTGGGCAACAACATTCTGGACTCCGGTAAAGCCTTTTCGCTCCAAGTGCGCAAAGCCGCGGGCTCGTATGTATGTGGTGAAGAAACAGCACTGCTCGAAAGCATCGAAGGTCGTCGCGGCATTGTGCGAGCTAAGCCTCCCCTGCCTGCAATAGAAGGACTCTTTGGACTTCCGACTGTCATCAATAACGTGATCACGCTCGCCAGCGTGCCAATCATTCTGGCAAAAGGCGCAGCAGCCTATAAGAGCTATGGCATGGGACGCTCACTGGGTACCCTGCCCTTTCAACTGGCGGGCAATATCAAACAAGGTGGTCTGGTTGAAAAGGCCTTTGGATTGACGTTACGTGAACTGGTATTTGAATTTGGTGGTGGTTCAAGATCCGGACGTCCCATCAAAGCGATTCAGGTGGGTGGACCGCTGGGGACCTACATCCCTGAATCCCAATGGGACTTACCCCTGGACTACGAAGCCTATCTCGCCATCGGTGGCACACTTGGCCATGGCGGCGTTGTGGTGCATGACGATACGGCCAATATGTCGGTGCTTGCACGTTATGCCATGGAATTCTGTGCGCTGGAGTCTTGTGGCAAATGCACACCCTGCCGCATTGGTTCGACGCGCGGTGTCGAAGTGATCGACAAAATCACGTCCAATACAAACCGCGAGCAACAAATTGTGCTGCTGCGCGATTTATGCAACACGATGACCTACGGTTCACTCTGTGCAATGGGGGGCATGACGCCTAATCCCGTGCTTTCCGCACTCAATCACTTCCCTGAAGACTTTGGTATTGCCTGAACTGATTGCTTACGATCAGACAAACTTGCCATATAAGGACAGCATCATGCTTGAGCAAATCGTACAAAGAGAAAGAGATTTTGGTACCCCTGCAAGTCAATCCACACAAATGGTGGCGCTGACAATTGACGGCTGCGAAGTGACCGTCCCTGCGGGTACCTCACTCATGCGGGCCGCGATGATGGCCGGCACACAGATTCCAAAGCTTTGTGCCACCGACAGCCTCGAGCCCTTTGGTTCATGCCGTCTGTGCCTCGTTGAAATCGATGGTCGCAAAGGCTTTCCTGCCTCATGCACGACGCCTGCCGAAGCTGGCATGAACGTCCGCACACAAACACCAAAACTGCAGGAATTGCGCAAAGGGGTGATGGAGCTTTACATCTCTGATCATCCGCTCGATTGCCTGACCTGTGCGGCCAATGGTGACTGTGAATTACAAGACATGGCGGGTGTCACGGGTCTACGCAACGTGCGCTATGGCATGGATGGTGCTAACCATCTTGATAGTGCAAAGGATGAATCCAATCCTTACTTTACATACGATGCGTCGAAATGCATTGTCTGCAATCGCTGCGTGCGCGCCTGCGAAGAAACCCAAGGTACGTTCGCACTGACCATCAGCGGACGCGGTTTTGAATCGCGCGTGTCTCCCGGCCAGAATGAGCCTTTCATGGAGTCCGAGTGCGTCAGCTGCGGCGCCTGTGTCTCAGCGTGCCCAACAGCCACATTACAAGAGAAATCCATTATCTGGCTGGGTCAGCCCGAGCACAGCGTCATCACGACCTGCGCGTATTGTGGCGTAGGCTGTGGCTTTAAAGCCGAAATGAAAGGCAATGAAGTCGTACGCATGACGCCCTGGAAGGATGGTAAAGCCAACGAAGGGCATTCCTGTGTGAAGGGTCGTTTTGCCTGGGGCTATGCGACACACAAGGATCGCATCACCACCCCCATGATTCGCAAGAGCATTAAGGATCCCTGGCAAGAAGTAAGCTGGGAAGAAGCGATCGGCTATGCGGCGAGTGAGTTCAAGCGTATCCAGGCGACGTATGGCCGGGACTCGATTGGAGGCATCACCTCGTCGCGCTGCACCAACGAAGAAACTTACCTCGTCCAAAAACTGGTTCGGGCAGCCTTTGGTAATAACAACGTAGACACCTGCGCGCGCGTGTGCCATTCCCCCACCGGCTATGGACTGGGTCAGACCCTGGGCACATCGGCCGGCACACAAACCTTTAAATCCGTAGAAAAAGCCGATGTGATTCTGGTGATGGGTGCGAACCCGACTGATGGCCACCCCGTATTTGCCTCCCGGATGAAGCGACGTCTGCGTCAAGGCGCACGCCTGATCGTGATCGATCCAAGACGTATCGATATCGTCAAGTCACCACATATCAAAGCAGATTTTCATCTTGCTCTTAAACCAGGCACAAACGTTGCGATGGTGACTGCGCTCGCGCACGTGATCGTGACCGAAGGTCTGATGGATGCAGCCTACATTGCCGAGCGCTGCGAGGATAAATCCTTTGGGCAATGGCGTGACTTTGTCAGCAAAGCCGAGCACTCACCAGAAGCCACTGCAGAGATCACTGGCGTGCCTGCAGAGCTGGTCAGGGGTGCCGCACGGTTGTTCGCCAAAGGTGCGCCTGGGCAACAACTCAGCGGCCCTGACGGACAGGTCAATGGCGCGATCTATTACGGCCTAGGTGTCACAGAGCACGCGCAGGGTTCGACCGCAGTCATGGGAATTGCCAACCTCGCCATGGCAACAGGCAACATTGGCCGTGAAGGTGTAGGGGTCAATCCCTTGCGTGGTCAGAACAACGTCCAAGGCAGTTGCGATATGGGCAGCTTTCCCCATGAGCTACCAGGCTATCGCCATATCTCGGATACCACCACACGCGCACTCTTTGATGCAGCCTGGGGTGTCACGCTGCAAGCAGAACCAGGCTTGCGCATTCCGAACATGTTTGATGCCGCCATGGATGGCAGTTTTAAGGGACTGTATTGCCAGGGTGAAGACATCGTTCAATCGGATCCGGATACACAGCATGTTGCCGCGGCAATGATGGCGATGGAATGCATTGTTGTCCAAGATATCTTTTTGAACGAAACAGCAAAGTATGCACACGTGTTCTTGCCTGGCTCATCGTTCCTGGAAAAGGACGGTACGTTCACCAATGCCGAGCGCCGGATCAGCCGCGTGCGTCAGGTCATGCCCCCCATGGCGACCTATGCCGACTGGCAAGGCACCATGCTGCTCTCGAATGCGCTGGGTTATCCCATGCATTACAAACATCCGGGCGAAATCATGGCGGAGATCGCAGCATTAACGCCCTCATTTGCAGGGGTCAGTTTCGAGAAGCTTGATCGGCTGGGCAGCGTTCAGTGGCCCTGCAATGCAGATACCGAAGATGCTGGGACACCAACCATGCACATCGGTACCTTTGTGCGGGGTAAGGGACGTTTTATCATTACTCAATATGTTGCGAGTGATGAGAAGGTGACACGCAAATTCCCACTGATCCTGACGACCGGACGCATCCTGTCACAGTACAACGTCGGGGCGCAAACACGGCGCACCGCCAATAGCCAGTGGCACGAAGAAGATCTGCTTGAATTGCATCCACAGGATGCAGAAGACCGTGGCATCAACGATGGCGACTGGGTCGGTATTCAAAGTCGTGCTGGGGATACCGTGCTGCGTGCCAAGGTTACTGAACGCATGCAACCTGGGGTGGTCTACACGACATTCCACTTCCCCGAGTCGGGTGCAAACGTCATTACAACCGACAGTTCAGACTGGGCAACGAACTGCCCAGAGTACAAGGTCACCGCAGTCCAGGTCATGCCGGTCTCGCAGCCTTCCGCCTGGCAAAAGGATTACAGTCAATTCAATGCCGAGCAAATGGAACTATTGCATCATAACCATGCAGCAATTCCGGTTGGAGCCTCGTCTGGACAAGGCCTCACTGAGGTAGATACAAGCAAAATGGGTAAGTAGATGTGATGGACACTGACAATCATTCTTCGCAGCAGAAGCAGGCTAGTCGCCTGGTTGATGTAGAGTTCGTTGAAAACGGTCAGTGTCATCACATGCAAGATCACGTCGCCCTGGAGTGTCCGGTTGCACTTGAATTCAATGGAATTTCTCACGCGGTGATGCTGGTAACACCTACCGATCTGGAGGATTTAGCACTGGGTTTTGCGCTGTCTGAAAGGATAGTAGATGAGGTCTCCCAGATCTACGACACCGAGGTTATGAGGTCAGCAGATGGTGTGACTGTCGCGATTGAAATTGCGTCAGTTTGTTTTGCAGGTTTGAAAGATAAGCGACGCAACATGACGGGTCGGACAGGCTGCGGCCTGTGTGGAACAGAAACCCTGACTCAAGTCTTGCGACCTATGCAGGCCTTAGCTCCGAGCCCTCTCAAACTTGGAGCCAACAGCATTGAAGCAGCACTGCAAGACTTACGTCACCACCAGATCCTGCAACAGTCAACCGGTGCCACGCATGCTGCGGCCTGGTTCAATTTAGCGGGTGAATTCCAGTTGATGCGCGAGGATGTTGGCCGCCACAACGCTCTGGATAAACTGATTGGCGCAGGTCTGCGCAGCGGGCGTGCAGACTGGCGAGAAGGCTTTTTGGTCGTGACGAGTCGGGCGAGCATGGAAATGGTTCAGAAGGCGATTATTGCTGGCTTTCATTTTCTCGTTGCAATCTCTGCCCCCACCAGTCTAGCCATCGAGCTCGCGCAAGATCATGGCCTGTGCTTAATTGGATTTGCGCGCCCTGGAAAATGGACTATTTATAGTCATGCTGAAAAATTGCAGCAGAGCGAACAATCTTGCACCACCTAATTCAAGCATTACCTAATTTAATTATCACCTAATTCATGCATCACCTAAATCATGCTTCACTTAATTTATAAGCTGGAACACTCATATGAATATCGATAATCTCGTCTACATGGCCAATAGGATGGGTGATTTTTTTCAGGCCATGCCAGATCGCGAAGAAGCCCAGCTTGGTCTGGCTGATCACATTCGTAAATTCTGGGAACCCAGGATGCGTCAGGCACTCCTGGCGCACATTGAATCCTCTGGCGGGAGTGATCTACACCCCTTTGTGTTGCATGCGTTAACCACACATCAGACCAGCTGGGTCTAAAGGATTCGTCGTGGAAACAAAACCTCCTCTCCCCCCGTTTAATCACGAAACAGCCACGCAAAAAGTACGCATGGCTGAAGACGCCTGGAACAGCCGCGATCCCGCCCGTGTGAGCCTGGTCTACACCGAAGATACCAAATGGCGCAATCGTGATGAGTTCCCGGTCGGACGTGAGCAAGTCAAAGAGTTTCTGCAGCGCAAGTGGGCCAAAGAGCTTGAATACCGTCTGATTAAAGAATTGTGGGCTTTTCATGGCAATAGAATTGCTGTGCGTTTTGCCTACGAATGTCACGATGCTTCAGGACAATGGTATCGCTCATATGGCAATGAAAACTGGGAGTTCAATGACCAGGGTTTCATGATGAATCGCTTTGCGAGTATCAACGACCTGAAGATTGACGCATCAGAACGTAAATTTAATTGGCCTTTGGGACGTAGACCGGACGACCATCCGAGTTTGAGCGACCTGGGTTGCTAGTAATTTGTTGGGCTATTTTTTTCATGTAAGCTATTCTAGGTTATTTGTTTCAGGTCATTCTTAATGTCTTACAGCGTTGTGTGGTTCAAGCGCGACTTACGCCTGCATGATCATGCACCACTCAGGGCCGCTATTAAATCCGGTCCTGTTCTTTGTCTGTACATCGTGGAGCCCAGCCTATGGTCAGGTCTCGATGTCTCAGCACAGCACTACCTGTTCATCCTGGAATGCTTACGAGATCTCTATGTTTCCATCAAACGTTGCGGTGCGACGCTGCATGTTGTCACGGGCGAGGTCACAGACGTCCTTGCAAGACTGCACGCATTAGAACCCTTTCAAGCGCTCTATTCGCATGAGGAAACAGGCAACGGTCTGAGCTATCAGCGCGATCTCGTTGTCAAAAAATGGTGCAAACAATCATCGATTGCGTGGAATGAATTCCAGCAGTTCGGTGTCGTACGCCGACTCAAGGATCGAAACCTCTGGAAAGATCACTGGGATAGTCATGTGAGCATGCCAATCCTTGAGGCGCCCACGACAATGACAGGCAAAGGACTTCCCTGGACGGAACCCAAGCCCCCTACCCCTCTGGAGCTCGGGCTCGCGCCTTACGATCCGCCAAGGCGACAGCGCGGTGGACGGGCGCAGGGAGTTGCAGTGCTGGACAGTTTTTTATCTGAGCGGAGTCATCAATACCGGGGCGGAATTTCCTCGCCCCTGTCTGCACCAACAGCCTGTTCAAGAATTTCAACCTATCTGGCCTACGGATGCCTCAGTTTGCGCGAGGTCGTTCAGGCGACCGCCGCACAACTCGCCTGTCTGCACCCCACGGATATCCATCGTAGCAAAGGTCTCAATGCGTTTGTCAGTCGTTTGTACTGGCACTGTCACTTTATCCAGAAGCTCGAAAGCGAACCCGAACTTGAGTATCAGAACGTGCATCCCGGCTATAACGGTTTGCGAGAAAACGACTGGAATGCAGAACATTTTGAGGCGCTAGTTGCCGGACGAACAGGTTGGCCACTGGTCGATGCATGCGTGGCCATGCTGCATGAGACAGGCTGGCTCAATTTCAGGATGCGTGCCATGCTGGTCTCTACTGCAGGTTACCCGCTATGGCTGCATTGGAAAACAGTTGGCAACTGGCTTGCAAGAGAATTTCTGGATTACGAGCCTGGTATCCACTGGAGTCAGATTCAAATGCAGTCAGGCACGACAGGCATTAATATTCCTCGCATTTATAATCCAATCAAACAGGCACGTGACCACGATCCTCACGGTGTATTTGTTCGCCGCTGGATTCCCGCACTCAGAAAGGTCCCCGACACCTGGATTTTTGAACCGTGGCGTATGCCAGCAGCCCTGCAAATGCAACTCGGACTCGATGCGAACAAGGATATTGCCATACCTCTTGTAAATCTGGATGATGCGACCCGCATCGCCAAGAAAAAATTATTTGCCCTACGCGCACAGCCTGAAGTCAAAGCAGCCAAGAGCGCCATCATTGGCAAGCACGCTTCACGCAAGCGTCCAACCAAACGATTGGTCAGTACGCCACCGTCTCCACAACATTCTTTTGAGTTCTGATGAGCAACGATTCTGAGATGCGCGGACGAAAAAAAGCAGACTTGCCGAGCAAGCCCTGCTTATATTGCGCTCGTCCGTTTACCTGGCGGAAAAAATGGGCTCGTGACTGGGAGCAAGTGAAATATTGTTCAGATAAATGTCGCATGTCTGCCAAGGGTTCGACATGAAGATACTCATCTACTGGTTTCGTCAGGATTTACGGTTGCAGGATAATCCTGCCTTGCTAAAAGCCTGTCAAACAGCCACGCATCTCGTACCCGTCTATATTCACGATCCCGTAAACGATGCGGATACGGCCTGGGGCTTTAAAAGAACGAGCACACATCGCATTGAGTTTTTATCCTCCGCGCTCAAGGGCTTGCATTCATCGCTATCGCGTGCAGGGAATCAGCTACTTGAACTCCATGGCGACAGTGCCACCGTGCTTAAGCAACTCGCTGACACGCTCGGTGCCAATGAAATTCATTGCGAATCAATCGCTGCGCCAGAAGAACAAGAGGTCGTGCGGCTACTGCGTGCATCAGGTCTGCAAGTATGCGAGACCTGGCAATCGACCATGCTCGAGATCAGTGAGTTGCCATTTATGGTCGATCGGTTGCCTGAGGTATTCACCCAATTCCGTAATCGGATTGAGGCAGCAGGAATTGCGCCGAGAGTCCCTTTGAGCCAACCGGTGCGAATACCGCCCTCACCGACCTTACTTTCCGCTTTGTCTTCTGCTTTGCACTCTTATTTACCTTCCTCTGTGCTTTCTCTAGCGCCTACTCCTTCTCAAGCGTCGTGGAAGAAAGACGAGCAAGCAATTCATACAAGGGCATCCTCTTTCCCTTATCGCGAACCCGAATTCTTTGGTTCCGAACAAGCTGCGCATGCACATCTGGCGAAATACTTTGCAGGTTTCCTGCCGAGCACCTATAAAACAACGCGCAACGAGCTGACTGGCGTGAACTTCTCGACAAAATTCTCTCCCTGGCTCGCCTTGGGTGCAATTTCTGCCCCTCAAATCATACAAGCGCTTAGGAACTATGAAACCTCACAGGGTGCAAATGCAAGTACGTACTGGATATGGTTCGAATTGCTATGGCGCGACTACTTCAGAATCTTGCATTTAAAATATGGTCGCACCCTTTATCGTCAACGTGGTTTATCCGCTCAGGCGATCCCGTCGTTATCAATGAGGCAGACCGATTCACAGCATCACGCAGAACGACTGGAACAATGGTGTACAGGCCATACGGGCCAACCCCTCGTCGATGCTGCCATGCGCGAGCTGCATTTGACGGGTTATCTTTCTAACCGTCTGCGACAAGTTGTCGCCAGTTATCTGATTTACGACCTCAAGCTTGACTGGCGTGCAGGGGCGGCCTGGTTTGAATCACAACTCATTGATTACGACACCTACAGCAACCAGGGCAACTGGTTATATATTGCGGGGCTTGGGACGGACCCACGGGGCGGCAGACGCTTTAACATCGAGAAACAAACGCAAGACCACGACCCGCAAGGGCATTATCGAACACGATGGGGCAGTCCGTGACCACAATTAGATTCATACTCGGCGATCAGCTCAATCCAGAGCACAGCTGGTTTACAACACCATCGTCTGACATTGTCTACACCATGATGGAAGTCCGTCAGGAGACAGACTATGTGCTCCACCATGCACAAAAGATCCTTGGCATCTTTGCGGGGATGCGCGATCTCGCTCGAATACTTCAGGATCAAGGCCATCGCTTGCATTACATTGCGATTGACGATGAACAGAATCAACAATCACTGACTGCCAATCTGGATCGGCTACTTTCGCTCTACAAGTGCGATCAATTTGAATATCAGGAACCTGATGAATGGAGACTGGATGAGCAGTTAAAGATATTCTGCAAAACATTACAGATTGCTTCGCGCATGGTCTCGAGCGAGCACTTTTATACGACTCGCGACGAAGCAGCCACGCTCTTTGCCGGACAAAAACAATGGCTGATGGAGCGCTTTTATCGACAGATGCGCACCCGCCATGGCGTACTGATGCAGAATGCAAAAACACCCGTCGGCGACAAATGGAATTTTGATCAGGAAAATCGTAAATCCTGGTCAGGCACGCCTTCTGAGCCAGCAGACTTCAGAATCGCACATAATCATGCTGCGCTGTGGACAGTCATTCAAGCCGCGGGGGTTAAGAGCTTTGGCAATCCGCAGGCAACAGCATTTCAGTGGCCGCTCAATCGTACTGAAGCACTGGCTCAACTAGACGTATTCATTCAACAGGTCCTCCCTAATTTTGGTGATTTTCAGGATGCCATGAGTGTCAAGAGCTGGCGGCTGTTTCACGCACTCATCTCCTTTGCACTCAATACCAAAATGCTCAATCCGCGCGAGATCGTCACACGCGTTGAACAGGCCTGGCAGACTGATTGCGTATCACTTGCCACTGCAGAAGGTTTTATTCGTCAGATCTTGGGATGGCGCGAATATGTACGTGGCATTTATTGGGCCAACATGCCGGGGTATGCGCAGCACAACGTATTCAACCATCAGTCACCGTTACCGGAATGGTTTTGGACAGGCGAGACAAAGATGCGTTGCCTGTCACACGCCATTGGCCAGTCCCTTGAACATGCGTACGCGCACCACATTCAACGTTTAATGGTGATCGGTAATTTTTCACTGTTGGCAGGACTCGATCCTGAAGCCTTGCATCGCTGGTATCTGGGCATCTATATCGATGCCTTTGAATGGGTTGAATTACCGAACACCGTTGGTATGAGCCAGTATGCAGATGGTGGCTTACTTGCAACCAAGCCCTATGTATCTGCTGCAGCTTATATTGATCGCATGAGTGATTATTGCAAAGGGTGTCACTACAACAAGAAATTGCGCGAAGGTGAAAAAGCCTGTCCGTTTAACGCCCTCTACTGGGATTTCTTTGCACGGAACAAAGAAACCTTATCCAAGAATTTTCGGCTGGGTATGGTCTATCGGACACTGGAGAAGATGGATGATTCAGCTGTCGAATCGTTGCAAGCGCATGCGCAGCAGACAAGACGAGCGATCAATACGCTCTAGATGTTGTGATGAACTTTATTGGTCAAGCACATTGCATCAACACTTTTGACCTTAATTAAAAAAAAGACCTGGCTCATGATCAGACAATACCTAAATTCTCAGATCACCAGGTCACTCATGCTTATTGCTTTGCCTGTGCGAGCTCGACAAAAGTTTCTTTAGCAACCCGGAAAGCATCAACGCCAGCAGGAATTCCGCCATAGATAGCGACCTGCATCAGAACTTCTCGAATTTCTTCTTTAGTCACACCATTGTTCAGCGCGCCCTTCAAATGCATTTTTAATTCATGCGGACGATTCAAGATGCTCAGCATGGCAAGATTCAGCATGCTTCGTGTCGCGCGGGGTAGGCCCTCACGGCCCCAAACAGCTCCCCAGCAGTACTCAGTAGTAAGTTTTTGCATCGGCATATTGAAATCATCAGCCGCAGCAAGTGATTTTTCCACAAATTCAGCGCCGAGCACTTCCTTACGGATTTGCAAGCCAGTATCAAATAAATCATCATTCATTGCACTACTCCAAAGTAATAATTAAATCGTTTGCTGCAGATCCAACACATCATGCGAAAGACCCACAGCAAGTTCTGTCGCTATAAAAGCGATGCACAAACTAGTTCTTAGGCCAAATAGGTGCGGCAAGCGCTTCTTTTGGAGGGTAGACAGTGACAGGAACTCCGTTTTGCCATTGCACAATCAATAAACTGGCACCTTCGCGACGACCCATGTCATCAAATTTGAGCTTACCGCCTGGAAAGAAGTCAGCCGGTCCACCACTAATATCCATCTTGCGTAAGGCTTCTGTCACCGACGCACGGTCCGCCTTGCCTGCAGCTTCGAGTGCGGCCTTAAAGATGTACATATCACCGTAGGTTGTCACAAAATGCTGTGTTGCCCAGGGCTGCCCACTTTTATTTTTAAATTCTTCGATCATGTTTTTCTGACTGCTTGTCGTCCAGTTAGCAACCACTGACATGACACCCTCAAGCTGTTCGACGTTCATATTTGCACGCAAATCAGGATCAAGGATCGCAGCACCGTTCGAGACAGTTGGCATTTTTCCTTTGCCAATCCCAAATTCATTCATTTTTTCGAGCAGTAGTTTTGCATCGGGTATGGCTGTTGGGAGTAAGAGAAGTATGTCTGGACGTTTCGAACGCACGCGCTGAATGAGAGGCGTTGCATTGGCAAGTGGTGGCGTAAACACTTCGTCTACGACAAGCTCGAGACCAAGCTTAGCCAATTGAGTGTCTTTAATTGGTTTGACAAAAGCAACCGAGGCTGCAGTGTTATCCATCACAATACCAATCGTTTTGGGTTTCTTTCCTGTTGTTTTTTCTGCAAGCGCGACTAGTGCAGGCAAGGACCCTGCAGCTTGCGCATCACCCGTTGCTGAAGTCTGAAAGACATATTTAAAACCGCGAGTAGTAATCGAATCTGCATAAGAGAAAGTCAAAACCGGCAGTTGTGCACGCTCGGTTACTTCAGTGACGGCAAGCGTAAAGGAGCTGAGGTACGCACCTGTTGCGCCAACAAGATTCGTGCCGTCTGCCACCATGCGTTGTGCAGCATTCTTTGCCTTTTCAACACTGTCACCCGCATCAAACACGGCAAGCTTGAGCTTCGCTCCGCCTAACGATTTGATACCACCTTGCGCATTAATTTCAGAGATAGCCAGGTCGGCTGCAATTTTCATGACCTCACCTTGTCGAGCCCAAGGACCAGACATCGGCGTAATGAGCCCAATCTCGACATCTTTAGCCTGGGCAAACACCGCAGCTGACATGACTACAGAGGCTGTCACAATCGCAGTACTTAGAATTTTTTTTACAATTATTTTTGATTTTTTTTGATTCATATTTGTCTCCTGTTGTGAATAAAATACTACCCTGCTTGCCTACATACCCAGATACGCGCGACGCACTCGATCATTATTCTTTAATTCGTCAGGACTACCTTCCAGTACCATCCGTCCCGACTCAAGGACAAATCCACGGTCAGCGTAATGAAGGGCTTCAGCCACACGCTGTTCAACAAGTAAGACAGTCAGCCCCATTTCACGGTGAATCGTGACAATTCGCTCAAAAATCTCATCTGCTATCGCTGGTGAAAGCCCCATAGAAGGCTCATCAAACATCAGCAATTTAGGTGCGGATGCAATCCCGCGCGCAATCGCAAGCATTTGCTGCTGGCCGCCCGACAAGGCGCCTGCGGGCGTTGTCTGGCGCTCAGCTAGTACTGGAAACCAAGCGAATATTTTTTCTAGATTTTCTTTCCAGGCAATCTTTCCAGCTTGCGTATATGCTCCCATCTCAAGGTTTTCAAGAATGGACAGTGAAGGGAAAACCTGCCGGCCTTCCGGGATATGGGCGATGCCTAGATGAGCTCGATTGTGTGGAGGAATCGACAACAGATTTTGCCCATTGAATTCAATGTCACCTTGCATGGTCGCAACGGTACCTGAAATGGTTTTAAAAAAGGTCGTTTTACCCGCTCCATTTGGTCCCACAATTGCGGCGAACTCACCCGGTCGAATATGGATGGAAACGTCTTTAAGTACCGGTAAACCAGCATAGCCCGCACTCAGTCCTGTGATCTTAAGCATTGGCCGCTCTCCATTTTTTTCCAAGGTAGGCATCAATCACAGCATGATTTTGTGTGATCGTATCTGGAGGACCTTCTGCCAATACCGCACCATGATCAAGTACCACAAACCGATCAACCAGCCGCACCATCGCTTGCATGGTGTGTTCGATAATCACGATTGTCATTCCTTGTGTAGCAAGACTGCGAATCACAGTGATCATTTCCTCGACCTCGCTTGCGCCTAGCCCGGCAAGGGTTTCATCCAGCAACAAAATCTGGGGTTTTCCGGCTAAAGCACGTGCGAGCTCAAGGAGTCGCAACTCTTTGTTGGATAGCTCTCCTGCGAGCCGATCGGCTTGGTCGTACAAACCCACTTGTTGCATAGCATGTACCGCAGCCTCTTGTGCCAGAGCCTCCGTAACTGCATGCACATAGGCCCCAACAATCACATTCTGCGCAATTGACATCCGCCTAAAGGGACGAACCACTTGAAAAGTTCGGCCAACTCCGGCAGCACACGTCTGATAGGGTAATTTTCCGACAATGTTATTGCCATTCAGAATAATTTCACCACTATCGGGTCGGACAAATCCATTCAGAAGGTTAAAGAATGTTGTCTTACCTGCACCATTCGGACCGATAATCCCAAGCACTTCACCTTGCATAACTTTAAGATTGACGTGCTGCACTGCCTTGAGGCCACCAAAGGCCTTGGAAACATCCCGGGCCTCGAATACTACGCGATCAGATTGCGTCCTAGGTTGCGCGGACTTTAGTGGATCAATCTCGATTGATGCTGTTTCAAAATCAGCATCTTTGACCTGTTTGACTATTCCAGATTCACGATGTCGACGCAGTAAATCCTTAACCTTCCAAAACACGCCCTCAGGTGCCACCAGGATAACGACGACAATCGACAGCCCATACACCACACCTTGAATACCAGGAATGAGATCCCCCAGCCTGGCATGTAAAAACTCGCTCATTGGAACTAGGACAATGGCACCGATCACTGGACCCCAGAGCGTCGCGACACCACCAAACATCGCTAGAATCAAAGCCTGAGCAGACACCAGCATGCCAAACACAGCTGGCGGCGTCACGATCAACAACACGACTGCATATAGGCCACCAATTGCGCCCGCCAGGATACCGCTCAAGGTAATCGCTTTCAACTTCCAGGCAAATGTATTGATACCTGCGGCTTCAGCTGCAGCTTCATCTTGTTTGATAGCCATCAGAGACAGGCCAAAACGTGATCGTTCAATCGCGAGCGACAACAGCATGGCACAAAGCATAAGTACCAGTGCAATGTAAGCATAGACCCGCGTATCTGCGAACTGCATATATTTAAATGGCTCGTCACGCATCATTGGCAAAGCAAGCTCTTGATAACCTAGCCATTCAAACAAATATAAAAATGCAAGTGGATATGCCAGCATCGCCAAAGCAAAGTAATGCCCGCGTAACCTGAAGGTCGGAAGCCCTACTAGCAAGCCAGCTAGCCCACCAATCAAGCCGGCGATCGGAATACTTATCCAGGGTGTAACGCCAAACTTTATTTGAGCCAAAGCAACAAAATAAGCACCCAGGCCAAAGAATACGGCATGGCCAAACGACACATACCCGCTATATCCGCTCAGAATATTCCAGGACAATCCCATTACGGCCCAGATTGGAACCACGGCCATGATGAGCTGATAGTAGGAGTTCTGCACGAAGGCAGTGAGTACGGCATAGATCAATCCGAACAAACCAATCAGGACCAGCGCGCGCGAACTAGATTTTTTACTTGGCGATGGAATGTGGGATTTCATGTTCATGTTCATGTTCTGCGCAACGCCTTGCCAAACAGTCCTTGTGGACGGAACAGTATGATCAGAAGAAACATCACAAAAATTGCGGTATTCTGCAACTGATTGGGCAAAAACAAGGTGGATAGTTGCTGAATCATGCCAATCATCAGTCCGCCAAAAAATGCACCCGAGACGCTGCCCATACCGCCAAGTACGACGCCCGCATACATCACAATCACATAATCAATGCCTACGTAGGGCTGAAAAGGATAGCTGGAAGCGAGCAGACCTCCTCCAATCGCCGTGATAGCAACACCAAAGCCAAACGCCAGGCGATAGGCGCGATCGACGTTGATCCCCATATAGATTGCAGCCTCAGGGTTATCGGCGGCAGCGCGCAGCGACTTACCCAGGCGAGAACGGTTCATCAATAGTACAAATAAGCAAACCACAACTATCGCGATAAGTGCACCAATCGTCTGGCCCTGATTAATAAACATACTGATTCGATCACCCCACAGCGGTCCGACCTCCCATGCGCTGGATGACATGGGCGTGGGAATTGAGATGGGCGTCGAACCAAACAGGTACAGGCCACCATTCTGCATAATCAGTGCAAGACCAAGTGTCAGGATCAGCTGGGCATAATGCCCATCTGCATCCAGCGTACTGCCTCGCACTCCCGTCACGCTGCTAATCAGAAATTTATGAACAAGTACGCCTAGTACGAAAATGACCGGTCCTGCCGCAAGAGCAGAAAGATAAGGCGCAATAGCTGGACCAAATAAGAGACTAAAACCAAAGAGTCCGAAGCAGTAATAAGCGACATACATTCCAAGCATCATAAAGTCGCCTTGGGCAAAATTAATGACACGCATGACGCCAAATATCAGACTTAAGCCGACACACATCAGGCCGTAGTTAGTACCAGTCAACACGCCTGCAATAAACGCTTGCAGAAAATCTTCAGTTATTTGCATCATTTTATTTTCATATTAATTAGATGATTCCTGGCAAATTACACGTGGAGTTTGAAAGAGCGGACCGATGGCACCAGCGTCGTCACTGAACTCCAGGGCAAAAATAAACGATTCGAGTGCTTCGGCACCAGCGAGACCGAGGCGATCCATTGCAGCCTTTTTAAATCTGGCGTGTACCTGCTCAAAGGACGCATTTACGACATTATCAAGACGCACGCATTGAGTCTGACCATCCCTCAATGTCACAATGACTTCTCCACCTTGGAGCCCAGGATAGGCAGCGGTCATGACTGGGTCAATTTTCAGACTTGTCACGCACAATATTTTTTGCAACAGAGGATCATCCAGCTGTTCAAAGTTGCGCTCCGTGACGGCACCATGCAAAAGAGCAGAAACTACGTTGAACTGAATACTCATCTTGGCTTGCAGAATGTTTTCAAACGGTCCGGTAGAATCACATCCCGGATACAAAGCTGCTGCTTTCGGCACATGCACTACAACTGAGGTTATCTCTGCTGGAGCAAGCTGACGCGCGAGCGACAAACGCAAGGCAGCTTGCGTTGCGGTCTGAGCAAAATTACACGCCGGCACTGGCTTGTGATAAACGGATAGGATTTCCGGTTCACCACTGAACATCTTAAAATGTGCTGCAACGTCTGACTTGCGCAATGAAGCGAACAGACCGGCCTGTCCATCAATCGCGTCATGTGAGGCAAAAGCACCTTGCTCAGCCAATAGCGCTGCAGTCACTGCGCTGCGAGCTGCAAATCCCGGATGAAAAAACATTTCACTGCCACCAGTATGTGCCCACTGGTTAAATCCGGAAGTCGTATTCGCGCTCAAACCCAGTGCACTGGCAGTCGCGTCTGCAGACAAGCCAAGAAGATAGCATGCACCCGCTGTCGCGCCTATCGGACCTGTGATGCCAGTTGGACGGTAAATGCTTGCCAAATCAGCATCCATCAAAACTCGTCCAAGCTGGGCGCCCGTTTCATACCCGAGCACTGCAGCCTGAATCAGACGTTTACCTGATACTTTTTGATATTGTGCAAGCGCCAGCAATGTGGGAAGTATGACTATGCCCAAATGACTAATGCTGGCCGAATGCATATCTTCGCGCACGAGACCGTGTCCCATAACACCATTTGCAAAAGCTGCTTCGCCCAAAGATGCCAACACTGGCGATCCAATGACGCACGCACCACTGCGAACACCAGGCAAACTTGCAAGGTGAATGGCCTGCCGACTCCAGGGCAAATCGCCAGATTCAAACGCGCAGCCAATCAAGTCAAACAGGCAGGTCTTGACCTTATGAATCAGTTCAGACGAAAGCGGCGCGCTTGCAAAGGATTGCGAAGCACAGACAATTTGCGTGCCGACAGTGCCAAGCTTTCGCAAGGCAGTACTCTCCAAGGAGGTCACAGTTACTTCCTGACCGTTACACCACCCCAGGACTCAACGACTTTACAGATAGAGGTAAAGTCTGAATCGCCTCCATGGACGGCATTTGTCACTGCCAGCATCTCCCTGACTGCAGCACCGACAACCATGGGGATGCCCATATTTTCAGCTTCATCCACACACAGCTTCACATCCTTATAGGACAAACCTGTTGTGAACCCAAAGTCAAACGTCCCAGGAAGAATTGAGCGTGGAAACTTATCCTGCGTGGCACTGTTGCGACCTGAGCCACTATTAATTACATCAAGCATGACTTGGGGATCGAGACCAGCTTTGACTCCCATCACCATGGCTTCGGAAGACACCACCAGTGCGGCAGCCGCTAGCAGGTTGTTAGCGAGCTTCATAGTCTGGGCCTGGCCAGCACCTTCACCCAGATGAAATACCTTACCAAAATTACCTAACAAAGATTCAACATCTTTGAACACCGAATTCGGGCACGACACCATGACAGCGAGGGTACCGTTGGTGGCACCACTGACGCCACCACTGACGGGTGCGTCAACATAATTCACCTGACGTCCAGCCATCGCACTGGCTACAGCCACAGCCGTCTTGGGCCCGATAGTCGAAAAGTCGATCACACGCCTAACCATCTTGCCTTCGATCAGTCCGTCTTTGCCCAAGGCGACATTATTCACAATTTCGGGATTTGGCAAACTCAGAAAAACTGTTTCAGCTTGATTTGCCACGTCTGCTGGTGAAACTGCGGCTTCGGCACCCTGTTTGACAAGGGCTTGAACGATACTTGGATCCCGGTCGTATATGCAAACTCGAAAACCTGCAGCAAGTAATCTGATGGTCATTGGACCACCCATGCGGCCTGTACCAACAAAGCCTAATAACTGACCAGCCATTTTTGTCTCCGATTATTATTTTTTATAAACAGCGCATCATTATGTGCGCTATTAATAGGAGTTATACGGCGAGATCAATTTGGAATCAACTTATTTCTAGAATCATTTTCAAATTTTTAAGTATCAATATTCAGAATCAAATAACCGATTCAGGAAAAATGCCCCAAAGGTTCATACACACTTTTAGTGATTAACAAAGCGTATCAATCAAGCGCGCAAGCTCAATATCGCGCATCGACAAGCCTTTTGCATCGTGTGTCGTCAGGACAATCGAGACACGGTTATAGACATTGGACCATTCGGGATGGTGGTCCAATTTTTCTGCGAGCAGCGCCACACGGGCCATAAAGCCAAAGGCCGCATTGAAATCTGCAAATTTAAAATCACGTCTGATTAGACCACCCCGCTCCTGCTGATATTGCCATGCAGGCAACTCAGCGAGCAGGGGCTGCGCTTCTGTATAGGCGAGTGAGCGGACGGCGGTCATGCGGAGGCATTTACCGCGGACTCAGAGGGTAGAAAAAACACCACCAGTGCCGTACAGCTGGCAAAGCCCGCCATCACCCAAAATAGTGTCTCAAAACCAAGATCCTTGACCGCAGGACCCAGCAACCAGACCGCAAAGGAACTGATTCCCAGCGAGACTGCAAGTCGAATCCCTGCGACACGTGATCTAGAGCGATCATCCACATAGCGAACGATCATGATATCGACAAAAGGAACTGCACCAAAAATAAATACCATCACGCCCAGCAGTGCCACAAACAACCACCACCCTTGAGCAAACGAAGCAAACAGCAGCACAGGTATCTGCATCAGCACGATGCAGAGGAATACGGGTCGCACGGAAAAGTGATCCAACAACCTTCCAACCACGACTTGCATCAGCGAAGCAACGGTATAGATCACTGCAAGCAAAATCCCCAGCACTGCAGGATCATCAACTACACCCTGAAAGCGTTCAGCGAGTAACTGGCCATTGCCATTCGTTGTGAAATTGAACAACACGCTACCTGTTGCTGCACTCACCGTCATAATGGCCAGCACGCGCGCAATCAAGCTAGGACTGAGAGCAACCTTTGGCCCTGCTTTTCTTTTGGCTGGCGCTTCGGTCTCGACCGGGCAGGCATAAGCAAACCACACACCACAGACGATCGACAAGATCGCCGGTACCGCAAAGGCAGCACGCCAGCCGAACCACTTAATCAAAAAGCCAGTCAGCACCGCTGCGAGAGCAACACCCAGATTACCCGCCAGACCATTGACTCCAATCGCCAGCCCCGGGTTTGCAGATTTTTGTACGAGCAGCGGGACGCCGACCGGATGATAAATCGAGGCAAATGTGCCGACACAAGTTAACGCCACGGCCATCTGCCAGACGGACTGCGTCATGGAAACAAGCAGTGTCGAGACGCCAATGCCGACAAAAAACACAATCATCATCCGACGTCTGCCCCAGAGGTCTCCGAGTCGTCCCGACGGAATGGAACCCAAGCCGAACATCACAAAGGCACCCACCCCGTAAGGCATCAGGTCTTCCCAACTTTTTAAGCCAAAATCCCCCGCAATCACTCCGACGGAGGCTGCAAAGATCAGGAGAAACATGTGGTCTAGGCCGTGTCCAACATTCAGCAACAAACGCACCGCGAGAGTATGGTCTTGAGAATTCATTTATTTTTATCTTTAGTAAGCTGAAATCAAATACCAGCCACACCTGAGCGCACTCAGGTGTGGCCTGAGCGTCTTATTAGTCGCGACCCATAATGGAAGCGGTCAGCATCAGCTCTTCGAGCAAGGCCAACGATACCTCTCCCGATACGCTATAGGGATCGAGCTCGGATTTTTCTGAATACTTGAGCACAATCGAAGCATTCAGCTTATTCAGATTGACCTGACCCATCGTCCAGCCACCGAATCTGCGTTCGGTAATTTCTTCGTAGTGCAGCAGCACAACATCTTTGTGTCTCGAATCGCTGACAATGTGACCGTACAGTTCGTTGATACATTGGCGCCCGCCCTCCAGAGCCTGGAGATAAATCCCGCTGCCGTAGCACAAGATACCAGTCACACCATTGGGGATATTATGTTCGCGTGCAGCATCAAGAATAGACTGCGTCGCTGCGTGATCATGAGGATTCACTGCGCGACTGACATAAAGTAAACGTACCAGCATAATTAGACCTCTCTCGGAATGAGGGACAGGAATTCGCGACGCAAATTAGCGTCTTTCAGAAAAGCACCACGCATAACTGAATTGATCATGCGGCTATCTGGGTCTTTTACACCACGCCAGGACATACAAAAGTGGGTGGCGCTCATCACAACGGCCAGACCATCGGGCTGCGTCTTACCTTGAATCAGATCGGCCAGCTGGACAACCGCTTCTTCCTGGATTTGTGGGCGACTCATGATCCATTCGGCCAGACGGACATATTTTGACAAGCCAATCACGTTAGTGTGTTCGTTGGGCATGATGCCAATCCACACTTTGCCGATCACGGGACAAAAATGATGGCTACATGCGCTGCGAACTGTGATGGGGCCGACGATCATCAATTCACTGAGATGCTCGACGTTCGGAAATTCGGTGATCTTGGGCTGGACAGCGTAGCGTCCACCAAAGACTTCCTTCATGTACATTTTGGCAACGCGTCGGGCGGTATCGTTGGTGTTGTGGTCTGAGACCGTATCAATCACCAGGCTCTCAAGCACACCCTTCATCTTGGACTCGACTTCGTCGAGCAGTTGTTCAAGCTCACCAGGTTCAATAAAGTCAGCAATATTGTCATTCGCGTGAAAGCGTTTGCGTGCTTCTTGCAATCGTTTGCGGATGACTACCGAAACCGGAGTCCCTTTGTCTGGATCAGATGTGTTTGTCATTTATTTATTAAATCCTGAAAAATATGGATGACCTATTTCAGTCTGCGTTGTAATGCGGGTCGCCAGCGTAAAAAGTAAACATAACAGTGCTCAAGTAGTCTAAGCGTGCGTGGTCCACTGCAGAGTTTACCGAGCCAGCGCCAATTCGGGAGTGCTAGCCATAACTGTACAAATGCCGCAGCTCCACTTATTAAATTTCCCTTTGGATCTCTGACATGAAATCTTGCCATGGCCTGCGCACAACTAAGATCCTGGGCAACCCTGCCCAGCATATGCGTACTGACATCTTCCCAGACTATATCCGAGGCGCCGCGACTGCGCTGATAAAACCCTATTTCGCGACGACATAAGGGGCAGGAGCCATCGTAATAGACCCTAACAGGCTGTTTTGTATCAATCACGTCGTTTTCGACTTTATTTAATGGATCAGAGTGGTGCACAGGAGCCAAAAGTAAAAACCATCGACAGGGAACATAGCACTAATGCTTCTATCTTACCTTGGTCAGCCAGCTTCAACATTTCATTAAAAAAGATTAAGATCAACCCGAAGTATCGATCAAAACAAAAAACGACAACATCAGAGACAAAATATGAAAAAAACGATGAAAGGACTCGTCGGAGCCGTGACGCTCTCGACTGTCATCACGACAGGCCTGACACTATCAGCACAGGCTCAAACCACGACACCACCATTGCCCTTGGCCACGCCCCTGTCACAAGGCTTCTCCGCCGAAGGCCTCAAGCGTATTGATGCGTTCTTCAAGCAAGAGATTGCGAATAATCAGATGCCGGGTGCTGTAGTAGCCATTGCAAAAAACGGCAAGCTGGTGATATACGAAGCCTACGGTTATCGGGACAAAGCAAGCAACACGCCAATGACCAAGGATACAATTTTTGAATTGGCCTCGATGACCAAAATCATGACGGCTGTCAGTGCACTAACCTTCTATGAAGAAGGCACACTCACACTTAAAAGCCCGATCTCCAAATGGTTTCCACAATTCAAAAACATGAAGGTGGGTCAACTCGGTCCTGATGGAAGTCTCACAACCGTTGATGCAAAAAATCAGATCACAGTGCAAGACTTGATGCGTCACACCAATGGACTGACCTACGGTGGTCGTGGCGAGACCGCCATCCACAAGCTCTTCCCGGAAGGCTCTGCAGCTTCGGCAATTGCCTACACCGGCCCAGAGATGATCGACAAGCTGGCTGCCACACCACTGCTGCATGAACCCGGTACGGTTTGGAATTATGGATTCGGACTGGATGTGATGGGTTTGATTCAGGAAAAAATCACTGGCAAGCCCTTGAGCGAAATCATGCGTGAGCGCATCTGGAACAAACTCGGGATGGTCGATACAGGCTTTACCAAGACCGCACAAAATGCATCACGTTTTGCCCAGCCTCTGCCCGTCGATCCAATCACTGGCAAACCTCAAACCATGCCCATCCTGACGGCCACGCTGAAATACGATTGCGGCGGCGGTTGCAGTTACGGAACGGCCGCTGACTATCTCAGATTCGGTCAGATGCTGCTCAACGGGGGAACCCTGGACGGCAAGCGCGTACTGGGCCCTGAAACCGTTGCCTTCATGACAGCAGACCATCTGGGACCCACCATCAAAAATGAACTGATCAATACCGAATCAGGACGTGCAGGATATGGCTTTGGGCTGAGCGTAGCTGTGCGTAAAGAGCGTGGCCTGGCCGCCATCAACGGCAATATCGGAGACTTCACCTGGAACGGTGCTTATGGCACAACCTTCTGGGCAGACCCAAAAGAAAAACTTGTTGTTGTAGTGATGGCAGCCACACCAGGCGAAATTCGCAAAGAGTATCGAGAAAAACTCAGCGGGCTGATCTACGGCGCGCTGGATAAATAACCAGCGCTTTTTGCACCATTGCGGTGAGCTCTCCCCAAGTCGGGGAGAGTTTGTGCAAACTCTGTAAAAATCTTCTGCAAACTCCCGGCAAATCCCAACAGAAACACTTGAACACTGAGTATGATGTTGCGACTTATTGAAGGAGTCCATTTTGAGCCAACCCGTCTATGGTATGCGCGGAATTGCCGTCGCACCACATTCACTCGCTGCCGAGTCCGCAGTAGCCGTTCTGCGCGAAGGTGGCAATGCGCTCGAAGCAATGATTGCTTCTGCCGCCACGATTGCAGTTGTCTATCCTCACATGAATTCGATTGGCGGAGATGGCTTCTGGGTCATTAATGGACCGAATAACCGTGCAGGCGGGATTGATGCGAGTGGCCGCAGCGCTCAGGCCGCCACACGCGACTGGTATCGCCAGCGTGACATGACACAAAGTATTCCATTCAGAGGTGGCGTCGCCGCACTGACTGTCGCAGGGACGATCTCAGGCTGGGGAGCTGCCCACGCGCTATCGAGCAAGCATCTCGGCGGCAAGCTACCTATGTCTCGGTTGTTAGCCGATGCCGTGTTCCTGGCAAAAAACGGTATCCCTGTCACAAACAGTCAGGCCAACTGCACACAACAGAAACTTAACGAACTCAAAGAACATATCGGCTTTGCCGATACCTTCCTCACACAAGGTGAAGTCCCCACTGCAGGCGGAATTTTTAAACAAGCCCGACTCGCCGACACCCTCAGCGCCATTGCAAAAGATGGCTGTGAATCTTTTTATCGCGGCAAGCTTGCACGCAGCATGGCGGCAGACCTTGCAAAAGCGGGAAGCCCGTTAACGCTCGCGGACTTGCGCGCGCATCAGGCGCGTCTGGTGGATCCGCTGACCACCACATTTGGAAAATCAAAATTATTTAACATGGTGCCTCCTTCACAAGGCATGATTTCATTGCTGATCCTGGGCATCATGGACCGGATCCACGGCTGGGATCATGACCCCGAAGGTGCAGCCTTTATTCATGCGCAGGTCGAAGCCACAAAACTCGCCTTCAGCATCCGCGATCAATACCTCACCGATCCCACTCACATGAAAATAGCTCCACAGGAGCTGTTGTCGGCGGCACGCATTGATGCGCTGGCTGCCCAACTCAATACGGAACAGGCGGCTCCCTGGGGAACAAAGACCTCACCTGGCGATACGATCTGGATGGGTGCAATTGACAAGAATGGGATCTCCGTCTCATTCATTCAGAGCATTTATCATGAGTTTGGTTCAGGTGTGGTGCTCAAAGACTCTGGCGTGAACTGGCAAAATCGCGGTTGTAGCTTTTCACTCAATCCAGAGCATATCAATACCCTCGAGCCAGGCAAAAAACCCTTTCACACACTCAATCCAGCAATGGCGCAGCGTGCTGACGGCGGCACCATGGTGTATGGCACGATGGGTGGTGATGGTCAGCCGCAAACACAGGCTACGATTTTTAACCGCGTCATGCGCTTTGGTGACAATCCCCAACAAGCCATTGAGCGTCCACGATGGCTTCTGGGCAGGACCTGGGGGCAATCGAGTGACTCCCTTAAACTTGAAAACCGCTTTAGTGAAGGCACCATCGCGCAATTGCGTGCACTCGGCCATGAGGTCGAAACAATTGGCGCCTGGGACGAAGCAGTGGGCCACGCAGGCATGCTGATCCGTCACGAAAATGGCGTACTAGAAGGCGGCTACGACCCCCGCTCAAACGGTGCGGTTGCTTCGTTCTAAGAGAGCGAAAGGGTCAGCAAGCGCTGACCCTTCAAAGCCATTTTTGCATGAACAGCGCCTGACCGGTTGCAGCACTCAGTGCATACTGTTCAAATCCAAAGTGCTCATACGCGCGCTGGGCAATCTGATTACCACTCAAGACTTCGAGCGTTAATTTGCAGCAGCCCAGCGTCGCGGCATAGGTCTCTAGCGCCGCCAGCAAAGCCTGTCCAATGCCCTGTCCACGATGAGCCGGATCCACGGCGATATCATGCACATTCATCAGCGGCTTTGCCTTAAAGGTCGAATAGCCTTTGAAAGCATTCAATAAACCGACAGGCTGCTCTTGCAGATAGGCAACAAAACTGATTGCACCCGAATGAGCAGCCAGATCACTGCACAGCGTTGCCTTGACATGATCGGACAACGGATCGCCCCCACCCATTGGATCGCAGGCATACATATCCAGCAGGCCAATTAACGCAGCCTGATCGACAGGATCGGAATAATCGACTTGACGCACAACCACCTTGCTTTGCATATAAAACCCTGTTCGTTGGCATATTTTAATGATGTCGTGATTCAATCATGCGGTGATGAAAACACGGTGCTGAAAATATGGTGATGAAACCATTCGATGCTGCGCCGCACAAAAGATATCCATTCAAACTCTCTCTTCGCACGATGGTATAACAACTCTCAATCGTATATCTAAGGTTAATCATGGCTGATCCCCTGCCGCTCGCTGGCATTCGCGTTGTTGAATTTACACATATGGTCATGGGCCCAACCTGCGGGATGATCCTCGCAGATCTGGGTGCAGAAGTCATCAAGGTTGAACCTATTGCGGGTGACAACACCCGAAAACTCCTGGGTTCGGGTGCGGGTTTCTTTCCAATGTTTAACCGGAACAAAAAGAGTATCGCCGTCGACGTCAAAGATCCACGCGGTCGTGAAATCATCCTGAAGCTTGTCGCAGGCGCTGATGTCTTTAGCGAGAACTTCAAAGGAGGTACCATGGACCGTCTGGGCTTTAGCTATGCAGCCCTGTCCAAACTGAATCCCGGATTGATCTACGTATCGCACAAAGGATTTCTGCCTGGCCCCTATGACCACCGTACAGCGCTGGACGAAGTCGTTCAAATGATGGGCGGCCTGGCTTATATGACTGGCCCACAAGGCCAACCCTTGCGCGCAGGGACGAGTGTCAACGACATCATGGGTGGCATGTTTGGAGCCATCGGTGTGCTGGCATCGTTGCAGCAACGCGCGCGCACGGGTCATGGTGGCGAGGTCGCAAGCGCCTTATTCGAAAACAACGTATTCCTGGTTGCACAGCACATGATGCAATATGCCGTCACAGGTGTGGCTGCCAATCCAATGCCCGAGCGTATCAGTGCCTGGGCTGTCTATGACGTCTTCAAGGTCAAGGACGATGAACAGATTTTCCTGTCAGCGGTCAGCGACACTCAGTGGACGATTCTCTGTAAAGAGTTCGGCTTTGAAGATTTAAAAAATGATCCGAGACTCGTGACGAATAATGATCGAGTCAAACTGCGAGACTGGCTGATTCCAGTTTTGCGTGAGCGATTTAAACCATTCAGCGCAGCAGAACTGAGCGAGCGGTTTGAAAAAACGGGATTACCCTACGCCCCCATTACCCGACCACAGGATTTGTTTGATGACCCTCATCTCCTGGCGACGGGCGGCCTCACACCCGTCACCATTGCAGCTGACAATACTGGTGCAGGACGTGAAATAGAAACGCGCGTCGCGCTCTTGCCACTTGCATTGAATGGAGAGCGTTTACCTTTGCGTAAAAATCCTCCCAAACTCGGTGCAGATACGGTTGAATTGCTGCAAAGCATTGGCTACAGCGAACACGAGATTGCTCAATTACATGACGATGGCGTGATTGGTATGCAGGCACCCACTTCTGAGACGGCAACATGAAACGTATGTTCGCGCGTATGGCTTGTGCCTTGTTCTGTCTGACAGCAACTGGAGGCATGGCACAGAGCGCATGGCCCGAGCATGCCATACGTTTTATCGTCCCCTACACACCGGGCGGAGGAACGGATGTCGTCAGCCGTAACCTCACCGACAAAATGGCGCGGGATACGCACTGGAATTTTGTGATTGAAAACAAACCGGGTGTGGGCGGCAATATCGGTCTGGATCAGGTCGCAAAATCCAAACCAGATGGTTACATCATTGGTATGGGGCAGACCTCGAATCTGGCCATTAATCCGGCCATCATGCCCACCATGCCCTTTGACGTTCAATCAGCCTTTGATCCAATCGCTCTGATTGCCCAGGTGCCAATGCTACTGGTGGTGCCTGCAAACTCACCTTTTCGTACTCTTTCTGAGATGGTGGAGGCTGCGCACGCAAAAGGGATAGAAATGCGCCAAGCTGTGGCTGCGCTGGGTACCGTAGGTCATCTTGCTGGCGAACTCCTGGCGCAACGTGCAGATTACAAAGTACTGATTGTTCCCTATAAAGGTGCTTCACCTGCATTGACAGACCTGATTGGTGGACAGACGGATTTCATGATGGCAACGCCCCAAGGAATCATGCCACTCATCCAGTCAGGAAAGCTGCGCGCACTTGCGGTCACGTCGGCACAACGATTGCCAATGATGCCAGAGATTCCCACGATTGCAGAGTCTGGTTTTCCAGATTTTGAAGCGGTTGACTGGAAAGTCATTGTGGGTCCTGCAGGGCTGCCAGCAGGCATTATGACCGCGTTCAATGAGGCCATCAACAAGGCGCTCGAAAATCCAGTTCTGTTGCAACAACTCAAGGATGAGGGCAGTATCCCAATGGGAGGCTCGGCAGTTAAAGCCCGCGAATACATTGCAACGCAACAGGTGCAATGGCGTAAGCTGATCGAACAAAATCAACTGAAATTTTGATCTAAATTCGTACTTAAAACCGCCAAATATAAAAATAGCTGGAGACAATGTTATGCCTAAGCGCTTTTTCTCGAATAGATTCATTCGCATCCCTCTTGCATGTCTGGCACTCAGTGCCTGCCTGACAGGCCCGTCTGTGGCACAACCGCTGTCGGGTAAACCCATCACCATCATTGTTCCCTTTGCAACGGGCGGGGCAACCGACATCGTAGCGCGACTGGTGGCCCAGCAACTGGGAACACGCCTGAATACGCCTGTGATTGTTGACAATCGTCTGGGCGGTGGTGGGGTAGTGGGTCGCAGTGCAGCCGCACGAGCCGCACCTGATGGCAATACGATTCTAACTATGGACATGTCTTACGCCACAGCAGCAGGTTTGACGCCAGGCCTGCCTTACGATCCCAAGAGCGCATTTGTACCAATCACGATGGCAGTCTCGGTCCCGCACGTCTTGGTGGTGAACCCTGCAGTACCTGCTAAAAACATGAAAGAGTTGATTGCTCTAGCCAAAGCGCAACCGGACAAACTGAATTTTGGGTCAGGCGGCATCGGAACCAACACACACCTGGGTGGTGAGCTCTTTAAAAGCATGACGGGTGTATCGATCGTCCACGTCCCCTACAAAGGCGCAGGAGCTGTCCTGGCAGACCTCATGGCTGGACAAGTTCAAATCCTCGTTAGTACAGTCACCACCGTATTGCCCTACATCCAGAGTGGCAAGTTGCGCCCACTGATGGTGCTCTCAGATCAGCGCTCACCCGCCCTGCCCGATGTGCCTGCGGCAAGAGAAGTCGGACTGCCAAACATGACTATGGATTTCTGGGTAGCCTTTGCCGCACCCAAAGGCACGCCCGCCGCGATTGTCGAAAAACTGAATCAGGAAATCAATGCTGGGCTCAACACGCCTGCGGCTCAAAAAAGTCTGGATGATATGGGGCTCATCAAAGTTGCGAGCACCTCGGAGATTGCGGGAAAAGTGGTGAGTGGCGAGATTGATCGCTGGACCGCGCTGATTGCCCAGCAAGGCATCAAACCCGAATAAGCTCTCACGGACAGGCAATATGAAAATCGAAAAAATCGAGGCAATCGCCCTGAGGATGCCGCTCGCAAAACCACTTAAGGCAGCGACGGCCACCATCACCATGCGCTGCACGATCCTGACACGGATCACAACAAGCGATGGCCTGATCGGTGAGTGTTTCAGCAACAACGAGGATACGGGTCAACAAGAAATCCTGCGACTGATTGAACAAGAGATCACGCCGCGCCTGCTTGGACAAAATCCGTTGCACGTAGAAGCCTGCTGGCAAGCAATGCACCCGATCACCCGGGATATTCTGCGTGACCGGCGTATGGCCATCCGGGCGATCGCCTGCGTGGATGCTGCTCTTTGGGATGTCGTTGGAAAAAGCATGCATGCTCCCTTGCACCATGTCTGGGGGGGACAGGGCGACAGCATCCCAGCCATTGCGATGGGTGGCTATTACAAACCTGTCGATGATCTGCTGTCAGTCGCGCGCGAAATGGAAAGTCTTCGCGAGCAAGGTTTTGCAGGATGCAAGCTCAAGGTCGGTGCATTATCGCCCGAACAAGACGCTGAGCGCGTGCGTGCTGCACGCGACGGTGCGGGGCCCGGATTCTGGCTCATGCCAGATCCCAATCAAGGCTGGTCGTTTGAGCAGGCGCTGCGCTTTGCCCGTGCAATCGAAAAATATGACATTCGCTGGATCGAAGAACCCTGTTACTGGCAAAACGACAAGCTCGATCTTGCACGTCTGCGCCGGACCGTGCCGATTGCACTATGCGCGGGACAAAGTGAAATTAGTAAAGCTGGTTGTCGGGAGTTGATGGCGGCGGGCGCGATAGACGTTTGTAATTTTGATCCTAGCTGGGGAGGCGGCCCGACCGAATGGCGCAAAGTCGCCATGCTGGCAGAGAGCTTTGGCATTGGAATCATGTCACACCTGGAAACGCAGGTTGGTGCTGCACTCGCTGCGGGGGTGGCTAACGGCCTGTGTGTCGAAGTGATGCAACCTGACCGGGATCCGCTTTATCACAGTCTGGTGATGAATCGTCCTAAGATTCAAGACGGGCGCATGACCCTGAGCGACCTGCCTGGGTGGGGACTAGAGCTCGATGCAGCATTGATCAAAAAAATCAGGGTGAACTGACTCGTGCAGCAAGCACTCGACTATGATCAGACTTTCTATAAACAAGAATAAGTACTGGAGCGATAATGGATTTGCATTTAAAGAATCACCACATTCTGATCACCGGCGGCAGTAAAGGCATTGGTCTGGCTTGCGCAAAGCTGTTCCTCGAAGAAGGCGCCAAAGTGAGTCTCGTGTCGCGAGATCTTGCCACACTAGAGGCTGCTAAAACCACTCTAAGTGCACAAGTTAAAGATGCCTCCAACCGCATCGCGGTGTACTCCGCTGATCTGAGAAATGCCGACTCGGCTCTACAGGCACTGGATGCCGCCGAAAAATCATTCGGTCCACTTGATGTGCTGGTCAACTCAGCCGGCGCCGCAAAACGCGCCGCCGCCCCCGACCTGACCCCTGCGGTCTGGCGCGACGCGATGGATGCGAAGTTTTTTACCTACATCAATATGATGGATCCTGCCATCAAGCGCATGGGTGCACGCGGCAAAGGTGTAGTTGTGAATGTGGTTGGTGCGGGCGGTAAAGTCGCATCGACACTGCATATCTCAGGTGGCAGTGCCAATGCAGCCCTGATGCTCGCAAGCGCCGGCTTAGCTGCCGCCTACGCCCCTTATGGTGTACGAGTCAACGCAGTGAACCCGGGTGCAACACTCACCGAACGCCTAAAAGAAGGTCTGTCTGTCGTCGCCAAGCACGAACAAATTACGCAAGAACAGGCTGTCGCACAAGCAACAAAAAAAATCCCGTTGGGTCGCCTGGCTACACCCGAAGAAGTCGCAGATACAGTCGTGTATCTGGCCTCTGACCGGTCCAGCTATGTCACGGGCACCATCATCACCATGGATGGTGCGGCTCACGCGCTTGTCGTATAAAACTTGACTCAGACCTTGCACCTTTCAGGTTGGTGCAAGGCTTGAGTTCACGAAGAATTATTAATCCCGAATCGATCATCACGACTGTCTGAACTATCAGCCTCGCATCATCTGGATATATTGCTCGATGATCGCTCGATAAGAGGCATCGGGCTTTAAACCAAAACGATGAGTGCGCTGACAGTCAAAGCGAGCGGGCCAGCCGCCCACAATCTTGGCGATCGCGGGATCTGGCTGGAGCGTGACGAGCTTGGCGACCTCCTCACCTGCCACCTCTTTCAGTGCCTCGAGCATCTCGCCCACTGTCACCGTCAAGGCTGGTAAATTCAAGGCGGTACGGCCACCAAAGACTTCGCGTGTGGCTTCAACGACCGCGAGAATGCCAGCAATGGTTGTTGCGGGCGAAGAAAGCGCGACAGCAGTCGACAAGTCGACCGGACAGACAGAAGCCACACCCGCAAGCGGCTCGCGAATAATGCCTGATAAAAAGCTTGAGGCAGCACCGTTAGGACGTCCTGGTCTGACTGAGACGGTCATCAGTCGTGCGACGCGTCCATCGATAAAGCCTTTACGCGTGTAATCCGCCACCAGTTGTTCACAAATAAATTTATGAATGCCATAGCTGGATTGAGGCGTTGGCAAGGTACCATCCTGCACAACAGGTGCCAGTGGCAAAGCGGGATCAGAACCAAAGACGGCCACCGAGCTTGAAAAGAAAAATAAGGGCGCCGCACCGTTGCGTCCTTGCTGGGCACGCAAAGCATCAAGCAAGAGTCGCGTGGCATCCAGATTCGAGCGCAAACCCAGGTCAAAATTTGCTTCGCATTCGCCCGACACCGCTGAGGCCATATGGAAGACCGCATCAAAATCATTTTTGGATAAATGACCGATACGCTCCAACAGATCACCTGTATCAACGCGCAGCTTGGGATGGCCAACCACAGAGGGGTGCGAGGGTGCAACCAAATCTGTGACCGTGATCGTTGATATAGCCTGACCACACAATGTGCCACGCTCAAGCAAGGCACGCGTGAGCAAGGTTCCTAAAAAGCCAGCACCACCTGTAATCAGAATATTCATTTTTTTACCAAGAGACATTAAATTGTTGGCGCAATTCTTCAATTGCATCGTTTGAAAGTGGAATTACCGAACCATTTGAACGCAACCAGAGCTTGGCGGTTTCTTCGAGTTCTTCGAGAGTCGCCATCGCACTGGCCAGCGTTTCGTGCCAGACTTGCGGACCCAGCCGATCACACATGACGGCGCGCAAGTTCAGACCGCGTGCCGCATGCGCAGCGATAAGAGTCGCGACATATTCAGCCGCATGGGGGTCGCCTGGACGGAAGTAAGGGACAAGTGGCACATGACCCACCTTCATCACATAATAAGGCGTCAGGGGCGGCACAATATCCTCAGCACGCCAGACGCCGCGCAACGTCAGATCAACCAGATGTGACGAATGTGTATGAATCACACATCTTGCAGTAGTCGCCGCTGCATAGATACGCCGATGCAAAGCCAGTGTTTTGCTCGCGCGATCGCCACTGAGTTGTTGACCTTCGGGATCAACATGCGAAAGCCTTTCAGGCTCCAGAAATCCGAGGCAGGCATCGGTGGGCGTAATGAGAAAACCACCGCCCAGCTCATCTGGAAGACGAGCGCTGATATTGCCTGTCGAGCCATGCACATAGCCACGGTCAAACAGACTTTTACCCACACGGCAGATCTCGGTACGTAAAAAATCAATCTCGGAAATATTGACGGACACGCCCATCACGCAATCCAGTTGAAGGCTTTGGTGAAAAAATCCGGTGTACCAAAATTACCGGATTTCAAGGTAATGTGAATACCGTTGCCAGCGCACCAAGGCACACCCGGATCGATCTGGGCACCGATTTGCAATTGATCGATACCGAGCGCCTGCACCACTGCACCGGAGGTCTCCCCACCCGCGACGACCAGTTGACCAACCCCCATTTCGATGAGGCCCTGGGCGATGCGCGCGAGTGCCTGTTCGACGATTTCTCCAGCAGCGCTCACACCAAGTTGCTCCTGAATGTGTTTGAGACTATCGGGTTGCGCTGTCGAATAAATCAACACGGGACCGTCCTGTAACTTGGGCGCGGCCCAGGCAAGCGCCTCTTCTATCAGAGAGGAGCCATTTGCAAGCCGCAGTGGATCCAGTACAAAAGCGGGACGTCCAGTCGAGATAAAGTCTGCCACCTGCAGATTCGTCGCACGTGAGCAACTGCCAGACAGAATGGCTTGTAATCCCGCGGGGGCTGGCAAGGCTGCAGCCTGCGGATTTGGGGCAATCCCAAAATTACCTGGCAAGCCGATTGCCACGCCCGAGCCTGCCGTCACCAGAGGCATATCTTTTAGCGCAGGGCCCAGTTTAAGCAGATCAGCATTACTCACTGCATCGACGATCGCAATCCCCACGCCTTCTGCTTTTAAAGCCGTGATGCGTGCCCGAATGGCCTCGGAGCCGAGCGCCACAACCTTGTAATCAATGAGACCCACTTTATGTCGTGTCTGTGCCTGGAGAACACGGACCAGGTTCGGGTCTGTCATCGGCGTGAGCGGATGGTCTTGCATACCGCTTTCGTGCAGCAACACATCGCCGACAAACAAATAGCCTTTGAAGACTGTTCGACCCGCATCCGGAAAAGCAGGCGTGGCAATCGTAAAGTCCGTGTGCATAGCTGCCATCAGTGCATCCGTGACCGGACCGATATTTCCCTGAGCAGTAGAGTCAAAGGTTGAGCAGTATTTAAAATAAATTTGCTGAGCCCCCTGCTCTTTGAGCCATTTCAACGCATCGACAGACTGATGCCCCGCGACCGCAGGTGCAATTGTTCGGGATTTGAGGGACACCACGACGGCATCCACATCAGCATCCAGCGGACCACGGGGCACACCAATAGTCTGGACTACGCGCATACCCGCACGCACGAGATTATTGGCAAGATCGGTTGCGCCGGTAAAGTCATCGGCGATACAACCCAGGAGTATTTTTTTCATTTTGTCAGACCCGGTTTATCTGGAGCGTCAGCATTAAGCCCAATATTATCGCTTTGTTGGCCCATGTTCACACCCGTGACTTTCCAAATATGGAAAATCCTGACTGACGATCACAAAAATGCAAAAAACCGGACTTGCAACAGGCAAGTCCGGCTCCTTCAAGTCCACCGAGCATTCATACTGCGTAGCGTTATGCCAGCTTGGCTGTCGCAGCGGCAATACGCTTGCCAAACGATACTGCGGTTTCGAGATCACCTGTAAACATTTCGTCGACACTTGCGTCCGATGGAGACTGCGCCATCGCACCGACCGAGCTTCCCATGTTATTGAGGTCGCTGCGTGTCGATGCCTTTGAATTCGCAGGCAACATCCCAGTACCGACCCAGAAGCCACCATGCTGCATGGCCAGTGTGACGAAATAGCTCAGAGTGCTGCCTTTATCGCCATTCAGACTAGCGCTATTGGTAAAGCCTGCAAACAACTTGTCCTTCCAGGCCTGGCTAAACCAGGGCTTGGAGGAGGCATCGGCAAACTTCTTGAACTGCCAGCTGGGGGCGCCCATGTAAGTAGGCGAACCGAACACAATCGCATCCGCTGCAGCCAATGTTTCCCAACCGTGCTCAGGTAAATTACCTTCGGCATCAATCGCCAGCAATTCTGCACCGGCGCCTTGCGCAACGGACTCAGCCATGCGTTTGGTATGACCATAACCTGAATGATAGACCACGATAATTTTGGACATGTTTAAAACTCCTAGTATTGAGACAGCGTTAGATTACTAATGTTTTAATGCACACGTTTTAATGCGCACGTTTTGCGTCAAGACTATAGGCACCGGCACCAAAGGCAGCGAGGATCAGCAAGCCGCCCACGACGGCGATATTTTTGTAGAAAAGCAGGAAAGGAATCATTTGCTGGTCTGCGGCGGCGGTCCAGTAGGGATGAAAATAGACAGAAGCCACGAGCGTAAAAATCGCCAGCACAATGGCAGCCACACGCGTACCAAAGCCAAGGATCAGCGCCAAGCCACCCAGCACTTCAACGACCAGTGCGATCGCAGCAGCGACAGTGGGCAAAGGCAGCCCAACAGAGGCAATGTAGCCTACGGTCCCTGCAAAACCGGATATTTTTGCAATACCGGCAGGTAAAAACAAAGCAGCCAGTAACCAACGGCCAACAAGAGCGAAAGGGTTTTGAAGTGCGTTCAACATGGTGTGGATTCCTTTAAGTGAAATAAATAAATAAAAATAAAAAACGTTTAAATAACAAATAACTTTCATGCCGCTGATGAATCATCAAACATGTATGCATCACCAAACAGGTATGAATCACCGATCTGCACGTGCAAACCTGGCATCAAGCTGCAAGATCAAAAACCAGAACTTCTGCTTGATTTCCCTCGCTGAGCTGAATCAGGGGCTCCCCATCCAGTAAGACAGCATCCCCAGCACCCAGTGCATGACCATTGACCTTTAGCGTCCCCTTGACCAGGAACACGTAGGCTTTACGCCCGGCAGTCAGCGACAACTCTGCCTGCTCACCTGCCTCAAAAAGCCCTGCGTACAAGCGCGCATCGGCATGTATCTTGACCGTGGCGGGTCCGCCTTCGGGAGCAGCAACCAGTTGCAGACGACCTCGCTTTTGCGACTCTGGCACTGTCTTTTGTTCGTAACCTGGCTCAATCCCCTTGATAGAAGGCTCGATCCAGATCTGTAAAAAATGGGTGGTTTCGCCTTCAGCGTGATTGAACTCGCTATGCTGCACCCCACGGCCCGCACTCATGCGCTGAATATCCCCCGGCGGGATTCCCTTGATGTTCCCCATGCTGTCTTTGTGCGCCAGATTGCCCGTCATGACGTAGCTGATAATTTCCATATCCCGGTGACCATGCGTACCGAACCCCGTTCCCGGAGCAATCCTGTCCTCATTGATCACCCGCAGATTGCCCCAACCCATATGGGCCGGATCGTGATAATTGGCAAAGGAGAAGCTATGGAAAGATTTCAACCAGCCGTGGTCTGCATAGCCGCGTTCCTGAGATCTGCGAAGAGTAATCATGGTGACTCCTGAATAATGAGTGTGTTGCTTTCGATATATGAAACTTTAAATCCCCTCGAGGGGCTTAACAGCGCATCGTTTTGATGGCATCATTCAAATAATTTGAATGATAGATTGTTAATAATGCAAAAAATCCATAAAAATCCTCTGGAGTCTCTGACACCTGAGACCCTGCATATGCTGCAAATCATTGCAGAATCAGGAAGCTTTGCCGCCGCTGCCAGAAAGCTGGGTCTGGTACCCAGTGCCCTGACCTACCGCGTGCGCCAGCTTGAGGATGCCCTGGATGTGCTGTTGTTTGACCGTAGCTCGCGCCAGGCGCGTGCCACAGCTGCAGGCGTGGAGCTCTTACGCGAAGGTCTGCGGCTGCTCGAGGACATGGATGCACTCGCCAGCCGGATTAAACGGATTGCTACAGGCTGGGAAGCCCAGCTCACTATCGCCGTGGATACGATTATCTCGCCTGCAGTCATCATGGATCTGAGCCAGGCATTCCTGGCCACGCAGCCCCCCACTCGCCTGCGGCTACGCAACGAAGCGTTATCCGGCACGATGCTGGCGCTTGGCAGTGGGCTTGCGGATCTGGCAATCGGCATTCCTGATGAGGCACGCATTCCGGGTAAAGACCTCCATTACCAACCGCTTGGGCAGGTGAGATTCATTTTTGCGGTGGCGCCCCAGCATCCGCTCGCCGCACTCAAAGCCCCCATCACTCAGTCACAGATTGCCCTGCACCGCATCATTTCGGTCGCTGACTCGGTACAACGGGGCACAGGCGTCACGATCGGTGTGTCACCGGGACAGGATGTCATGACGGTCGCCACAATGTCAGCCAAACTCGACGCTCAGGCGCGCGGCCTAGGTTGCGGTTTTGTCCCGGAGCATATGGCCAGACCCTATATTGACTCGGGTCGCCTGGTTGCCCGACCTGTCGCACAACCAGATCGCAAAACAAACCTGGGGTCCGCCTGGCGACAAACGGACACCGCCCCCGGACGGGCACTGCAATGGTGGTTGCATCAGTTATCGCAACCCGCCACCCGGCAAGCCTTGCTCAACGGACATCAAACTGAGGGCGCATCCAAGAGTCATTCCTGAGGTACATTTGTTAAAAATTCAACAAAACCAAATAGAGTGGCAACAAGGAGCCATAGTTGGAAGCCTGTAGACAAGCTTACTCAAACATTCAAATCCAATGAGCATCGCAATGTCCGATAAGACGAACAGTGCAATGTCCGATGCGACGAACCTTCTCACCTTTGCACCACGCATCCTGTATCTGAGTCAGAATCCTGAGGCTGTCAGACGACAACTCGCGGGAGAGGCACTTGCTGATCAGACAATCTATCCCTTGCGTGACGACATCTCGACTGATGAGATCTCTCCATTGCCAATCATGGTGCATTTCGACCAGGCGCTTGGCCGTTACCCATACACCGGCTTTTGTTCCCAGGGAGAAATGCCGATTGGGCGAGACGCCATCCGCCATGCACGGATCGAAGTTGTCATCGGAGGCAAAAGGTATGGCAAAGGCAGTTCACGTGAGCACAGTGTCGTGGCCGAACGATCAGCAGGTGTCCGGCTGATCATTGCTGAAAGCTTTGAGCGCATCTATCGCCAGAATGCAGACAACCTGGGCTTATACACCTCGACCAATTTTGACCTCATCCCGCGCATCCTGGCGGGCGAGAGCATCGCCATCGAAGAGTTACTGGTAGGACGCGATGCGGTCGCTTGCGCCATCCTGAAAGCGGGTGGATTACTCAGCTATGGGCAGGCACGACTCAAGCACATCGAGCCCAATACCGGGGATCACGCCGCACTTGCACCACACGCGGCGCCACAAACACTCTTTGAAAAAATCATTGCCCGCCACTTGCTCTCGACTGAAGACGCCCCTGGCTGGCTCTCCCCGGGTCAAGGTGGGTTTGTGCAAGCCGACATCCGTTTCATCCACGAGTATTACACCGGCATGTGCGCACATGCTCTGGATAGCTATTTTGGCGAGACACTGACCTTACACGACAAGCCAAGCATCGTTTGTTTTGAAGATCATCTGTCCTATGTTCACCGCAGCCCCGCACACTTGATCCAGGGACTCGTGGGCGGGGTTAAAAATCTCTCCCACGCACACAGGAATTTCGTGGCCCGTCACGGCCTGAAAGATCACGGTTATCTGCAAGCACTTGAGGCGGGCGATCCGGCCAATACGGGATCAGAGGGAATTTCCCACGCGCTCATGGCCGAAAATTATGCCCTGCCTGGTGCACTGATCGCAGGAACAGACTCGCATACGCCACATAGCGGCGCCCTGGGGTGCGTGGCCTTTGGTGTCGGCACGACAGATATGGCTAACGCCTTTGTGACGGGCGCGGTCCGGTTCACAATGCCTGAGTCGCTGCGTATCCATGTCACGGGTCCACTGCCCGCTGGGATCAGCGCAAAAGACGTCGTGCTCCATTTGCTCGCACAACCAGCCATTCGCGCAGGTGCTGGAGTGGGCAAAGTCTTTGAATTCTCAGGCTCAGCCATCCGTGCAATGTCGACAGATGAACGTGCCACACTGACCAACATGACGGCCGAACTCGGTGGATTTACCGGGCTGGTCGAACCAGACGCAGAAACCATTCGGTTTATCAAAGAACGGCGCAATCAGGATATCGTGCTTGAGCCCTGGATGCATAGCGATCCAGGTGCAACCTACAGCGCAACAATCGAGATTGATGGCACCCAGCTCACACCGATGGTGGCGCATCCAGGCGATCCAGGCAATGGTATTGCCTTGTCAGCGCTCACCGAACGCGTCAACGTGGACATTGCCTATGGCGGCTCCTGTACCGCAGGTAAACGCGAAGACTTCGATCTTTACTATGCGGTCCTGTCCTGGGCCGCACAACGTGGTTTGAAAACAGCCCCGGGAGTCAAACTGTTTTTGCAGTATGGCACCCAGGGAGTGCGAGACTATTGCCTGGCACAAAACTATCTTGCGGTCTTTGAAGCAGTCGGGGCAGAAATACTCCAGCCGGCTTGCGGAGCCTGTGCAAATTGTGGTCCGGGCTCCTCAGAAACCTCCGAACAAGTCACGGTGAGCGCCATCAACCGAAATTTTCCGGGTCGCTCAGGCCCAGGTCTGGTATGGCTCGCCAGTCCGGCAACTGTTGCAGCGAGCGCCATCGCCGGCTACCTCATCTCGTTTGAAGAGTTGAAAACCATTCACAGTTCTTCCGACTCACTATTATTCTGACCTTGCTACAAATCATTTACCGCCTTTATTTGCAATCATCCCATCAACTGTAGTGAATTACTCAAAATTGGAAGCACGTATGAGCCAGCTTTTTTCACCCATTAAACTGGGCCCTCTCACTCTCGCGAATCGCATCATCATTGCACCTATGTGCCAATACACGGCCGAGGAAGGCAAGGCCTGCGACTGGCATTTGATTCATCTCGGGCAGCTCGCATTTTCGGGTGCTGGCTTACTGATTATTGAAGCCACCGCAGTCGAGCCAATTGGCCGCATCACTCATGGCTGTCTGGGTTTATATTCAGACGAAACAGAAGCCTCTCTCAAAAAAGTGATTGACTCTGTGCGCAAATACTCTGACATGCCGATCATGATCCAGCTGGGTCATGCGGGTCGTAAAGCCTCAAGCAATCGTCCCTGGGAAGGCGCGCAGCTGCAGCTGCCTAAAGACGGCGGCTGGAAAACTGTCGGGCCTTCTGCGATTCCCCACTTACCAACTGAACCACCACCAGAGGCGCTCACACACGCCGATCTCAAGCGGATTCGCGAAGCATTTGTCGAAGCGGCCAAGCGCTCGGTAAACATTGGCTTTGAAGGCATCGAATTGCATGCGGCCCACGGTTATCTGTTGCATCAGTTTCTTTCACCTGTATCCAATCAGCGCACGGATGAGTATGGTGGCTCTCTTGAAAACCGTATGCGCTTCCCGCTCGAAGTCCATGATGCCGTGCGTGCAGCGATCCCCTCGACAATGGCGTTGGGCATTCGTATCTCTGCGTCGGACTGGGTCGATGGTGGCTTAACTGTCGAAGAATGCGTCGAGTTTGGCAAAATTCTGCGCGCACGTGGTTGCGACTTTATCGATGTATCAAGCGGTGGTGTCTCGCCCAATCAAAAGATTGCGCTGGGTCCGTTGTATCAAGTCCATCTCGCTACGGCAATCAAACAAGGTACAGGATTACCGACCATGGCAGTCGGACTAATCACGACACCCGAAGAAGCAGAAGGGATCGTCGAAAAAGGCGACGCCGACATGGTCGCACTGGCACGAGGCATGCTCTTTAACCCACGCTGGCCCTGGCATGCTGCGGCAGAGCTTGGAGCAAGCGTGACAGCACCACGACAATACTGGCGCTCACAGCCCCGAGGACTCAACGACCTGTTTGATGGTGCACAATCCGGTCAGCGTTAATGGCAATGATGTAGTAGCGTGTACGTGACCACCTCGCGGGTCTCATACCTGCGACTGTGCACGCAGAAGTGGGCAGGCTAAGAAAAAGGATCCGCAGATTTACTGGCGGATCCTTTTTCGCTTTGGTTCCTAGCTTAGTTACTAAACTTATTTACTAGGCTTAGTTCCTGAACCCATTCTCTGAGCTTAGTCTCTGAAATTATTGAATTGCAGCGGTAATTCGACGTCGGTTTTTTTGAGCAATGCGATCGCATCCTGGAGATCATCGCGTTTTTTGCCGGTAATGCGTAGTTTGTCACCTGTAATCTGGGTCTCAACCTTGAGCTTGGCCTCTTTGATCGCAGCAATCAATTTCTTTGAAATCGGTTGTTCAATACCTTGTTTGATAGTGACTTTCTGGCGGGCGCCTCCGAGGTTTTCGAGGGGATCAGCGACGTCCAGGCTGCGCGGATCAATCCCACGTGCACTAAATCTTCCGCGCAGGATATCGAGCATCTGCTTGAGCTGAAAGGCGCTGGAGGCCATCTGCGTCACCACATAGCCTTCGAGTTCAAACTTGGCATCCGTGCCTTTAAAGTCAAAACGGGTCGCGAGCTCACGATTCGCCTGATCCACGGCATTGGTCAACTCGTGCTTATCAACTTCGGAAACAACATCAAATGAAGGCATCTCTCAATCCTGGCAAGTAGTCAATGCTTGCATTTTAAGCGGGATTGCTCAGATTAGAATAGAGGACCCCTCTTCTCCCGGAAGTCCAACATGACTGATTGCACAGGCGTGATCACCCAATTATTCATTTACCCCATCAAGTCCTGCGCCGGGATAGAGCTCAGCACATCGCGCCTTGCGCTGACAGGTCTGGAAATGGACAGGGAATGGCTCATTGTGGATCAGCATGGCATGTTTCTGACGCAACGTCAGATCCCACACATGGTATGGATCACCCCCGCGCTATCCGAGACAGGCCTCACCCTGAGCGCCCCCAATCAAGCTGACATCACCATCCCTTTTGACACCCACGGCCTCATTCGATCGGTCACCATCTGGCGCGATACGGTGTTAGCGGAGGATATGGGCGATGCGGTAGCGATTTGGCTCGACACCTTCCTAGCAGTACCTGGTAAACAATTCAGACTGGTTCGCTTTGCACAAAATGCCCGTCGGATTTCCTCAACCGAGTGGACGCAAGGCTTTGAGGCACCCAACATGTTCAGCGATGGCTTCGCGACACTGATTGTGACCCAGAGCGCGCTTGACGAACTGAATACGCGTCTGCGCGCCCAGGGCGAGGAGCCTGTCAGTATGCAGCGCTTTCGTCCTAACATCGTGATCGAAGGGCTCGATGCCCATGCCGAAGACACCTTAAAAACCATGCGAATCCACACGATCAACGGACTGATTGAACTCTCACTGGTTAAGCCGTGTACCCGCTGCGCGATTCCTGACATTGATCCTTATACCGCCCAATCCACACCTGCGGTCAGTGAGGCATTGCGGTCCTACCGCGCCCTCACCAGCATGGGCGGTGCGCTCTGCTTTGGGATGAATGCTATTGTGACAGCCGGTGCAGGCCTGACACTACATGCTGGACAGCCTTTTGATGCCGATTATGCTTTCTGAACATGTCAGGACTACAACGCTTGACGCGTGCTAAATTCAATTCATAAAAAAGGAGCGCACCCATGATCATGATGTTGCCATTTCTGACTGCAGTTCTTTCTATCTGGTTCAGCCTGCGTGGTCAGCGTACGGCGTCGATTGGCACCTGGGTTGTCACGTTCGTCATATTTCTGGCATGGATGAAATATCACATGACAGACTCCCTGAATATTTCCCTTTAAGAGAGCTCAAGCCGATGAACTATCAACATGCACTCAAGCAGGATGCATCGCTCCTCTGGTCGTACTGGTTCAACATGATTGCACTGGTGGCCGTGTGCGGCTCACTCGTCGTGGCGTTTTACTGGCAAATTGCTTTTAATGAGTTGCCCTGCCCGCTTTGCCAGCTGCAGCGTGTTGGGTTAATACTCGCCGGCATAGGCTTTATGCTAAATCTGCGCTTTGGACCCAGTGCCGTGCATTATGCAATTATCCTTGCATCGGCGATGGGCGGAGCCGCTGCCTCGATGCGACAAGTCTTATTACACATCATGCCTGGAGATACCGGATACGGCACTGCGCTCTTCGGTTTGCATTTTTATACCTGGGGTTTAATTTCGTTTATCGTCATGATGATTTTTTGTGCAGTGATGTTGTGCATTGACCGCAACAACATGAAAGCCGCTGCCACGACTGCCATGGCGAGCCTGACAGCTGTCATCATCTATTTCTTTTTTGCGCTGACCGCCGCCAATGTGGTCAGTTCAGTCATGGTGTGCAAGTTTGGTGCCTGCCCGGACAATCCTACCGAATATGTCTGGAAATTCTGACAAACAGATGAGCGTTCAGACATACGAATGAGAATATTGCTGCTGTTCAAAAACAGTATGACCGCGCTGCTTAAAAGTGGCTCGGTCATTTTTATGGTGTTGACCGTCTCCATTGCCCATGCAAGCGATCAATCGGCGCTGTTTTCGCTGAATCACCCTGTCGTGGGTGGAGTCGCCGTGCTCGCACTCGGGCCAGCATCCAATGCCCCTCGCGTCACCTTTGAACAAAAACCAGTGCTAGTCGTGCCTGGCGAGCATGGCACCTGGCTTGCAATCGTTGGGATTTCACTTACCACCACGCCGGGACCACAGCACATTGAGATTAAAAGCGACGGTCGTACCCAAACGATGACGTTTAATGTCCAGGATAAGAAATATAAAGAACAACGTTTGACGATTAAAAATACGCGTCAGGTCAACCCTCTGCCCGATGATCTCAAACGGATCAATCAAGAAATTGCGTTGCAAACCAAGGCTTATCAGACCTTTAGCCCGAGGCAGCCCAGTAATGTCATATTTCCTGCACCGGTTGATGGACCGCACACCAGCTCTTTTGGCCTCAAGCGTTTTTTTAATGGTGAAGCACGTGCGCCACATTCAGGCATGGACTTTGCCGTGCCTGCCGGGACGCCCATCCAGACCCCAGCCGACGGCACCGTCCTGTTGACAGGGAATTATTTTTTTAACGGCAACACGGTGTTCGTGGATCATGGACAAGGACTGATCAGTATGTTCTGTCATCTCTCCGTGATTGGAGTCAAACCTGGTGACACACTGTCGCGCGGGGACGTGGTCGGCAAGGTAGGCGCAACAGGTCGCGTCACAGGCCCTCACCTACACTGGAATGTCAGCTTGAATGATGCCCGGGTAGATCCGGCTATTTTTATCGGTCAATTTAAGCCCTGATCGTCTGAACGTCGGCGCTTGCTTGAAAACCCGTTATCTCTTGGATATCCGATATTGCTTGAATATCCGCTGTCGGTTGAAAACCCGATATCGCTTGGATATCCGCTATCAGACCTTCGATTCCTGAAAGCCTTAGAGAAAGCGGTCCAGGATTTTTTTGCTATTTTTGTCCAGTGCCAGCATGTCGCGCAATAGAAAACGCAAACCATGGCTGTCTGTAACGATCAGTGTCGAGCCAACTAGCCTGCGAATGTCTTCTTCGCCTTTAAGCACAAACTGCGTCGGTCCACGATCTGTCTCAACGCTCCAGGTGCTAGGCGTTGAAAACGTCGAGACACTCACGATGCGATGAATTTCGGGCATGAGTTCACGGGTGGAAATTTCTTCTTGCACCAGGATACGCACGTCTTCAGGTAACTCGGCAGGGTCTTCGACCCAGAGCAATTCCTTGCCGTCCGCACTCATCAGCGCCAGACAACCGTTGGGCGCATTGACCGGGAAGGCACGCACCGGGACAATCCCCTCATGGATCTGGCCATCAGGCATGGTCATCATCAACCGGCCTGCATTATTGCGCGACATCAGAATATCAAGCATGGTCAGCTCTCTTGCTTGGGTTCAAGCGGTGGCTCAGCATCAAGCTGCCGGGTCTGCGCCTGGTACAAGGCATGGTAGGCACCACCACGCGCAAGCAAATCATCATGATTACCAATCTCGACCACCTGACCACGATCCATCACCACCAGCCTGTCGGCCTTACGCAGGGTACTCAGACGGTGGGCAATCGCAATCGTGGTTCGACCTTGAATCAAATTATCCAGTGCCTCCTGGATCTCCATTTCGGTCGTCGTGTCGACTGAAGAAGTCGCTTCGTCCAGAATCAGGATCCGGGGATCAATCAATAATGCGCGCGCGATTGAAATACGCTGGCGCTCACCGCCTGACAAGGCCTGGCCACGCTCGCCAACTAGGGAGTCGTAGCCTTGGGGCAAACGCAAGATAAATTCATGGGCGCGCGCTGCTCGCGCAGCCGAAACGATCTCTTCGCGTGTCGCCTCGGGTTTGCCATAGGCGATGTTTTCGGCGATCGTGCCAAAAAACAGGAAAGGTTCTTGCAGCACCAGGCCGATATTGCGACGGAAGGAGGTCAAGGAATAGGAACGAATATCCACACCATCGACACGGATGCCACCTTCGGTGACATCGTAAAAGCGGCAAATCAGATTGACCAGTGAGCTCTTGCCAGAACCGCTATGGCCGACCAGCCCGATCATTTCGCCAGCGCCGATGTTGAGCGACACATTGCGCAAGACCGTACGACTACCGTAACGAAAGCCGACGTTGCGCAGTTCGATGCGGCCATCGACACGCTCGAGCGGGACCGGGCGCGCAGCATCAGGCACACTGGAGACATGATCGAGAATATCAAAAATACGCTTGGCGCCTGCGGCAGCTTGCTGCGTGTGGGAGACAATCCGGCTCATGGAGTCCAGACGGGAATAAAACCGGCCGATATAGGCCAGGAACGCTGCCAGCACACCTACGGTGATACTGCTTGAGGCGACTTGAGAGATACCGAAAATCCAGACCACCAATAATCCAATCTCGGTCAGAAAGGTCACCGTCGGTGCAAACAGCGCCCAAACCTTATTGATCCGGTCATTGACCCCCAGATAGCGATCGTTGGCCTCACGAAAACGGGCGACTTCGCGATGTTCCTGAGCGAAGGCCTTGACTACGCGAATACCGGGAATCGTATCGGCCAGCACGTTGGTGACCTCGCTCCAGGAGCGATCGACCTTTTCAAAGCCATGGCGCAAGCGACCACGCACCAGATTAATCATCCAGACAATCATCGGCAACGGAATCAGTGTCGTCAGTGCGAGCCAGGGATCGATCGTAATCAGGATCGCAGCGGTCATCAGAATCATCAGGACATCATTGGCGAAGTCCAGCAGATGCAGAGAGAGGAACAGATTAATGCGATCGGTTTCGCTACCGATACGCGCCATTAGATCGCCAGTGCGCTTACCCCCGAAATATTGCAGTGAGAGTGTTTGCAAATGCGTAAAAGTGGCCGTGCGTAAATCCGCGCCAATTCGCTCACTCACCCAGGCGAGCAGATAGGTACGCGCCCAGCTGAGCAACCATGCAAGGAAAGCAGAAACAACCAGCCCGGTCAGGAAAAACGTCACTTTATCGTAGTTGATTGGTTTGCCATTCTGAAAAGGAATCAGAATATCGTCCATCAGCGGCATCGTCAGATAAGGCGGTACAAGCGTTGCAGCGGTCGACATTAGCGTGAGAATAAAGCCGAGTATCAGTGGCGTACGGTATGGCTTGGCAAAACGGGCCAGACGCAATAACGCCCAGGTCGTCGAAGGACCGGTGGGATCTTCGTTGCAAACGGCACATTCATCCATATCGGGCGCAAAGGGCGTGCCACACGTCGGGCAAGACGCCGCATCGACCTCGATCACCCGGGATGGATCTGCGAGTGTTTGTTGCAAGTCAGCAAATAAATCGGACAAACGGCGAACGGCCGGCATCATGCCCAGCGTGTGACGCCAGACACCTAGCCTGACTTGATTCTCAAAGAGCTCAATCGTCCCCACACCCGCATGATCTCGATACTGCAGGGATTGCGTGATAGATACGGGCCAGGCCAGCCAATCGGAGGCACCAGGCTCGCGTGACAACAGCCGACGCGAAGTCAGGACCAGTGCGCCTGTTGAGAAAAACAGGTGCTGGTCCAGATTAGGTTCGACCCAAGCAAGGACTTTTTCGTCAGGCTCAAGAAACGGCGAAATGGCCTGTGCCCAGCCAGACGGCAAAATCAGTTCGATTGCAGAATTAGTTTTAGATAGAGATGTCATCTCTGTGGCGCAAAGTGTCCATCAGTCCGTACCCCCCACTTCGACAGGAAGCGGCTAAGCATTTTCTTTGGACAATACGCAAGTATAACGATCCCTTGCGATTGAAACTTCGAACTGCCCCCTGTCATTGCCTGCTCGAAGGTCTTTTTGCTGCGATAATGACAAATACGCAACATTGCTGCAATGCAACACGAACGAAAGACTATGAACATTTGCGATATTGTCATCCAGCGCATCATTCCACTGCGTGGTCCAAACATGTGGACCTATCGCCCAGTCATCGAGGCGTGGATCAATATCGATGCGATTTCAGGCCTCTCACGTCAAGTGGTGACTGCCTGCGGTGAGCGTCTGGCTGCGTGGTTGCCCGGCCTGGAAAAACAGCCCCGTACCCCTGCGGATGCGGTGCAATATTCACAGGCATTTACGGCGGGCCGCTTTCCAGCCCAGACGCTTGAGTACGTCACACAAGCCTTGCAAAGTATGGTGGGACTTGCGAATGGCTTTGGCCATACACATCCGAGTGCGACGCCTGGTTGCTACAAGGTCGTGATTCGCGCCTGGCATGAGCAGGTCACACTGTTTGCGCTGGATGCTGCCCGAACAATCATCCTGGCAGCCTTGCACGACGAGCCCTACGATCTCGCCCCGACTATTGAAGCGTTAAATGCGCGCAGACTTCAATATTGCCTCGGGCCTAGCACCGCCTGTATTGTCGATGCTGCCGATGACCGGGACATTCCTGCGATCCGCCTGAGCGAGGGCAACCTGCTGCAGCTCGGCTATGGCGTGAATCAGCGACGCATCTGGACAGCTGAGACGGACAATACCAGCGCCATCGCAGAAACCATTTCGCGTGACAAAGACCTGACCAAGTCGTTGCTTGAGGCCTGTGGCGTCCCCGTGCCGCATGGCCAGCCTGTTGACAGCAAAGAGCAGGCCTGGGAGATCGCGCAGGAACTCGGGCTGCCTGTTGTTATCAAGCCAAGCGACGGAAATCACCAGAGAGGCGTGTTTACCAACTTATCCGCCCAGGCAGAAATCGATGCCGCCTACGATGCAGCAATCAAAGAAGGCTCTGGTGTCCTGGTTGAAACATTCATCCCCGGTGTTGAACACCGACTGCTCATTGTGGGAGGTAAGCTCGTTGCGGCGGCCAAGGGTCAGAATGCCACCATCACAGGCGATGGCGTGCACACCGTTGCCGCACTGATCGAGACACAAATCAATGCGGATCCACGCCGTGGCCATGAAGACGACCTGCCACTGAACCACGTCAAGTTACAAGCTGCAGTGCGCCTTGAAATTGGGCGCCAGGGACTCACTGAAGACGCGATCCCTGAGGCGGGGCGTGTGGTCACGATTCAGCGAATCGGTAATGTTGCTTACGACTGCACCGAAGACGTTCATCCCGAGGTGGCAGAGCTCGCCTCGATTGCCGCACGCATCGTCGGTCTGGACATTGCCGGGATTGATCTGGTAGTCGAGGATATCTCGCGTCCCCTCAAAGCACAGGGCGGCGCGATTGTTGAGGTCAATGCAGGGCCCGGCTTGCTCATGCACCTCAAACCGGCCGCAGGACAAGCTCGCCAGGTCGGTCGTGCAATTGTCGACTACACCTTCCCTCCCGGTGATATGGCGCGCGTCCCGGTCATCGGCATTACCGGCACGCGCGGCAAAACCATGACGGGCCGTATGCTGTTTCGCCTGTTGAGCCTGCATGGCTTGCGCACTGGGCTGGCAAGCAGCGATGGGCTGTTTGTTGATCGGCGCACGCTAGTTGCTGCCGACTGTGCGAATGCCGAGCATGCACGCAAGATCCTGCTGAACCGCGAAGTGCAGGCGGTCATCATTGAGAATGGCTGCCAGCAGATTCTCAATGAAGGACTGGCCTACGAAAGATGTGAAGTCGGCATCATCACCAACATCGACTGGTCCGAGGACCTCTCAAGCCACGCTGTGCTCGATGAACAAGAGCGCGTCATGGTTTACCGCACACAAATGGATGTCGTGCTGCCGACAGGCATGGCTGTCCTGAATGCAGACGATCCCCGAGTCATTGCTCTGGCGCAATTCTGCGACGGACAGATCACACTGTTTAGCAAATACCCCAAGTCGGAGGGTATCGTGGCACACCTCGCCACGGGTGGACGAGCCGTCTTTATTGATCATGGCCAGCTGGTATTGGCGCATGGCACCGCCCGAACTAACCTTTGCAGCATTTCAAGCATTCCCGCAACCAGTCAGGCAAGCAACACCGCACAGATGTATAACGTGCTGGCTGCGGCAGGTGCTGCGTGGGCACTTGGACTTTCTGCGGACCTCATCGAGGCCGGTCTGGTGAGTTTTGTATCCGATTGAAATGGGATTATTCACTACGGCTCGGCTCGAAGTGCCCTGCACAGTAAAAAGCTACGCTACTATTTTTCTGCACCTCATTGTTTCTCATTTAACGATTTAGACTGACTGTACTTACAGGAATACATATGGACGTGTCTCGCATTCGCGCCTTGCGCGGCCCCAATCTCTGGAGCCGCCAAACTGCCATTGAGGCTGTGATTACTTGCAAAGGGGTCGAATGCGACCTGGATCAGATCCCTGACTTTGCCACAAGACTGCGGGCGCGCTTTCCTGATGTCAAACCTTTACGTCCCTATGGTCACAAGGACCCGATTTCACTGGCACACGCCATGGAAGCCGTGGCGCTGGGCTTACAAGCGAAGGCCGGATGCCCAGTGGCGTTTAGTCAGACTTTTGCCACGCCTGACCCAGAGAGTTTTCAGGTGGTCGTGCAATACACAGAAGAGCCCGTTGGGCGTCTGGCCTTTGACCTGGCCGAGGCCTTGATTATGGCCACCCTCGCGAACGAGCCTTTCGACATCAAGCACGCCCTGGATCGCCTGCGCGAACTCGACGAAGATGTCAGACTGGGGCCTAGCACCGGCTCAATCGTCAACGCCGCAACAGCACGCGGCATTCCCTATCGCCGCCTGACCGAGGGTAGTCTTGTGCAGTTCGGATGGGGCAGCAAACAGCGCCGGATCCAGGCCGCCGAAACCGGCAATACCAGCGCGATCGCCGAAGCCATCGCCCAGGATAAAGACCTGACCAAGATGCTGCTCGACGCGGCAGGTGTTCCTGTTCCCAAGGGGCATGTCGTTGCAAGCGAAGAAGATGCATGGAAAATCGCCACAAAGATTGGCCTGCCAGTGGTACTCAAACCACGCGATGGTAATCAGGGCAAAGGCGTCGCCGTGAACATCGAAACACGCGAACAACTCAATGCAGCGTTTACGGTGGCCTCGAGTATCAGTCGTGATGTGATTGTCGAGCAATACATTCCCGGACATGATTTCCGTATGCTGGTCATTGGCAACCAGTTGATCGCAGCCGCGCGCCGCGATCCACCGCAAGTCATTGGTGATGGCAAGCAAACGATTCGTCAACTGGTCGATCTGGTCAATACCGATCCACTTAGAGGTGACGGACACGCCACACCGCTGACTAAAATCAAGTTTGACGATATTGCGCTGGCAACCCTCGCCAATCAGAATCTAAACGCTGAATCCATCCCCGAAAAGGGCAAACGTATTCTGTTGCGTAACAATGCCAATCTGAGTACAGGTGGCAGCGCCACAGACGTCACTGACGAGGTGCATCCTGAACTGGCTGCACGCATCGTGACAGCCGCACAGATGGTGGGACTCGATATTGCAGGAGTGGATCTTGTCGCTGAGACCGTCATCAAGCCCATGGAAGATCAACGTGCCGGTATCGTTGAGATCAACGCCGCACCTGGCTTGCGCATGCACTTGAGCCCCTCCTTTGGCAAGGCGCGTCCGGTCGGCGAGGCCATTGTCTCGACCATGTTTGCTGAAGGCGAGAACGCACGCATCCCCGTGGTTGCTGTCGCGGGCACCAATGGCAAAACAACGACTGTTCGACTCACCGCGCATTTGCTGGGCGTAAAGGGCCAGTGCGTCGGCATGACCAATTCTGATGGCGTCTACATCGGACAACGGTGCATCGATACGGGTGACTGCAGTGGCCCACGCAGCGCGCGTAACGTCTTGCTGCATCCTGGCGTTGACGCGGCCGTGTTTGAAACCGCTCGCGGAGGCATCTTGCGCGAGGGCCTGGCCTTTGACAAATGCGACGTTGCCATCGTCACAAATATCGGGATGGGAGACCATCTGGGCATGAACTTCATCAGTACAGTTGACACGCTCGCGCTGGTCAAACGCGTCATTGTGCAAAACGTTGCGACACATGGCGCTGCAGTGTTGAATGCCATGGATCCCCTGGTGGCCAAGATGGCCGACTCCTGCCCAGGTAGCGTGATTTTCTTTTCTATTGATAGTCACAACACGGTGCTCAACACACACCGTGCTCAGGGCAAGCGTGTCGTCTACCAGGATGGCACCCACATCATTTGTTCAGAAGCCGGACAGGAACACCGGATCGCACTAAAGTCGATCCCGCTGACGCGCAATGGCACGATTGGATTCCAGACAGAAAATGCCATGGCCTCGATCGCAGCAGCCTGGGCACTCAAGCTAGACTGGCAAACCATTGAAGCGGGTCTGTCGACCTTTGTGAATGATGCCCAGACTGCACCTGGCAGATTCAATGTCTTTGAATACCGAGGCGCAACAGTCATTGCCGACTACGGTCACAATCCGGATGCAATCCTGGCGCTCGTTCCCGCCATCGAAAGCATCCCGGCGACCCGACGCATGGTGGTAATCAGTGGCGCAGGTGATCGGCGCGATGAAGACATTTCACGTCAGACTGAGATTCTTGGCGAGATCTTTGATGAGGCCATTCTCTATCAGGATCAATGCCAGCGAGGTCGCGAAGACGGCGAAGTCCTGGCACTGCTCCAGCAGGGTTTGCAAAACGTCACACGCACCCGAGAGATTCAAGAGATTCATGGCGAGTTTCTCGCCATTGACACCGCACTGGCCAAACTTGCGCCCGGTGAGCTGTGTCTAATTCTGATTGATCAGGTTCAGGAAGCTCTGGACCATATCGCCATGCGCATTGCGCAACCAGCGTAACAGGGACTTTGTTGCAATAACAGGTGCCCGAATAACAAACCCCCTCACTGCCTGTGTTTCAGGCACTGAGGGGGTTTGAAGGTTTATACACTACTTGGCTTTATCGCCTGCACCAGGCATCGGAAAAGGAAACCCTGGGAACATGCCCTTGGACTGCTCCTGCATCTTGTCCTGCATCTGTGCGAACAGAGTCTTACTCTGTTCCACATAACTATTCATCATGTTCTGCACCATGGGCGTCTGCACATTCATGAACTGCGTCCAGTTCTCAGGAGCGAACTGATTAGCACCATAGATTCCTTTGGACTGCTCTGCCATCCGATCTTGAATATCCGAAAAAGCCTGAATATTTTTTTCGAGATAGGAACCCATGACCCCTTGCATCGCATGACCATAAAAACGAATCACATGTGCAAGCATCGTTGAAGAAAACATGGGTACCCCACCGCTTTCTTCTTCAAGAATGATCTGCAGCATGATGCTGCGTGTCAAATCCTCTGAGGACTTGGCGTCAACCACTTTAAAAGCCTCGTGGTCGAGAACGAGCTGTTTGACATCGGCCAGCGTAATGTAAGTGCTGGTCTGCGTGTCGTATAGGCGTCGGTTGGGATACTTCTTAATCAGACGCACGGATACGTCTGGTGATGCTTCAGTCATTGGGTTCCCCATGATACTAATTTTGCTTAAAAACAAACTTCAGGCGTCAGCCCATATGCAAGCCGCCGTTGAGGGAAAAATCCGCACCGGTCGAAAACCCTGCGTCCTCGGAAGCGATCCAGGCAACGATTGAGGCGATTTCTTCTGGGCGTCCCAGACGTTTAACAGGAATCGTTGCAACGATTTTTTCGAGAACATCCGGACGAATCGCACGCACCATGTCCGTGCCAATGTAGCCTGGCGAAACAGTATTGACTGTGACACCTTTGCTGGCGACCTCAAGGGCAACTGACATTGTAAAACCGTGAATTCCGGCTTTTGCTGTCGCGTAGTTTGCCTGACCGAACTGACCTTTTTGACCATTGACCGAACTGATGTTGATAATGCGGCCAAACCCACGATCTACCATGCCGTCAATCACTTGTTTGGTGACGTTAAACAGGCTGTTCAAATTGGTATCCATCACTGCACGCCAGTCATCGGCCGTCATTTTGCGAAACACGCCATCACGCGTAATACCGGCATTATTGACAAGTACGTCAACAGGACCATGTTCATCTACGACTTTCTTGAACGCAGCCTCGGTTGAGGCCCAGTCAGAAACGTTGCCCACAGAGGCGTAAAACTTATAACCGAGTGCTGCCTGCTCATCAAGCCATTGCTTGAAATCACGGCTTGGACCACATCCGGCAATCACTGTCATGCCTTCTTTGGAGAGACGCTGACAAATTGCAGTCCCAATGCCACCCATACCGCCCGTCACATACGCAATTTTTGCACTCATATTGCTCTCCTCATGCCGCAACCAAACTACTCATAAGTTTTGATTGAGCGACCGCTTTTTTATTTAAACCATACCCCGCGCGGCGAAGGGGTGGTTAGACTGCACGAACTTTTACAAACGAACCTGGAGCAGACTCGAGGACCGCAAAATCTGCGTTGCCAGGTGCGCTAGGCGCTTTGATCTTTTTACCACTCTGGCCTGCTAGCCATTCATACCAGTCTGGCCACCAGCTCCCTGCATGTTCGGTCGTCTTTGCCAGCCATTGATCGGCATGCTTTGGGTGCTGACCATCTGGTCCGACCCAGTAGCTGCGTTTGTGTTTAGCGGGTGGGTTAATCACCCCGGCAATATGACCAGAGGCGCCCAGGACAAAACGATTTTTACCAGTAAAAATACCTGTAGAGGCATACGCTGTTTTCCAGGGGACGATATGATCCTCGCGCGAGGCATACAAGTAGGTCGGGACGTTGATCTTGCGCAAATCAATTGGCACCCCGCCACAGACGAGTGCATTGGGCTCACAGAGCTTATTCTCAAGATAGGTATTGCGGAAATACCAGGTAAAGAATGGGCCAGGCAAATTCGTGCTGTCGGCATTCCAGTACAGCAAATCAAAGGCGACGGGCGTCTCGCCCTTTAGATAATTGGAGACAACATAATTCCATACCAGCTCGTTTGGCCGCAAGAACGAAAATGTTGCCCCCAGTTCACGGGCAGACATCAAGCCGCCCTGCCCGATCTGCTTTTCACGCATGGCCGCGGACTGCTCATCGACAAACACACTCAGTGCGCCGGTATCGCTAAAGTCCACCATCGAAGTCAGCAGTGTCAGCGAGGCGACTGGTGATTCACCACGTCCGGCTGCCAAGGCCAGCGCCGTGGAGAGCATCGTGCCACCGACACAGAATCCCAGGGCATTGATCTTTTTCTGACCTGAAATTGCCTGAGTGACTTCAATCGCCTTCAGGACACCCTCCTCCAGATAATCATCCCAGGTTGCCTGATGGATCCCGTCCTCATCACTATCGAGAGGATTGCGCCAGGACGTCAGGAATACTGTAAATCCTTGTTCGACAGCGTGACGCACGAACGAGTTCTCTGGCTGCAAGTCCAGGATATAGAATTTATTAATACAGGGCGGCACAAGCAGAATAGGGCGCTGAAAAACGGTCGGTGTTGCAGGTGCATACTGAATCAGCTGGAACAGGCGATTCTGAAAAACCACAGACCCTTTTGTTGTTGCGACGTTTTCACCGACCTGGAATTTGCTCTCATCGGTCTGGGTGATCCGGCCTTTGCGCACATCAGAGATCAGATTTGTCATGCCCGCGCGCAGAGTCTCACCACCCGAACTGACCACGGCAGCCTGAGCGTCAGGATTAGTCGCAAAAAAATTGGCGGGTGACATCGCGTCGACCCATTGCATCACCGAGAACTGCAGCCGGTCTTTGACCTCGTCGGGAACCTCAGCTGCGTGCACCATGCGCTGCATCGCTTGTGATGACAGCAGGTAGAGGTGAGCCATCATCAGATGCGGCGGGCTTTTTACCCAGGCCTCACTAGAAAATCGACGATCTTTCAGGGGAGCCAACTGACCTTGCGAGGCCTCAGCGGACAAACGCTTCCAAGCTTGCACGAAGTCTTGCTGAATTGCAGTCATTGCGGATTGAGAAATACCTGGCGGGGGTGTCCAACCATCTGGGAATGGGAAATTCACGTCAAAACCCTTATGTAAGGTGTCAAATCGGCAATTGTTCGATCGTGCGCTGCAAAAACGTCATTGTCAATGAGGGTAAACGAATGCATCAAGTCAGGCCTGTGTTGTCATTCAAGCTAGGATGCCTCAAGCCAGGCCAGGGTAGCCATTCTGCCCGTCTGACCATCACGGCGATACGAAAAGAAACGGTTCGCCGGGTCACTCACCGTACAGAGCCCGGAGCGCTCGATCCTATCCACGCCCAGACCAGCCAGTCGCCATTGTGCAAGGCCGGCCAGGTCCGCCAACCACTTGCCTGCAGCAGCTGTATCCTCAACAAACAGCCCCGGCGCATTGGCACCATGATCCATGAAAGCCTCTCTGACCTCATGCCCAACTTGAAATGCACGGTGGCCGATTCCAGGCCCCACCCAGGCACGCCAGCCGCGGGCATGGGGAGATTTGTCTTGCATTGCGCTTAAGGTTGCTTCGAGCACGCCACCAGCCAGCCCGCGCCAGCCCGCGTGTGCGGCTCCCAGAACTGTCCCATCCACATCGGCCAGAACCACCGGCAAGCAGTCTGCCGTCAGAATCGCAAGCACGCGACCGGCGACTGTGGTCACAGCGGCATCGCCTTCGGGCGCAACGCCATCAGCGCCGAGGTCACTGGCGTCATCTGCCTGGACCACATGTGTCCCATGGACCTGCCTCAGCCAGCAAGGATCACCAGGCAAATGCGCTCGCAACAGCGCCCGATTGGCTGCTACGACTTCAGGGTCATCACCCGCCCCCATTCCCAGATTGAACGAGTCATAAGGTGCTTGACCCACGCCGCCAGCACGCGTTGTTGAAAACAGCTGCGTACCGGTCCAGCGGGTCTGAGGGCGAATATACATGGTGCTTATTTCAAGAGAATGATGGTGCTTATTTCAAGAGAATGGTGGTGCTTATTTCCAGAGAATGGCCTGTTCGACTCGCAGCATGTCTGCTGGCAGAGGTGCCTGGAAAGACACCTCACCTGCACCACCCGGGTCCTCGAATTTGAGCTCAAACGCATGCAGCATCTGACGTAACGCATCGCCGAGGATTTTTCCGCCATACTGCGTGTCACCCAGCAAAGGGTGCCCCAGACTTGCGAGATGCACGCGAATCTGATGCGTGCGTCCCGTCTCAAGGCGACAACTCACCTGGGAGATATTGGACTCCATATACTCACCGACCCGCATGAGCTGATAGTGAGTGATCGCGGCCTTCGGTGCATTGGGCCGCTCGACAGACATCCTCACTGGTACGCGAGGATCCCGGCCAATCGGACGGTCGATCTTGCCTTGAGGCAGCATCCTGCCGTGGGCCAAAGCGGTATACATCCGGCCCATCGTACGGGCCTGCAACTGTCTGACCAGATGTGTCTGTGACACCTCGTTGCGTGCCACCACCAGCAGCCCGGAAGTATCCTTGTCCAGCCGGTGCACGATCCCGGCGCGCGCGACTTGCGTCAGCTCTGGATAGCGATACAGCAAGCCATTGAGCAGGGTACCTTGCCAGTTGCCAGCACCTGGGTGTGTGACCAGTCCGACGGGCTTATTGACCACCACCCAGTCAGGACTTTCGGCAATGACCTCGAACTCAATCGGTTCGGGCCTGAACGCCAGGTCCTCGGGGGCAATTTGCTCAAAAACAGTAATCAGATCGTCTTCGCGTACGGTCTGACGAACGCGTGCGGGTTGTCCGTTAACCAGGACATGACCGCTTTCAATCCAGGTTTGGAGTCGGCTACGAGAGTGTTCGGGCACAAGCTGCGCGAGCACTTTGTCTAGCCGCTCGAGGGGCATATCTGCCGAAACACGGAAAAATTGAGGTTCTTCTTCCGAATGAAGGTCTTCTTGGGGAGGTATTTGGGTATCAGGCATTTGAACTAATCATATAATCAGTAGAGAATGCTAACACCAAGGATCATGTCGTGATGGGTCGCTCCGCTTTTAACTTGCTACAGAAACTTTCCAGCGCCACCGCTTTTGGCAAAATAATGCTGGTTGCCACTGCCATACTGGTTGCTGGCTGCACGACGCCTGGCCAGGAATTTGACCCAACTGCCAACTGGAATGCTGAGAGACTGTTTCAGGACGGCAAAGCCGAAATGAACTCTACAAACTGGAAGCTCGCAAAAGAACGCTTCCTCGCTGTAGAGGTCAGGTTCCCGCTTGGCATCTATGCCCAGCAATCCATGATCGATCTGGCCTACTGCCAGTGGAAAGACAAAGAGCCTGAACTCGCCCTGGCGACGCTTGCTCGATTTCAAAAACAATACCCGAATCAACCTGCAACAGATTATGTACTCTACCTGAAGGGACTGATTAACTTCACGCCTCCAAGTGCAGTGTTTGCGACCGTCACGCGTCAGGATCCTGGTGAGCGTGATCCCAAAGCGTTGCGACAGTCCTATGCCGCATTTAACGAGCTGATAGACCGTTTTCCGGATAGCCGCTACACCGTCGATGCACGCAAGCGCGTGGCATGGCTCGTCAACACCATGGCTGAAAACGAAAAATATGTAGCGCGCTACTACTACGAACGCTATGCCTATGTTGCCGCAATTAACCGCGCACAAACAGTTATTTCGGAGTTCCAGGGCGTGCCAGCCTCCGAAGAAGCGCTCTACATCATGATGATGTCGTACGAAAAGCTGAATATGCCTGACTTGCGTAATGATACGGAACGCGTGCTGCTTGCCAACTTCCCCAATACGAAACTCATCGCGAACGGATTCCCGGATAAATACGCATCCTGGGATGTCCTGAAAATCTTCAGATAGTTTCAGGCGTTTGCTGTAAGGCGTGTCGGCGATAAAAGTCGACCGCCTCTTCGATGGAACGGGTTCGCTTAAACGGTGGCAGTCCCCGCCATAGCTGCTTGCCATAAGGCTTATCTACAAGTCTGGCATCCCCCACCATCAATACTCCCCAATCGGTTTCGCTGCGAATCAGCCGTCCTGCACCTTGTTTGAGTGCAATGGCGGCTTCGGGCAACTGAAACTCCATGAATGGATTGCCACCTGCCTCGCGGCAGGCGCGCAGACGTGCCTCAAGCACGGGATCATCAGGTGGAGCAAACGGCAGCTTGTCGATGGCAACAAGCGTTAAGCGGTCACCGGGGATGTCGATACCTTCCCAGAAACTTGCGCTGCCGACCAGGACAGCATTGGGTAAGGTCCTAAAACGCTCAAGTAAATCACGACGCGTGCCATTACCCTGGCGCATGATGGGCCAGCTCAGTCCGGCCGCGTCATAAGCCTCGGCCAATAAGCCTGCGACACGTTCTACCGCGCGCAAGGTCGTGCACAAGACCAATGCACCGGCCTGGCTGGCCTGAATCAACGGCATCAGCGTGGCCACGAACTGAGGTAAAAAATCGGGAGACTGTGGCGCAGGCAAATTGTCAGGCACAAATAACAAAGCCTGATTCGCATAATCAAAAGGTGAATCCATACGTAGTGTTTCGGCCTGCTCGATTCCCAGACGATGCGTGAAATGCGAAAAATCTTTTTGGACCGAGAGTGTCGCCGACGTAAAGATCCAGGCCTGGCTGGATTGCCGATAGCGGGCAAAGGCCTCCGCCACCGACAGGGGCGCGGCATGCAATCTGACGTGATGCAAACCAAGCTCGACCCAGCGCACGATATTTTGCTGATCATGGCGCACCCGTGCGACATCACGTCCCGGAGTGCTCCACTCCTGCAGCCGACATGACAACTGCAGGCAAGTGCGCGATGCAGCTAGCAGATCTGGATGTTTTTCTTCGACCGTGACCAGTAACTTGACGAGCTCATCGAGTGCGGTCTGCAAGGTATCTCTTGAAGCATCAAAGTCAGCAGGATCAGGAAAGGCTTCGAAGGTGACCCGCCTGCCAGGCATTTTTTCGATGTTCGCGCAGGCGAGCCGCAAGTCTTTGGCTGCGAGCTCGATGCGTCGGGCTTGCTCGGACCAGTTGGTGAGTTCGCGGGCATGCGCGAGGCCTGCTGTTTCGATGAGCTTGGCCAGGTCCAGTAATTGATGTGTCGAGACGTTGGTGCCCAAAAAACGGGTTGCCGTATCCGGCAATTGGTGTGCTTCGTCAAAAATGACCGTATCAGCTGCAGGTAATAACTCTGTTACGCCGGCATCACGCAACACCAAATCGGCCATAAACAAGGCATGATTGATGACAACGACATCCGCGTCCTGTGCCTGGCGTCTGGCTTTCAACACAAAACAATCCCGAACGCGGGGGCAATCCTGGCCCAAGCAGTTTTCGCGGGTCGAGGTCACACGTTGCCAGATTTCTGCGTCTTCGGGCACTGTGGGTAAATCGGCACGATCACCTGTGGCGGTCTGTTGTGCAAAGACCTGAATATGTCGTAATTGCTGCACTTCAGCACGCGACTTCAAGGCACGGTCTTCGCCCTGCTGACGATCAAGGTGGTAGTGGCATACGTAATTGCCTCGCCCTTTTAGCAGGGCGATGATGGCGGGAATACCCAGAGCATCACGCACACCAGGTAAATCCCGCGAAAACAGCTGATCCTGAAGGGTACGCGTCCCCGTGGAGACGAGGACCTTTCCGCCACCGAGCAAAGCTGGGACAAGATATGCCCAGGTTTTACCCGTACCCGTGCCGGCCTCAGCCACCAAGGTGCCACGCTCGGCAATTGTTCGCTCAACCGCCAGAGCCAGTTCAATCTGGGACGGTCGCACACGAAACCCTTTCGAGTGCGCGGCAAGCGGGCCCTCCAGGGAAAAAATCTCAGTAATAGACAAATCAAGCATGAAAGACACCACAAATCCACGTCGGATCATACTGCGTGAAATCGCTTAATCCTCAGCTTGTGGCAAAATCATCCGCTTGATTACACGATTAAAGTCTTATATCCAATGAGCGTTTCAACTCCAGTCAGCACTCCAGCCAAACCCGTTACCCCCCAAGAAGCACAAGTGCGCATCATCGCGCAACTCGCCCAAGAGCTCAATGTCCGTGCGCAGCAGGTCGCAGCCGTCATCGAATTACTCGATGACGGCGCAACGATCCCCTTTATCGCGCGTTACCGTAAAGAGGCCACGGGCGGTCTGGATGACACCGTACTGCGTAACCTGGATACCCGACTGATCTACCTGAAGGATCTCGAAGACCGTCGCGCGGCGATCATGCACTCGATTACCGAGCAGGGCAAACTCACGCCCGAACTTGAACGCGAGGTCCAGCAGGCGGACACTAAGCAGCGCCTGGAGGATCTGTACGCTCCCTTTAAGGTCAAACGTCGCACGCGTGCGCAGATCGCCCGTGAAGCGGGTCTGGAGCCCCTGGCGGACGGCATCCTGGCCGACCTGACCTGCGACCCCGTGGTCATTGCGGGCAGCTACCTGAATCCCGAGGCGAGCATCAATGATGCTAAAGCCGCGTTAGATGGCGCACGTGACATCCTGGCTGAGCGTTTTGCAGAAAACGCCGACCTGTTGGCCGATATGCGTACCCACCTCTGGACGCATGGTTACCTCTATTCCAAAGTCTCTGAAGGCAAAGAGGCAGAGGGTGCGAATTTCCGTGACTGGTTCGAATTTAACGAACCCGTGCGGACCCTGCCCTCACACCGCGTACTCGCCATGTTGCGCGGACGTCAGCTCGGCGCGCTCGAATTGCGGATCGGACTTGAAGCCAGCCAGGACATCCTGGTCCCTCACCCATGCGTCGAACGTGTGGCACAGTTCCTCAAGCTCGGTCGTGACCTGTTTGATGCAGCGCCCTCACCACGTGCGAAATGGCTTGCAGATGTGAGTCGCTGGACCTGGCGCGTCAAACTCCTCACCATGTTCGAAACAGAAATGATCACGCGATTGCGCGAAAGTGCCGAGACTGAGGCCATTCGCGTGTTTGCAGCCAACCTCAAAGACCTGCTCCTGGCCGCCCCTGCCGGACCGAAGGCGGTTTTGGGTCTGGACCCAGGTATCCGCACAGGCGTCAAAGTCGCAGCGATTGATCACACCGGCAAGGTTGTTGAAACTGCCACGGTCTACCCCTTTGAACCCCGACGCGATCGTGCAGGCTCACTGGCCACCCTTGCCATGATTGCGCGTCGCCACAAGATCGAACTGGTGGCGATCGGCAATGGTACGGCGTCACGCGAAACTGAAAAGCTCGTGGGTGAACTCATGGCCGCGCAACCCGATTTGAATCTCACCCGTGTCGTCGTCTCAGAAGCAGGCGCCTCGGTGTACTCGGCCTCCGAGCTCGCCGCACTGGAATTCCCGGACCTGGACGTCAGTCTGCGTGGCGCAGCCTCGATAGCCCGTAGGCTCCAGGACCCCCTGGCCGAACTCGTCAAAATCGAACCCAAGGCGATTGGTGTTGGTCAGTACCAGCACGATTTAAATCAGCGTGAATTGGCGCGCTCACTTGATGCCGTAGTAGAAGATTGCGTGAACGCAGTCGGTGTCGATGTGAATACCGCCTCTGCCGCCTTGCTCGCACGCGTCTCGGGCTTGAACAGTACACTCGCCAAAAACATCGTCAGCTATCGCGACGAAAAAGGCGTGTTCGCTAATCGCAAGGCCTTAAAAGAAGTCTCACGATTCGGCGAAAAAGCCTTTGAGCAAGCCGCAGGCTTTTTGCGCATCGCCAACGGTGACAACCCGCTGGATAAGTCGTCGGTCCATCCAGAAGCCTACCCTGTTGTCGAACGCATCCTGAAAAAGATTTCGGCCGACATGAAAGATGTCATCGGCAATCGCGACCGTCTTAAAGGCCTGTCTCCGTCTGAATTTACCGATGAAAAATTCGGCGTACCGACTGTGCGCGACATTCTGCTCGAATTAGAAAAACCAGGTCGTGATCCACGTCCGGAATTCAAAACAGCGACCTTCAAAGAAGGCGTTGAAACACTCAACGATCTGCTGCCCGGGATGATTCTGGAAGGTGTCGTCACCAACGTTGCCAACTTTGGTGCCTTTGTGGATATTGGTGTGCATCAGGATGGACTAGTGCATATCTCTGCGCTTGCCGAAAAATTCGTGACCGATCCACGGGATGTTGTGCGCGTTGGGCAGACGGTTCAAGTGCGGGTGCAAGAGGTCGACATTGCCCGTAAGCGTATCGCGCTCACCATGCGCCTGAATGACGAAGCGCCTCCAGCCCGTTCGATGGGATCGAGCGCGAACGGCTCAAGTCCGGGACAGGCGAACCGCACTGGCGGCAAACCCAACCGGGCTGCGGCGCCTGAACCAGCAGGTCAAAGCGCCATGGCTGAAGCCTTTGCGCGATTAAAGCGTTAAAGGTCCTTTTCTCAAGCACTCAAGCGCGATGCCCACGCTATAAGTTCAAGGCATGCATCTAGCGCTTGGATGCCACCGTGTAAACCTGATTCTTATCTCGTTTACCGATTGCAACGACCAACACCAAAACCTCCGTATCCCTGACCTCATAGACTAGGCGAAATCCCAAGCTTCGCAGCTTAATTTTGTATCGATTCGGGTGACCCACGAGTTTTGAAGCGGGTATCCTTGGTTGATGCAATCTCTCGATCAATTTTGAGCGAAAAAGCTGTCTGATGTAAGGGTCTAATTTGTTCCATTCTTTTAATGCATCTTCGTAAAAACCCAGCTCATAAGTCATCGGCATTGACTCTGACGATGGATTGACCTTGACGTGAATCTGCGATGCGATTGAGCTCTAAGTCCTCGAGCCTTTCAAGTAAAGACTCATACGCTTTTGCCGGGACACAATAAAACGCGGGCTCGTTCCTATTTAGAATGGCGACGGCGGAGCCTTCTCCCGCCGCAACCGTACCCATCGGATTTTTCTTTAATTCAGAAACGCTAGCAGAAACTTCTGCAAGAATAATATGAGCCATTAAAGGTGCTCTTAATAGTATATTTAGATGTGCCAATATTAGTACCATTAATCGTGATTATCAAACAATCCAGTTTGAAGTAAAACCACTAGAAAGTCTGTTTCGAGATGTAAATAGGTGTTGGCAACACCTTCGATCCCAATATTGGAGAAAGAAAAAAAGGCAATATCAGGATTTAAGCTCTGGCTGCATCGCGGTATGTAAAGATTCAAGCAGTACATCGCGTGCGGCACCAGAATCACTCACCACACCATCAGCGACTTTCTGGCCTTCCAGCACGATCTCAAATCCCGTATCACCAACGCGCTTAACAACTGCCTCTGCCTGCTGTTGTTGCAGCCCACGCATCGTGGCACCCGCTTGTTTTGGATCAGCGTAAGGTACGGAGCAAAACAGCTCAACACCCTCTGCACTCATCAAGCGAAAACGAAACTGACCGCCCTCATCGCGAAAACTCACATAGCGTGCGGCTTTGCCTGCAGCCTTGGGTGATTGACCAGACTTTCCCTGGGGGGTAACAGAGAGCGTGCGCAACCCAACTGCCTGGCGCAATTCTTGCATGAAAGGTGTTGCTATGACACGCGCTTTACGGGCGCCTTCCTGGAGGATTTCTTCGATGCGATCGGGATGAGCCATCAAGTCTTCATAATGCGCGCGCAAGGGTCCCATTTCCTGTTCGATACGCTGGCACAGGCGTTGCTTGGCATCGCCCCACCCCATACCTGCCATCAGTTCATCGCGGAACGCAGCGGACTCCTCAGACGAGGCAAATGCCTTGTAAATCAAATACAGATGTGACGCGTCAGCATCCTTGGGTTCGCCCGGACCGCGCGAATCGGTGACGATCTTGGCAACGGCGGACTTTAGAGCTTTGAACCCACCCTCGAACAACGGTACCGTATTGTTATAGCTCTTGGACATCTTACGTCCATCCAGACCGGGCAATGTTGCCACGTCCTCTGCGATCACTGTCTCGGGGAGTACAAAAAAATCACGCCCTTTGCCAAACAGATGATTGAACCGCTGTGCGATATCACGCGCCATTTCGAGGTGCTGCGTCTGATCGCGACCGACGGGAACCTTATGTGCGTTGAACATCAGAATATCTGCAGTCATCAGGATCGGATAGGAAAACAGCCCCATATTAATGCCGTCATCTTCTTCAACGCCTTTGGCCAGATTCTGATCAACTGAAGCCTTGTAGGCATGCGCACGGTTCATCAATCCCTTACCCGTCACGCATGTCAGCATCCAGCTGAGTTCGGGAATTTCAGGCACATCCGATTGGCGATAAAAGGTCACGCGCGAAGGATCGAGTCCCGCGGCCAACCATGTCGCAGCAATTTCCAGTCGCGAACGTGCGATGCGGTCTGGATCTTCGCATTTGATCAGCGCGTGGTAATCCGCCAAAAAAAAGAACGCATCCACATCATGACTGCGGCTTGCCTCAATGGCAGGTCGAATCGCACCGACGTAGTTACCAAGATGCGGCGTGCCTGAGGTGGTGATACCCGTCAGGACACGGGTATTCGTAGCATTGGTATGCGTGGCGCGGGTATTCATGTGCGGAACCAGTGAAAATATGTGGAAGCCAAATTACAGATCAAAGCTATTGTTGCAAATCAAATCTACCGTTACGAATCAACGCTATCGTTACAAATCAACCGTATCGCTATAAATTAACCGTATCGCTACAGATCAACCGTATCGCGCCTATCCGAATCGAGATATTCTTTAGACTGCATTTCAAGAATACGTGAGACCGTACGGTGGAATTCGTTTGACATCGGACCTGTGGTGTAGAGCTCTTCGGGTTCACAGGCCGCAGACATGATGAGCTTAACCTTGTGATCGTAAAAGACATCGATCAACCAGGTAAAGCGTCTCGCCTCAGATGCTTGGCGGGGACCCATTGCAGGTACATCGGACAAGATCACCGCGTGAAAACGGCTCGCGAGTTCGAGATAATCATTTTGTGAGCGTGGGCCACCACACAGCGTTGCAAAATCAAACCAGACCACCGTCCCAGCGCGTTGGATCGCGCGCAATTCACGATGCTCGATCAGCAAGACAGGATCCATGGGCGGCGTGTCTGACAACTGCTCAAAGGCATGCTGCAGCGCCTGGTTTGTTTCGGTATTGAGCGGGGTGTGATAGCACTTGACCTGCTCGAGCGCACGACGACGATAATCCACGCCTGTATCAACGTTCAGTATATCCATCTGAGCCTCGATCAAGGCGATGGCGGGCAATATTCGATCGCGATGCAGTCCATCCGGGTAAAGCAGTGAGGGCTTGTAGTTCGAGGTCATCACGAACGAGGTTCCATGCTCAAAAAGCTTGAGCAACAACCGATACAAAATCATTGCATCCGCAACATCCGAGACGTGAAATTCATCAAAGCAAATCAGACGATAACGCTTGGCAATCCGCTTGGCGACCTCATCAAGCGGATCCTGCATGCCTTTGACTTCTTCGAGCTGACGATGCACGCCACGCATGAATTCATGAAAATGCAGACGGGTTTTCCGGGTCACCGGAACCGTTGCATAAAAAGCATCCATCAGAAAGCTTTTACCGCGCCCGACTCCACCCCAGAGATACACACCTTTGGGGACACCGGGACGCTTGAGCAAGCGTTTCACAGCGTTGGAGCGCTTGCTTTTAAAAGCAATCCATTCGTCAAAATAGCGCTGTAAACGCTCGATGGCGATACGTTGCGATGCATCAGGCTGATAACCGCGATCGGCTAATGTTTTCTCGTAGTACTGAAGAACATTCATGGCGTGCAACTAATCGATAACAGATAAGAAAATGGTCTGAACAAATCAGGGATTGTTCAGACCATTAAGTGGACAGCAGCGCAGAATTAGAAATTCAGCGCGCGTTTATCAACTGCCAACGCAGCTTCTTTCATGGACTCGGACAAGGTCGGATGTGCATGACAGATACGTGCGATGTCTTCGGCCGCACCACGGAATTCCATGATGGTGACCGCTTCAGCAATGAGTTCAGAAGCCTGAGGACCAATAATATGTACACCCAGGACTTCATCAGTCGTCGCATCCGCAAGGATTTTGACAAAGCCTGTGGTGTCACCCAGGGCACGTGCGCGACCATTCGCCAGGAAAGGAAAGCTGCCTGACTTATAAGCCTGTCCGGAAGCTTTCAATTGCTGTTCAGTCTGACCGACCCATGCAATCTCAGGCGAGGTATAAATCACCCAAGGGATGGTGTTGAAGTTCACGTGTCCGTGCTGACCAGAAATTCGCTCAGCAACCGCCACGCCTTCTTCTTCGGCTTTGTGGGCCAACATCGGCCCACGCACCACATCACCAACCGCCCAGACATTGGGCAGATTAGTTTTGCAGTCGCCATCCACCACGACAAACCCACGCTCATCGAGCTGCAGTCCGACGGCTTCAGTATTCAAGCCACCCGTATAAGGAACACGACCAATCGAAACGATCAGCTTATCCACAACGAGCTTGTGGTCTGCACCTGCCGCATCGGTATAAGGCACCGTTACCTGCTTGGCTGTTGCCTTGATCTCACCGATTTTGACGCCCATCTGAATGGACAGACCTTGCTTGGTGAAAATCTTTTGTGCTTCTTTTGCGACCTGTGTGTCCACCGACGCCAGAAACTCGGGCATGGCTTCGAGGACAGTGACTTCGGCACCCAGACGGCGCCAAACACTACCCATCTCAAGACCAATCACGCCAGCGCCAATGACGCCGAGTTTTTTAGGCACGGCAGCGATATTCAATGCGCCGTCGTTTGACAGGACTTGTTGCTCGTCAAAAGGCAAACCAGGTAACTCACGTGCCGAAGAGCCTGTCGCAATCACAATGTGCTTGCCAACCAGATCTGCAGAAGTCGTGCCCGTCACCTTGATCGCATAGCCACCATCGACCTGTCCCGCGAAGGCGCCTTTGCCATGAAAGAACGTGATCTTGTTCTTTTTGAACAAGTAAAGAATGCCGTCGTTATTCTGTTTCACAACGGTGTTCTTGCGACCAATCAGCTTGTCGAGCTTGAGGGACACGCCTTTGACCTCAATGCCGTGTTCAGCAAAGTGGTGATTCACCTGATCAAAGTGCTCAGACGACTGGAGCATTGCCTTAGAAGGAATGCAGCCAACGTTCGTGCATGTACCACCTGGTGCCGGACCACCCTGACCATTTTGCCAGGCATCAATACACGCAACCGACATACCAAGCTGCGCGGCGCGAATGGCAGCGATATAGCCGCCGGGGCCCGCACCAATAACAACAACATCAAATTGATTAGACATTTTTTTTCCTGCTTAGATTTCAAGCAACAAACGCTGTGGATCTTCGAGTGCTTCTTTCATGGCAACCAGACCGAGCACCGCTTCACGACCATCAATAATGCGGTGATCGTAAGACATTGCCAGGTAGTTGATTGGACGAATCACAATCTGGCCTTTTTCAACCACGGCACGCTCTTTTGTTGCATGCACACCCAGAATAGCGGACTGGGGAGGATTGATAATTGGAGTCGAGAGCATCGAACCAAAAACGCCACCGTTCGAGATGGAGAAGGTGCCGCCAGTCATTTCCTCGATACCGAGTTTGCCTTCGCCAGCACGCTTACCGAAATCAGCAATTGTTTTTTCGATATCTGCAATTGACATCTGATCAGCGTTGCGCAGAATTGGCACAACCAGGCCACGTGGACTGCCGACTGCGATACCAATATCAAAGTAACCGTGATAAATGATGTCTTTGCCATCGACTGAGGCGTTCAGCAAAGGATAACGCTTAAGCGCAGCAACAGCTGCCTTGACAAAGAATGACATGAAGCCGAGCTTAACGCCGTGTTCTTTCTCAAACTTGTCCTTGTACAGATTACGCAGGTCAATCACGGCTTGCATGTTGACTTCGTTGAACGTGGTCAGGATGGCGTTGTCCTGCTGAGATTGCAAAAGACGCTCAGCCACACGGGCACGTAAGCGGCTCATGGGAACACGTTGCTCTGGACGACCGTCGAGTGACTGAGTCATTGGCACAACAGGAGCAGCTGCTTTGGCGGGCGCAGCGGCAGGCGCAGCGGAGGCACCCATTGCGTCGCCTTTGGTGACACGGCCATCGCGGCCCGAACCTGCGACGCCCTCAGCCGACATGCCTTTTTCGGCGAGAATTTTGGCTGCAGCAGGCGAAGCAATCGCACCTGCAGAAGCTTTGGCGCCAGGGGCTGCGACAGCCGCTGGTGCTGCGACTGCGGCAGGAGCGGCTGCGGCGGCGGGTGCGGCAGCTGCAGTTGCAGCGGTATCAATACGCGCAATCACTTCACCGGACGCGACCAGGCTGCCATCAGCCCTGACGATTTCGGTAAATACACCAGATGCAGGCGCAGGGACCTCAAGCACAACTTTATCTGTCTCGACTTCGATTAGGATTTCATCAGCCTGAACCATTTCGCCTGGTTTCTTTTTCCAGGTGAGCAAGGTTGCTTCGGAGACTGACTCTGACAATTGGGGCACAACAACATCGGTGATAGCCATTATTTTTTCCGTAATGTATTAGATGCGTTTATCTGTTTATACGACTGGGTAAGCTTATTTAGTCAGCACGAAGGATTTGAACTTGCCAAATGCCTGTTCGACCAACGCTTTTTGCTGCTCCTGGTGTTTAGCCAGATACCCAACAGCAGGTGAAGCTGAAGCAGGACGTCCTGCATAACCCAGCTTTTGACCTGCAGACATGTTCTCGTACAAATGATGCTGCACATAGAACCAGGGACCTTGGTTTTGCGGCTCATCCTGCACCCAGACGACTTCTGTTGCCTTAGGATATTTGCGCAATTCAGTTTCGAATGTCTTGTGCGCAAAGGGATAGAGCTGCTCGACACGCATGATCGCGACGTTATCTGCTTTACGTTCACGACGACCGTTGACCAGGTCGTAGTAGACCTTGCCCGAACACGCCAGCACGCGTTTGACTGTGGCTGGATTGATCTGATCATCAACTTCGCCGATGATCGGACGGAATCGACCGTTAGACAAATCTGTCAGCGGTGAGCCTGCATCCTTGTTACGCAAGAGCGACTTGGGGGTCAGAATCACAAGTGGCTTGCGGAACTGACGAATCATCTGACGACGCAACAGGTGGAAAATCTGCGAGGCACTGGTTGGCTGCACCACCTGAATATTGTTGTCAGCACAGAGTTGCAAAAAGCGCTCGATCCGTGCGGAAGAGTGTTCTGGACCCTGACCTTCGTAGCCGTGCGGCAACATCAAGGTCAAGCCTGACTGACGGCCCCATTTTGCTTCACCCGAGACGATAAACTGATCGATCACTACCTGGGCGCCGTTGACGAAATCGCCAAACTGCGCTTCCCAGATCGTCAAGGTGTTCGGATCTGCACATGAGTAGCCATACTCAAAGCCTAACACTGCTTCTTCGGACAAGACCGAATCAATCACAACAAAAGGTGCCTGACCTTCGGCGACGTTTTGCAAGGGAATATAGGTACCGTCGTTCCAGCGTTCACGATTCTGATCGTGCAAGACAGCATGACGATGTGTAAAGGTGCCACGACCCGAGTCCTGACCCGTAATGCGCAAGGCATAACCAGAAGCAACCAGCGAGGCAAAGGCCAGGTGTTCGCCCATGCCCCAGTCCAGATTCTGCTCACCACGCGCCATCGCGCTACGGTCTTTGAGCAGCTTGGAAACCAGCATGTGCGGTGTAAAGCCTTCGGGGACTTGTGTCAGACGTTCGCCCAGACGCTTGAGTTCAGCCAATGGCACAGCTGTGTCCGCCTGATCCGTCCATTTTGCACTCAGGAATGGCGACCAGTCGATTGCATATTTGCTCTTGTAGTTGGTGAGCACGGGCTCGATCGTACGACGACCGTCTTCCATGTATTGGCGATAGTCTTTGACCAGCTGATCGCCATCACCTTCTTTCAGAACGCCTTGAGCAGTGAGCTTGTCGGCATAGAGCTTACGGGTGCCAGGATGCACACCAATACGCTTGTACATTAAAGGCTGGGTCAGTGCAGGTGTATCTTGCTCGTTGTGTCCGAGCTTACGGAAACAAACGATATCGACGACGACATCACGACCAAACTGCATACGAAAATCAAGTGCAAGACGTGTGGCAAATGCGACTGCTTCGGGATCATCACCATTGACGTGAAACACGGGAGCTTCAATCATCTTTGACACATCGGTACAGTAGATGGTCGAGCGTGTATCGCGTGGATCAGAGGTGGTGAAGCCGATCTGGTTGTTAATCACCAGATGGACGGTACCGCCCGTACCATAACCGCGCGTTTCGGCGAGGTTGAGGGTTTCCATGACAACGCCCTGGCCTGCAAACGCGGCATCACCGTGCACGAGCACTGGCAAGACCTGTTTATAACCATCAGCACCACGACGTTCCTGGCGTGCGCGAACGCTGCCTTCGACGACTGGGTTGACAATCTCAAGGTGTGAAGGGTTAAACGCCAATGACAGGTGAACTGGACCACCACGGGTCGACAAGTCACTTGAAAACCCGTTGTGATATTTCACATCGCCATCGGTCAGGCCTTCGGCATGATGGCCTTCGAATTCTGCAAACAGGTCGCCTGGCATTTTGCCCATGATGTTGACCAGCATGTTCAGACGACCACGGTGCGCCATGCCAACGATAATTTCTTGCACGCCGGAATCACCAGCATGATTGACCAGCTCGTCCATCGAAGCGATGAAACTGTCACCGCCCTCAAGAGAAAAACGTTTTTGGCCAACGTATTTTGTGTGCAGGAAGCGCTCAAGGCCTTCGGCCTCGGTCAGCTGTTGCAACAAGTGGCGTTTACGTTCAGGCGATACAACAGGCGCACTGAACGTTGATTCGAGACGCTCCTGAATCCAGCGCTTGATCGCTGGATCGGAAACATGCATGTATTCAGCCCCCACCGAACGGCAGTAGGTGTCGCGCAGCGCTTTCAGGATATCGCGCAGCGACATCGTGGTGGCTTTGGTGAAGTAGGTATTGGAGGCAGAGAAAACCTGATCCAGATCGGCTTCGGTCAGCCCGTAGAACGCAGGATCGAGTTCTGGAATACTAGGGCGATCCTGACGCTTGAGCGGATCAAGGTCTGCCCAGCGTGAACCGAGCGTGCGGTAAGCGGCAATCAGTGATTGAACATGAACCTGCTTCATGGCAACAGCCAGGTCGGGCTCCTGTCCACGCGACACGAAAGCATTTGCTTTAGCGCGCTGTGCAAAGGACTCGACAATCGGCGCATGTGCCTGATCGCGCGTGGCTTCTTGACCATCTGTTGCAGGCGAATTCTGGAGCTGGTCGAAATAGTTTCGCCAGTTATCCGGCACGGAGCCTGGATTATCCAGATAGGCCTCGTAGAGTTCTTCTACGTAGGGCGCGTTGCCCCCAAAGAGGTACGAATTAGATAGTGATTCAAGTTCTGATGACATTTTGACGCTTCACCTTGTCGAGTGCTTCACCCGTTGCGATGCAGGAAAACCTTCCGCTTGTTCGGCCTAACCGGTTTGCGGATAGCGGGGCAGAAGGCAGTTTTAAGAGCCTAGAGTACCGGCCACAAAGTATAACCCCTTGCCCTAATAGCTGCTTGGTTTTTCTTGCTGAAGTCTTGCAATGTATACCTGTTGAGGCTCATTTGGCGCGTTTTTTGATGCTGCACCGCACATGCTGCACCGCAAAATCGAAAGATGGCCTCAGAGGCTGTCAACGTTGAAACTTACCTGTAAGCTTACGCAAAACTTTCCACCCCGATTCCATCACAAACACATAAAGCAGAACATGGACGAAAATCTCGCAAAACTGGCACTGGACTATCACGCATATCCCACACCCGGCAAAATTTCGGTCACACCGACTAAACCACTTGCTAATCAGGATGACTTGTCGCTGGCCTATTCCCCAGGTGTTGCCCATGCCTGCATGGCGATTCACGCCGAGGGCGACACCGCGGCGGCCAAATACACCTCGCGTGCCAATCTGGTTGGCGTGATTACCAATGGCACAGCGGTCCTTGGACTCGGCAATATCGGTCCCCTCGCCTCCAAACCCGTGATGGAAGGTAAAGGCTGTCTGTTCAAGAAGTTTGCCGGAATTGATGTGTTCGATATTGAACTGGACGAAACCGATCCGGACAAACTGGTTGAAATCATTGCAGCGCTTGAGCCAACCCTGGGCGGCATTAATCTCGAGGACATCAAAGCACCCGAGTGTTTTTATATCGAGAAAAAGCTCAAAGAACGCATGAAAATTCCGGTTTTTCATGACGACCAGCACGGCACGGCAATCATTTCCTCTGCTGCGATCCTCAATGGCCTGAAGGTCGTAGGTAAAAAAATGGACCAGGTCAAACTGGTCGTGTCCGGCGCTGGAGCGGCCGCGATCGCCTGCCTGGACTTGCTGGTTCATCTGGGGATTGCAAAAAAGAATATTTATGTCTGTGATTCGCGCGGCGTCATCTACGAAGGCCGTGACAAAGAAATGGAACCCAATAAGCTGCGCTATGCACAGCAAACCAGTCTGCGAACGCTAGCGGATGCTATGGCTGGTGCAGACGTGTTTCTGGGTTGTTCGGCAGCGGGTGTTGTCAACGCCGAGATGGTCAAGAGCATGGCTGTCACACCACTGATTCTCGCTCTGGCCAATCCAGAACCAGAAATTCGTCCCGAAATAGCGAAAGCTGCTCGCCCCGACTGCATTATCGCGACGGGCCGTTCTGACTATCCAAACCAGGTGAATAACGTTCTGTGCTTCCCGTTCATTTTCCGGGGTGCCTTGGACTGCGGTGCCAGCCGCATCACAGAAGAAATGAAACTGGCTTGCGTCAAAGCCATTGCCGAACTCACCGAAGCCGAACAGAGCGACGAAGTCGCCCAGGCCTACGCAGGCCAGGATCTGACCTTTGGTCCTGAGTACATTATTCCTAAACCGTTCGATCCTCGGCTGATCATGATGATCGCTCCAGCCGTCGCCCAGGCCGCTGCCGACTCTGGTGTTGCGCGCCGTCCGATCCAGGATATGGCTGCCTATCGCGAAAAACTGCAAGCGATGGTCTACCATTCGGGTCAACTGATGAGCCCGTTGTTTAGCCAGGCCAAGCGTGCGCCCAAGCGCGTGATCTACGCAGACGGTGAAGATGAACGCGTACTGCGTGCCGCACAGACCGTGGCAGACGAAAAAATTGCACAACCTATTCTGATTGGTCGTCCTGCAGTGATCAACATGCGCATCCAAAAGATGGGCTTACGACTCGAAGCGGGCAAGAACTTCGAGATTGTCGACCCTGAGGATGACGCAAGATTTACTGAAGCCTGGACCGAGTACTACCGCATCAAAGGCCGCGAAGGTGTCACGCCAACAATTGCCAAAGCCATGGTGCGCAAACACAATACCTTGATCGGTGTCTTGTTGCTCAAGCGTGGCGATGGAGATGCCTTGTTGTGCGGCATGAGCAGCAGCTTTGACAATCAGCTGAAATATGTGTCGGACGTCATCGGGCTCAAGCCTGGGGTCTCGACCTTTGCTGCGATGAATGTGCTGATGCTGCCCGATCAGACACTCTTCATTTGTGACACCCACGTCAACATTGATCCGACCGCAGAACAAGTCGCGGACATGACCGTTCAGGCGGCTCAGGAAGTGCGGCGCTTTGGTCTTGTGCCAAAGGTCGCGCTGCTGTCGCATTCAAACTTTGGCAGTCGGCCGACCGACTCCTCACGCAAGATGGCATTGGCACGCAAACTCATCGCAGAGCGCTCACCGAGTCTGGAGGTGGATGGCGAGATGCATGCCGACTCCGCTCTGTCCGAAAGCATCCGGTTAGCAAGCTATCCTGACAGCACGCTCAAAGGAAGTGCAAACCTGCTGATCACGCCAAACCTGGACACAGGCAATGTCACGTACAACCTGCTCAAGATGACGGGCAGTAACGGTGTGGCGATGGGTCCTGTGTTACTGGGGGCAGCGCGTCCGGTGCATATCCTCACAACGAGTGCCACTGTCAGGCGTGTTGTGAACATGACAGCACTGGCCGTTGTCAATGCACAGATGGAAGCCGAAAAGCGGTAAACCGCTCATCACTAAATGTACGCCCTGAATCTGGGTGTACATAGTAAAAAAGGACAGCCTGGCTGTCCTTTTTTACGACTGCTCACGATCAGCAGATCAACAAATTATTTAAGTGGACACATCAAAGCACATCCACTCACACCCTCACATCTGTCGATTATTTTTTACGTTTAGAAGCAGGCATATCGCGTGCGACTGAACCTTCAAACAACTGACGTGGACGACCAATCTTATATTCTGGATCAGAGATCATTTCGTTCCATTGTGCGATCCAGCCCACTGTACGTGCCAGTGCAAAAATGGCAGTGAACAGTGAGGTCGGTACACCAATCGCACGCTGCACAATACCCGAATAAAAGTCAACGTTCGGATAGAGTTTACGCTCGACAAAGTATGGATCCTCAAGCGCAATACGCTCGACTTCCATGGCGAGCTTGAACAACGGATCATTCTCAAGACCTAGCGATGCAAGAACTTCTTTGCATGTTTCTTGCATGAGTTTTGCACGCGGGTCGTAGTTCTTGTAGACACGGTGACCGAAACCCATCAGGCGCACGCCTGAGTTCTTGTCCTTGACCTGTTCCATGAACTCAGCCACGACGGACAAACCACCTTTAGCCTGCAGGTCTTCGAGCATCTGGAGGCAAGCTTCGTTGGCACCACCGTGTGCGGGACCCCACAAGCACGCCACACCCGCTGCAATCGCTGCAAAAGGATTGGTACCTGACGAACCGCACAAACGCACTGTCGAAGTCGATGCGTTTTGCTCGTGGTCTGCGTGCAGAATAAAAATACGATCCAGCGCACGTTCAACCACTGGGTTGACGACATATTCTTCGCAAGGCGTTGCAAACATCATGCGCAGGAAATTGCCTGTGTATGACAGATTGTTTTGTGGATAGACGTAAGGCTGACCCTGTGAATACTTATAGGCCATCGCAACAAGCGTTGGCATCTTGGCAATCAGGCGAATCGCCGACACATCGCGGTGGCGAGGATTGGTGATGTCGTTTGAGTCGTGGTAAAACGCGGATAAGGCTCCGACCAGGCCTGTCAGCACAGCCATCGGGTGTGCATCGCGGCGAAAGCCACGCAGAAAGAACTGCATCTGCTCGTTGACCATCGTGTGGTGTGTCACCAGATCGTCAAATTGTTTTTTCTGACCGTCATCTGGCAAATCGCCATTCAGGATCAGATAGCAGATATCCATAAAGTCGCAATTGACCGCGAGTTGCTCAATGGGGTAGCCACGATACAGCAGCTCGCCCTTGTCGCCATCAATGTAGGTAATGCTTGATGAGCATGCCGCGGTAGACATAAAGCCTGGGTCATAGGTAAACATACCGGTTTGACCATATAGCTTACGGATGTCAATTACCTGAGGACCAACAGTACCGTCATAAACGGGAAAGTCAACGGAGGGGGTTCCATCCGAAAACGAGAGCGTAGCTTTTTTATCTGACAGTTTCATCAATCATTCCTTCAATTAAATTCAAAGCGCGCGAATCTGTCGAAGTACATCTCGCACGGCGGGTCGGTCAAGAGCGCCCTCAGGCTCAGCGCGTGCCAACAGCAGGTCTAGCAATTCGTTGTCGCCCAGTTCAAACAACTGGGTCAGCGCACCAACTTCTACATCGGTCAGTTCTGTTTCAAAAGCATCCAGATAACGCGTAATGATCAAATCATTTTCTAGGAGTCCGCGCCTTGAACGCCAACGCAATCTCACACGATCCTGATCAGTTAACTTTCCCATCACTGCCCTTATGCAACCCGATCTGACCGGATCTATCTAATACAAAAAACAGTCTGGACTTCAACTTGTCAGACAAATTGAAGCCAGACGGGAGGAGCTGCTTATACCGAACGGCGAACCAGCATCTCTTTAATCTTGCCAATTGCTTTGGATGGATTCAGACCTTTTGGACACACGTCCACACAATTCATAATTGTGTGGCAACGGAACAAGCGATATGGATCTTCGAGATTATCGAGACGGTCTTCGGTTGCCTGATCGCGTGTATCGGCAATAAAGCGATACGCTTGCAACAGACCTGCTGGACCGACGAATTTATCAGGATTCCACCAGAATGACGGGCAAGAGGTCGAACAGCAGGCACACAGGATGCACTCATACAAGCCGTCGAGTTCTTCGCGCGCAGCAGGTGTCTGCAGGCGCTCTTTCTCGGGAGGCTGACTATCATTGATCAGATAGGGCTTAATCGAGTGGTACTGATTAAAGAACTGTGTCATGTCGACGATCAGGTCACGAATCACTGGCAAACCAGGCAAGGGACGCAACACCACGGGCTCTTTGAGTTCGAGCATGTTGGTGGTGCAAGCCAGGCCGTTTTTGCCGTTGATGTTCATGGCATCCGAACCACAGACGCCCTCGCGGCATGAACGACGCAGCGCCAGGCTGTCATCGACGTCCATCTTGATGCGAATCAGTGCATCAAGCAACATCTTGTCAGTTGGCTGCAACTCGACGTCGAGCTTTTGCATATACGGACGCTCATCCTTATCAGGATCGTAGCGGTAAATTTCAAACTTCACGATGCGCTTTGTGCTCATGATTGGGTATCCAGAAATTCTGACTTAGAAGGTCCGCGACTTGGGCGGGAAGCTTTCGACGGTGAGCGGTTGCAATTGAACGGGCTTGTATTCGAGACGGTTGTCGGTCGAATACCATAGCGTGTGCTTCATCCAGTTGTCATCATCACGCGTTGGATGATCATCAAGTGCATGCGCACCACGACTTTCCAACCGCGCTGCAGCAGAATGAATCGTCGAACGAGCGACTTCAATCATGTTGCTGAGTTCGAGAGCTTCGATCCGTGCAGTGTTAAACACCTTGGATTTGTCGTTGAACGCGATGTTTGCAACCTTATCAGCCAGCGCATCGATCTTGGCAACGCCTTCTTTGAGCGTAGCCACCGTGCGGAATACACCACAGTGCTGTTGCATAGCATTGCGAATTTCGTTACCGACAACCTGGGTTTTTTCGCCTGAGGTGCGTGCTTCGAGCTTATTGACGCGATCAATCGAATAATCGACCGAAGCCTGTGGCAATGGCTTGTGTGTGAGTTTGTGCTCAGTATGTGCAGCAACAATATGATTGCCCGAGGCACGTCCAAACACAATCAGATCAAGCAGCGAATTCGTACCCAGACGGTTTGCACCGTGGACAGATACCGCAGCACATTCGCCAATTGCATACAGACCATTGACGATCTTGCTTTGTGCGCCATCCCATGTCACAACCTGACCATTGTAGTTGGCCGGAATCCCGCCCATCTGATAGTGAATGGTAGGAACGACAGGGATCGGTTCTTTGGTTGCGTCGACGTTTGCAAATTTCTGTCCGATTTCAAGAATCGAAGGCAGGCGTTTGTGAATCACATCAGCGCCGAGGTGATCCAGCTTAAGGTGCACGTAGGCGCCATCTGGACCACAGCCGCGACCTTCCTTGATTTCTTGATCCATACAACGTGACACGAAGTCACGTGGAGCCAAGTCTTTCAGGGTGGGTGCATAACGCTCCATGAAGCGTTCGCCGTCCTTGTTCAACAGAATGCCGCCCTCACCGCGCACGCCTTCGGTGATGAGTACGCCCGCGCCCGCCACACCAGTTGGGTGGAACTGCCAGAATTCCATGTCTTGCATTGGAATGCCAGCACGTGCAGCCATACCCATACCGTCGCCGGTATTGATGAAAGCGTTTGTAGAAGCGGCCCAGATACGCCCTGCTCCACCGGTTGCCAGAACGGTTGTCTTGGCTTCAAAAATGTAGATTTCGCCGGTTTCCATTTCGAGGGCGGTGACACCCACGACATCGCCATCATCGTCACGAATTAAATCGAGTGCCATCCACTCGACAAAGAATTGTGTACGAGAAGCAACGTTACGCTGATAAAGCGTGTGCAACAAAGCATGTCCGGTACGATCGGCCGCAGCACAGGCGCGCTGGACTGGCTTTTCGCCGAAATTGGCGGTGTGACCACCAAAGGGACGCTGATAAATCGTGCCGTCTGCGTTACGGTCAAAAGGCATACCGAAATGCTCGAGTTCATACACGGCATTCGGGGCTTCGCGACACATGAATTCGATTGCGTCCTGATCGCCCAGCCAGTCTGACCCTTTTACGGTGTCATACATGTGCCAGTACCAGTTGTCTTCGCTCATGTTACCCAGCGAGGCGCCAATACCGCCCTGTGCGGCAACAGTGTGCGAACGGGTCGGAAACACTTTGGACAATACGGCAACATTCAAGCCAGCGTTGGCCAGTTGCAACGAACAACGCATGCCGGCACCGCCAGCACCTACGACAACCACATCAAACTTACGACGTGGCAATGATGATTTGACTGAGGACATGGCTTAAGCTCTCCAGAGGATGTGTATGAAATACACGATCGAACCAACCAGCCACAAGATGGTCAGAACCATTAGAAACAAACGAACACCGACGGGCTTGACGTAGTCCATCCAGATGTCGCGAATACCGATCCAGGCATGCCAGGCAAGAGAGATCATGGCGAGTGTCGCCAGGATCTGACCGAGTGGCATAGCCAGACAGGTGAAGGTAAAGAGGTTTTTCCAGCCTTGGTATGTAAAGCCTGACATCGTCAGGATTCCGACTAACAGGACCAGGGTATAGACTGCCATGATGATGGCAGTGACACGCTGAACGATAAAGCCGAATGTGCCGTAGTGGGCACCGACCACCAAGCGCTTGGGACCGATTTTTTCAATAGGGGTCATTACCACACTCCGAACAATTTAAGACCAAACACCGCTGTTAGTGCCAGGCTCACACCCAGAACCAGACTGGCGCTTTTGGCTGCCGAATGCTTGTCCATACCGATATGGAGATCGAGCACCAGGTAACGAATACCCGCACAGAAATGATGCAGGTAACCCCAGATCAGGGCAAGCAAGATGAGTTTGACGATTGGATTGCCCACAACTGTGGACATGGCGGCAAAGCCAGACTCTGAAACAAAGCTCATTGCGAACAATGCAATCAGCAAGGGTAAACAGAGGAAAAGTAAGGCCCCGCTCACGCGGTGGAGAATAGATACTTTACCGGCCATGGGAAGACGGTAATTCATCAAATCGACAGGACTAATATTGCGGAACTGAGGACGCGGCTTTGTAGCTGAGTCAGACATAACGACCTCGATAAGAGAGCGATGAGTAGGGATAAACACTGTATTTTCGCCGATATGAAGTTTTGATTCAAATCGGCTAAATTCCTGAACTAATTCAAACTATTACGATAATAATACTGATCAGTCACATAATGACCACTCCGTAATTCTACCGGACGATTGGCGTAAGTGTAAGAAATTCTGTCAACACGCAACAACGGAGTACCAAAATTGACCTTCAATAAGCCCGCAATATCAGCGCTGGCCGCTACTGCACGTAGTTTTTCTTCCGCCCGGACCATACTGACGCCAAATTGTGTCTCAAAAAAACCATAGAGCGGACCGACATAATCACCGAGCAACTCAGCTGTCAGCCCCTTGAACAAGGCAGCGGGTAAATAAATGTCATCAATTACCGTTGGCACTCCGGAAAATGACAGCAAGCGACGAATCGCAACCACTGCATCCCCAGCTTTGAGTTCGAGGCTACGCGCCATTTCTGCATTGGCACGCACCCGACGGCAATCCAGAATGCGGCTCTCGGCCGGCTGTGCCTCACCTTCGTTGGGGGCAAGCCGCAAAAACCTGAAGCGTACGCGTGCTTCGTGATGTGTTGAGACAAAGGTCCCTTTGCCCTGACGACGCATCAATAAGTGCTCGGCCGCCAACTCATCGACCGCTTTGCGAACCGTGCCCTGGCTGACCTGAAAACGTGCAGCCAACTCGATTTCACTCGGAATGGCCTCGCCTGGCTTCCATTCTCCACGATCAAGCGACTGCACGAGCAAAGCCTTAATTTGCTGATAAAGCGGACTAAAAGCTGCCGCGACGGCTGCAGGCCTGGCTACAGTCTCGTTCGTCGCTGTGGAGCGTTGGGTTAAATCAGACATTTTGGAAGGCAATTGAATACATGCCCGCATTGTTGCACAGGCCTGTGCGTAAGTCTACATGTCTTGTGTCTTATATAAGATATAAGATTGGTTGACGTGCCAAGGAAATTACACTAGCATCACGTCCGGATTCCAGACTGCCTGATTGTCGTTGCAATGCCAGTCGTGCATGTCAAAAACGTTAAACTGACGTTCGAACTTTTACATTAGTCATTTCGGAGATTGTTATGTCAAAACCCGCCATGCGTGTTGCGGTCACCGGTGCAGCAGGCCAGATTGGTTACGCCCTGCTGTTTCGTATTGCATCAGGCGAAATGCTCGGCAAAGATCAGCCAGTGATTTTGCAGCTGCTTGAGATCCCTGACGAAAAAGCGCAAAAAGCGCTCAAAGGCGTCATGATGGAACTCGACGACTGCGCATTCCCGTTATTGCAGTCGATGACCGCACACAGCGATCCACGCGAAGCCTTCAAAGATGCTGACGTGGCGTTGTTGGTCGGTTCGCGTCCACGCGGCCCCGGCATGGAACGTGCAGAGCTCCTGGCTGTGAACGGCCAGATCTTTACTGCACAAGGTAAAGCATTGAACGACGTCGCCAGCCGCAACGTTAAAGTCCTGGTCGTTGGTAATCCAGCCAACACCAATGCATACATTGCAATGAAATCGGCACCTGACCTGCCATCCAAGAATTTCACCGCTATGCTGCGCCTGGACCACAACCGTGCGTTGTCACAGCTTGCCACCAAGTTGGCCAAGCCTGTTGCTGATATTCAGAAACTCGCTGTGTGGGGCAATCACTCACCTTCGATGTATGCGGACTACCGCTTTGCAACCATCGGTGGCCAAAGCGTTGCCAAGCTGATTAACGATGACGCCTGGAACCGCGACACATTCCTGCCAACCGTTGGCAAACGTGGTGCTGCCATTATCGAAGCGCGCGGCTTGTCTTCGGCTGCCTCAGCTGCGAATGCCGCGATCGATCATATCCGCGACTGGGTACTCGGCACGAACGGTAAATGGGTCACCATGGGTGTTCCTTCCGATGGCACCTACGGTGTTCCCGAAGGCATCATGTACGGCGTGCCAGTGACGTGCGATGGTGGTGAATATCACCGTGTGACTGGCCTCGAGATCGACGGCTTCTCACGTGAGCGCATGGATCTGACGCTCAAAGAGTTGCTCGAAGAGCGTGATGGCGTTGCCCATCTGTTGAAATAAAGCAAGTAAGGAATGGGCCCGTTGATGGGCCCATTTTTTTAATAATAATATTGTCCTGGAGTCATGCATATGTCCAATCAAGCTACAGCCGGCCAACGTTTTCGCGCAGCCCTCGCTGCAGAAAAACCCTTGCAAATCATTGGTGCAATCAACGCCAACCACGCCTTGCTCGCCAAACGCGCGGGCTTCAACGCCATCTACCTGTCTGGTGGAGGTGTCGCAGCCGGTTCACTGGGCTTGCCTGACCTGGGCATCAACACACTGGATGACGTCCTGACCGATGTGCGCCGCATCACAGATGTATGCGATACACCACTGATCGTGGACATCGACACCGGCTTCGGTCCGTCGGCGTTCAACATTGCGCGCACCATAAAAAGTCTGATCAAGTTCGGCGCTGCAGGCTGCCATATTGAAGACCAGGTGGGTGCAAAGCGTTGCGGCCATCGTCCTGGCAAAGAGATTGTTTCGACCGAAGAAATGAGCGACCGCGTCAAAGCAGCAGCGGACGCCCGTACCGATGACAGCTTTTATCTGATTGCCCGTACCGACGCTATTGCCGCACATGGCGTGGATGCAGCGATCGAACGTTCGCTTAAGTGCGTCGAAGCGGGTGCGGATGCGATTTTTGCCGAGGCAGCTTACGACCTTGCAACGTTTGATAAGTTTGTCAAAGCCGTCAAAGTTCCGGTCCTCGCCAATATTACAGAGTTTGGCCAGACCCCACTTTTTACAATCGAAGAATTACGTTCCGTTAACGTCGGCATGGTGCTTTACCCATTGTCTGCATTCCGTGCCATGAACAAGGCTGCAGAGGCCGTCTACACAGCCGTGCGCCGTGATGGCACGCAGAAAAACGTCATTGACATGATGCAGACACGTGACGAACTCTACGATCGCATTAATTACCATGCATTCGAAGGCGCACTGGACAAACTGTTTGCAGAAAACAAATCCAAGTAAGCAATTCATTCATCGAAACGCGAGCGGAGTTACCCCTGCGCTCGCACGCAAGGAGAATCAATATGGCTACAAGCAAAAAAGTTGCAGCAAAAAAATCTACAGCTGTTCAGGCAGCACCCGCCGTCGAAGCAGCAGCACCCGTATTTAAAGCTAAAAAATCTGTCGCACTCTCTGGTGTCACTGCAGGCAATACCGCGCTATGTACTGTTGGCCGTAGCGGCAACGATTTGAATTATCGTGGTTACGACATTCTCGACTTGGCCGATGTCAGCGAATTCGAAGAAGTCGCCCACTTGTTGATTCATGGAAAATTGCCTAACAAAGCAGAGCTCGTTGCCTACAAAGCAAAACTCAAAGCGCTGCGTGGCTTGCCCGCTCAACTGCAAACAGTACTCGAATCACTGCCAGCGGCAAGTCATCCTATGGATGTCATGCGCACGGCCGCGTCGGCACTCGGTTGCATGCTGCCCGAAAAAGAAGATCACAACGTTCCTGGCGCACGCGACATCGCTGACCGCCTGATGGCGAACCTGGGTTCTGCCCTGCTCTACTGGTATCACTTTAGCCACAACGGTCGCATCATTGATGTACAAACCGATGATGACACGATCGGTGGTCACTTCCTGCATCTGCTCCATGGCACCAAGCCAAATGCAGACTGGGTGCGCGCGATGCACACCTCACTGATTTTGTATGCAGAGCACGAATTCAACGCCTCGACCTTTACCTGCCGCGTGATCGCCGGGACGGGTTCAGACATGTACTCAGCCATCTCGGGCGGCATTGGCGCACTGCGCGGCCCCAAGCATGGCGGCGCAAACGAAGTCGCTTTCGAAGTACAAAAGCGCTACGAGAACCCTGACGAAGCCGAAGCCGACATCCGTGCCCGCGTCGAAAACAAAGAAGTCGTCATTGGTTTTGGACACCCCGTCTATACCATTGCTGACCCACGTAACAAGGTCATCAAAGAAGTCGCGCTGCGCCTGTCCAAAAAAGAAGGCACCACCAAGATGTATGACATCGCCGACCGCATCGAATCCACCATGTGGGATGCGAAAAAGATGTTTGCCAATCTGGACTGGTTCTCTGCTGTGTCGTATCACATGATGGGTGTTCCTACCGCCATGTTTACGCCACTGTTCGTGATTGCGCGTACCGCAGGCTGGTCCGCACACATTATTGAACAGCGTATCGACAATAAGATCATTCGCCCGGCCGCCAACTACACCGGCCCCGATGATCAGAAATTCGTCCCACTCGCAAAGCGCAAGTAATCAATCAAGACAAGGGGAGATGGCTGTTGCGCACACTCCCCTTTGTCTTTGCAGCATCCTGACTGCGCACCTGACTATCATTCCTTTACTGCGAACGACATGAACACTGCGAACCGCAAACCCCTGCCTGGCACCAAACTCGACTACTTCGATACACGCGCAGCCGTCGAGGCGATCCAGCCTGGCGCCTACGACACGCTCCCCTACACCTCACGTGTATTGGCCGAGAATCTGGTTCGACGTTGCGATCCCGAAACACTCACCGCATCGCTCAAACAGATTATCGAACGAAAGAGTGAACTGGATTTCCCCTGGTTCCCTGCACGAGTAGTTTGTCATGACATTCTGGGCCAGACTGCACTTGTAGATCTGGCTGGACTCAGGGATGCGATCGCAGCGCAGGGCGGCAACCCCGCTCTGGTCAATCCAGTGGTTCAAACACAACTGATTGTTGATCACTCCCTGGCTGTCGAATGTGGCGGCTTTGATCCGGATTCGTTTGCCAAAAACCGTGCGATTGAAGACCGTCGGAACGAAGACCGCTTCCACTTCATTAACTGGACCAAAAAGACTTTCAAGAACGTCGAGGTCATCCCGCCTGGCAATGGCATCATGCACCAGATCAACCTGGAAAAGATGTCACCTGTCGTGCATGCACAGGACGGCGTTGCTTTCCCGGACACACTGGTCGGCACAGACAGTCACACTCCACATGTGGATGCGCTCGGTGTCATCGCAATCGGTGTCGGTGGTCTCGAGGCTGAAAGCGTGATGCTGGGTCGTGCCTCATGGATGCGACTGCCAGACATCATCGGTGTGGAGCTGACTGGCAAACTGAAGCCCGGCATCACCGCGACCGATCTGGTCCTGGCACTCACGGAATTCTTGCGCAATCAGAAAGTCGTCTCATCCTTTCTAGAATTTTATGGCGAAGGCGCTTCGCACCTGACGGTAGGCGACCGCGCAACCATCTCTAATATGACGCCTGAATACGGCGCCACAGCAGCGATGTTCTATATCGATCAGCAAACAATTGATTATCTGACACTGACCGGACGCGACGCCGAGCAAGTCAAACTGGTTGAGATCTATGCCAAGCAGGCAGGCTTGTGGGCAGACAGCCTCAAGCATGCCAAATACGAACGCGTTCTCCACTTTGATTTGTCCAGTGTTGTGCGTAATATTGCTGGTCCCTCCAACCCCCATCGTCGTGTCCCCACCTCAGAGCTCGCTGCACGCGGCATTTCTGGGAAGGTAGAAAACGACCCAGGCCTGATGCCTGACGGCGCAGTCATCATCGCGGCCATTACCAGCTGCACCAACACCAGCAACCCGCGTAACGTGATTGCTGCAGGTCTGCTGGCCCGCAATGCCAATGCACGTGGTCTGACCCGCAAGCCCTGGGTAAAAAGCTCATTGGCACCTGGCTCCAAGACCGTCGAACTCTATCTCCAGGATGCAAAGCTGCTGTCCGAACTTGAAGCGCTTGGGTTTGGCATCGTTGGCTTTGCCTGCACCACCTGTAACGGCATGAGCGGTGCGCTCGACCCCGTCATCCAAAAAGAAATCATTGATCGCGATTTGTACGCGACCGCAGTACTGTCTGGTAATCGCAACTTCGACGGTCGTATCCACCCCTACGCCAAGCAGGCATTCCTGGCATCGCCTCCGCTGGTAGTCGCCTACGCAATTGCCGGCACGATTCGGTTTGATATTGAAAAAGACGTGCTTGGTGTCGACAAGAATGGTCAGTCCGTCATGCTCAAAGACATCTGGCCTTCAGACGAAGAAATCGATGCCATCGTCGCGACCAGCGTCAAGCCAGAACAGTTCCGTAAAGTCTACGACCCTATGTTTGCAGCAAGCGTCGAAACAGGTGAAAAGCTCAGTCCACTGTATGACTGGCGCGCACAAAGCACCTACATTCGCCGCCCTCCTTACTGGGAAGGCGCACTGGCTGGCGCACGCACACTGAAAGGCATGCGCCCGCTTGCCGTACTGGGTGACAACATCACCACAGATCATCTGTCGCCGTCGAACGCTATCATGCTCAACAGTGCTGCAGGGGAGTACCTCGCAAAAATGGGTCTGCCCGAAGAGGACTTCAACTCCTACGCGACCCATCGCGGCGACCACCTGACCGCGCAACGCGCAACGTTTGCGAACCCTAAACTGCTCAACGAAATGGTGCTGGAAAACGGCAAGGTCAAGCAAGGTTCTTTGGCCCGTATCGAACCCGAAGGCAAGGTCACCCGCATGTGGGAAGCCATCGAGACCTACATGGATCGCAAGCAGCCACTGATCATTGTGGCGGGTGCAGATTACGGCCAGGGGTCTTCACGTGACTGGGCAGCCAAGGGCGTACGGCTGGCAGGCGTTGAGGCGATTGCTGCCGAAGGTTTCGAACGGATTCATCGTACCAATCTCGTTGGTATGGGTGTGCTTCCGTTGGAATTCAAGCCTGGCGTCAATCGCAACACACTCAACATCGATGGCACAGAAACCTTCGATGTCGTGGGGGTCCCCACCCCACTTGCAACGCTCACCCTGGTGATCGCACGCAAGAACGGCGAACGTGTTGAAGTGCCTGTCACCTGCCGACTCGATACCGCAGAAGAAGTATCAATCTACGAAGCTGGTGGCGTGTTGCAGCGTTTCGCACAGGACTTTCTCGAATCAACGGCGACTGCTGGTGCGACGGCTTAAGCAGACACAGCAACTCGATTCGTCACACTTTTTCAGGATAAGGTTTTATGACTCACGTCCCTCAGATCAAAGTGCCCGCCACCTATATGCGTGGTGGGACAAGCAAAGGCGTGTTCTTTCGCCTGCAGGACTTGCCACTCGCTGCGCAAACACCGGGCGCGGCACGCGACGCGCTGCTGATGCGTGTAATCGGTAGCCCTGATCCCTACGGCAAGCAGATTGATGGCATGGGGGGTGCAACATCGAGCACAAGCAAAACCGTCATTCTGTCCAAAAGCAGTCGACCAGATCATGATATCGACTATCTGTTTGGTCAGGTATCGATCGACAAAGCTTTTGTCGACTGGAGCGGTAATTGCGGCAATCTGTCCGCCGCAGTCGGCCCCTTCGGTATCAGTAACGGACTCGTTGATGCCAGCCGCATTCCACAGAACGGTGTTGCAGTCGTACGCATTTGGCAGGCGAACATTAGCAAGACCATCATCGCTCATGTGCCAATCACAAATGGTCAGGTACAAGAAACGGGTGACTTCGAACTCGATGGAGTGACCTTTCCGGCGGCTGAAGTCCAGCTTGAATTCATGGACCCTGCTGCCGAAGAAGAAGGTGCCGGCGGCTCGATGTTCCCGACTGGCAAGCTGGTCGATGATCTTGAGGTACCAGGTGTTGGAACACTGAAAGCGACCATGATCAACGCGGGCATCCCGACGATTTTTGTCAATGCTGCGGATATCGGCTACACCGGCACTGAGCTCCAGGACGATATCAATAGCGATGCTAAAGCACTCACTATGTTCGAGACGATCCGCGCCTACGGTGCTGTGCGTATGGGCCTGATCAAACATATCGATGAAGCCGCCAAACGCCAGCACACACCCAAAGTCGCTTTTGTCGCAAAGCCTGCCGATTATGTGTCATCAAGTGGTAAGCCCGTCGCAGCAAGTGACGTGAATGTTCTGGTGCGTGCGATGTCCATGGGCAAACTGCATCACGCCATGATGGGGACCGCTGCAGTGGCCATTGGTACCGCGGCCGCGATTCCCGGCACACTGGTCAATCTGGCTGCTGGTGGAGGCACACTGGATGCCGTGCGTTTTGGGCATCCCTCTGGCACCTTGCGCGTGGGTGCGCAGGCCAGCGAAAACGATGGCGAATGGACCGTAAAAAAAGCCATCATGAGCCGCAGTGCGCGCGTCCTGATGGAGGGCTGGGTCCGTATTCCTGGCGATACATTCTGAGTCGATTGCCTAACGATCATCCAGGGTAGTGTTCTCAACTACACTGGATGTTTCACGAAGACGCCGCCCTTCTTTGTGCGGCGTTTTTTTTTTCACTGGTTCACCATGGCACAATACATTTCATTCATTCTGGTCTTTTCCTTTAGCTTGTTTACAACATGCGTTTTTCTTTTTGTGATTTCAGGTGTCTACCTGTTTTTACTAAAGATCAAACAGGCAAACAAACTCTTCAAGCACCCTTACCTGCGCGATACGGATTACAGCCGCTACCCATTGGCCATCAAAATGGAAATTGTGCTGGATTACTTCCTGCGTCTGATGTTTCCAAAATCCGACAAATGGATCGCGGGTAACGCGAACAAACTACTTGCTCACGTCGATCCCAAAACCATCCCCTGGAATATCCGATGGCCAATCGTAGGACTCTGGAGTGGATGTCTGATCGGCATGATCGCGATGCTCACGCTTTGGATCATCATCCTGAGCGGCCTCGCTAAATAAGCAGAATACCCAGGAGCGCAACAGATGACCCTCGCAATTAACCACAATTCCGCCGCCTACTGCTTTGAAGCGGAGGTCGATGGACACCGCTGCGTCATCGACTACCACCTACGCGACAAAATCATGACCGTGACACACACCGGCGTTCCTGAGCAGGTAGGCGGTCGCGGTATTGCTGCCGTGATGACTCAATTCATGCTCGAAACGGCCCGTTCTGCAGGCTGGAAAGTCGTACCCCAGTGCAGCTATACCGCAGGATACCTACGCAAACACACTGAATTTTCCGATCTGGTGAACTGAAGCCTCGGCGCGTCAGGTCGCGACCAGAACAATGAAAATAAGCTTATAAAAAATTAAGTCTTATATAAGATATAAGACACTTGCCCCGATGTGATCTTCGATTTACAATCAAGGCAGATTTGCAGTATCTTTTTTTGTGACCCGTCGGGTACCTTTTGCGGCACCCTCATTCAAACTTTTCTAAGGCGCTCCCATGCTTGAAGCCTATCGCCAACACGTTGCAGAACGCGCAGCACTCGGTATTCCGCCCCTGCCACTGACTGCCAAACAAACTGCTGACCTGATTGAATTGCTCAAATCGCCACCAGCTGGCGAAGGCCAGGCCCTGCTGGACCTGATTGTTCACCGCGTACCTGCTGGCGTAGATGATGCCGCCATGGTCAAAGCGTCTTACCTTGCCGCAGTCGCGCTCGGCACCGAAAAGTGCCCGCTTATCACTCGCGCCAAGGCAACAGAGTTGCTCGGCACCATGCTGGGTGGCTACAACATCGGCCCCCTGGTTGATCTGCTTGATGACGCAGAAGTCGGCACAATCGCTGCTGATGCACTGAAAAAAACCCTGCTGATGTTTGACGCGTTCCACGATGTCAAAGAAAAAGCCCTCAAAGGCAATGCCAACGCTAAAGCCGTGATGCAGAGCTGGGCTGACGGCGAGTGGTTCACCAGCCGCCCCGAAGTCCCACAAAGCCTGACCGTGACAGTATTCAAAGTCACAGGCGAGACCAACACCGATGATCTGTCACCTGCTCCTGATGCCTGGAGCCGTCCTGACATTCCATTGCATGCTCTGGCCATGCTCAAGAACCCACGCCCCGGCATCGAGCCACAGGAATCCGGCAAGATTGGTCCGATCAACTTCATCAACGACCTGAAAAAGAAAGGTCACCTGGTTGCCTACGTCGGTGATGTGGTCGGCACAGGTTCTTCACGTAAATCCGCCACGAACTCCGTGCTCTGGTTTACTGGCGAAGACATTCCTTTTGTTCCAAACAAGCGTTTTGGTGGTGTCTGCCTGGGTAACAAAATTGCCCCGATTTTCTACAACACCATGGAAGACGCAGGCGCCCTGCCAATCGAACTTGACGTCGCCAACATGAACATGGGCGATGTCGTTGAATTGCGCCCATACGAAGGCAAGGCTCTAAAAGACGGAAAAGTTATTTCAACGTTCGAAGTCAAATCAGAAGTTCTGTTTGACGAAGTCCGTGCTGGTGGTCGTATTCCCCTGATCGTCGGCCGTGGCCTGACAGGCAAGGCACGCGAAGCACTCGGTCTGCCTCCTTCAACGTTGTTCCGCTTTCCGCACAACCCTGCCGCCTCTACCAAAGGCTTCACACTGGCCCAAAAAATGGTCGGTCGTGCCTGCGGTTTGCCAGAAGGCCAGGGCGTGCGCCCAGGTTCATACTGCGAACCAAAGATGACCTCGGTCGGCAGCCAGGACACCACAGGCCCCATGACCCGCGACGAGCTCAAAGATCTGGCCTGTCTGGGCTTCTCGGCTGATCTCGTGATGCAATCGTTCTGCCACACTGCGGCCTACCCAAAGTCTGTGGATGTCAAAACACATCACACCCTGCCCCAGTTCATGAGCACACGCGGTGGCATTTCACTGCGTCCAGGCGACGGCGTCATTCACTCATGGCTCAACCGCATGTTGTTGCCCGACACAGTCGGCACAGGCGGCGACTCACACACACGTTTTCCGATCGGCATCAGCTTCCCAGCGGGTTCAGGTCTGGTCGCGTTTGCTGCAGCAACCGGCGTCATGCCTCTGGATATGCCTGAATCGATACTGGTTCGCTTCAAAGGCAAAATGCAGCCTGGTGTGACCTTGCGTGATCTGGTCAGCGCCATTCCACTGTACGCCATCAAAGCAGGTCTGCTGACTGTTGAAAAACAGGGCAAGATCAACGCCTTCTCAGGCCGCATCCTCGAAATCGAAGGCTTGCCAGACCTGAAAGTCGAACAGGCTTTTGAATTGTCTGATGCTTCAGCCGAACGCTCCGCAGCAGGTTGCACCGTTCGCCTGAATAAAGAACCCATCATCGAGTACATAAACAGCAACATCGTGATGCTCAAGTGGATGATTGCCAATGGCTACGAAGACGAGCGCAGTCTGGCCCGTCGTATCCACGCAATGGAAGCCTGGCTCGCCAAGCCTGAACTGTTAGCGCCTGACGCTGATGCAGAGTATGCCGAGATCATCGAGATTGATCTGGCTGACATTCATGAGCCAATCGTTGCTTGCCCGAACGATCCTGATGATGTCAAGACGCTCTCAGATGTTGCTGGCGCCAAGATTGACGAAGTCTTTATCGGCAGCTGCATGACCAACATCGGCCATTTCCGTGCAGCCTCCAAACTGCTCGAAGGCAAGCGCGATATGCCCGTCAAGCTCTGGATTGCACCACCGACCAAGATGGATGCAGCCCAATTGACAGAAGAAGGCCATTACGGCGTCTTTGGCTCAGCAGGTGCTCGCACCGAAATGCCAGGATGCTCCTTGTGCATGGGTAACCAGGCACAAGTTCGCGAAGGCGCCACCGTTATGTCGACCAGTACACGTAACTTCCCCAACCGTCTGGGCAAGAACACCAACGTGTACCTGGGTTCGGCCGAACTGGCTGCGATCTGCTCAAAACTCGGCAGAATCCCAACCAAGGCTGAATACATGACAGACATGGGCGTACTCACTGAAAGCGGCGACAAAATCTATCAATACCTGAATTTTGACAAGATTGCCGATTACAAAGATGTCGCAGACACCGTAGATGCCTGAAATCCCTGCGAGTCTTAACACTCGCTTCAAGCTCTGAACAACACCCCAAACGCTGGATAACTGTCCTGGCTTTTGGGGTGTTTTTTATAACTTCAGGTCTTTTTTATGCACAGCAGGCTCCAGACAGGCGTAGGATCGGGCAATACCCAAGGAACATTCAAGGGCAACGGGTAGGCTTAGATAAGCAACGGGTCTTTGTTCGTTACACTAGACATCTTCAAGCACGTATTGGTTTGTTTTTATGGTTCGTTCACGTTCGACTCCGCCCAGCCGCCTCACGCGTGAAGCTTCACGCCTGGTTGCCCTTTCGCTCGCGCTCCACAGTTCTGGCAGCCGTGTCGAGGATCGGTATTGGGAAGCCGAACTGGCGACACTCATCAATAAGCTGCTGCGCACCGGTAATGATGCTGCGCTGGATGCGGCACTCGATCATATGTCTGAAGCCCATCTGGGTGGCTACGAGGTACTGATCGAGCAGTCCGAAACCCTGTCCGAGTCTTGCACACTGGAGAAAGACGGCAAGCGCTTTGACGTGCTTCTGCTGGTCGCCCCACTGGTTGCTTGGACACGCTACAGTATTCCTGCGACCACCATTCCCGCTGCGAGCCTGCAGACACTTGGTCAGCGACTCAAAGAAGACATCCTGGCCAAAGACACTAAGATTGCCCTATTGCCCCATCTGGCCAGTCTGGACCAGATGCCGCGCACCTTTTGCGAGACCTGGGACTGGCTCCAGAAGCTCGGTCACATCGCACTGGGTACAGGTGCTGAGATTCCGGTTTTAAACGTTGAATCCGAAGCCATCAATATGCTGGCAGACACCCGTTACCTCGTTGCTGCGGTCGTCGTGCCCGAAGGTAAACGCATTTTTCACTGGCAAGAAGATCCTGGCGAACTCGGCGAAGCCCGTCAGGACTGCCTGGCGAACTGGGCTGCACACACCCAGGATACATTTACCGCTCTGCTCGCAGGCTGCGGCTTTGAAATCCTCATCCCCGATGCATACTACGTCAGCAACCGCGAAGCCGACCGCAAAGTACGTCCACTATCGGTCAAGGCAGCTGTTTCTTGGCTAGGTGGTGCCCTGAATATCGAGCCTAACCAACTGCGTGCAATTATCGCGGGCTGCGGCGAACGCCGGATCGAGGAATACCGGATCGGATTTACACAAAAAAATCAGGCTGAAGTCATATATGGATGCCTGTGGCCTCTTTATGGCCGCGAGGACGATTCGGACGCACTCGAAAACGAAGCCCCCCCCATGGATACGCCCGAGGAGATCGCAGCGCTGCTTAAAGAGTGCGGTCTGACGGACATCCGGCGTCTGCCAGGTGTACTGCCTCCCGAGGTCTGCGAGGACTGCGGTGCGCCTTACTTTCCAAATCCTTCAGGCGAAATGGTGCACGCCGAATTGCCCGAAGATGCCGAAACGGCACCCGCACATTTTCACTAAATATGCGGGCTGACGTTTTCTGTCGCGTCATTGATAACTTTGGTGATATCGGCGTCACCTGGCGCCTGGTCAGGCAACTGCACAGCGAGTATGACTGGATCGTTCGCCTGTGGGTAGATGACTTGTCTTGCTTTCAGCGCCTCGAGCCTGACCTTCAACTCTGCGACCAACAGCAGTTCGACGGGATTGAAATCATCCACTGGACTGCGGACACCGACCTGACTCCCTCCCCCATTGCAATATCCATGTTCTCATGCGATTTACCAGAGCGATACCTTGCCGCCCTGCATCAATATCCTGCCCTATGGATCAATCTGGAATATCTAAGCGCGGAGGACTGGGTAGAGAGCTGTCACGCCCTACCCTCGTTGCGTGCCGATGGGCTAGCTTCGCATTTTTTCTTTCCTGGATTTACGGATCACACTGGCGGCCTGATCCGCGAAGCGCATCTCATTGAGCGTCGCGATGCCTGGCAAGCTGATCGGGAAATACAGCAACGCTTCTTGCAAGACCTGGGCGTTTCAGAATCATCTATCCGGATATGGAATTTAAATAAAGATGAGGCGAATTCGAATTCAACGATCTCAAATTCAGCACTCTCTCATTCGCCCCCTCCTCATTTGTTGGCCCCTCATTCAACGCCCTCCCACATAACGCCCTCTCATTCATCGCCCTCTCATTCATCGCCCTCTCAGGTAACGCTTTCTCATGTAATGCCTTCTCATGCAGCGCTCATTTCATTATTTTGCTATCCGGATATAAATTATCAGGCACTCATTGCCGCATTCCAGCATTCCGACCTAGGACGCGTATTACTTGTGCCCAAGGGAATCTGTCCGGCACTCAACGCTGGCCATTACGGCAATCTGCACGTCGAACGCATCCCTTTTTTACCTCAGCGCGAATATGACAAAGTGCTGTGGACAGCGGATTTAAATTTTGTACGTGGTGAGGACTCCGTCGTGCGCGCAATCTGGGCAGGCAAGCCCCTTGTATGGCAAATTTATCCACAAACCGAAGACACCCACTTAATCAAACTTCAAGCCTGGCTCGCACGCGCAACATTGCCCAGTCCGGCACGGACACTCGTGCGACGCTGGAACCAAACCAGTCTGATTCAAAACCCTGCCGCCGATGGCTCTCTGGCCTGCGCCTTACGCGACAGCGTGACGGCTACGGCATTCACTGCGTGGCAGCAACGGGCAGCAGATTTTTGCAACGCACAAGCCTCGCGCCATGACCTTGCCAGATCCTTACACCTGTTCTGCGTGACGCACTTGCCCCAGCCATAAAGCTCTTTTAGAGGGGTCTTGCACCTTTAAAAGCAACATTGGCCCAGAAAGGTTAAAATAGAGGGCTTTTCTGTCCTTAACTCCGGCAATTTCAGGCTCGGAGATCTATAGCTACCGGAGTTTATTCGAATGAAAACCGCACAAGAGTTGCGCGTCGGCAACGTGATCATGATCGGCAAAGACCCGATGGTCATTCAGCGTGCTGAATACAGTAAGTCAGGCCGGAACGCTTCGGTCGTCAAATTTAAATTCAAAAACCTGTTGACAGGTTCAGGCGCTGAAAACGTTTGCAAAGCAGACGAAAAATTCGAGCTCGTCGTCCTCGACCGCAAAGAATGCACCTACTCATACTTTGGTGATCCAATGTATGTGTTCATGGATGCTGATTTCAACCAGTACGAAATCGAAGCAGACAGCATGGGTGATGCATTAAATTACCTCGAAGAAGGCATGCCTGTCGAAGCCGTGTTTTACGATGGCCGCGCTATCTCGATCGAATTGCCCACGATGGTCGTTCGTGAAATCATTTATACCGAACCAGCTGTCCGTGGCGACACTTCAGGTAAGGTCATGAAGCCAGCCAAAATCAACACCGGTCACGAATTGCCAGTGCCGTTGTTTTGCGCAATCGGTGACAAGATCGAAATCGACACACGCACGGGCGAGTACCGCAGCCGCGTAATGTAAGTAACTGCGAATGTAAGTTTGAATACGTGTGTGCTGTTTCAGCCCACATGCACATTCAGAGATACGAATGATGGACAGCAGAGATGCTGTCCATTTTTTTATAGTTGCAATCTGAATCTAATCGCCCACGGGTACGCGACCGATAAATTGATGGAAATTTATGCTGTTGTGAGGGCATTATCACCTGCACTATTAGCGATAGTCTCCAAGGTTCAAGCCGACGCTCTAGCCTTTACGCACCGTTATCCGAGCTGAACGTTTCACTGTTTGAGAAGGTGATGAGTTTAACGCGTCGCAAGCTCTAACGCTCCAATCCACTGCAACGCATATTCCCGATCCGAACCACACATTTCCTCAGAGGGCTGAAGCCCTCCACAGAATGCCGGCCGTTCAGGCTTGCCAAAAATCGCGCAGAGATTGTCAGGCATCAGTTGGATACAGCGCTCCCCTGCGGGTTTACCGTCTGGCATACCTGGGATGGGGCTGGTGATGGAAGGTGCGATGCAGCAAGCACCGCAATCCGAACGACAGGACGCCAATTACTGCATCCGGTCCGTATCGAGAAAGTCAGGCAAGGCCACGACCGCAATCCCGTCCTCGGCTAGCGACTCGCGCTCTTCGCGTGTAGCAGTCCCGCGGATTGGGCGCTCTTGGGTCTCACCTTCGTGGATCTTGCGTGCCTCGTCAGCAAAACGATCACCGACGTTTTCTGTCTTGCGAATGAATTCACGCATCTGCATCATGACCGCAGCCTGGATCTGAGCAAGCTCAGGAGAAGCCGCCACCACGCTTTGCTGATCGTGGCTTTGACTGGGTACGATCGCCGTAGACTCCTCGGCAGAAGGCTCAGAGGCAGAACGTTGCGTATTGAAATGCCCCACATTGAGGTGTGGGGCTGACAGGCGCTTGGTAATGGCGTCGCTGTGACAAACAGGACAAGTCAACAGACCGCGAGCCTGCTGCGAATCATAATCTTCGTGCGAGCCGAACCAACCCTCAAACAGATGGCTGTTGCTGCACTGCAAATCGAATACTTTTAGTCCCATAACACCAGTAATGAGGTCAAACGCCTGAAATTCAAGCCCCCGCAGTATAACGGAGTGCCTTTGAGGCTACTCTGAACCGATATTGCAGGCCTTACATGGCCTTAATTGCCTTAATTGCCGACCCCAAAGCTCAGTCTGGGAACAGCCTCCAGCAATTCTCGTGTCACAGGATTCGTAGGCGCCTGAAGGACCTGCCCTGCATCGCCTAATTCGACTAATTGACCAGCATGCATGACAGCGACCCGGTCAGCGATGTATTCGACGACTCCAAAATTGTGCGTAATAAAAAGATACGCCATCCCTGTTTCACGTTGGAGATCTGTGAGTAAATCCAGGATTTGCGCCTGCACGGATACATCCAGCGCAGAAGTTGGTTCGTCCAGTATCAACACCTGGGGCTCGACTGCCAGCGCACGCGCAATTGCAATACGCTGACGCTGACCACCCGAAAACTCATGAGGATAACGATCCGCAGCATTCGCAGGGAGGCCGACGCGTTCAAGCAGATAGGCAATACGTCGAGTTTGCTCAAGCGCTGACCATTCAGGTCGCAACGCAGCAATACCTTCTTGCAAAATAGCGCCCACACGCATGCGAGGATCCAGGGATGCATAGGGATCCTGAAAAACGATCTGGATCCGGCGACGCATGGCCATCAATGCGCTTCCTGAGACATTGAGCAGACTCGTGTCACCCATTCGGGCAGTCCCCATGACTTTGACGCTTGGGTCAATGAGCCGAAGCAAGGCCTTAGCGACAGTCGTTTTACCGCAACCCGAAGCACCCACCAAGGCCATGGTTTCGCCCGCACGCAGACTAAAACTCACACCTTGCACCACTTTGTTCCAGTCAACAATTCTGCGTAAAAATCCTTTACGAATTGGGTAATGGACTTGCAAGCGATTCACACTCAGCACCACCTCTCGGTCAGTGTTGACGGGTTTTGAATCAGCATTTGAATCACCCCTTGAACCAACCAGTTCAGTTGTTTTACTACCATCCACATCCATTGCTCGCGCCTGACCAATCTGCGAGAGTGGCTTGCCGCGTTTGGCAAAAGTTGGGATCGCGTCAAACAACTCGCGAGCGTAAGGATGTTTCGGTGCATTAAAAAAATCGTCTGCCGCAGCCGTCTCGACAATCTCACCATTGCGCATCAGTGCAACAGTATTGGCGACGTCACGCACCACGGCCAGATCGTGCGTAATCAGCAGCACGGCCATGCCGAGTTCTTTCTGGATATCGGCCAGCAGCCGTAGCACCTGCGCCTGTACCGTGACGTCGAGTGCCGTAGTCGGCTCATCGGCAATGAGTAACTCGGGTTCCGCGGCCAGAGCAATTGCAATCATGATCCGTTGCTTTTGTCCGCCTGAGAACTGGTAGGGATAATCATCCATCCGCAACTCTGGTTGCGCGATTCCAACGCGAGAGAGCCACTCGATGGCCCGTATACGTGCGGCCTTACCACGCAAGGCTGTATGCGTCAGAATGGGTTCGATTATCTGTTCGCCGATGCGCATGACCGGATTCAGACTAGTTGCAGGCTCTTGAAAAATCATGCCCGCACGTCCACCGCGAACAGTGCGCATCGACGACTCTGACAATTGGTTGATCTCAGTTCCTTCGAGATCAATCCGTCCACGCGTCACGCGCAAGGCCTCAGGCAACAGACGCATCAGCGCCATTGCCGTCATACTTTTACCTGAACCCGACTCCCCAACCAATGCAAAGGTCTCTGCGCGCTGAACACTCAGACACAGAGCCTTCACTGCATAGCGGTGTTGCGCATCAGAGTCGATTGCAATATCCAGATCGGTCACGCGCAAGACAGTATGACCACCGACTGGATTACCTGTATCGGCTGAAAAACTACCCACCTGTGGGGACTGGCCAGATTTAAATCTTTTAGGCCTGAACATGCGGCTGCGCGGATCAAAGGCATCGCGTACGGCATCTGAAAACAAGTTGGCTGACAACACCAAGGCCAGCATAAAAACGAATGCCGCAAGCAGATTCCACCAGATCATCGGATCGCGTGACATTTCCAGGCGCGACTTTTCAATCATCGAACCAAACGAATTCATCGTCGGATCGACACCAATGCCCAGATAAGACAGGACAGCCTCGTAGAGGACCAGACCAGAGAACTCCAGCACCACAGTAATCAAGATAATGTGCATCACATTAGGCACGAGGTGACTGGCCATGATGCGCCAGTGCGAGATCCCAAATGCACGCGCAGCCTGCACATACTCGAGTTCACGTAATTTAAGAGCCTCCGCACGTAGCAGACGACACAAGCCTGCCCACCCCGTCAGACCCAGAATCATGCACAGCAGAAAAAGTCGCAAATCCGCCCGCTGCGCAGCCGTCGGAAACAGAGTGGGATTGTTATCGATATACACCTGCATCATCAGGACGCACGCTGCAATCAGCAAAACCCCTGGAATCGATGTGAGCGTGGTGTAGACATACTGAATCACATCATCGATCCAGCCTTTGAAATATCCCGCTGCGATCCCTAACATCATCGCGGGCGGGAGCATGGCGACCGTAGTCAGGCTGCCAATCACCCAGGCCGTGCGGATGCTCTTAAGTGCTTGCCACAGGACATCATTACCCGTGCGATCAGTCCCCAGCACATGATAGCCAGAGGCCAAACCCATCACGCCTCCGAGCACAAGCGACATGAGCAACACGGTTAGCAACATTGCGCGCCAGGGCAGCTCTGTTTCGCTCTGAATAATCTGCGATGCCAGTCGGCGCATCGGATTTTCTATCAACGACTCAACGTGGAGAGAATCTTTGCGCCGGCGGATCATGCTCAAGAAGATCACGCACACCACAAGCAGACCTGACACTAAACCACCGCATAATCCCACACTCAGGCGAGTCAGGACATCGCCGCTCCACTGCTGTTCGGGCTGAGACAGATGCTTGCCACCAAACCGCAAACGCGGAAAGTCCCGGGTCGGCTCGCCACCATCCTGCAGGATCGATTCTTTGGTGAATTGTAACCAGGCAAGAGGCGAAGAATAGGTCTTCTCAGGCTGAACAAAAGCCGTGTCCTCGAGCAAAGCATCGAGTAACGAAACGACTTTGGGTGCATAGACCGGTGCAGCATTTGCAGCTGCACCCGCCGCGGATGGCAGTCGCGGCTGGTAGTGCAAACTATCAAGCAGTCCAATCACCACAAAGGCGAGCAACACCACAGCAGAGCACATGGCGGGTGCGCTACGCGCCACCCGACTCCAGGTCGCACGCAAGGTCCGTGTGCGCGCGACGTGCCAGGCATAACCGATGACCGCTGCCAGCAAGGCAAACAATGCAACATCAGTCCAGAGGAAAATAATCTTTGGCATAGTGGCTACTCGAAGCGCACGCGCGGATCCGCGAGTGTGTAGGAAATATCAGCCAGAATCAGGCCAACGATGTAGAGTGCAGAACCGAGAAAAACCATCGCCCGCACCACAGAAAAATCCTGGCTACTGATCGCATCGATCGTATAGCTCCCCAGACCAGGAATACCAAAGAAAGACTCCGCAATCAGACTACCCATAAAGAGCAGCGGCAAAGCAGAAACCGTGCCCGTCAGAATAGGCAGCATGGCATTGCGCAGGACATGCCTAAACAGCACCACCCGTTCACTCAGACCCTTAGCACGCGCGGTACGCACGTAGTCCTTGCTGATTTCTTCGAGAAAAAGGCTGCGATAAAAACGTGCTTCGGGTCCTAATCTACCCACGATCGCAACCACAATCGGCAAGGCCAGGAATTTAATCATGTCCCAGCCGCCTGAAAAGCCGGAATAGGGAACCAGCCTGAGCAGCTTTGAAAACAGCCACTGTCCGGCAATAATGTAAAACAGGCTCGAGATCGATAGCATCACGACACACAGCACAACACCCCAGAAATCGAGTCGCGTGGTCCGGAAGAACACCAGCATCAACGAAAACGCCACACTTGCCACCAGACCTAAAGCAAAAGTCGGTAAAGCGAGTGCGAGACTTGGCCCCATGCGCGCGGCAATTTCACGTCCAATATCTCGCCCGCCATCGGAGGCGCCGAAATCAAAGGTCAGCAAGGGAATCGAGCGTTGATAAAAAATCGTGTCCGTGTATTTTTTAGCTCCTGATTCGCTTGTGTTCAGAAAAAGTGGTTTGTCATAGCCTCGCTCGACTTTCCATTTTTCAATCGCATCTGCACTGACGCGCTGACCGCCGATGGCAAGCCTCGCCATATCGTCAGGTGTATTGACCGCAAAGAACAAGATGAAGGTAAACAGATTGACCCCAATCAGGATCCATACTCCGTACAGGAGGCGACGCAAGACATAACCGATCATCGCGGCTCTCCTGAGGATGCATGACCAAAAGCGGTTTGTTGATCTTGCTTACGTATCGCACGCCAGGCTGGCCAGATGACCAATCCAAGTAACAAGATCAATAGTCCGACAGGCCACCACACTGGCGGATTCCATTCCCGGATTTTTTGCTCGCGCAAAACAGGATCGACCTTCATATATTGCAGCGTATTGCGCACCATCTGTGTCGGTTTAGCATTGCCAACCCACTGCTGAAAAGCTCCCCCTGATTTAGGGAACATGCCAAACATCCAGGGCGCATCCTCTTGGAGAATATGCGTCATCTGCACAATCACCTGCTCTTTTTCTGGGCCATCAGGCAGATCGCGCATTTTTTCAAACAGCGCATCGTAGGCAGGGTTTGTGTAGTTCGAAGCGTTTTCACCCCCCTTCTCTGCCTTGACGTTGGGTCCATACAGCAAGAAGAGAAAGTTTTCGGCATCGGGGTAGTCAGCGACCCAACCCCATAAATACATCTGCGCCACACCACGGGCCATTTTTTCCTGAAAGCGGTTGTAATCTGTTGCGCGGATATCCATCTGCACACCAATCTGGGCGAATTGCCGGCGCATCCAGTCAAGTGCCGGACTCGACCCACCTGCGCCACCCATCGCATCAAAATGCAGAACCAGCGGTTCACCGGTTACGGCGTCACGCCCATCTGGATATCCCGCCTCAGCAAGTAAACGTCGAGCCTCATCGAGTGACTTGCGCACCGCCTTACCGTCTTTGACGTCATACACGACGCGATTAATGCCATCCGGGCCCGACTGATAACCAAGCACACCGGGAGGCACCGGACCGTAAGCAACCTGCGCTTGATCATTCTCAAAAATTGCGACGTAATCTTCCCAGTTAAAAGCAATGCTCAAGGCCTGACGCAGCTTACGGTTGCGCACTTGCTGCTCAGGCGTATCACCCTGACCTACAACGGGATCTTTCCAGTTAAAGCCGAAATACTGCGACTGTGCTTCGACGGTCGTGGGCAACTGGATACCATGCTTTGCATAGAGTGCCGCCTTTTCGGTCGAGTCACTTGCTGCCACGAGCATCGCCACACCCGTATCGCCCCGATCCACTTGAGGAATATCGTAATAGCCCTGCATGAACTTGCCTTGCAGTGGAATACTTTCCTTTTCCATGTTCAAGACAATACGATCAATAAAAGGCGTCATCTTGCCGCAGTCCACGAGCAAGCCTGCCGTACGATCGCCTGGTTCACCCTCGCACGGATAAGGCTCTCCTCTAAAGTTTGGATTGCGTTCGAGGACGTGACGTCGATTTTGAATAGACTCCCCCAGCATATAAGGGCCAGTGCCGACCGGCCAGTTATTCAGAGAGAGATTTTGCTGCGCCATGCCCGGCTGACTGTAAAACCGGTCTGCCTCCCAGGGGATCGGCGCGATAAAGGTCATCGCCAGCCAATACTTGAATTGCGGATAAAGACCTTTGACACGAATGCGTAAGGTTTGAGCATCGACGGCTTCGACACCCGCAAAACCAGCATCGCGTAAATCCAGCCACGGCAAATCACGTGTACCAGGGGGCAAATCCTTTCGCAAGGCGGCATCCATTTCGCGTAAGCGATTGCCATAAGCCTGCATCCCGACGATATGCTCAGCCAGGGTCGAAAAAATCGGCGAGGCTACGCGGGGACTTGCTAGTCTGCGAATCGCATACACATAGTCATATGCTGTGAGTGGGCGTGTCCCAGTTTGAGAAAAATCCGAAATCACAAACTTGTTCTTCAAGACCTCGGGGCTAATCGGCCAATAAGTGAAACGCCCATCCTGCTCGCGTGCGAACACCGGATGCGGTTGAAACAGAATGTTCGACTTGATCGGAATGTCATAGACACTTTCTACGATGTCGGCCGGATCGGCGTCGACCGGTAACAACTCACCTTGCGCGTCGTAATACTCAGGTTCCACAACACGAGTGGCCGTGCGTGGAATCAGTTCGTAGGGACGCTTAAGGTAATGATAGCCATACAAAGGCTCATAGATATTATAGGTATAGGGCGTTTCGTCAGTCGAATATGAGCGTGCCGGGTCCAGGAACTTGGGCGAGCGCTGGGCAAAAGCAGTGAATAAGACATTGTCCTTTTCGGCGCCATGGGGATAGGGGCTGTTAATGGGCGACTCAATGCCCTCAGGTCCGCAGCCCGCCAGGAGAGCGCCGCTCAATAACAGTAAAACTGCCCGAGAAATTATTCGCATTGGTGTTTTTGCCAGCATTGATAGCGCCAGACCCAGGGTTTAACAGGATTGGGCTCAGCCCAGAGGCCCGCACGAGCAGCCTGCGCTTGTTTTTCAAGTGTGATCAGAGCTTTATCACGCAGATACTTACCACCACCCTGTTGATTCGCCCACGCCATGCCACCCTGGACTTGCAGACGATTCGCTGTGGTGCCGTCAACCGGGATATCGCATACGTCACGACCGTACTGATCTTTTTCAAAACAGATCAGGGTCAGGGTCTTACCCGCCACGTGCTCAGCGAGGAATTTACGCGAGGCCTCGCCAAAGGGCTGGCCGGGACGTGCGCTACCGTGTCCGGTTTCAGGTGCATCGATACTCGCCAGTCGAATACGATGTGTCTCGCGCTCAACCAGAATATTGATCGTATCCCCGTCCGAAACCTGCACAATGCGACCGGTCAGTGTGTAGGGGGTTGTTGCAGTTGGGTTCGCGGCTTGCGCAGAAGACCCCGTACCCACCAAGCTAATCAGCAGCGACAAGGCCATCATTACAGTCAAAGTACAATTTCTCAAGCGATTCTGCATGTCACTCATTGATTGAAAAAATTAAATAGATCACAGCGATCGGTTCTGATCAATCCAACCGCGATTAAAAGCCACCTCTGCCTTGGAGTTCGGTCACGTTACGAAAGTTCATTTCATCCGGACCACCCCGACAACTTCTTAGCCGCGCTCGCTCAAGGGCGGCCAACATGATTTAATGCCAATTGGTGCAATATAGGTGATTTCACCTATATTACTCAGTCCACATACCTCATTATCAAACAAAGTTTAACCATGCAGATCGTTTTCCTCGACAGCGACACCATTCCCAAACCATTGCCAAAGCCCAGCTGGGCCGACGAGTGGCTCAACCGTCCAGCGACCGAGCCTGATCCCGAAGCCGTGGTGCGCGCACTGAGTCAGGCAGACATCTGCATTACCAACAAGGTCAAATTGACCGCCTCGATCCTGCAACAGCTCCCTCGACTCAAGTTTGTCTGCGTCGCCGCAACCGGTTATGACTGCGTTGATTTGCAAGCATGCCGGGAACACGGAATCGTGGTCTCTAACGTCCCCGGCTATTCAAAACAAAGTGTCGCCGAAGGCGTCATTGGATTTATATTCTCGCTACGCCGTGCCCTGCCCTATTATCAGACCAAGGCACGCGAGCTGTGGCCAGAATCTCCACATTTTTGCGTGCATGGTACGCCGTTACTCAATATCCGTGGCGCGACACTGGGCATTTTTGGTCGTGGAGCGATCGGCAACGAAGTCGCCATGCTGGCCCAAGCACTCGGCATGAATGTGCTGTTCGGAGAACATCGCAATCGGCCAGAGGTCAGGCCAGGCTATGTCCGTTTCGAAACGCTCCTGGCGCAAAGCGACGTAATTACGCTGCACTGCCCGCTGACCGAGGCCACGCGCGGCATGATCGGCCAGGCTGAGATCGCGCATATGAAGCCAGGATCCATGCTGATTAATACTGCACGTGGCCCGCTGATCAACGAACAGGCCGTGCTTGATGGACTGATCAGTGGACATCTCGGAGGTGCCGCACTGGATGTACTGGCCGTAGAACCCCCAACGCAAGGCGGCCCATTGCTGGAATGTGCGCATCCTAACCTCATCATTACTCCGCATATCACCTGGGCGAGCGAAGATGGTGTGCGCAGACTGATGCAAGGCATCGAGGCAAACCTCGAAGCGTTTCATCAAGGTACCCCGATCAACGTGGTGAGTTAAGTCCCGATGCCCTCAAAGACCACGCATACTGCATCGCTTAACTGGATCTATACCAAACTCGTTTTATGTTCCCTGTTCTGGGGGGGGACTTTTATTGCTGGCAGAATGACCGCAGGCAGCATGCCGCATATGACAATCGCCTTTGGCCGTTTTTTTGTCGCGTCGATCATTTTGCTAATCGTGGCCAACCGGCTTGAGGGTGGTCTGCCCAGGCTCACGCGTCAGCAATTCTTTTCAACACTAGCGCTCGGCTTAACCGGCATCAGCATCTACAACATTTTTTTTCTTGCTGCGCTCGAACGCATGCCAGCTGGCAAGACAGCACTGCTGGTAGCCATGAGTCCCATCCTGACTGGAATTTCGGTCTCTATTATCCTCAAGGAACGTCTGGGCATTTATCGCTGGACAGGTCTGATTCTTGCTTTTATCGGAGTCATCACGATCGTCACAAAAGGCGATGTGCTCCATGAAACCAGTAGCGTCATCCACGCCTTTGGGTGGGGAGAGTTTTTCATGATGACGGCGGTGGTGAGCTGGGTAGCCTATACCTTGATTAGTCGCTTTGCATTGAGGGGCTTATCTCCGATTGCAGCCACCACCTACTCATCGCTCTTTGGTGCAACGGTGTTGGGTGTTGGTGCGGCCTTTGAATTTCCACAGCTCACCACTGAGATGGTGACCTGGAAAAATGCGGGTGCGATTTTATATCTGGGCAGTTTTGGCTCAGCACTCGCATTCATCTGGTTTAGTGAAGGCGTCAAAAGAATCGGGCCGGCGCGCACCGTCGTATTTACCAATCTGGTGCCCGTTTTTGGTGTGTTACTCGGCTATCTCGTGCTGGCAGAGCCCATCCTGATTTCAATGGTGGTGGGTGGTGCCATTGTGATTACTGGGGTCGCAGTCACCAATCAGGCAAAAAAGTAATCCCTCTCAAACACCGCATACTAAACACCACACACTAAATATTAATCATTACTCATTAATCATTACTCATTACTCATTACTCATTAAACACTAAACGCTACAGACCAAATACTAAGCACGACAAGCTACACAGCCATACATTTAACGATATAACGGGATTTTTTCATGACATTGCGGTTGATCAAAACACTCATGATGGGCTGCGTGCTCTCACTCGGCTGTCACCTTGCCGTGGCACAAGACTATCCAAACAAATCAATCAAACTGATTGTGCCATTTCCTGCGGGCGGCGCGACAGACATCGTGTCGCGCGTGGTCGCGCAACAACTCGGCTCAGAACTCGGCCAAAGCGTCGTGGTCGACAACCGTGCTGGTGCAGCTGGCGTGATTGGTGCCGAAGCCGCAGCACGTGCTGCGCCTGATGGCTACACGCTGGTGCTCACCACCTCCAGCACCCACACAATTGGCCCCCTGTTGAATCCAAAGATTCCTTATTCAGCGACCAAAGATTTCACCCCCATCATTTACCTGGCCTCATCGCCACAAGTCGTGATCGTTCCGCTTTCTTCTCCCGTCAAAAGCATGCAGGAATTGATCGACTACGCGCGTAAGAATCCAGGCACACTGAACTTTGGCTCTGCCGGTACAGGTGGCATCCCCCATCTCTCGACAGAGCGCTTCCTGGCAATGACACAATTAAAGATGACGCACGTGCCCTACAAAGGCACCGCACTGGCGATGCCAGACCTGATGGCAGGCCGACTGGATCTGATGTTTGACTCGATCTCAGTATCTCTGCCGCACATCCGCGATGGTAAAGTCCGCGCACTCGCCGTCACCACGACTCAACGCACCTCAGTGGCTCCCGATCTGCCACCTCTGTCAGATACCGTTCCTGGCTACGAGTCCCTGACCTGGTTTGGTGTGTTTGGACCGGCTAATCTTCCAGCGCCCATCGTGACCAAACTGAATGCAGCACTCAACGAAGCGCTTAAAAATCCAGGCGTATTGCAGCAGTTAGCCAAACTCGGTTTTGAACCTGGTGGTGGCACACCTGCAGATTTTGCGAACAAGATGAAGGCTGAAACAGCGATGTGGAAACAAGTCATCGACGACGGAAAAATCACACTTGAATGAGCCAACGCCCAAACAGCCTGAGCACAAACTGAATCCAGTGAGTCCTAAAAAACTCCTGCTCAGCAAATGGACCGCAGTTCAGCCCACCCACAAGGAGAAGCATTTTTTGGTGGTGGGTGTCGTCCAACCAGAAATTCCAGGTGCGCCAGTCATTGAGATTGACCTAGAAGCAGCGATGACAGGACGCATCACACGGATGCCCTGGCGCGAACTCAAGGACGCAAGCAAATGGCTACGTGGTTGGGTGTAACTTGGGTGCGGATCAAAAGGTTGCATTGATATGCTTGGACGCTGAATCAACACAGAACGAGGGCCGAATCAACGCTGCGTCAGCGCTGCTTTAACGCAACTTCAGCGCTGCTTGGGCACGCAATATTTTAGAATCAAAGCTGCCAGATACAGCACGATCAACGTCCCAGATACATCACCGACGAACATGGGTGTCACTCCAGAAAATGGGGTTTTCATCCGGTCCGTTATATAAAAATATATATTGTGTGGAATCACATTACACAGCGCACCGACTAAGCCAAAAATAGTCAGTTGATTTAGGTTGAGGCCTTCTAGGCTATCGGGCAGCTTTAACCACCTCGTGCAAAGCAAAAAGGCCAACATGGGGCCAAGGGCAGACATGCCAGAAAGCACAATCGCGTCAGCAAAGTGACTGTAATCAGTAGGATCACTCGTCACCAATGCACCCAGAAAAAGTCCGGCGACAGCCACCCACTCGAGCACCATGACTGAAACCATTCGAATGGCTGCAGGCAGAAAAATCCAGGCAATATGAGTACTAAAACCCACCGAGGTGAAAATGGTCTGATTCAGCTTAAACAGCAGTATCCAGGCAATTCCAACTGCCAACGCAGCCACCGTCGAGAACACCCAGCCAACGACACGCGTCTGCCGGGGAGCATTTGTGAGGGGCGGCATGCGTGAGCAACCTTAATGGCGATTAATCAGTATGCTGGGCACGCTCCAGAGCCTGCCCCATCGAAGTGAAATACGTTGCGGCCAATTCGGTCGGAACAACATACTTCACGCGGCTGTCTACCTTATCAACATCTAGGGCAATCATGCCCTTTTTAGTCAAGGTTTTCAGACGTCGGTGCGCGGTGGTGGCTGAAATCTCGGTGGACAAACCCATCGCCTCAAGGACGCTGATGTTTTTACCCAGGTGCCAACCGGCCGCTAATAAGTTGAGCAAGCGCTCTTCTACGGGGTCTAGATCTGGAAATGTCGGGATCTGCCGAATTGCTTGGATCAGGTTTAAAAACCTGAGATAAACAATAGAGTTTTTAGAGTTTGTCATAATTGCATCTTAACTTGATTGACTGTTAAAAGTGACTAACAATCAATATTGTTGTGTCACTTTTATCATTTTATACCCCTTTTGGCGAACATTGCCAAAAATTCGACCCCCTGAAACTCAATATTTAATTTAGTGAATGACAGGTTTTTTGCCTTGTATTAAAACAAGAGAATAATCAAGGTGTCAGATTCAAGATGATCTTCTTCAGGCTTCAGACGGAGACAATACGACGAACTGAACCTCAACAGGATGATTATCGTTGATGGGAATAATGTCCTGAGGACAAGCGGACATCACAACGATGCAATCCATTTCTGCACGCAAATCAATGTAATCACCAGCTTTCGAGACCGGCGCAAGCCATTGCACACTGCCGTCTGAGGCAACGGGGATATTCATCCATACATTAAAGGGCTGAGGGACTTCACGTGCGCGCAGACCAATCGCCTTGAGTGCCATACGCATATTATCTGCACAATTATCGTGATAATCCTTTACGCCCAGAGTGGTGTACCGATAGGCGTCGCACGCAGCCATCAAGGTGTCATGAACTCCTGGGGACGTATCGGCAATCAGCGTCATGATGGGTCGGCGACGATTCGTCACAAGCGGATCCCCTACTCTAGGAATAATCCGGTCAATCCAGGCGCGAGCATGCTCCATAGACATAAATTCGCTGAGGTCATCAGCCTTGAACGCCCAGGTATCACACACCTGTGTACCATGCGTATTGATGATACGAATCACCTGTCCACACGTAAGCCTGACCGCTCGACCATTGCGAGCCGGAACGGTATAAACGTGATCAGGCACCGCAACACCCGTTGCGGATACAGGCTCATGCAGTGTGTTATTCAAGCCGACGGGCTCGCCATTATCAGCGCTCGCGGCAACGGACTGGCTAGTCAACATTGTTGTACTCCTTGATGATTTGATCGTTAAAACGTGGTGATGGGGATTCCATTCCGATTGCCTTGCCATCAAGACTGCGCCGGATCCAGGGCTGCAAAAATGATTTCAGTCGCGGATGCACCGGCTGGTAAATAATGTCCTGCGGTGTTCCAACTGTGACGATCCGGCCTTTTTCCATAAACACAATCCGGTCTGAAACTTCAGCAGCGAAACTCATTTCGTGCGTCACCATTACCATGGTCATTCCATCGCCAGAAAGGGATTGAATAACTTCGAGTACCTCTTCGACCAACTCAGGATCCAGCGCTGAGGTGGGTTCATCAAGCAACAGAACCTCTGGGCTCACGGCCAGGGCGCGAGCAATACCTACACGTTGCTGCTGGCCTCCACTGAGTTTGGCCGGCAGGCTATCGGCCTTGTCAGACATACCCACTCGGTCAAGTGCTGCATTCGCAATCTGGCGGGCCTGCTCAGGCTTCATTCCTTTGGCCAGCGTCAGGGGAGCCATCACATTGGCCAGTGAGGTCATATGCGGCCACAGATTGAATTGCTGAAAGACCATCGCAACTCTGGCGCGTACCTCAGCAATCCCTCGTTCAGACTCTCGCTCGCGCGTACCGTTTGCTGTGTTGCGATAACCGAGCAAAGCGCCTCGGATCGACACTTCACCTTCGTCATAAGCCTCGAGAAAATTCATACAACGCAACAGTGTTGTTTTGCCAGAGCCTGACGGTCCGATCAGACTAACGACTTCGCCAGCGGCAACATCCAGGTTGATATCAGCCAAAGCCTGCATCGCACCGAAACGTTTACCTACGTTGCGTACTGAAACCATAGGAATAATCACGGACTGATTCATGCATTCACCATACTAAGGGGAAAGTGCTCGATTCACTGCACGACCCACCCTGCTGATTGTCAAGGTCAGCAACCAGTACGACAGGGCAAGCATGAGATAGGGTTCAATGTAGACATAGGTCTCTGAAACAATTTTGGTGGTCGTAAACGTGAGTTCGGGATAGGTGATGATCGATGCAATCGAGGATTCCTTAACCAGAATAATGGTTTGATTGGCAATCAGCGGCACACTCATCCTGAGCGCCTGCGGAGCCTGTATGCGCGTAAAGATCTGTCTGCGTGACAACCCCATCGCGCTGGCGGCCTCGACTTGGCCTACAGGAATACTTTGCCAGCACGCCCGGAATATTTCAGAAAAATACGCACCGCCATATAGAACCAGTGCCAGGGTCGCAGCCTCAAATGGATCGAGTGTCAAACCAATAGCAGTCAAACCAAAATAGGAGATAAACAGATGTACTAAAAATGGCACACCTCTCCAGACACCAGTATAAAACCAATAGACAGGTTTGAGCCATCGGGGCCCTGTCTCACGCATCGCATTCATCGCAAAGCCAAGCAGTAATCCACCTGCCAATGCCAGCATCGACAACTCCATCGTATGGAGTGCGGCGAGTCCGAAAGCCGGCAAAAATTTTACGAACAGACTCGCATCCATCAGGACAACCTTCCCGGAAGGCCTTGAACAATCTGCGACGAAGCGTTCGAGCGATGGGTCAATCGATTCCCCGCCCACGTACCAATTAAGAAAATTGCGCCTGTCATCAGTAAATATATGCAACCCATTGAAATATAAACTTCAAGTGGTCTGTAATTACCTGCGACAATCTGTCGTCCCGTACGGGTCAGTTCGGTGACTGCAATAACGGACACCACGGCAGAACTTTTCAACACATCGATCGCTTCTGAAACCACCGCAGGCCAAACCGCACGCGTGATCTGTGGTAACTGGATAAAGCGAAAAATAAATTTTTTAGGAATACCAAAGGCGTCCGCCGCCTCTAGTTGTCCGGGTGAGACGGCGGACAAACCAGCACGGAGAATTTCACACTGAAAGGCCGCTGAATTCAGGCCCATCGCCACAATCGCTGCAGGAAATGGGGGGACGTTTATATTGAATGCTGCTGGCAAATAAAACAGCATCAGCAACTGTACAAGGAGCGGCGTGCCACGAAAAAAGCTGACATACACACTAACAAAAAAACCGGCAACATTCTGCATGGGTGTGAGACGCACACCCTCCTGTCCGTATTTTTCGGATACAGCCAGGAATAGAGAGCCCAGTGCGAATCCAATCAGGATTGCACCAGTTGAAAGCGATAGAGTAACCAGAGCCCCTTGAAACAAGAAGGGCACATAGCCAGTCAGACGATCAAGCAATCCGGAGGCAAGCATGTTCAAGGGCCTGGGGCTGGATCAACGCTTTACATTGCCGGTGCGGGGACTGCATCACTTGGAACGCTCATATCAAAGCCGAACCATTTCATTTGAAGCTCTTTAAGCTTACCGGTCGCACCAGCTTTCGCAATGCCTGCGCTCAGGAACTTAACCAACGAAGCACTATCCGTATCTTTACGACCGGCCCAGGCAAAATAGGTTTTAGGACCAATTGGCTGATTGATAATTTCATAGATATCAGGACGTGACTTGATCAGACTTGACAGATTGGGCAGCGACTGTGCGACAGCATCGGTTCGCCCTGCGGCCAGATCGGCGTAAGCTTCGTCGTAGGCAACATATTCACGAATCTTGACAGCAGGCTTACCTTCTGCGACAAGCTTATCGCTAAAAGCCTGTAATACTTTAAGTTGTGCCGCGCCGGCCTGAACACCCACCGACTTTCCGGCGATATCCGCTGCATTGATCACGCTTTTTTCGCCCTTGCGCTTAACCAGGGCCGTCGTTGCATCTGCAACAGGCAGAGTGAAATCAAATTTTTCTGCACGTTCTTTGGTGATGGTCAGTGCGGTAATCACAACATCAAAACGCTTTGCGGCCAAGCCTGGCAAAATACCCTGGAAAGGCAAGTCAAGCAGTTTAATTTTGACTTCGGGTGCTGTTGTTTCCATGATCCAGTTAAACAGATCCTGATCAAAGCCAACAATCTTGCCATTTTCAATAAACTCAAACGGAGCATAGGCAGCCTCGAGGCCGACAGTCAATTCCTTTTTCTGTTTAACGGTATCCAGCAAATCTGCGGAATGAGCCGCAGAGATTGCGCAAATCGATAAAAATCCTGCGAGCAGACGTTGCAATAACATGGCGAACCCCTTGGAACAAGTTTGAAAGAGTGAACTGCAAATTCGTCTGCGGCGGGGCATCCCCTCGTCGTCGACATAAACATACAACATGAAAAGAGCAAACTGCAGCACGGCCATCATGCTGAACTACCAGGCCTACACGCAAAAATCATGCCAAGCAAAACAATGCATGTATGACCTGAACTTACCGCAATACATGTTCAAAACGCGACAAAATCCTACCCGACATAACTTTCATGCACGATTGATGTGCGTCGTATGCACGAATTAAAAACCTATCTCTAGCGCGATTGAATGATGTTGTGTTCAGGACCGTAAGGAAAAGCCGTCAGATTTCGATTGCCTTGATCAGTAATGACGAGAATGTCGTGTTCGCGATAGCCGCCCGCACCTGGCATGCCTTCAGGAAGCATGAGCATCGGCTCCATTGAGATCACCATGTCAGGTTCAAGGATCGTGTCGATATCTTCACGCAACTCGAGACCTGTTTCACGACCGTAATAGTGACTCAGGACCCCAAAGGAATGCCCATATCCAAAGGTCCGGTATTGCAGAAGTCCGTGCTCGGCATAAATCTGATTCAACTCATTTGCGATATCGCTGCAACGCGCGCCAGGCTTCAGTAATTTTTTACCTTTGTCGTGAACGGTGCAGTTGATTTCCCACAAGCGAAGGTGTGCGTCAGACGCATAGTCCAGGAACAGTGTGCGTTCCAAAGCGGTGTAATACCCACTGATCATCGAAAAGCAATTGAGACTCAGTATGTCGCCCTTCTGTACCTGACGAGTCGTGACAGGATTATGTGCGCCATCGGTGTTGATCCCAGATTGAAACCATGTCCAGGTATCCATCAGTTCTGTATGCGGGTAACGCAATGCGATTTCGCGCACCATGGCCTGCGTCGAGGCGAGTGCGACCTCATGCTCAGGCACGCCTTCATGAACAGCTGAGACCAGTGCTGCGGCACCGATATCGCAGACTTGTGCACCATTGGCGATGAACTCGATTTCTTCAGCAGTCTTGACCATTCGCATTTTCATGCAACGTGGCGCAATGTCAGAAAATTCGGTGCGTGGCAGAGCAAGTCTGAGCGCATTAAACCGATCAATGGGAAGGTGATCAAACTCTACCCCCACTAGCGAACCGTCCACGATACAAGCCTGGACTGCTTTGAAATAGTTACCTCGCTGCCAATCGGTATAAGTCAGCACGTCATCTGCGACACTTTTGCGCCATGGTTGTGCACCATCTATATTAGCTGCGATCAGGGTTGAACGATCGTGCGTCACAACAAGTCCAAAAAACCTGCCGAATGAACAATACAGAAAGTCACAGTAGTAGTTAATATTGTGATATGAGGTAAAGAGCACAGCATCGAGACCAAGCTCAACCATCGCCACGCGCAACTTTGAAATGCGTACCGCATATTCACCTGCTGAAAAACTATTTTTATTTTTTTCGCCATTTCGCAGGCGAATCAAGTCAGGCATATTCAGCATGTCGCATTCCTAAACACTGTTAATCAATCATGATCAAAGTGTAAAGATCCGCAAGAATTAGACTCACTTCAAAGCGACATTTAATAGCAATTAAACGACAATTCTTCAACAGTCAATTTAAAGAGCTTTCCCCTGATTTTTTGATCGCATTGCGTTCTGCCTGAGGCGATTGCCCAAAAAAATCACCATAGCAGGCGATAAAATACGAGGTGCTAGAAAACCCACAAACCTGAGCGATTTCGTCGATACGACGATTGGTACGCATGACGGATAAGCGGGCACGTGATAATCGAATCTCGAGATATTTGCGCGAGGGGGAGAGATCGATGTGCTCTTTAAAGAGCCGTTCTAGCTGCCTGCGGGAGACATGGAGATAGTCAGCGATTTCGCTCGTCAGCAAAGGCTCTTCTATGTTGCTTTCCATAATTTCCAGAGCATCGAGCAGCACTTGAGGCAAATTCGTATAGCGATAACGCATCGGAACGGACTGGTTGTCATTCGGACTGCGTTGATGCGACACCAGCAGATCGGATACCTGCTGGGCCAAAGCGCGATTACCTGGCGCGCGGCTCAACAAGTAGGTCATCAAATCCAGCGGACTGACGCCACCCGAGCACGTGTAGCGATCACGATCGATTTCAAACAAGCGGGTGGACACAAGCAAGCCTGGGAATTGTTCCAGTAAAGTTTCACGATCCTCCCAGTGAATGGTGCAACGATAACCATCCAGCAATCCAGCCTTTGCCAGATAGTAGCTACCCGTGTCGATGCCTCCAAGCGTGACACCCTGGGCAGCCAATTTTTTTAGCCATCGTGATACATCGCCGTATCCTCGCTTTGGTATGGGGTTCGCGCCCACGACGAATACCGTATCGAATTGATCTGCATGGCCGATGGTCTGATCGGGTACAACCAGAATTCCATCACTTGAAAGAACTGGCATATCAGTCAGTCCGATCGTCACATAGTCTACGATTCGCTGAGCACTTACCGTATTGGCCAGTCTCAGCGGATCAACCGCGGAACTCAGTGCAATCAGTGAGAAGTCTGGCACGAGCAAAAAACCGAAACGTTTACCTGCTCCAGAGGAGGTTAATTCCTTTAACGGGCAATGCGTTACAGTCGTCATAGAGCCACATATCGGCGTGAGAATTAAGGTTTTGCGCGCAGCATTAAGTCCCATACATAGGTTTTAAAGCTTCTACGCACAAGCATTTCAAATACAGGTGTGTGCTGGGTTTGCCAGAGCCAGACCGATGCCTTATAAAAAACTGAGCCGGCACTTTGACCAGGCTTGAAAACACGCGGATGCAAATCAAGCGGACACCCCTGAGCGAGCGCCTGTCTTGCGCGCAGCCCACAGAGTCTGATTACACCATAACCGCTCGATACATCCGTGACAGCGCTAAGAATTCCAAGCAGTCCAGCATGCAGCCGCGCACAAATTTCTGTTGCCGCATGCGTTTGTGACATCACGAACCAATCATCTGGGCCGACCCAGATGATTTTGAACGCATGATTCTGCTTAAATGTACATGACACGACAGGCAGAGACAAGCCCAATGCTGTCTCAACCCCTGCACAAAACGCAAGATCTTCTGCATTGCCGCGCAGATTGATCATCGCAACCTGCGCTAACCAGCTCAACTGTAAGGCGTCCTGATTTTCTCCTTCACCATCATCAGATTCAATCGCAGCAGACTGACTCAAGTGGTTCTCACGCATGCTGACGCTCCGATTGCGGATCATAAAAGACGGGGTGACTGATCTGGGCGTGGGCAACCCCCTTCTCAGAAATAGAAACACTGACGGCTTCTCCCAGACGCGATAAACCACCCGAGATCACAGCCAGTGCGATGGAACGGCCCAGTGTCGGACTGAAATAACTGGAGGTGACGTGCCCCTGCATGGCACAGTTGCTCTGGTGCATTGGAGATTGAGCATCTGTGATAATGATCTGGGATCCTTCAGGCAGAACAAGTGCAGGATCCAATGTGAGTAAGCCGACAAGTTGCTTACGATCAGAGCGGCTGGTATCACTGCGCGTAAGTGAACGTTTGCCGAGAAAATCTTTATTTGCCGCGATCAGGCCCGACATGCCAAGATCAAGGGGAGTCATCGAGCCATCAGTATCTTGTCCGACAATAATGAACCCCTTTTCTGCTCGCAGCACGTGCATGGTTTCCGTACCATACGCCGTGATTCCAAAAGTCTGACCAGCGGTATGGAGGGATGACCAGACTTCGGCGCCCTGATCTGCGGCAACGTTAACCTCGTAACACCGCTCGCCTGAAAAACTGATCCGCATCAAGCGCGCTGGCACACCACAAACAGTGCCTTCGCGATAGGACATAAAGGGAAAGGCTGTGTCATCAAAATCAATATCCGAACAGACTGCGCGCAACACTTGCCGGCTATCTGGACCTGCAACAACCGTTGTTGACCAGTGATCGGTTACCGAAGTCAGATATACCCTGAGCTCAGGCCATTCAGTCTGCAACCAGCGTTCAAGCCAGGCCAGAACTCGAGCAGCTCCTCCGGTCGTGGTGTGCATCAGATAATGATTCTCAGCTAATCTCACTGTCACACCGTCATCAAACACCATGCCATTTTCATCAAGCATCAGCCCATAGCGACATTTTCCTACAGGCAATTTTGACCAGGCATTGCAATACACCCAGTTCAGGAGCGTTGCTGCATCGGGTCCCTGGATATCAATTTTTCCAAGAGTCGAGGCGTCCAGCATGCCGACACGCTCTCGTACCGCGATGACCTCACGTGCAACGGCCTGCCCCAGGCTTTCGGCCTCGACGGGGTAATACCTGGGCCGCTTCCACTGACCCACATCCTCAAACATTGCGTGGTGCTGGACATGCCAGTCATGCATGGCTGTTTTGCGCACAGGCTCAAAGCTATCGCCCAATTCAAGCCCTGCCACTACTCCAAAAGTCACTGGCGTATAGTTGGGTCGAAAGGTTGTCGTTCCCACCTGGGGGATAGTTTTACCCATTGCCTGCGCAACGATTCCCATTCCATTGATGTTTCCAGTCTTTCCCTGATCGGTCCCAAAGCCCATCGCCGTATAGCGCTTGACATGCTCGATCGATTCAAACCCTTCACGAACCGCCAGCAAAATATCTGAAGCGGCCACATCGTTCTGAAAATCAACGAATTGTTTAGGTGCACGTGTTGCGGGTTTGGCATGCGGGACAAGCCATAAGGACCGGATGGCATCGTGCTGGACATCTTGCATCGCTGGCACAGAAGTTTCAGCAGCCCTTAAACCGAGCGCCACCATCGCCGCATGCCCAGCTTCCAAGCCACTCTGCGCACAGGACAATAGACCTTCGACACCCGCGCATGCCCCTGCAGACAATTCTGCCTGTGATGATGCGCCTGGCAAGAAGGCCTGATGTGCATCGCTCCAGACCGCCTTGCTGCCCGCCTGACAATGCAGGTGAATAACAGGGCTCATGCCTCCGGACATTGCAACCAGATCACACCGCACACGCCTTGCCTGACCAGACAACGCCCCCGATTCTGAGAGCCCTTGTACAGACACGCTTTGCACATGCATTCCACCTTGCGCTTCGGTGATTACGCTAGAAAACGTCACAGCGATTCCCTCTTCGCGTGCCATGCGTGCAAAGGCGCCTAGTGCCTCTTTACGCGCGTCGATCACATGAACATCTGTACCCGCCTGATGCAGGGCACGTGCGGCATCGTAGCCTTGGTCATTATTTGTAAACACCACGGCACGTTTACCGAGTACAACGCTATAGCGCCGAATATAGGTGCTGACAGCACCTGCCAGCATGATTCCCGGACGGTCATTATTTGCAAAGACCAAGGGACGCTCATGTGCACCTGTCGCAAGAATCACTTCGCGTGCACGGACCTTCCACAACCGCTCCCGGTGGGCGGGTTGCAGCTCCAGCGGCAAATGGTCGGCAAGTCGCTCGACAAGCGTTATAAATTTATGATCATGAAATCCGAATGCTGTCGTGCGACGCAGTACCCTGACTTCTGGCATCGCGGATAACTCAAGCATGACATGTTCAACCCACTGCACGGCGGGCATATCATCGATCTTCTCATCGCAGGACAGTAACCAGCCACCAGGCTCGGACTGCTCATCGCACAGAATCACGCGCGCACCAGAGCGTCCCAAAGTCAAGGCGGCCATAAGTCCGGCGATGCCGCCCCCTACGATCAGTGCATCACAGTGCACATATTGCTTGTCATACCGAGCCGTGTCCGCGAGCATGGGTGAGGCACCCAGCCCACTCGCAGCGCGAATATGTTTTTCAAAAAAATGCCAGGCAGCCTGAGAAGACATAAAGGTTTTGTAATAAAAGCCAGCAGGGATCAGTCGTGCAATCCAGCCATTCACCGCACGCCAGTCAAAAGTCAGACTTGGAGTTGCGTGTATGGAGGTTGCAACCAGACCCTCAACCAGCTCGACTTCGGTCATCCGTGCATTGGGGACTGTGCGTGTCCCTTCAAACAACTGAACCAGTGCATTAGGTTCTTCGACTCCGCTGCCCATGATGCCGCGAGGACGGTGATATTTCCAACTACGCGCAACCAGCGACACTCCGTTGGCGAGTAACGCAGAGGCGAGCGTATCGCCTTGCAAACCCTGAAATGTTTGACCATTGAACTTGAAGGAGATTGTTTTCTCAGGATCCACTCGCGACTTAGCTACAGATCGTCGACTCATTTCAGATTCTCTTTTGACTGCGACATGGATTGAGGTCCAGCTTCGCCAACTTTCCAGGTTGCCGCAAAACGATAGCTCACGGTATCGCGTAAGGCACTGAACCAACGACCACAACCACTGGTATGGCGCCATTGTTCATGATGCAGGCCTTTTGGATTGGAGCGCATGAACACATAATCCCCCCATTGCGCATCACTCATCTGCTCAGTTTGTGTGGGGCGGGCAATCCCTCCCTCTCCACCATAAGAGAATTCAATTTCAGCCCGCTTCCCACACCAGGGACATTCAATTTCAAGCATGCCAGACTCCTTAGTGAGCAACAGCGGCAGCGCCGTGTTCATCAATCAAATGACCGCTATAAAAACGATCAAGGCTGAATGCCTCATTCAACGCATGAGGTCGATTGTGCGCAATCGTGTGTGCCATCACCCAGCCTGAACCAGGTGTTGCCTTAAAGCCACCGGTTCCCCAACCACAATTAATATAAAGACCCTTGACAGGGGTCAGACCAATGATTGGACTGGCATCAGGCGACACATCCACTATGCCGCCCCACTGCCTGTTCATGCGGACACGTGAAAAGATGGGGAACATTTCCACAATGGCCTGCAAGGTCTGTTCGATCACGGGATAACTGCCACGTTGCCCATACCCTGTATAGGCATCAATTCCTGCACCAATCACCAAATCTCCCTTATCCGACTGACTGATATAGGCATGAATGGCATTGCTCATGACCACTGTTGGAAAAATGGGCTTAAGCGGCTCACTCACCAGAGCTTGCAATGGATGACTTTCAATTGGCAAACGCAGACCAGCCATCTGCGCCAACACACTGCTGTGACCCGCCGCAACAAGCGCGACCTTCTTTGCCCGAATCACACCCTCTCTGGTCTGAACACCTGTGACAGCACCTTCTTCCCGACAGATACCTGTAACCTCACAGTTTTGAATCAGATCCACACCGAGCGCATCGCATGCTCGAGCAAATCCCCAAGCCACAGCATCGTGTCGCGCAACGCCTGCGCGAGGCTGATAAGAGGCCCCCATGATTGGGTAGCGTGTATTGAGGTTGATGAAGGGAAGCATCTGTTGAATATCTGCAGGGCTCAATACCTTTGCATCCACGCCATTAAGCCGATTGGCACTCACCCGCCGCTCAATGTCGCGCATATCCTGCAAGGAGTGTCCCAGATTCATGACGCCGCGCTGACTGAACATCACGTTGTAATTCAGCTCCTGGGAGAGATGCTCCCAGAGCTTCATGGATTTTTCGTAAAGGAGTGTGGCCTCATCCCAGAGATAGTTCGAACGCACGATGGTGGTATTTCTAGCCGTGTTGCCACCCCCAAGCCAGCCGCGTTCAATTACGCCGATATTACGCACGCCATGTTCCTTGGCTAGATAATAGGCGGTCGCTAAACCGTGTCCACCCGCACCGACAACAATGACGTCATATTCGCTTTTGGGTCTGGGTGATCGCCACTGACGTTGCCACCCTTCGTGATAAGTCATTGAATTTTTAAGCAACGACCAAATCGAAAACTTCTGCATGAACGTAGGCCCCAGGCTTGTGCGTTGATGGCTGTGAATCAGGCAATCACCCTGAAGCGAACAATTTACGCAGAGATTATGCGCGCGGCATAGCCAAGGTTTTTTTAACTTTGACGCATGCCCCCACAGATTCGACCATGATCGCTTGCATGAGCTGAGATCACCACAATATTTACGTCAATTAATATCACTTTTGCGACACTCGGCAAATATCCATCTTTGTAAATCATTTTTGGAATGCAGTCATTGTTGAACAGTGTTCAGCTGATTCAGAATTTCTTGTTTGATCTGCTCAATGTCGCGTCCACGTGTTGAAGTCTTAGTGTGACAACGCTCGTGCCGGGGACAACGCGAACTGCGCTGACAGATGACACGCGCCGGCTGAGCGAGCGCATCCTCTATCCAGCCGATACTCAGAATATTGGCTACCGCACGGATCGCCTCAGTCTCCTGCGGGTTCAGTGCAGCCTCGCCCCCTTGGTCTAGACAGCGCTCCCCAATACCGTGCACCATTTCAGTGGAATTCGCATCATTCGAGGCCATGGCGGCGGCCAGATCCACACCCACTGACAAAACGTGTGGCACGCCTGCGATATCCTTCGTATGCAGCGTATGACAACAATATAGTTGCCATTGACCTTGCTCGCGGATCACAGAAATTTGCGAGCTCGACGTATTCATTTTCTTTTCTGTCATCCGAAACACTGCCCAGTTAGGACAGGGATCTTTTGCCTGGGTCATATTCCCCCACGGCAAGGGAATGCCGTTGCCCCGATATACCGCACGAAAATGACCAGAAGCCGTCGCATCAAAAAAATGCCAGTAAGGATAGGCAGACACCTTGGTCATTCTGCGCATCATGACGCCAGGCGTCAATTCGAGCTTTGCGCCAGCCTCAACCCGATGCCGCTCGCGCGTGAGAAAACGACGAAAGGGAATTTTTGGACACAGCAGCGCACCCGCAAAAAAACTGCACTCAAAATCTCTCCAGGCCAGCAGAACATCGCCTGCCTCAATCCCTGCATGCAATGCCGAGCCATCGTCAGGACTCTCTCCGAACGCTCCGCCCGAGGCGTGCGCTGACTTCAGGCCATCACCACCATGGAGCACCTTGTGGCCCAACATTGAGGCCAAGTCAAATTTAAGTCGTGCGGGATCGGACTGCAAAATTTTATTAAGATAAATGGTGCCCGGAGGCTCAAAAAAAGAACGCACAATGCTTTGGACTTCTTCATCAATTGCGCGTGCGATCACGGGCTTATGTTCAAACCAGCGGAGTTCGAGCCCATGTTGTTGACACAGCGCCATCAGATCATCGACAGACAAAGGAAATTTCCGATTACCTATTTGCTCGGCCATGCGTTCAAGATCAGGATATTCGTTGTGCGAAGTTTCCTGATGCGTGCGAATCAGTAAGTGCGCAAACTGGCGTCCGGTTGTGCCCGTCTGCGAGAGGAGCTCAGGAATCGCAGCCTGCAAAATATTTTTAGAAAACAGAAAACCCGGTTCAAAAGGGATTTTGGCGCCCCCACCTACTGGCCTGCTTTGCGTCACAGGTGAAAACTCGGCGTTATGGTCCAGAAACCAGCTCGCTGGACGCTGTAATACACGGGCAATTACGCAAAGGACCTCTTGTGAGGGGCTGCGGCGCCCGCTCTCAATCATGCTGAGGTAGGACGTTGAAGGCGCCCGTTGAGGATCGAGCTCAGCACAGCGCACGGATAAATCATCAAGAGTGATGCGGTGCTCCTTACGGAGGTTTTTAAGTTTTGCACCCAGGAAATGATTATTTCTGTTCATGAGATTCATAAAACCCTCGGCTGTCTGATGTCGTTAAAAATCTCAACCCTCATGCCAAACCTCGACCCTAATGCCGCACCTCAACCCTTATGCTGCACGCACTAGGCAAAACTTAACTTGATCATATTTTGTGAAATTTACATTGTCAAATTTTATTATGTGGAATTCACAAAAATGCTGATTTATTGTTCAGTCATCACCTTTTTCAACAACCGGAGATCGTCATGATGAACAAGCACTCAGCCGCCATTGAAGCCATCCAGGAAGATTGGAACGAGAACCCTAGATGGCAAGGTATCCAGCGCGATTACACCGCGGGAGATGTATTTCGTCTGCGTGGCTCGCTGATGGTCGAATACACACTCGCCCACAAAGGTGCAGAAAAACTCTGGCGCTTGTTGCACGAAAGACCCTATATCAACACACTTGGTGCGTTAACCGGCAATCAGGCCATGCAACAAGTCAAAGCAGGCCTGGAAGCGATCTACCTCTCAGGCTGGCAAGTCGCAGCTGACGGCAATGACACGGGCCAGATGTATCCGGATCAGTCTTTATATGCTGCCTCAAGTGTGCCCAATGTCGTGCGCCGGATCAATAACGCACTGATGCGGGCAGATCAGCTGCACCATGCCGAAGGCGATCATTCCATCGATTGGTACGCCCCCATCGTGGCCGACGCCGAATCTGGCTTTGGCGGCGTGCTCAACGCTCACGAGCTCATGAAGGCAATGATTGTGGCAGGTGCAGCGGGTGTGCATTTTGAAGACCAGCTTTCTTCGGTCAAAAAATGTGGGCACATGGGTGGAAAAGTACTGGTTACTACCCAGGAAGCGGTCCAAAAACTCGCTGCGGCCAGGCTGGCAGCAGACATCATGGGAGTGCCTACCATTCTGCTTGCGCGTACCGATGCAGAATCCGCCACACTGGTGACAAGCGATATTGACGACAACGACAAACCGTTCCTGACAGGTGAACGCTCCAGTGAAGGTTTTTATCGTGTGCGCAATGGACTTGATCAGGCGATTTCGAGAGGACTTGCCTATGCAGCCTATGCGGATATGGTGTGGTGTGAAACTGGTACACCAGATTTGGAGTTTGCACGTCAATTCGCCGAGGCGATCCATCGTGTTTATCCAAAAAAATTATTAGCCTATAACTGTTCACCGTCATTCAACTGGAAACGTCACCTCGACGACGCCACAATCGCCAAATTCCAGCGCGAATTAGGCGCGATGGGCTACAAGTTCCAATTCATCACGCTAGCAGGCTTTCATTCACTGAACTATGGCATGTTTGACCTGGCACGTCGTTACGCAAAAGAAGGAATGGCTGCCTATGCTCCTCTGCAAGAGGCGGAGTTCGCTGCAGAACGCTTTGGATATACCGCGACCAAACATCAGCGTGAGGTGGGGACTGGGTATTTCGATTCAGTCACCCAGGTAATACAGGGCGGTAAGTCTTCGGTTACAGCGCTAACTGGCTCGACCGAAGAGGAGCAGTTCAGTTCGCAGCTAACCCCAATACGGGCTGTTGCCTAAGGATTGAGCTGCCGGGCTGTCGGCTAGTGACGATGCACGTCATCAGCCGATAGCCGACACGCAGTTCGACGAGCCTCAGCATGCAATAACGGCCTTTAAAACCACACGGAATCTTTTTCAATTAACCGTAACGGTCCGGTCACTACCGTCTTGAGTGCAAGATAAGATCTTTGCAGATTAAAGCTTGACGTTCCAGGGCAGCAATTCGTCGATGCGATTGACCGGATGATCAGCGATGACCGTCAGCACGTGG